>ERZ511473.93-NODE-93-length-217514-cov-4.825343_pt1 | contig 217514 bp, 185 predicted proteins | sample MGYA00374947_ERZ511473 | MGnify/ENA primary metagenome ERZ511473 (study PRJEB26303, sample SAMN06343854) | sediment metagenome | isolation source: hot spring sediment | place: Canada: British Columbia | collected 2012-09-26 ...
GCAGGCGAACAGGCCGACATAGGGGCCGCCGAAGTTCAGGCCGTTGCCGATCGACTGGCCCTCGGCCACGACGATGTCGGCGCCCATTTCGCCGGGCGACTTCAGCAGGCCGTACGAGACGGCCTCGGTGGTGACCACGATCAGCAGGGCGCCGGCGGCCTGGGCGGCGGCGGCGATCTTCGTCACGTCGGTGGCCGTGCCGAACACGTTGGGGGTCTGGACGACCACGCAGGCGGTGTCGGCGTCGATGGCGGCGATCACCGCGTCCTCGGCGTCGATCGCGGCGGCCAGGCGGTCGGTGGCGACGCCGGCCGCGTGGGCCAGGGTCTCGACCGTGCCGACATAGTGCGGGTGCACGCCGCCCGACAGCACCGCCTTGTTGCGGCGGGTGACGCGGGTGGCCATCATCACCGCCTCGGCGGCGGCGGTGGAGCCGTCATAGAGCGAGGCGTTGGCCACTTCCATGCCGGTCAGGGCCGCGACCTGGGTCTGGAACTCGAACAGCACCTGCAGCGTGCCCTGGGCGATCTCGGGCTGGTAGGGCGTGTAGCTGGTCAGGAATTCCGACCGCTGGATGATGTGGTCGACCGTGGCCGGCACGTGGTGGCGATAGGCTCCGGCCCCGACGAAGAACGGACCTTCCGAAGCCGAGCGGTTGCGGCGCGACAGGGCCAGCATCTCGCGCTCGACCTCCAACTCGCCGGCGTGGAACGGCAGATCCACCGGATCCTTGCGGCGGGCGACGGCGGGCACGTCGACGAACAGCTCGTCGATCGACGCCGCGCCGATGACGCCGAGCATGTCGGCGCGATCATGGGGTGTGAGGGGGAGGTAGCGCATGAAAAGCTTCCGGGGCGTGCCCCCTTCCCCCTTGATGGGGGAAGGGTCGGGGATGGGGTGTTTCGGGCGGCGGGATCACCCCGGACCCTGCCCTTCCCCCATAAAGGGGGAAGGGTTCTTTCTCTAAAGCGTGCTCAGGAACGCTTCGTAGGCCGCGCGGTCCATCAGGGCGTCCAGCTCGCCGGGGTTCGACAGCTTGACCTTGGCGAACCAGCCGCCGGCTTCCGGCACGGCGTTGACGGTTTCGGGCGCGTCGCCGAGCACCGCATTGGCCTCGACCACCTCGCCCGACACCGGGGCGTAGACATCGGACGCCGCCTTGACGCTCTCGACCACGGCAAGGGCTTCGCCCTGCTTCACGATCTTGCCGACTTCGGGGACTTCGACGAACACCACGTCGCCCAGCTGCTCAGCGGCGTAGCCGGTGATGCCGACCGTGGCGACGTCGCCGGCGACTTCGACCCACTCGTGATCTTTCGTGAACTTCATGGTCTTGGCCCTCTCTAAACTTTGCGCACGTAGCGGGTGGGGACGAACGGCGAGGTGACCACCTCGGCCGCCTGTGGCTTGCCGCGAACGATGACTTTCAGCTTGGAACCGACCACCGCCAGCGCGGGCGGCACGAAGCCGATGGCGATGGCGCCGCCGAAGCTGGGGCCGAAGCCGCCGCTGGTGACCACGCCGACCACGGCGCCGGTCTCGTCGGCGATCTCCGCGCCCTCGCGGGCCGGGGCGCCTTCCAGCACCTTCAGATTGACGCGCACGCGCTCGAGGTCGCCGGCCAGCTCCCTGGCGATGCGATCAGCGCCCAGATAGTCGCCGGCCTCGCGGCGGCTCTTGCCCACGGCGAACGGCATGCCGGCCTCGATCGGCGAGACCGTCTCGTCCATGTCGTGGCCGTACAGCGGCAAGCCGGCCTCCAGGCGCAGGCTGTCGCGCGCGCCCAGGCCGATGGCCTTCACGCGCTCGTCTTCCAGCAGCAGGTTCCAGATGCGCTCGGCTTCCGTGGCCGGCACCGAGATCTCGTAGCCGTCCTCGCCGGTGTAGCCCGACCGCGAGATGATGGCGTCGGTCCCGAAGGCGGCCAGGGCCTTGGTGTCCATGAACACCATGCTCGCCGCTTCCGGCACGTGGGCGGCCAGCACCGCGGCGGCTTTGGGGCCTTGCAGGGCCAGCAGGGCGCGATCTTCCAGCCGCTCGACGGTCGCTTCGCCCTCAAGAGCCTCGGCGATGATCCTGTAGTCGTTGTCCTTGCAGGCGCCGTTGACCACGATGAACAGGCCGTCGTCGTCCGGACGCGCGGTCATCAGGTCGTCGATCACCCCGCCCTGCGCGTTCAGCAGCACGGCGTAGCGCTGCTTGCCGGGCTTGAGGCCCTGATAATCGGCCGAGACCAGCTTCTCGAAGCTCTTGGCCGGGTTCGCGCCGCGCAAGCGCGCTTGGCCCATGTGCGAAACGTCGAACAGGCCCGCGTGCTCGCGGGTCCAGAGGTGCTCCTTCAGCACCCCGTCCTTGTACTGCACCGGCATGTGGTAGCCGGCGAACGGCACCATGCGGGCGCCGGCCGCGACGTGCGCGTCGTACAGCGGGGTCTTCTTGAGATCTTGGTCGGACACGCTTTGGGCTCCAAACGGGGTCGGCGCTGCAAGCCCGGCTTTCGCCAGACGATAGCGCCCCCGCTGTCCCTTTGACCTGAGAGATTCCGGCCCCGCTAGCGAGGCCTTGCTCCTTCGGCGGGCAGACCTTTCAGCCTGCCTCTTTCCAGCGTTCCTAAACCCGCGCGGTCCGTTTGCCTGAGCGTTTCCGGGGCGGTTGCGCCTTCGGCCTCGGGACCAGAATCCCGACGTCTCCCGCGAGGGTCGAGGCGTGTTTGGGCGACGGGGCGGACGGAGTCAACCGAAGAGCGCCGTCAGCCGCTACATCCGCTCCGGGGCTTCAATGCCGAGCAGGTTCAGGGCCAGTTCCAGTTGCTTCAGTGTCGTCTCGGCCAGGGCAAGGCGCGAGGCGCGGATGGCTGGCTCGTCGGCGCTGAGGATCGGGCAGGCGGCGTAGAACTTCGAGAAGGTCTGGGCCAGCTTGTAGGCGTGCTCGGCGATGAAGTTGGGGGCCTTCTTGTCGTAGGCCTCGCTCAGTGCGCCTTCGAACGCGTCCAGCAACAGGGTCAGGTCGCGTTCGGCGGGCTCGCCGACGACGACCGGACCGGAGACGACCTTCTGCTCGGCCGCCTTGCGCAGGATGCTCTTGATGCGCACCGACTGGTACAGCAGGTAGGGTCCGGTCTTGCCCTCGAAGCTGGTGAAGCGGTCCAGGTCGAAGACATAGGAGGTGCCGCGGAAGTTCTGCAGGTCGGCGAACTTCAGGGCCGCGATCCCCACCTTGTGAGCGGTGTCCTCGAAGGCCTCTTCCGAAAGCTCGGCGCCGAGGCCAGCTTCGCGCAGGCGTTCGCGGGCCTTCTCGCGGGCCATCTCGATCAGGTCGTGCAGCTTCAGCACCCCGCCGGCGCGGGTCTTGAACGGCTTGCCGTCGCTGCCGTTCATGGTGCCGAAGCCAATGTGCTCCAGCCCGCCCGGCTCGGCGTAGCCGGCCAGGTACGAGGCGCGGAACACCTGCTCGAAGTGGTCGGCCTGGCGCTGATCCACGCAGTAGAGGATCAGGTGAGGGTCGAAACTCTTGCGGCGGTCCAGGATGGTGGCCAGGTCGGTCGTGCCGTACATGGCCGAGCCTTCCGACGACACGACCAGCAGCGGATCGGGGCTCTCGACCTCGACCACCGAGCCGTCGGGCAGCTTCTTCTTCTTGGTTTCGCCAGGACGGGCCACGCGGACGATCCGGGCGCCCTGGTCATCGACCAGCAGGCCCTTGACCTCCAGTTGGCGAACCATGGGCGCGATCAGGTCCTGAACGTCGCTCTCGCCCTTCCAGAGGTCGAAATCGACGCCCAGGGCATGGAACTCGCGCTCCAGGGCCACGCGGCTGATCGTGACGAAGTGACGCCACAGCAGGCGATAGCCGAAGCGGCCGTTCTGTAGTTCGGCGGTGGCCTTGCGGGCCTTTTCCTTGAACTCGGGGTCGTCCTTCTGGCGCGCCGAGGCGGCCGGGTAGAGGCGGTCCAGGTCCTCCAGCGTCACGCGCTGGGCGAACTCGGCCATGACCTTGGCTTCGTCAGCGGCGGAGAAGCCGCGCGGCGCCTCGACCAGGCGCTCGAGCAAGGCGCCGATGAAGGCGTCCTCCTCCATGATCGCGCTGATCAGCAGGCCCATCTGGAAGCCCCAGTCGCCGAAGTGGGCGTCGCCCACCACGTCGTCGCCCCGGAAGCGGTACAGGCGCTTGACCGACTCGCCGATGATCGAGGCGCGCAGGTGGCCCACATGCATCGGCTTGGCGACGTTGGGGCCGGCGTAGTCGACCAGCACCCGGCGCGGCGCGGCCAGGGGCTCGGCCCCGGCGCGCGGGTCAGCGGCGATCTCGTTGGCGCGGGTCGACAGGGCGTCGCTGGAGACGCGCATGTTGATGAAGCCGACGCCGGCGATCTCGACGGAGGCCAGGCGCGGGTCGGTCTTCAGGATATCGACAACCTGCACGGCGATCTCGCGCGGATTGCGCTTGGCGCTCTTGGCGGCCGCAAGGGCCCCGTTGCATTGGAAGTCGGCCAGGTCGGGCCGGTCGGACGCGGTGACGCGACCGAAGTCGGGGGACAGTCCGGCGGCCTGGAAGGCGGCCGCGGCCGCCTCGCTCAGGGACCGCTTCAAATCACTCATGGCTTGGCGACGTTTCCGGGTTGGACCGAATTTTGCTGGGTCTGGGCCTGCTGCGTCTGGCCGGCGTTGACGCGGAAGCGCTTGCCGTCACGGTTGAAGGCGGCCATTTCCGGGGTCACGTCGAAGCCGATCAGGACCTCGAAATTGCTGCCGCTGACCTTTTCGTCGGCGCGCGGGATGGTGATGGTCTTCAGGGTCTCGTCCGCGTAGATGCGATCCTGGCCCTGCGGGAAGGTCACCGGCAGGTCGAAATACTCCTTCGCCAGGACGTCCTTGTTGCGCTCGGTGACGGCGACCCAATAGCGATAGGTCTTCTTGTCGCTGGTCGCCTGCGGGCCGCGGCCCAGCTCGAACAGCATCTGGACCTGCATCTTGATCGGGTCGTTGCTCTTGTAGGCGCAGCCGGACGACAGGCCCTGGATCTCGCCGGTATAGGCGGTCTGGGCGGCAGACTCCTTGCCGTCCTTGAACTCGACATAGCGGCTGGCGTCGTACAGCACCTTCACATAGGGGCACGGACCGGCGTTGCGCAGCTGGGCTAGCGGAGCCTTGGGCTGGTTCCACTCGCTGTCGCGCTTCTTCCGCTTCGACGCGGCGTCGTCATCGCCGCCGCCTTGCCCCTGGCCAGGCCGGCCGCCCTGCTGGGCATGAACGGTCGTCGCTGTCGCGGCGATCGAGAGGGCCATCAGAGCGCTGAGGGCGATAGAGAGGTTAGGGCGCATGAAACGTCCGGTTCGAGATTGGAAAGCTTGAGCGGGATTCCCCGCCAGCGTCATGGAGCCTGATAAAGGCATATGCGTGACGTCGCAATGTACAGCAGGTTCGACCGATGCGGCGGACTTTTAGGGGGAACGCTGGCGCGACCGAGCCGGAACCCTTAGGTTCGGCGCCATGAACGCCCATTCGCCCATCCCCAGTTCCGGCCGCCGTGAACTCCGCGTGGTCCTGGCCAGCCCGCGGGGCTTCTGCGCCGGTGTGGACCGAGCGATCCAGATCGTCGAGCGGACCATCGAGAAGTTCGGCGCGCCGGTCTATGTGCGCCACGAGATCGTCCACAACCGCCACGTCGTCGATCGCCTGAAGGACATGGGCGCGGTGTTCATCGAGGAACTGGACGAGGCGCCGGCCGATCGTCCCGTGGTGTTCTCGGCCCATGGCGTGCCCAAGACCGTGCCCGCCGCCGCCAAGGCCCGCGAGATGGTCTATCTGGACGCCACCTGCCCGCTGGTCTCCAAGGTCCATGTCGAGGCCCAGAAGCATTTCGACGCCGGCCGCGAGATCGTGCTGATCGGCCATGCCGGCCACCCCGAGGTCGTGGGCACCATGGGCCAGCTGCCCGAAGGCACGGTCACCCTGATCGAGGACATCGACGGCGCCCGCGCCTGGATCCCCAAGAACTCGGCCAATGTCGCCTTCCTCACCCAGACCACCCTGTCGGTCGACGACACCGCGGAGATGGTCGATCTGCTGAAGGCGCGCTTCCCCGGCATCGCCGCCCCGCACAAGGAAGACATCTGCTACGCCACCACCAACCGCCAGGAGGCGGTGAAGATGCTGGCCGAGGTCACCGAGCTGATCCTGGTGGTCGGCTCGAAGAACTCGTCCAACTCGGTGCGGCTGATGGAGGTCGGCAAGCGAGCCGGCGCCCGGGACGCTCGCCTGATCGACGACGCCCGCGGTATCGACTGGTCGTGGTTCGAGGGCGTTTCCACGGTCGGTCTCACCGCCGGCGCCTCGGCCCCGGAAGACCTCGTCCAGGGCGTGCTCGACGCCATGGCCTCGCGCTACGACATCTCCATCTCGGAACTGGTCGAGGCGCGCGAGACCGTGACCTTCAAGCTGCCCCGGTTGCTGACGACCTAGACTGGCGGTGGTTCAGGTTTTCTCGGGCCCGAACGACGAAACCCGGACTTGACCGCCAGCGCCCGCTCCCGCATCCCCGCGCCATGGCCGTCTATACCGACATCACCGACGACGAACTGTCAGCCTTCCTGGCCGACTACGACCTGGGACAGGCCGTGGCGTTCAAGGGCATCGCCGAGGGGGTGGAGAACTCCAACTTCCTGCTGGAGACCACGACCGGCCGGTTCATCCTCACGGTCTATGAGCGGCGCGCCAAGCCGGAAGACCTGCCCTACTTCCTGGACCTGCTGACCTGGCTGGCCGATCGCGGCTATCCCAGCGCCAAGCCGATCGCCGACCGTTCGGGCGCGACGTTGAAGACCATCCGCGGCAAGCCCGCCGCCCTGGTCGAGTTCCTGCCCGGCCTGTCGGCCCGTCGCCCCACCGTCGCCCACTGTCGCGAGGCCGGCGAGGGCCTGGCCTGGCTGCACCTGGCCGGCGAAGGCTATCCGGCCCGCCGCGCCAACGACCTGGGCCAGCCGCACTGGGCCCCGCTGTTCTCGAAACACCGCAAGGACGCCGACGGCCTGAAGCCTGGCCTGGCCGCCACCATCGACAGGGACCTGGCCGAGCTGGCCCTGGCCTGGCCGCGCGGCCTGCCGTCGGGGGTGATCCACGCCGACTATTTCCCCGACAACGTGTTCTTCAAGCCGGACGGCAAGTTCGCGGCGGCCATCGATTTCTATTTCGCCTGCGACGACGCCTTCGCCTACGACATCGCCGTCACCCTGAACGCCTGGTGCTTCGAGGCCGACGGCAGTTTCAACATCACCGCCGCCCGGGCTCTGATCGCCGGCTACGAGCGCCGCCGGCCGCTGAGCCCGGCCGAGCGCGACGCCATCCCGATCCTGGCGCGCGGCGCGGCCATGCGCTTCTTCCTGACCCGCCTGGCCGACTGGGGCGCGACCCCGGCCGGAGCTCTGGTCAAACCGAAGGATCCGCTGGAGTACGAGCGCAAGCTTGCCGTGCACCGCGAGGGCCTCAGCCTGTTCGGAGCCGGCGCGTGACCCCCAAGCTGATCATCTACACCGACGGCGCCTGTCGCGGGAATCCCGGCCCGGGCGGCTGGGGCGCCCTGCTGATGTACGGCGACAAGAAGAAGGAAATCATGGGCGGCGACCTGGCGACCACCAACAACCGCATGGAGTTGATGGCCGCCATCCAGGCTCTGGAAGCCCTAAACAAGCCGACCAAGGCCGAACTTCACACCGACAGCCAGTACGTGATGAAGGGCGTCACCCAATGGATCCATGGCTGGAAGGCCAAGGGCTGGAAGACCGCCGACAAGAGTCCCGTCAAGAACGTCGACCTGTGGCAGCGCCTGGACGCCGCCCGGGCCCGGCACGAGGTCGACTGGCGCTGGGTCAAGGGCCACGCCGGCCACGTCCACAACGAGCGGGCGGATGAGTTGGCGCGCCTGGGGATGCTGAAGGTATTGGGGGAGAAGGCTTAGGGTTTCTGGATTGGGGACACACCCTTGCGGCTTGTCCCCGCCCGCCGCCGCAACGCCTGAAAAGGGACACGCCGCGAGGGCGTGTCCCTGGTTCGGCTCGACCTAAACCGCCAAGCTTCCAGGTTCCGCCCCCGTCGCGAACGGCAGGCCCTCGTCCTCCCAGCCGGTGACGCCGCCGATCATCAGCTTCACGGGCCGGCCCAGCAGGGCCAGCTTTAGCGCCGCGCGGTCGGCGCCATTGCAGTGCGGGCCGGCGCAGTAGACCACGAACAGGGTGTCGGTCGGCCAGGCGGCCAGGCGCTCGGCGCTGATGTCGGCGTGGCGCAGGTGGAGGGCGCCGGGCACATGGCGGCGGGCATAGGCCTCCGGCGAGCCCACCACGTGCAGCAGGACGAAATCCATCTCGCCGGCCTTCATCGACGCGGCGACGTCGGAACAGTCCGTCTCCAGGGCCAGGCGGTGGGCGAAGTGGACGGCGGCCTCCTGCGAGGGCGCGGCGGGGATGGCGGATACGAAGCTCATGGCGGTCTCCTCATTGACGAGGAGGACTTGCCCCAGGGCGCGACCACGCGTTAGCTGGCACGATCGACAATGACCGTAAAGATCATGCCAAACCTCCGGAAAGCCGCCGGACCACCCAACAGGCGCGTCGTCGCCCTGGCCTATGACGGCCTGTGCACCTTTGAGTTCGGCGTGGCGGTCGAGTTGTTCGGCCTGCCCCGGCCCGAGATGGGACCGGACTGGTACCAGTTCGCCACGGCGGCCATCGAGCCGGGACCCCTGCGCGGCCTGGGCGGCGTTTCGGTGATCGCCAACGGCGGGCTGGAGCTGGTCGAGACGGCCGGCACGATCATCGCGCCGGGCTGGCGCGGCGCCGACACGCCCGTGCCCCAACCGCTTATAGACGCCCTGCGGACCGCCCACGCCGGCGGCGCGCGGGTGATGTCGATCTGCTCGGGCGTGTTCGTGCTGGCGGCGGCGGGCCTGCTGGCCGGGCGGCGCGCCACCACCCACTGGCGCTATGTCGACAAGCTGCGCGCCCTTTACCCAGATATCGATGTGCAGCCGGGCGTGCTGTATGTCGACGAGGGCGACGTCATGACCTCGGCCGGCAGCGCCGCGGGGCTGGACCTGGGCTTGCACCTGGTGCGGCGCGACTTCGGCCCCGAGGCCGCCAACAGCGTGGCCCGGCGGTTGGTGATCCCGCCGCACCGCGACGGCGGCCAGGCCCAGTTCATCCAGCGGCCGGTGCCGAGCGCCTTTGAGTCCGCACGCCTGTCGCCGATCCTGGACCGCATGCGCGCCGACTTGGCCCGCGAGCACACGGTCAAGGCCCTGGCCGAGGCGGCCGGCATGAGTCCCCGCACCTTCCTGCGCCGCTTCGAAGCCGCCACCGGCATGACCCCGGCCCGCTGGCTGCTGGCCGAGCGCCTGTCCCGAGCCCGCGACCTGCTGGAGACCACCTCGGCCGGCGTGGAACAGATCGCCCAGGCCGTCGGCTTCGGCGCGCCGGCCCTGAGGCACCACTTCCGCAAATCGTTGGCGACGACGCCCCAGGCCTATCGGGCGCGGTTCGGCGGTTCGCCTCGGCCCATCGACACAAGATCGCGCCTCTGAAACGAACCGCCGCGAAAAGACCTTGGTCACGCCGTTGCGAAGCCTGGTTCGGATCCCAATCTCTTACTCGACGCGGACAACCCGGCTACTCCCCCCCGGCCGGCCCCAGCGTCCTGCAAGCGCAGCGTCCGTGCCCTCCCCCCCTCGGCACGGGCGCTGTTTGCGTTCAAGGCCTCCCAACGTCACCGCACATTGTTCTGGTAACGCTACCACGCCGCGCTATCCTGTGACCGGAAACCTTAGTCCGCCTCTTCGAGAATGAAGGATGGCGAGAACCAAGGATCACGGGAGCGATCGGTATGCGGGCCCTGGCCTATGCCTTGACCATCCTGGCCGCCTGCGGCGCGGCCCAGGCCGCCACGCCGACGCGCCCGCCGATCGTCTCGGTCTCGCATCTGGCGGTCCACGCCGCCGACCCCGCCAAGAGCGAGACCTTCTACGTCAAAGGCCTGGGTGCGGTGAAAGGCCCCGACCCCGAGAACCCCGAGGGCGCGCGCTACTATTTCAGCCCGACCCAGTTCGTGCAGGTCCTGCCCCTGCCGCCCGGTCCGCCGAGGATCGACCGGCTGGACCACGCCGCCTTCAACACCGCCGACGCCGACGCCCTGCGGATCTATCTTGGATCGAAGGGGGTGACGGTTCCGGCCAAGGTCGAGATCGGCGCCGACGGCGGGCGCTGGTTCGACGTCGTCGATCCCGAGGGCGTGCGGATCCAGTTCGTCCAGCCCCCGGCAAAACCGCCCGCCGTTCCGGTCAATCCGTTGTCCAGCCGCATCATCCACGTCGGCTTCATCGTCCACGACCGCGCCAAGCAGGACGCCTTCTACCGCCAGATCCTGGGCTTTCGGCCCTACTGGTTCGGCGGCATGCAGGACGACACCCCCAGCTGGGTCTCGCTGCAGGTTCCGGACGGCTCGGACTGGCTGGAATACATGATCGTCGATCCGCCGCACGGCCGGGGCCCGCCGCCCGGCATGAGCCAGGCCACGGCCGGCGTGCTGGACCACTTCTCGCTGGGCGTGCCCGACACCCGCCTGGCCTACACCCTGCTGTGGAACGGCGAGCGGCTCGAAGGCCAGAAGGAAACGCCCAAGATCGGGCGCGACGCCAAGTGGCAGCTAAACCTGTTCGACCCGGACGGAACCCGGGCCGAGATCATGGAATTCCACGCGATTGGCAAACCCTGCTGCTCGCCGTTCACCGCCGCCGATCCGAAGCCTTAACATGGCCGATCCTGTCCCAACTCCCGTCATCCTCGGACTTGTTCCGAGGACCCCTCTGTCAACCGCGCTGTCCTTGGGGAGGTGCCGCCGACCTCGCCGGGCCTCCGCCGCCTTCTTAGCGGCGGAGGTAGGGATCCTCGGAACAAGTCCGAGGATGACGGTGGAAAAGGGCGACCTACTGAAAGACCGAAGGAGATTCCCATGCCCAAGCGCATTTCCAGACGCAGCCTGATCGGCGCCGCCACCGTCACGGCGGCCCTCGCGCCTACGATCGCCACCTCACAGGGCGCCAGCTCACAGGGAGCCTCCATGGCCGACGGCGACAAGATCGGCTTCGCCATCGTCGGGCTGGGCAAGCTGAGCCTGGGCCAGTTGATCCCCGGCCTGAAGGTCGCCAAGGGCGCCAAGCTGGCCGCCGTGGTCAGTGGCGATCCAGCCAAGGCCAAGCGCGTCGCCGCCGAGAACGGCCTGCCGCCCGACGCGGTCTACGGCTATGACGACTACGACCGCATCGCCAAGGATCCGCGCATCCAGGTGGTCTACATCGTGCTGCCCAACGGTCTGCACGCCGACCACACGATCCGGGCGCTGAAGGCGGGCAAGCACGTGCTGTGCGAGAAGCCGATGGCCGCCACCGTCGCCGAAGCCGAGGCGATGATCGCCGCGGCCAAGGCCGCCCAGCGCCACCTGATGGTCGCCTATCGCTGCCACTACGAGCCACAGAACCTCGACGTCATGCGCCGCCTGCGGACCCAGTCGCTGGGCAAGGTTCGGCAGATCAACACCACAATGGGACGGCAGGCCGATCCGTCCGATCCGTCGGACGTCTGGCGGCTGGACGGCAAGTTGTCGGGCGGCGGGGCGCTGGGCGACATGGGCGTCTACGGGATCAACGCCGCCCGCTACCTGCTGAACGAAGAACCGGTCGCGGTCCAGGCCTGGGCCTATACCGACCCCGCCGATCCCCGGTTCAAGGAAACCCAGGACCTGATCAACTGGCAGTTCCGCTTTCCCTCGGGGGTTATCGCCAACGGCTCGACCTCGTTCGCCTACGCCCCAACCATGGCCTTCGAGGTGATCTGCGAGCAGGGCCGGCTGGTCGCCGACCCGGCGGCTTTCTACGGCGGCAACCGCCTGACCGTGGTCAAGGGCGGTTCGGCCCAGCCGCCGATCCCCGCCCCGCCCAGCGACCAGTTCGCCCGCGAGATGGACTGGATGGCCGACGTGGTGCGCGGCAAGGCGCCGATGGTCTCGCCGGGCGAGGAGGGCCTGCAGGACATGCGCCTGATGCAGGCGATCCTGGAGTCGGCGGCCAAGGACGGCGCGACGGTGAAGACGGACTGGGCCTACAAGCGGGCGGTCGATCCGGCGGCGGTGGTGGACCTGGCGAAGGTCTGAGCTACCCCTAAAAAACTCCGCTCACCCCCCGCAGCAACCGCCACCAGCTCTCCGCCAGCGCGTCCAGCAACGGCTCCAGCGGCGCCGAGGCCCGCTGGACGACCATCACGTAGGACAGCCGCTCGAACTGGACGAGCTGCAGCAGCATCCGCGTGCGCGCAGCCGGCCGCTCGGCGTCAGAGAACCGCGCCAGGTAGTTGGGCATGGCGTCGATGAACAGGTTGATGAAGCGCAGATAGTCGTCGGCCAGGTCGGGGTCGGCGACGTTGGCCTCGGTGGCCACGGCCAACAGATTGCGGCGCTCCTCGCTCTGCTCGCCCATCCCCTGGGCCAGCCAGGCGCGGACCTGCTCGACAGTAGGCTCCTGAATGGCGTCAAGGGCCGCGAAGGTGGCCTGGATGTTGGGGACCAGCCGGTCGCCGATCGCGTTGGCCACGTCCTCCTTATTGCGGAAGTGCAGGTAGAAGGTGGCGCGGTTGGCGCCGGCCTCGGCGGCGATCTGCTCGATGGTCACGGCCCGAAAGCCGCGCCGGCCGAACAGCGCGACGGCGGCGTCGATCAACCGCTCGCGGGTCAGCTGGCGCTGGGCCTCGCGCAGGCCGCCTGTTCGCTCCGTCGCCGCTCTCGCCAAGTTCGCTCTCCTCGTCGCGTCCAGTTTTGCCATGCTCCCGGATTCAACGCCAGTCGATTGACACGACAGGTGTCGTCTGAACTACTCCATGGCGTCACGCGACGCAGTGCGCGGACTCATAGGGAAGAAGCGCATGGCCATGCAGCTTGTCAGCGAAACCGCGGTCGACGGCGTCGAGGGGCCCGGCGCGCCGACGGTGTTTCCCACCCTGGATGGGGTGGACCTCTCCAACATCGAGCAGTTCACCCGGGGCCAGCCCTATGGCGACTTCTCCAGGATGCGCGCCCAGGCCCCGGTGATGTGGCATCCCGAACCCTATGGCGGGCCGGGCTTCTGGGCGGTCACCCGCCATGCCGACATCATGGCCGTCGAGGCCGATCCCCAGACCTTCTCGTCGCGCAAGGGCGGCATACTGATGGCGCACGGCGATCCGCAGAAGCGCCACGCCCTGCTCTATCGCGCCTCGATGGACACCATGATCAATCTCGACGGCGCCGAGCACATCCAGCTGCGCCGCGAGCACATGACCTATTTCACGCCCGCCTATCTGCGCGGCGTCGCCGAGGCGGTGCGGACCGAGGTCAGCCGGCTGCTGGACGAGATGGCGCCGCTGGGCCGCTGCGACCTGGTCGAGGCGTTCTCGTCCAAGCTGCCGCTGTTCACCCTTTGCGAGATCCTGGGCGTGCCGGCCGAGGATCGCGGCAAGTTCCTGAAGTGGATGCACTACCTCGAAATGGCTCAGGACCTGGCCCTGAAACAGGCCCTCGCCCCGATCACCCCCACGCTCGAACTCATGCAGTTCGTCCAGGACTTCAACACCAACGTCGAGGAGATGTTCGAGTACGGCCGCACCATGCTGCACAAGCGACGGCTGGACCCGCAGGCCGACCTCATGAGCGCCATCGCCCGCGCCCAGGTCGATGGGACCCTGCTCAGCGACGAATATCTGGACGGCTCGTGGCTGCTGATCGTGTTCGCCGGCAATGACACCACCCGCAACACCCTGTCGGGCACGATGAAGCTGCTGACCGAGTTCCCTGACCAGAAGGCCAGGCTGATCGCCGATCCGTCGCTGATGGGCGGGGCGGTCAACGAGTTCATCCGAATGGTCAGCCCGGTGATCTACATGCGCCGCACCGCGACGCGCGACGCCGAAATCGCCGGCCAGGCGATCCGCGAGGGCGAGAAGGTGGTGATGTACTACGGCGCGGCCAACCGCGACGAGGCGGTGTTCGAAACCCCCGACCAGCTGGACATCACCCGACCCAACGCCGACAAGCACATCGCCTTCGGCTACGGCCCGCACGTCTGCATCGGCAAGCGGGTGGCGCAGATCCAGCTGGAGGAGGCCTACCGCCAGATTCTGGGCCGCTTCCCCGACATCCGCTGGACCGGCGAGATCGACATCGCCCCCAACAATTTCGTCCACGCCATCAGCAAGCTGGAGGTCGCGTTCACGTCGGGCGGGACAGCCTGAGATGGCCCTGACGCGCGGGGACGATTATCCGATCCACCAGACGGCCGAGCCGGTGGCCTATGCCGGCACCGACCGCAATTTCTACGACCGGTATTTCTTCAACGGCTATCGGGCCGAAGGCGAGGACGACGCCTTCTTCGCCGCCGCCTTTGGGCTCTATCCGCACCTGAACATCGCCGACGCCGCCTTCTGCTGGATGAAGGACGGCCGCCAGGTGAACCTGCACGCCAGCCGCTGGCTGGAGATGGAGCGGATGGACCTGAGCGTCGGGCCAATCCGCATCGAGGTGCTGGAGCCGCTGCAACGGCTGAGGATCACGGTCGAGGCGCCCGATCAGGGGATGCGCGCCGAGGTCACGTTCGAGGGCCGGTCGTTCCCGATCGAGGAGCCGCGCTTCACCCGCCGGATCGGGCCGCGCACCCTGCTGGACTACACCCGCCTGACCCAGAACGGATCCTATGCCGGCTGGATCGAGATCGACGGCCAGCGGCATGACCTGGCCGGCTTCGTCGGCACGCGGGACCGCTCGTGGGGCGTGCGCCCGATCGGGGCGCGCGATCCGCAGGAGATGGCGCCCCAGGTTCTGCCGCAGTTCTTCTGGCTGTGGACCCCGTGCGCCTTCCCGGACGGCGACCTGTTCTTCCACACCAATGACGACGAGCATGGCCGGGCCTGGAACCGCCGGGCGGTCTGGGCGCCGCTGGGCTCGGGCCGCGACGGGGCGACCGACTTCGACGCGGTGGACTACGGCGTCGACTGGCGCTCGGGCACGCGCCACGCCGACCGGGGGACGATCCGCCTACCGGATGGCGGCGAGATCGACATCGCGCCCCAGGCCGAGTTCTTCATGTTGGGCCTGGGCTACGGCCATCCGGTCTGGGGCCATGGGCTGAACCAAGGCAGGCTGAAGGTCGAGCGCGAGGACCTGGTCCTGGCCGACCTGGACCGCGCCCTGCCCTTCCACCTGCACGTCCAGGCCCTGTCGACCGTGACCTGGCGTCGGGCGGACGGGACGACGAAGGTCGGGCGCGGGGTGTTCGAGCAGTTGGCCCTGGGACCGCACGCGCCGTCGGGCTTCAAGTCGATCCTGGACATGGCCCCATGAGCGATCTGCGGGCGGGTCTGGAGACCTATCTGACCGAACTGTGGGGCGCGCCTACGGCGGTGACGAACCTGTCGCGCATCCCCGGCGGGGCCAGTCGCGAGACCTATCGCCTGGACGCCGATACCGGCGGGGTGACGCGCGGCATGATCCTGCGCCGCGATCCGCCGGGCAGCCTGATCGAGACCGACCGACGGCTGGAGTTCCTGGCCTACCGCACCGTCCATGGCCACGCGCCGGTCCCCCAGGCCATCGCCCTGGAGGAGGACGGCGGACCTCTGGAGCGGCCGTTCTTCCTGATGGAACGGATCGACGGCGGGACCGTGCCCTCGCCGTTCGTGTTCGATCCGTACGGCGAGCATGCGGCCGCGCTGGGCGAGCAGTTCTTCACCACCCTGGGCAAGCTGGCGGCGCTGAACCATGAGGGCACGCCGATCCGCGAGGCGTCGCAGGCGCCCGCTCCAGAGGACTGCTGGCGCGTCGCGCTCGACCATTGGTCCGGGGTGATCGAGGCCGACGAGCAGCATCCCCAGCCGATCGTCCGCGCCGCCATCCGCTGGCTGTACCGGCATCCGCCACCGCCGGCCCAGCGGATCAGCATCGTCCATGGCGACTACCGGTCCGGCAATTTCATGCACGACGGGGCCGGGACGATCCTGGCCATCCTCGACTGGGAGATGGCCCATCTGGGGGATCCGATCGAGGATCTGGGCTGGGCGTTCGACCCGCTGTGGAACCACTTCGACGACGGCAAGGTCGCCGGCCTGATCCCCAAGGCCGAGGCTGTCGCGCTGTGGGAAGCGGCCAACGGCCTGACGGTGGATCCCCAGGCCCTGGCCTGGTGGTCGCTGTTCAACGCGGTGAAGGGCCAGGCGATCTGGACCTCGGCGGCCAAAGAGTACCGTGACGGCGGCTTCACCGACCCGGTCCTGGCGATCTCGGGCTGGTACACCGCGCGGCGCCATGACCTGATCCTAGCCGCGCGGCTGGCCGAGCTGGAGGGGATTTAGGATTATGCTTTCTCGCCGCGAAATTACCCTTACTCCGCTCATCCCGGCGAAGGCCGGGACCCAAGCCCAGCAGGCCGTCGGGGCACGGTCGTCCCGTTCGCAAACGCCAGTCCTGACAGTCAGCTTGGGTCCCGGCCTTCGCCGGGATGAGCGGATTGAAAGGGCGGCCTTCTCATGACCCCCGCCCTGCCCGACATCCTGCGCGGCAACTTCCTGTGCCTGGCCATCCCCGCGCCGATGGAATCCCAGGGCGAGTTCATGACCGGCCGCGTCGGGGTGATCGCCCTGCTCTCGCTGCTGGCCGCCCAGGAGGTGGAGCGCGGGACCACCGCCCGGGTCTGGGAGAACGCGGCCATCGCCGCCGTGCTGGCCGAGGCGGCGGACGCGTATGGCGTCCAGTACGCCGAACTCGCCTCCATAGGCCCCACCGACCTGTCGCTGGAAGCCCTCGACCGCGCCAACGCCGCCCTGCGCCGGGGCTTGATCGCGCTGCACGAGGCGGTGGAAGAAGCGGCCGACCTGCCCCGGCATCGGGCGATCATCGGGCTGTATGGCGAGATGGCGGAGCGACGTCGCCTGGACCTGCCACCCCTGCCGGCGCGCTAGGCCGCGCCGGCGCCCAAGCGGCGGACAATCATCGCGTTCGGCGGCGTCCCGAGCGATTTCGATACGCCGACCTTCGCCGACCAGGCTTCATCCGTTCGGGCGGCTCGCCCCTGGGGACGGACGGATGATCGATCGGCGCGCCTTTCTGAACGTTTCAGCCGTCGGCGCCCTGGCCGCCGCGACGCCCGCCGTGGCCGCGATCGGCAAGGGAACGCCGGACGTGGTCGTCGTCGGGGCCGGCGCGTTCGGCGGCTGGGCGGCGCTGTCGCTGCGCGAACGCGGTCTGAAGGTGGTGTCGCTGGACGCCTATGGCCCCGCCAATCCCCGCGCCTCTTCGGCCGGCGAAACCCGCTCGATCCGCTCGGGCTATGGAAGCCAGGGCTTCTATTCGGCCTGGGCGATGAACGCCCTGGCGATGTGGAAGCTGCGGGAGGCGGAGTTTGGCCGCACCCTGCTCTATCCCAACGACCGGCTGGAACTGGCCGACCGCTGGCTGCCGGAAATGGTCGCCCAGCGTCAGATCTTCGACGACCTGAAACTGCCTTATCAGATCCTGACCCGCGACCAGTTGCGCGGGCGTTATCCGCAGATGGCGTTCGACGACGTGGACTTCGCCTTCGTCGAGACCCAGGCCAGCGCGGCGGTGATCAAGTCCCGCGAGAGCATGATCGTCGTCTCCGAGGTGTTTCAGAAGAAGGGCGGCCAGTTCCGCACCGCCCGCGCCGTGCCCGGCCCCGCCACCGGACGGCGGATGGACGCCCTGACGCTGAACGACGGCGAGACCTTGGCCGCCGGCCAGTTCATCTTCGCCACCGGCCCCTGGGCGTCCAAACTGTTCCCGACGCTGGTCGCGCCGAAGGTCGGGGTCTGGCGCAGCGAATACTATTACTGGGGTCCGCCGGCTGGCGACACGCGGTTCTCCTGGCCCAACCAGCCCGCCTGGCACGACCACGTCGCGGGCGGCTACGGCTTCGGCAGCCTGGAGCGCGGGCTGAAATACTCGCCGGCGGCCGGCGGTCGCGTCACCCAGGATCCCGACACCGCCGAACGCCTGCCGACCGACTACCTTCTCAAGCGCGGCCGTGACTATATCGGTCACCGCTTTCCGGACATGCGCGACGCGCCGATCCTGGAAACCCGCGTCTGCCAGGTCGACAACACGGCCGACAGCCACTTCATCCTCGATCGCCACCCCGACTATGACAATGTCTGGCTGGCCAGCGGCGGCGGCGGGCATGGCTTCAAGCACGGGCCAATGGTCGGCGAATACCTGGCCGATCGCATTCTCGGCCGCACGGCCGATCCCGCGACCGAGGCGGTGTTTCGACTGGCGAGCCATCCGGACGTGGCGAAGGGGTGAAGCTGCTCCTCGCTCGTTACACGAGGCTATCGCGCATGACACAAAACGGTTGTCATCCCGGACGAGCGCGCAGCGCGAAGATCCGGGACCGACGCGTGAACTCAGAGCTTCCGGCGGTCCCGGATCTGCGCCCGGCTTCGCCGAGCTTGTCCGGGATGACAGATCTTGAGTTCCGAATAATGCGGTATGTACCCCGCTGCGCGGGCTGAGATGCATGTTTTGTGCTCATATCCCTCATGAGCCCTAGCCAATCCACCTCCCCTGCCCCATCTGGCTCAGGCGGCCCAGGTTCCAGGGCGGGACGGCCGCAGCCCAGGGGCCCCATGCCAATCATTTCCGTTTCCGGTCTGACCAAGACCTATGCTTCCGGCCATCAGGCCCTGAAGACCATCGACCTCGACATCAAGCCGGGCGAGATCTTCGCCCTGCTGGGTCCCAACGGGGCCGGCAAGACCACGCTGATCAGCATCATCTGCGGCATCGTCAATCCCAGCACCGGCACGGTGACGGCCGACGGCCACGACGTGGTCAAGGACTACCGCGCCGCCCGCACCAAGATCGGGCTGGTGCCGCAGGAGCTGAACACCGACGCCTTCGAGACTGTCTGGGCCACCACCCGGTTCAGCCGCGGCCTGTTCGGCAAGGCGCCCAACGACGCTCATATCGAGAAGGTGCTGCGTGACCTGTCGCTGTGGGACAAGAAGGACGCCAAGATCATGACGCTCTCGGGCGGCATGAAGCGGCGGGTGATGATCGCCAAGGCCCTGAGCCACGAGCCGACCATCCTGTTCCTGGACGAACCCACCGCCGGCGTCGACGTCGAGCTGCGCCGCGACATGTGGGAGATGGTCCGCAAGCTGCGGGAAAGCGGCGTCACCATCATCCTGACCACCCACTATATCGAGGAGGCCGAGGAGATGGCGGACCGGATCGGGGTGATCAGCAAGGGCGAGATCATCCTGGTCGAGGACAAGGACGTGCTCATGCGCAAGCTGGGCAAGAAGCAGCTGACCCTGCAGCTGCAGAGCCCGCTGGAGACCCTGCCCGCCAAGCTGTCGGACTACGCCCTGGAACTGGGCAAGGACGGCACGGAGCTGATCTACACCTTCGACGCCCAGGCCGAGGAGACCGGCATCGCCGGACTGCTGCGGCGCCTGTCCGAGGAAGGCGTCGACTTCAAGGACCTGCACACCAGCCAGAGCTCGCTGGAAGACATCTTCGTCAGCCTGGTGAGGGACGGCCAATGAACATTCACGCCATCAAGTCCATCTACCGCTTCGAGATGGCCCGCTGGTTCCGCACCCTGGCCCAGAGCGTGATCGGGCCGGTTCTGACGACCAGCCTGTATTTCGTGGTGTTCGGCTCGGCGATCGGCTCGCGGATGCAGTCGATCGACGGGGTCAGCTACGCCGCTTTCATCATCCCCGGCCTGGTCATGCTGTCGCTGCTGGGCGAGAGCATCTCCAACGCCTCGTTCGGCATCTACATGCCCAAATGGGCCGGCACGATCTACGAGCTGCTGTCGGCGCCGGTCTCCTGGGTCGAGACGGTGATCGGCTATGTGGGGGCCGCGGCGACCAAGTCGGTGTGTCTGGGCCTGCTGATCCTGGCCACGGCGCGGATCTTCGTGCCCTACGAGATCGTCCACCCATTCTGGATGCTGGGCTTCCTGGTGCTGACCGCGATCACCTTCAGCCTGTTCGGCTTCGTGATCGGGGTCTGGGCCACCGACTTCCAGAAGCTGCAGATCGTGCCGATGCTGGTGGTCACGCCGCTGACCTTCCTGGGCGGCAGCTTCTACTCGATCAGCATGCTGCCGCCGATCTGGCAGAAGATCACCCTGTTCAACCCGGTGGTCTATCTGGTCAGCGGCTTCCGCTGGAGCTTCTACGGCGTCTCGGACCTGAACCCCGTGGTCAGCTTCGGCGCGACGCTGTGCTTCCTGGCCGCCTGCCTGACGGCGGTGTGGTGGGTGTTCAAGACCGGGTATCGGCTGAAGGTCTAGGCCGGTTGGGGACATTCCCTTGCGGCGTGTCCCCTCCATCATCCCGGTCGCCTGAAGCAGGATTCTCCGTGCGCAAAGGTGGGGACACGCCGCAAGGGGATGTCCCCGGCCGGTTACCTGACCGTCAGCACCGCGCCGTCGACGGCCACGACCGAGACCTTCTGGCCCGCGGCCGGCTCCACGCCTTCCGGCGCGACCGCCGCCCATTCCTTGCCATCGACGAACACCCGGCCCTTGCCGTTGTGGAAGCCGTTCAGCACCTCGCCGTCGCGGCCGACCAGACGCAGCGACGGATCGTTGAGGTCGGCGTTGTGGGCCTCCAGCACCGGCCGCATGAAGCGGCGCGCGAAATAGGTCGTGGCGATGGTCAGCACCGCGAACAGGCCCAGCTCGATCGGCGGGCCCGGGGCGAAGATCAGGGTCAGCAGCCCCACCAGAGCGGCGCTGGCGGCCGGCCACAGCAGCCAGCCGGTGCCGGTGGCCACCTCGATCGCCAGGAAAATCGCCGCGACCGCCAGCCACACCCAGAACGGATGGGTCGCGTAGAACAGCATCAGGCCCTGCATGGCGTCAGCCTCCGCGCGGCTTGGTGGTCGGCACGGCCGGGGCGCGGACCGCGTCGCCGCCGCCCAGGGTCTTCACCAGCTCGGCGACGCCGGCCACGGTGCCGGTCAGGCCGGCGAAGTCGGCTGGTACGATCACGGTCTTGGCGTTGGGCGAGCGCGCCAGGTCGCCGAAGGCTTCGACGTACTTCTGGGCGATGAAGTAGTTGATGGCGTTGACGTCGCCCTTGGAGATGGCTTCCGACACGAACGCCGTCGCCTTGGCCTCGGCCTCGGCTTCCCGCTCGCGCGCCTCGGAGTCGCGGAAGGCGGCTTCCTTGCGGCCTTCCGCTTGCAGGATGGCGGACTGCTTCTGGCCTTCGGCGCGGGCGATGGCGGCCTGCTTCTCGCCCTCGGCTTCGGTGATCACGGCCCGGCGCTCGCGCTCGGCCTTCATCTGGCGGGCCATGGCGTTGGTGATGTCGGCCGGCGGGGTCAGGTCCTTGATCTCGATGCGGGCGATCTTGACGCCCCACGGTCCGGTGGCGTGGTCGATGGTCGAGAGCAGCCGGGTGTTGATCTGGTCGCGCTGGCTCAACACCTCGTCCAGCTCCATAGAGCCGACCACGGTGCGCAGGTTGGTCTGGGCCAGCTGGGTGATCGCGTACATCAGGTTGTCGACGCGGTAAGCGGCCTGCGAGGCGTCCATCACCTGGATGAAGACGATGGCGTCGACCTTCACCGAGACGTTGTCCTTGGTGATGACCTCCTGCTGAGGAACGTCGAGCACCTGCTCCATCATGTTGACCCGCCGCCCGATCGCCTCGACGAACGGGGTCAGGATGCTGATGCCGGGCTTCAGCGTGCGGGTGTAGCGGCCGAAGCGCTCGACGGTGAACTCGCGCCCCTGGGGCACGATCTTGATGACGTTCACGACCAGGAAGATCGCCAGCGCCACGAGCACCAGCGGAACAAGGTAAGACATCACGGCAAAAGCCTCCCACAACCGATGGAAGAGACCCTAGCGCGTGGCTCATTCGGCCGCCACGGTTTCCGGCGGCGCTTCGCCGGCAGGGGCGCGGGTCCACATGGAGCGGGCCAGCTTGGCGCCCAGGGCCTGCCCCTTGCGGGCCACCGCCTGTTCGGCCTGGCGGCTGGCGTCGTCGCAGCCGGGGAACTCGCCCTGGCGGGCCGCGAAGCCGATGTTGAACTTCTCGCGCAGTTGGGCGTCGAAGGCCTGGTCGGCCTTCTCCACCTCGGTCAGTCGGACCATGCGCGAACGCCAGTACTGGTCGTCGCCCCCCGCGCAGACCTGCCGCAGGGCATGGCTTTCGCCCAGGGTGTAGGCCAGGTCGAGCAGGGTCTGACGCTCGGCCGGGCCACGGTCCTGAGCCAGGGCGGTCCCGGCTCCGGCTCCGGAGAGACTGGCGACGGCGAGCAAGGCGTGGAGCGACGGGCGTTTCATGCGCCGCACTATCTCCGCTGAGGACCGTGCTGTCACCGGCCCGCGCGTCCCAGGCGAACCGTGCGGATGCACAAAAGACTCGAACAGGCCTTGCGATGGCCATGGATCGGAGCGACCCTGTGGATAACGTGGGGAACAACACGCGCAGGGAGGTCAACATGACTGAAGTGCATTACGGCGTGGTTCGCGTCGGAGAAACCTGGGCCATCATCGGCGATCAGCTGCGGGTGGGCGCCTACGCCACCCGTCGTCAGGCCGAGACCGCGGCGCGCCGCCTGGCCGAACAGGCCACGGGCGTGGGCCTGCCGGTCCGCATGCATCTGCAGGATAACACCGGCGAACTGTTGAAGCCGACGCTGTTGAGCTAGGCCGCCTGGACGTCCCCATCGCCGTCGTCGCCGTACAGGAAACCTCGCAAGGCCTTCCAGACCTGAACCATGGAGGCCAGGAAACCGATCACCGACGCCGCGACCTGGAAGATCGACCAGACCGCCGTGGCCAGCGGGCTTTCGGTGAATAGCGAGACCAGCGGATAGATGATCTGGCTGACGACGATCCGGAACCCGGCATAGGCGGTGGAATATTCGATCACCGATCCGCCGATCGCCGCCGTCACCAGCACCGCCAGCACCGGCGCCCATAGCAGGGGCAATAGCAGCACCAGGCCCAGGGCCGTCACCAGGCTCTTGGTCGCCAGGCCGGCCCGCGAGATCGCCGTGGCGCCCACGCCATAGGCCATGGCCCCGCCCAGCAGGACGAAGGCGGCCGGCAGGACCAGGTCGGCCACGTCGATCAGGTCAAGGCCCGCCACCAGGCTGGCCCCGGCGGCGACGATCAGCACGAGCAGGAAGCCGCCCAGCCACAGGGCGCTGTACTGGCTCAGTCGATGTCGGATGACGGCGCGGTCCCGCATGATGTCTCCCCCCAGAGCCAAGCGTCGCCGGAGCCTGACTCCGAAGCCGCCTCGCGTCGATAGGAAACTGATCGGGCCGTCGCGCGCTTTGTTAGGGAAAAGCTTGGCTGTCTTCGAGAGGCTTGCATGGCCGACATTGCTGAAATGACCGCCGTGGGCGTCGTCCTGCCGCCGGGCTGCGAGGGCAACCGCCTGCTGGCCGCCCTGCGCCCCACCGACCTGGCGATGATCGCGCCGCACATGACGCCGTTGAGCCTGAACGTTGGCCAGACCCTGTTCGAGGCCGGCGAGGACGTCGTCAGCACCGTCCTGCCCTGCTATTCAACCATGGTTTCGCTGCTGGTCGTCACCCGCGACGGCGACGAGATCGAGGTCGCCTCGATCGGTCGCGAAGGCGCCATCGGCGGCATTGTCAGCGCCGGTTTCAAGCCCGCCTACGGCCGGGCCGTGGTCCGCATCCCCGGCTCGGCCCTGAGCATCCCCACGGCCCGGCTGGAGGACGCCAAGCTGCGCTCGCCGGCCCTGGGCGACCTGTTCTCGCGCTACGCCGACGTCCTGCTGGCCCAGATGATGCAGTCCTCGGCCTGCAACGCCCTGCACAGCATCGACCAGCGCATGTGCCGCTGGCTGCTGTCGACCCACGACCGCGCCAATAACGCCACCATCCGTCTGACCCAGGAGACCCTGGCCGACATGCTGGGCGTCCAGCGCACCACGGTCACCGCCGTGGCCAAGGCGCTGCAGGACGAGGGGCTGATCCGGACCGGGCGGGGGCGGATCGAGATCCTGGACCAGCCGCGCCTGGAGCGCCGGGCCTGCGAATGCCATGCCCAGCTCGAGGCGCACTTCCAGCGGATGCTGCCCGAGGTGAAGACTTGAATCCTTCTCCCCTTGGGGGAGAAGGAAACTAGGATCGAAGCGCCGCCACGCGCCCAATCGCCGCTTCCGCCTCGCTCATGATCCGGCGCACGATCTCTCCCGCCGGCAAAACCTCCCGGATTCCCCCGGCGCTCTGCCCCATGGCGAAGCAGGACCGCGACGGGTCCAGCCCCTCGATCTGACCCCCGATGCCGCCCATGGCCCCGGCCTGGATCGAGGCGATGGCCTGTTGCGGAAACGGCTGGATGTCGGCGGGCCGAGCCTCCCAGTCATCGACCCAGGCGTTCTTGCGCACCCGCATCGGCTTGCCGGAATAGGACCGGGTGCGGACGGTGTCTTCGTCGGCCGCCTCCAGCACCGCCTGGCGGTAGAGGTCGCCGGCATGGGCCTCGGTCGAGGCGATGAATCGCGTGCCCATCCAGACGCCCTGGGCGCCCAGGGCCAGGGCCGCCGCCAGGCCGCGTCCGTCGTGCAGACCGCCGGCCGCGATCACCGGGATGTCGACCGCGTCCACCGCCTGGGCCACCAGCGGCAGGGTCCCGACCAGGCCGGTATGGCCGCCGCCTTCGCCGCCCTGGCAGATCACCGCGTCGCAGCCGGCGGCTTGCGCCTTGACCGCGTGCTTCACCGCGCCGCAGACGACCATGACCTTCAGCCCCGCGCCCTTCAGCCGTTCGATGATCGGCAGGGGCACGCCCAGGCCGGCGACGAAGGACGAGGCGCCGCCCTCGATGATCGCGTCGACCGAGGCGGTCAGGGCGTCGGGGGTGGCGGCCAGCAGGTCGACGCCGAACGGCTTGTCGGTCAGGTCGCGGACCTCTCCCATCTGCAGGCGGATGAAATCGGGACTGGTCCCCGCCATGCCCAGCACGCCGTAGCCCCCGGCGTTGGACACCGCCGCCGCCAGCGGCGCGTAGGAAACCCCGCCCATGCCGGCCAGCAGGATCGGATGCTCGACGCCGAGCAGGTCGCACAGCGGGGTGTGCAGGGTCATGGGGTTTCCTCCGGTCTTTTCCGGAGGATGGGCGCGGTTTGGTGAGGCGGAAAGCGTGCCGCGAGGGCAGGTCTCAGTCCCGCTTCAGCACCTCCGGCTGAACCTCGGCTTCCGACGTCCAGAAACAGGCCGCCATCGAGGTCAGGATCATCGCGATCAGGGCCAGCATGCCTCTGGGCGGGGCCAGGCCCACGATGTCTTGCGGGGTCATCTCTCGTTTCCTCCGGCGACGCCCGGATCTGACGCCCAGACTGTCGCCCCGGAAAGCCTCCCACTGGCGGCAAGGTTTCGCAAGTCCCTTGTTTATAAAGGGAATTCATGGACCGGCCCGTCCAGTTTTCGCGCGCGTCAGAAGATCGAGTAGGCCCCGTCGATCACGAAGGTGTCGCCGGAATGGTAGCTCGACGCCCCCGAGGCCAGATAGACGGCGATGCCGCCGAAGTCGGCCGGTTCGCCCCAGCGGCGGGCCGGCACGCGGGGGATGACCTTGTCGGCGAAGGCGGGATTGTCCTGGGCGCCCTGGGTCATGTCGGTGGCGATCCAGCCGGGCAGGATGGCGTTGGCCCGCACGCCGTAACGGGCGTGCTCGACGGCCACCGACTTCATCATCGAGATCACCGCCCCCTTGGTGGCGGCGTAGGCCTGGTTGCGGGCCGCGCCCTCGATGGCGGCCAGCGAGGCGACGCCGACGATCGAGCCGCCCGGATCACCGCCCTTGGCCCGCTCGACCATGTGGCGGCAGGCCTCGCGGAAGGTGAAGAACACCCCGTCCAGATTGACCGCCAGGGTCTTGCGATAGGTCTCGGTCTTCATGTCCACGAAGCTGGGCGAACCGAAGCCGACGCCCGCGTTGGCGAACACGCTGTCGACCCGGCCCAGCGCCGCCACCGCCTCCTCCATGCCCTCGCGGACCTGGTCTTCCTGGCTGACATCGACCACCTGGGCCTTCACCCGGGTCCCGTGCTTGAGCAGTTCGATCTCGGCGGCCTGGTTGCGCTCGGCGTTGCTGCCCCAGATGACGATGTCGGCCCCGGCCTGGGCCAGGGCGCTGGCCATGCCCAGCCCGATGCCGCGATTGCCGCCGGTGACCAGGGCCACGCGGCCGGTCAGGTCGAAAGGTTTATAGGCCATGGCGCGTTTCTCCCGAACGTTTGTTTGAGGGGAGCGGTTGTGGGGCCTCCCGTCAAGGGTCGTGATGGCGACGGCTTGCCCCCTACGGGTCGCTACGCGACCGTCTTCCCCCAGAGGGGGAAGAGGAAAGACGCGCGTCCTCCGCCCCCTCTGGGGGCGGACAGACCGCGAAGCGGTCAGGTGGGGGCAAGTGGGTGTGATCTCACGCGGAAACCCGCTGAGTTGATAGGGAGGGTGCGAAGCGCCCGGGCCTCGCCCGGATGATTTGCAGTTTTAAGTACCGTTTCGACGAAGACGAGCGCTTCGCGTGGAGCCGTTGGTCAGGAGCATCCGGTAGGCAGTGGTTTTATCACTTAGCCGGTCTCATTCGCCCCCGACGGGCGGGCCAGGGCGACGAACCCCGGTCCCGGACCGCGCGAGTAACCCCCTCGCGCCTGCTGGCCTGATCCGCCTACCCAAGGCGCCGCAGCTTCGTCGCGACTGAGGCGAACCTGCTCCGAACCGACCCGGGGCGTCTCCGAGGAGACACGGCGGACAAGCCTTCCCGCTCGTCCACCCCCGAAAGCCGCATCGGTCGCCGTACGTGCGCCCTCCCCGTGCTTCCAGGTGCAAGCATTATGCGGGCGGTTTGGAGGGTGGGGATAAACTTGGATCGAGAAAGTTTAGGGCGTTGAAATCGCTGAACTCTACTCGCTGAACGCGGAGGATAAACGCCCCGCCGGGGACATGTACTCACGGCAAAGTCCCTGCAAATCAATCCCGGACCATCGGGTGAGTACGTGTCCCCAACGTCACCCACGGCGGCGGATCGCCTTCCCGAACAGGCAGCGTCAACCCCAAGCTCAGCGGACGACGAAGGGGACACGCACCCACATCAAGCGCCGCGCGGACCCGGCCGAAGTCCTGCCGTGAGTGCATGTCCCCGTCTCCGCGCGGGAGCACCCTGACGCCCCCACGCCGGGAGACGGTCCAAGGTCGGCTTGCCGCCCGCCATCGATCCCCTTACGTCAGATGCCGAAACAGGGAGTCGTCGCATGCGTCCGTGGATTTCAGGCCTCGCCCTCGCCGCCGCCCTGGCGCTGGCCTCTCCCACCTTCGCCGCGCCGCCGCCCGTTCCCGTCGCCACTGTCCCCGACGCGGCCCTGGCCGCCCGGCTGGATAAGGTGGTCGACGCCGCCGTCGCCGAGCGACGGCTGGTCGGTGCGGTCGTCCTGGTCGCCCGAGACGGCGAGGTCGTCTACCACCGCGCGGCGGGCCTAGCCGACCGTGAGGCGGGCCGGCCGATGCGCGAGGATGCGGTCTTCCGCTTCTCCTCGGTGACCAAGCCGTTCGTCACCGCCGCCGTGATGAAGCTGGTCGAGGACGGCAAGCTGCGACTCGACGAGCCGGTGACTCGATGGCTGCCGGACTTCAAGCCCCGGCTGGCTGACGGGACCACGCCGGTCATCACCCTCCGACAGCTCCTGAACCATACCAGCGGCCTGACCTATGGCCTGGCCGAGCGGCCCTCGCACCCCTACCACCAGCTTGGCGTCTCGGACGGTATCGACAATTCGGGCCTGACCCTGGACGAGAACATGGCTCGCCTGGGCCAGGCGCCGCTGGCCTTCCCGCCCGGCTCGACCTGGCGCTATTCGCTGGCTGTCGACGTGCTGGGGTCGGTGCTGGAGAAGGCGACCGGCAAGCCCCTGCCGGAAGTCGTCGCCGACACCGTCACCCGCCCACTGGGCTTGAAGGACACAGGCTTCGTTGCCGGCGATCCAGCCCGCCTGACCACGGCCTATGTCAACGCCCAGCCCGCGCCCAAGCCGATGACCGACAACCAGGACGTCTCGCTGGGCGCTGCCGCTGTCCGCTTCGCGCCCAGCCGCGCCACGGACAAGACCGCCTTCCCGTCCGGCGGCGCGGGCATGGTCGGCACGGCGGGCGACGTGCTGACCTTCCTGGAGGCCGTGCGCAAGGGCGGCGCGCCGATCCTCAAGGCCTCGACGGTCGCCGAGATGACCAGGGACCTGGTCGGGATCCAGGCGGCGACGCAAGGTCCCGGCTGGGGCTTCGGCTATGGCTGGGCGGTGCTGGACGATCCCGCCGTCGCCAAGACCCCGCAGGGCGCCGGGACGCTGGCCTGGGGCGGCGTCTACGGCCACAACTGGTTCGTCGATCCCAAGAACCGGCTGACGGTGGTGATCATGACCAACACCGCGTTCGAGGGCATGGATGGGCTGATCACAAGCCAGGTGCGCGACGCCGTCTATGCCCGCTGATCGGGCATTTGACCGAACCGCGTTCACACTCCGACCCATTTTTACCGCATCAGCGTCCAGCCGACGCCCCAAAGTCGCGTCAGCCTAACGGAACGTCGGGGGACGTTTCGACAGATGGGAAACCGCATGCGTTCATTTCTGACCCTCGGCGCCGCCACGATCGCGCTCGCCATCGCCGCGCCCGCCCTGGCGCAGACCACCGCTCCGGCGGCCCCCGCTCAAGATCCCGCCGCCGCGACGGCGACCACGCCGGCCCCCGCTGGCACAGCGGCTCCTGCTGGCGCCGCCGCTCCGGCGACGCCCGCCCCCGCGGCGCCCGTGACCGCCGGTCAGCCGGTCAAGGACAACTCCGGCGCGGTCATCGGCTCCGTCGCCGAGGTCAAGCCCGACGCGACCGGCAAGTCGATGGCCACCATCAAGATGGATGACAAGACCTTCGCCGTCGACGTCGCCAACCTCGCCGTCAGCGAGGGCGCCACCCTGATCAACGCCAGCAAGGCCGAACTCGAGGGCATGCTGGCCGGCGCGAAGAAGTAAGGCGCGGGCGTAGATGGGGACACACACTCACACAGTGGCCTTGGCCAAAACGGCAAGCTGATTGCCGTGAGTGTGTGTCCCCCACTTAGCCGCTGAGCCCTACCCCACCGCTTGGAGCCGCGCCAAGGCCGCTTCCAGCTTGGCCTTTGCGGCTTCCGCCTCGGCCAGGCGTTCGCGGTTTTCCTCGACGACCTCTTCCTTGGCGCGGGCCAGGAAGTCGGGATTGTTCAGCTTCTTGCCGGTCTTCTCGATCTCGCCGACATGACCAGCGATTTCCTTGGCCAGGCGCGCCTTTTCGGCCGTCAGGTCGATGAACTCGGCGATGGCCAGGGCGCCGGTCGCCTCGCCCAGCACGAAGGGCACGGCGCCGGTCGGGGCCGCGTCGGCCTCGCGGGCGCTGTCCAGGCGGGCCAGGGTCAGCAGCAGGTCGCGGTGGCGGGCCAGACGCGCCTTGGTCTCGGCGTTGGCGCCGATCACGGTCAGCGGCGGCTTGGCGCCCGGCGGCACGTTCATCTCGGCGCGGACCGAGCGGATCTCGCCGACCGTCTCGACCAGCCAGCCGATCTCGGCCTCGGCGTCTGCGTCGATCCAGCTTTCCGGAAGCTCAGGCCAGCGCTCGACGATCAGCATGCCTTCGCGGGGCGCGCCGAACTCGGCGGTCTTGTCCCACAGTTCCTCGGTGATGAACGGCATCACCGGGTGCAGCAGCTTCAGGATCACGTCCAGCGCCCAGGCGGCCGTGGCGCGGGTCTCGGCCTTGGCGTCGGCGTCGTCGCCGTTGAGGATCGGCTTGGCCAGCTCCAGGTACCAGTCGCAGAACACGTTCCAGATGAAGCGGTACAGGGCCGTGGCGGCGGCGTCGAACGACGGCGCCTCCAGGGCGCGCGTCACCTCGGCCACGGTCTTGACCGTCTCGCCGCGGATCCACTTGTTGATCGGCTGCCTGACGGTGGCGGGGTCGAAGCCCTCGACGCGGACGCACTCGTTCATCTGAGCGAAGCGCGAGGCGTTCCACAGCTTGGTGCCGAAGTTGCGATAGCCCTCGATGCGTTGCTTGCTCAGCTTGATGTCGCGGGCCTGGCCCGACATCGCCGTCATGGTGAAGCGCACCGCGTCGCAGCCCAGTTCGTCGATCAGGACCAGCGGGTCCATCACGTTGCCCTTGGACTTGCTCATCTTGGCGCCCTTCTCGTCACGGACGAGGGCGTTGATGAACACCTGCTTGAACGGGACTTCACCCATGAAGTGGAGGCCCATCATCATCATCCGGGCGACCCAGAAAAAGATGATGTCGAAGCCAGTGACCAGGGTGCTGGTCGGGTAGAACTTGGCCAAGTCGTCGGTCTTCTCCGGCCAGCCTAGCGTCGAGAACGGCCACAGGGCGGAGCTGAACCAGGTGTCGAGGACGTCCTCGTCGCGCTTCAGCTCGGTGGGCGAGCCATAGTGAGCCGTGGCGGCGGCGATCGCCTCTTCCTCGGTCTCCTCGACGAAGATTTCACCATCAGGACCAAACCAGGCCGGGATGCGGTGGCCCCACCACAGTTGGCGCGAGACGCACCAGGGCTCGATGTTGCGCAGCCACTCGAAATAGGTCTTTTCCCAGTTCTTGGGCTCGAAGACGGTGTCGCCGTTCTCGACCGCCTTCAGGGCCGGCTGCGCCAGGGTCTTGGCGTCGACGTACCACTGGTCGGTCAGATAGGGCTCGATGACCACGCCCGAGCGGTCGCCGTGCGGCACCATGTGGCGAGTCTTTTCGATCTCGCGCAGCCAGCCGTCTTCCTCGGCCTTGGCGACAATCGCCTTGCGGGCCACGAAGCGGTCCAGGCCGCAATAGGCTTCCGGGACCTCTTCATTCAGCCGCGCGTCGGGCGTCAGGATGTTGATCGAGGCCAGGCCGTGGCGCTTGCCGACCTGGAAGTCGTTGAAGTCGTGAGCCGGGGTGATCTTGACCGCGCCCGAGCCCTTGGTCGGGTCGGCGTAGTCGTCGGCGACAATCGGGATACGGCGACCGACGATCGGCAGGATCACGTCCTTGCCGACTAGGTCCTTGTAGCGCTCGTCCGACGGATGGACGGCCACGGCGGTGTCGCCCAGCATCGTCTCGGGACGCGTGGTGGCCACGACGATGAAGTCGCGGGTCTCGAACGCGGTGGCCTTGCCCTCGTCGTCGAAGGCGACGGGATGCTCATACGAGAGGCCGTCGGCCAGCGGATAGGCGAAGTGCCAGTAGGCGCCGTCGACCTCCTTCTGCTCGACCTCGAGGTCGGAGATGGCGGTCTGGAACTGCGGGTCCCAGTTGACCAGGCGCTTGTCGCGATACAGCAGCTTCTGCTTGTACAGCTGGACGAACACCTTGCGGACGGCGGCCGACAGGCCTTCGTCCAGGGTGAAGCGCTCGCGCGACCAGTCGCAGCTGGCGCCCAGGCGGCGCAGCTGGTTGGTGATCGCACCGCCGCTCTCGGCTTTCCATTCCCAGACCTTCTCGACGAAGGCTTCGCGGCCCATTTCGCGGCGGCCAATATTGCCGGCGGCGGCCAGCTGGCGCTCGACGACCATCTGGGTGGCGATGCCCGCGTGGTCGGTGCCGGGCAGCCACAGGGCCGACTTGCCGCGCATGCGGTGGAAGCGCGTCAGCACGTCCTGCAGCGTGTTGTTCAGCGCGTGGCCGATATGCAGGCTGCCCGTGACGTTGGGCGGCGGGATGACGATCGTGAACGACTCGGCGCCGGGCGCTTCGCTCGGTTTGAAGGCCCCGGAGGCCTCCCAGGCGGCGTACAGGCGGGGCTCTACGGATTTGGGATCGAAGGTCTTTTCAAGCATGGCGCGGTGGGTATGCCATCTGCGGCCGTCGGGCGAAACCTTGGGCCTTGGGTTCAATTGGGATTTTGAGACGGAAAAAGGCGGCCGCCGGAGCGACCGCCTTCTCTGAATTTGCTATTCGCAACGCCGGAGCGTGAAATCCTCGTCCTTCGACAAGCTCAGGATGAGGATTTCAGGGCCGCTCAGTAGTCCTCATCCTGAGCTTGTCGAAGGACGAGGAAGACGCCGCAACAGCCGATTATACGCTGCGGCCGCGCGCGATGCGGTGGACTTCTTCCTCGACCTTGGTCTCGACGATGCGCGGCAGGTTCTGGTCCAGCCACTCCTTGAGCAGCGGGCGCAGCAGTTCGCGCACGACGTCTTCCAGAGTGCGGCCGTCCTTGGGCATCATCAGGGCCGAGCTCAGGCTGCCGAAGGCGGTGGCGGCCAAGCTGGCGGCGTGGTCGCCCACCAGGTTGTCGGCCACTTCGTCGCGCGAGAAGCCCTGGATCGGCTCGGGTTCGGGCGGCGGAGGGGGCGCGGGTTCCGGCTCGGGTTCCGGCGAATAGACGTCGATGTCGCCCATGGTCTCGACCGGGGCGGCGGGTTCGATCGGATCGGTCAGCTCCAGGACGTCGTCCTCGGCCGGGGCCTCCTCGACGAGGGGCTCGGCTTCCGCTTCGGGCGCAGCGGCCTCCTCCGCCGGCGCGTCATCTTCCGAGATGATGCGTCGGATGGAGGCGAGGATCTCCTCCATCGTCGGTTCTTGGGGGCTCTGGTCGGACATGGGCGAGTCGTCTCGAAGGGGTACGAATCCTGTAAGCGCCCTGGCGGACACTTACAGCGATGGTGCAGACTTGCGCGCCTTAAGCAAGCTCAAGGATGGCGGGCGCGCTATTTCGCCCTACCGGGCGGCCATCGGGGCGGCCGGGTCGGGGGCGCGCTTCACCGCGGTCGAGGGCGCGCCGACCTTGTCGATGACCTGCACGACGGGCTCCCACGGCACCCAGCCGAAGGCGTGGTTGACCTTGTCGTACGACTTGACCGGGTCATAGCGCTCGACCGCCGGGGCCAGGTTGGCGACGTTCAGCACGCCCATGGCCTGCAGCACGCTGGCGCTGGCCACATATTCGTCGCGGCGGGCCACGACCAGGGCGACCTCGGCGTTGGCCAGTTCCAGCTGAGCGTTCAGTACGTCTAGGGTCGTGCGCAGGCCGACCTGTTGTTCCTGACGCACGCCCTCGAAGGCGATGCGCGTGGCGCGAACCTGCTCCTCGTTCGACACCAGATTGGCGCGCGAGGCCAACAGGTTGTTCCAGGCCGTGGAGATCTGCTGCAGGGCCGAGCGCTGGGCGCCCTCGACCGCGATGCGCGCGGCGTTCTCACGCTCCTGGGCGGCGCGCACCTGCGAGCTGTTCAGCCCGCCGGTGAACAGCGGCACCGAGGCGGTCAGCGAAGCGCTGACGCCACGGTTGTAGTCGCCAAAATCGGAGCCGGAGCCGTTCGAGCGGCCCGCATCGTAGTCCAGACCCGCGCGGGCCCCGACGGTCGGGCGATAGGCGGCCTTGGCGACCGCGACCCGAGCCGCGGCGGCCTGTTCGGCGTAGCGGGCGGCCTGGATCTGCGGGTTGTTCCTGTCGACCAGGTCGAAGGCCTGCTCGACGCTCGCGGGCAGCAGCGGGGCCAGCGAGGGTTCGGGCGCCAGGTCGGTGGGATTCTGGCCGACCACGGCGGCGTAGGCCGCGCGGCTGGCCGCCAGGATGGCCTGGGCCGACGACAGGCTGGCCTGGGCCGAGGCGAGGCGCGCCTCCGACTGGGCCACGTCGGTGCGGGTGATCTCGCCGACCTCGAAGCGCGCCTTGGACTCTTCCAGCTGGCGGTTCAGGACGCTGACGTTCTCCTGGGCGATGCGCAGGCGCTCCTGGTCGCGGCGCACGTCGACATAGCTCTGGATCACGTTGCCCAGCACCGATTGCTCGACGCTGCGCAGGTCTTCGCGACCGGCCAGGACGTCGGCCTGGGCGGCGGTCAGGTTGCCGCTGGCGCGGCCACCGGTATAGATCGGCTGCTGCAGGACCAGGCTGGCGCCGCTGCCGCTGGCCGTCGTGCGGTCGCGAGTCACGATCTGACCGCCCACGACGGTGGTGACCGGGTTGGCCAGATCGACGCGCTGGACCGTCGCGTCGGCCGAGGCGCTCAGCGTCGGGCGGAAACCGGTCTTGGCCTGGACCACGCCCTCGTCGGTGACGCGTTGGTTGGCGCGTTGGGCCTGGAGCGTGGGGTTGGTCTGATAGGCCAGGGCCAGGGCGTCCGTCAGCGTCTCGGCCTGGGCGACCGAAGCCATCAGGCTCATGCTGCAAGCGGCGGCCAGCAAAGCGGCCCGGCGGCTATTCGACATCAACTTCATTCCCCACGAAACCCTGGCGGATCGGTACGAAACCCGCACCTCTATGATCGGCTGTAAGGCGAGAGGCCATAGCCCGCTAGTTAAGCTTTTTTCACGCAGACGTTGCGTCGATGTTTCTGGACCGAAGTCGTCAGAACGCAAAGCCCTGTTCGACGGCGAAGCCGGCCAGCATCGGCGGGGTGGCGTCGAACACGGCCCGGCGTCCCACGCCGTCCTCGGCTCGGACGTAGATCACCGCGCGGCCGACAGGGCCGTCGCGCTCGATCACCGCCAGGCGGCCGCCCTGGGCCAGGGCCTGGGTCCAGCTGACCGGGGCGCGCGGCACGGCGCCTTCGCAGATGATCACGTCATAGCCGGCGCCGGGCACGGCGGTCAGGTCGTCGCCGTCCAGGCGGGTGACCTGCACGCCCATCTGCTCCAGCACGGCGGCCGCGTATGGCGCGGCGATGGCCAGGGCCTTGTCGCCCTCGCGCGGCCGGAGGTGCTGCAGCAGCTTGCCCACTTCGCGCGGACGCAGCAGCCAGCGGCCGGGGGCGTATTCGACGTCGGCGTCGGCATAGGCCAGATAGCCCTTGCCGGCCGGCACGAGGGCCTCGCGCGACACGACGCGCAGGGCGTCCTGCAGGGGCAGATCGGTGACGTCGGCCGTGCGGATCTGGCTTTCGACCATGTTCAGGCGCGCGGCCGCGAAATCGGAGCTCATGGATTCCCTCGAAGGGCTGGAATTTTCAGCCCGCTTATAGGTCCGCCGCTCCCGTCTAGGCAATCGAGGCTTTGGGAGGAATCTCAGGCGCAGGCCCTGAACAGCCTCCGCAGGGGCTCGGCCTTGCCGACAAACCATTCGCCGTACTCCTCTTCCGGAGCCTCGATGGAGACCTCGTCTTCGGCGGATTGGGCGAACGCCGCCAAAACCTTTGGCGTGACCTTGCTAGTCCCCTTCAAGACCGAGGGCGCAGCCAACGAGCCCTCTTCGGAGATCACGGTCGCGAATATCACCCGGCTCTTGCCCAGCACGACGGTCAGCGGCCGACGATCCCAGGCCTTGCGCATGTCCACCCCGGGATCAGCCTGGTAGGTCAAGGTGACGGTTTGGGTCGACCGGTCGCAGCGGGCGTTGAACAGCACCGCGCTATAGTCCCAGCTCAGAAACGTCGCCGACGGTTGGCCGCCGCCATCGCCCGTGTGCTCGCGATAGATCCATTGGTCGTCGCGGTTCATCGGCGCCGCTACGGCCTGGGCGCTGCCGCACATCAGCGCCAAGCAGGCGACGAGCAGGATACGCATGAGCTTGTCCGTGGAGCTTGACCTTAAGTCGGAGCATACGGCCCACAGGACAAACTACCAGCGCCGATAGCCCGCCACCCTGGCCGCGAAGGCGTCAGCGTCCTCGTGGCCCTGCCAGTCGGCGATGGCCGGAGCCAGGGAAGCGGCCTCCAGAAGCTGGCGCTGGGCGTCCTTGTAGCGGGCGGTGCGGGCGTAGCGGGCGGTGTCCAGGGTCATCGCCCGGAGTAGCAGCGTGGCGGCCAGCGGATGGCGCCCCTCGATGGCCCGCGCGGCCGGCTCCAGCAGTTCGGGGCGGTCGCCGTCCAGGTCGCCAGGCCGGCGCAGCACCAGCCGCGCGGCCCGGTCCCAGGCCGGCCACAGGATCAGGAAATCCAGGGCCGCATGCAGGTCGTGGAAATCCTCTGCGTGAGCCAAGGCCTTGTCCTCGGCCTCGACGTCATCGAAATCGGGCAAGCGCTTAAGATAGTCGCGCAGCCGTTCGATCGACAGGCCGCGCTCGAAACTGGTCCAGCGCATATCCTGGGCCAGGTCGCCCTGCCCGCGCGCCTCCAGCACCTCGATATAGGCGTCTTCCCAGTCCAGGGCGCCGGGGCCAGGCAGCGAGGGACGGCCCAGAACCGCCCCGACCAGTTGGGCGAAGGAACCGGGCGTCGCGCGGTCCAGCGCCTTGACCGCCTCGTCGAACCGGCCCGCCGCCGTCAGCCGCCGGGCGATCTGCGCCGCGATCGGCGGCAGCACCGCCTGGGAATCGGTGAACTGGGCGATGTAGCCATCGACATCGCCCTGGGCGTCCGCCAGCACCTGGACAGCGGCCTTCAGCGCGCCGCTGACCCGCTTCTGCGAGGCCATGGTCGTCTCGACGCGTGTCCGCAGCTCGGCCACGCCCTGCGCCCCCAGCGCCGGCAGAGCGTTCTTCAGCACGCGTGGCCCCAATCCCGCCCGGCCATGCAGCAGCAGGTCCAGAAGTTGGTCCGCCCAAAGGCGAGGGCTGGGCGCCCGCGGGTCGGGCCAGGCCAGGGGCGCGATCGCCGCCACGTCGTCTACGGCGAGATCGAACACCGCCTCGACTTCGCCCTTGGCGTCGGCGGTACGGTGGAACACCCCCTCGGCCAGGCCCAGGAAACGCAGCATCACGGGCAAGGCCAGGGTGGGCTCCAGCGCGGCCAGTCGCCCCGCGATCAGGCCCCGCTGCATGTCCAGCTCCCGCACGAACTCCTTGTGCTTGCGCCAGTGAATGCGAGCCCGGCTGTCGGCGACGGCGTCGATGCGCTTGGCCAGCTCGGCGGCCAGGTCCTCGGGACCGATCTCGCCCGCCAGTTCCAGGCGCAGCCGCCGCTTGATCTGGGCGTGGCCCTCGGCGACGTCGATCAGAAGTTCGGCCAGCCGCTCCGCGCCCAGGGCGGCCAGATTGGCCGTCGTCAGCGTCTTTCGCGATCCCGTACGCTTCACCGTCGCCAGCGGAGTTCTCCCGTCCGTTCGTTCGCCCGCGAGCGAGTCGTCGCGTCGCCCAGGTCCTTTAGCACGACGGCCCCGGACCACGACCGGCCAGGCACGGCCCGCGCGGTCTGCGTCATCTCAGCAACAGATCGCAAACGCCAGTGGTTTCAAAGAGCTCCCGGGGGAACACGACGTCGCCCACCGTGTTGAGTCCGCGTTCAAAGGACTTATCCACAATGGCCACGGGTTGGGCGAGATCGGGAGCGGCGGCCGTCGCCTTGGCCGTTCTGACGTTCGGCGCGCCGGCCCTGGCCCAGACGTGCCGCGCCTCCGCGCCCTCGGCGGGACAAACCGTCAGCGGACCCGTCCTGCACGTCATCGACGGCCGCACCCTGTGCCTGGCCCAGGGGCCGACGCCCGACCAGTGGATTCCGCTGCTTGTCACTCCCGCCGTCCCCGCCCTGCCCGTCGATCGTGAGCGCCTGATGGCCGCGACCTTCTCCCAGCTCCTGACCTGCAAGGTCACGGGCGGCGGCGCGGTGAAAACCGCCGCCTGCACATTGGCGGGACGTCCGCTGGAAGCGGTGCTGTCAGAACCCGCCACCATCACCCAGGCCAAGACCTGGCGCTGACGCCGACGCCGACGCCGACGCCGATGCGATAATTTCGCCGCGCCCCTTGCGCCGCGCCCGTTCATGTAACATTTGAAATTACATGAAACCCAATAGCCGCCTTTCCGTCGCTCTCCACGTGCTGCTGCACATGGCTCAACGCCGGGATCCGATGACCTCCGAGGAGATGGCCGCCTGCGCGGGCACCAATCCGGTGGTCATCCGCCGCACCTTCGCGGGCCTGCGCGAGGCGGGGATCGTCGCCTCCACCAAGGGTCACGGCGGCGGCTGGCGACTGGGTCGGGCGCTGTCCGACGTCAGCCTCGCCCAGGTGCAGGACGCGCTGGGCGAGCCGGTCATCGTCCTGGCCAAGTCCGAGGACATGCCCGGCTGCGCGATCGAGAAGGCCGTCAACGCCGCCCTCGACGAGGCGGTGGCCGAGGCCCGCGCCCTGCTGGCCCGCAAGCTGGCCGCTGTTTCCCTGGCCGACCTGTTCGCCGGCATCGACGTCTCCCACATCCCCCAGCCCAAGGACCATCACCATGCATGACGTGATCATCGTCGGCGGCAGCTTCGCCGGCCTGTCCGCCGCCATGCAGTTGGCCCGCGCCCGGCGCAGCGTGCTGCTGATCGACGCCGGCCTGCCCCGCAACCGCTTCGCCGACGCCTCGCACGGCTTTCTGGGACAGGATGGCAAGGCGCCGGCCGCGATCATGCGGGAGGCCGCCTGCCAGGTCGCCGCCTATCCCACCGTCGAGATCGTCAAGGGCGAGGCGCTGGGCGCCGAGGCCATTCCCGGCGGCTTCGGGGTGGCCCTGGCTGGCGGCCGGACGGCGCGAAGCCGCAAGCTGGTCCTGGCGACCGGCGTCGCCGATATCCTGCCCGACCTGCCGGGCCTGACGGAACGCTGGGGCGCCAGCGTGGTGCATTGCCCCTACTGCCACGGCTACGAGCATCGCGACCGACCGCTTGGCGTGCTGGCCAGCCATCCGATGTCGGCCCACCAGGCGGCGATGATCCCGGACTGGGGTCCGACCACCCTGTTCACCCAGGGCCGGTTCGAACCGGATGATGAGCAGCGCGCCCTGCTGGACGCGCGCGGCGTGGCCATTGAGCGCAGTCCGGTCACGGCCCTGCTGGGCGAAGCGCCCGAGCTGTCGGCGGTCCAACTGGCGGACGGCCGTGTCGTCCCGCTGAACGCCCTGTTCGTGGCCCCGGCCCAGCGCATGGCCAGTCCATTGGCTCAGGCGCTGGGCTGCGCCTTCGACGACGGACCGCTGGGCCCGATCATCCGCGCCGACGACTGGAAGGCCACCACCGTGCCCGGGGTGTTCGCGGCGGGCGACGCGGCGCGGCCGATGCAGAACGCCACCCTGGCCTCGGCCGACGGGGTGCTGGCCGGCGTGGGCGCGCACCAGTCCCTGATCCGCGACGCGCTGCTGGCGGCCTGATGCGCCGGCGCCCGCAGGACGACCCGATCGTGATGGCCTTCTCCAATCCCGAGGCCGTCGCCCGCTACGCCGAAGGTCCCACGCGGCTGGTGCCGGGCTTCCTAGACCTCCAGCGCATGGCGGGCCTGCTGCTCGCCGAGCGGTGCGGTGACGACGCGCGCGTGCTGGTGCTGGGGGCCGGCGGCGGGCTGGAGCTGAAACGCTTCGCGCAGATGCGGCCCGGCTGGACGTTCGACGGCGTCGATCCGTCGGCGGAGATGCTGAAACTGGCGGTCCAAACCCTGGGCCCCTTGCACACGCGCGCCAGGCTGCGTGAAGGCTATATCGAGGACGCGCCCGAGGGGCCGTTCGACGCGGCGGCCTGTCTCCTGACCTTCCACTTCATGCCGAAGGACGACCGCGCGCGCGCCCTGGCCGAGATCCATCGGCGGCTGAAGCCCGGCGCGCCCTTGGTCGTGGCGCATCACAGCCTTCCGCAGGGCGACCGCGACAGGGCTCGATGGCTGTCGCGGTTCGCCGCGTTCGCGACCGCCTCGGGCATGCCCCAGAGCCAGGCCGAGAGCGCCGGCCAGGCCATCGGCGGCCGGCTGCCCATCCTGTCGCCCGAGGAAGACGAGGCGCTGCTGGCGCAGGTCGGGTTCGTCGATATCGACCTGTTCTACGCCGCCTTCACCTTCCGGGGCTGGGTCGCCCGCAAGGCGGACGCAACCTAAGCCGAACGCTTGAAAGGCGATGCTGGACAATGGGTTCGCAGGAACTCCTCATGGCTCGGCAGCGTCGCCACGAAGTCGGCGAGCATGGGCGCGGACTTGTCCATCAGGTTCATGATCACGCTCAGCGGGATGCGATCGACCAGTTGCTGGTAGCGGTCGGGCCGGACGCCCATGCCTTCCATCACCGACTGCCAGCTGGGGGCGCGGAACATGTCGTCGACGCCGTCGCGCAGCACGCCGGCCGCCTTGAAGAGGGCGATGCGTTCCCTCAGGCTCTCGGGCGGCTGCACCTTCTGATAGTCGCGCCAGAACGGCGTGTCGTCGCGCCGGGTGGTGATGTAGTGCAGGACGATGAAGTCGCGGATCTCCTCATAGTCGGCGACCATCCGGCGATTATATTCGGCCGCCAGGGTCTGGTCGGCATCCCTGTCGGGCATGAACCGCAGCAGGTAGTCCATGCCCTTGTAGATCAGGTGCAGGGCCGTGGATTCCAGCGGCTCGATGAAACCGCAGGACAGGCCGATCGACACCACGTTCCTGACCCAGGGCCGCTCGCGCACGCCGGTCTTGAACGGGATAACGTTGGGGCCGAGCACGACCTCGCCCTGGAGCTGGCTCATCAGGGTGGCGGTGGCCTCGTCGTCGCTGAGGTACTTGCTGCAATAGACATAGCCGTTGCCGGAACGGTGCTGCAGGGGGATGCGCCAGCGCCAGCCGAAGTCCTGAGCCTGGACCAGGGTATAGGGATGGGGCGGGCCGACGTTCTCGGTCTGGGCGGCGATGGCGCGGTCGCACAGCAGCACGTCGCTCCAGTCGCGGAACGGCTCGCCCAGGGTCTTGCCGATCAGCAGGGCGCGGAAGCCGGAGCAGTCGATGAAGAAGTCGCCGGCCACCTCGCGGCCGTCCTTCATGATCACCTTCTGGACACCGCCGTCGGAACGGGTGGCCACGTCGGTGACGATGCCCTCGGTGCGCTTGACGCCTCGCGCCTCCGCGAACTTGCGCAGGTACAGCGCGACCAGCTTGGCGTCCACGTGCAGGGCGTAGTTGGCGTTGGCGATCATCGTGCGCTGGGCCTTGGCCGGCAGCATGAACTTGCCTGTGTCGGCCATCACCGTGGCCGGGGCGAAGTCCTGCAGGCTGGACGGATGGCCGTTCTGCTTGGCGCGCAGCCAGCACTGATAGAACTCGTTGACCTCCAGCGGACCGCCAATCTGGCCAAAGGGGTGGTAGTAGACGTCGCCCTTCTCGAGCCAGTTCTCGAACCGGATGCCCAGCTTGAAGGCGGCCTGGGTTTCCTGAATGAATTCCTGCTCGTTGATCCCCAAGGTGCGGATCAACTGGAGGAACGGCGGGATGGTGGATTCCCCCACGCCGATCGTGCCGATCTCCTCGGACTCGACCAGTTCGACCTGCGTCGGACCGTTCTGGAAATAGTGGCTGAGCATGGCCGCGCAGATCCAGCCGGCCGAGCCGCCGCCGACGATGACGATCTTGTTCAGGTGAGCCATTGGCCTTGCTCCTACTCGGCCGCGACCGGTTGAGGACGGGCGTACTGTTCGATGAAGTCACCGTGGGTGCGCGTAGCCGCCACGGTGTCGGCCACGGCCTTGCGCATCTCGCCGAGCGCGGCCGTCAACTGACCCGCGTCGAAGCCGTCGACGCTGAGGTCGTAGGTCCGCGGCAGCAGATCGAAGCCGGCATAGATCGCCAGCCAACTGGGCTGGGAGAACATCTCCCAGCGATAGCGGACGAAGTGCCCCTGGGCGCGCCACAGGTCGATCTTCTTCTGGAGGGTGTCGGGAACCGACATCTCGCGGCAATGGGTCCAGAAGCCAGTCGGGTCGTCGGTTCTGCTGTTGAGCTTGTAGTGCAGGATGATGAAATCGCGGACGCGCTCCATCTCCAGGCGCGACATCTCGTTGAACTCATCCACCACCGCCGGATCGAAATCGCGGTTGGGGAACAGCTGTTTGATCTTCTCGATGCCGGTCTCGATCAGGGCGATGCTGGTGCTCTCCAGCGGCTCAAGGAAGCCCGAGGCCAGGCCCAGGGCGATGCAGTTCTTGTTCCAGGCCTTGAGGCGCCGGCCAGGGTGGAAGCCGATCTTGCGGGGCTCGTGCAGCAGACGCTCGTCAAGCGCGCCCGTCAGCACCGCCTTCGCCGCCTCGTCGGTGGTGTGGCGGCTGGAATAGACATAGCCGTTGCCCCAGCGGTGCTGCAGCGGGATCCGCCACTGCCAGCCGGCCGGACGGGCAGTGACGTCGGTATAGGGCGGCGGGTCACCGCTGCCTTCGCTCTGCACGGCCAGGGCGCTGTCGCACATCAGCCACTCGCTCCAGTCCTCGTACCCGGTGTGCAGGGCTTCCTCGATCAGCAGCCCCCGGAAGCCCGAGCAGTCGATGAACAGGTCGCCGGCCACGATCACGCCGGTGTCCAGCGACACGGACTCGATGAAGCCGTCCTCGGCCCGCAGATTGGTCTTGATGATCTTGGCGTCGATGCGCCGCACGCCGTTCTGCTCGGCGACCTGGCGCATCAGCTTGGCGAACAGGCTGGCGTCGAAATGCAGGGCCCAGTCGAACACCGACAGGGTCGAGGGCGGATTGCGCGAGGGGGTGGTGAACTTGCCCGCGGCGGCCAGGCTGGCGCCCAGCGAATAGTCGCCCAGCGGCGCGGCCTCGCCCAGGGCCCTCAGCCGCATCCAGTAATGATGAAACGACACGCCCTTCAGGTCCTGGCCGTAGAGGCCGAAGGGATGGATGAACGACGAACCGGGTTTCAGCCAGTCGTTGAACCGGATGCCCAGCTTGCAGGTGCCGCCGGTGGCGCGCAGCACGTCGATGTCGGACAGGCCCATGGCCTGGTAGAAGCGGCGGATGGTCGGGATCGTCGCCTCGCCCACCCCGATCGTGCCGATCTCGGAAGACTCGATCAGGGTGATGTTGACCGGCGCGCCGCCGAAATGATGCTTCAGGCTGGCGGCCGCCATCCAGCCGGCCGTTCCGCCGCCGACGATGACGATGTCTCGGATACGCCGCGGATGCGCGCTGTCCTGCATGGTGGCTCCTACCCTGGATCGAAGCGCTTGCCGGCTTCTCGTCGCGGGCTTCGAACGCCCGTCTTGACCCTAATGCTAACCGCCCCGCTCGAAAAAAGAAGCCGCCGTGACAGGGGTCACGGCGGCCCGCAGGGAAGGACGAGGCTAGATCACCACTTGGCGCGGAGGCCGATGGTGTAGCGCGGTTCGAACTCGTTCTGGCTGAAGTACTGAGACTTACCGTCGGCGAACCGCACGTAGTAGTTCTCGATCTCGCCGGTCACGTTCGAGCCGTTGAAGTAGACGGTGACGTTGTCGCGAACATCGTAGCTGAGGTTCACATCGACGAAGCCCGTGGCGTCCTGGAACACCGCCAGGTTGTCGCCCGAGCTGCCGGTGACGCTGTTGAGGCGGTCGGTCCGGTAGTTATAGGCCACGCGAGCCTGCCACTTGTCGTCCTGATACCAGCCCACGAGGTTGTACTGGTACTTGGAGTTATCGGTGAACGGCAGCTTCTTGCCGTCCAGGCCGAGGCGCGATTCCGAGCTGGGCGAGTAGGTGGCGTTGGCGTCCACGCCGAAGTTGGAGAAAAAGCCGCCGTCAGGCAGCAGGTCGCTGAACGCCAGCTTGGTGCCGACTTCCAGGCCCTTCACCGAACCGCCGTCGCCCTGGATGGGCTGGGTCACGTTGACTTCACGCGGCGTGCCATCCTCGTCCTTGAAGGTGCCGCGGGTGGTGCCTCCGGTGACGAAGCTGTCGATCTTCAGCTTGAACACCGACAGGTTCACCATCGAGGCGCCGCCGAAGTAGTACTCGACCGCGCCGTCGAAGTTCGTCGAGCGCCAGGGATCCAGGGAAGGGTTGCCCGACGAGCTGGCGCCCGTCACGCAGCGGCCCGGCTTGGTGCCGCAGTCGGCGGTCGAGATGCTGAGGCCGCCGCCATAGTTGCCCAGGTCCAGCGGTTGCATGGTCTTGGAATAGGCGAAGCGGAATTTCAGGCTGTCGGTGGCGTCGTAGACGGCGTTCAACGACGGCAGCCAGTCGGTGTACTTGCGCTTGCTGACGGTGTCGCCGACGTCGAGATTGGTGTCGCCGTAGTTCTGGGTGGCGCCCGTCAGGTTCTGCTTGACCAGCAGGTGCGTTTGGATGACGCGCATACCGAGGTTACCCGACAGCTTGCCCACCTCGAAATTGGCCGAGCCGTATGCGCTCTGCTCCTTCAAGGTGACGTCATAGGTGGCGCCCGGGATTTGATAACGGACCGCCGCGCCGAAGACCTTCTCCTGGAAGGACTTCACGTCGTCGAAATCACGCGGATCGACAACCCAGAAGCCCGGGATGCCCTGGGTGATGCTGCCCAGGTCGTCCATCCAGATGACGTTGTTGTAGGCGTCGATCTTGGTGGGACGGTTGACGGTGTAGCCCTGGAAGACAGGCGCGCCGCCAGCCGGGTTGGGCACGAACTCGCCCGCCTGGCACTGGTCCTGGTTCATGACGACGTCGATGGCCTTCCATTGGGCGAAGCAGCCCGCGGCCGGCACCGGCGTGCCGTTGGCCTGCACGGCGCCCGGAACGCCGCCGTAGAACGGCGAGAACAGGTGGAACGCCTCGACATCGACCGAGCGGTCGCTCTGGCGCACGCCCGCATCGATCTTGGTGACGAAGCCCAGGAACTTGTCGTCGAACTTGTAGTGTCCCTCGGCGCGGAACACGTTCATGTCGGACTCGATCTCGTTGTTGCCCTCCGACGAGAAGGCCCCGATGGCGTAGCTGTCCTTGTTGGCCATGTAGTCCTTGAGCGACTTGCCCGCGCCCAGGCCACCGGCCAGCGGGTTGTCAAATCCACTCCAGACCGCCTTGTTGCCCCCGATGTTGTAGTGCAGCTGCGGGTTGGCGCCGTAGCCCGCCGGGTTCGGGTTCAGGTAGCAACCGCCGGCGCTGCCGACGACGGCGTTGCTGCGTTGCGAAGCCGGATACTGGGCGCAGATGGCGGCCGGATAGAACGGACCGCGCGTGCGGTCAGCGGCGTCGCGGAACAGGTTGAAGCGGCCGGCTCCGTACTGCCAGTTGCTCAGGTCGCCCTGGGCCTGGCCGTTCATGCTGAGACGATCGCCGTTGGCGCGGATGGCCCGCACTTCGCTCGTGAAGTTGCCGCCGTTGTCGTACTTGAGTTCAAGGTTGTAGTTCTTGGTCTCCGACTTGGTGGTGCGGTTCACCGAGAAGCTGTTCACCCACCAGGCGTCGATGTCGTACTCGTCGACCGCGACCCAGGGACGGCCATTGCCGGTGCTGACCTGGCCGGTGTCCGTGAACACGGTCGGATCCGTCCACACGCCGAATGCGCCACCGTCCCAGCGGTTGGAGATGTTGATGCCAGCGGCGCGGTTATATTCGTCCAGCTTGGCGTAGAAGCCTTCGGCGATCAGGGTGAAGCCCTCGCCCAGGTCTGCCTCGAAGGCGACATTGACGCCTAGACGCTTGCGCTCGACCTCGCGGTGGAAGCTTTCGAAGCCGTGCGGCGAGATGAAGTTGTTGGCGGCCGAGCCGCCCCAGTCGTTGTTACCGGACAGACCCACGACGCCCGACGAGTTGTTACCGAGGTTGGCCTTGCTGGCCGTGGCCGAAACCATCAGGCCCACGCGCTCGTTGCGCCAGTTGACCAGGCCGTTGATCAGATAATCGTTTTCCTTGGTGCGCTCGCCGCGCTGGCCTTCCACGCCGCCGGCGATCGACAGGCCTTGCTCCATCTGGAACGGACGACGGGTGCGCAGGTCGATCGTGCCAGTTATGCCCGACAGGGCGTTGGTCGGGTCGGTCGACTTGTAGACCAGCACCTGGTTCATCAACTGGGCGGGAACGTCCAGCAGGTTCGGCTGGGCCGAGCCCATGTTGCCGGCGCTCAGATACTGTTCGCCGTTCAGCAGGGTGATCACCTGCGCCAGACCGCGGATGTTCACCGTCGCGCCTTCGCCGGCGTCGCGCTTGATCTGGACTCCGGGGATGCGCTGCAGCGAGTCGGCGATGGTGGTGTCAGGCAGCTTGCCGATGTCTTCCGACGAAATCGCATCGACGATCGAGGCTTCGCGCCGCTTGACGTCGACCGAGCGCATCTGCGAGCCGCGGATGCCGGTGACGACGATTTCCTCGACCTGCGCGGAATCGGAGGGCTGGGCGTAGGCGCCCGTGGCCAGCGCCATGGACGAGGCGCCCGCCAGCAGCGCCAGGGTCATGCCCCGGGCCAACGCGGACTGGTTTCGTGGATTGGACAAGGTCTTCGCTCCCCAAAATATTTTTATGGCCGTTCTCACCCCGCCGATTTCGGCTAGGGCGGTCTCCCCATTCGCTTGTCGGCGAGGTCGCCGGCCTGCCCGGCGCGCCCCGTTTTCAAGTGAAAGCCCGCTGAGGACCCATGCGCCCCTCGACGCATGACTGGCTCTCGCCCTCCCCAGCCGTGCCTCAAGATCGATAAATGTCCCGTACATGTCAATCAAAATGTCAACGTTGTCATTTTGTGTTCGAGGCACACAAAAACGGTAATGCAGAGCGGCTGCCACAGGGGCTTATTGTTGAATCAAATTATTGATTTTACTCATAAATAATATGCGTCAATTTTGAAATTCAGACTGACGAGAGGCGCGAAGCCGCGTCGTTACGCCATTCATTACGCGCACGGAAGCGCGCACGTTTGCGGCGCCAATTCTCCTTATGACGCATAAGGTTCGCTTGAATCGGATGTCCACATTTGGCCTGAAATGTCTCGATGCATGACTTCATCGGACAAATTAATGTCCTGTCACATGACATCGTTGTCGGGCTGAGCTATGGCTTGGCCAACGGGGCGGCGGCGATCTGCGGGATCGAGCGGGCGGCGCGATCATTTAGGTTGGGTGCGACAAAGGTCATGGCGACGATCCACGATGTGGCGCTGCGAGCGGGGGTGTCGCCCAAGACCGTCTCGCGCGTCATGAACGACCATCAGAGCGTCACCGCCAGGACCCGCGAACGGGTTCGAGCCGCCATGAAGGCGCTGGACTACCACCCCAACGCCGTGGCGCGCGTACTGCGCTCGCAAGCCGCTCCGGCGGTCGGCATCCTGATGGGCGACCCCAGCGGCGGCTACCAGACCCGGATCCACCACGCCCTGATGGTCGCCTGCCTCCAGAACGGCCGTCACCTGTCGGCCGAGCTGGTCGAGGGCGCCATGTCCGGCTGGCAGGACCGCATCCGGGCCTTCGTCACCGAGGGCGGCATTCGGGAGATGATCCTGCTGCCGCCGGAATGCGATTTCGGGCCGCTTAAGGCCCTGCTGCGCGAGCATGACGTGCGCTGCGTCCTGATCTCGCCGACCAGCCCGGACTCCCTGTCGCCCAGCATCGTGATGGACGACCGCGCGGCCGCTCGCGAGGTGGTCGAGCATCTGTTCAGCCTGGGCCACGAGCGGATCGGCCACATCGCCGGCCACCCCGACCACGCCGCCAGCACGCTGCGCCGCAACGGCTTCAACGAAGCCTACGCCGCCGCCGGCAAGCCGCGTCCCGATCCGGATCTGATCGTGCCCGGCGACTTCACGTTCAAGGGCGGCCTGGTCGGCGCCCAGGCGCTGCTGGACATGAAGACCCCGCCGACCGCCATCTTCGCGGCCAATGACGACATGGCCGCCGCCACCTGCATGGAGGCCCAGCGGCGCGGCCTGAAGCTGCCCGACGACCTGTCTGTGGTCGGCTTCGACGACGCGCCGATCGCGGCGGCGATCTGGCCGTCCCTGACCACCATCCGCCAGCCCTTCGACCAGATGACCCAGCGGGCCATCACCGCCCTCAACGCCTGGAACGCCAACGAGGCGCTCGGCAAGTCGGCGGCGACGATCCTGACGCAGCACAGCCTGGTGATCCGCGAATCCACCGGTCCGGTCCGCGCCGGCTAGACCCGAAATCCTATCCGCGTCGGCGAGCTCTCGCCCGCGCCAACAAACAAGTGGGAGGTACTATGAACCGACAGACCTGGCGGGGCCTGACCCTGGCCCTCATGCTCGGCGCGTCCGCCGGCGCCTTGGCCACCACCGCCTGCGCCCAGCCGCCCGCCTCGGCCCCGGCCGCCAAGCCGTGGCTGGACCCCAAGCTGGACGCCGACACCCGGGCCGACCTGGCGGTCAAGGCCATGACCCAGGACGAGAAGTTCACCGTCATCTTCGGCTATTTCGGCGCCGACATGGCTCCGAAGTACAAGCGGATCACCCAAGCCCTGCCCGGCTCGGCGGGCTATGTGAAGGGTGTTCCGCGCCTGGGCATTCCGGAACAGTTCGAGACCGACGCGGGGATCGGCGTCGCCACCCAGGGCGGGGAACCCAACAAGCGCGAGCGCACCGCCCTGCCCTCCGGCATGGCCACCACCGCGACCTGGAACCCCGAACTGGCCTATCAGGGCGGCGCGATGATCGGGGCCGAGGCCCGCTCGTCAGGCTTCAACGTGATGCTGGCCGGCGGCGTCAACCTGGTCCGCGAACCGCGCAACGGCCGCAACTTCGAGTACGGCGGCGAGGATCCCTGGCTGGCCGGCAAGATGGTGGGCGCCCAGATCAAGGGCATCCAGTCCAATTCGATCGTCTCGACCATCAAGCACTACGCCCTGAACAACCAGGAGACGGGTCGCTTCGTGCTGGACGCCAAGATCGGCGAGGCGGCGATGCGCACCTCCGACCTGATGGCCTTCCAGTTCGCGATGGAGGACTCCGACCCGCACTCGGTGATGTGCGCCTACAATCGCATCAACGGCCACTATGCCTGCGAGAACGACTTCCTGCTGAACAAGGTGCTGAAGCAGGACTGGGGCTTCAAGAACTACGTGATGTCCGACTGGGGCGCGGTGCATTCCAGCGCCAAGGCGGTCAACGCCGGCCTGGACCAGCAATCGGCCGGTGAGGCGTTCGACAAGCAGAACTTCCTGCGCGAACCGCTCAGGGACGCCTTGGCCAAGGGCGAGGTCAGCCAGGCCCGTATCGACGACATGGCCCGCCGCGTGCTGCGCGGCCTGTTCGCCAGCGGCGTGGTCGAGAAGCCCGTCAAGATCGAGGCCATCGACTACGCCGCCCACGCCAAGGTCACCCGCGCCGACGCCGAGGAAGGTGTCGTCCTGCTGAAGAACGACAAGGGCCTGCTGCCGCTGGTCGCCGGCGCCAGGAAGATCGCCGTGATCGGCGGCCACGCCGACGTGGGCGTACTGTCCGGCGGCGGCTCCTCGCAGGTCTATCCGATCGGCGGCCGCGCCGTGCAGGGCGAAGGCCCCGCCACCTGGCCCGGCCCGATGATCTACTTCCCCTCCTCGCCTCTGAAGGCGCTGAAGGCCCGCCTGCCCGGCGTCGACATCCAGTTCATCGACGGCAAGGACAAGGCCGCCGCCGCCAAGCTGGCCGCCGCCAGCGACGTGGTTCTGGTGTTCGCCACCCAATGGAACGGCGAGGCGTTCGACAGCCCGCTCACCCTGGAGAACAATCAGGACGCCCTGATCGACGCCGTCGTCGCCGCCAACGGCAAGACGGTGGTGGTGCTGCAGACCGGCGGTCCGATCCTGATGCCCTGGCTGTCCAAGGTCGGCGCCGTGGTCGAGGCCTGGTATCCGGGCTCGGCGGGCGGCGAGGCCATAGCCCGCGTGCTCACCGGCGAGGTCGACGCCTCTGGCCGTCTGCCCGTCACCTTCCCCGCCTCGCTGGACCAACTGCCCCGCCCGGTGCTGGACGGCGATCCCAAGACGCCGGACGCCCTGTTCGCGGTCGACTACACGATCGAGGGCGCGGCGGTCGGCTACAAGTGGTTCGACCTGAAGGGCCACCAGCCGCTGTTCGCCTTCGGCCACGGCCTGTCCTACACGACCTTCGCGTATGAGAACCTGAAGGCCGAGACGCTAGGCGGCGCCCTGACCGTCAGCTTCGAGGTCAGGAACACCGGCAAGCGGACCGGCAAGGCCGTGCCGCAGGTCTATGTCTCGCCCAAGGACGCCAAGGCCATTGGCGGCTGGGAAGCGCCCCAGCGCCTGGCCGGCTTCAAGAAGGTCGAGCTAGCCCCAGGCGCGACCACCAAGGTCAGCCTGACCGTCGATCCGCGCCTGCTGGCCACCTGGAACGAGAAGGCCCACGGCTGGTCGGTGGCGGCCGGCGACTACACCGTCACCCTGGGCGCCTCGTCGCGCGATACGGCCGCCAAGGCGCAGGTCGCGGTGGCCGCCCAATCCCTGCCCGTCGGCCTGATGAAGCCGTGAGAAGCGGGGGCGGAGCCATTTGGTCGCAGCCGAAATTAAGGTCCGATTAACCATAAAGGCCGAATTTCGACTGGTCTTTCTTGAAGACACCCCACCATCACTGACTTTCCACAGCCCGGCCGCAAGCCGGGCTGTTTTTTTGTCCGAATGCGCTTGCACCGAGTCAAACAGGCGGCTATCACCCGGCCTCTTCCTGAGGCGACCTGTTCCGCGGTAGCTCAGTGGTAGAGCAGCCGGCTGTTAACCGGCTGGTCGTAGGTTCGAATCCTACCCGCGGAGCCACCTCCTCTCCCAGCCCATTATGGGCTTGGGTTGAGAGGGGTGAAGAAATCAGCGCCCTACACTTTGCAGCCAAGCTCGCCTATTAGAAAGCCGATAGGCTAAGCAGTTCATAGCCACCAACTTCCTCGTTTACCCAAACGCTATGGCCGAAGTGACTTTGTACCAGTCCTGATCGACCGCGACGTCGAATCTTGCCGAGCCAGGCGCGTCATAGACGCTAAACCCGAGAAGCCCGGCCAAGTTAATTCGCACAGACTCAAGCTTGTCCAGTTCATACTCCTTGTCGCCGAAATCGTTGAGGAACTCTTCGACCTGATCGATCACCAAGTCGCCAGCGGCGTATAGGGCTGCCCGCTCGACAAGGGTTAGTCCATCAGCTTTAGCCGCTGCGATGATCTCGTCGAGCGGCTCGGTCCGCATCTTAGGTTTGGCCATCTGAGCTCCTTATTCAACGCCCACGCGCCCAACTCAGGCAGGGCGTGCAAGCCAAACAACCTAAGAGGTAATCTTCAAATCTCATAATTCACAGTTGTGCGTCCTGAAAATCGCGGCAACGGTTCTAGTTAAGATTTTAAAATCGGGGAGCGACCATGCAAGCGCCATTCAAGATGATGATTAAACCCGACGATGTCACGGTCGTCGCGCCGGGCGGTGAGATCCGTTCTCGGGTTAAGGGCTACTACGGCGGTACGCATTTCTTTTTCGACGACATGTCAGTCGATGTACGCGCAGGCGACGAGATCCGCCGTTTTCTCCCCAACGGAAACGAAGAAGCCTTCCTCGTTGTCGATCCGAAATTCTACGACGACAAACATTTTGGGAAGCACTATCAGGTTACGATCTCGCGGCCGAAAATCCATGCCGCAGGAACGGGCGGGAACTATACGTTCCATGTTTCGGGCGACAACGCCCGCGTGAACCTCCACTCAACCGACAACTCGACCAACACGGTCAATTATAGTTCGACCTTCACGGAAGTCCGCGAAGCTATCGAAAAAGGCGTCGCCTACGGCGTCCAGAAGCAAGCGCTTCAGGACGCCGTGGACACCCTGGAAAAAGCCCCCGATAAGCCTAAAAGGCTCGCCGCTTATCAACGGTTCGTCTCGATGGCAGCGGATCACATGACGATCATCGCCCCTTTTCTTGGGCCGCTAGGCCTAATCGCTGCATCCTGACATGCATCCAGTCTCGCGGCCGCCCTACATCGCGCCCTACACCGATGCATGAGATTGCGTGAGACACTGAGAGACACTTGGAGACGATAGAAGCGGCAAGCCCCCTATTCGTAGCAGGGATCTGAGACGGGGTGAGACTACGTGAGACGGTTGGGAGGCTCCTACCCGCGGAGCCACCTCCGGCAGACTAGCGAAATCCGGCCTCTCGGCCGGATTTTTCGTATCTGGAGCAAAGTCTTGCTCCCGCCGATCGATCGTGAAGACACGGCGGGAACCCCGATAGCTAGCTTGCTATCGATGCTCCTATCTGGATCCTTGAAAGGCTCGCCTGAACGCCCGCCCTCCCGCGGAAGACCAGCGAGGCCAGGCCTAAGGCGTCGCGGGCGGCGCCAGGTCGGAGAACCATTGAGCAGGCAATGCCCGCCGAGAGGGCCAGACCTCGTTCAGCGTAGCGGCCTCGTAGAGTCGCCCGTTCTTCATGACCCAGCCCAACTTCTCGATATTGGCGGTGTCGGCCAAGGGGTCGGCGTCGAAGATCAGAAGGTCGGCGAACTTGCCGGGTTCGAGGCTGCCGATGTCGTGGGTTCGGCCGATCGCCTCGGCCGACCCCATGGTGGCGGCCCTCAGCACCTCCAGCGGCTTGGCGCCGCCGGACGCGAACAGTTGCAGTTCCCAGGCGAAGCCCAGGCCCTGGACCTCGCTGTGGCTTCCCATGCCCACCACCCCGCCGGCGCGCTGGATCGCCAGGGCGTCCTTGGCGAAACTGGCGTAGGACATGTTCTCGGGCGGGGTCCAATGGCGGTCGCCCAGCTTCTGGGCCAGCACGCCGGGCGGCATGAAGCGCTTGAGCCGCGCCTCGTCCTGCGGACGGCGGGTGATGATCAGGTCGAACAGCGGCGGCTCGCCGCCGTAGAGCACGTTCAGGGTCGGCACCAGGCTGGTGCGCGACTGGGCGAACAGCGCCACCACGTCCTGGCGCAGCGGCGAGACCGGCAAGGCGTGTTCGTTGCCCGAGAAGCCGTCCAGGGCATGGGTCAGGCCCAGGTTGAGGTCGCTGGCCCCCTCGGTGGTCGGCATCATGCCCAGGGCCTTGGACGCCTGAACCATGTACTGCCGCTGGGCGCGGTCGCCGACCATGTAGGACTTGATGTTTCGTGTGCGGTAATAGTCGCGGTACCGGGTCAGCACCGCCTCGGCGTCCGCCTGGGAGTCGATGCGGCTGGCGGTGAAGACGCCGGGACCGGTGGAATAGAGGCGCGGCGCGAGGGTCAGGCCGGCATCGGCCATGTCCTGATAGACGAAGATGTCGTTGGTGAAGGTCTGGGGGTCCAGGGCGCTGGTGACGCCGTAGGACAGGCTGACCAGGAACGACCAGGGCTGGGCGTCCTGCACCTGGCGGCGGATGTCGAACCAGTGGGCGTGGGCGTCGATGAAGCCGGGCGTGATGACCTTGCCCGAGACGTCGCGCACCACCGCGCCCGCCGGCAGAGGTCTTTCGCCCGCCTTGCCCACCCAGACGATACGCCCGCCCGAAACCAGGACGTCGGCGTTCACGATCACCTCGTCGCCGCGCATGGTGGCCACCGTGGCGCCGCGCAGGACGAGCGTTCCGTCCGGCTTGTCGCGCGGCGCGCTGACCGGAGCGCTCACCGCCTTCGCCCGCGCCTCGCTGCCGCCCGGCGTGGTCCGATCCACATCGGCCAGCGCGATCCTGCGCACCGTCGCGCCCAGCGACCAGACGATCGTCTGGCCGCCGTCGGCCCAGTCGAAGAAGTCCGCGCCGATCCGGGTCAGCTTGGTCACGCCGGAGGCGGCGGTCTCGAGGTCGACCTCCGGTGGCTTGTCGCCGGCGGTCGGGGGAACATCGACGAGGTAGAGCTCCGAGGCCGTCCGGACCAGCGCGCGATTCCCCGCCGGATTGAGCTTGACCTCCTCGACCGGAACCACGACGCCGACATATTGCGACCAGGCCCGCGCCTTGACCGACAGCTCGCGGCGCGGCTCCCCGGCCCCATCCAGGCGCACCGACTTGACCCCCTCGCCGCTGTAGAAGCGCACACGGTCCGGATCGCCGCTGAGCGTCAGCAGCCGGGCGGCCGAAGTGTGAGCGACCAGATCCACGGCGCCGCCGGCGGCCGGCAGGCGCACGATGTCGGTGGGCCAGTCGGGCGTGGCCTCGCTGGCCCGGTGCAGGCGGTCGTAGTGGCTGGAACGCAGGGCCACGATCGTCTTGCCGTCGGGCGCGAAACTCGGTTCGCTATAGAAGGCGACCTCCTCGGTCAGGCGGGCCGGTTTGCCGCCCGCCGCCGCGACCGTCCAGATCGCTCCGCCCTCGCGGGCGTCCCAGGTCACGAAGACGAGGCGCTTGCCGTCCGGCGACCAGCGGGGTTGGAAGGCCTGGCTCGGCGCGTCCGCGACGGGCCGGGGCTTTCCACCGGGCTTCAGGTCCTGGACGTACAGCCGCCCCAGGGCCGTGAAGGCCATCCGCGCGCCGTCCGGCGAGACGCTGGGCGCCTGGATCAGGCGGACGCGGACCGGGCCGGTCTCCTCCGGCTGATCGACGCGGGTCAGGGGTCCCAGGCCCACCTTGACGCGGGCGGTGAAGGGAATGGGCGATCCGACGCCCGTGGCGACGTCGATCCGGCGCAGCTTGCCATCGACGCTGGCGATCAGCGCCTTGTCGTCGGCCGTGAACGTGAAGCGCGGCGTCAGTTCGGCGTAGTAGCCCTGCTCCTGCCCGTCCCGGTCGATCGGAAAGGTCAGCCAGCGGTCGGCGCCGGTCCGCAGATCGCGCAGGCGCAGACCGTCCTGGTTCCCCCAGCGGCTGGCATAGACCAGATGACGCCCGTCGTGGGACAGGGCCGGATGCATGGCGCCGCCGGGGCCCTGGATGATGACGTCCTCGACGTCGGTGCGCAGATCGCGGCGGGCGATCGACCAGGTCGGCGGCGCCTTCTCGGTCCAGGTGTGACCCAGTTTGCGGGCGTAGTAGGCGTAGCGGCCGTCAGGCGAGATCACCGCGCCGAGGGCGTTGAAGCGATCGTCCCAGCCCTCGCCGTTCGGCTGAGCCTTGGTGACGGCCCTGCCCTCCCCGCCGTCCAGCCCATAGCGCCAGAGCTCGAACGCCAGCACCGGATGCTTCATGCGCGAGACGTAGACGGCCGAGCCGTCGGGCGCCCAGACCGGCGAGGCGAAGATGGTGAGCTTGGTATCCTGGCTGACCTGGCGTGGATTGCGCCCGTCGACGTCGGCGACCCACAGGTTGGTCACGCCCGAACGATCGCTGACGAAGGCGATCGAGCGACCGTCCGGCGAGAAGACGGGATCGGTCTCGAAGGCCATCCCGGTCAGCACCGGCCAGGCCTCGCCGCCTTGGGCGTCGACGCCGTAGATGTCGCCCAGCACGTTGAACAGGATCGTCTTGCCGTCCGGCGAGACGTCCGGCTGCATCCAGGTGGCTTCGTGCAGCGTCAGGTCCAGGGTGCGCGCCGGCGCCAGGCTGAGACCCGGCGGCGGCTCGGCGGCGACCGCGCCGGTCGCCGCCGCCAGAATCCCCGTCAGAAGAGCGCGGCGAACCGCGTGCAGGCCCGGTTTCCCGAACCGTGACCGCTTGGCCCGCCGCGCTCCCCGCATCAGAACGACCAGTCCACGCGGACGCCGGCCGTGCGCGGACGCGTGACCGAGAAGGCCGGGGCGGCCTGGTCGGTGAACGGCGCGTTGAGAACGCCGTACTCGTTGGTGAAGTTGTTGACGAAGGCCAACACCCGCACCGTGGGCGTCGGCGAGATCGAGGCCCGCAGATCGATGATGGAGAAGTCGCCGCGCGTATTGGGGTTGCCGAACGCCACGGGGGCCTTCGACACAAAGCGCTGGGCGACCTGGAAGCTGGGCGCCAAAGGCCGCTCGGGGAAGTCGAACGACAGCGTGTTGGCCGTCGACCACTTCGACGAGCCCGGCAGGGTCGTGCCCTCGGCGTAGCCGCCACCGACCGCGAAGCTGTCGGGCAGGAGGCTCGAAAGCTTGGCCTCCTGATAGGTGGTGTTGTTGCTGAAGGTGACGTGCTGGCTGATCTTCAGCGTTCCGGAGAACTCCACGCCGTCGACCTGGGCGCCGCCGGCGTTGGTCACGTAGGAATAGAAGTAGGGCGCGGCGGTGAAGAGACGCGCCTGGATGTTCTTCCAGTCCAGGTGGAAGACGGTGGCGTCCAGCACCAGCCGATCCTGGAACAGACCCGTCTTCAGGCCGACTTCATAGTTGTCGACGGTGTCGCTCTCGTAGCTCGCGGGAATGCCCGGCAGGATCGCGGCGTTGGGGTTGGGACCGCCGACGCGGAAGCCGCGCGAATAGGTGGCGTAGGCCGTCACGCCCTTGGCCGGACGGTAGGCCAGGGTCACCTTGGGGGTGAAGCCGTCTTCCTTCTGCTCCGTGCCGAACGTACGGGCGGTCGCCGAATAGTCGCCGGCGGCCAAGGAGCCCGGAGCGTTGGTGATCGTCGCGGTGTTCTTGGTGTCGTAGTAGCGGCCGCCCAAGGTGATCTCCCACTGCGGGGTGAACTTGTAGGACAGTTCGCCGAAGACGCCGAAGTCTTCGTTCTCGGTGTCGGAGATGTAGCCGTAGATCGCATCGCCCGGCGCCAGGATCGCGCCCGAATAGCCGCCGAAATCCCCCGGATTGGCGTTGATATAGGCGGCCGCGCCCGGCTGGTAGATCCGGTCGGCGCTGGACTTCTTCGCCTTTAGGTAGCTGACGCCGACCAGCCACTTCAGCCGGTCGTCGGCCTTGGAGGACAGACGAACTTCCAGGGTGTCGAGATCGGCCTTGGCCGTGCCGCGGCTGTAGGCCGCGCCGTCGCCGGTCGTGACGCCCGTCACGTAGGCATAGGGATAGGAATAGACGGTCGTGTTGGTCTTGTGGTCGGTCGAGCCGATGGCGGTCAGGTCGGCGAAACCGACGTCCTGGTCCAGGCGCAGGCTGTTCAGCCAGAAGGATGTCTTTTGCGGTTCGGCGCGCGGCGTGTCGCGGACGTAGTCGCGCGACAGGTAGGTCTGGTCGTCCAGTTGCGTGTCCTGGTAGGTCGACAGCAGGGTAAGCTTGGTCCCCTCGGCCGGGATCAGGACCGCCGAGCCGCGCAGGCCGCGGGTGCGGAAGTCGTTGGCGCCATCGACGCCCGTGCCCGGATTTTCCAGATAGCCTGCGTCGTAGCGCTGCAGACCGACCAGGCGCACGCCCAGCTTGTCGGTGACGATCGGGATGTTGACCATGGCCTTGATCGCGTAGTTGGCGTCGCCGGCCGCGTTCTTGGTCGTGCCCAGCAGGCCCGAGACCGCGCCTTCGTAATCGCTGACATTGGCCGTCTTGACCACGTAGTTCACGAGGCCGCCCAGGGTCGAGGAGCCAAACAGCGTGCCCTGCGGGCCGCGCAGCACTTCGACGCGCTCCAGGTCGAAGGTGTCGATGTCGGGGATGCCGATCGGGAAGCCGGGTTCGACCAGCACCACGTCGTTCAGGTAGTAGCCCGTCGTGGTCTGGCCCTGCTCGTGATAGGTCGTCGCGGAGATGCCGCGCAGCACCACCTCGGAAATTCCGGGCTGGTAGTCGTTGAAGGTCACGCCCGGCAGGCGGGTGATATAGTCGGCCAGGCTGTTGGCGTTGGCCTTTTGCAAATCGGCCCCGCTCACCGCGCTGATCGGCATGGCCACGTCGCGCACGCTTTCGTTGCGCTTGGTGGCCGTCACGATCAGTTCGTCGACCGTGGTCACCGGCGCGCCGCCGGAGGTCTGGGCGCGCGCCTGGCTCGCGCTTCCCACCGACAGGCCAGCGGCGACGGCGCAGGCCGTCATCGACGCGGCGCCCAGAAGATTCGTCTTACGCATGTCTTGATCCCCTCTATTGGTTTCGCCGGCGAGATGTCCGACAAACCGATTTCAAACCCCCGCCAAGGCGGAGCACCCGATCACGCCCGACGGCTCGCATGTTTCGCGATGCTCAGCGGCGATCATGGCGCTTGAGATCATCAGGCTTGTCCTTTCCTGGCTGAGCAAAAACATCCAAAAACGGCAGACCAAGGGGACCAAGCAAAGCGCGCACTGGACCCCTGCCCCACCACGGATTGGATGTTCCGGAGCCGGACCAACGGGACCAAGCTCGCGGGATGTGAGCTGACAGCAAGAGGCCTCCATGATCGATCGTCGCAGCCTTCTCCGCGCCGGCGCCGGCCTGGCGATCCTGTCGCCGTTGCAGGCCCTGGCCGCCGAGCGCGGCCTTGACCTTGCCCTAGTCAATGCGCGGGTATGGACGCCGGGCGCCGCCGCGACGCGGCTTTCGGCCGTCGGCGTCGTGGGCGAGCGCATCGCCGCCGTCGGGACCGATCAGGTGCGGTCGCTGACCACGTCTCGAACCAAGGTCGTCGATCTGCGGGGCGCCTTCCTGAGCCCCGCCTTCACCGACAATCACACCCACTTCCTGATCGGCTCGACCACCCTTTCGCAAGCCGACCTGCTCAGCGCCAAGGATCGCGCCGACTTCGCCGCCCGGATCGGCGCGGTGGCCAAGGCCCGGCCCGGCAAATGGATCCTGGGCGGCTCGTGGGACGAGCAGCGCCTGGGCGGCGCCCTGCCCACCCACGCATGGATCGACGACGTCACGCCCGACACGCCCGTCGCCGTGCCGCGCACCGACCTGCACCTCTATCTGCTCAACACGGTGGCGATGAAGCTGGCCGGCATCACCCGCGATACGCCCGACCCGCCGGGCGGCGTGATCGTTCGTGACGCCAAGGGCGAGCCCACGGGCGTGATCAAGGACAACGCCAAGGCCCTGGTCGAGCGAGTCATCCCGCCGCTGACCGACGCCGAGACCGACGCCATCATGCGCCAGGGCATCGCCCACGGCCTGAGCAAGGGCGTGGCCCAGGCCCACAATCCCGAACTGGACTGGAAGACCTACGAGTCGCTTCGCCGCCTGCGCGCCCAGGGCGAGACCGACATGCGTTTCTACGCCTTCGTCCCCCTGCCCGACTGGGAGAAGATGGCGGCGATCGTGGCCAAGGAAGGCCGCGGCGACGACTGGGTCCGCTGGGGCGGCCTGAAGGGCCTGGCCGACGGCTCGCTGGGCTCGCGCACCGCCGTGTTCCACGACCACTATTCCGACGCTCCCGACCAGACCGGCGTGCGGGTCACCACCCAGGCCAATCTGCGCGAATGGATCGGCGCGGCCGACGCCCTCGGCCTGCACGTGACCACCCACGCGATCGGCGACCAGGCCAATGACGACGTGCTGGACATCTACCAGGCGGTCGAGGCGGCCAACGGTCCCAAGGATCGGCGCTTCCGGATCGAGCACGCCCAGCACCTGAGCCAGGCGGCCATTCCCCGCTTCGCCAATCAGAAGGTCATCGCCTCGATCCAGCCCTTCCACGCGATCGACGACGGTCGCTGGGCGGTCAAGCGCATCGGTCCGGAGCGCCTGGCGGGCACGTACGCTTTCAAGTCGCTGATGGACGCCGGCGCGACGGTGACCTTCGGCTCCGACTGGCCCGTCGCGCCGCTGGATCCGCTGATCGGCGTCTACGCGGCGGTCACCCGCCGCACCATCGACGACGCCAATCCCGACGGTTGGCTGCCCCAGCAGAAGATCACCGTCGAACAGACCCTGACCGCCTATACGGCCAACAACGCCTTCGCCGGCTTCATGGACGATCGCACCGGCAGGATCGCGCCCGGCTACTACGCCGACATGACGGTGCTGGACGCCGACCTGACGACGATCGATCCGCTCAAGATCCCGGACGTGAAGGTCCTGCACACCTTCGTCGGCGGCAAGGCGCGCTACTCGGCCTGAAGATCGGCCGCCTTGGCCAGGGTCGTCAGCGCCTTGCGGGCTTCGTCCTCGCGCAGACTGGCGAAGCCGATGCGCAGGCCTCGCTCGGCGTCCTCGCTGGTGGCGAAGGAGCGAGAGGACGCTAGCCGGACACCCAAGTCGGGCGCGCGCGCCTCGATCCGGTCCAGAACCTCCACGTCCGGGAAGGTCAGCCAGAAGGCCAGGCCGCCGTCGGGCGTGCGGAAACGTACGCGGTCGCCAAACGCGTCTGACACGGCCTGAGCAAAGGCCAGGCGGCGAACCGCATAGACCTGTGTCGCCTTGCGGGCATGGCGGCGCAGTTCACCGCTTTCGATCAGTTCGGCCACCGCATCCTCGGTGATGGCGTTGCCCATGCCGTCGGTCAGCGACACCGTGTGCGCCACCGCGTCGATAAAGGCCTTCGGCGCGGCGATATAGCCGATCCGCAGCGCCGGCAGCAGCAGCTTCGACAGCGAGCCGGCATAGATCACCGACGCGGGGGCGTAGCTGGCGATCGGCAGCAAGGGCTGCGACTCGAAATGGAATTCGTGGTCGTAGTCGTCCTCGATGATGGCGAAGTTGAACTGCCTGGCCAGCAGCAGCAGCCGCAGGCGGCGGTCAGGCCGCAAGGCCACGGTCGTCGGGAACTGATGGTGGGGCGTCAGGAAGATCGCGCGGACGGTCGATCGCCGGCATCGGCGTTCTACGTCCTCGACGTCGACGCCCTGGTCGTCGAGCCGCACCGCCTCGACCCGGGCGCCGCAGGCTCGGAACGCGGCCACGGCCGGTTCATAGGTCAGCGATTCAACAAGCACCGTGTCGCCCGGCGAAATCAGGGTGCGGGCCGCCAGGAAGATCGCGTTCTGACTGCCCCGCGTGATGCAGACGTTCTCCGCCTCGACCGATAGTCCCCGCTCCGTCCGCAACATGGCGGCGATGGTCTCGCGCAGGGCCAGCGATCCCCGCGGGTCGCCGTAGAGCATGCGGTTGTGGCGCGCGGCGCGCTGGATCGCCGAGCGGTACGCCCGCCCCAGCACCTCTTCCGGAAACAGGCGCCCATCGGGCGAACCTTCGTCCAGCCTCATGCGCGTGTCGCTGGGCAGCGCCAGAGGACGACTGGGGGGCGCGTGGAAGGCGTAGGTCGGCGTCCGGGCGTCGATCGGCGGCGCCTCGATCGCGGGCTTGGCCGCTCGCGCCGGCGCGGACTTGGGCAGCACCTCCGAGACCATGGTGCCGCGTGTGCCGGGCGAGGTGAGCCAGCCCTGGGCGATCAGGTCCTCGTAGGCCAGCACCACGGTCTTGCGATTGACGCCCAGCATGGTCGCCAACACCCGACTGCTTGGCAGGAAGGCGCCCGAGGCCAGGCGACCGCGCTCGATCTCATGGATCAGGCCATGGACGATCTGCAGATAGAGCGGCATGGATCGGGAGGGATCGATCACCTCGCCCAGCGCCATGTTCCAAGGTCGCGCCATTGGCCCCCACGATCCCGTATGATGAAGTCTTCTTATGGGTCCAGCATGCACCGTCCAGCGGTGCGCGCCAATCGGAGGCTGGACCCCTGCCGGTCTCAGTCTTGGTGCTTGCTCGGCGCCAGCGGGCCTTCGATTGTGCCCACGAAAGCAGCGCTCGCCCTTGGCGGGCGCCCAATGCTCAAGAGGCCGGCCTATGCCCGAACCGACGCCGTCAGGCGCCCCCGTCGACCGATTCCAGGGCGGCGCCGACGATGTCCTCGACCTGATCGGCGCGTTTCCGTTGGCCTGGGTCGCGCCGCGCCATCCCGGTTCGGCCGAACTGGCGACCCTGCTGCCGCTGCTGGCGCAGGTCGATGCGGACGGCCGCCTAGTTTCGCTGTTGGGTCATATGGCGCGGCGCAATCCGCTCCACGCCGCGCTGGAGGCCGCGCCCGCGGCCATGATCCTTTTCACCGGCCCGCAGGCCTATGTCTCGCCCGGCCTCGTTTCGACGAAGACCTGGGCGCCGACCTGGAACTACGCGCAGGTCCGCATCGAGGCCGAGATTCAGTTTCGGCCAGATCTCGGACACGAAGCCCTCGATCGCCTCACACGCACCATGGACGCCGACCACCAGACCGGTTGGTCGCCTCGCGATGTCGGCGATCGATACGACGCGATGGAACAGGCCATCATCGCGTTCGAGGCCAAGGTCACCAAGCTCAGCGCCCGCTTCAAGCTGGGCCAGGACGAGTCCGAGCAGACGCTGGGCGAGATCCTGGCGCGCCATCCGGATCCGGTGCTGACTCACTGGATGCTTAGGATGAACAAGAGCCGGCTCGGGGACTGAGCGCCCTGGGGCATGCCGGCGCCCTCAGAGGCCCGGCTGGCGCGCGGATAGCTGCGCGTCGCCAACGGCGGCGGCGTGTAGTCGATCCGGAAGTGGCAGGCCTCGCCATAAGCGGCGACCAGCGAGGCCGATGAAGGCGGTCCCGCAGACGAGCCTTTGGCGAAGGTTGGTGGTGGTTATGAGCGCTCCCTGATTTTCTTGTTTTGATGGTCTAGGTTGAGAATTTGGCCCTAGGGCCTGGCCTCGCCGTCCGCCAGGATCTCCACGGCGGCGGGATCGGGATTGAGGGCCGCCTCCAGCTGGGCGGCGTCCAGACCCCGCTCCCAGCGCGAGACCACGATGGTGGCCACGGCGTTGCCGATGAAGTTGGTCAGGGCCCGGCACTCGGACATGAAGCGGTCGACGCCGAGGATCAGGGCCATGCCGGCCACCGGCACCGACGGCACCACCGACAGGGTGGCCGCCAGGGTGATGAAGCCCGCGCCGGTCACGCCCGCCGCGCCCTTGGAGCTGAGCATGGCCACGCCCAGCAGCAGCGCCTGCTCGTCCCAGGACAGGTGCACGCCGGTGGCCTGGGCGATGAACAGCGCCGCCAGGGTCATGTAGATGTTGGTGCCGTCCAGATTGAACGAATAGCCCAGCGGCACGACCAAGCCGACCACCGGCTTGGGACAGCCGGCTTTTTCAAGTTTCTCGATCAGGCTGGGCAGGGCCGCTTCCGACGAGCTGGTGCCCAGCACCAGCAGCAGCTCGGCCTTCAGGTAACGGATCAGGCGGAAGATCGAGAAGCCGTTGAGCCTGGCCACGACGCCCAGGATCACCACCACGAAGAACAGCGAGGTCAGGTAGAAGGTCGCCACCAGGGCCGCCAGATTGGCGATCGAGCCGATGCCGTACTTGCCGATGGTGAAGGCGAAGGCTCCAAAGGCGCCGATGGGCGCGGCCTGCATCAGCATGTGCACCAGCCGGAAGAAAGCCTCCGCGGCCGACTCCAGCAGGCTCAGAACCGGCTGGCCCCGATCGCCGACCATGGCCAGCGACAGGCCGAACAGGATCGAGAAGAACAGCACCTGCAGGATCTCGCCCTCGGCGAAGGCGCTGACCACGGTGTCCGGGATGATGTGCAGCAGGAAGCCGACGATGGTCTGGTCGTGGGCCTTGGCCGAATAGGTCGCCACCTTGCCGGCGTCCAGGGTGGCCGGATCGATGTTCATGCCCGCGCCCGGCTGGACGACGTTGGCGACGACCAGGCCGACGATCAGGGCCAGGGTCGAGAATACCAGGAAATAGGTGAAGGCCTTCAGGGCGACGCGACCCACCTTGTCCAGGTCGCGCATGCCGGCGATGCCGGTCACCACGGTCAGGAAGATCACCGGCGCGATGATCATCTTCACCAGCTTGATGAAGCCGTCGCCCAGCGGCTTGAGGCTTTCGCCGAGACCCGGCCAGAAGTGGCCGATGCTCGCGCCCAGCACGATCGCCGTCAGCACTTGGAAATACAGGTGCCGGTAGAACGGCTTGGGCCGCACGGGCGCGGTCGGGGTGATCGTCTTCACAGGCGCCTCTTGGCCGGCCGAGCGGCCGTGTTTCCATCCCGCGTCCCTTTGCGTAGACGCTTGGTTAGACGATCCTCGTTGCGGAGAAGCGGTGCAAGCACGCCAGATCGAAGCCTCTTTGTGTTGTTTTTATTGATGTTTTTCCAGACCACACCCATCCCGACGGCGATGAAAGCGGCGAATTTCCGCCCAGATTTCAACGATCTGTGCGAAAATCCGCACATCTCACCGAAGGGCCGCCGATGAACAGAACCGCCATGCCGAAGCCCGCCGATCCGATCGTTCGCCGCTGGGCCGTCTTCCTCGGCGTCAGCCTCCTGTTCCTCGGCGCGGCCCTGTGGATCGCCGGCGCGGCGGCCGAACGCCGCGCGACCGCCGACCTCGCGCGTCAGGCCCAGGCCTCGGCCGCGCTGCACGCCGCGGTGCTGCGCAGCGAGTTGGCCAAGCACCGCTCCCTGCCCTTTGTCCTGGCTCAGGACCCCGATGTCGCCCAGGTCCTGCGGGCGGCCGACCCGAGCGGAATCGACGCCCTGAACCGCAAGCTCGAGACCCTCAGCGGCGGCACGCGCGCCGCCGTGATCTACGTCCTGAACGCCAAGGGCGTGACCATCGCGGCCAGCAACTGGCGCGAACCCACCAGCTTCGTCGGCTCCGACTACAGCTTCCGGCCCTATTTCCGCGACGCGCGGGCGGCTGGCGTGGCCGAGTTGTTCGCCCTGGGCACGGTCAGCCGGCGCCCCGGCCTGTTCATGTCGCGCCGGGTCGACGGCCCGGACGGCATGCTGGGCGTCGTCGTGGTCAAGGTCGAGTTCGAAGCGCTGGAGGCCGACTGGTCGGCGGCAGAGCCGTCCTTCGCGGCCGATCCGCGCGGCGTGATCCTGGTCACCTCGGTTCCGGCCTGGCGCTTCTCGACCCTCACGCCCCTACCCCGGTCGGAACAGCAAAGGCTGCGGGCCGAGCACCGGTTCGGCGAGGCGCCGTTCACCCTGCTGGACGTGCGGCCCGCCATGGTCGCCGGACGACCGCCGCGCCTGACGACCACCGCCCTGCCCGGCCAGCCGCCGGCCCATTACATGGCGGCGAGCGCCGAACTCGGGGCGGCCGGCTGGGTGGTCTTCACCCTGACGCCCACCGGCTCGATCCTCAGCGGCGCGGTGGCCGGCGCGCGGGCCGTGGCCCTGCTGGTCGGCCTGGCGATCTGCGGCGTGGCCGGAGCGCTTCTGCGCTGGCGCGGCCAGGCCAGCCTGCGCGCCGCCCGCCAGGAAGCCGCTCGCGCCGAACTGGAAGCCCGGGTCGAGGAACGCACCGTCGAACTGCGCAAGTCCAACCGCCGCCTGACGGTCGAAATGGAGGAGCGGCGACGGGCCGAGGCCCACGTTCACCTGATGCGCGACGAACTGGTGCAGTCCAACAAGCTGGCCACCCTGGGCCAGATCGCCGCCGGCGTGGCGCACGAGATCAACCAGCCGGTCGCCGCGATCCGAGCCTATGCCGATAACGCCTCGGTCTTCCTGGATCGCGCCGACCCTGACACCGCGCGCAGCAATCTGGGCCTGATCGCGGGCCTGACCGACCGCATCGGCCTGATCACCGATGAACTGCGCGCCTTCGCCCGCAAGACCAGCGCGCCGGCCGCCCCCGTCACCGTACGCGAGGCGATCGACGGCGCCCTGCTGCTGGTGGGCCCTCGCCTTCGCCAGACCGCCATCCGCGTCATCCGCCGCGAGGCCGACGAGGAGGCCCTGGTCATGGCCGAGCGGTTCCGGCTGGAACAGGTGCTGGTCAACCTCCTGCAAAATGCCCTGGAAGCGCTAGAGGGCGCGCCGGATCCGGAAATCGCCATCCAGGTCACGGCCCGGCGCTCGCAGATCCGGATCGTCATCGCCGACAACGGGCCGGGCGTCGCGCCACAGACCGCCAAGACGCTGTTCACCCCCTTCGCCACCACCAAGCCCCGGGGACTGGGCCTGGGCCTGGTCATCAGCCGCGACATCATCGCCGAGCTCGGCGGCGAGCTCGCCCTGGAGCCGGCGCCGATTGGAGCGCGGTTCGTCATTTCATTGTCCAAGGCGCGTTAGATGCAGATTTCGGTCAACAAGGTCGCCTTCATCGACGACGACGACGCCCTGCGCGGCGCCAATGTCCAGACCCTGCAGCTGGCGGGCCTGGAGGTTCTGGAATTCGCCTCGGCGGAAGCCGCCCTCTCGGCCTTGCCCGAAGGCTTCGCCGGCGTGGTGATCAGCGACATCCGCATGCCCAACATGGACGGCCGCCAGCTGTTTCGACGGCTGAAGGATCAGGACCCCGACCTGCCGGTGATCCTGATCACCGGCCACGCCGACGTCGCCGAGGCGGTGGAGGCCATGCACGACGGGGTCTATGACTTCCTGCCCAAGCCCTATGCGCCCGAACGGCTGGTCAGCAGCGTGCGGCGGGCCCTGGAAAAGCGCCGCCTGGTGCTTGAAAACCGTCACCTGCGGGCTTCGGCCGAGGCGGCGCAATCGGATTGGCCGCTGATCGGCCAGACCCAGGTGATGGAGCGGCTCAGGTCCACCCTGCGCCAGCTGGCCAGCGCCGACGTCGATGTCCTGGTGGAGGGCGAGACGGGCGTCGGCAAGGAACTGGCCGCGCGGGCCCTGCACAAGTGGGGACGGCGACGTGATCGCGAGTTCGTCGCCGTCGATTGCGCGGCCCTGCCCGCCGCGACCCTTGAGAGCGAGCTGTTCGGTCACGAGCTGGGCGCGTTCAACGGGGCGGTGCGCCAGCGGATCGGGCGCCTTCAGCAAGCCGACCGGGGTACGCTGTTTCTCGACGAGATCGAGACGCTGACCACCGACGCCCAGGGCAAGTTCCTGCGCGTGCTCGAGGAGCGCGAGGTCGTGCCGCTGGGGTCCAATCGCGTCCACACACTGGACATCCGGGTGGTGGCCGCCGCCAAGCCCGCCCTGATCGAGGCGGTGGCGCGCGGCGCCTTTCGCCAGGACCTGTTCCATCGCCTGGACGTGGTGAGGATACGCATTCCACCGCTTCGGGAACGCCGGGACGACGTGCCGCTGCTGTTCGCCCATTTCCTGGCCCGGGCCTGCGAGCGCCTGGGCGGTCCGCCGCCGGCCGTCGACGACGCTGTCCGCTGGCGACTCCTCAACCACGACTGGCCCGGAAACGTGCGCGAGCTGAGCCACTATGCCCAACGGGTCGCCCTGGGCCTGGCGCCGAACGCCGGCGAGACGTTCGAACCGCCGCCGCCCCTGCCCGAACGTGTCGCCGCTTACGAGGCCCACCTCATCGAAGAGACGCTGGCGACCTGCGGCGGCGACGTGCGCCGCAGCCTGGAGATCCTGCGCATTCCGCGAAAGACCTTCTACGACAAGCTGGAACGGCACCAGCTCGACATCACCCGGCACCGCCAAAAGTGACAGCCGATCGGGTCAGGCGACCTTGAACTTCGGCGGCGGCAGGGCCAGCCGGGTGTCGGCGACGGCCTCGCCGCGAAAGAACCGCACAAGCAGGCCCTGCACGTCCGGATGGGCCTCGAAGACGTTGTGGCCGGCGTTCTCGACGATCACCCGGGACTTGCGTTGGAACTGAGCCGCCACTTCGTCTTGCTCGCCCATCGGCGTGCGGCCGTCCAGCGTGCCGGCGACGAGCAACGCGGGATGATTGATGCGCAGCGGCGCCCTGAAGCCTTCCCCCAGGTCGGCGCCCGGGACCGCGCCCAGCAGTTGCGGCATCGGGAAGTTCAGCGCCGCGCCCAGCACGGCGGTCTTCGCCTCGCGCCGCACCAGGGCCAGCCGGCCCGGTGAAATCCCCGACGCCAGGTCCGTGGCCTCGGGCATGCCGCCTATGCTCAGCAAGTCGGCCACATCGCCCAGGAACGGCGCCAGCATGTCGGTCCGCCCCGCGTCCAGGCCCAGGTACAGGCCCGGCAGCATGGACAGGGTGTTGGGGTTGGCGATCAGTCCGCCCGCCAGCATCTGGACGCCGAAGCCGCCCATGCGGATCTCGCCCGGCGCCCCCTTGAAGGTGACCTTGGTCACGGCGGGCTGAGCCTCCAGCCTGGCGTGCACGCGACGCATCAGGGCCGGCAGGTCCGGCACGGCCGCGCGGGCGACCGGATCGGCGGCGAGCAGGCCGTCCACCTGGCGCAGAAGCGCGTCGATCGCGGCGGGCCGCTTCACCGTCTGGTCCTGGCCCTCCAGGCTGGCCAGGGCCACGCGGCCCACCCTGTCGCCATGCCGCTTGAGCATGCTGAGCGCCAGATGGGTGCCGTAGCTGATGCCCCAGAGATCAACCTTCTCCGCGCCCAGGTGACGGCGCAGGTCGTCGATGTCGTCGGCGTTCTGCTCGGTATTGTAACCGGTCATGGCCACGCCGGCCCTGGTCCAGTCGATCCAGGCGCGCTGAAACTCGTCGCGGAAGTGACCCGTCAGCCCGACTTCCGTGAACACCGGCGCAGGCCGCGTCCAAGCCCGTTCCGGGATGGCGTTGGACAGGCCCGTGCCCCGCTGGTCGAAGGCGATGACGTCGGCCACCTCGCGCAGGGCCATGAAGATCGGAAAGCGCGGTCCGCCCGCCGCCCGCGTCGCCGTGCCGCCCGGTCCGCCGGCCAGGTAAACGATCGGCGGGCCTGGCTTGGCCGCCGTCGAGGCGAACCGCACATAGCTCAACCGGATCTTCCGCGAGTTGGGCAGGCGGCGATCCTCGGGAACCTCGAAGAAGCCCCGCTCGGCCTCGGCCTCCCGTCCCTGCCATCCCTTGAAGCTGAAGGGACCGGCCTGCGACGGCGAGGTCGTCGGAGCGGGAGCCGGGGTCGGGGCGGCGGCTTGCGCGAACGCCAGGGTCGGAAGGGCGAGGCCGGCGGCGGTGAGCAAGGCGCGGCGATTGAGCGATGTGTGGGTCATGCCGAAAGCTGAGCCGCCCGCTGCGCCGTCCGCCACGCCGTTTCGGTCAATGGCGCTCGGTCATCGGCGAATGGCGGCGCGTGTCGGCGAGCGGCGCCCTATAGAAGGACTATGTGGCGAACCCTGCTTCTTGGCCTGCTCCTGACCGGCCTCACGACCCTGGCTCAAGCCCGGGATACCGCATGGCAGGCTTGCCAGGGCGTGGTCGGGCCGAGCGGCCCGGTGCTGAGCGACTGCCGCCCGATCCAGGGTCTGGTCGATCCCCAGGGCCGAGAGCTATGGGTTCGCTCCACGATCGCCGCCCCCACCGACACCCGCCCGCGCGCCCTCTATGTGGCGGGCGTCGCCTCGTCCGAGGCCTGGCTCAGCGGCCAGCGCCTGGGCATCAACGGCCGCCCCGGCGCCACGGCGCGGGAGGAAATCCCCGGGCGATATCAGGCGACCTTTCCGATCCGCGAAACCGTCTGGCGGCCCGACGGGAACACGCTGGTGCTGCACCTGTCGTCCTTCCACGGCGGCCTGCGTTTCGCCGCCCCGATGAGCGCGATGGTCGTCCTGCCCTACCCCTACCCGCAGCGGACCGCGTTGCTGGCCGTCACCTTCGTGGCCGCCGGCGCCCTGTTGGCCGCGGCGTTCGGCTTTGGCGTCATCCACGCCCTGCGCCGAACGGGGTCCAGCCTGATGCTGGCCGCCATGGCCGGGGTCGCGGCCCTGCAGGCCATCGTCGAGAGCCTGCGGCCGTTGTTCGACTACCCCTATCCGCTGCACGCCTGGCGGATGAGCGCGATCTGGCTGCTGGCGGCCGCCTTCGCGATCCTTCTGGCGGCCTATGTCGCCACCCGGTTCCTGCCCAAGGCGCGCGGCCTGATGATCGGCCTGGCCGTGGGCTTGGTCGGCGCCACGGCCCTGCTCCCGGGCTTCGACGTCAAGACGGTCTCGGCGCTGATCCTCGGCGTGGCGCTCGCTACCCTGCCGGCCGTGGCGGGCGTGCACGGGCGCGTCCCGGGCGCGCGGCCGACCCTGGCCTATCTGGCGCTGTTCCTCACCCTGGCGCTCGGTTTCCCCGAATGGCTGGCCGACCTCTCCTATTTCCTGCTCGCCGCCGGCCTGGTGCTGCCGCTGCTGGTGGTCGAAATGGTGCGACTGGGCCGCGACGACCGGGGCCGCGAGGCCGCCCTGACCCGTGCCGCCAGCCGCCCCGACCGCCTGACCGTGGCCTCGGCGCGCGGCGTCGAACTCGTGCCCATCGCCGAGATCCTGGCCGTGGTGGGCGCCGACGACTATGTCGAGCTCCGGATGGCGGGCGGCCGCAGTCTGCTGCACGCCGCGCGCCTGGACGGGCTCGCGACCCAACTGCCCTCCAGCTTTTTGCGCGTCCACCGGTCGGTGATCGCCAACCTGTCGCAGGTGCAGAGACTGGAGCGCGACGGCGACCGCTGGCGGCTCCACCTGAACGAGGGCCCGCCCCTGCCCGTCAGCCGCTCACGCCAGCCCGCCCTGCGCGAGGCCCTGGAGGCGCCCGTCCCCGCCACGGCGATGTCGGCCTAGGCGGTTTGGCCCCTACGCCGCCGACACCCGCGCCTGGATCAGCTTCAGCGCCTCGTGAGCCGACAGGGCCGCGCCCTCCTGCCAGGCGTTGATGTAGCTCATGTGCTCGCCGGCGAAATAGAAGGCGCCGTCGGGCTTGCACAGCGCGGCATAGTCGGTGGCGCGCTGCTCTTCCTTCCAGCCCACGGCCACGCCCTCGCTGTAGGGAGTCTGCATCCACGAGACGGTGAAGGGCTTGGTCAGCTCCTTGCCATGGCCCGGGTGGAACTTCTCGATCACCGCGCGCGACAGCGCGAAGCGCTCGTCGAACGACATGGCCGCGTACTTCGGCGGGGCGGCCGGTCCGGAGAAGCCGATCGAATAGGCTCCCACCAGAATGCCGGTCTTCTCGCCGATGCCGCCGCTGGGATACCACACCAGTTCGCTGGCCTGGTCGGTCCAGCCGAGGCCGCCGTACTGGAAGTCGTCCTGCTCCCAGAACCGCCGGCTCTCCCAGGCCACCTTGGTGCCATGGTGGTATTCACCCGCCGCGATCGCCTGCTTCACGCGCGGGGTGAAGTCGGACGGAATCTTCGCCAGCACCGGCAGGGGGATGGTGCAGATGCAGTAGTCGGCTTCCAGCGCCTGCTCGCCCGCCTTGTCGGCGTAGGCGATCCTGACGCCTTTCCCGGTCTTGCGCAGCTGCTTGACCACCGCCTCGAACTTCACGGCCGGTTTGACCGCTTCGTAGAGGGCGTAGACGATGCGATCCATGCCGCCCACCGGCTGCAGCATGGTGGCCTGCATGTCGATGATCTCCTCGAAGATCAGGCTGGCGCCCCAGAAGTTGGATTTCATCATGTCGGCCATGCGCAGCGGGGGGCCGCCCTTGGGGGCGTGGTCGTAGCCGCCGGGCGAGGCCAGGAAACCCGATCGGGTCGAGCCGGCATAACTATTCTTCGACAGATCGCCGTAGGCCGACAGGTAGCCGAGCAGCTTCTGCTTATCGACGCCGGTCAGCTCCTGGTCCAGCGCGCCCCGATCGACGGCCTTGGCCAGGAGCTCGGTGAAGGCTCCGCGGGTGTCGTTGACCGCCCGCCCCTCGGTGACCACCTGGCCGGCGAAGTCCAGCTTGGCCGAGCGATTGGCGTTGACCATCACCTCCAGCGGCACGCCCAGTTCCTGGCAATAGCCGAGGATGGCATGGTGCCATTGCGGGATGCGGGCCGGGCCGGCGTTGAAATAGTCGTTCTGGCCGCCGGCCCAATCGACGGTCTGGTCGGGCCGCCCGGTCTGGATGATCTTCGAGCCCGATCGCACCGACCACGCCCGACCACCGGGACGCTCGCGCGCCTCCAGCACCGTGACCGTGTAGCCCGCCTTGCGCAGTTCGTACGCGGCGACCAGGCCGGCGACGCCCGCGCCCAGGATCGCCACCGAAGCGCCCTTGCCCCCGGCCAGACCGAGTTTGGGCGCTCCGGCATAGGCGCGCGGCGCGGCCAGCAGGCCCATGCCCATCATGGTGGTGTAGAGCGCCCCATAGCCGCCGGCGGAACCGACCGCGCTGAGAAACCGGCGTCGCGAAATGCCCATGATCGTCCCCGCTGCTAGACTTGAAGGCTGAAGGCCGGCGCCAAGCCGCAAGCGCCATCGCAGCACGACGCGCGAGCGTTGGCGAGGAAGTCGGGCTCGTGCCACCAGTATTCCGCCGAAGCTTCACAGACGAAGCGGCGAGCGCCGCTCAAAGCGGCATACTGGGCATGCTCGGCGAACGGACCGATCAGGTCCGCGATCGTGTAGACCTCTCCGTGCTTGATCACCTTGGCGACCTTGGCCGCGTCCTCGATCCTGGCCAAGGGATCGCCGTCGACCACCACGAGGTCGGCGTAATTGCCGGTCGCGATCGAGCCCAGCGGCTCGTCCAGATACGCCGCCGAGGCGCTGGTGGCGGTGATCAGGGCCTCGTAGGGCGTCATGCCATAGCGGACCATGGCTCGCAGATTCATGTGCAGGCTGACGGCGTTGAAGTCGATCGGCGAGTCCGTGCCGGTGGTGATGAGGCCGCCCGCCCGGACGGTGCGCGCCACCTCGGCGACGTTGCGGGCCAGCGAGGCCAGGATCGGCGTGCGGTCCATGGCCGCCATCTGCTTGGCGCGCTCCAGCAGCCGCGCGTACTCCCAAGGCGGATACAGCGCCTTGACACGTGGGTCGTCGACCAGCGAGCGGTCGTCGGCCAGCAGGGCCGTGGACGTGAACAGGGTCGGCGTGCGCGCGGCCTTGCTGGCCACGAAGGCGGCGTTGACGTCCTGGTAGGTGTGCCCCAGCGCGCTGACCGTGCGCGAATAGCCGGTGCGGCTGGTCGCGCCCAGGTGCTCCATGCCGTCCATGCCCAGGCCCAGGGCCGGATAGTGGTAGTGCGAGGTCAGCGGCAGGCCCTTGGCGTGGGCCCAGGCGATGACCTCCTTCTGGCGCTCGCCCGAGAGCCGGACATAGGTCTTGATCAGGTCGTAGGACAGCGCCTCGGCCCGCCGCATCTCCAGCGCCATCTGGCCAGGCTCGGTGACCGGCCGCATGAAGTTGTAGAAGATCCGCGAGCCGTCGATCGCCTCGCCGGTGGCGTAGTAGCGCGGGCCGACCCGCTTGCCGGACTCGATCGCCTCCTGGTCCTCGACCGTGTGATAGGCCGGCCCGCCGGGCGAGCGGGTGGTGGTGACCCCCAGCGACAGCCACAGCCGCCCCTCACGGTCGCCATAGCCGTAGCCCTGCATCTGGCGATGGGTGTGCATGTCGATCAGGCCCGGCATCACCGTGCCCGTCGGCGCATCGATGACCTGGACATCGGCCGCCACCTCGCCACGCGGGGCGACGCCGGCGATACGGCCGTCGGAGATCAGGACATCGACGTTCTCGCGTACCGTCGGCGACTTGCCGTCCCACAGGCGGGCGGCGCGGACCACCATCCTCCCCTTGGGCCGGACATTGGCCCAGGTCAGGCCGTGCGGCACGGTCCTCGGCGCGCCGCCGGCCGCCGAGATCAGCTTCAACTGACCGGCGCAGACATAGATCAGGCTCTTGCCGTCGCCGCTCCAGCTGACGGCGTCGGTGACCTCGTCGTTGAGCGGCTTGGGCGGGCCCAACAGCTTGCCGCTCTCGTCCACCGGCGACAGATGCAGCCGGCTGGCGAAGACGTAGGCCAATGCCTTGCCGTCCGGCGACCAGACCGGGCCGTCGTCGCCGCGCGTGCCCAGTGAACGATCCGGCAGGATCGGGGCGTACGTCCCCTTCCCGCTGGCCACCTCGACGGTCAGGATCTCGCTGAGCCCCTCGCGGAACCGCGCCGAGTACGGTTTGAACGCGGCGTAGGCGATGGTCTTGTCGCCCGGGCCCCAGGTGGGCTTGCCCGGCTCCCAGAGATCGCCATAGACGCGGCGGGTCTCGCCGGTCACGGCGTCGGCGACGAACAGGCCGCCGTTCTGGCTGAGGAAGGCGATCGACTTGCCGTCGCGCGACCAGGCGCTGGACACCGCCGCCCCGTCGAAATGGGTCAGCTGACGGCTCGCGCCGGTGGCCATGTCGCGCAGCCAGATGTCGAGCGATCCGCCCTTGTCGGTCGAATAGGCCAGGGTCTTGCCGTCCGGCGACCAGGCCGGATCGACCTTGCTGAACGCGTCGTTGGTCAGGGTCCTGGCCGGACCGCCGCCGATGTCGAGCAGGTAGAGGTCGTTTAGGGCCCGGAACACCACCTGCCGGCCGTTCGGCGACAAGGCCGGACTGCCGATCCCGACCACCGGCCGCGTCTTGGCCGACAGGAAGTCGCGGCTTTTCTTGGTGTAGCGGGGCGTCAACACCGGAACCTTGGCGGCGAAGGCGATCGTCGTGGCCGGCCCCGCGAGGGTCCGGCGCTTGATCTGGCCGTCGGCCGTGTAGAGGAACTCGCCGGACGGCAGCCAGGAGACGCGGAACGGGAAGACGTCCTCGTCCCGCACCAGCACGCCGGCGGCGTTGCGCAGCTCGGCCTTGCCGTTCTCGATGACGGTGAAGATCACATCCCGGCCGTCCGGCGTGAAGGCCGGGCTGGCCACGGAGGCGGCGTTGAACCGATCGGCCGAGGCCTTGACCTTGGTCACCGTCCGCCGCGCGCCGTCCAGGCCCTGGATGTCGATGCGGACCTTGTCGACCGTGAAGGCGATGCTCTTGCCGTCCGGCGCCCAGGAGGGTTCGAACTCGTCGGTGGGCCCCGAGCTGAAGGCGGTGATTTGCCCGCTGGCGACATCCAGCAGGTGCACGCCGTAACGACCGCCTCGATCGCTCGAGAACGCGATCTTGCGGCCGTCCGGCGACCAGCGCGGCTCGCGGCAATCGAACGCGCCCTTGGTCAGCTGCTTCAGGCCCGCCCCGTCGGCGCCGATGGTCCAGACGTGGAAATTGCCGTCCCGATAGGACTGGAAAGCCAGGGTCTTGCCGTCCGGCGACCAGTCGGGCTGGGCGATCTCATAGATCTCTTCGGTCAGCCTCTTGGCCGGGCCGCCCTCGACCGGCAGCAGCCACAGCATGGCGTAGACATCGATGGCCACGGTCCGGCCGTCCGGCGAGACGACCGCGCAGATATTGGTGCCCTCGGTCGCCGTGACCATGCGCGTATCGGCGGCCAGGGTCTGGTCGGCCGCCCTCGCGCCGGGCGGCGTCAGGGCGGCGACGCCCGAGGCGGCGATCACCCCGCCGCCGATCGAGAACAGCCGACGGCGGCTGACGCCGCGCGAGGAACTCTTGGTCATCGTGAACTCGCGAGAAGGCCGGTCCGGGCGCAAGACCCGGACCGGCGGGCCAAGCCTAGAACCGGGCGGCGACGCGGGCGTAGTAGAAGCCGCCGCTGATCCCGTACGGAGAGTACTGATTGTAGTAGGCGAAGGCGGGCGTGCCGCGGTTGGCGGCGCGAACGCTGTCGGGATAGGCGTCCAGCAGGTTGTTGGCCCCGACGCTGAGCGTGATGGTCTCGGTCGCCGCGTAGCTGAGGTCCAGATCGACGATCAGCTTGGGGCTGACGGTTTCGTCATTGGCGGGCAGCGAGGTTCGCTGGATGACCTCGCCGTAGCGGGTCAGGCGCAGGTTGGTGTCGAACTTTCCAAGGGTCCAGTCCGCGCCCAGGATGAACTTTTCCTTGGGGGTGCCGACCGTCAGGTCGCCGATCTTCACGCGGTCGATATAGACGATGCCGGCCGCGGCCAGGGCCGGGGGCGGCTGGACCACGCGGGTGAACTCGTTCTTGGTGTGGTTGGCCGAGAAGGTCCAATGCACCGAGCCGAAGTCGCCGAAGTCGGTGCGGTAATCGACCACCAGATCGATGCCGCGCGTCTTCGTGTCGGCGAAGTTGCCGTAGTAGAAGGCCGCCTGCTGCGGGTTCAGCCCTTGGCTGGCCAGGGCGTTGCTGACGGCGGCGTTGGGACCCAGCGTGCCGCTCTGCAGGATGCGGTTGTCGATCTTGATCTGGTAGACATCGAGCGTGACGTTCATCCGCGACACTGGCTGGAAGACCAGGCCGACCGAGTAGTTGGTCGACTTCTCCGGCCGCAGCGGCTTGGCGCCCAGCGCGATGGCGGCGGGGTTGTCCGGCGGCAGCAGTTGCACCGGATAGAGCTGGGTGGTCGTGGCCGGCGGCACGATCACGCCGATCGTGCTGGACGAGGCGTAGTGCTGCTGCTGCAGGGACGGCGCGCGGAAGCCCGTGCTGGCCGTGCCGCGAACGGCCAGGTTGGGCAGGATCGCGTAGCGGCTGGACAGCTTGAAGGTCTTGGCGTCGCCGAAGTCCGAATAGTGCTCGAAGCGCCCCGCCAGCGCCACTTCCAGCTTGTCGGTCAGCTTCTGCTCGACGTTCAGATAGGCGCTGATGTTGTCGCGCGAGAACGAGCCGGCCGAGAACGGCGGGAAGCCGGTCACGCCCTGCGAACCGCCGGCGAACACGACGCCGGCCTGCGGGCTGCCGGCCGGAGCGACATAGCCGCCGTTGATGTACGAGGCCGGCTCGCCGGCCACGATCCCGAACTTGTCGTCGCGATATTCCAGGCCCGCGGCCACGAACATCGGCTCGGCCAGGACACCGGTGTCGAGCTCACGCGTGAGGTCCAGGTTGGTGGTCCATTCCTGGAACTTCAGCGTGCCGATGAAGAAATAGGTCGGGCTGGCCGGGCCGAGCGACGCGTTGAGCGAGTTCTCGTAGTACTGGACGTCGTCGCGGCTGAAGGTCGACGACAGATCCCAGTTGAAGCCCAGAACATCGACGCCCTTGGCGCCGAAGGCTACCTGGAAGTCGCGGTCCTTGAGGAACAGCTTGGGCGTATAGCCGTCGGGATTGACCGCCGTGATGTTGTTGCTGGCGTTCGGGTTGCGGAAGGTCAGCCAGGCGGCGGTGTTGCGGCTGGAGAAGGTGCCGAACGAATAGAGGTCGATCTTGTCGCCCAGCGGCGAGCCGGCGCTGTAGCCCAGCGAGAACAGCTGGACCTGGGGCGAGCCGGGGTGGCTGGTGTGGCGGTTGGCCGTGGCCTCGCGCGGGTCCGGTGTCGCGCCGGGCGTTCCCACCCGCACCGGCTGACCCAGGGCGTTCAGCGGGAAGTACATCTGGGTGGTGTTCGGCGTCTTGTCGCCACGGTCCGTCATGTCGCTGACGCGAACGTCGGTCGTCAAGTTCAGATAGCCGTCCTCGCCCAGCTTCATGCCCAGATTGGCGGAGAACTGGCCGGTTTCGCCGTCGCCGGCGCCGGTCTTGCCGTAGAGCGCCGACATCGAGCCGCCGTCAGGGCTCTTCTTCAGGATGACGTTGATGACGCCGGCCAGTGCGTCCGAGCCGTACTGGGCGGACGCGCCGTCGCGCAAAACCTCGATCCGCTCGATCGCCGCCGAGGGGATCAGATCCAGGTCGGGCGGCGACTGGCCGTTCTGGGTGGTGCCGTTGACGAACAGGATGGCGGTATTGTGCCGGCGCTTGCCGTTGACCAGCACCAGGGTCTGGTCCGCCGACAGGCCGCGCAGCGACACGGTCTTGATCGCGAAGCTGGCGCCCGCGCCGCTGTTGGAGGTGTTGGCCGACGGCACCAGGGTCGAGATCAGGTCTCGCGTCGACTGCTTGCCGCTCTTGGTCAATTCGGCCGCCGAGATCACGTCGATCGGCGCCATGCTTTCCGTGACCGTGCGCGAGGTCGAGCGCGTGCCGGTGACGATCAGCTCCTCGATGACGCTGGGCGCTTCGGGTTCGGGCGGCGCGACGGGTTCTGGAGGGGCGGCCGGCGCGCCGCCACCGGCGCCCGACCAGCCGGTCCGGATGAGGCCGGTGCGCGGCGGAGCCAAGACGATCGTCTTGCCGTCGTTGGAGACCACCGTCAGGCCGGTGCCGGCCAGCAATTGCTCAAGGGCGCGATCGATCGGCAGAGGGCCGCGCACCGACGCGGTGCGTCGCCCCTGAGCGGCGTCGGACTGGACCAAAATCTGCACGCCGGCCTGCCGGGCGAACTGACGGATGCCCGCCGCCGCCGGCTGGGCCTCGATCTTGAACGGCATCGCCTGCGCCAGCACGGCGCTCGCGCTCAACGCCCAAACGGCCGAGGTCGCGCAAAGCAGCCTCCGCCCGGCGGAACGGTTCCAGTCACGCATCGACAATCCCCCATCGTTCCGAGGCGCGCCATACGCGGCCTCATGACAGGACGAGGCTCAGGGGTCGGATTTCCGGCGGGCGTTGATGAGATTGGTCCGATCACGGCCCAACACGCCCGCTTTCGCGCCAGCTGTACGGTTCGGCGCCCGTTTCTGATGCGCGCGCCGGCGCGATTCACCATGGCGCTCGCCACGTCGAACCGGAGAGGATCGGATCAAGACGTATGGGCGCGCGTGATCCTGATCGACCGCGCATCGTCGCTGACGACGGCGCCGAGCGTGGCGGCCACAGCGGCCGCGAAGCTTTCGGGTTCGTTGGTCTGAAAGAGGCCGACGAAGCGCTCTTGGGCCAGCGCCGGATCCTCGATGACGATCTGACGGCTGTTGTGGCGGTTGAACAGCCGCGCCGCCTGCTCCAGGCTTTCGCCGTCCAGCGCGATCTCGCCGTTGCGCCACGCCAGGCTGCGCTCGATCTCGGACGGCGAGTCCGCCACGGTGGGCGAAACAGCGCTGGCCAGGATGATGCGATTGCCCGCCGACAGCCGCCGCCGCGAGGACGGGTCGCCTTCGATCCAGGTCTCGACCACGCCCTCGGTGACCATGACGTCCACGCCCGCGCCGGCGTCGTCGCCCAGCCGTACCGAGAAGGCGGTGCCCACGGCCCGGACGCGGACGACCCCAGCCGTCACGACGAAGGGACGCTCCGGATCCTTGGCGACCTGGAACCAGGCCTCGCCTTCTTTCAGGATGATCCGGCGCGACTTCGGCTTCATGGCCACTTCGAGCGCGGTCTTGGTGTTGATCGCCACCAGCGAGCCGTCGGCCAGGGGCACGCGTCGGATCTCGCCCAGGCGAGTGTCCAGGCGCTGCGGGCGCGCGCTCCACAGGCCGATCCCGCCGACCAGCGCCGCGGCGGCCGCGCCGCCTGTTCCGGCGATCAGGGCGCGGCGGCTGGGACGTTCGGCGGTCACGGGCTCGACCACCGGCGCGCCTTTGGCCAAGGCCCGGCCACGGTCGAGGAAGCTGATCGCCGCCTGGGCGCGAAGCAGCGCGCCGGCCCGACGCGCATCCCCGCTCAGCCAGGCCTGCAGTTCGGGGTCGCGCTCGACATCCAGTCCGTGCGCGTCGACGCGAGCGGCCCAGTCGGCCGCTTCGTCGTCAATCTCGCTTGCGGACCGGATGGAGCTCATGAGCCTTGCCGAGGTCGGGTTGATCTTCTGTCGCTTCCGATAAGGCGCGCAGGATTAAACGCAAGCCCCGCGCCGATTGCATTTCCACGACATTCTCGGTCACGCCCAGCCGAAGGGCGGTCTCCCTCTGCGACAGGCCGTGGATCCGGCGAAGGGTGAAGATCTGTCGACACCGCTCGGGCAGCCCCTCGATCAACCGTTGCACCCGTCCCAGTTCGCGACGGCCCGCGACCACGCGTTCTGGAGATGGCTCATCATCTACGACGTTCAGGGCGTCGATTTCCGTGACGCAGTCGATACGAACGATACGGGCGCGACGAATTTTCTCGATCGTGAGGTTACGCGCCATCCGGAAGAAGTAGGCGCGGCCGTTGGCGATGTGGGCGACGCTCTCCAGGGCGGCCAAACGGCAGTAGGTCTCCTGGATCACGTCGTCGATGTCGGCGGCGAGGCCGCCTGACCGGCGCAGCCATGCGCGCACGTCGGCCTCATGCGGAAGGATCTGTCCGCCGACGAAGGCGACGATCTCGGCGCGGCTCTGTTTCAACGGCCCCTCGACGACGACAATCCGAACTGGGCGCACGTTCCGGCCAGCCGCCAAGCTCGGCAACACCCGCACGCGCCGATCGCCCGACATTCACGGCTCGCCGCCGTCGCATGAAGCAGAACTTGGTCACCGGCGCCTCGCGCGCACCATCGTGGCCCGCCGACGAGGCGAAAGCGCCTCTCTCTCACCTCAGACGCCGGGCGGCGGCGGTCTAGTCGGCGTTGAAGCGATACCCGACGCCCGGCTCGGTCTCGATGATCTTCGGGTGCGCGGGATCGCGCTCCAGCTTCTGGCGCAGCTGGCCGATGAAGACACGCAGGTACTGGGTGTCGGCCGCATGGGCCGCCCCCCAGACGGCGACCAGCAGGTCCTTGTGGGTCAGGAGCTTGCCGTGGCCCAGCGCCAGGCGCGCGAGCAGTTCGTATTCCTTGGGCGAGACCTTCACGATCTCCCCGCCCCGCGTGACCCGGTGCTTGTCCAGGTCGATCTCGACGTCGCCGGCGCGGATGGGCCCGTGCGGCGCCCTGGCCGAGGCACGCTGTCTCAAAGCGGCGCGCAGGCGGGCGAGCAACTCGCCGACGCCGAACGGCTTTTCCAGGTAGTCGTTGGCGCCGTTGTCCAGGGCCTGGATCTTCTCGGCTTCGCGATCGCGGGCCGAGAGGATCAGGATCGGCCCTTCATAGAAGTCGCGAGCCCGGATCAGTACGTCCTTGCCGTCCATGTCGGGCAAGCCAAGGTCCAGCACCACGGCGTCGGGCGACCAGAGCGCCACGCCGCGCAGACCCTCCTGGCCGCTGTCCGCGCGCAGAGGCTCGTAACCGGCCGCATCGAGGGCCGGTCCCAGGAAGCGGTGGATCTGGGGTTCGTCGTCGATGACGAGAATGCGGGGGCGCGAGATGCTCATGGCGGGGTCATAGCAGGTGATGCGGCGTAGCGACCGCCTTGGGCAGACTGATCAGGATGCGCGTGCCTTTTCCATCGTGGATCGGGCTGGCGGCGGCGATCCGGCCGCCCATGGCGTCGATGAACCCCTTGGAGATCGACAGCCCCAGGCCCGCGCCCTGGTTCCGGTCGGAAGGTTCCTCCATGCGGCGGAACTTCTCGAAGACGCCCTCCAGCTCGGCGATGGGGATGCCGCGCCCCTCGTCCTCGATGCTGATGACGACATTGGCCCGGTCCTCGTAGGCCGCCATCTCGATGCGGGTCCCCGGCGGGCTGTAGGCGATGGCGTTCTCGAGGATATTGACGACCGCCTGCTCCAGCAGGCCGCCATCGACACGCACCAGGCTCAGCTCGCCCGGATAGTCGCGGACCAAGCGGCGCTCGCCCAGGCGGCGGGCGACACGGTCGGCGGCGGCGCCCAGCACGTCGCGGACGTCGGTCCAGTCGGTGCGCAGGCGCAGCGCGCCGCCCTCCAGCCGGGTCATGTCCAGCAGGTTGCCCACATAGCGGTTCAGCCGCTCGGCCTCCTCGCGGATGCTGAGGATCAGATCTTCCCGCACGGCCGGCTTGAGATCCTTGCCGTAGTCGATCAGCGTGGTCGAGGCGCCCAGCACCGTCGAGAGCGGCGTGCGCAGGTCGTGGCTGATCGAATTGAGCAGGGCCGAGCGGAAACGATCGGCCCTGCGCAGGGTCTCGGCCTCGACGGCCTCCGTCGCCAGTTCCGCGCGTTCGAGCGCCACCGCGCCCTGCCCCAGCAGCGCCAGGACCAGTCGCTCGGTGTCCGATCCCGACGCCATGACGCCGGCCTCGACCCCCGCCACGCCGGCGCGGGAGCGCACCCCGTCCAGCGGCCAGAAGGTCCAGCGCGCCTGCGGCAGCGTGCCGGTGCCGAAGCCGGCGGGCTCGCCCTTCTCCCAGGCCCAGCGCGCGGCGGCCATCGGCGCGGCGTCCAGGGTCTCCAGCGTCGGAGCGCCGGCGGCGGGCGTCAGTTCTCCGTCGCGCGGCAGCAACACCACGGCCTTGGCGCCCGCGGCGGCGGCGGCCTGTTCCGCGATCGCGCGGGCTGCGGCGTCGCGACCGGCGGCGGCCGAGAACACCCGGCTGGCGGCCAGCAGGGCCAGGACCGCCGAAGCGCGTCGCTGGGCGTCCCGCCCCTGGTCACGCACCCGCCCGGCCAGTCCGCCCGCCGCCAGCGCCACGGCGCAGAACACGACAAGCGTCAGAAAGTCGATCGGCGAGCCGATCGCGAAGCTGTGGCGCGGCTCGAGGAAGAGATAGTTGTAGACGAGAAAGGCGACGGTGGCCGCCGCCAGCGCCGGTCGCAAGCCATGCAGCACGCCCGCCGCCAGCACCGCGGCCAGGAAGATCATCCCCAGGTCCACGTGGTCGAAGGCGACATCCAGCCCCCAGGCGACCAGGCTGGCGACGGCGACGAAGGCCGCGCCGGTCAGATAGGCCAGCCACGGCGTCGGCGCGCGCGGACGGGGCGGCTCGACGACCGTTTCGTGGGCGGCCTCGGTGACGACGTGGATCGCCGCGCCCCGCGCTTCCCGCAAGAGCGCCGCCGCCAGCGACTTGCCCAGCAGTTCGCGCCAGCGACTGTCGGCCGACTTGCCGATGACGATCTGGGTGACGTTGTTGCGCCGGGCATAGGCCATCACCGTGGCGACGATGTCCGAACCGCTGAGCACGACGGTGGAGCCGCCCAGCTGTTCGGCCAGCTTAAGCGCGTCATTCGTCCGTGCGCTGGCCGCCGGGCCCAGCGCCGGGCGATCGGGGCGATCGACGTGAGCGACCGTCCAGGGCGCGTCCATCATCATGTCCGACAACCGCCGCCCCGTGCGCACCAGGCCGCCGGCCATGGCGTCGCCGCCGACCAGAACGAGAATCCGCTCGCCGGCCGCCCACGGCCCTTCGACGCCCTTTTCGCGCATGGTGGCGACCAGTTGGTCGTCCACGGTCTGGGCCGCCCGGCGCAGGGCCAGTTCGCGCAGGGCGGTGAGGTTCTCGACCTTGAAGAAGTTCTCTGAAGCCAGCCTCGCCGTCTCAGGCACATAGACCTTGCCCGCCGCCATCCGCTCGCGCAGCTCGTCCGGGGTGATATCGACGACCTCGATCGCATCGGCGCGCGACAGGGCGCTGTCGGGCACCGTCTCGCGCTGGCGCACGCCGGTGATGCGCTGGACCACATCGACCAGGCTTTCCAGGTGCTGGACGTTCAGGGTGGTCCAGACGTCGATCCCCGCCGCCAGCAACTCCTCGACGTCCTGCCACCGCTTGGGATGGCGCGAGCCGGGCGCGTTGGCGTGGGCGTATTCATCGACCAGAAGCAGCTTGGGTCTGCGAGCCAGGGCGGCGTCGAGGTCGAATTCCATGACCACCCGCTCGCGATGGTCGATCGGCTTGCGAGGCAGGACCTCCATGTCGCGCAGAAGGCTCTCGGTCTCTCGGCGACCGTGTGTCTCGACCAGGCCGACGACGACGTCCTCGCCCTGCGCCTTACGGCGTCGAGCGGCGCGCAGCATCTCGTAGGTCTTGCCCACGCCGGGGGCCATGCCCAGAAACACCTTTAGGCGCCCCCGGCCCGCCTTGTTGGCGGCGGCCAGGAGCGCCTCTGGGTCGGGACGGCCCTTCTCGGCGTTTTTGGGATCGTCAGCCGCCAAGGCGCTAGCCCGGCGCGCGGACGTCTAGCGCCCGATTGACCGCCAGCACATTGACGCGCGGCTGGCCGATGAAGCCCAGCAGGCGCCCCTGGACATGGGCGTCGATCACCGCCTGTACCTGGCTCTCGGCGAGCCCGCGCGCCTTGGCGACACGGGCGGCCTGGAAGTGTGCATAGGCCGGCGAGATGTCCGGGTCGAGACCCGACCCGGAGGTGGTCACGGCGTCCGCCGGAATCACCTCGCCGGGATTTTCGGCGCGCAGGGCGTCTGCGTCGGTCCTGACCCGCTCGGCCAGGGCCTCGTTCATCGGCCCCATGTTCGAGCCGCTTGAGGCCGACGCGTCATAGCCGGCGCCGGCCGCCGAGGGACGGGGATGCAGGTACTTCGGCGCGGTGAAGGCCTGACCGATCAGGGCCGAACCGACGACGGCGCCGTTGGGGTCCCGGACGAGGCTGCCGTTGGCCTGCTCCGGGAAAGCGGCTTGGGCGACGCCGGTGACGGCGAGCGGATAGGCCAGGCCCAGCAGGACCGTGAACAGGCCCATCGAAACGAGGGCGGGGCGAAGATGGGAGAGCATGACTGTGTGAGTCTCCGAAGGGTTCAGCTTAGGCCAAGCCGAGGCTGGATACGATAACGTCGATCAGCTTGATGCCGACAAACGGCGCGACCAGACCGCCCAGGCCGTAGACCAGCAGGTTGCGCGATAGCAGCTTCCCGGCCCCGACGGCGCGGTACTTCACGCCGCGCAGCGCCAGCGGGATCAGGGCGACGATCACCAGAGCGTTGAAGATCACCGCCGACAGGATCGCGCTCTGCGGGCTGTGCAGGCGCATGATGTTCATCGCGCCCAGCGCCGGCAGGGCCACCACGAACATCGCCGGGATGATGGCGAAGTACTTGGCCACGTCGTTGGCGATCGAGAAGGTCGTCAGGGCGCCGCGCGTGATCAGCATCTGCTTGCCGACCTCGACAATCTCGATGACCTTGGTCGGGTCACTGTCGAGATCGACCATGTTGCCGGCCTCCCGAGCCGCCTGGGCGCCGGTCTGCATCGCCACCCCGACGTCGGCCTGAGCCAGGGCGGGGGCGTCATTGGCCCCGTCGCCGCACATGGCCACCAGCCGCCCCCTGCCCTGCTCCTCGCGGATCAGCCGCAGCTTGTCTTCGGGCGTGGCCTCGGCCAGGAAATCATCGACCCCGGCTTCCGAGGCGATGGCCGCGGCGGTCACCGGGTTGTCGCCGGTGATCATCACCGTGCGCAGGCCCATGCGGCGCAGGTCGGCGAAGCGCTCCTTGACGTTCGGCTTGACCACGTCCTTGAGGTGGATGACGCCCACGAGGACGCCGTTCTCGCTGACCGCCAGCGGCGTGCCGCCCGAGCGGGCGATGCGATCGACGGCGGCGCTGACCTCGGCCGGGATCAGCTTGGGATCAAGCGCCAGCGAACGATAGACCGCGTCGACCGCGCCCTTGCGCCAGGACATGCCGCCCCCTTGCTGATTTGGAGCGTCCAGGCCCGACTGACGGGTCGTGGCGCTGAAAGCGATCGAGGTCGCGCCGGCCGGAACCTCGACGACCACACCCTGGTTGCGACCCAGCTCGACGATCGAGCGGCCTTCCGGCGTCTCGTCGGCCAGCGAGGCGCTGACGGCGGCGCGCAGCGCCAATTCGGGACGCACGCCGGGGGCGGCGATCACTTCGGTGGCCATGCGGTTGCCGAAGGTGATGGTGCCGGTCTTGTCCAGCAGCAGGGTGTCGACGTCGCCGGCGGCTTCCACCGCGCGGCCGGACGTGGCCAGCACGTTGACCTTGAGCAGGCGGTCCATGCCGGCGATGCCGACGGCCGAAAGGAGCCCACCGATCGTGGTGGGAATGAGCGTGATGAACAGCGCGCCCAGCACCAACGGATCCAGAGCCACGCCCGAGAACTTGCCCAGACCCAGCAGGGTGACCACCGCGATCAGGAAGATCAGGGTCAGGCCGGCCAGCAGCACGGCCAGGGCGACCTCGTTGGGCGTCTTGCGACGGTCCGCGCCCTCGACCATGGCGATCATGCGGTCGAGGAAGGTGTTGCCCGCCTCGGCCGTGACCCGCACCTTGATCCAGTCGGAGACCACGGTGGTGCCGCCGGTGACAGCCGAGCGGTCGCCGCCGCTCTCGCGGATCACCGGGGCGCTCTCGCCGGTGATGGCCGCCTCGTTGACGCTGGCCATGCCCTCGATGATCTCGCCGTCCGTGGGGATGACGTCGCCAGCCTCGACCAGGATCACCTCGCCGACGCCCAGCTTGTGGGCGGGGGTCGGGACGATGGTTCCGGTGTTCTGGTCGATGATCAGCTTGGCCTTGGTGGTGACCCGCGTGGCGCGCAGGCTGTCGGCGGCCGCCTTGCCGCGCCCTTCGGCGACGCTCTCGGCGAGGTTGGCGAACAGCACGGTGGCCCAGAGCCAGACGGCGATCTGAATCGCGAAGCCGGCCGGCTGGTGGCTCGCCACGGCGGCGACGGCAGATACCGTCGATAGCAACGCCACGATCCAGGTGGTGAAGATCACCGGATTGCTGGTGAGCTGGCGCGGATCCAGCTTGACGAAAGCGTCCTTGGTCGCGCGCAGCAGCACGGCGGAGGACAGGCCGCCGGCCAGGGTGGCCGGCTTGTTCCGGCCTCCCGCGACGGTGGGTTCTAGGGTGGTCATGTCAAATCGCCTTTGCGATCAGCTGTGTCAGTGGACGGCGGCGACGAAGGCGAGCGCCTGGAAGTGCTCGACGATCGGCCCCAGCGCCAAGGCGGGGAAGAATTGCAGGCCTCCCAGGATCAGGATCACCCCGATCAGCAGGCCGACGAACAAGCCCCCATGGGTGGGCATGGCGCCGGACGACGGGGCCAGCTTGGGCTTGGCCGCCAGGGCGCCGGCGATGGCCAGCACCGCGACGATGGGGGCGAAGCGGCCCAGCATCATCGAGATCCCCAGGGTGGTGTTCCACCACGGCGCATTGGCCGTCAGCCCGCCAAAGGCCGAGCCGTTATTGGCCGTGGCCGAGGTGTAGCCGTAGAGGATCTCCGACAGGCCGTGCGGTCCTGAGTGCATCAGCCCCTTCAAGGCCTCGGGCAAGACAGCGGCGATGGCTGAGAAGCTCAGCATCGACAGGGGGATCACCAGCACGGCCAACATGGCCAGCTGGATCTCGCGCGCCTCGATCTTCTTGCCCAGGTACTCCGGCGTGCGGCCGACCATCAGTCCCGCGACAAACACCGCCAGCAGGGCCATGACCACCATGATGGCGATCCCCGAGCCGATGCCGCCGGGCAGGATCTCGCCCAGTTGCATCAGGAACATCGTCACCGCGCCGCCCAGCGGCATCAGGCTGGAGTGCATGCCGTTGACCGAGCCGTTGGAGGCGCCGGTGGTCATGGCCGCCCAGGCGGCCGTCGACGGCGCGCCGAAGCGGACCTCCTTGCCTTCCATGTTGACCGCGGCGTCGACATGGGCCGCGACCAGGGCCGGGGCCGGCTGGGTCTCGGTGACATAGACGGCCGCCGCGCCAGCCGACAGCAGGATCATGGCCGAGACCACCAGGGCGCGGATGTCCTTGCGCGCCAGGGCCGACCGTCCGAAGGCGAAGAAGGCCGCCCAGCCCAGCACGTTGATCGACACCGCCGTGATCAGGTTGGTCAGCGGGGTCGGGTTCTCGAACGGGTGGGCGGAATTGACGTTGAAGACGCCGCCGCCGTTGATGCCCAACTGCTTGATGGCTTCCTGGCTGGCGACGGCGAACAGAGCGATCTTCTGCGGCGCGCCTTCCAGGGTGGTGGCGTCGACGCTGGCCGCCAGTGTCTGGGGCAGGCCTAGAGCCACGAGCACGATCGACAGCACGATGCACAGCGGCAGCAGCACATAAAGGGTGGTGCGCACCAGGTCGGCCCAGAAATTGCCGACGCCCTCGCCGCGATTGGCGACGAACGCGCGGGCCAGGGCGGCGGCGATGGTGGCGCCGGTGGCCGCCGAGACGAAGTTCTGCACGGTCAGCACCAGCATCTGGCTGAGCGTCGACATGGTCGTCTCGCCGCCATAGCTCTGCCAGTTGGTGTTGGTCACGAAGCTGGCGGCGGTGTTGAATGCCAGGTGCGGCGAGAGGCCGGTGAAGCCCTGCGGGTTCAGCGGCAGCACGCCCTGCAGTCGCAGCACCGCATAAACGAGCACGAAGCCCACGGCGTTGAACGCCAGCAGCGCGGCCGCATAGGCGTGCCAGGCCTGGCTCTTCTTCGGATCGATCCCGCCGGCCGCGTAGAACAGGCCCTCGACGGGCTTCAGCACCGGGTCCAGCCAGGTGCGCTCGCCGTTCCAGACGCGGGACATGTAAACGCCCAAAGGCCAGGCGATCGCAACCGCCAGGCCCAGGGTCAGGGCGATCTCCGCCCATCCTTGCCAATTCATCGAATGAGTTCCGTCAGAACTTGTCGGGCCGCAGCAAGGCCGCGACCATATAGGCCGCGACGACGATCGCCCCGGCTCCCCACAGCGCGCTCACCAGCATGGTCACACGCGCCTCAACGCCATGGCGAAGCCGGCGAAGGCCGCAAACAGCCCCACCCCCAGCGCCAGAAAAATCAGGTCAGCCATTTGCCGCCTCCGTTCGGATAGGCGGCTTGAAGACCACGGCGGCGCGTAAGCTCGCCATGCGGGAACGGCGTCGCCGCGTAAGGGCCGCGTAAAGAGGGGCCAAGCGGCCCGCAGGCGCCGCTGATAGCCGCCGCGCCGCCGCCCACCTTGATGTCTAGGAGACCACTTCCCGCCGCGTCGCTCGAAGCCTCCGGCAGGCGGATCGACTGGTAAAATCTGGTGAATCACCGGCTCGGGCCGTCGCTCTCCCCTCCACTCCCGGGATAGATCGCCCCGCGCGCTAGGCGTGCACAGTGACCCAAGGAGTAAAGACATGACCACGACCAGCGGTCTGACGCGGCGCGATGCGCTCTGGGCAGGAACGGCGGCTATCGGCATGACCCTCGGCGCGGGCGGCCAAGCCTTGGCCGCGATCCCGGAGGCGGAAGGCTACGCCCCGGTTCCCGGCGGCAGGATCTACTGGCGGCGGTTCGGCTCGGGCGGCAAGACGCCCCTCCTCCTGCTGCACGGCGGACCGGGGGCGGCCCATAACTATCTGTTGTCGATGCGGGCGCTGGCCGACGAGCGTCCGGTGATCTTCTACGATCAACTCGGCTGTGGAAAGGCCGACGCCCCCGCGGACGAGAGCCTCTACACGATCCAGCGTTCGGTCGACGAACTGGACGCCGTGCGCGAGGCGCTGGGCCTGGAGACGGTGGTGCTCCACGGCCACTCGTGGGGCTCGGTCCTGGCCATCGAATACCTCTGCCAGGGGCGCGGCAAGGGCGTGGAAAGGCTGGTCCTCTCCGGCGCCCTGGCCAGCATCCCCCAGGCCGTCGCCGGGATGCGCCGCCTGATCGCCGGCTTGCCCGACGGCGCTGGCCAGAAGCTGCAGGCCCTTGAGAAGGCGGGCCAACAAGGCACGCCCGAGTACGCGGCGTTGGTCCAGACGTTCTACGACAACTTCCTGTTGCGCGTTCCGCCGACGCCGGACGCCCTGGCCACGTTCGACGCGCTGGGCAAGTCGATCGCCTATCGCGTGATGAACGGTCCCAACGAGTTCGACATCGTCGGAGTCATCAAGGACTGGGACCGCCGCGAGAACCTGAAGGTCATCACCCAGAAGACCCTTATCGTCACCGGCGAGTTCGACGAGATCACTTTGGACTGCCATCAGACGATCCGCGACGGCCTCGCCGGGCCGAGCCGACTGGCGGTGATGCAGGGCTGCTCTCACCTGACCATGGTCGAAAAGCCCGAAGCCTATAACGCCCTGGTGCGGGGTTTCCTGGCCGAAGCCTGACGCCTGCGGAAGAGGCGGGACCGAGCGTCTCGCCTCTTCCGATCCCTCAGAACAGGCTCAGTTGAACGCCCATCCAGAGCATGCGGCCGTTGTTTCGGACCTGCTGGACCAGGCCGCGGCCCGTCGCCGACGACCGATCGACGATCCGCTGGTCGAGCAGGTTGCGGCCCTCGACCATGACCCGCAGGGTCTTGCTGGCTTGCCAGCTTGCCTGCAGGTCGAGAAGGGGCTCGTACTTGGTGCGGCGATCGTTGGCGGGGTCGTAGGTCATGGTCGGCGCCGCCGACACCTCCTGGACATAGAGGTTCGCCGCGAACGGTCCCTTGTTGTAGGCCAGGGTCGCATTGACGAAGTGGCGCGGCGCGGCCCGGACCAGGCGCGTGTCGCTGGGCGCCGCCCCGCCGCCGCCGTTGAGAGCCGTGAACCGGTAGTCCATGTACTCATACGACAGCGTCAGGCCGAGGTTTCCAAGGCGCGCCGGAAGCCCTGGCAGGGCCGGATCGAACCAGGCCGCCTCGAGGCCGCGCACACGGCCATAGACCTTCTTGCCGGCCACCTCTCGGACATTGCTCACATAGGTGGTGATCTCGCGTATGCCGTCGGCCCCGATCGACTGGCTGCTGCTGACCGCCGAGATATCCCGCAGATCCTTGGCGAACGCTCCAAACGAGAGGTAGGCCGAGCGGCCATAATAGCATTCGGCCGAGGCGTCGAAATTGCTTGAGCGGATCGGCATCAGGTAGGGGTTGCTGTAGCTGATCGAGCGCGTCACCGGCGTGTCGTAGCTGGCGATCAGGCGGCGCGAGGCGCTGTTGATCGCCGGCCGCTCCAGGGTCTTGGTGAAAGCCGCCCGCAGCTTCAGGTTCGAGGTGACGTCGTACGAGCCGTAGGCGCTAGGCAGCACGTGCCAATAGGTCTGCTCGTATTGGGCCGAACCCCACCGTCCGAGGTCGTCGGGCTCGTACTGATCGAGCTCGCGATGGGTGTGGGCCGCGCGCGCGCCCGCCGAAACCCGTCCGCGCGACCAGCCGTACGAGACCACGCCGTAGGCCACCCCTATCACCTCGGAGCCGTTGAAGTTCTGCCCGTACCCGTCGGCGGGATCCTCCGCATAGAGCCCGCTGCTGTCCGGCGCCGGCGTCCCGAAGCGATCCAGCTGGCTCAGGACCTCAGCGAGGTTCCAGTCGACGGGCTGAAGGACGACCAGCGAGCTGGCGTCGGTCGCCCGCGAAAGGGCCAGGCCGCCGGCGGGCGGCAGCCGGGCGTAGCCGCGCTGAAGATTGCTGCGATCCTGGGTCTTGAGTTGAACGCCCAACCGGACCCCCAGGCCCTGATCGGTCAGCGCCATGTTGCGGGCATAGTCGACCCGCGCGAAATAGTTCTGGTCGCGGCTGAGGACGTCGCCGACCGTCAGTTCCCCCGTCAGACGGTAGTTCGCGGGATCGGTGGTCAGCGCGCCGCTTCCCGCCATGAAGTCCAGCCTGTTCCGGCCGATGACATAGCCGACGGGGATGGTCAGGACGTCTTCTTCCAGAGCGAAGCCGCCGCCGATGACCGGGGCGGTGGAGACTCGGTTGAAGGTCGCCCCCAGCCGGAACGACAGGTCCTGTCCATCGCCGAGGACGTAGTCTCCACCCATCTGAAGAATGTGGTCGGTCTGTTTCGGGTGGCCACGATTGAACCCGTAGCTGACGACGCCTTTGACGAACCGCCCGGACGTGGCGGTCACGTCGCGCGCGTCGGACGCGGCCACGGTGACGGACGCCAGCCGCTGCTCGGTGGTGAAGTCATGCCGCAGCAAGAGGTACTCCGCGAACAACGACAGGCGGTCGTCGGGCCGGACGTCCAGGCGCGTCATGGCCGAAAAGCGTCGGGTGCTGGTGTAGGTCTCGCCGCGGGTGAGCGCCCCGACCGGGACCAAGGCGCCGCCGATATCGACGAAGCGCGTGGTCGACACCGCGTCCTGGCGTGACCCCAGGCGATCGAGCCCCGCGCCGACGGCCAGGCCGATACGGCCGTCGTCGTCCAAGGCGCCCTTCCAGACCCCGACCAGACGCAGGGGGCGCGGCGTGTCGCGCAAGCCATCCTGGCGATTGATCCGGCCGGAGAACAGCCGAACGTCGCCGACGCGCGCTCCGCCGTTGTCGAGCCCGCTGATCGTCGCCATGGCCACGTGAGCGGAATTGGCGTTCTCGTCGAGGTCGGGCGTCACCGTCGTGGTGACCGTGATGTTCTTGAGGAAATAGGCCGGCAGCAACTCGGTCGAGGTCGCGCGCGAGCCGTTGACATAGTTGCTCAGCAGAACGCCGTCGAGCGACTGCGAGGCGGCGGCGTTGTTCAGACCGCGGATCTGGACATAGCGGTTCTCGCCGCTTTGGGTTTCGTTGCGGCGCACGCCCGGCAACCGGGCCAGGACGTCGGAGACGTTCAGGTTCGGCAGGCGCTGGATTTCCAGTTGGGTGATCGTGCTGACCACGGTGTCGCTGTTGCGCTTGAGATCGACCGCGCGCGGGCCGCTGGTGACGATCACCGCCTCGAGCGGCGTGGCCAGATCGGTTTCGGGTCGCACGTCCGGGCGCGAGATGAGCGTCGCGGGTCGTGGCGCGATCGGGGTTCGAACTCGTCCGGCCCGCAGAATGATGGTGCGCCCGTCGTCATCGGCCACGACCAGACCGGCGCCGACGATCAGCCGGTCAAGCGCGACGCGCGGCTCCATGACGCCTTTGACGGCCGGGCCCCGCCGTCCCTTGATCGCCCTGCCGGGAAAAAAGATCTGGACCCCGGCTTGGCGCGCGAACTCGTTGAGCGCTCCGCCCATCGATTGGGCGGCGATGTTGAAGCTGCGCTCGGCCGCCAGACTGGCGCCGGGGATCAGCAACAGCACCGAAGAGAGCATCAGCGTCTTCAGGCGCGGCTTTCGTGCAAGAGCACCACGGTGCATGGCTTTGGACCCCATGGCCGAGCGCAACGGTCCTCCCGTTGACCGGAAGAATGGCCGATGCGCCGTCAGCCGCCAAGCCGAATTAACTTTGCTTTTGTGACAGGAAGATCGCTTCTCCTGAAGCGGTGACCTCAACGCCTTGAGTCATCGTCAGCGCGCGCAGGAAGGCGGCGGGATCGTCGGCGATGAAACGACCGCCCACCGGAAGGCCCGCCAGCGTGGGGTCGGCGATGACGATCTTGCGTACGAGGTGGCGATTGTACTCCTCGACCGCGGACCCCAGGGGCTCGTCGACAAAGAGGATTTCGCCGCTGCGCCAGGCCTGCAACGCGGCGAGATCGTCGGCTGACACCGTCCGCACCAGCGGACGCTCGGTCGCCAGCAGCACGGCGTGAGGCCCGCGAATGACCGTCTCGCCCCTCCCTCCAGACAGCTCGGCGCGGGCTTCGCCGTCCAGGATCGTCAGGTCCAGCAATCCGTCGCGCAGCCGTGCATTGTAACGACCGGGCGACAGCCTCGCGCCGCCCTCTCGACCGCTGAGCCGAACCGACTGTTGGTTCCGCCTGAGGTCGAGCCCGATCTCGCCCCGCTCGAGCCATAGGCGAAGACCATCGCGATCTCGCCGCCAGGACGCGGCGCTGTCGGTGTTGAGCGTCAAGGCGCCGGCGTTGGCCAGGTCGACACGACGTACGCCGCCCACCGGCGTGGAGGCGCGATCGCGCGCGCTGACCCGGCTGGCAAGCAGTCCGCCGGCGCCCAGCGTCAGGGCGCCGAGCCCCGCGGCGATGGCCCCGCGACGCGAGACGCCGGCGTTTCGCGCATGGGTCCGCGCCTCGATGGGCCCGCCCGCGGCCTCGACCGTCCGCTGGGCCGCATCCGTCACACGGATGAAGGCAAGCGCATGACGCGGATCAGCGGCGCGCCAACGCTCGAAATCGCCCTCATCGAGCGTACCGAGCTCGGTGCGCGCCAACCATTGCGCGGCCTCATGCAGGATTGGATCGTCCACCGCTTTCCTCGACGATCGCTCTTTCTCGAACACGCCCGCAACTTGCCTTTCATCCACGCCCGAAGAGAAGACGTTTGGGCGGTAGAACGCCGCCACATTTGATCTTTACACCGCTGTCTAGCGCGAACGTCGCGCGGCGCTGGCCGCGTCGGTCGCCTCGGGGCGTCGTTCGACAACCTCCGCGGGCTCGGCTTCCAGCGCCCGGGCGATCAGGTAGTGCGCCCGCGCGAGGCGCTTCTCGAGCGTCGAGGGACTGACGCCCAGGACACGAGCGGTGTCCCGCGGCGAGCGCTGCTCGATGCGACGCATGACGAAGACGCGCCGGCAACGCTCGGGCAGGCTTCGCAGCACGGCGTTCAGGCGCGCCAGTTGCTCGCGGCCGGAAACCACGCGGAAGGCGTCCGGCGTCTCGTCGGCCAGGTCGATTCCCTCGACTTGCGACAGTTGATCGAACCGCGCGACCCGCGAGCGCCGCAACTTGTCGATCGCGAGGTTGCGCATCATCCGCAGCATGTAGGCGTGGGGCGCGTCTATGTGACTCCAGGCCGGGTTCGCCAGCACGCGCAGGAAAGCCTCCTGAACCAGATCGCGCGCCGCATCGGGATCGTCGACCATCCTGCGGGCCGAGACGAGCAGCATCGGTTCCAGCGGCAAAATCCGCTCGATGAACCAACTGTCGATCGGACGAAGTTGCGACAAGGCGCGGCATCCTGCGACGGTGGCGCTAGACGGCGCCGGTGATGTCGGCGCCGCGGCGCCCTGGCGAAGACCAGGCCAGCCCTGACAGGCCGTCTGAGTTCTTTACTCGATTTCACCGGGAGTCGGAACTCGCAAAGGCGATGTCCGAGCCGACGAACCGGTCATTTTTGGTGAATTTTCGGCTTGAGTTGGAGGCGCTCAACCCGCCGTCCGTCCTCTAGGCGCGACCCTCTCGATGAGACAGGCGACAGATCTTCACCGCGGTGAAATCCGAGACCTCGACACCGGCGCGGCGTCATCGAGAGATTCACCGTCACGATTTTCGAAGCCTCAACCTCGAACCCTGGAAACGCGTGAGCAAACGTGGCGACCCTGGAAAACCATAACTGGCGACCGGACAAGGCCCCCGCTGGAAACGACGAGCGGGTCTTCAGTTTCGGCGAGTATCGCCTGATCCCCCAGCGCCAGCTCTTGCTGCGCGGCGCCCATCCCGTCCGGATCGGCTCAAGAGCGCTGGACCTGCTTTATCTCCTGGTCGAGCGGCAGGGACAGTTGGTCAGCAAGGAGCAGTTGATCGGCCACGCGTGGCCCGACACCTTCGTCCACGAGAGCAATCTGAAGGTCAATATCGCCGCGCTGCGCAGGGCGCTGCCGCAAGGAAGTTCGGAGTTTCCGTTCATCGCCACCGTGCCGGGCCGCGGCTATCGGTTCGTCAGTCCGGTCCGCGTCGACGTGGAGGCCGCGCCCTCGCCGGGTCCGATGTCGGCCGCGACGACGGGCGACAACCTGCCGCCGCCGCACATTCTGGTCGGCCGCGACGCGGACATCGTCGAGCTTTCCGCCAAGCTGATCCTAACCAGCTTTCTGACGATCGTGGGTCCGGCCGGCGTCGGCAAGACCACGGTAGCGGTCGCCGTCGCGCGGCAAGTCGTCGAACGGTACGAGGACGGCGTCTGCTTCGTCGATTTCTCCACGATCGGCGATTCCCGGCTGGTCCTGCCCGCCATCGTTTCCGCGCTCGGCGCGGGCGGCAATCAGACGGATATGCTGTTTGGGATCGTTGAAGCCCTGCGAGACCAGCGGCGTCTGCTGGTCTTCGACAATTGCGAGCACGTGCTTAGCGCCATCACGATGGTCGCCGACCACCTTCGCGTGGCGCTTCCGGACATTGGCCTGCTGGCGACAAGCCGTGAACCGCTGAGGTCGCAGTTCGAGACAGTGCGCCTCCTGCCGCCCCTGACCTGGCCCGAAGAGGGTCAAGTGGTGGATCGCGACGAGGCGATGCGCTTTTCGGCGATCGAACTCTTCGTCGCCCGCGCCAAGGAGGCCACCGGGTACGATCTCAGGACGGCGGACATCCCCGCCGTCATCGACATCTGTCGGCGACTGGACGGCATCGCGCTGGCTATCGAACTGGCCGCGCCGCGTCTGGCTTCGCACGAGCCGGCGACGCTGTCGCACCGACTCCAACAGAGCTTCGAATGGCTGAACTACGGCCCGCGCGATGCGCCGGCCCGTCACCAGGCGCTTCTCGCCACGCTCGACTGGAGCTATCGCCTGCTCTCCGACCGCGAAGCGATGGCCTTGCGCCTGCTGTCGGTGTTCGCCGGTCGCTTTGCGCTTGAAGACGTCGTCGGGCTTGCGGCGAAGCTCGACCTGCCCACCGACGAGATCACGCGAAGCCTCGGCAATCTGGCCAGCAAGTCCCTGCTCTGCTCGGACATCCGCGACGGGCGGTTGCGGTACCGTCTGCTGGACGCCACCCGCGGCTACGCCGCCGAGCGCCTCTGTCAGGAGGGCGAGGCCTCGCGTGTGCGCGCCGGCCACGCGAACTTCATGCTCGACTTGTTCGAACAGGCCGAGGACGAGTGGCGGTGGCGCTCGGCTCAGGACTGGACGGCCTGCTACGCGCCGCGCCTCGATGACTTGCGCAAGGCGATCGATTGGGCGCTCGGCGAGCGCGCCGCCCTGCCGGTCGCTCTTCGGCTCACCGCCGCGGCGATCCCGCTCCTCGACCAGTTGTCGCTCGTCGGCGAAAGCCGACAACGCGTTCAGCGCGCCTTGATGCGCGCCGGGGACGAGGAGGGTTGCGAGGCCGCCCTGCGGATGAAACTCACCATGGCCCATGCCTGGGGCCTGACCTTCTCGAAGAGTCTGGGGCCGGAGACCGAGACCGCGTGGCGCGACAGTCTGGTCGTGGCTCGACAGACGGGAAACATCGACCACCAGCTGCGCGCGCTCCGGGGTCTTGCGGCTTTAGTGTCCTTCACCGGCCGTCACCGGGAAGCGCTGCGGATTCTGGAGACCTTCCCGGACCTGGCCCAGCAGGAACGCGATTCCTCGGAGCCTCTTGAAGGCGAGCGTCTGCGGGCGATGATCGCCTTCTATTGCGGAGACATACGCCCCGCCTACGAACAGCTGACCCGGTTGGCCCGCGAGCACGGGACGATCAGCAGCCTGACGCGCGCGGCGCGCTTCCAGCTCGACCACTACGTGGCGATCCGCGTTTCGCTGGCCGCCGTGGCCTGGGTGCGCGGCGATCTGGCCACGGCTGAGCGCGCGGCGGCGAACGCGGTGGCCGGCGCCCTGCGGATCGGACACGTCGTCTCGCACGCCCACGCCCTGGCCTTCGCCGCCCTGCCCCTCGCACTCTGGACCGGCGCCTGGGACGCGGTTGAAACCCATGTGGCGGCCCTGACCGACAATCTCAATCGCCAGGACATCGGCATCTGGGGGCCAGTGAGCCGCTTCTTCGCCGGCGCCGCCCTGAACGCCCGGCATGACCCCAGCGGGATCGAAACGATGCGGGCGGCGCTCGACGAGATCATCGCCAGCCGCTTCCTGGTGCGCGCGCCCTTCTACGCGACCGTCCTGGCCGAAGCCGCGCTCGAGCGGGGCGAACTGGCGATCGCTCGCTCAAGCCTCGCGACGGCTCTGGCGCAGGCCGAGCAGCAGGAAGAGCGCTGGTGCCTGCCCGAAATCCATCGCCTTCAAGGGCTGCTGGCGTGGCGCGATGGCGATCCCGAGCGCGGCGAACAGGCGTTGCTCCGGGCGATCGGCGTCGCGCGCGACATGGGCGCCGACACCTTCGAGCTGAAGGCGGCCATGAGCCTGGCCGAACGCTGGGTCAGGTATGGACGCCCCTCCGAGGCCCTGGAATTGCTTCAGTCGGCTTGCGACCGTTTCGAGCCGTGCGCTCGGGGCGGCGACCTGACCAAGGCTCGCACGCTTCTGGACCAATGGCGGACGATCCAGGCGGCCTGATCGACCGCGACTGGCGCTCAAATCGTCCTGGGGACAGCGGACTAGGCCCGCAGCCAGGATTCGACGCGACGGCTGTTGACGCTCATCCAGGCGCGCGCGGCCTGCCTGGGGGTTCGCTGATCGACATTGACCATCCAGTCCATTTCCGTCACGCCGTCGAGGCCGATGGTCATGCGGCCAAGCACGCGACGCGCGCGGGGCGCCAGGGCCTCCAGCCTGCCGCGAGGCGCGACGAGCGCGCCGTGGTTAAGCCCGCCCAGCAGCCCCTTCGGATCGGCCAGCGGACGAAGGCCGCCGTCGCGGTTGAGGTATTGCGGCGTCCAGGTCGGGAAGACGAACCATCGCCGGTCGGACACGGCCTTGTCGTGCGCGGCGATCCAGTCGGCGGCGACGCCGGTCCGGAAGGCGTAGCCCAGCTCATCCAGCCCGTAATCGATCACCACCTGCCGCGACATCGTGCTGAGTGTCGCGGCAGGGCCTATGCCCTGGATCAGCTTCGTCGTCCGGTCGGCGACAGCGGGTTGGGCGAGGTCCTGGATCGAGCCGACCTCAGCCTCTGGAACATAGTCCGGAACGGCCCAGAAGAACCTGGCGTCCTCATAGATCCTCGCCACCACCTCCGCTCCGGCGCCGTATCGCGCCCAGTAGGCGGCATGCCCCTCCGGCAACCAGGCGGCGACCATCAGATCGACCGCGCCCCGTCCGAGCAGGGGAAAGATTTCGTCGTGAGGGCCGGTGACGATCTGGACCTGCATGTCCAGGCGCTCGAGCAGTTCCTGCACGACCGCGCCCACCACCGCGTAGACGCTGAGGCCCACCAGACCCATGACCAGGGTGGTCGGGGCTGGACCCGGCGCGACTTCGGCGGTCATCGTACACACTCCGGCCGACAAAGCCTCGACGGGTCATAGTCGATGGCGCGTGACGCCGGCGGCGGCCGGGATCGCCCTTCGCCCCGCCAAGTCCAGGCCAGGTGATCAAACTTTCCCGGTGCGAAGACGAACGACATCGACCGGGCGGTTTTCAGGCTCTGGAACGCGGTTAGCCAGTAAAGCCATGTCAATTTCGGTAATCGCCTACCGAGAGAATGGCAATAACTCGCCAATGAATTGAATAGGTTCGACGAGATTACGGGATTTAACCGGGCTTAATTGCGGGGCTGGTCATCGAGCGGTTAGCGTTCGAACATGCCCACCGGCGGACAGGGCTCGACCAGGAGACAGGCAGGATGAGCACCCAAGCCAACACCGTCGCCATTCTGACCGCCAAGCCGGGCATGGAGCGTGAGCTTGAGACCCTCCTGACGGAACTGGCCAAGGCCAGTCGCGCCGAGCCCGGCAACCTGCGATGGGACATCTGGCGAGACCGGGACAACCCAGGCCGCTTCGTCCTGGACGAGCTCTACCGAAGCGACGAGGCGGTTCAGGCCCATCGTGAGACGCCGCACTTCAAGACCTATCTGGCGCACATCGCCGATCTGGCCGATCGCCTCTCCGTGGTCGGACACCCTCTCGACGTCGCATGACGCCCGCGCGGCCAATCGGCGGCGACCAGGAACGTCACATCGAAGAGCGCTGAGCGGGTCTAGCGCCCCCCGCCCTGGCCATCGAGGCGATCCAGGAAATCCGTCACGCGCGCGGCGATTTCACCCATATGGGTCTCGATGGCGAAATGCCCCGCGTCGAGGAAATAAATCTCGGCATCGGGGAGGTCCTGGCGGAACGCCTCGGCGCCGATCGGCAGGAAGAACGGATCGTTTCTGCCCCAGACCGCCAGCAACGGCGGTCGATACGCCGCGAAATAGGCGTGAAAACAGGGATAGAGGGCGAGATTGTTGACGTAGTCGGCGATCAGATCCAGCTGGATCGCCTCGGCGCCGGGCCGGGAGACGAGGCCGAAATCGAGCCAATAGGCTTCGGGCGCCACCAGATCCTCGTCGGGCGCGCCGTGGACATACTGCCAGCGAATGGCCTCCAGCGTGAACATGCCGCGCATCGTCTCACGGTTGATTGCCGATGGGTCTGCCCAATAGGCGCGTGTCGGCGCCCACCCATCGCTGAGGCCTTCCTCGTAGGCGTTGCCGTTCTGGGAGATGATCGCGGTGATCCGCTCCGGCTTGGCCATGGCCAGTCGCAGGCCGACGGGCGCGCCATAGTCGAAGATGTAGAGCGCAAAGCGTGTCAGGCCGATAGCGTCGACGAAGGCGCCCATGACCTCGGCCAGGCTGGCGAAGCTGTATTCGAACTCACCCCGCGGCGGCGCCTCGGTGAAGCCGAAGCCCGGCAGATCCGGCGCCACCACGTGGTAGCGCTCGGCGAGGCGCGGGATCAGGGTTCGGAACATGTGCGAAGAGCTCGGAAAGCCGTGCAGGAGCATGAGCGTCGGTCGGCCCGGGTCGCCGGCCTCGCGATAAAAAACCGTGACCTTGCCCAGCCTGATGCGCTTCATCGTCGCCTCGGTCGCCATGCCCTTCGCTTCTCTGGATGCGCTTAAATCCTATGAGGGGTGGATAAAATCCGAAAGTAAGAAGTCGTGAAACGCGGTAAATAAGTCATATTTGGATACATACCCTCCCCTTAATCACCAATAGACACCAACTTTTACTTATCAGAAAGTTTCGTCGATTTACCGAAACTTACTATCCATGATCGCTCCACACGAGAACCATTGCACCATCATTGCAACGTTCTCTGCTCCAGAGAGGCGGCGCTGATGGAGGATTAGAAAAATGCTAGGCACCCTCACCGCCATAAGCCTCGCGACGCTCGCAGCCGGCGCAATGGCCGCCGCCGCACCGCCGGAGCCCTTGTCTGTCGTGCTCGTGCACGGGGCTTTCGTCGACGGCTCGGGCTGGAGAGCGGTCCATGATGAACTGACCAAGGACGGCCACGAAGTTCTTGTGGTCCAGAACTCCACCGAGACGCTTTCGGGGGACGTCGCGGCGACCAAGCGGGTGATCGACGCGGCGCGGCATCCGGTCGTTCTGGTCGGCCACTCCTACGGCGGCGCCGTCATCACCCAGGCGGGCGCCGATCCCAAGGTGCGCAGCCTAGTCTATGTGGCCGCCTTCGCGCCGGACGTTGGGGAGTCCGTCGAGACCTTGATCGCGCATCCGCCGCCGAACACGCCGCCTGTCCCGATCGTGGCCAAGGACGGCTTCCTGACCCTAGACAAGACCCAATTCCCCGTCCGCTTCGCGCAGGACGCGCCAATCGCGGTCACCCGCTTCATGGCCGCCTCTCAACCGCACTGGGGCCATGCGGCCCTGACCGCCAAGGTCACCGCCGCCGCCTGGCGCTCCAAACCGACCTATTACGTCGTCACCGGCGATGACCTGATCGTGCCGCCCTCGGCCCAGCGGGACATGGCCAAGCGCGCCTCCGCCAAGATCCTCGAAATCAAGAGCAGCCACGCCGTGATGCTCTCCCACCCCGAGGATCTCGCGGCGTTCATCGAGACAGCCGGCGTTAGCCCTCCCCCCGCAAACTGACGCCTGGCCGCGTCCTGGAGCGTCACGACCGCTCCAGGACGCACTTTTACGCCACCCGCAACGGATATCAGACATGGCTCACCTCGAAGTCGACGCCGCCCCCATCACCGGCGGCGCCGTCGCCGGCCTTATCCGCGAGGCCCTCGCCAGCCTGGACAAGGACCAGGAGACGGCACGCCATTGCCTCATGGGCGTCGAGCGCCTTCTGACGCCCGAGCCTTCGCTCGGCGGCGGCCTGGCGGTCTGGCAGGTCAAGCGTGTGCGGAAATATATCGATGCGCATCTGGCCGAGCACATGTCCGTCCAGACCGTGGCGCGGGAAGTTCGACTTGGGCCGAGCCACTTCTCAAGAACCTTCCGCAAAAGCTTCGGCCTGCCCTTCATGCAATTCGTGGCGCGCAAGCGGGTCGAGCGCGCGCAGCGCATGATGGTGGCCACGGACTTCCGGCTCTGCGAAATCGCCCTCCTCTGCGGCTTCGCCGATCAGGCTCATTTCTCGCGGGCTTTCCACCACCACGCCGGCGAAACGCCCGCGCGCTGGCGGCGCTTAGCTCTGGGCGAACTTGCCCTTCGGTTTCGAAAATAGCCCGGCCGCGACAGAAAGCGCGCCTCGCCGCCAGCGCCGAGCCGCCCAGGCCGTCAACCGCCGCAGCCGTCAAGGCGCCCGCTTCCAAACCGCTCGCGAGGGTGGTCGGCTCAGGTTTTAGGCGCCCTGCCCGATCACTCCGGGCAATCGCCTGGCAGGTTGCATCTCGTCTGATTGTCATACAACATTCGGCAATCTTGGCAACGACGGGACCCGCACGTGAAACTGACCTTCAAGGCCGTCGGCCTGCGCCTTCTGATGGGCGTCGCTGTCTATGCGGCCATCGCGCCCGGCGCGTGGGCTCGAGCTCCAGCCAAGGCCCCGACCGACGCGGGCCTCGCCGCCAAGGTGGCCTGCGAGAGCGCGACGGCGTGGGACCTGTCCCGGCTCGAAGGCGCCCCGACCTCCATCCTGTCGGCCAAACTGACGCCGGCCGCCGGTGATGTTCCCGAATACTGCGCCATCACCGGCTATGTGCAGCCGCAGATCCAGTTCGAGCTGCGCCTGCCGACCAAGACCTGGAACGGCCGCTACTTCCAGGTCGGTTGCGGCGGCTTCTGCGGCGGGGTCAACATCCAGAACTGCGGCGACGTGCTGGCCAAGGACTTCGCCGTCTCGGCCAACAACATGGGTCACGTCGGCAATTTTCTGAAGGATCCGCTGTGGGGCGACAGCGCCGACGCACGGCGTGATTATGGCCGCCGAGCCACCCACGTCTCGGCCATCGCCTCCAAGGCCATCGTCGAGCGATTCTACGGCGCCAAGCCGGCCTATTCCTACTTCCGCGGCTGCTCGACCGGCGGTCGGGAGGGCCTGATGGAGGCTCAGCACTATCCGGAAGACTTCGACGGCGTCATCGCCGGCGACCCTGCCTTCGCGGGTCGACTGGGGGCGATCGCCAACACCTGGGACGCCCAGGCCCTGCTCAAGGCGGACAACACCCCCGTGATGTCGGACGCCACCCTACAGGTTCTGCACAAGGCGGTGATCGCCGCCTGCGACGGTTTGGATGGCGTCAAGGACGGCATCCTCACCGATCCGCGGGTCTGCCGGTTCGACGTTGCGTCGGTGCAATGCAAGGACGGCGGCGAAGGCGCCGACTGCCTCAGCGCCCTTCAGGTCGCCGCCGCCCGCAAGGTCTATGACGGTCCGTGCGACAGCCAGGGCCGGCGCCTGTTCCCCGGCGGCGAGACCTTCGGCAGCGAAGGCGCCTGGAAGGGCGACGACCGCCTGACCCTGGCCGACGGCGCCCAGCGCTTCCTGAACTTCACGCCCAACCCGCCGGCTGGCTTCACCTATCGCGATTTCGACTTCGACAAGGATCTGGACAAGATCAAGGACGCCCTGACCCGCTACGACCCCGTCGCGCCGGGCGAGGCGCCGGACCTGACGGCGTTCGAGGCGCGGGGCGGCAAGCTGATCGTCTATCACGGCTGGGCCGACCAGGGCGTCTCGCCGCTGAACACGCTGGACTACTACGCCCAGGTCCACACCCGTCAGGGCGGGCTGGACAAGACGAGGAGTTGGTTCCGCCTGTTCATGGTGCCGGGCATGTTCCATTGCCGCGGCGGCAACGCGCCCAACACCTTCGACTTCATGCCGGCGATCATGGCCTGGGTCGAGAAGGGCGAGGCGCCCGACGGCGTGGTCGCCACCCAAAAGGATCCGACCGGCGCGGTGCTGCGCCAGCGCCCGCTCTATGCCTATCCGCGCTTCGCGACCCATGACGGCAAGGGCGACGTCAACGCCGCCTCCGCCTGGAAGCCGGCCTCGCCCAAGACCGTCCCGGACGATCGCATCGACTGGATCTTTGGCCCCGCCAATCCTCCCGTCGCCAAGAAGGCCGCGCGCTGATGTCCGGCTCCCCCGCTCCTCTCATCGTCGGTATCGGCGGCGCCACGCGCCCCGGCTCGACCACCGAACTGGCCCTGAAGGTCAGCCTGGCCGCCGCGCAGGCGGCGGGCGCCGAGGTCCGCCTGTTCGACGGCACCTTCCTGGCCGGCCTGCCGCACTACGACCCGGCCGCGCCCCGCACGCCGGCCGAGGCCGAGTTCGTCGCCACCTCGCGCGCCGCTGACGGCTTCATCATCGCCAGTCCCAGCTACCACGGCGGAGTCTCGGGCCTGGTCAAGAACGCCATCGACCTGATGGAAGAGATGCGGGCCGATCCACGGGTCTATATCGACGGCTGCGCGGTCGGCTGCATCGCCACGGCCTATGGCCCGCAAGGCGGCGGCCCGGTGCTGGCGGGCCTACGCGCGATCATCCACGCCATGCGCGGCTGGCCCACGCCGTGCGGCGCCTTCGTGCAGAGCGCCCCGGGCCTGTTCGCCGCAGACGGCGCCTGCACGGACGACAAGGCGCGTGAACAGCTGGAGCTGGTGGGCCGGCAAGTCGTGGCCTTCGCGGGCGCTGGATCGCTGGCGGCCTGACCGCTCCACCCAAAGCTGCTCAATAATCAGGCGCCGGACGATCTTCGGATCCCAGGCGCAGCTTCGCCCTCACCGCCTCCGGCATATTGCATACAGTATGCCGGTGACTGGGGGCTCCAGTCACGGAAGGCCGATTTCCAGATGATGAAGACCCCTAGCGGACGGACGCCGACGCGCCTCCTGTCCGCCCTGCTCGCCGCCAGCGTATTGGGCGGCGCGGCGCACGCCCAGGACACGGTCATCCACGCCGGGCGGCTGATAGACGGCCTTTCCACCAAGCCGCGCGAACAGGTGTCGATCCTGATCACCAAGGACCGCATCACAAGCGTCCAACCCGGGTTTGTGACGCCGGCCGGCGCCAGGATCGTCGATCTTTCCAAGGCCACGGTCCTGCCGGGCCTGATCGACGCCCACACCCACGTGACCTCGCTAAGCCGCACCGGCAACGGCATCGCCAAGGCGATGACGAACTCGCCGCTCGACGCGGTGCTGGCCGCCACCGTCAATGTCGGCAAGATCCTGCTGTCGGGGGTGACCACGGTGCGCGACCTGGGCGGCCTTTCGGGCACGGACATCGCGCTGAAGAAGGCCATCGAGGCCGGCCGGGTCGCGGGTCCGCGGATGTGGGTGGCCGGCGAGGCGATCGGTCCGACCGGCGGCCACAACGACTGGAGTCACGGCTATGCCGAGGATGTGTCCCGCCGCGACTGGGGCGCGGGCCTGGCCGACGGTCCCGATGCGGTGACCCGCCTGGCTCGCCTGGAGCACAAGCTGGGCGCCGACCAGATCAAGATCATGCCCAGCGGGGGCGTGGTCAGCCAGGGCGACGACCCCAAGGCCAAGTTGATGAGCGACGCCGAGATCAAGGCCGCCATCGACGCCGCCCACGCCCTGGGCATGAAGGTGGCCGCCCACGGGCACGGCAAGGAGGCCATCGACACGGCCGTCCGCCTGGGCGCCGACTCCATCGAGCACGGCACCTATGCCGACGCCGAGTCCTGGAAGCTGATGAAGGCCCACGGGACCTATTTCATTCCCACCCTGCTGACGACCGAGAAGCTGCGCGACGCCGCCGTCAATCGGCCCGAGACGCTCAATCCCTCGACCGTCGCCAAGGTGCTGGCCATGGGCTCGAGCCTGACCAAGCTGACCAACGCCCACGACGCCGGCGTCAGGATCGCCTTCGGCAGCGACACGGGCCAGGGCGAGAACCTGAAGGAGGCCGCCCTGATGGTGAAGGCCGGCATGACCCCCGCCGAGGTCATAACCGCCGCCACCGCCAGCGCCGCCGACCTGATCGGCTCCAAGGACATCGGCGCGGTCGCGACCGGTCGTTATGCCGACATCGTCGCCGTGGCGGGCGACCCCTTGTCCGACATCACCGAACTGGAACGCGTCCGGTTCGTGATGAAGGGCGGCAAGATCTACAAGTCGGACGGCGCCGCCGTTCCCGTCGAACTGGTGAACCCATGAGCGTAGAAGCCCTTCCCGCCGCCGAAAGCCGTCCGGTCCGAAAGCCGATCCCGGCGCGCGGCTGGCTGATCATCGGCATCTGCCTGATCGGCATCTCCACCGGCCCGGCCGCCTTCGGCCTGGCTTCGCTGGGCCTGGTGATCAACGCCTTCGAGCAGGACTTCGGTTGGACCCGCAGCCAGGTCAGCGGCGCGGCGTCGATGATGATGCTGTGCACGGCCCTCTCGCTGCCGCTGGTGGGCAAGCTGGTCGACAAGTTCGGGGCGCGGCGCGTGCTGATCCCCTCGGTGATCGCCCTGGGCCTGTGCCTGCTGGCCATCCCGCTGGCGGTGTCGAAGGTGTGGCAGTTCATGGCCGCCTATATCCTGATCGGCACCGTCGCGGCCGGCGCCAACAGCGTGCCCTACATGCGCATCCTGGCCTCTTGGTTCGACCGCTCGCGCGGCTTGGCCATCGGCATCGCCGGCAGCGGCACGGGCCTGGGCTTCGCCTATGTGCCTCTGGTCGGCCAGGCGGCCAGTCATCAGTTCGGCTGGCACGGCGTCTACTACGCCCTCGGCCTGATCATGCTGTGCGTGACCCTGCCGATGGTGCTGTTCCTGCTGAAGGAGAAGGCCGCCGACCAGCCCAACGCCGACTCCGATTCCGACGTGGTGGAGGTCAATCCCGCCGACGCCTTGGGCGACACCTTGAAACAGGCCATGGCCAAACGCGACTTCTGGGTGCTGGCCTCGGTCTTCGTGAGCCTGGCCTTCGTGCTCTATGGCCTGATCCCGCACATGGTGCCGCTGCTGACCGATCGCGGCATGACCGCCGAAGCCGCCGCCAGCATGGCGTCGATCTTCGGATTCGCCACCTTCGGCGGCCGGATCCTGATCGGCTTCCTGGTCGACCGCTTCGACGCCCGCCGGATCGCGGTGATCTTCTTTGGTCTGTCCGCTCTGGGCATGGCGCTGCTGGCCACGCCCCTGCCCACCTGGGCCCTGATCTTCCCGGCCCTGCTGCTGGGCGGCAGCCTGGGGGCCGAGGTCGACATGCTGGCCTATCTGGCCAGCCGCTATTTCGGCCTCAAGAGCTTCGCCCAGATCTTCGGGGTGCTGTTCTCGGCCGTGATGGTGGCCATGGGCCTGGGCCCCGTGGCCTTCGGCGCGGTCTATGACCTGACCGGCTCGTACCAGATCATGCTGGCGATCGGCGCGCCGGTCTGCATCCTGGCGGCCGGCTTGATGCTGATCCTGCGCCCGTTCGGCGAGCGCCGTCGGGGGGCGGCGGTGTCGGTCACCTGATCAGGCCGCCGCGCAAAGCAAAGGGCCGCGCCTCTCTTGAGGCGCGGCCCTTTTTCATGTCCGGAACCTGGGATCAGGCGGCGATCGTATAGGCGTCAGCCTGGCCCTCGACCTGCACCCGGAAGCCCGAGCGGACGTGCGGGTAGTAGTCCCAGATGGCCAGGTGCTGGGTGCATCGGTTGTCCCAGAACGCTACGGCGCCCGGGGTCCAGCGGAAGCGCATCTGGAAATAGGCGTTCTCGGCGTGCAGGTAGAGGTACTGGAGCAGCGCGTTGCTCTCCTCGCGGCTGACGTCGTTGATGTGGCTGGTGAAGCCGCGGTTGACGAACAGCACCTTCTTACCGGTCACCGGATGGGTGCGGATCACCGGGTGCACGGCCGTGGGATACTTGCCGGTCGGATCGAAGCGGCCGAAGGCCAGCGCGCCGTCGTGGGTGGCGGTCAGGGTTTCCAGATGCGCCTTCATGCCTGGCGAAAGCGCGTCATAGGCCGCGTACATGCTGGCGAAAATCGTGTCGCCGCCCATCGGCGGCAGGGTGTGCATGTAGAGGATGCTGCCCATCGGCGGCACCGAAAGGCATGACATGTCGGTGTGCCATTCCTCGCCGGCCACGTGCTTGGAGGTCTCGTCGGCGTGTAGCTTGCGCACCTCCGGGTGGTCGGGCAGGCCCTTCAGGGCGTGGGCCTGCAACTCGCCGAAATACTGCCCCACCCGCTTCAGCGAGGCCGGATCCAGGGTCTGGTCGCGGAAGAAGATCACCTGGTGGTCGGCGATGGCCTGGTTGAGATCGTCCAGTTGAACGCTGCTCAGCGGCCGGGACAGGTCGATGCCGTTGATCTCGGCGCCGATGGTGGGAGTGATCGGCGCGGCGGTGATGGTCTGGTAGGCCATGAAAGCGGGTCTCCTGGTCGGCCAAATCGACCGCGTCTGATGCGTCGCCGACCGTCTGAAAATGAACTTCGCCGGCTCCATCGCCGACCCGAGCATTGAACCAGATCAAGGACCGGAGCTCAATTTCTTTGTATACAGTATGCATTGATAGCCGCCTTTTTAAGCACTTTGCATACAGGATGCCGATTGCCCTGCCCGCCGCTATATCCTAGGCCAGCAAGGGGATTGCAGGGAGACGGGCATGGCGAGGAAGGTCGGGGACATCGCGCCGGGAGAACGTCTGCGCGATCAGGTCTATCGCCGCATGCGCGAGGAACTGCAGTCGGGCGCGCTCGAGCCCGGACGCCGCCTGGTCGAAACCCAGCTGGCCGAGATCTACGGCGTATCGCGCACGCCGATCCGCGAGGTTCTGCTGCAGCTGTCGCGCGAGGGCGTGCTGACCCAGCAGGAGCGCGGCTTCCTGGTTCCGATCGACACCCAGAAGGACATCCTGGACCGGCTGGAGGTGCGCCGATTGCTCGACGCGCGCCTGGCGCGCCACGCGGCGACCGAGGCGACGGCCGACGAGATCCGCGCCCTGGCCAAGGCCCACGAGCGTCAGGAAAAGGCCCACGCGGCCGGTAAGGCCAAGGCCTTCGTCGACGCCAACGCCGAGTTCCGCGTCGTGCTCCGCGAGATGTGCCGCAACGCCCTGCTCCGGCGCTGCGCGGGCATGGTCGACGATGTCTTCCAGACCATGCGCGGACGCATCCACGAGAGCGCCGAGAACCGCGACCTGACCCTGGCCTGCGACGCCCAGATCCTGAAGGCCCTGCAGGACCGCGACCCCGACGCCGCCGAGGCGGCGGTGACGGGGTTCATCGATCGGTTGCTGGCCTATTTCACGGCCGAAGGGCGCGTGGGAGCCTGAGCCCTACCGTGCCTTGGCCAAGTCGAGCGCCACGTCGGTGATCATATCTTCCTGGCCGCCGACCATCCGGCGTTTGCCCAACTCGATCAGAACGCTGCGGGTATCGAGACCGTGATCGGCGGCGGCCTTTTCGGCATGGCGCAGGAACGATGAATAGACGCCCGCATAGCCCAGACTGAGCGTTTCGCGATCGACACGGACCGGGCGGTCCTGCAGCGGACGAACCAGGTCCTCGGCGGCGTCCATCAGCTTGAACAGGTCGCAGCCGTGCTCCCAGCCGTAGACGTCGGCGGCGGCGATGAACACTTCCAGCGGCGCGTTGCCGGCCCCTGCCCCCATGCCCGCCAGCGAGGCGTCGATGCGGATGGCGCCGTTCTGCACGGCCGCGATCGAGTTGGCGACGCCCAGAGACAGGTTGTGGTGAGCGTGGATGCCGCGCTCGGTCTCGGGCTTCAGCACCGCGTCATAGGCTTGGAGGCGGGCGGCCACATCGTCCATGGTCATGGCCCCGCCGCTGTCGGTGACATAGACGCAGTGCGCGCCATAGGTCTCCATCAGCAAGGCCTGCTGGGCCAGCGCTTCGGGCGGGCTCATGTGGCTCATCATCAGGAAGCCGGCCACGTCCATGCCCAGGCCGCGCGCATACTCGATGTGCTGCCTGGAGACGTCGGCTTCGGTGCAGTGGGTGGCGATCCGCACCGAGCGCACGCCCATGTCATGGGCCCGCTTGAGGTCGTGTACGGTGCCGATGCCGGGCAACAGCAGGGTGGTCAGCTTGGCGTGGCTGATCACCTCGCCCACCGCCTCGATCCAGTCCCAGTCGGTGCAGGCGCCGAAGCCGTAGTTGAACGACGAGCCCGACAGGCCGTCGCCGTGGGCGATCTCGATGGCGTCGACCTTGGCCTCGTCCAGGGCGCGGGCGATCGCGCGGACGTCGTCCAGACTGTACTTGTGACGCACGGCGTGCATGCCGTCGCGCAAGGTGACGTCCTGGATATAGAGCTTGGAGGCGGGGTTCATCAGGCGGCCTTCCCACGGCGATGTTCGACGATGGCCTCGGCGGTCTTCAGCGCCGCGGAGGTCATGATGTCCAGGTTTCCGGCATAGGCCGGCAGGTAGTGGGCCGCGCCCTCGACCTCGAGGAAGATCGTCACCTTCAAGCCGGTGAAGCTCTTGTCCATCTCCGGAATGAACAGCGGATCGTTGGCGCCCAGGCGCTCGAACTGCACCTTCTGCTTCAGGCGGTAGCCCGGCACATAGGCCTGGACCTCGGCGACCATGGCCTCGACCGACGCCTCGATGGCGGCGGTGTCGGCGTCGTCGCAGAGGCAGTAGACGGTGTCGCGCATGATCAGCGGCGGCTCGGCCGGATTGAGCACGATGATCGCCTTGCCGCGCGTCGCTCCGCCGACCGTCTCGATGGCCCGCGAGGTGGTCTCGGTGAACTCGTCGATATTGGCGCGGGTGCCGGGGCCGGCCGACTTGCTGGAGATCGAGGCGACGATCTCGCCATAGTGCACCTTGGCCACGCGGCCGACCGCCGCCACCATCGGGATGGTCGCCTGGCCGCCGCAGGTGACCATGTTGACATTGGTCGCGTCGAGATTGGCCGCGCCGTTGATCGGCGGCACGGTGTAGGGGCCGATCGCGGCCGGGGTCAGGTCGATCACCTGCTTGCCATGGGCCTGGAGCACCGCGTCATGATGCTTGTGCGCGCCGGCGCTGGTGGCGTCGAAGACGATGGCGATGTCGGCGAAGTTGGGCAAGGCGACCAGGCCGTCGATGCCGCCGGCGGTGATCGGTACGCCCAGGCGCTCGGCGCGCTTGAGGCCGTCCGATTCCGGATCGATGCCGACGAAGGCGCCCATCTCCAGGGTCTTGGACAGCCGCATGACCTTGATCATCAGGTCGGTGCCGATATTGCCCGATCCGATGATCGCGACCTGCGTCTTCTGCGTCATGGGCGCCTGACTGTTCATCACTTCCCGATCCGAGGGCCAGGCCCTGTTGCCCGACGTCACTTTGTCATACGATATTATCTTCAACGTGCAAGTCGGAGAACAGCATGGCGGACGCCAGACGTTTGGCCCTGATCGGTTATGGAGCGATCGGCCTGGAAATCGTTCAGGAGATCGAACGCCTGGGCGAAAGCGCCAGCCTCGTCGCTGTTCTGGTCCGGCCAGGACGCGACGCCGGCTCGGCGCCGACCGTCCACGACCTGCAAGGCCTGCTGGCCGCCAAGCCGGACATCGTCCTGGAATGCGCCGGCCACCAGTCGGTGCGAGACTACGGCGCCGGCGTGTTGGCGGCGGGCGCGGACCTGGTGGTGTCGTCCGTGGGCGTTTTGGCCGACGACTCGATCGTCCAGGCGCTGGCGGCCGCCGAGGCGGCTGGCGGCGGTCGCGTGCTGTTGCCGGCCGGCGCTATCGCGGGCCTGGACGGTCTGTCGGCGGCGCGGCTCGCGGGCCTGTCCAGCGTGACCTACACCTCCCACAAGCCGCCCCATGCCTGGCGCGGCACCCCGGCCGAGGATCTGATCGACCTGGATCACGCCGAGGACGAGGTCGTGTTCTTCGAGGGCTCGGCCCGCCAGGCCGCCCTCGCCTACCCTAAGAACGCCAACGTCTCGGTGGCCGTGTCCCTCGCCGGGATCGGGCTGGACGACACGCGCGTGCGCCTGGTCTCCTCGCGCAAGGTCACCGATCCGCTGGGCGTCATCGAGGCCGAAGGCGCGTTCGGCCGCTTTCTGTTCGAAATCTTCGGCAAGGCTTCGGCCAGCAATCCCAAGACCTCGGCCCTGACCGCCTACAGTCTGCTGCAAAGCGCCAGACTCGGCATCGCTTTGCCGGCCATGCGCCTAATCAAGGAGCACGCGCGGAGATTGTGATCTTTGCACTATCCCCGTGGTTGCGAGTCTTTGTAGTATCGGAAGACAAACGCGGCCAGCCGCCTGCCCTGCTACGTCGAGGAAGCCTTGGAATACGAAGACCTTCGCATCATCGAGACGCCGTCGCTGGTTCGCGACCATACGGTCGAGAAGCTGCGCAACGCCATCAGCGCCGGCCTTTATCCGCCCGGCGCCCGTCTGGTTGAGCGGGAATTGTGCGAAGCGCTCGGCGTCAGCCGCACTTCCGTGCGCGAGGCCCTGCGTCAGCTGCAGTCGGAAAACCTGATCGATGTCGGCAAGCGGCGCAGCATCAACGTCGCCGTGATCACCTCGCAGGACGCCGAAGACATCTACCAGATCCGCGAGATGCTGGAGACGACGGCGATCCGCCGCTTTGTCCAGCACGCCGACCCCAAAGAGGTCAAGCAGCTGGTCCAGATCCACAAGACCATCGCCAAGACCATCGGTAAGGGCGACCCGCGCCAGATGGCCGCCATGGCCGGCGAGTTCTACAACATGATCCTGCAAGGCGCGCGCAGCCGGGTGATCTCGGAAGTGGCCCGTCCTCTGATGGCGCGCGTCAACTATCTGCGCGCCCGCTCGATGTCCGAGCCGGGGCGCATGGATGGCGGCCTGCGCGAATGGGAAACCATGGTCGACGCCGTGGTCGCGGGCGACGCCGACAAGGCCGCTGCGGCCATGTCCGAACATCTGCGCAACGCTCGCAAGGCCATCGTCGCTCGGCTCATGGCTGATGAAAACGAGGCCAGCAAGGTCGCTTCTTAGGCAGCCATCACGGCGCGTGGCGCGCCTGAAACTTATATGATTGTCATACAAAGATTCGACCGATAGCGTCGCTCCGATAAGGAGTGCGCCATGTCGTTTTCGCGTAAAGTCATCGTGGTCGGAGCCGGGCCGGTGGGCGCCGTCATGGCGCACGCCCTGCGTCGCAAGGGCCTGCCGGTCGTGCTGCTGGAGGCCCTGGCCGAGCCCGAGATCGACTGCCGCGCCGCGTCCTGCCATCCGCCGACGGTGGCGATGCTGGACGAGTTGGGCCTGCTGGAGGCCGGCCTCGAACAGGGGCTGGTCTCGCCGGTCTTCCACTATCTGGACCGTCCGACCGGCCAGCTGATCGCGCGCTTCGACATCCGTGAGATGAAGGCGCAGCCCGATCATCCCTACGTGCTGCAGTGGGAACAGTACAAGATCGTCAAGACGATCCTGCCGCTGCTCCAGGCCGACGGCGGCGCCGAGGTGCGGCTCAGCACGCGCCTTATCGACATCGAGCAGACCGCCGACGGCGTGCGCGCCAGGGTCCAGACGGACGGCGGCGACGAGGAGATCATCGAGGCCGCCTACCTGGTCGGTTGCGACGGCGCGCGCAGCACGGTGCGAAAGCTGACCGGCTTCGAGTTCGAGGGCTTCACCTGGCCTGAGCGCTTCCTGAAGATCGACACCCATTTCGACTTCACCACGCTGCGGTCCGAGATCGACAACCGCAACTACTTCGCCGATCCCGATGAGTGGCTGAACCTGTTCAAGGCGCGCGGCCCCGACGGCGGCGGCCAGTGGCGCGCGGTCGGCCCCACCCTGCCCGAGCAGAGCGAGGAAGAACTGCTGGATCCCGACTTCATCGAGGCGCGGCTGCAGAAGTTCTGCCCCAAGCCCGGCCGCTACGACATCGCCACGGTGGCCACCTACCGCGTGCACCAGCGCGTGGCCGCAAGCTTCAACCAGGGTCGCGTGCTGCTGGCCGGCGACGCCGCCCACGTCAACAATCCCGTCGGCGGCATGGGCATGAACGGCGGAATCCATGACGCCGTCAACCTGACCGACAAGCTGGCCCAGATCCTGCTGGACGGAGCCGACGCCCAGCCCCTGCTCGACCGCTACACGCGTCAGCGCCGCAAGGCCCAGACCGACTTCGTCCAGGCCCAGAGCATCCAGAACAAGAAGACCCTGGGCGAGACGGATCCCGCCGCCCGGGCCGCCGGCCTGGACGCCATCCGCGTGGCGGGCGTCACGCCCGACCTGCACGACGCCTTCATCCGCCGCGCCTGCATGATCGACGCCGTTCGGGTCGCCGACGCCGTCCTCTGATCCAACAAACCAAGGGGTAGAACACCATGGCCGTAGCCCGCCACTCACGCCTTCCCGCCCTCGCCGACGCCTCGCTCGAAGAGATCATGGACAAGTACGTCGCGCGGTTCGAGGACCGCGTGCCCGACTGGAACGCCTTCTCCGACGCCGATATCGACGGCTATCGCCGCGCCCAGCACCGCTTCATCGGGGCTGGAGCCTCGGGCAAGCACGAGGACGGCGGGATCATCCCGGCCGAGAACTTCACGCTGTCGATCATGCTGGTGCCGCCCGGCCAGGGCAACGCGCCCCACACCCACGAGGTCGAGGAGGTGTTCTTCATCCTCAAGGGCCGCTGCGTGGTGTTCATCGATGACGAGGACGGCCGCCGGATCTCCAAGGAACTGGGCCCCTGGGAGTGCATCTCATGCCCCGCCGGCGTGATCCACGGTTACGTCAACGAGACCGATGAAGACGTCTATCTGCAGGTCGTGCTGGGCCGCGGCCGTCCCGACGTCGCCGGCTTCGCCGACCAGAAGCTGTTCGAAAACCGCGAAGGTCACCTCAAGAGCTGAGGCCTTCAGTCCAAAAGCAAAAAGACGCCGCCCTGCGAGGGGCGGCGTCTTTTTGTCGGCCTGGATCGATGTCAGATCCTCATCGCCACACCGCCCATGCCGCTGGCCCAGGACGGCAGGGATTCGTAGTAGAGCACCTCGCCCCTCGCCGTGGGCACGGCGCCGGCCATGGCGATCCAGGCCGCGACCTCCAGGCCGCCGTTGCCGGCCGCCTCCAGGATTTCGGCGTTGGTCAGGCGGGTCAGTTCCTCGGCGTGGCCGCTGACCAGGGTGTCCATGAACCAGCGGTCCCACGGCTCGTTGACGCGCCCCTCTTCGGGCACGGCCAGCCAATGCGAGAGACCGCCGCCGGCCAGCAGCGCCACGCGCTCGCCCTCCGGCCGGCGCTGCTCGACGAAGCGCTTGAGCAGCGCCCCCGCCGTCCAGCAGACCTCCGGCGACGGCGAGGGATCGAGCACCGAATTGACATAGAACACCGCGGTCGGGATCGAACGCTGGGGGTCGGCGACGCCGTGGGGGATCATGACGCCGTGGTCGGGGCGCACGCCCTCCAGGGCGTCGACCCGCAGGCCCTGCTCGGCGCAGAACGCCGCCAGGCCCAGGGCGAACTCGGGCGCGCCGGGAATCGGATCGGTCGGCAGGCCCATGTCGCCGTAGGGCTTGAGGCTGGCGTCGGTGGCCACGGCGAACGGCGCGGGCCGATCGACGCGGAAGTTGTTGAGATGGTCGCTGGTCAGCACCACCAGAACGTCGGGCCGCAGAGCCCTCAGGCGCATGCCGATCTCGCGCATGCCCTGGAAAACGCGCTCGGCCTGGTCCTCGACGCCGTCGGGGGCGCCCAGGACGTGCGAGGTGGCGAAGGCGCCGACAATCTGACCCACGTCTATCTCCGGTCGAAATAGTAGCTGATCGGGAAGCCCTTGATGGTCGAGCGGCCCGACCAGATCAGCCACTTCATGATCAGGTTGGGGTGGACGCCCAGGGCATGGATGTCGTCGCGACCGCCCGCGTGCAGGACGGGGCGGACCTCGGCCGGCACGCCGAAGCGTTCGAACAGGGCCTCGTCGTCCTCCTTCACCAGGCGCCGATCCTCGGGCGCCTGGATCAGGTGGTGGATCATGGCGTGGACGCCCGCCGGCGCTTTGAGGGCCGGAGCCTTGGGAACCGCCACGGCCTAGGCCTTCGTGCGGGCGAGGAAGCCCTCGACCGCCGCGCAGAAGTCGTCCTTGCGTTCAATCATCGCCCAGTGCCCGCAGTGGGGCACGATGTAACCCCAGCTGTTGTCCAGTAGCTCCAGGAAGCGATAGGCGCGCGGAAGGATCGAGACCCCGTCCTGCTTGCCGTTCACGACCAGGGTCGGGTGCTTGATCTTGCGGACCTCGTCCTCGGGATAGTTGAGGGTGCCGGTCTTGGTCAGGGCGTTGATCGCCTGCAGGGCCGCCTTGATCTCCGGATCCTCGCAAAGTTCGTAGCGATACTGGATCATGGTGTCGGACGGCTTGAAGTCCGGCCCCGTCAGCCCGCCGATCACTCGGCGCATGCCCTCGACCGTGAAGTCGTACTGCAGGTTATGCAGCAGGTGCGCCGAAGGCTTCTCCGGGATCGGCAGGCCGGCGCTGCCCATCAGCACAAGCTGGCCGACCAGATGCGGCCTGTCGATGGCCACGCCGATCGAGGCGGCCCCGCCCATCGAGTTGCCGACCAGGGCCACGCCTGACAGGCCCATGGCCTCCAGGAAGTCGCCCAGGTGCTTGTTGCGACCCGGCTGGTCGTAGCGATAGACGTCGGGCGAGGGCTTGTCGGTGTAGCCAAAGCCGATCATGTCGGGCGCGATCACCCGATACGACTTGGCGAACACCTGGATGCAGTCCAGCCAGTTGCCGTAGGCGTCGGCGCCCGCGCCGCCGCCGTGGACCAGAACCAGGGGCTCGCCCTGCCCTGCTTCCAGATAGTGGGTGCGCACGCCGGCGGCGTCGATGAAGTTGGACGTGACGCCCGTGCCGCCGAGATCAGGGACGGTGAGTTTGGAAGCGCTCATCGCAGATGCTCCGGAGTCTGGATGCCACGGTTGCAGCGGCTGGCCAGGCGCCGCCATTCCAGCAGGGTGACGTCCGGTTCGCACAGCATCTCGTCCACCCAGCCGTAGTCGTCCTTGTAGAAGGGCTCGGTGACCTCGCGGGCCCAGATGTCGTCGGCGTTGAAGCCGTCCAGGCCGTGCGGCTTCCAGATGGTCTCGAAGTCGTTGGCGAACTTCATCCGCTCGGCGTCGTTGCTGACGTGGCCGCCGATGGTCTGGAAGTAGATGTGGCTCTCGCCGTCGATCGGCACGTACCACTCGTACTGGTCCATGCCCTTGTTCGGGAACGAGTCGACCTTCAGCACGCCGGGCAACCAGCACGAGGTCTTCATCGCCGCCGAGGTGCCGCTGACCGTGGCCGTGCGGGGACCGGTGACAACCACCTCGCCGTCGATCGTGCCTTCCCACATCGGCTTGTGTAGGGCGAAGTCGTCGATCACGCCCTTGGGACCATCCGGCTCTTCCACGGTCACCACCGCGCCCGGCAGCGGCGTGTGGCCGATCGGGAAGTTGAACGTGCGGTAGTGACGGAGCGTGGTGTCCTTGTGGATGAAGATGTGCAGGGCGTCGAAGCCGTTCTCGGCCCCCAGGCGCCAGTTGGACTGAACCTCGCGGTGCTTGCCCAGCACCATGACGTTGTCGTCCAGGAAGCCGGGCGGCACGTCGTGCGCCAGGGGCGGCGGGGGGCCGTCCTCGGTGTCGCCGATGAACACGAAGATCACGCCCTTGGCCTCTTCGACCGGGAAGGTGACGATCTTGCGCCGGCCGATCAGGCGGCTGTCCGGCACGGCCAGGATATTGACCAGCTCACCGGTCTGCACTCGATAGGTGTAGCCGTGGTACCAGCAGGTGATGGTGTCCTTGGTGTAGCAGTCCAGCTTCTTGGACAACGGCACGCCGCGGTGCAGGCAGCGGTCGCGGATCGCGAACACCTTGCCGTCGATACGCTTGAGGATCAGCGCCTCGCCCAGCATCTTGACCGTGATGGCCTGACCTTCCTCGATCTCCTTGGAAAAGCGAACCGGGTACCAGTGGTTACGAAAGCCGAGCTTGGCCTCCACATAACCCTTCCAGTCGCCAACCGCGTTGGCGACGTCCGGATTGACGAAATGCTGCTCGCTCATGCCTTGCCTTACTCGTAGCTGGATGGGCGAACCCATCTTTGTATGACGATATGACACTAATAGCCGGAAGCAGCGCAATCGATGCGACGCGCTCCGGGGACGACGATTGTCAGGCGCCCAATTTCGAGGCGCCCGGACCGAACGCCAGGCTCACAGTCCCGATGCCGGTGATCTCGGCCTCGACCTGATCCCCCGGTGCAATCGCTGCCATCAGACCCAACGCGCCGGTCAGGATGATCTCCCCCGCCCGCAGCGGCTGTCCCAGCGCGGCGCTGCGGCGCGCCAGCCAGACGGCGGCGTTGAGAGGATGCCCCAGGCAGTCGGCGCCGCGACCGCGCGAAACGACCTGGCCGTTAACCGACATCGTCATCTCGCAGCCAATGAGGTCCACACCCAAGGGTCGGCGCGCTGGTCCGCCCAGCATGACCAGCCCCGACGAGGCGTTGTCGGCCACGGTGTCGACGATGTTGATCTTCCAGTCGGCGATACGGCTGCTGACGATCTCGATGGCCGGGATCACGGCGGCCGTGGCGGCCAGGACGCCCTCGGCGTCGATCTCCGGATCGTCGATGTCGACGCCTAGGACCAGCGCGATCTCGGCCTCGACCTTGGGCTGCTGCAGGCGCTCGAACGGCACGACCTGCCCAGGCTCGAAGATCATGTCGGCGAACAGGTGGCCGAAGTCGGGCTCGCCCACGCCCAGCTGGCGCTGGACCGCCTCGGAGGTCAGGCCGATCTTGCGGCCGGCTTGGCGACGCCCCGCCGTGCGCCATTCGCGCACCTGGGCCATCTGCACGGCATAGGCCGCCTCGACATCGCCCGGCGCGAACAGCGGACTGACCGGCGCCAGCAAGACGCCGTCATAGGCGCCGAGCAGTCGTTGCGCCGTCTCTTCGATCAGATTTTCCCGCGTCATCGCGATCCTCAAAAAGGGCCTGGAATGCTGTATGACAAACTGGCAATCAGACCTATCAGCCCACCGAAGCGGCGCCAATCCTTGCTCGCGCGATTTTTTGTATTATTGTCATACAAAGATTTTCAGCTGCGCCGGGTCCCTTTCATGCATTCCGCCCACTTCATGTTCGCCGACGGCAAGGCGCTGAGCGTGGCCGTCGCTCCCGGCCAGACCGTGCTGGAAGCGGCCATGGAGATCGACGCGCCGATCCGATACGACTGCGCGTCCGGCTCGTGCGGGGCCTGCATCGCCCAGTTGACCGACGGCGAAACCGAATGCGACCCGCTGGCGCCCTCGCCCCTGTCGCGCGCGGAGGCGGCGGCGGGCCTGCGCGCCACCTGCATGACACGCCTGTGCGGCGATGCGACCTTCGACCTGCCCTACGCCCTGGATCCCGCGCCCTCTGCCCCGGCCAAGCACACCTCGCGCGTGACCAGCGTCGACCGCGTCGCCGCCAACGTCCACCGACTTGCCCTGCAACTGGACGACGCGGACGACTTCTCATTCCAGGCAGGCCAGTATGTGCGCATGCGCCCGCCCGGCGCCCGGGCGGCCAGGGCCTACTCGATCGCCAGCGCGCCGAACGGCTCGGGCGAGCTGGAATTTCTGATCCGCCACGTGCCCGACGGCATGATGTCCACCTGGCTGGCGACCAGCGCCAAGGCCGGCGACAAGGTGGCGCTGCAAGGTCCCCTGGGGTCCTTCGCCCACGATCCACGCGCCCGGCGGCATGTCTTCCTGGCCGGCGGCACCGGCTTGGCGCCCGCCGTCTCGATCCTGCGCCAGCTGGGCGCGGCCTCGGGTCCGGCCCTGCTGTGCTTCGGCTGCGCCGGGCCCGAGGACCTGTTCTACGAGGCCGAGTTGGCCGACCTGATGCGTCGGAACACGGACCTGGAGGTTCGGCTGGCCGTGATGGGCGGCGAACCAGGCGAGCGGGCCCGACTCGGCACCGCGTTGTCGCTGCTGACCGCCGCCGACCTCGAAGCCGACGCCGCCTACTATCTGTGCGGTCCGCCGCCGATGGTCGAGGCCAGTCGCGCCTGGCTGGATTCTCACGGCGTTCCTCCCGGCGCGATCCGCTGCGAGCGCTACATTCCCGGCGGTTAGACGGCGACCCAGGCGCGGAAGGCGGCCGCCGCCTCGTCCGCGCCATGCACCGCCAGCAGGGTCGCCAGCAGCATGCGCGCCTGGCTGACGCCCAGATCCTCGGCGAAGATCGCCCCCGCCTGGTGCAGCGCTCGGCCCGTGGCGTAGTCCGGCGCGGTGCGGCCGCCTGGACAGCGCGAGGCGATCACCACCACCACACCCGACGCGATGGCCGCCTTCACCGCGTCCAGAACGGCCGGCCCCGCATTGCCGCGCCCCAAGGCGCTGATCACCAACCCCTTGAAGCCTAGATCAGCGGCGGCGGCGATCAGGGCGCCGCTGCTTCCCGCGCTCAGGGCGATGGTCTCGACGGCGGCCGACGGAGTCACGGGCGGCAGCGGCGCGGGCCGCGCCGTGCTCGGCGGCGGGGTCGCGGTTCGCCCCACGATCTTGCCCTCGCGGCCGTCGCGGGCCCGGAAGGCCCGCAGGTCGCTGGTGTGCATCTTGGCCGCCTGGCGCGCGGGCGTCAGCCGACCCGCGAAGGCGATGATCACACCCGCCCCGACCAAGACCGGCGAAGCCGCGGCGTTGATCGCGTCACGCAGGTTGCGCGCGCCGTCCGTTCGACCGCTACCGGCCGCCCGTTGGGCGCCGGTGAAGACCACGGGCTTGTCGCTGGTGATCGTCAGGTCCACGAGGAAGGCCGCCTCCTCCATGATGTCCGTGCCATGGGCGACGACGACCCCGACCACGGCCGGATCGGCCTGAGCGTCCGCCACCGCGACGGCGACCGCCGCGATGTCGGCCAGCGTCATCGCCTCGCTGAGGCCCGTGTGAATCTGGCGAACCTCGACCGGAATGGGAACCCTCGCGATCAATTGCGAAAGCCGCTCCTCGGCCGTGTTCGCCGCCAGGGCGCCCTCGCGATCCGGACGCGAACTGATCGTCCCGCCCGCGTCGAGCAGCAGTATGTGGCCCATGCCCAATCTCCAGTCATTCTCAGATCGAGCGCTTTACAACAGCCTCGTCGCTTGCCCAAGTTTCTGTATGACAATATGACAATTAGACGCCTCGTCGAAGGCGCATTTTTCTGACTGGGACTTGCGATCAGACCATGACTTCCGACGCCGCCATCCGCCTGTGCGCCATCGACGAACTCGCCGCCGGCGAGATGCGGCGCTTCGAAATCGACGACCAGGATCCCGTCGTGCTGTGCCGCGTCGGCGACGACTATCTGATCGTGGACGACGAATGCACCCACGCCATCGCCTCGCTGTCGGAAGGCCGGCTGGAGGGCGAGATCATCTTCTGCCCGCTGCACGGCGGCAGCTTCAACGTCCGCTCGGGCAAGGCCTGCAGCCTGCCGTGCAAGCAGAAGCTGCGCACCTATCCGGTCGAGATCGCCGACGGCGCGATCTGGATGACGCCGTGACCGCGTCTATCTACCGCCCCACCGCATAGGCCTGCATCAGGCGTGGCGTCGCCGCGGCGCTGAGCAGGCCGTCTGCGCGTCGCTCGGCCGCCGTCAGGCGCCCCGCCGACCAGGCGGGCGCGACCTGCAAATCATGACCGCGCGCGCGCAGATCGGCGATCACCGCCTCGCCCACGCTCTCCTCGATCACCGACACGCCCGGCAGGGCCTCGCGCGGATAGAACGACGACGGGAAATGCACGGTGTGGAACAGCGGCATGTCGATAGCCTCCTGCAGGCCGAGGCCGTGATGGATCCGGCGCAGCAAGAGCGCCAGTTGCCACTGGTCCTGCTGGTCGCCGCCTGGCGTACCGCAGATCAGCGCGGGCCGACCTTCATGCAGGGCCAGGGTCGGGGTCAGGGTGGTGCGCGGGCGTTTCCCCGGCGCGAGGCTGGAGGGCAGACCGGGCTCGAGCCAGAACATCTGGGCGCGGGTATTGAGCGCGAAGCCCAGTTCCGGAATGGTCGGCGAAGACTGCGGCCAGCCTCCCGAGGGCGTGGCCGAGACCATGTTGCCCCACCGGTCGATGACGTCCAGGTGGACGGTGTCGCCCGGCTTCAGGGTGGGCTTCAGGTGCGCCATGGTCGGCTCGCCGATGCCCAGGCCTCCGGCCGTGTCGCCGGCCGGCTTGACCATGCCCAGGGCGCGGACGACCTGGTCCTCGAAGCCGGGCACGATCCCAGGCCGAATCTCGTCGGAGGCCCGATCGCCGATCAGCTTGCGGCGCTCGGCGGCGTAAGCCTCGCTCAGCAAGGTTTCCAGGGGAACGTCGACGAAATCAGGATCGCCGTAGTAGGCCTCGCGGTCGGCGAAGGCCAGCTTGGCGGCCTCCAGGATCACGTGCGCGAAGTCGGCGCCGTTGGGATCCATCGCCGCCAGGTCGAAACCCTTCAGCAGCGACAGGGCCTGCAGCAGCACCGGCCCCTGACCCCAGGGCTGGGTCTTGCAGATCGTCCAACCGTGATAGTCGAAGGTGGCCGGCGCCTCGTAGGCGGGCCGCCAGCCGGCCATGTCGTCGGCCGTCAGCAAGCCGCGATGGCGGCGGCCGCTGGAGTCCATCAGGGGCTCGCCTCGGCAGAAGCGATCGATCGCCTCGGCCACGAAGCCCTCGTACCAGGCGCCCAGGGCGCGATCGATCTGCTGCACGCGGCTTCCTTGCCCAGCCTCGTCCAGGATGCGCCGCCAGGTGCCCGCCAGGGTCGGATTTCGGAACAAGGACTGCGGCGGCGGAGCCTCGCCGCCGGGCAGCCAGACCGCCGCCGAGCTCTTCCACTCGGTCTGAAAGGTCTCCTTCAACTCGGCCAGGGCGCGCGAGACTCCGGGCAGCACCGGGTGCCCGTTCTCGGCATAGCCGATGGCGGGCTCCAGCACGTCGGCCAGCCGCAGGCGGCCATGGTCGCGGACCAGGGTCAGCCACGCGCCGAACGAACCCGGCGTCACCGCCGCCAGCAAGCCCGAGCCCGGCACGGCGTCCAGGCCCAGGTCCCGGAACGCCTCGATGGTCGCCAGCGCCGGCGCCGGCCCCTGCCCGCACAGCACCTCGACCCGTCCGGTCTCGACCGAATGGAAGATGATCGGAACCTCTCCGGCCGGACCGCACAGGTGCGGCTCGACTACCTGCAGGGCGAACCCCACGGCGGCGGCGGCGTCGAAGGCGTTGCCGCCCTTCTCCAGGATCGACATGCCCACCGACGAGGCGATCCAGTGGGTGGAGGCGACCACGCCGAACGTGCCGCGAATCTCCGGACGGGTGGTGAACATGGCGGCGCCTCCTTGGGAACCCGCCGAGCTAGGCCCTGCCCGCCCCGCGACGTCAATATGATTGTATGACAAAGAATCGACCTTGAACGATTGACCAGGCAGGCGCGCGCCGTCAGACGAAGCTGCACAATTCATCATCGCCCCCGCCGGTCTGGACCGCGCGGAAGCCGGAGCAAGCCTTGTCCAAGATCCCGTCTTCGCTGGCCCGATTGGCGCCGGACAAATTCACGCTGTCCCTGGTCGGTACGGTGGTCGTGGCCTCGCTGCTGCCCTGCCAGGGGCTGGCGGCGGAGGTCATGGGCCACGTCACCGACGTCGCCATCGCGCTGCTGTTCTTTCTGCATGGCGCCAAGCTTTCGCGACAGGCGATCCTCGCGGGAGCCGGGCACTGGCGCCTGCACCTCATGGTGCTGGCCTCGACCTTCGTGCTGTTTCCGTTGATCGGGCTGCTGTTCCGCGCCCTGCCCGGCAGCGTGATCGACCCCGCCATCGGCGCGGGCCTGCTCTATCTGTGCATCCTGCCGTCGACCGTGCAGTCGTCGATCGCCCTGACCGCCATCGCGCGTGGCAACGTGCCGGCCGCCATCTGCAGCGCCTCGCTGTCGAATCTGCTGGGCGTGGTGCTGACCCCGATCCTGGCGGCCCTGCTGTTGGGCGCGAGCGGCCAGGGCGGCGACATGCTGGGCGCGATCTGGTCGATCCTGCTGCAGCTGCTGGCGCCGTTCGTGGCCGGGCATTTGCTGCGCCCCTGGATCGGCGGCTTCGTCGACCGCCACAAGACGGTGCTGACGCTGGTGGACCGCGGATCGATCCTGCTGGTGGTTTACACCGCCTTCAGCGCCGCCGTGGTCGAGGGGCTGTGGCGCAAGCTGGGCGTCGGCGATCTGGCCCTGATCCTGGTGCTGGACGCCGCGATCCTGGCCCTGGCCCTTGCCGCCACCACGATCGCGGCGCGCAGGGCCGGCTTCTCCAAGGCTGACGAGATCACCGCGGTGTTCTGCGGTTCCAAGAAGAGCCTGGCGTCGGGCGTGCCGATGGCCGGCCTGCTGTTCCCCGCCGCCGTGGTGGGACCGATGATCGTGCCGCTGATGCTGTTTCACCAGATGCAGCTGATGGTCTGCGCCGTGCTGGCCCGCCGCTACGGCGAGCGGCCCGGCGCATAGAAAAGGGGCGGCGCGGTCTTCACCGCGCCGCCCCTTCGCGCCCGGCTCAGATGATCAGGCGTATTCGCGCGACGCGACGATGAACGCCGCGCCCTTCTCGAGGAAGGGGCGGATTATCCGCAGACAGGCCGCCGGTTGATCGACTTGGGCCGCGTGGGCCGCGTCATAGACGTAGCTGAGATTCACGTGCGGCAGCGTCGCGGTCAGGGTCCAGCCCGTTTCCACCGGGACGGTCACGTCCAGCGTGCCCATCAAGACCAGGGCATGGGACTGGATGGTCGGCAGGGCCTCGACCAGGGCCGCGTCGACGAAGACCCCGTCAGCATAGGCGCGGAAAGCCTCGCCGTTGGCGATGGCCGTCTCGCGGGTTGGCGCGATCGCGGCCGCCTTTTGCGGATGGGCGAACAGGTTGGCGCGCGCCGCTTCCGGCGTCAGGCTGCTTTCGTCCATGCCGAAGCGCAGACCGGCCGGCGCCTCGAGCACCAACCGCCCCACGCCCTTGGGATGGAGGGCGGCCATCCAGAGGGCGATCCAGCCGCCGAACGAAGCGCCCATCACGTCGGGCGCCTCGCCGATGACCAGGGCGGCGAACTCGGCCGCCAGGTTTGCGAGATCAACGATGGAGTCGACGCCCGCATGGCGCGGCGTCCCGTCGAAGCCCGGGAGGATCGGGACATAGACCTTGCGGAACTGGGCCAGGCCCTGGACCAGCTCGGTCAGCATCGCGCCGCCAGCCGGGTGCAGATAGAGCAGCGGCTCGCCCTCGCCGGCCACGAAGTAGGAAAGCTCGCCCGTATAGAGGGCGACCTGATGGCGTTCAAAAGTCATCGTGGAAACTCCTACAGGTCGCGGACGTGGGGCAGGACGCGGTCGCGGAACAGGTCCATGCCCTTCCTGACGACCGGGATCGGCAGGTCGCCGATCTGCATGCTCATGTTCAGGCGGCCAGCGCCCAGCTCGTCGCGGAAGCGTTTGATCTGCTTCACGACGCTCTCGGGACTGCCGCAGATGATCGAGCCGGCGTCGATCATCTCCTGGATGGTCTTCTTGGCCGTCACCTTGTCGAGCCGGTTGTCATAGCTGGCCCCCGCCTTCTGGGCGTTGAAATAGCCGGCCTGCAGGACGAGTTTCAGCGCGTCCAGGGTGGGCTTCATCAGCGTGCCGTGGAAGTAGTCCAGGGCCTGGGCGAAGACCTCGTGGGCCTCCTCGTCGGTCTCGCAGATGCAGGTGCTGGCGCCCATCATCACGTGGTCGATGTCCGGGACCCAGCCGTTCGACTTGGCGGTCTCGTGATAGATGTCGACATTGTTGCGGGCCACGCCTATGTCGGAGATCAGGCCCATGGCCATGATCGCCTTGCTCTCGGCGGCGAACACCGCCGATTCCTCGTTCGAGGCCGACATCAGGATGGTGGGATAGGGCTTCTGGATGGGCCTGGGCCAGATCGACACCGACTTGAACTGGAAGAACTCGCCTTCCCAGCCGAACGGCTCCGGCTCGGTCCAGCACTTGATGATCAGCTGGGCGGCTTCCTTCTGGCGGGCTCGGCTTTCACCCGGGGGCGAATTGTAGGCGATGTATTCGTGCGGCACGCCGCGCATGAAGCCGGCGATCAGGCGTCCGCCGCTCATCACGTCCAGCATGGCGTACTCCTCGGCCACGCGGATCGGGTTGGACAGCGGCAGCAGGTTGCCGATCATCGCCAGCTTGGAGACCTTGGTTTCACGGGTCAGGATCGAGCCGATCAGGTTGCAGTTCGGCATCAGGCCATACGGGCTGAAGTGATGCTCGTTGCAACCGATCCAGTCGAAGCCGCAGGCCTCGGCGTGAACCAGAAGATCGATGTAGTCGTGATAGAGCTTCTGGCCCTTGATCGGATCGTAGTCCTTGTTGGGCGTGGGGTAGACACGGGGCGGCTCGGGATAACCGGGCCACGGCATCAGGTTGAAAAAGCCGAACTTCATGCGAGATCCTTTATCGAGCGGACGTCTGCGACGCCGCGGACTAGGGGTTTGAGGTCGAGGGGTTCAGGGCCAGGCGCAGCGGCTTGAGGCCCAGGGCGAAGACGGCCGCGCCGATGACGACGCCGATGAGGCTGACGGCGGCCATGGCCACGCCGATCTTCGCGGGATCGTGCAGCAGGTGGTCGCTGATCAGGGCCACGGCCAGCGGGACCACCGCCGCGCCGATCACGCCCTGCATCAGGATGTAGAAGGCCGAGACCTGGCCGCGCAGGCGGTTGGGCGAGATCAGCGTCGCGACGGTCGCCTGGTGTCCCACCGAGGCGCAGACCAAAAACACGCTGACCGCCAGGGCGAACAGGCTGAGCCCCGCGCTTGGCGCCAGGGTGATCAGAGCGGAGAACGGGATCAGCAGCACGGCGCAGACCAAGCCCGTCTGGAAGGGCGCGCTGGCCTTGCCGGCGGCGTAGCGATGATCGGTCAGGGCCGCGCCGACCAGTTGCCCCAGGCAGGCCGGACCCAGAAAGATCAGCCCCAGAGCCAGGCCGATCTCCTTGGGCGACAGGTGATACTGCCGTCCCAGGAAGGCCGGCCCCCAGGCCAGGAAGGCCGCGAACGGCACATTGGTCATGCCATAGCCGAACACGTAGGCGGCCACGACGCCTCGACGGCGCTTCAGGAAGGCCCAGAAGCTCTCGGTCGAGCCGGCTTCCGCCCGCTCGCCCTCGCCGCGACGACGCGGCGGCTCCCGTACGGTCAGCATCAAGAGAGCGACCAGCAGGCCCGGCAGGCCCACCGCGATGAAGATGAACCGCCAGGGCGCCAGAGAGCCCAGGATCGGCAGCTCGATCGCCGCGCGGCTGTTGGCGAAGCTGATCAGGAAGCCGCCGATCAGATAGGCTAGGCCCGAGCCCAGCGACACGCCCATCGTATAGATGGCGATGGCCCGACCGCGCGACTTGGGCGGAAAGTAATCAGCGATCATGGAATAGGCGCCGGGCGACAGAGCCGCCTCGCCTACCCCGACGCCCATCCGGGCCAGGAAGAGATGGCCAAAGTCCTTGGCCAGCCCCGAAAACGCGGTCACCAGGCTCCAAAGGGCGATGCCGGCGCTGATCACGCCCTTGCGCGAAGTGCGGTCCACCAGCCAGCCCAGCGGCAAGCCCATGGTCGCATAGAACATGGAGAAGGCCAGGCCGTTGACCAGGGCGATCTGGGTGTCGGACAGGTTCAGGTCGGCTTTGATCGGCCCCACCAGCATCGACAGGATGATCCGGTCGATGAACGAGAAGACATAGGCCAACAGCAATACGGCCAAGGCGAAATAGGCCAGCTTGCGGCTGGGCCAGGCCGTCGCGGAGATCCTCGACTCGTCTTCCACACTACGTCTCCGGACAGCCGCGGCTCAACACGAGGCGCGTCGCCGTTCTTAGTTTTTCGTGTGATTGTAATACAAGAATAGATGTCGTTCGGGCTGGCGGATAAGTCCGGCGCCGCCTTTTGCGGCGCTAACCCAGCGGCTGGCCCAGCGATTGGGCGCCGGACCCAAATCGCTTGCGCCAGGTCAATGCGCTTTCGGAAACGCTTGCCTGGTGCGCCCAAGGGAGCGGCGGCCAACTGACATGGATCAATGACAAAAATCGACGGACCGGCGCCCAAGCCGCGAGCACGGATCACGCACAAGCGCTCACGCTTTCGGCGTAGCGGCGAAAATGCGCCGCTAGGACTTTGTCAGTTTGTCAGACAAAGTCTCTTTGTATGACGATAAACTTGTCTGACAATGACCGGGTGGTCCGCGCCTTTCGAGGCCGGGCGAACGGGGCTGTCGTCGAGGCTCGCCAACAGCGAGCCCTTTCGCGGACGTCCGCACGCCAAATGGCGGCGGCAAGGGGATAAAGATCATGTCGTATGCTTTCGGGGCCAAAGGCTCTGGCCAAACGTCAAGAGGCCGACATCACGGCCTGCTGCTGGCCTCGGCCAGCGTCGCCACCCTGCTCTGCGCCCAGGCGCACGCCCAAACGGCCCCAGCCGACGACATCGTGGCCGAGGTCGTCGTGTCGGCGACCCGTCGCGGCGACGTGTCGGTTCAGAACACCCCGCTGGCGATCACCGCCTTCTCGGGCGCGACGCTGGAAAAGCAGGGCGTCTCCAGCCTGCAGGACCTGAGCAAGGTCGATCCGTCGTTGAACATCCAGAGCTACGGCGCCTCGCAGACCAAGGTGGTCATCCGCGGCATCCAGTCGAACGTCGGCGCCACCTCGGGCGTCTATCTCGACGAGACGCCGCTGGTCGGCGCCCTGGGCGGCAACATCCTGGGCGATGGCAAGCCGGGCCTGCGCCTCTATGACCTCGACCACGTCGAAGTCCTGAAGGGCCCGCAAGGCACGCTGTTCGGCTCCAGCTCGATGAGCGGCACCCTGCGCGTGATCACCAACAAGCCCGACCTGGAAGAATTTGGCGGCCGCATCTCGGTCGGCGCGGCCTCGCTCAAGGGCGGCAACGCCTACTACGACGGCAACGCCACGCTGAACGTGCCGATCATCAAGGACAAGCTGGCCCTGCGCGTCACCGGCTGGTCGGAAAGCGGCGGCGGCTACGTGGACCAGACGGTCAACGGCGTGCTGCTGAAGAACAACAACGACGCCCACGTGAAGGGCGGCCGCGCGATCCTGCTGTTCAATCCGACCGACCGCCTGAAGGTCACCGCCACCGTCGCTCACCAGGAAGTCGACGTCGACGGCACCCAGGCCTGGCACGCCTCGACCGGCCCCTACAACAACCCGTCGCCCTCGATCGAATTCTATCGAGATAACTACAACCTCTACAACCTGCTGGGCGAGTACGACCTGGACTTCGGCACGGTCACGGCCTCCAGCTCCTACACCAACCAGCGCGTGGTCAATCCGAAGGACAGCACCCCGACCGCCCAGGGCTTCGGCCTGACCGGCACGACGCTGTTCGTCCCGACGGCCAACTTCAAGGACTGGGTTTCGGAACTGCGCTTCTCGTCCAAGTTCGACGGCCCGTTCCAACTGGTCACCGGCGGCTACTACGAGAACAGCCAAGCCGTCTATCAGACCAATTCGGTGGTCGCCACGAGCACCGGCGAGGCGCTCTGCTACACCTACAGCGAATGCGTCACCAAGGGCCTGCACAAGCCCGGCCGCGGCAACAGCGTGTATGAGTTCGGCACCAACACCAAGCGCAGCGTCGGCCAGTACGCCATCTATGCGCAAGGCGACTACAAGATCAGCGACAGCCTGACCGCCACGGTCGGCCTGCGATACTTCAAGGCCGACATCCACGACATCATCACCAACCTGCAGACGGTGTTCCCGGACTTCATCTTCGGCCGTGTCACCACGCCGTCGATCACCGGCGACAGCCGCGGCAGCAACGACAAGCCCAGCTACAACGTCGCCCTGCTGTGGAAGGCCACGCCCGACATCAGCGTCTATGCGCGGGCCGCCTCGGGCTTCCGCATCGGCGGCGTCAACACGGCGACCTCGCTGGCCCAGCAGGCCGGCGTCGAGTTCCCGGGCACCTACAATCCCGACAGCCTGTGGAACTACGAAATCGGCGCCAAGTCCTACTGGCTCGATCGCAAGCTGTTCGTCGACGCCGCCCTCTACCATATCGACTGGAGCGGCCAGCAACTGTCGGCCCAGGCGCCTGGCGCCTTCGCCTACACGATCAACGCCGGCAAGACCGAGGTGAACGGCGTCGAAGTGAACTCGACCTTCAAGCCGATGCCCGGCCTGAGCATCACCAGCAGCGTCAACTATGTCGACGCCAAGCTGGCTTCGGACCTGCCCGCCGACGTGCTCGCGGCCGGCACCTTTGGCTATGACGGCGACCGCGTTCCGTTGACGCCGAAGTGGGCCATGAGCCTGCAGGGCGAATACGAACGTGACCTGACCGCCGAGTTCCGCGGCTATGGCCAGGCCGGGATCAACTACCGCGGCGGCTCGACCACCTCGTTCAATGACAGCAACACCTACAACACCAAGCTGCCCGCCTACTTCACGATCAGCGCCAAGCTGGGCGTGCGCAAGGACGCCTGGGACCTCAGCCTGTTCGCCGACAACCTGACGAACAAGGCCGCCTATCTGGGCGTGGTGGAGTCCCTGGACGGCATTCGGGTCTTCTCGCCGCGTCCGCGCACGGTCGGCATGCGGCTCAGCAGCACGTTCTAACCGCCCGCGACGTCAATAGCCTACCGACGGGCTCCGGACCGACCAGGTCCGGAGCCCGTTGTCTTGAGCGGGCGATCGGTCGGCGGTCGTCGTGCAATTCCTGGCGCACGCCCTATATCTGCGATCTCGTCGCCACCGGACTCCGCCATGACCAAGCCCTTGAAGATCGACTTCGTCTCCGACGTCTCCTGCCCCTGGTGCATCGTCGGCCTGGGCGGGTTGGAGGCGGCGCTCGAGCGGGTCGGCGATCTTGTCGACGCGGAGATCCATTTCCAGCCCTTCGAGCTCAATCCGAACATGCCGCCCGAGGGCCAGAACATCGTCGAGCATGTCGCCGAAAAGTATGGCGCGTCGCGCGAGCAGTCGGCGGCCAACCGCCAAGCCATCCATGACCGAGCCGCCTCGGTGGCCTTTTCGATGGTCACCGATGAAAACAGCCGGATCTACAACACCTTCGACGCCCATCGTCTGCTGCACTGGGCCGGACTGGTCGGCGACCAGAAGGCTCTGAAGCACGCCCTGTTCGAGGCCTACTTCACCGACAACCAGAGCCCGGCTGATCACGAGGTGCTGGTCGCCGCCGCGATGAAGGCGGGGTTGGACCCACACGCCGCCCATCAGGTGCTGACCTCGGGCCAGTACGCCCAAGAGGTCCGCGAGGCCGAACGCCACTGGCAGGCGGCGGGGATCAATTCGGTGCCGGCCGTGGTGATCAACGACCGCTACCTGATCTCGGGCGGCCAGCCCCCGGAATATTTCGAGCAGGCCCTGCGCCAGATCGCCGCCGAGGCCTGACCGTCGTTCGGTCAAATATATTTACCGATAAGCGGAGCCTTAGTGCGTCGAGAGCGTTCTTTCTCCGAACGGGGAATATCTCGCATGACCACTTCGACTTCGGCTCAAGACGCTTCGGCCCAGAAAACTTTCGAGCGCGAGCTCGTCAGCCTGATCCCGCATCTGCGCGCCTTTGGCCGATCGCTGACCGGCAACGCCAGCCACGGCGACGACCTGGCCCAGGACGCGCTGACCAAGGCCCTGGCCTCGCGCAATTCCTATCAGCCGGGCACCAACATGAAGGCCTGGACCTTCATGATCCTGCGCAACGTCTTCTATTCGGAAAAGCGCCGCTCGTGGCGCTCGTGCGCGCTCGACCCGGAAGTCGCCGAGCGCACCCTGGTGTCGACGTCCAACCCGACGGCGGCGCTGGAACTGGACGAGATGCGCCGGGCGCTGGACATGCTGCCGCCCGACCAGCGGGAGGCTCTGATCCTGATCGGCGCCGCCGGCATGTCCTATGAGGAAGTCAGCGAAGTTACCGGCGCGGCGCTGGGCACCATCAAGAGCCGGGTCAGCCGCGCTCGCGACCGCCTGGCCCTGATCTTCGCCGAAGGCCACATCGACGAGGACAACAAGCCGGCCCACGCGGCCATGGCGTCGATCTTCCGGCAGATCGACGACTATCGGTCAGCGCGGCAAGCCGCCTAACCCACCGCCTGAAAGCCAATGAAGGCGGCGCCTAGTGCGCCGCCTTTTTGCGTGGGATCAGGTGGATCACGCCGACGATCACGCCGCCGACGATCAATCCGACCACCGCCGAGCACGCCGCCATGGCCAGCCAGCCGGTCACCGCGCCGACGCCGGGGACCTGACCGGCCCAGTGCGACGCGGCTTCCACCCAGTGCGGCACGGGGGTGAGGTGGAAATGCTCCAGCCCATGGACGATGATCCCGCCGCCGACCCACAACATGGCGGCGGTGCCGATCACGGTCAGGGCCTCCATGGTGACCGGCATGGCCTTGACCAGACCGCGCCCGAACGCCCGGGTCACGGCGTTGGACCGTTGGGCCATGTGCAGCCCGATGTCGTCCATCTTCACGATCAACGCGACCACGCCATAGACGATCACCGTCAGCGCCACCCCGATCAGCGCCAGCGAGGCGGCCTGGATCGGCAGCGACTGATCGGCGACGTCGGCCAGGGCGATGGCCATGATCTCGCCCGACAGGATCAGGTCGGTGCGGATCGCGCCGTTCACCTTCTGGGTCTCGAGATCGGCGCTGCTCAGCGCCAGATCCTCGACCTCCTCGCCGGCGATCTCGTGCTTGGCGAAGGCCTCGATGATCTTTTCCGTGGCCTCGAAGGCAAGGTATGACCCGCCCAGCATCAGGATCGGCGTCACGGCCCAGGGCGCGAAGGCGCTGAGCAGCAACGCGCCGGGCAACAGGAACAGCAGCTTGTTGCGGAACGAACCGACCGCGATCTTCCAGACGATCGGCAATTCGCGGTCGGGCGTGAACCCCATCGCGTAGCCTGGCGTCACGGCGGTGTCGTCGACGACGACGCCCACGGCCTTGGTGCCCGCCTTGCCGGCGGCCGCGCCGACATCGTCCAGCGAGGCGGCCGCCAGCTTGGTGATGCCGGCGATGTCGTCAAGAAGGGCGGCGAGGCCGGAGGGCATGGCGGAGTCTCTGCGCTGAAGGATCAGGTCCACGCGAATAGACCGGACCGCTCGCCCCGGTCGAGCCCTAACCCGTCATGCCGCGCGTCTTCGCGTGGCCTCGAAGGCGATCACACCTTGGGATGGGCGAGCCCGAGCGCCTCGACCGGCGCGTCGTCGTCGTCGCTGTCGGGCGTGACGATCTCGACCGGCTCGTCCTGCCGCGCCAGGTCTCGCGCGCCGACGCCGCCGCCCTGCTGGATGTTGCGATTGGCCTCTACGGTCGAGGGGTCATAGGTGTCATCGACTTCGTCGCCGTTGGTGACATCGGGTTCGGCCATGGGAGTTCTCCAGATCGCGTCCCAAGCCAACGGGCGGCGCGGCCGGCCCGTTCCCTTCAGATTCCTTGTGGCTATCATCAGAATAAAATCAGAGCCTGTGGCAGTTGCGATTGACGCGTGACGCGCCAGATATGCCAGATGCCGGCGCGTGGCCGGCCAAGCTTCAGGACCGCCCCATGCCCACTCTGTTCGATCCGATCGTCGTCGGCGACCTCGAGCTTCCCAACCGCGTCGTGATGGCGCCGCTGACCCGACTGAGGGCCGGCCCGACCCAGATCCCCAACGCCCTGATGGCCGATTACTACGCTCAGCGCGCCTCGGCCGGCCTGTTGATCACCGAGGGCGTCCCGGTCGTGCCCCAAGGCGTCGGCTACGCAGGCGTACCGGGCATCTGGTCGCAGGAGCAGGTCGAGGGCTGGAAGCAGGTCACCAAGGCCGTGCACGACAAAGGCGGCCGCATCTTCATGCAGATCTGGCACGTGGGCCGGGTCTCCGATCCGTCGTTCCACGGCGGCGAAGCGCCGGTCGCCCCCAGCGCCATCCCGGCCAAGGGCCATGTCAGCCTGCTGCGTCCGAACGCCCCTACCCCACGCCCCGCGCCCTGACGACCGAGGAAGTGGTCGGCGTGGTTGAAGCCTTCCGCAAGGGCGCGGAGAACGCAAAGGCCGCCGGCTTCGACGGCGTCGAGATCCACGGCGCCAACGGTTACCTGCTCGACCAGTTCCTGCAGGACGGCTCCAACCAGCGCGCTGACCGTTACGGCGGTTCGATCGAGAACCGCGCCCGGCTGCTGCTGGACGTCGCCGACGCCGCCGTCTCGGTGTTCGGCGCGGGCCGGGTCGGCATGCATCTGGCCCCGCGCGCCGACAGCCACTCGATGGGCGATAGCGACCTGGCCGCCACCTTCGGCTACGTGGCCAAGGAACTGGGCCAGCGCGGCATCGCCTTCCTCTGCGCCCGCGAATACGAGGGCCCCGACAGCCTGGGCGTCGATCTCAAGAAGGCGTTTGGCGGCGTCTATATCGCCAACGAGAAGTTCACCGGCGCCACGGCCCAGGCGGCCCTGGACGCCGGAAAGTTCGACGCCGTCGCTTTCGGCAAGGCCTATATCGCCAATCCGGACCTGGTGGAGCGTCTGCGACTTGACGCGCCGCTCAATGATCCCGATCCGACCACCTTCTACGGCGGCGACGGTCGGGGCTATATCGACTACCCCGCCCTGAAAACGCCCGTCGCGGCCGCCGCCGAATAGCCGAAAGCCTTCCGAAGGCGGGATTTCCGCTCCAGCCTGTATCCGCTGCGCCATTTGCCGCGTTGGCTCTTCACCGCGCGCCGCGTAGCGGATACAGGCTTAACCATGAGCAAGACCAACGATCACTGGAAGACCGTTCTGCAACGCGGCGCTAACGCCCTGGCCTTCCGGATCACCAGCCCGCACAACGCCGTCAAGCCGACGATGATCGCCGAGCCGGCGCCGCAGAAACGCGTCCTGCCGGTCATGGTCTTTCATGCGGTGGCCGTCTGCGCCCTGATCGACAGTTGGGTGGCGGGCGGCGAGGGCGAAGTCCTGATCGACCGCCCCGCTGTCCTGACCCGTCAGAAACTGATGAACGCCAAGGCCGCCGAGCCGCCGGGCAGCACCCAGTCGCCTTTCTCCACCGGCTACGCCGCCGATTACCGGCTGGAACTGGCTCGCCTGGCCTGGCTGGCGATCATCGATGACCCGGCGGGGCGTCTGGAGTCCCTGGCGGCCGTCTATTCGCCGCAGGAACCGCGCATCAAGCTGGTCTAGAGTCTACCAGGCGCCGGTATTGGGCATCGAGGCCCAGGGCTCGGCCGGTTCCAGATTGCCGTCCTGCAGCAGTTCGACCGAGATGTTGTCGGGTGAGCGGACGAACGCCATGTGGCCATCGCGCGGCGGGCGGTTGATCGTCACGCCCATATCCATGAGCCGCTGACAGGTCTCGTAGATGTCGTCGACCCGATAGGCCAAGTGGCCGAAATTTCGGCCGCCCTGATAGTCCTCTGGGTCCCAGTTGTAGGTCAGCTCGACCAGCGGCGCCTTGCGCTCCTTGGCCAGCTCGACGTCCTCCGGCGCGGCCAGGAACACCAAGGTGAAACGTCCCTTGTCGTTCTCCATCCGGTACATTTCGGTCAGGCCCAAGCCTTCACAATAGAAGCGCAGCGAGGCGTCGAGGTCCTTCACGCGGACCATGGTGTGCAGATAGCGCATGAGAGGCTCCAGAGGTCGGATAGGCGGCGACAGACTACAGCGGCGGGTCGTCCTGGCCCCACCCTACATTTCGGCCGCTGGCGAGGGTCTATTCGCCGACCCGCGCGCCGGGGCCCTGCAGAGCCTGTTGGGCCCGCTCCACCGCATCCATCAGATGGCCCAGCGCCAGGCCCTCGGGGCTGTCGGCGCGGTAGATCTCGCGCAGGGCGGGCACCCGATCCTTACAGGCGGCCATCGCGTCCAGGGCTCGATCGATCTTGCGCGTCAGCATGTCCATAACCGCCGTTGATGTTCTTCATTCGTTCTACAATGGCGGTTTCTGGATATCAATCGACGACCGCCCCCGCCTCCACAGGTTTCTCCCGAGTCTGCCGCCGCCACAACGCCGCGTATTCTCCGCCGGCATCCAAAAGCGCCGCGTGGCCGCCACGCTCCACAACCTTTCCACGACGCAGCACGATGATCTCGTCGGCGTCGGCGATGGTTGACAGGCGGTGGGCGACGACCAAGGTCGTCCGCCCGGCCCGCGCCTTGCGCAGCGTGGCCTGGATCGCCGCCTCGGTGCGGCTGTCGAGAGCACTGGTCGCCTCGTCCAAGATCAGAACGCGGGGGTCGGCCAGCAGGGCGCGGGCGATGCCCACCCGCTGGCGCTCGCCGCCCGACAGCTTCAGCCCGCGCTCGCCGACCTTGGTGGCCATGCCTTCGGGCAGATTGCGGATGAACTCGCCCAGCTCGGCCGCCTCGGCGGCGGCCCAGACGTCGGCCTCCGAAGCATCAGGGCGGGCGAAGGCGATGTTGGCCATCAGGCTGTCGTTGAACAGGGCCACGTCCTGCGGCACCAGCGCCACGGCCCGCCGCAGCGATCCTTGCTTCAAGGCCTTCAGGTCATGGCCGTCCAGGGTGACCCGGCCGGCCTGGGGATCGATCATCCGCAGGGCCAGCCGCACCAGGGTGGTCTTGCCCGCGCCCGAGGGGCCGACGATGGCCACGGTGGTGCCCGGCTGGGCCGTGAAGGTCACGTCCTGCAGCCCTTCGGACCGCGCGCCGTGGCGGAACGACACCGCTTCGAAGGCCACCGCCCCGCCGCGCCGGTCGGCGGGCGGCGGCAGGTCGACGGCGTCGGCCGCGTCGGCGACGTCCGGCTTTGTCCGGCGCAGGTCGAGCATGGCTTCCATGTCGATGAAGGACTGGCGGATCTCGCGATAGGCGAAGCCCAGGATGTTCAGCGGTCCATAGAGGTTCACCAGGATCAGGATGGCGGCGGTGACGTCGCCAGGACCGATGCGGCCCGCCGCCGCCTCGCCGCCGGCCAGGATGGCCATCACGCCCAGTCCCACGCTCATCACGGCCGACTGCACGGTGTTGAGCAGGGTCAGCGAATTGGTCGCCTTGATGTTGGCCGCGCCATAGGCCGCCAGGGCCGTGTCATAGCCGCCGACCGCCCGCTCCTCGGCCCCGAAGGCCTTGACCGTCTCGTAGTTCAGCAGGGCGTCCACGGCCCGGCCGGCCGCTTCCGCGTCGGCCTCGTTCATCACCCGCCGATGGCCGATCCGCCAGTCCGAGATCGTGAAGGTCACCACCCCGTAGATCACCACCGTGACCACCGCCGTCAGGGCGAAGCGCCAGTCATAGGCCTTGGCCAGCACGACGGCGGCCATGATCAGCTCGACCGCCGTCGGCGCGATGTTGAACACCAGGCCGCGCAGCAGGAAGTCCATCGACCGCGCGCCGCGGTCGATGACCCGCGAAAGCGACCCGGTGCGCTTTGTCTGGTGGAAATCGATCGACAACGACAGGGCGTGGGCGAAGGTCTCGACCGCCGCGCGGGTCTGGGCGGCCTGGGCCACGGGGGTGAACACCGCGTCCCGCGCCTGGGGCGCGACGGCGGAGATAAAGCGGATCAGCGCCCAGCCGCCAGCCAAGGCGGCGAAGGTCAAACCCGCCTGGACCGCCGCGCCCTGCCCCGCGCTCAGTTGGTTGACCGCCTGGCCCAGCAGCAGGGGCGCGATCACGCCCAGGAACTTGCCGGCGAAAGTGAAGACCAGAGCCAGGGTCACGCGCCAGCGCAGGCCGGGCGCCTTGGAGCGCATCACCAGACTGAACAGATCGGCCAGGGCCTTCCAGCCGTCGGCCTTTACCTCGGGCGGCGCGACCGCGCCGGCCACGGCGCCGGATCGCGCCATGCCTCTCACTGAGAGTCACCCAGCAATTGGGTGGTCTGCAAGCCGCCGCCCGGGGTCATCCAATCGACGCGCCACCCCGTGGCCGTGAGGGTCGAGCGCACGGGTCCGTCGGTGGGCGGCAAGGGCGGACTGACGCCCACGGCCACCAGTTGCTCGCCGCCCTCGCCCGCCACCTGGATGGCATGGGTTCCCTCCGCCAGCGGTTGGTCGAGAGAGATCGAGAAGCGGCCGTCCTCGCCGACCTTGCCTTCGCCGCGGGTGGAGCGGTCGACACGCACGCCCAGGCCCGCGCCGGGCGTGCCGACACCGGAGACCACGCCGCCGCCGCCGCGGTCGTAATCGATGGCCAGGATGCGCGGCGACGGCGAGCTCTGTCCCAACACCTCCGCCCCGGCTCCGGCGCGCAGCAGAACCGCGGCGCCGGTCGGCGCGACCATCAGATAGCCCTGAGCCTGGACTGTGCGGCCTTCCATCGTCATCGACAGGCCATATAGACGCGGCTCTGCGGCCAACTGCGCCACCAGGCGCCAGGCGCCGGCCGCGTCGGCCTGGCCCACCAGCGCCTCGCCGGTCGGCGCGCCCATCCTCACGCTGGACAAGGGCTCCGCCTGACCCGTCAGCGCCACGGCGTTTCCCTGCCGGATCGCCGACACGACGCGCGGCGGCTTGAGATAGCCCTCCTGCGGTGAAAGCCGATCTGTCTTGGTCGCAGCCGGATCGCGCCGCCATCCCTTGTCCTCGCGACCGCAGGCCCCAAGCGCCAGGGTGGCGACCGTCACGACGATGCAGGCTGACTTGAAACAGATCTCGCGAATCCTGATCATGGCGTATCCAACGGCCGACGACGCCCGCCGGCCAATTTCATTGAGCTTTCACGTACGGCGCGCCGAACCTGGGTTCCAAGAAATGGGCTCACAAGGACCGGCGCGCTGTTTATTTTTCTGGAGTGGACGACGATGCCCGACCTGTCCAGCGGCCAAGCCGCCGCCACGGAGGCCACCTACGCCGTCTGCGTCTATTGCGGCTCGTCGAACGCGGCCGCACCGGCCTTTCTTGAGGCGGCGTTCCAGATTGGCGGCGACTTCGCCAAGGCCGGATTGAAGCTGGTCTATGGCGGCGGCGGCGTGGGGCTGATGGGCGCGACGGCGCGCGGGGCCCACGAGGCGGGCGGCAGGGTGCTGGGCATCATCCCCGAGTTCCTGCGCGGTCGCGAGCAGCCCTTCGACGACGTCGAGACCGTGGTCGTGACCTCGATGCACGAGCGCAAGATGATGATGTTCGAGCGTTCGGACGCCTTCGTCGTGCTGCCCGGCGGCATCGGCACCCTGGAAGAGATCATCGAGTTGCTGTCCTGGCGCCGCCTGGACCTGCACCGCAAGCCGATCGTCTTCCACAACCCGAACGGCTTCTGGGATCCGCTGTTCGCCCTGCTGCAGCACACCATCGATCAGGGCCTGACTCCGCCATCGCTGGTCGATGGCTGGCGGATCGTGGAAAAAGCCGACGACATAACGCCTGTCGTACTGGCTTGGCTGTCGGAAACCGGGCAAGACGGCGCGTCTTCAAACGTTCGTTTGTTGACTTAGTTGCGAAAAGCAACGCATTATGCCCGATAGCCGGCCTCCCCATGTCGGCCTAGGGGATAATAGGAAACAAACCATGCGTATCTTCGTGACCGCGCTCGTCGCGGCCTCCGCCCTGTCCACGCTTGGCATGGCGACCAACGCTTTTGCCGCCGAGGGGGCCGTTCTCAAGCTGCAGGCCCCCAGCAAGGCCGCCACCCTGATCCAGGACGGCGCCATGTGGCGCTGCAACGGCGACACCTGCGCCGCGCCCCAGGTCAAGTCGCTGCCGATCGGCCGCGCCTGCCGCAAGGTTGTCGCCGAACTGGGCGCGGTCGCCGCCTTCAACTATCGCGGCCAAGAACTGGACGCGGCCGGCCTCGCCGACTGCAACACGGTCGCCAAGCCGTAGTCCAACGACGATTCCGCACGCCGCGTCGGTTCGACGCGGCGTGTATCGTGACCTGCCGGGGCCAGACCCTCGCCCACGACAGCGCGTCGATTTATCCGCGCCGCCCCCCAAGACGTGATAGCACTGCCGGCAAGGCGCGCAGACGCGCCACCGGCTCGTGCGCCTCCAGGCGCAACGGCCCGCCACGCGCCAGACATACCGGCGCTCCGCACCGACCCTGAAAAAACGACGCCAACCGGTGGGCTTCCGCCGGACGCCACAAGGATCGCCGGGCGAGCGCCCGCGCGCGATCGTTTGCGTCCCGTTCCTCGCCGCTGCGCATCCTGACCTCTGAAAGGAAAACCATGTCCAAAGGCAGTCGCGAAATCCGCAAGCCCAAGACCGTCAAGCCCAAGGTGATCGCCGCCGCGGCGCCGGTTCTGCAATCGACCCTGGCGCCGCGCAAGAAATAGGTCCGTCGACGCCGGAGCGGCGTCCGAACCGAGGCGGCGCGTTACGGGCCGCCTCAACCCATACCTCTTCGGCGCGCCATGGCCGCCATTCAGGAGCGTCAGCTTGATCGCCTATCTCGTCCTTGTTCATCGTTACCCAGAGCAGTTCAAGCGCCTGTTCAAGGCCATTCACGACCCCGCCAACCAGTACCTGGTGCACATCGACAAGAACTCCGGCCCGGCCCTGGAGGTCGACATCCGGGAGTTTCTGGCCGCCTATCCCAACGCAGCCGTTCTGGACGGCAAGAAGGCCCTGTGGGGCGGCTACAGCCTGGTCGACGCCGAACTGCGCGGCATGGCCAAGCTGCTGGAAATGGGCAAGGACTGGACCCACTTCATCAACCTCAGCGGCCAGGACTTCCCGCTGATGACCCAGAAGCGGATCAAGGCCTTCCTGGTTCGCAACAAGGGCAAGGAGTTCATCCGAGTGCTCGACCAGGCCCAGATCCGTCCGGACACCATGGGTCGCGTGCTGCAATATGTGGAAGAACTGGGCGGCCGTATCGTAGACACCCTGGCGACCCGCCTCTTCCTCGACGGCGCGACGCCCTATATCGGCACCCAGTGGAAGATCGTCAGCCGCACGTTCTGTGACTTCGTCTGCCACGATCCGTCGGTCGAGCGTTACAAGGCGTTCTACCGCAACACCTTCATCGCCGACGAAGGCTTCTTCCAGACCGTGATCATGAACACCGACGCCCATGGCGAGGTGGTCAATGACGACAAGCGGATGATCGACTGGATCCCGGACGGCGACATCAAGTTGCGCCCTCGCACCTTCACAGCCGCCGACGCCGTTGCGCTGACGACCGGCACGGACCTCTTCGCACGCAAGTTCGACGTCGAGGTCGACGCCGAGATCCTCGATATCCTGGAGGCTCACCTGCGCACCCAGGACGTCGCCAATGTCGATGACGCGCCGATCAAGGCCCGGACCGTGGTCGCGGAGGAGCTGCTGACCGCCTAGGACGAAGCCGGCGGACGGGACGACCCCGTCCGCCGATCGCCTACTTCCTTGAGGCCTTCGACGGCTCCGTAACCGGCGGCTTTGGCGTCTGCCTCCCCCCGACCAGCATCCCGCCGATCAGCGCGAAGGACAGCATGGCGTGGTTCATTCTCGAAACGTTCATTGGCGGCGTCTCCCAGAAGGGCCGTTGGACCAGGAGACGCGCGCGGCTTACAGGGGCTCCCACCCTCCTAGTCGTCAGCGCGTCGAAACCAAGCATGCGCCGAGCGGACCAGAGCGCAAGAAAAATTGTCCGAACCCTGACGAATTCAGCGTACGGACGAATGGTCCTGAAAGTCTGGATTTTCCCCGCTGGAGCAACGCTTCGCGCACGGAACGCCGCATCTCCGGTTGCGCCATCTAGTGGATCGTCCGAGATTCGAGCGGGGCTGCCGGCTCGGGCTTTCCCGCCGTGCCGATGATCGCCGCGGCGGCGCGCAGCATGGCCTCGTCGATGCGAGCGACCTCGCAGCCGACCAGTTCGGCGGCCATCTCCGGCAGGTCGGCGCACAGGCGCAACTGGCCCGCGATCCGTTGCAGCACAAGGCCTTCCTCGAGGTCCGGATCGTTGGCCACCACGCCCACGACCAGCGACAGCGCCACCTCCAACCGGTCCGCCCTGGCCTTGGCCTCGCGCACCTGCTCCAGCAGAAGCTGGGCGCTGGCGTCCATCGCCGTCAGGGTTTGAACCAGAGGCGGAGCAGTGTTGTCGAGGCGGGCGTCGGTCACGGTGAGATCCAGCAGGTTGTCCTGCCGGGTTAAACGGGCCCGCGCCCAGGAACCGGGCGAACAAAAACCAAGGCCCCAAAAGAAAAGCCGCCCGCGACGGCGTGTCGCGGGCGGCCTTGCTCTTTTCGATGCTCGTCCGTGGGCGGTTTAGGCCGCCTTGCCGCTCACGGGGCCGAAAGATAGCGATTCGTAGCGCTTCAGGTGATGGTCCACCGAGCCGAACAGCCCCTCGATGATCGAGGCGCGCTTGAAGTAGTGGCCGATCGCCAGCTCGTCGGTCATGCCCATGCCGCCGTGGATCTGGATGGCGTTCTGGCCCACGAACTTGCAGGCCCGGCCGATGCGGACCTTGGCGGCCGATACGGCCTTGGCGCGCTCGTCGTCGCTCTCGTCCAGCTTGATGGTGGCCATGTAGGTCATCGACACGGCCTGCTCGACCTCGATGAACATGTCGACCATCCGGTGCTGCAGCACCTGGAAGTTGGAGATGGCGGTGCCGAACTGTTTGCGCTGCTTGGCGTAGTCCAGCGTGCCCTCGTGCAGCTTGCGCAGCACGCCCACGGCCTCGGCGCCGACGGCGGCCGTGGCCTCGTCCAGCACCTTGTTCACCAGCGGCAGACCACCGCCCTCTTCGCCGATCAGGGCGTCGGCGGGGATCGAGACGTTCTCGAAATAGACTTCCGAGGCGCGGCCGCCGTCGACCGTCGGATAGTCGCGGGTGACGATGCCCGGCAGGCTCTTGTCGACCAGGAACACCGAGACGCCGCCGGCGTCGCGCTGGGCGCCGCCGGTGCGGGCGGTGACCACCAGGTGGGACGCGAACGGCGCGCCGACCACCACGGCCTTGTGGCCGTTCAGGACATAGCCGGAGCCTTCCTTCTTGGCCGTGGTCTTCAGGTCCTGCCAGGTGTAGCGGCCCTGTGGCTCGGCATAGGCGAAGGCGATCGTGGTCGTGCCCGCGATGATGCCCTCGATGATCGAGGCCGCGCCAGCATAGCCCGAATGCTTCATGAAGCCGCCGCCGATCACCACGGTGCCGAGATAGGGCTCAATGACCAGCGCCTTACCGAACTCCTCCATGATGATCATGTTGTCGATCGCGCCACCGCCCAGGCCGCCCAGCTCTTCGCTGAACGAGGCGCCCAGGATGCCCAGTTCCTCGGCGAAGGCCTGCCAGTAGTCGGCGCGCCAGCCGCTCTCGGAGGCCACGATCTTGCGGCGGGTCTCGAAGTCGTACTTGTCCTGCAGGAAGCTCGCGACCGTGTCGCGGACCATCGACTGCTCTTCGGTGAAGTTGAAATCCATGAGGCGTTTCCTCTTATGCCCCCCCTTGCGGGGAGTTTGATCGGTGTTCTTGTGTCCTTCTCCCCGTGCGGGAGAAGGTGGCGTCCGAAGGACGTCGGATGAGGGGTCGCGCCGGTCTATCGGCGGGCGTCCCGCGCAGCTGACCGCGCCTTCAACCCCTCATCCGTCGCTTCGCGACACCTTCTCCCTCAAGGGGAGAAGGGGAAATCAAATCAAAGCCCCAGCACCATCTTGGCGATGATGTTGCGCTGGATCTCGTTGGAGCCGCCATAGATCGACGTCTTGCGGACGTTGAAATAGGTCGGCGCCGCGCGGTGGGCGAAGTCGGGGCCGATCGGGTGGGCGTTGTCGCCGTCGTTCGGGAAGCCACGGAAGTACGGCGCGCCGTAGTGGCCGGCCGCTTCCAGCACGAGTTCGGTGATCCGCTGCTGGATCTCGGTGCCCTTGATCTTCAGAACCGAGGATTCCGGGCCGGGGCCCTTGCCGGCCGCTTCACCGGCCAGGGTGCGCAACTCGGTGTACTCCAGGGCCGTCAGGTCGATCTCCAGGTCGGCGACCTTGCGCTTGAAGTCCGGATCCGTCAGCAGCGGCTGTCCGTCGTCGCCCAGTTCGGCCTGGGCGATCTGGCGGATGCGCTCGATGCCGCGCTTGGAGCGCGCCACGCCGGCGATGCCCGAACGCTCATGGGCCAGCAGGAACTTGGCGCAGGTCCAGCCCTTGTTCTCGTCGTAGATGCGGTTCTCGACCGGCACCTTGACGTTCTCCAACCAGACCTCGTTGACCTCGTGCTCGCCGCCCAGGGTGATGATCGGACGAACGGTCACGCCGGGCGACTTCATGTCGATCAGCAGGAACGAGATGCCTTCCTGGATCTTGGCGGCCGGGTCGGTCCGGACCAGGCAGAAGATCCAGTCGCCGTGCTGGGCCAGGGTGGTCCAGGTCTTCTGGCCGTTGACCAGGTAGTATTCCTTGCCGTCGTCGCCGGTGAAGCGCTCGGCCTTGGTCTTCAGGCTGGCCAGGTCGGAACCGGCGCCCGGTTCGGAATAGCCTTGTGCCCACCAGATGTCGCCCGAGAGGGTCGGCGGCAGGAAGCGTTCCTTCTGCTCGGGGGTGGCGAAGGTGTAGATCACCGGCCCGACCATGTTGATGCCGAACGGCAGGATGGGCACGCAGTCGGCGCGGGCCGTCTCTTCCGACCAGATGTAGCGCTGGACCGAGGTCCAGCCTGGGCCGCCGTACTTCTCCGGCCAGGCCGGAGCCACCCAGCCCTTCTTGGCCAGGATGCGGTGCCAGGACAGGAAGTCTTCCTTCGCCATCTCCTCGCCCTCCTCCTGCTTTTCACGCAGGCCGGCGGGGTAGTTCTCGGCGATGAAGGCGCGGACCTCGTCGCGAAACGCGACGTCTTCGGGCGAGAAATCGAGGTTCATGGCGGACTCCCGGAAATCGGCCCTCTTCGGGGGCCGTCTTTGGCTTTCGAGAGTCACCTTAGAGTTCGAACGAGCGTTTGGAAAGATGACCTTAGCGTCAACGTAAACATTGTTCAGGTTGGCGTGGCAGGTCCCTAGCGAACCTCGCAGGCCAGCCGCACCAGGGCCAGGGCGGTGACCCCGCCGACGCCCTCTTCCTCGGCCACGTTCAGATCGATCAGCGGTCGCTTGCCCAGCGCGCCCAGCAGGCGGGCATGGCCCTTGGCGGTTCCGACATGGCCGGCCTGGCAATGGGCGATCAGGGCCGGATCGATCGCGTGCAGCACGGCGGCGGCGGCGCAGGCGGCGTAACCGTCCAGCAAGACCGGGATCTTCTGGACCCGGGCGGCCAGGATCGCCCCAACCAGGGCGGCCGTTTCGCGCCCGCCGAGTTGGCGCAGGGCCTGAAGCGGATCGGACAGGCCGTCTTCACCGGCCGCGCGGGTCACCGCGGCGGCCAGCGGCTCGGGCGCATCGCTCCAATCCGAAGCCTCGCCGCCGAACAGGGCCAGGGCGATAGCCCCGGCGGCGCGGTCGGTCTCGGCGGCGATCACGCCGGGGATCAGCAGGTCGGGCTGTTTGGCCAGGGCCTCCATGCCGAAGGCCATGGTCGCGGCGCACTCCTTCTCGCTCATCGAGGCCTGGGTGACCGCGTCAGGCGTCGGGCGGTCGATGGCCAGGTCGAAGGCTTCCAGCCCCGCGCCCTGGACCCCGGCGATGCGGCAGACATTGGCCCCGCCGGCGGCCACGGCCTCCAGGCGCTCGCGAGCGTAGCCGCGCGGTCCCACGCCCTGACGCGCTCCGGCGTACAAGGCGACCACCGGGCGCAGCACCGCCGGAGGCGTCTTGCCGGTCCAGTCCGTCAGCCAGGCCGAGATCTCGGCCAGACGATCACCGCCCTCGAAGGTGGCGGTCGGAGCGGTCGGCGCGTCGGCGGCCAGCTTGCGGATGTCGTCGAAGGGAGAGGAAGTCATGGGCGCGGACTTAAGCCAGCCCGCGCCCGATGCAAAGGCCGCCTCTTGCGCGCGGGGCGCCGAGCGGCGAAATTCGACCGATGAATTCGCAAATCGCGACACCGGCCGCGCGCCCTCCCCGCCCGATCGCCACGCCCTGCGTGAAGGTCTGCGCCGTCGATGGCGCGACAGGCGTCTGCCTGGGCTGCCGGCGCACCCTGCCGGAGATCGCTGGTTGGTCGCGCCTGAGCGACGAGGAAAGGGCGGCCATCATGGCCGCCCTGCCCCATCGCCCGGACCCGATGACAAGCCTGACGGCCGGCCTCGGTCGAACGTCCTAGTCGTTAGTTGCCGGTGTTGGCGGCCGCGCCGGTCGCGGCCGAGGCAGCGCCGAGGTAGTTCGAGCAGGCGCCCGAGCGTTCGGCCAGCAACTTGTCCTTCTTGGCGCCTTGGGCCTTGTCGCCCTCCTTCTGGGCGGCCGAGATCTTGTTGCTGGCCGACACGCGAACGGGCAGTTCGCGGCTGCCGGTTTCCTGCTTGAGGAACGCGTCGATGCTGGCGGTGTCCAGCTTGCCCAGACCTTCCGACGCCGCGAGGCCTCGGCAGCGGGCGGCTTGCAGGAACTGCATGTTGCTGATTTCGGCGGCCTGGGCGAGTCCCGTCATGGCCGAACCGGCGACAATGGCGGCGATGATGATCTTCTTCATGGCGTTGTTCCCTCAACAAACACTGATTTGATGAACAGCCATATGCCGCCGGCGCGCTCGAAACTGAAGTTAAATCGAAGTCATATTGCACATTACTTAGATGTAACGCTTGTATTGGCAAGTATTACAGCTTTTTAATTTTTCGATCAGACCGGATTTTGTTAACTTTACTGAACCGTGAAGATCGCGATTCATCGGTTGAAAACCCATTCGCGCTAATCTCCCCGCAACGGTCGTAGAAACGGCCAGCAAGCCTGTATGGCGGGGTGACTTCGATGCTCAAGTTCGCGGCCATCGCGATCGTAGGCGCGCTTTCGGCGGTCGGGGCGGCGAAAGCCGTCGTCTCGCTGGACGACCTGCGCCAGCCGGACCTGCGCGGCCCCGCGCCGGTGGTCGCTTCCGTCGATGACGGCGCCGCCCAGATCGTCAAGGCGGCCGACGGCCATTTCTGGGCCGAGGCCAAGGTCGACGGCCGCGCCGTGCGCTTTCTCGTCGACACCGGCGCCACCGCGGTGGCCCTCAGCCAGACCGACGCCAAGCGGCTGGGCATCGACACCCAGGCGCTCGACTACAGCTACAGGGTAATGACGGCCTCGGGCGAGACGCGCGCAGCCTCGGTCCAGCTGGCCAGCATTTCGGTCGCGGGCGCCCAGGTGCGCGACGTCGAGGCCCTGGTGGTCGAGAAGGGCCTGGAGACCTCGCTGCTGGGCATGAGCTATCTGGGCCGGCTGTCCAGCTTCCAGGCCACGCCGCGCGCCCTGGTCCTGCGCTCGTAGGCCCGCTAGCCCGCGACCGCTTCCAGGGTCCGGGCTTCACGCGCATCGACCGCCTGGCGCACCGCCACGACCGCGCGATCGACCACCTCCAGCCCGGCGCCGGCCGCGACGCCCTCGACGGTCAGGATCCGGCGCCAGGCGCGCGCGCCCGGCATTCCGTGGAACAGACCCAGCATGTGACGGCTCATCGCCGCCAGATGCACGCCCGCCGCCAGTTGGCCGGCCATGTAGGGCTTGTAGAGCTCGACCGCCTCGAACGCATCGACATCGGCGACCTCCGCGCCGAACACCCGCCGGTCGACCTGACCCAGGATGCCCGGCTCGTGATAGGCCGCACGGCCCAGCATCACGCCGTCGACATGCTCCAGCTGTGTCAGCGACACGTCCAGGTCCGGGATCCCGCCGTTGATCACGATGGTCAGGTCGGGGCGTTCGGCCTTCAGACGGTGGACTAGCGGATAATCCAGCGGCGGCACGTCGCGGTTTTCCTTCGGCGACAGCCCTTTCAGCCACGCCTTGCGGGCATGGACCACGAAGCTGGTGACGCCGGCCTGGGCCGACAGGTCGACCAGTTCGAACAGGCTCTGTTCCGGCTCCTGGTCATCGACCCCGATCCGGCACTTGACCGTGACCGGCACGGACACCGCCGCGGCCATGGCCGCCATGCAGTCGGCCACCAACTTCGGCTCGCGCATCAGGCAGGCCCCGAACCGGCCGCTCTGGACGCGGTCGGACGGGCAGCCGACGTTCAGATTGATCTCGTCGTAGCCGTAGTCCTCGCCGATCTTCGCGGCGGCGGCCAAGTCGGCGGGCTCCGATCCGCCCAGCTGCAGCGCCACCGGGTGTTGGCCAGCGTCGAAACCCAGCAGCTTCTCACGATCGCCGTTCAGCACCGCGCCGCTGGTCACCATCTCGGAATACAACAGCGCCCGGCGCGACAACACCCGATGCAACGACCGGCAATGACGATCGCTCCAGTCCATCATCGGCGCGACGGATAGTCTATGTGGCTGATATTGCTTCATATTCGACTATCTTCAACACGCTAGAACGCGCCCGGGTTCATCTAGCGCGCGTCCTTACGACGTTTTTCTCCGCTCGACGACCATACAATGCGTAGGCGCCGGATCCAGGTACGCTTCGAGCCGTTGCTCAGAGCGTGGGACCAGCGGCCAACGCTCGCGCCGCGGCGGCCGATCAACACGACGGTCGGCCGCCGCGGCTGCAGACGATTCGTGTCCATGCCAACGCCGTGCGTTTGGACGCCCCAGCTCGGATCGACTTCCTCCCGAACGGGCGCCGAGCGCGAAAACATGCCCCCAACGAAGCAACGCGCGGTTCCTTTTTCGACGACAACGTTGTCATTGAAAACATTGGCCTTTTCCAACCAGCTCGTCGCGTTATGGTGCGCGCAAGGCGAGCAAGAGTTTCGCCAACTTGCGGCGGGACGTGAATGCAGGCCAACGCTGGGCGCCGACGCGTCCCGGCGAGACACGTCCCCTCATCGCCTTCAGACGCAAGCGCCGGCATGACCGACGTATGGAGACCGAATGCACGTCACGACGGATAAGCCCGCCCGCAAGTTCGTGGTCGGAAACTGGAAGATGCACGGCAACCTCGCCGCCCTGCCCGTCCTGAGCGCCATCGACGCGGCCGCGCGCGCGACCCCCGCCGTCGACGTGGGCGTGGCGGTCCCCGCGACCCTGATCACAGCCGCTGGGCAGGCCGCCGGCGCCATCCATGTCGGCGCGCAGGACATCCACGCCGCTGACAAGGGCGCCCATACCGGCTGCCTTTCGGCGCCGATGGTCAAGGACGCCGGCGCGGCCTTCACCATCGTCGGGCACAGCGAATGCCGGGCGGGTCGCCAGGAAACCGACGCCGAGGTGCGCGGCAAGGTCGAGGCGGCGCGCCGGCATGGCTTGTCGGTGATCCTCTGCGTCGGCGAGCCTCTGGCGGTCCGCGAGATCGGCCAGGCCGAGACGGTGGTTCGCGCCCAGCTGGAGAACTGCCTGCCGGCCGACGCCGACGGCGAGTGGCTGTCGGTGGCCTATGAGCCGATCTGGGCGATCGGCACGGGTCGCTCGGCCACGGGCGACGACATCGCCGCGATGCATGCGGTGCTGCGCGAGACCTGCCGCGCCGCATTGGGTCAGGCCGGCGACCGCGTCCGGCTACTGTATGGCGGCTCCGTGACCCCGGCCAATGCGGGCGAGATCCTGGCGACGCCGAATGTCGATGGGGTGCTGGTCGGCGGCGCCAGCCTGACGGCCGAGACCTTCCTGCCGATCATCGCGCACGCCTGACGGAGGGCTTCACCCGAAGGCGCGCTTGAGGAACCCGCGGATGGTCTGCGCCAGGCGCCCGGACCCAAGTGGCTAGGACAGTCTGGACGCAGCGCTAAGTTCGGACACGCAGCTTGGGTCCCGACTTTCGTCGGGATGAAGGGAGCTTGGAGGTTATGGCGCGCCGTAGGCGTACATGCCCAGCAACACCCCGACGAAGCCGCCGACCGTCTTGGTGCTGAGGATCGAGCCGTCGACGCCGGCCTTGAGCGTGGTCCACCGGCCCTCCGTCTGGCCGTACGAGAAGTCGTAGGCGCCGCCCCGCGCGTCGATCTTCAGATAGACCGGCTGACCGGGCTTCAGGGTGATCGGCGCGCTGGCCAGCACAACGCCGTCCACCGGGTCGGTGGGGCCGGCCCGGCGCTCGAGCCGCACCACGGTCTTCCCGCCTTCCAGGGCCAAGCCCAGGAAGTAGTAGAAGTCGTCGTTCTGGATCGCGACCATGCCGGCCTTGTCGCCGGGCCGGGTCGGAACATAGCGTACGACCGTCGAGGCGCTGGCGTTCAGGTGCTGCTGGCGACGGCCCCAGAACGAGGGCTGGACCTTGGCGCCCAGCTTCTGGTCGCGAGCCTTCAGCACCAGCCGCCCGTCCGTCAGGGTCCACCACCGCTCGCCCGGATTGCGGATGGTCATCCAGTTCAGCGGCAGCTCGGCCCCGTCGAACTCATCGCGCACCTGGAAGGCGCCGCTGGTGGGCAGGGCCGGCGCGGCCTGCGGAGGCAGCTTCGGCTTGGCGTGGACATAGGGAATGGTCTGGCCCGCCGGCAGGATCACCGGCCAGCCATCCTTCCAGGTCACCGGCAGCAGGAAGGTCTCGCGGCCGGTGTTGTAGAGGTCGTCGCCGTAGGGACGCACCGCCAGGAAGGTGGCCCACCAGTCTCCGTTCTGGGTCTGCACAAGGTCGGCGTGCCCCGCCGAGGTGATCGGCAGCGGCCTGTCCTTGGGCAGGCCGCGCTGGGTCAGGATCGGGTTTTGCTCATAGGGGACGTAGGGCCCGGTCACCTTTTCGGACCGCAGCGCCACCTGCGAATGGCCCTCGGCCGTGCCGCCCTCGGCGGCGGTCAGAACGTAGCGACCCTCCATCTTGGTGATGTGAGGCCCCTCGATCCAGATCGGCTTGGTCGACGGATCGACCCCGCCGTCGACCAGCACGGTGCGCGGGCCGGTCATCTTCTGGGTCTTGGGGTCGTACTCCTGGATCCAGATGGCGCGGTGGCCCTGATATAGCGGCGCGCGGTCCGGCGGGCCGTTGTTGAGGATCCAGCCCCGGCCGTCATCGTCGAAGAACAGCGAGGTGTCGATCCCATCGATTTCGGGCAGCCAGACCGGATCGGACCACGGCCCCTTGGGGTCCTTGGCGGTGATCAGGAAATTGCCGCCGCAGTCGACGCAGGTGTTGAGGATGTAGAACACGCCGCCGCGCTCGGTGATGGCCGGCGCGAAGACGCCGCGCGACAGGCCAAGGCCCTTGAAGTCCAACTGGCCGGGCCGATCGATCGCGTTGGCGATCTGGGTCCAGTGGACCAGGTCCTTGCTGTGGAAGACCGGGAGGCCGGGAAAGTACGAGAAGGTCGAGTTGACCAGGTAGTAGTCCTCGCCCACCCGCGTGATGCTGGGGTCGGGATAAAAGCCCTTGAGAATCGGATTGGCGTACTGCCCCTGCCCCGCCTTGAAAGCCTTGTCGGAAGGATCCGCGCCCTCGTAGGCGAACCAGTCGAAGCTGGCGGCGCCCAAAGCCTCCGGCGCCGACGCGGCGTGGGCGACGCCGGAACTCAGAGCCAGAAGGCTGGCGGCCGCGAGCTCGGCAAGGGCGATTTTGCGGAACATTCTTCCTCCCACGATGGCCGTCGCTCTCTCTTCCGGGGTTCGGCGAGAGCTTTCATTGGTCATACCAAGGCCTTGTCTTGAACAGACAGGACATGGCCTGGCAGGTCAAGGTAGCGGTAACCTCCTCGGGTGGTCCGGCGGCAAATGGTCGGACATGCCAATAAGAGAGGTATGACCTCGTTGACTTGCGAGGCCTTACCTCGTAACCATCCATTCCTGTGACCGCTACCATGGCCGCCCTGATTGTCGCCTAACGCCGACGACCGGGAGGAAACAGGGGCGAGTAAAACGACAAGTGCGCAGAGCACTGAGACTACAGGGGAGAAACATGGTCCAATCGCTTCAATCGCGCGCGCTGCGTCTGGCGCTCATCGGCGCCAGCTGCCTGACCGGCCTGTCCGCCACGCACGCCTTCGCTCAGCAAGCCGCACCCGCTGCTTCCGACTCCGACGTGGTCGAGGAAGTGGTCGTCACCGGCTATCGCCGCAGCCTGGCGCAGTCGACGTTCGCCAAGCGCGAATCGACCAGCTTCGCCGACACGATCTTCGCCGAAGACATCGGCAAGTTCCCCGACTCCAACATCGCCGAATCGTTCAACCGCATTCCCGGCATCACCATCACCCGTGACATCACGGGTGAAGGCACCAATGTCGCCATCCGCGGCCTGGGCTCCAACTTCACCAACGTCACACTGAACGGGGCCTCGATCGCGGTGGCCTCGTCGGGCGCAACCGACGCGCAAGGCACCGACCGTTCGGTCGACCTCAGCTTCTTCCCGACCGACCTGTTCACCAAGCTGACGGTCAACAAGAGCTATTCGGCCAGCCTGCTGGAAGGCGGCGCGGCGGGTAACATCGACATGCGCTCGGCGCGTCCGTTCGATCGCCCCGGCCAGTTCGTGACCATGAACGTACAAGGCGTGAAGCCGGACGGCGCCGACTGGGGCGGCAAGGGCTCGCTGATCGCCAGCAAGACCTGGGATACGTTCGGCGTCCTGTTCGGGATTTCAGGCCAGCGCCTGAAAACCGAGACTCGGGGCTACGAGACGATCGGCTTCACCAACCCGAACCTGTCGGCGGCCCAGTGCGGCGCGACGACGGGCTGCAACCCCACGGGCGGCGGCAACTGGACCATTCCCGCGACCGTGCCGGCGGGCTCCGGCGCTGGCCTGGTGGCCGGCACGGCCATCAACCAGGCGTTCCTGCTGGCCAACAACCCGGGGGCCAGCATCCAGCAGATCGATAACGGCCTGCTGCCGCGCCTGGGCCGACCGTCGATCGAGTACGGCCGCCGCGACCGGTTTAACGCCGTGGCCAGCCTGGAATGGAAGCCGACCGACAACCTGGATTTCTATGTCGACGGCATGTACGGCTACAAGAACAACGATCTGCTGCGCGAGGACATCGCGTGGATCGTGCGGAACGGCGCGATCATTCCGCTCAACACCAAGTACGACAAGACCGACTGCTCGACGGGCTGTACGGTCACCCAGGGCACCTACGCCAATTCGCAATTCTTCCTGGAATTCCGTCCCTATCTCGAAAAGACCGAGCTGTGGGGGATCAATCCGGGCGGCGAATGGCGCATCAATGAAAAGTTGAAAGTCGAAGCCCAGGCCAACTACACCAAGAGCAACTTCCACCGCGAAAGCCCGACCTTCGGTCCGGTGACCGCGCTGGGCGTCGGCACGACCGTCGACTACACCTACAACCCCAACGGCATTCCGACGATCAAGAGCAGCGTCGACCTCAACAACCCGGCCAATTACGTCTGGAACGGCGGCCGGTTGAACATGCAGGACGAGAAGCGCTGGTATGAGACCAAGGGCGTTCGCGCCGCCGTCACCTGGGGCGACGAGGCGCTGAACCTGAAGTTCGGCGGCAACTACGACGATGTCTCGCGCACCATCCGCGGCTACGACAACACCCAGCCGTGGCAGAACGCGACCTGCGGCAACAATCCCAGCATCAACCTGCCGTCGCCCAACGGCCAGCCGCCCTGCCAAGGCCTGAACCAGCCGGGCGCGGCGCCGGCGGGCTATCCGACCTATCCGGGTTACGGCACGGGCTCCACGGCCGGCCAGACCGGGACGCTCACCTACGGCGGCTCGCTGATCCCGACCACCAGCCTGGCCAGCTACCTCAAGCCCGGCCCGGCCGGCTGGGTCACGGTCGACTGGGACGCGGTCAAGAAGGCCACCAACTACGACGCGCTGCATGACGCCTCGCCGGAGACGGGCGGCTCCAACACCGGCGCCAGCGGCGGCTACATCAACGAGAAGAACAGCGCGGCCTACACCGAGCTGAACGGCGTCACCCAGGTGCTGGACAGCGACCTGCGCTTCAACGTCGGCGCCCGTTACGTCCACACCAAGCAGACGATCGGCGGCCGCGTCTCGATCGCCGATCCTCGCAACACCTTGGCCGGCGGCGCCCAGCTGCCCGACGGTTCGCGCTATCCGAACATCACCAACTTCGTCTACACCGAGAATACCTATTCCAAGTGGCTGCCGGCCGCCAACATCGCCTATGACGTCAGCGAAAACGCCGTCGCCCGCGTGGCGGTGTCGGAGACGATGACCCGCCCGGATCCGGCCGCCCAATTGCCCGGCGTCAGCTTCGGCGCGCCGTCGGCCGACCAGGCCACCATCGGCAACTCGGCGCTCGAGCCGTACTTCTCGAAGAACATCGACCTTGGCTTCGAACTTTACACCGGCCAGGAAGGCGTGATCGGGGTCAACGCGTTCCGCAAGTCGATCACCGGCTTTACGCAGAACCAGGTGACCACCCAGCCGTTCTCGTTCCTCGCCCAGTACGGCATCACCTACGACACCCTGAACGACACCCAGAAGACGGCGATCAATTCGCGCGGCGGCCCGGCCGCGGCGCAAGTCCAGATCCAGTCGCAGATCAACGTGCCCAACAAGCTGACGATCAACGGCCTGGAATTCCAGTGGGTGCAGCCGCTCGACTTCCTGACCAGCCGGTTCGGCGTCGAAGGGTTGGGCTTCAACGCCAACGCCACCATCGTCGACCAGACCAGCAACGGCGCCGCCATCGCCTATGGCGTGGCCAAGTACACCTACAACATGACGGGCTATTACGAACACGACGGCGTCAGCCTGCGTCTGAGCCACGTCTACCGGAAGGGCTCCCAGTCCAGCGGCGCCAATCAGAACGGCGTCACCGCCGCGGCGCTGTACGCGGACGACTACAAGCAGACCGACTTCTCCTCGAGCTTCGACCTGGAGACGATGTTCGGGCTCAAGGGCGTGCCGCAGCTGACCTTCAACGTGACCAACATCACCAATGAAAAGCTGCGCTCGCACTTCCAGTACGACAACGCCACCTTCACCTACTACAAGCCCGGCCGCCAGTTCCTCGTCGGCATGCGGGCGACCTTCTAGGCGCGGGCGGCCAGGTCTAGACCTTACGCGAACCTCCTTCCCTCGCGTTCTCAACGGCGTGTCTTCGGACACGCCGTTTTTTTGTGTGAGGCTCTATCGCGAGGCGGGAACGCGCATGGCGAGGATCTCTCGGCTCTTGCGGGAGATGCCGTAGAGCATGCCCGGTTGGCTCTCGTCCCAATCGATGGCTTGGCCTTCGGCTTCCATGGCGATGGTGTCCAGATGGTCGAGCACGCCGCCGCCCGGGGGCAGTTGCATGACGTACAACTCGGGCAGGTCATGACCGCTGAGATAGAGCCTGCCGTCCGGTCCCCAGCCGCCGCCCGAGATGCTCATGGGCGCGATGCGGTCCAGCACGCCGGCCGGCAGGCCCCAGGCCTCCAGCCGCCGCCACTGGTCGTCGAACTTCACCAGGGTGGTGTGTCGGTGGTCGCGCGGCGCCTCGCCGCCCCTACCGTCATAGTTGGCGAACATCGCCCACCAGAAGCCGTCATGGCGGTCGACCCAGGTGAGCGAACCCGTGCCCAGGCCCAGCGAGATGCTGCGCCGGTGCGCCAGGCTCATCGGATCGAACACCTCGACGGTGCTGACGTGGGGCGTGCCGGGGAAATTCGAACTGGCGCAGACCAGGTCCCTGCCGATCAGGGCGCAGGAATTGATGTGCGGGAAGCGCGCCTTGTCGCCCGTCCACTCCGCGCGCTTCTCGCCGGTCTTCTTGTCAAAGCGGACCAGCTTGAAGTTGCTGATCGAATAGACGTCGTTGGGGCCCGCCGCCGCGCCCTGGCTGGCGGCCCCGTCGTAGCGCCGAACGGTCTCGGCCTTCCGCGCGGGGGGCTGGGCCAGGGATGCGGGAACGTCCGGGACCTGTAGAGCCAGGGCCGCGAAGAGCTGCAGGACCATCGGGGGCTTCCTCCGTCGGCGCGTCCGGCGTTCACCGCCGCGCCGACCTCGCCATGTCTCCCCGAAAACCGAACGCCCCGTCCAGCCCCTAGATCCCCGGCGCGTAGGGGAACTGGAGGCTTTCGTAATATTCCAGCGAATGGGGCGGCGGCGCCTCGCCGGCCGGCAAGGGCAGGCCCGAGAACGGCTGGAAATAGGCGATCGACGCGTCGCGCCACCACTGGGCTTCGTTGCGCTGGATGACCAGGAAGTCGGAGACCTCCGCGTGACGCTCGGGATCGACATAGGGGGCCAGGCCCGCCCAGGTCTTGCCCATGCCGTCCACCGTGGCGACGCCGCGCGAATAATGGGTCACGAGCCCATCCCACAGGGTCTGGCCGGACTTCAGCCTGTAGGTCCACGGCAAGTGGTGGAACCACAGCAGGTCCTTCTCATCGACCGTCTTGAGGTCGGAGAAGCGCTTGGCGACCACGGGGGCGTACTGGGCCGTGGCGTTGCTGCCCGTGGCGGTGCGGTCGAAGCCGATCCCGTTCTTGTCGGCCTTGTGGTAATAGACGCTGGTCCAGTCGGCGCGCTCGCCGCCGGTCACCCAGGGGCCCGGGCCGTAGTGGTGGCTACGCCCCATCAGATGGTGCAGCCCCAGCGGCGTCATGTAGTCCACCGCCGCTTCACGCGAGCCCATCATCATGTCCACGGTCGGCGTCACGAAGCGCGGGTCGGTCGAGAAGGTCATCCTGGCCCAGTCGGCGGCGACGGCCTTGGTCGAGGCTTCCGGATCCCAGGCCAGGCGGCCGAAGACGTACCAGTTGGCCTGGTCGAACTGCGAGCCGCTCCAATTGCGGTCACGGCCGATGTTGGCCACGCCGGCCATCAGGGTCAGGCGACGGCCGTCCAGCGTGCCGTCAACCACCTTGGCCACGGTCGAGCCCTTGCCCTTGGCGTAGGTGTCGGCCTTCAGGGTCTCCTCGTAGAGCGGGCCCTGGTAGACGAGGTGGGTGGCGAAGCCGAGGTACTCCTTGGTGATCTGGAACTCCATGCCGAGGTTGGTCTTGGGCATGGCGCCGAACAGCGGGTGGAACGGCTCGCGCGGCTGGAAGTCGATCGCGCCGTTCTTGACCTGGACGATCACGTTGTCGCGGAACTGGCCGTCGAAGGGCTTGAACTCGCTATAGCCCTGCTTGGCGCGGTCATCCGGCTGTTCGTGCGAATAGACGAAGGCGCGCCACATCACGATGCCGCCGTGCGGACCCACGACGTCGGCCAGCATGTTGGCCCCGTCCACATGGGTGCGGCCATAGTCCTGCGGTCCCGGCTGGCCTTCGGAATTGGCCTTGACCAGGAAGCCGCCGAAGTCGGGAATGACCTTGTAGATCTCGTCGGCCTTGGCCTTCCAGAAGGCGCGAACGGCCGGATCCAGAGGGTCTGCGGTCTTCAGCCCGCCGATCTCGATCGGCGACGAGAACCGGGCCGACAGATAGACCTTTATGCCATAGGGCCGGAACACGTCGGCCAAGGCCGCGGCCTTGGCGATATAGGGCGCGGTCAGGCTGTCGGACTTGGCGTTGACGTTGTTCAGCACCGTGCCGTTGATCCCGATCGAGGCGTTGGCGCGGGCATAGTCCACGTAGCGGGGATCCTTGTGATCCGGCAGTTTCCACCAGTCCCACAGCGAGGCGCCGGCATAGCCGCGCTCGACGGTTCCATCCAGGTTGTCCCAGTGGTTCAGCAGGCGGTGATTGACCTGGGGCGCCGACAGGACGTCCAGCTTGTCGACGCCCTGCCCCGTCTGGACCAGGCGCAGGTAGTGGAACACGCCGTACAGCACGCCGATGTCGCTGTTGGCGGCGATCACGGTGGTCTTGCCGACCGTACGGATCAGATAGCCTTCCTCGCCCGCGCCCTTCAGCGGCAGGTTCAGGGCCGCGACGGCGGGCGAGCCGGCGGGCGTGCCCAGCAGGATCGAAGAACTGTCCGAGGTCGGCGCGCCGCCGCTTAGACCGTCCAGCCCGCGCTGCAGCTCGGCGCGCGCGATCTTCAGCGTGGGGGTGTCGGCGCTGGGCGCGATCGTCCCGATCGCCGGACGCTGGGATGCTGGCAAAAGCCGATAGCGCAGCCACAGGTCATAGCCGTCCTCGGCGCGCGCCGCCGAGACGCTGAAGGACGCCGAGATCAGGCCCGCCGCCAGGCAGACCCCCCGTACGAAGGACACAAGACGCATGTTTTCTCCCTGGCGACACCATGCCGTACGACGCGAGGAGGCGCGACGGTCTTGATCTTGTGATACCGCTACCTTCAGCAAAGGTCGAGACACCGCGACATCATTGGTCAGACCAATAGGTTGACAACCGCTACGCCTGATTTAGACCGATACCGCTACCATCCGATCTCGCCGATCGGGTCAACGAAAGCGTCACATGCCGAAGATCACCGCCGCCCGCGTCATCGTCACCTGTCCGGGACGAAATTTCGTCACCCTGAAGATCGAGACCAGCGACGGGGTCCATGGCGTGGGCGACGCCACGCTGAATGGCCGCGAACTGGCGGTGGCCAGCTATCTGACCGATCATGTCATCCCTTGTCTGATCGGACGCGACGCCCATCAGATCGAGGACATCTGGCAGTACCTGTACAAGGGCGCCTACTGGCGTCGCGGTCCCGTGACCATGGCCGCCATCGCCGCCGTCGACATGGCCCTGTGGGACATCAAGGCCAAGATCGCCGGCCTGCCGCTGTACCAGCTGCTGGGCGGCGCCTGCCGCACCGGCGTGATGGTCTACGGCCACGCCAACGGCGCGACGATCGAGGAGACCCTGGACAACGCCCAGGCCTATGCCGAGCAGGGCTACAAGGCCATCCGCCTGCAGTCGGGCGTGCCCGGTCTGAAGGGCGTCTACGGCGTCTCCAAGGACAAGTTCTTCTACGAACCCGCCGACAGCGACCTGCCGACCGAAAGCCTGTGGTCGACCGAGAAGTACCTGCGCAGCGCCCCTGGCCTGTTCGAGGCGGCGCGCGACAAGCTGGGGTGGGATCTTCACCTGCTGCACGACGTCCACCACCGCCTGACCCCGATCGAAGCCGGTCGCCTGGGCAAGGACCTGGAGCCCTATCGTCCGTTCTGGATGGAGGACGCGGCTCCGGCCGAAAACCAGGCCAGCTTCCGCATCATCCGCCAGCACACCACCACCCCCCTGGCGGTGGGCGAGATCTTCAACTCGATCTGGGACTGCAAGCAACTGATCGAGGAACAGCTGATCGACTACATCCGCGCCACCGTGGTCCATGCCGGCGGCATCAGCCACCTGCGCAAGATCGCCAGCTTCGCCGACCTGCACCACGTGCGCACCGGCTGCCACGGGGCCACCGACCTGTCGCCGGTCTGCATGGCCGCGGCCCTGCACTTCGACATGTCGATCCCCAACTTCGGCATTCAGGAATACATGCGCCATACCGAGGCGACCGACGCGGTGTTCCCGCACGCCTACACGTTCAATGACGGCATGCTGCATCCCGGCGAGGCGATCGGCCTGGGCGTCGACATCGACGAGGCCGCGGCCGCCAAGCACCCCTACAAGCGCGCCTACCTGCCGATCGCCCGCCGCGAAGACGGCTCGATGCACGATTGGTGAGGCTGTCCAGACGCCGGCGCCCGACACGCTTGTCGGGCCATGCCAAGCTTTAGGCGACCGGCGCCAAAAATAGCCCGCGCGGGATAGGTCGGCTATGCTATCGCGAGGCCAAGGGGCGCCACGGCCCACCGCCAAGAAACTGACGAAAGCACATGGCCGAGAACGTCAAGCTTTACCGCCGTATCGCCGACTCGATCGCGGACGCCATCGAAGGCGGCCAGTACAAGCTTGGCGACCGCTTGCCCACCGAACGTGAGCTGGCCGAACAGTTCGGCGTCAGCCGCCCGACCCTGCGCGAGGCGATGATCGCCTTGGAAATGCTGGGCATGATCGAGGCCCGGCATGGCCTGGGCATCTATGTCACCGGCGATGTCCGCCCCGTCACGCCGGCCAGCGCCGAGCCCGCCTTCGAAATCGGCGCGTTCGAGCTGATCGAGGCCCGTCGCCTGTTCGAGGGCGAAGCCGCGGCCCTGGCCGCCACCGCCATCACCGACAACCAGATCCAGGAACTCGAGGCGCTGATGGAGCGCATGGCTCGCGAGGACGAAATCCAGGGCGAGGACGCCGACCGCGAATTCCACATGGTCATCGCCCGCGCCTCTGGGAACGGCGCGATCATCGCCACGATCGAGAACCTGTGGGACTGGCGCAACCGTTCGGCCCTGGCCCGCAACATCCTGACCCGCGCCCGCGGCATGGGGCTGGAGCCGCGGATCGTCGAGCACCGCCGGGTGTTCGAGGCCCTGAAGGCCCACGATCCAGCCGCCGCCCGTCAGGCCATGCGCGACCATCTGGAACGCGTCATCGACCACCTGCTGCACGCCACCGAGACCGAGGCCGTGGAACGAGCCAAGCAGGAAACCGGCGCCCGCCGCAGCGCGATCGCCAAGCGCGTGGCGATCTAGGAAATCCCTCTCCCCTTGCGGGAGAGGGTGGCCCCGCGAAGCGGGGTCGGGTGAGGGGTTGAAGAACAGAAACGCCGCGACAGCCTCAGGGCCAGTCGCGGCGTTTGTCGTTTGAGAGACCCCTCATCCGTCAGCCTGCGGCTGACACCTTCTCCCACAAGGGGAGAAGGATCAGGTTCTGGATCAGCCCGTGACCGTCAGCGTCGCCGACTTCAGCTGGACCGAGTTCGGCCCAGCCATCAAGGTGAACTTGCCGGGTTCGACCACGCGCTTCATCTCCAGGTTCCACAGCGACAGGTCCAGCGGCGAGACCTCGAAGGTCACCGTCTGCTTGGCGCCGGGGGCCAGGGTCACGCGCTTGAAGTGCTTCAGCTCCAACAACGGACGGGTCACCGAGGCGGCCTCGTCGTGGATGTAGAGCTGGACCACCTCGTCGCCGGCGACCTTGCCGGTGTTGGTCACATCGACCTCGACCTTGACGCTCTCGTTGGTCCCGATGCTGGCCTTGGCCAGGCGCGGGGCCGAGATGTCGAACGTGGTGTAGGACAGGCCGAAACCGAACGGATAGAGCGGCGCCGTCTCGCCCAGCAGGTAGCCGCGGCGGGCCGTGGGCTTGCGGTTGTAGTAGACGGGCAGCTGACCGACGTCGCGAGCGATGGTGACCGGCAGCTTGCCGCCCGGATTGGCGCGACCGAACAGGATGTCGGCGGCGGCGTTGCCGGTTTCCTGGCCCAGGTACCAGCCCTCGACGATGGCGTCGGCGCGTTCGGCCAGAAGGTTGATCGACAGCGGGCGGCCGTTCAGCAGGAACACGACCGTGGGCTTGCCCAGGTCGAAGATCGCCTTGGCCAGGTCGTTCTGCTGGCCGATCAGGTCCAGGCTGTCGCGGTCGCCCAGGTGGTTGTCGGCCCAGGCCTCGCGGCTGGTCTGCTCGTTGTCGCCCAGCACCATGACGACGACGTCGGCCTTCCTGGCCACCTCGACGGCTTCGGCGATCAGCTTGGCGTTGACGGCCGGATCGATCAGCTTGACCTCGTCCTGGGCCCAGATCCGAGCCTCGGTGATCCGCACGGCCTCGGCGTAGTCCAGCACAAAGCCGCTCTTCTTGGCCTCGGCCGCCAGGCCTTCGTGGATCGACACCACGTGGCGCGGGATGTCGCTGTAGCCGCCGATCGGGGTGTCCTTGGCGTGGGTGCCCAGCAGGGCCAGGCGCTTGAACTTGGTGGGATCCAGCGGCAGAACGCCCTTGTCGTTCTTCAGCAGCACCACCGCCTTGCGGGCCGCCTCGCGGGCCAGGGCGACGGCCTCAGGCGTGGCCGTCTTGGCGTCGGCGGTCTTCTCGTCAGCGTAGGGATTCTCGAACAGGCCGCCCTCGAACTTCATTTCCAGCACCCGGGCGACGGCCACGTCGATCACCGACTGCGGGACGCGGCCCGACTTCACCAGCTCCGGGATCAGCGCGTAGGCCTCGCCGTCCGGCAGCTCGACATCGACGCCGGCGTTCAGCGCCATGACGGCGGTGTCCGCGAGGCTGTCGGTCATCTTGTGGCGGGCGATCAGTTCCTTGATCGCGAAATAGTCGCTCTGCACCGAGCCCTTGTAGCCCCACTCCTCGCGCAGGATCTTGGTCAGCAGCCAACGATTGGCGTGCGAGGGCACCCCGTCGATCTCGTTGTACGACGGCATGACCGCGCGGACCGGCAGCTCCTTCACCGCTCGTTCGAACGGCGGGAAGAAGTTCTCGCGCAGGGTGCGCTCGGCGATCTGGGCCGGGCCGACATTGGTGCCGTTCTCGGGCTGACCATGGCCGGTCATGTGCTTGAGCGTGACGAACACCTTGTCGGGCGCCAGCGGCAGGGTCTTGCCCTGGAAGCCGCGGATCGCCGCCAGGCCGATCTCGGCGCACAGGTGCGGATCCTCGCCGTAGGTTTCCTCGATGCGGCCCCAGCGCGGGTCGCGGGCCACATCGACCACCGGGGCCAGGGCCAGGTTCGAGCCGCGGGCGCGCATTTCACGCGCGGCCACCGCGAAGATCTTTTCCGTCAGCTCGGTGTCGAAGCTCGAGGCCAGGGCGATGGCCTGGGGGAAGCTGGTGGCGTCGCGCGCGACATAGCCGTGCAGGGCTTCGTCATGCATCAGCATCGGAACGCCCAGGCGCGTCTGCTCCATCGCCCACTTCTGGGCGGCGTTGATGTAGCGCGCGGTTTCCTTGGCGTTGCGGTTGATCGAACCGTCGTCGGCGCCGGCGGCGGCATCGACCACCGTGGCGGGCTTGAGGCCCTTGCGGTCGCTCGGACGCGAGATCTGGCCCAGGCCGTTGGGGAAGTTCTTGCTGGCCTCTTCCGGAGAAAATTCGCCGCCCGGGGTCTGGATCTTGGCCTTGGTCAGCCAGATGCCGATCAGCTGGGCGGCCTTCTCCTCCAGCGTCATGCGCGAGAGCAGGTCGCGGACCCGCAGTTCGACGGGCTGCTTCGGGTCCTTGTACAGGGGCTTGCCGGCGGCCGGCGTCGCGGCGCGGGCCATGGTCGAGGACGCGGCGGCCAAGGCGGCCAAGCTGACGCCGAGCGTGCGGCGAGTGACGGTCTGGCTCATGATCTCTTCGTTTCCCCACGATGGAACGGACCGTCACTCGGACGGTGGCGGCGTTGGTCGCCGACGTTGACGGCCAGTATGGAAGCTGAGGTCTGACCACTCAAGTTTTTTATGGTACCGGTCTCATTTCATCGCCTACGATCGGGCGAAGCAGACAAGACCCCTCGTCGGACGGGCTGGAGGAAGCAATGGATCTCGGAAAACGCGCCCTTGTGGGGCTGGTGGTCGCGCTGTCGATCGGCGTCGCCCCCGTCTCGATCGCCCCCATCGCGGCCTGGGCCGCGCCTTCCAAGGCCGCGAAGACCGAGCAATGGGTGGCCTCGTGGGCCACGGCTCAGATGATTCCGCAGGCCAAGGACGCGCTCCCCGCCGCTGATGTCACCGACGGCACCCTGCGCCAGTCGCTGCGGCTCAGCACCGGCGGCGGCAAGATTCGCGTGCGGCTGTCCAACGCCTTCGGGACCGAACCGCTGAAGCTGTCGGGGGCGCATGTGGCCTTGGCGGCCGCCCCCGGCTCCGCCCGCATCGATCCGGCGAGCGACCGCGCCCTGGCCTTTTCAGGCCGTCCCGAAGTGACCATTCCGGCGGGGGCCGAATATCTGTCCGACCCGCTCGACTTCCCGGCCGCGCCGTTGGCGAACCTGGCGATCACCCTGCGCTTCGACGGCGCGCCCCCCGCCCAGCAGACCGGCCACCCGGGCTCGCGCACCACCTCTTGGTTCGGACCCGGCGACCAGCTGGCGGCCGCCGAGCTGACCGGCGGCAAGTCGATCGACCGCTGGTTCGTGATCTCCGGCGTCGATGTGCAGCGCGCCGCCGGGGCCAGCCTCGTGACCTTCGGCGACTCGATCACCGACGGCTACGGCGTCACCACCAACGGCAACAACCGCTGGCCCGACATCCTGGCCGAACGCCTGCAGGCCGATCCCCGCACCAAGGGCGTTGGCGTGCTGAACGCCGGCATCGGCGGCAACCGGCTGGTGCTGGACGGCCTTGGCCCCAACGCCATGGCCCGTTTCGACCGCGACGTGCTCAGCCAGGCCGGCGTCAAGTACGTGATCCTGCTGGAGGGCGTGAACGACCTGGGCACCCTGACCCGCGACCAGCCTGTCAGCGCCGAGGCCCACGCCGCCCTGGTGGTCCGGATGACCGCCTCGTACGACCAGATGATCCGCCGCGCCCGCGAGCGCGGCGTCAAGATCTACGCGGCCACCATCATGCCCTATGGCGGATCCGGCTATTATCACCCCGACGCCGCCAACGAGCGGGACCGCCAGGCGATCAACGCCTGGATCCGCGCGCCCGGCCGCTTCGACGCGGTGATCGACTTCGACAAGCTGACGGCCGACCCGGCCAATCCGAGCAATCTGGCCCCGGCCTTCGATTCCGGCGACGGCTTGCACCCCTCGCTCGCCGGCTACAAGGCCATGGCCGACGCGGTGCCGCTGGAGCTGTTCGTGCGCTGAGCCAGCCGGACCCGGTCGCCTTTGCAGCCTCGCCGTAACAAACCTGCAACGTCCCGCGCTTAAGTACGCACCGGTTTCCAAAATAGTCTCGAAACGAGCAGATCTCCGGGAGGAGCGAATGGCCCGCGCAAGTCACACGCTCAAGGCCGCGCTGAACCTGGCCGCCGACGGCTGGAAGACCGGCTATCGCTCCGCATCCCCGGCCGACGCGCCGGAGAAAACCCCGCTCAACACCACCCCTCATCGCCCCCTGATTTAGCTTGGAGACCCCGGAGCGGAGCCGCTTCGGGGACGTTGCTTACCCCATGGCCGAAACCCTCACCGTACCCCACGACATCGTTCTGCGCCTGCGCGCCCGGCTGCCCGCCGTGACCCGCGAGCATCTGTTTGACTGCTATGCGATCAGCGAGACCACCTGGACCAAGCTGCGCGACGGCAAGCCGATCAAGCGCTCGACGCTCGAGCGTATCCTGCAGCGCTACGAACGGCTGCTGTCCCGCGCGGCCTGACCGACGAGCACCGACGAACCGAAAACACCTTGGGCAACGGCCATTCGGAGCCCGTGCACGCGCGCGGCCGCGAATCTTCACGGCGATCGAGAAGCGCTCGCGGGACGTCGATTCTACGGATTCGCGCTCGCCTTCGCAGATGCACAATCGCTTCGCACATGCGCAAAGGCGCCATCGACGATAGAGCCGATCCTCGCCGCTCCTCTTTAATGGGTTGATATGGCGGGGATATTCAGCAACCTGACGCTCGTCCGCCCTCGCCGAACGGGCGCGTTAACCCTTGTTTCCATGATGAGGTGACAAAGCGCGTCTGGCCCGGCAGGGTTGGCTCTCTTTTGATTCCAGCAGATGAGCTGATTTATGAACGTTTCGGATCTGGTCGACGCCGCCGTGGCCGCCGACGACAAGCTGACCAAGACTCAAGCCAAGGCGATCATCGACGGCGTCTTCAAGTCGCTGACCGACGCCGCCGTGAAGGGCGAGGAAGTCTCGATCCCGGGCTTCGGCAAGTTCAAGGTCCAGGCCAAGCCGGCCCGCACCGGCCGCAACCCCTCGACGGGCGCCGCCATCCAGATCGCGGCCAGCAAGAAGGTCGCCTTCACGCCGGCCAAGCAACTGAAGGACGCCGTCAACGGCTAATCCCTCGGCGAGCGGCCGGTCTCACCACCGGCCGCTCATCCGGCCCTTCACGCTCCCGAGCGACTGAAGCGCCCGCCCGTCGGCTCGACCGACGCGGCTTTTCCGGACGGCCTTCTGGCGTCCGAAGCGGCGGCTCCGCCCCGACCTGCCTTCCAAGCCATGCGAACTTCCGCAGTTCCGAATGCCTGGCGCTCCAGCCGCCACCTCTTGATCTCGCCCTCCGTTTGGCTGACACCGGCTTCCAGAACAGCTCGGCGGAGCGATCAGGGGAAGGAAGCCATGGCCGTCGCCGCGAACCAGACCCGGGCGACCGTCCTGCTGTTCGCCGTGGCCTTGCTGGCCGCCGGCCCCGCCCTCGCCGCCACCGCGACCCGCGCGCCCTACGGCGTGACCGCCGCGGGGGCCCCAGTCGAGATCTTCACGCTGAAGAACGATCGCGGCATGAGCGTGAAAGTGCTGTCCTATGGCGGCGTCATCACCCAGGTGAACGTCCCCGACCGCAAGGGTCAGGTCCAGAACGTCGCCCTGGAACTGGTCGACCTGAAGGCCTACGAGGCCCGGGCCAATTTCAGCGCGCTGCTGGGCCGCTACGCCAATCGGATCTCGAACGGCGGCTTCACGATCGACGGCGTCCGTTACGACCTGCCCAGCAGCCCCGAAGGCTTGTCTTCGCACGGCGGCCCCTCCGGCTTTTCCACGCGGCTATGGACCGGCGCGCCGTTCCAGCGTCGCGGCGAGGCCGGTGTGACCCTGACCTACACCGCCGTGGACGGCGAAGGCGGCTATCCTGGAACCTTGAAGGTCGTCGTGACCTACACGGTCACTCGCAAGAACGTCCTGCGCATCGACTACCGCGCGATCACCGACAAGCCGACGGTGATCAACCTCAGCCACCACGTCTATTTCAACCTGGCGGGCGGGGGGACCGTCCACGACCAGACCGTCCAGGTGCTGGCCCAGGGCTACACCCCGATCAACGCCCGCAAGCTGGCGACCGGCGAAATCGCCCCCGTGGCGGGCACGGCCCTGGACCTGCGCCGGCCGTCACGCCTTGGCGATCGGGTGACGGCCGACGACCCGCAGATCAAGTTCGCCAACGGCCTGGACCACAACTTCGTCGTCGACGGCGGCGGGCGGGGCAAGCTGGTTCCGGCGGCGCGCATGGCCGACGCCGCCAGTGGCCGCACCCTGGAGGTGCGCACCACCCAGCCGGGCGTGCAACTGTTCACCGCCAACAGCTTCAACGGAACCTTGAAGACGCCCGATGGGCGTCCGCTCGAGAAAGGGGCGGGCCTGGCCATCGAGACCCAGCACTTCGCCGACAGCCCCAACCACCCCAACTTCCCCTCGACCGTGCTGAGGCCGGGCGAGACGTTCAAGCAGACGACGGAGTTTCGGTTCGGGGTGGCGAAATAGGGTGCAACCCATCGCCGGCGCCGGCGCTACCTCCTGCGCAGCAGGAGATCGTCATGACCGACCGGAAAGACCCGACAAAGCAGCTGGAACAGGCGCTGAAGGCTCAGCCCGAACCCGATTTGAAGGATCAGGGCGACATCGCCGCCGACGACGCCGGCGCGACGGCCCTGGCCGAGCGCGTAACCAAAAACGCCGGCGTGCAGGGCGACGACGCGTCGGAAGACTAGAGCGTGACAGCCGAAAGTGGATGCCGGTTTCGGCGCCTGTCACGCTCTAAATGTTTGAACTAGAGCCCCATTAGGCTCTAGGCCGCCGCGCCCTGCCTGAACTCGCGCGGCGAGACGCCGTATTGGTCCCGGAAAGCCCGGCTGAAGTGGGCCGAGCCGTTGAAGCCCCAGCGGAAGCAGATTTCCGAGATCGACAGCCGCGCGTGCTGTGGGCTGGCCAGGTCGGTGCGGCAGCGCTCCAGGCGGCGGGTGCGCAGATAGTGGCTGAAGGTCTCGTCGGCGCTGGCGAACAGCTTCTGGACGTAGCGGGGCGAGACCCCTTCCTCGTCGGCCACGCGGCGCAACGACAGGTCCGGGTCGGGCAACAGGGTCTCGATGGTCTGGCACAGGCGCTGGAGGTGGGCGGTGGGCGCGCCAGCCCCCGCCCCCAGCACGTCGGACGCCGCCCCGCCCTCGACCAGGCAGATGGCCAGGAACTCGGTCAGGGCCAACTCGACGGGCCGCAGTTGGTCGACGGTCAGGTCCTCCAGCCCCTCGGCGGTGGCGCGCAGCAGGCCCGACAGGATATGGGCCACGCCCGTCGACGCCTGCAGCCGGCCCACCCGCAGGCTGACCGGGGTGATCAGCCGGTGGTCGAGCGCCACGCGCGGGGCGCGGACGAACATCAGCCGGCAGCGGGTCTCCAGCCGCAGGGCCGCGGCCTGGCCGGTGGGGCCATAGGCGATGTCTCCCGGCGTCAGTTCGTCGGCCAGGTCGTCGGTGACCAGGGTCGCCTCGCCGCTCAGCAGCACGGCCAGCCAGACGGCCGCCGGCTGGCCCGACAGCCGACCCGAGATCGCCTGGGCCCCGGCCTCGACCAGGGCGAACTCGATGCCCAGGGGCGAGGTCAGGCATACGACCGAGGCCGAGGCCGGCTCGGCGTCGGACAGGCCCTCGATCGGCAAACCCAGCCGGCTCATCGCCTCGCGCCAGGCCTCGGCCCGTTCGGCGCGGGGGTGGCTGTCGGTGCTGAACGACCAGGCCTTCATCGCGGGGCTCCTATCCCTTCATCTTGGGGAAGATGTCGCGCGGGATGCGCACGTGGCAGCCCTGCTTGCCGTCGACAACCTGCGTGACGCCGAAGTCCGAGGCCACGCTCATCAGCGAATAGGCGTCGTTCTTGGACAGGCCGACGTGGTCGCTGAGCAGGGTCAGCATGTTCAGCGAGGCGTCGCGCATGGCGACGTTGAGATCCTCGTCGAAGCCGTGGACGATCCACCACTTGGGGGTCTCCAGCAGCGGCCCGGGCGAGACGAAGTCCTTGCGCAGCACGATCTGCATCAAGACGTTCAGCGAGCTCTCGATGGCGGTGCCGGAGATCTCGCCGTCGCCCTGCGACATGTGAGGGTCGCCGATCGAGAACAGCCCGCCCTCGACCTGCACGGGGTAGTACATCGTCGCCCCCGCCCCGATCCGCCAGTTGTCGATATTGCCGCCGTGGGCGCCGGGCGGAATGGTGCTGACCCGGCCGTCGACGGCGGGCGCGACACCAGCCGTGCCCAGGTGCGGACGGGCCGCCACGCGCACACCGCCCAGGGCCGGCTGACGGTCGCATTCGGGGCAGTTGGTGATCGTCCCGGGGATCAGATACTTGCCTTCGAAGTCGTAGGCGTAGAGCGCGCTGGCGGTGTTGGTGTTCTGATCCAGCTCGTAGATCGTCACCCGCTCCTTCTCGCCGAACTCCTTGTAGAGATAGCCCCAGTTGGCCGCGAGGTTGGAGCCGTAATTGTTGCGCGGGACCATGCGCAGGTAGCGCACCTCCAGCACGTCGCCGGGCTTGGCGTCTTCCACATAGATCGGGCCGGTCATGATGTGGACGCCGGGATTGCGGTCGTCCTCGGGGATCTCGGTGAAGATGCGGGTGACCGCCTCGTCCATCATCAGGTCGGGGGCGTCGCCGGCGTGGTGGGTGATGGCCTCCGCGGAGACCAGGTCGCCGCTCTTGATGCGCAGGGCCGGCTTGATCGAGGGATCGAAATAGCCCCAGTGCACGGTCTTGGGCGTGGCCAGCAGCGTGTGCAGGGCGCCGGGCATCACGTCGGGACGGGTCTGGCCGGGTTCGCAGATGAAGGGCATCGGGGTCTCTCCGGTCAGGTTGCGGACGGCGTGGCGAGCGTGACCGACGTCATGCTCAGCGAGCCGTGCTCGATGTGGTCGGGGGCGAAGCTGGCCACGTCGCCAGGCAGGCGCGCGCCCAGCACGTAGAGCAGCGGCCAGTAGTGGTCGGGGGTCGGGACCGACTTGGCGGCGTCCTGACCCTGCGAGGCGAAGTTCACCGCCCGCTCGGGCGCGTCCTCGGCGATGGCTTGCTTGATGTGCTCGTTGAACCGCTGGGACCAGTCATAGGGCGCGCAGTGGCGCTCGCCCCAGTTCATGGCCGGCAGGTTGTGGACGATGTTGCCGGTGCCGACGATCAGCACCCCTTCGTCGCGAAGGGGTGCGAGGCGCTTGGCGAGTTCGAAGTGCCACTCGGGCGGCTTGGTGGCGTCCATGGAGAGCTGCACCACCGGCACGTCGGCGTCCGGATAGGCCTTGCTCAGCACCGACCAGGTCCCATGATCCAGGCCCCAGGCCTGCTGGTCCAGCACCACCGGCTGCGGCGCCAGAAGCTCTTTCACGCGGGCCGCCAGTTCCGGCGAGCCCGGCGCGGGATACTGCACGTCGAACAGCGCCTGCGGGAACGAGGCGCCGAAGTCGTGGATGGTGCGCGGGGCGGTCATGGCGGTGACGCCCACGCCCTGGGTCAACCAGTGGGCCGAAACGCAGAGGATGGCCTTGGGCTTGCCGAACGCCTCGCCCATGGCCTTCCAGGTCTTGGTGGTGTCGTTGGTCTCCAGGGCGATCATCGGACTGCCATGACCGAAGAAAACGACGGGCATCCGGCTCATGCGGCGACTCCCTTGCTCATCGACGCCCAGGCCTTTTGGTAGCGAGGGGTGAGCCACCGGTTGAACTGCACCTGCGCGCCCTCCTGCCAGGAATAGCGACCGCGCACCGCGAACCGCGAGCGCAGGCCCACCTGGACCAGTTCGTCGACATGCATGTCCTGGGCGATGATCTTGCCCGCCGAGGTCATGATCATCTCCAGCCGCTCCTCGAAGCCGGGAGTCTCCGTGGCCCCGGGGGCGACCAGGATTCCGGTGTCCTGCTCCATGGTCTCGGGACCGGTGGGCCGCAGGATCAGATAGATCACCATGTCGCTGGTCATCACCAGCGACAGGGTCGGCGGTATATTGGCGAAGGTGGCGCGGTTGCGGTCTTCGTCGGTCAGCCCAGGGAAGATCGGCAGGACCGCCTTCTGGGTCGGGTTGAAGCTGACGTCCGGATGGGTGGTGCCGTTGTAGCGCAGGAAGCCGGCGTCGCCCTCGGCCGCCTCGGGAAAGCTGCACAGCTCGCTCGGGATGAAGTCGTGCAGCGGGCCGCGATGCAGCTTGTTGGCGTGGTAACCGTCGTTGTTGTTCTCGAACATCACCTTCCAGTTCCAGGCGAACGTTCCGGTCATGGGCGGCGACAGGCCCTCGGCGTTGCTCAGGTCGTAATTGGCGATGGCGCCCTCGACGGCCGTCAGGCGCGGCGCCAGCGGCGGCGCGTCGGCGTCGAAATTGATGAAGATGAAGCCCAGCCAGACCTCGACCTTGAAGGTCGGCAGCTTGATAGCCTTCTTGTTGAAGTCGCAGGTGCGCTCCATGGCCGGGGCGTTCACCAGGTCGCCGTTCAGCGAATAGACCCAGTGGTGATACGGGCAGACGAAGCCGCGGGTGTTGCCCCGGCCCTCGGCCACCAGCATGGCGCGGTGCTGGCACACGGCCGACATGGCCTTGATCTCGTCCGAGCGGTTCTTCGTGACGATGATCGGCTCGCCGATGATCGTGGTGGTGAAGTAGTCGCCCTGCTCCTTCACCCAGTCCGTCCGGCCCACGCACAGCCATTCGTGATTGAACAGCGCCTCCTTCTCGAAGTCGTAGAAGGCCGCGTCGGTGTAGCAGGCGGGCGGCAGGGTCTCGGCCGCGCCGACGTCGAGCATCGAGCGCGACAGGCCGTCGAAGAACGCGTCGTTCAAGTGAGAGCCTGGCAGATGAGGTGCGGGCGTGGGGCCCATGGCGCATGCGCTCCTTCGAAAGATCGATACGAAAGCTAGGCGCGGCGCGCCCCAGGGTCTTGCACCAGCGCGCACGATAACTTGGCCATCGCCCGAAGCGCGGGCGGCGTCGCCGGGTTCTCGGGCGGAAATGAGCAAAAGTCGCGCAAGGCCCACGCATCGCCAACTTTGCAGGACGCGCACGGAAAGGGATCGGGCGCGTAGAGGCAAGACGCGTTCTAAGAGCGGGACTAGGGTTTGCTTCAGACAGCTTCCAAAGGACCGCGCCCGTGGACATGACGCTCGCCGACGACCTGACGATCTCGGAACTGAAGCCCGGCTTCGGCGCCCGCATCCACGACATCGACCTGCCGTCCGCCTCGGACGCCGAGATCGACAAGGTGGTGTCCGCCTTCCACCGCCACGGCGCCATCGTCGTGCCCGGCCAGACCATGACGCCCGACAACCTGATGCGCTTCATCGGCCGGTTCGGCGACGCCGAAGACCACACCCAGACCCGCTTCACCCTGCCCGGCTATCCGAAGATCTTCATCCTCAGCAACCGGGTGGTGGACGGCAAACCGATCGGCGCCCACAACGACGGCGTCGGCTGGCACACCGACTACAGCTACAAGCCCGAGCCGGTGATGCTGACCATGCTCTATGCGGTCGAAGTGCCCGACGAGGGCTCCGACACCCTGCTGGCCGACGGCTGCGCCGCCTGGAACGCCCTGAGCCCTGAGAAGCAGGCCGAGTTGCTGCCGCTGCGTCTGCACCACAGCTACAAGCACTTCATGGCCACCCGACAGTTCGGCCAGCAGCAGACCCTGTCGCCCGAGCTGGAAGCCGCCAATCCCGACGTCGAGCACCCGCTGATCCGCACCCACCCCGCCGACGGCCGCAAGGCGTTGTGGCCGTCGACCGGCACGGTGACCGAGGTGATCGGCAAGCCGGGCCCGGAAGGCCTGGCCCTGATCGACGAGCTGGTGGAGTTCATGACCGGCGAGGACTTTGTCTACCGCCACAAGTGGGCCAAGGGCGATCTGCTGATGTGGGACAACCGCTGCACCCTGCACACCGGCACGCTGTACGACGACACCAAGTACTTCCGGACCATGCACCGGCTGTGGGTGAAGGGCGACAAGCCTTACTAGACAACAGCGCTCCCCCTGTGGGGGAGCTGTCGCGAAGCGACTGAGGGGGGAGTATCTGGGATTGCTCAGCCACTCCCCCCACCGGCCCTTCGGGCCACCTCCCCCACGGGGGGAGGGTTTAGTTTCGGAAAGCACACCATGACCAAGACCTGGCTGATCACCGGCGTGTCCGGCGGGCTCGGGCGCGAGATCGCCCTGGCGGCGCTGGCGCGCGGCGACCTCGTGTTCGGCACGGTGCGCAAGGCCCAGGACGCGGACGCCTTCGAACGGCTGGGCGGCCACGCCCTGGTGCTGGACGTCACCGACGAGGCGGCCGTCAAGGAAGGCGTCTTCCAGGCCGAGGCCGTCGCCGGCCGGATCGACATCCTGGTCAACAACGCCGGCTACGGGCTGGTCGGCGCGGTGGAGGAAGCCTCGCTCGACGAGGTCCGTGCTCAGTTCGAGACCAATGTCATCGGCCCGCTGGCCATGCTGAAGGCCGTGCTGCCGGCCATGCGCGCCCGCCGGTCCGGGCGGATCATCAACGTCACCTCCGTCTCGGGCCTGGCCGTGTGGGCCGGCACCGGGGTCTACTGCGCCAGCAAGTGGGCGCTGGAGGGCCTGACCCAGACCCTGGCCGCCGAGGTCGCCGAGCTGGGGATCAAGGTCGTCAATGTCGCGCCGGGCGGCCTGCGCACCCGCTTCGCTGGCGGCTCCAAGGCCATCGTCGCCTCGAAGATCGCCGACTATGACGGCCTGGCCCGCGACGCCGAGCGGATCATGGCCGACCACGCCGGCCATGAGCCGGGCGACCCGGTCAAGGCGGCCCAGGCCATCCTGACCATCGCCGACGCCGAGGCCCCGCCCCTGCACCTGCTGCTGGGCGAGGACGCGCTGAAATACGCCGGCTACGCCGCCGCGGGCCTCGCGGCCGACATCGACGCCTGGAAAGACCTCACCCTGTCGATCGGCTTCGCCGACGGCCCCTTCGCCACGGATGCCCAATGACCAACACCCTGATCTTCGTCGACCTGGCCTCGGAAGACCCGGACGCCGCCGGCGACTTCTACGCCGAGGTGTTCGGCTGGGAGAACGACGCCCGGCCCAAGGGTGAGTATCACCGCATGGTGCCGGGCGGCTTCTTCAAGAAGCCCGACGGGACCGACAGCGAGATCGGCAACCTGCACCTGGGGATCTTCAAGGCCGCCAACGCCCGCCCCCACCCCGAGCCGGCCGGCGTCGAGCCTCGCGGCCTGTCGACCGACGGCCGCAAGCCGCGCATCTGGGTGCTGATCAGCGACGACGACAGCGCCGACCGTATCCTGGGCACGGCCGAAAAGTTGGGCGCCACACTGCTATGGCGCGACCACTACTGGGCCGAGTTCAACGGCTACAACCACGCCTTTCGCGACCCGTGGGGCAACGAGATCGTGCTGTGGGGCAAGGCGGGCCAGAACCCCGAGGTGCCGGCGAGCTTTACTCGGGAATAGTCCGGCTCGCCCTACAAGCCCCTCCCCCTGTGGGGGAGGCGGCCGAAGGCCGGTGGGGGGATAGGGCGGCTGATGCCCGATCACTCCCCCCTCCGTCGGCTGCGCCGACACCTCCCCCACAGGGGGAGGGACTGAAGGGCGCCTATCGCTTCACGAAGTCCTTCGCGCAATACCACCCGCCCTGGAACCGCGCCGCGACCGGGTCCTCCGGCGGCCCCGCCAACACCTCCGCCGCCCAATCCTCGGCATTATCGACCGGCGCATAGCCTAGGAACGCCACGTCCGAATTATTCCAGAAACGCCGCGTGTTGGCCGAGACTCCGTAGACGGTCGCATAGCCGAAATCCGGCGCCTCGATTCCACAACGCACCAGCTCGACCATGTCGCGCGGGCTGATCCAGACCGCCAGCTGGCGAACGTCCGACGGCCGATCGCGATAGGCGCCGATCCGCAAGCTGAGCACCTGCAGCCCGAACTTGTCGGCGTACAGGCGGCCCATGGCCTCGCCGAACACCTTGCTGACGCCATAGTAGCTGTCGGGTCGCGGGACGAAGGTTTCCTCCGTCGGCGTGTCGCGGCGATGGAAGCCTGCGGCGTGGTGCGACGAGGCGAACAGCACCCGCTTCACGCCCGCCAGCCGCGCCGCCTCGAACAGGTTGTGGACCCCGATGATGTTGGCCGGCAGCACCTGCTCCCAGGCGTTGCTCTCCGGCTCGACCGGCACACCCGCCATGTGGACGACGGTGTCGATCCCGGCCATGGCGGCGACCAGGGACGGGATGTCGAGCAGGTCGGCGTGCACGATTTCCTCGCCGTCGCCCGATGAAATCATCGGCGCGATATCGGCCAAGCGCATCAGGCCGTAGCGGCCGGCCAGACCCTCGCGGATCGCCGAACCGATACCGCCGGCCGCGCCGAGGAGGAGGATACGGTGGTCTTTCAGCATTTCCCCGTCTCCCCTTGCTGTCATCCCGGACGAGCGCGTAGCGCGAAGACCCGGGACCGATGCGTGAACTCAGCGCTTCTGGCGGTCCCGGATCTGCGGCCCTACGGGCCTTGTCCGGGATGACGACATTGGGAGATGGCTAGAACGGCTTATCGCCCGCCACCGTCACCCGGTAGCCGGTGCGCGTATCCGGGAAATAGTCCCAGATCGCCTGGTGCCAAGTGCAGCGGTTGTCCCAGAAGGCCACCGAGTTTTTCTTCCAGCGGAAGCGCACCTGGAAGTCCGGGTTCTGGGCGTGCTGGTAGAGGAAGTTCAGGATCGCCGTGCTCTCGGCCTTCGACACGCCCATGATCCGCGTCGTGTAGGACGGATTGACGAACAGGCTCTTCCTGCCGCTGACCGGATGGGTGCGGACGATCGGGTGAACCGAGCAATTGTACTTGCGGTCGATGTCCGGAAAGATCGCCTTGTAGACCGGATTGGCGTCGTGCTCGGCCGACAGACCTTCCAGGTAGGCCTTCATCTTCTCCGACAGGGTCTCGTAGGCCGCGTACATGCTGGCGAAACAGGTGTCGCCGCCATCGTCGGGCAGGACCTTCATGTAGAGGATGCTGCCAAGGGGCGGCTCTGGATCGCAGGTGAGGTCGGAGTGCCAGTTCTCGCCGGCCACGAACTTGGAATTGGCGTCGGCGTGGATGGCCACGATCTCCGGATGTTCCGGCAGGCCCGGCACGCCCGAATGGATGGCGAGATTCCCGAACTTGCGGCCGAACGCCTTGTGGGCGTCGTGGGTCATCTCCTGGTCGCGGAAGAAGATCACTTGGTACTGGGTCAGGGCCTGGTGAACCTCCTCGAACTGGCGGTTCGAGAGCGGCTTGCCCAGGTCGACGCCGAAGATCTCCGCGCCGATCCGGCGGGTCATCGGCTTTACGTCGAGTACGTCGTAGGCCATCCGGCCCCTCCTCTAAGCGTTCAGGAAGCCGCCGCGCACATAGACGAGCGGGGCCTTGGCTTCATCGACCACGACACGCAGGACGCGGCCGACCAGGATTTCGTGATCGCCGCCGTCGTGGGCGGCGTGCAGTTCGCATTCGATCGCGGCCGTCGCGCCCGACAGCAGCGGCGCGCCGCATACTCCCGCCTCGACGGCGGTCAGGGCGAAGCGGTCGTCGGCGCCGCTCTTGGCGAAGCGATAGGCCAGGTCGCCCTGGTCGCTGGCCAGGATGTTGACGCAGAACGTCTTGGCCTCGCTCAGGGCCGCCAGCGTGCGGCTGTCGCGCTTGAGGCAGACCATGACCAGCGGCGGGTCCATCGACACCGAGCTGAAGGCGCTGACCGTGGTGCCGACCAGGCGGCCGTCGTGACAGACGGTGACCACGGTCACCCCCGCCGCGAAGCTGCCCATCGCCTTGCGGAAGTCATGCGGCTCGGGCGCTAGTTCTCGCACAGCAACCGACATGTCATTCATTCCCGAACGGGTTGTCGGGATAGACCGCCGAGGCCGGGCGCTTGGCGCTTTCGTCGGGGCTGGCCCGGCCGCAGACCGCCAGGGCGGTCAGAGCGTAGACCAGGGCGCTGTCGACCAGATCCTGGGGCGTGGGCCGCCAGCGGCGGAAGCCGGTGGTGATGGCCGGAATGCGATGCATGTTGAACACGTTCTGGTCGCGCCACATGCTGGAATAGACCGGGTTGGCCAGGGCCACGGGATGCCCCAGGCTCAGCTTGGTGGCGTCGTCGACGGCGGCGACCAGTGGAGCCACCTCGCGGGCGTCGGCTTCGAAGCCGTGGCGCACGACCACCGGCTCGATGTCGATGCGGCCCAGGCCGTTATCGCGCACCATGGCCTCCAGCGAGTGCTGGACCTCGGCCACCTTCTGCTTCGGGGTCAGGCCGACCTCGAGATAGAGGTTCACCAACTCGGTGCCGGCCCCGAAAGCGAACGGGATGCCGCCGCGGATCGAGGCGATCTGCGACTTGGGCTGGGCCACGCCGCCCACGCTCTCGTAGCGATTAGCCTTCTCATACTCGCCGCTCCAGGCGTGGATCGCTTCGGTCAGTTTGCCGATCTTGTAGATCGGGTTCGGATGCTTGGCGGCCGTTTCGGGGTGGTCGAGCAAAGGAGTGAACACGCCCTCCCCCCACACCTGGAAGCGGAACACCGCATAGCCACAGCCAACCCAGGTCAGACCGAAGTCGCAACCCTCGGCGGCGATGGCGTAGTCGGGCGCGACCCCGCCGTGGTGGAACAGGTAGTGGGCCCCGATGTCCTTGCCCATATAGGCGACGCCGCGGTGCTCCTCGATCGGTTCGGGGCCGATCTCGCCGGGACAGGCCGTCAGATACATCTTGCCCGCCAACTCGTAGCCGGCCTTCTTCAGCGCCTTGGCGGCGATCATGAAGCAGCTCATCGGGCCGCGATCGTTGGCGATCGGATAGCCGTACAGCTTGCCGTCCTCCAGCCAGCACGTCTCCCATTCGGGATTGGCCATGGTCTCGGGGCCGTACTTGTAGGCGTCCAGATCGGGGTTCCAAGTTGGCGCCTCGGTATCCAGGTGGGCCGTGAACAGCAGGTTCTTGCCCACGCCCTTGCCGCCGTGCGTGCCGATGATGTTCGGCCGCTCGGGCGTGGCCCCGACCTTGCGCGGCGAGAAGCCCTCGCGCGCCATCCAGTCGTAGACGTAGTTGGCGACCTCGAGCTCCTTGCCCGACGGCGCCGGGATGTTGCCCAGGGTCAGGGCCAGTTCGACGATCTCGTCCTGGCTGATCGCGGCGGCGATCGCGGCGCGGTCCTCGTCGGTGACTTGATATGGGGCCGAGGCGCCCATGGGCGGAAATCCGTCTGCCATCGGTTACTCCTGCACTCGATTGTCATCCCGGATGAAGCGCAGCGCCGATCCGGGACCGCCGGAAGCGCTGCGTTCAAGCGTCGGTCCCGGATCGGCGCGCCGCGCGCTTGTCCGGGACGACAGGATTGTTGTGGATTGAAGGGTCATTTGACCGCCCACGCCGCCGCCACGGCGGCCGTGTCGGTCAGGATCGCGCTGTTCAGTTCCATCACCTTCAACGACGCTTCATGGACGTCGGCCTCATAGGCGGCGCAAGCGTCGGCGGCGACGAACACGTGGTAGTCGAGGCTGAACGCATCGCGGACGGTGCTGTCGACGCAGCACTCGGTCGTCACCCCCGCCACCACCAGGGTGTCGACGCCCAGCTTGGTCAGCTGCATGTCCAGGTCCGTACCGACGAAGCCGCTATAGCGGGTCTTGGGCACCACCAGTTCGCCGGGCAGCGGTTTGGGTCCATAGAACTCCGAACCGACTTGCCCCGCCCGGCACAAGGCCGCGTCGACATCGGGATCCCCGCCGCGCCGACGCATGCGCTCGTTCCAGGCGGCGGAGTCGGTCTCGGGCGTGGTGTGAAGCCCCACGAACACCACCGGCACGCCGGCCGCGCGGGCGTCGGCGGCCAGCTTCTCGGCGGCGTCGAGGGCCGGTTGGACCACGCTCATGTCGATGAATGCGCCCAGCGCCCCTTCGGGCGAGGCGAAGTCGACCTGCATGTCGATCACCAGCACCGCCGTCCGCGCCGGCGCGATCCAGGCGGCCAGGTTGTCCGAGGTCGGGCTCATTTCGCTCACGAATAGACCGCCCGCAGACCTGGCAGGATGTCGGCGCCGAACATGGTCAGGCCCTCGACATAGTCGGGGAAGATCAGCATCAGGCCGTCCAACTCGCAGTAGCTGACGAACTCCTCGATCTGCTCCTTGCAAGTGGCGGGCGAGCCGACGACGGTGTGGGTCATGAACGCGCCCTGCTGGGCCGCGACCGTGTCCAGCTTCTCGGCCGGCACGCCCCAGCTGGCCAGCATGGCCAGGATCGCGCCCATGTCGGCGCCGTCCTTGTAGTGCTCGACCATGGCGGCGGCCTTGGCGTCGGTGTCGCCGTGGACAACCGTGCACATGGCGTAGGTCTTGATGGTCTTGCCCATGCCCTCGGCCGCCTTCTTGGCGCGCAGCGAGGCGTCGCGGCGCTCGTCGGGCGTGCGGCCGCCGATGAAGCAGACGTCGGCCTCGCGCACCGAGAACTGGAAGCCGCGATCGGACATCCCGGCGCAGACGATCTCGGGGCGCGGCCGGGACATCGGCTTGGGCTTGGACTGGCAGTCCTTCATCGTGAAGAATTTGCCGTCGAAGTCGACGCTGTCCTCGGACCACAGGCGCTTGACGATCGTGGTCCATTCCTCGGTCAGGGCGTAGCGGTCATCGTGGGACAGGCTGTCGTCCCAGGCGCCCATCTGATCGAACTCGCCCTTGTAGGCGCCGGCCACGATGTTGAGCCCCGCGCGGCCGCCGCTGATGTGATCCAGGGTCGAGATCATCTTCGCGGCCACGGCCGGGTTCTGCAGCAGCGGGTGGATGGTGGCCCAGATGCGGACGTTCTTGGTGGCCTCGGCGATGCCGGCCATCATCGTCACCGACTCCAGCGCCGTGCCCCAGTGGTCGGTCTCGCCGCCGAAGCCGCGGAACTTGCCCATGGACATCACGAAGTCCATGCCGACCTGGTCGGCGGTGACCGCCGCGGCCTTGTTCTGCTGGTAGAGGCCGTCGAGGATCGGCGTGGTCTTGGAGATGATCCAGCCGCCATTGGCGACGGGCAGGAACACCCCGAAGTCCTTGTGCTTGGATGGGCTGTGGAACATGGCGGCTCCTCCTTAAGCGGCGTCTTGAAGCATATTGGGGACCGGCTCCGCGACCGGCTCGACATGTGTGGCCTTGCGCGGCGGCCGCATGAACAGCGCCGCGATGAAGATTACGCCGATCACGGCGGCGAACACGTGGAAAGTCGGCGCGAAGCTGCCGAAACGGTCGCGCATCACCCCGCCGATCACCGGACCCAGGGCCGAGACCGCGCCCACCAGGCAGATCAGCGAGAAGATCTCCAGGTTGTTCTTGCGGCCATAGTAGTTGAGCAGAAGGATGCTGATCGCCAGCACCGTGAGGCCGAACCCGACGCCGACGCCGATGGCGAAGATCATCATCACCGGCCAGGTGGTGGCGTGGGTCATGGCCAGCAGGCCCATGGCCATCATCCCCTGCGCGCCCGCCAGCAGCCAGCGCGGGTCGATGCGGTCGCCCAGCAGGCCGCCGCCCATCCGGGCCGCCACCTGCATCAGGCTTTCGAAGCTGATCACGCTGACGGCCACGGCCGAAACCACGCCCATCTCGCTCAGATAGGTCGGGCCCAGGCTGACGGCGGTGACCCCGCCCAGCAGATGGGCGAAATAGGCCGCCAGGATCACCCAGAACTGCGGGGTGGCCAGGGCTTCCTTGACCGTCCAGTCGGTGGTGGTGCGATAGACCTTGGCGCTGGCCGGCGCGGCCTGGATCTCGTCGGCCACGGCCTTGTCGGTCTCGATGGCGGCGGCTTCGAGCCAGGCCTGGCCGCCGACGAGGGCGGCGCACAGCGCCCCAACCGCCACCGCGGCGACGGCCTGGGCCCACCAGTATGGCCGCCAGCCGCCGTGGGCCAGCTCCATGCCGGTCACCGCCATCCAGGGTCCCGCGACCCCGCCTAGCGAACCGATGGTGAAATAGATCCCGAACGGCAGGGCCCGCTTCTTGAACAGCATCGACAGCACGTGGGTGCCCGGGATCAGGGCCATCATCTGGTAGCCCACGCCCAGCAGGGCCGTGCCGACCAGATAGACGACCAGGCCCGGCGAAGCGGCCAGGCAGGCGAAGCCCGCGACCATCACCGCCGAACCGGCGATGATGGTGCCGCGCACCCCGATCTTGCGGATCAGTATGGCCGGCAGCTTGGACGAGGCCCCGCAGAACGCGCCCAGGAAGGTGAACCCCAGGAACGCGGGGCCGAAGCCCCAGCCCAGTTCCTTGATCATCGCCGGCAGGACGATCCCCAGCGACGAGAAGGTGGAGGCGGTAATCAGGAACAGCAGCAGGCTCAGCGCGCCGAGCAGCAGCCAGGATCTCCACGGGATCGTCGTCGACATGGGGGCCTCCGTGTTTAAGCCGGATGCTCCGCGTCACCGTCTCCGGTGGCGCGGAGCAGTGGGAACTAGAACTTGCGCGACAGGGTCACGCGCCACTCTCGGCCCTTGCTGGGCAGCGCGCCGAGGTTGGCGTAGCTGTCGGCGTCGGGCGTGAAGTAGAGCTTGTCGAACAGGTTATCGATATTGGCCGTCACCGTGTACGGCCCGTACTCGTAGTAGGCCGAGGCGCTGGCCACGTAGTAGGCCGGGTAGGTCACGGCGTCCTGGACTGTGCCCGAGGTCTTGGTCACGTGGGTGACGCCCAGCGTGCCGCCGACCTTGCCCCAGTCGTAGTCGTCGCTGGTATAGGCGCCGTACAGGCTGACCACCGATTTCGGGATCAGGGTGTAGTCGTAGTCGCCGGCGCGGCCCGGCAGCCCGCTGAACGCCCAGACCACATAGGTGCCGCCGAACGCCTGCGAGCCCGGGACGCCGGCGGTGTAGGCCGGGATGTACTGGAACGAGGTGTCCGGCCCTTTGACCGTGGTGTGCTGGGTGTTGCCCGAGAAGGTGAAGCTGAAGTTCTCGCTGGCCAGCCAGCGGACTTCCAGCTCCACGCCCTTGGCGCGGGTGCCGGTCGGGGTACCGGTGATGCCGGTCAGCTGGGTGCGGTTCTGGCGATAGCCGGCCAGCGAACCGACCAGCGTGCCCTGCAGCCACTGGAACTTCACCCCGGCCTCGGCCAGGTCGCTGTCCGACAGCCAGGCGTCGCTGGCGTCGGCCACCAGGCTGGCGGCCACGTCGCCGGCCTGGCTCATTTCCAGCGCCGAGGCCTTGGCGTAGGTGATGTAGGGCATCACCCCGCCCGGAGCCTTGTAGGTGGCGCTGGCGGTGTAGGTGAACTTGTCCTTGCCGGCCTTCTGCGCGCCCGAGACCTGGTAGCTGAGCACGCCGGTGTCGTGCGACTTGACCTCGTAGTCATCCCACCGACCGCCGACCATCAGGTTCAGCTTTTCGGCGATCATGACGTCGGTCATGAAGAACACGCCCTTCTGGTTCCAGTCGGACTTGTTGTCGTTTTCCCAGGCCAGACCCAGCACGCCGGCGCCGGTTTCGGTGGTGAACGGGCTGTCGATGATGTCGCCGGGCGTTGCGCCGAAGCTGATATCGCGACGGTCCAGGGCGATCACGCCGCTGTTGTAGCTTTCACGTCGGCGGCCCGAGAAGTCGCGGTACGAGGCGCCGATGAACGACTTGGCCGTGACCGCGCCGTCGGCGAACGTGTTGGCGAAGTCATAGGTGACGCGGCCTTCCCACACCGAGCTGTCGAACCAGGCCGGATAGCCGTACGAGACGAAGCGCTTGTTCTCCTGATCGTCGTAGAAGAACTGGGCCTTGATGTTGCTGTCGGGCGACAGCGACTTGGCCAGGTCGAAATAGAAGGTGTTGGTGTCGGTCTCGGAGAAGTCGGCCGGGCTGATATAGACCGTGCGCGGCGACAGCTTCACCGTGCCCACGCCGGTGTCCAGGATGTGGGCGGCGTTGGTGTTGTAGAAGTTGTAGTACGGGATGTAGAGCGGGTTGAAGGTCGGGTCGTAGTAGTAGGGGTTGGCGGCGTTGCCGCTGATCTCGTTCAGCGTCATGCGGCCGTTGCCGTCGCTGTCGACCAGGGTGGTGTCGCGGCCGGTGATGTAGGTCCCGTTGTCGATCAGGTCCTGGGTCAGGCGGTTCCAGCCGGGCGTCTGCACGTCGCCGTCCGAGTGGTACTTCATGCCGCCGAACGCGGTGGTCCAGCCGTTGCCCAGGTCGAAGTCGGCCGAGATCTCGCCGGTCTGGCGACGCGGATAGACGCCCTTGTAGAAGCTGTGGCTGTCCTCGACTTCACCATAGGCGTAGACGCCGCCGGTGACGGGTCCGAAGTTCACCGGCAGACCCATCTGCGCGGTGGCGTTCTTCTTGTTGTACGAGCCGTAGGTGGCGGTGACCTCTCCGGTCGGCTCGCTGAGATAGCCGCCCTCGTTCTTTCCCGACTTGGGAATGAAGTTGAGCATGCCGCCCACCTTGCCCGAGCCATAGATCGGGGTCGGCGGACCCCGCACGATCTGGATCTGGTCGGCAGCGCCTATGGGCGTGGAATAGGTGCCGCGGTTCTCGATCCGCTTGAAGCCGCGGAAATAGTTCTCGGCCAGGGTGCCGCGAATGTTCAGCGCGCCGGGCACGCCGTAGAAGCTGGCGGTGTAGGTGCCGGGCGAGACGGCGGTCAGGCCGTCGATGGTCTCGATTCCATAGCGCTGCAGAGTGGTGTCGCTGACGAAGCTGGCCGAGCGCGGCGTCTCCAGCAGCGGCTTGTCGATGCCGAACACCGTGTTGTTGGGCCGGGTCTCCAGCAGGCCCGCCTTGTCGCGCGCCTTGACGATGATCTCATCGACGGCGGTCGATGCATCGACTGGGTCGGCCGGCGTATCGGCGGCGAACGCTTGACCGGCCGACGTGGCCACGGACAGAGCGAGCAGAACAGCGACGGAAGATCCCGCCATCAAAAGCCGTTGGTTCGACATTGACGTCCTCGTTCGAGGCCGTCGCGCCCATCACCCGCGGTGATTATCCCCAGGACGACGCCTCTTGAGAACCAGCATCACCCAGTCGCCGCCGCCGGGTTCGATCGACCTCTGACATTTTGAACGAAATGTCTTCGCCGCTCGCTTCTTGCTCAGTCGAAGAGCCTTTGCGCACGGCGAAGGTCAAGAAACTTGATCCACCGCGCACAAGGAGCCGCCAAAAGCGTTGCGGCTTGACCCCACATCGACGCATCGAGGGTCAACGGTGGTCGGTATTGATCCAGATCACGTCGCCGCGATGATGGTCGTGCAAGGGTGCGAGATTCCGGGCGCCGTCCCAGGCGGCGGTGAGCAGCCCGCAGGTGATCACCGACATGAAGGCCAGGCTACGCAACGTGGAATAAGCGGACATCGAACACCTCTTGGGCCCGAACTTGGCGCGTCACGGTTGCCGCATGATTGACAGAGCCAAGGATCGCGGCGCGACCGTCTGACGCGCCCGGCCTTTACATCCCTTCCGGCGGCTGGTTCACCGGCGCCATGACCGACTTTCCCATCACCCTCTTCCACAACCCCAAGTGCGGCACGTCGCGCAACGTCCTGGCGATGATCCGGGCGGCCGGATACGAGCCCTCGGTGGTCGAGTATCTGAAGACTCCCTGGACTCGTCAGCAACTGGCCGAACTGATGGCCCAGGGCGGCGTGCGGCCCAGCGACTGGCTGCGGGTCAAGGGCACGCCGGCCGAGGCCTTGGGTCTGACCGCGCCCGACGTTTCGGACGACGCCATCCTGGACGCCATGGCGGCCGAACCGATCCTGGTTGAGCGTCCGATCGTGGTCAGCCCCAAGGGCGTACGGCTGTGCCGGCCCTCCGAGCGGGTGTTCGATCTGCTGGAGGCCGCGCCCGAAAGCTTCACCAAGGAGGACGGCCAAGTCGTTCGGCGGGGCGGCTAGGTCTATGGGGAACGCAAGATCGTCCGTGGACTGACGCCGTCGCAAAACTGTCGCTAAACTGTGACAAATGACGTCGGCACGGGACGTACAGTCCGCATGCCCCCTCCTTCTTGTCCCCTAAAAGTAGGAAATGCCACCGATGAAGACCCTGCTCGGAGCCACCGCCGCGCTTGGCCTGCTGGCCGGCGCATCCAGCGCCCACGCCGCCCGCGACTACGTCTGGGCCGCCGGCTCGTCGACCGTTTTCCCCTTCTCCACCCGCACCGCCGAGAACTTCGCCAAGAAGACCGGCAAGAAGGCGCCCAAGATCGAGAGCCTGGGCACCGGCGGCGGCATCAAGATGTTCTGCGGCGGCATGGGCGAAAAGTTCCCCGACATCGCCAACGCCTCGCGTCCGATGAAGAAGTCCGAGTTCGAGGCCTGCAAGGCCAAGGGCGTCAACAACATCGTCGAGCTGAAGATCGGCTTCGACGGCATTGTCGTGGCGATGGACAAGAAGGCCCCCGACTACAACTTCAAGGTCGAGCACCTGTACCTGGGCCTGGGCCAGAACGTGCTGCGCGGCGGCCAGTTCGTGGCCAACCCCTACAAGAGCTGGAAGGACGTCGGCGCCGGCCTGCCGAGCAACCGCATCCTGGTCTACGGCCCGCCGCCCACCTCGGGCACCCGCGACGCCTTCATCGAGCTGGGCATCGAGGCCGGCGCCAAGAAGTTCCCGACCGCCAAGGCCCTGGCCGACAACGACGAGAAGGCCTTCAAGGCCAAGGTCAACCCGCTGCGCACCGACGGCTCATGGGTCGACGCCGGCGAGAACGACAACGCCATCATCGGCACCATCGAGAAGACCCCGGGCGCCCTGGGCGTGTTCGGCTACAGCTTCCTCGAAGAGAACGGCAACCGCATCAAGGGCGCCAGCGTCAACGGCGTGAAGCCCAACGCCCAGACGATCGCCAGCGGCCAGTACCCGCTGTCGCGCTCGCTATACATCTACGTCAAGAAGGACCAGGTCGGCGTGACGCCTGGCCTGAAGGAATTCGTGGCCGAGTTCGTGTCCGACTCCGCCGCCGGCCGTGGCGGCTATCTGCAGAACCGAGGCCTGATCCCCCTGCCCCCGGCCCAGCACGAAGCCATGAAGGCCGCCGCCGGCAAGCTGACGACCATGGCCGCGCCCAAGTCGTAGGACTCGCGGCTCTGAACAAGGAAAAGGCCCCGGAGCGATCCGGGGCCTTTTTCATTCTCTCCACTATCCCTTCATCCCGACGAAAGTCGGTATGAGCGGCGCTTAAAGGGCGCCGTCAGTTCGTGGGCTGCTCGCCGCCCGCCCGCGAGGTCATGCCCGCGGCGGCGGCGTCGTCGGCCATCTGGGCGTCGACGGCCGGTTGCTCGACGGCCGGGGCCGGGACGGTGGCGATCGGAGGCGGCGCTTCGGGCTTGGGGACGGTGGCGACCGGGGTGGGCCGAGCCGCGGCCGCCGCGGCGGCGTCATCGGCCGCCGTGCGGATTTCGGTCGGACCTTGGTCGTAGCCGCCGTCGAAATTCATGGTGCTGGCCATCAGCAGCACGCCGGCCGTGGCGATGGCCCCGACCAGGGCCCCCAGGAGAATCCAACCGAACGGATTGCTGTTGCGTTCGGCCTTGGCCATCCGGCTTTCCTCTGATCTGCGGCCCTCTTAGGAGCCGACCCAACGCCGGACGGGTCCGACGTCGAGATGGACGAACTTGCTGACGGGGTAATAACCCACACCGCCCCGCTTCAGATCCAGGGCCGCGGCCCTCAGGCGATCCAGAGCGACGTCCTCCAGATAGACATCCATCGCCTTGCCGTCCATGTGCAGGCTGCGTTTGGCGACCTCACCGCTGCGTCCGTGCAACATGGCGTTGGTCTTAGGCGAGCGATAACCCGAGATCACCTGGAAATGCGACTTGGAGCCGGTCTTCTGGTGCAAGGCCGAAAGGCTGTCGAACAGCTCCGGACGCATCGAATAGACGTCGCCGGTGCGATAGTCGCGCAGCACCTTGTCCAGGGCCTGGACGGCGTCGGGCACGTATTCGCCCTTGTCGAAATAGACCGCTTCCAGCTTTTCCTGGGTGTGGATGTTGTGCAGCTTCAGCCAGCGTGGCGCCTGCGAGGCGGCGCTGGTCCGCGACACCGGCGCGGCGACGGGCGCGGCCTGGAACGAAGCACCTTCGGCCGGCATTCCTTCGGGAAGGTCGGCCTGCTGTTGCAACAGGTCGGCGATGGGATCGGAAATCCCCAGCTTGGACTGGGCGAAGGCCGCCATCGGCCCGACCGCGCTCGCGCCGAGCACGCCAAGGCCAAGCCCCAACAGCTTGCGTCGTTCGATCATCGTTACGCTTCCCCGGACTGACCTCGCGAGAGCCGGAAGGCTGGGCCGCCACACCTGGCCACCCTCACACGAGCACTAAAGACGCCTGAGTCTTTCCAAACTGGAAAGGCTCCCGACGGGGAAGAGGCCTCACATGGACCCGGCGGTCAAGCTGAGCCGAGGGTTCCTGCGGCGATACGCTGCACCAACACCCGATCCCAGCCATAGGGGTCATCGCGGAAGTTCATCTGCCCGTCTGGCGTCATGTAGGCGGTCCAGTAGAGCAGAAATACGGCCATTGGCTGAGCTAGTTGGGCGCGCACGGTCTTGCCCGCCGCGATGGTCGCGTCCACCACGTCGGGCTGCCAGTCGGGATTGGACGCCAGGAGTTGCTTGGCCAGCGGTATGGGCTTTTCCAGGCGCACGCAGCCGTGGCTGGCCAGCCGGCTGAAGCTGGCGAACTTCGAACGGCTGGGCGTGTCGTGCAGATAGACGCCGTAGGGATTGTCGAAGTCGAACTTCACCAGGCCCAGGGCGGCCTTGGGTCCGGCCTTCTGTTGCAGCCGCGAGGTCCCCGCCCCGGTGGGAATGACGATGAAGTCGTTGCGCGCCAGATAGCCGGGATTGGCCCGTTCCTTGGGCCACAGCTCCTTGCTGGCGATGGAGGACGGCACGTTCCACGGCGGATTGAGCACGATCGAATGGATCGTCGAGTGCAGCATTGGGGTCTCGTCGCCCGGACGCCCGGTGACCGCCCGCATCGTCAGGTTCGGCGCGTCGTCGTGGAAGACGCTCATCACCGCGGCGGCGATGTTGACCTGGATGCGGTCGGCCGGCAGTTGCTGGGGCAGCCAGCGCCAGCGCTCCATATTGGCCAGGATCTGGTCGATCCGCCGTTCGACGGGGACATTCAGGGCCGCCAAGGTCGCCGGACCCAGGCTGGCGTCCGGATTGAGGCCGAAGCGCTTCTGGGCGCGCATCAGGGCCTGTTGCAGGGCTTCGTCGAACACCGGGGCGCGATCGACGGCCACCGTCGCGTCCTCGACCGCCAGGCGGACCTCCAGCGCGGCGATGCGCGGATCGCCGGTCGCGCCCGGCTTCAGGGCCTCGCCCGCGGGGATGGATTTCCACCCGCCGGCCGCGGCGATGTCGCGGTAGGTCGCCAGGCCCTTCCGCAGGGTCTGGTAGCCGGTATAGGGCGGCGGCAGGCTGTCCAGCCACGGGCCCAGACGATCCTGCGCGGCCGCCTGAACGAAGTCGGGGCCCGGATCGTAGGGCAAGGGCCGCAAACCCCAGTTGTTGAGGAAGGCGTCCGCGGCCAGGCGGCCGGTGCGCACCGCCCTGGCGTAGCGCAGGGTCAGGTCGATCAGCTGGGTTTGAGCGCCTTGACGTGTCAGCGCGTCGCGCGCGCCGAGCAGCGGGACGACGGCGTCCGGCGCGAAGACGCCCGGCTCGAAGCCGTGGGTGTAGGCCTGGTTCAGGGTCTTTATCAGCAAGTCGAGCTGGTCGGGGCGTAGGGACACGCTGGTCGCCGACGGCGGTGGCGGCTGCTGAGGCGCCCGCTGGGGGGCCCGAACCAGCGGCGGATTCTGGATCTGCGCTACGGCCGAAGAGAGCGAGAAAAGGGAAACCGCGCCGCCAAGCAGTGCGTCACGTTTGGTCCAGGACTTGATCACCGTCTAAAGGTCTCGCCTCACGCTCGCGCGCGGCCAGTCCGCGCACTCTCAGATGGCCGTCACGACCCCGGCGCGTCAACGCCCGTATCGTGGAAGGCGAACGGTTCAGACGGCTTATGGTTCTTTATTCCCGATGCGGAACCTTAACGCCACACTGGCGGTTTGATCCGACGTCGGGGCGCGCGGTCGCGCCCTTCCAGCGTCAGGATTTAGTCGATGAGGATCGCCCAGGTTCCGCCCCTGTACGAAGCTGTTCCCCCGCGCTTCTATGGCGGTACGGAAAGGGTCGTCGCCCACCTTACGGACGCCCTGGTCGATCTCGGCCACGAGGTCACTCTGTTCGCCTCGGGCGACGCCCGCACCAAGGCCGAGCTGGTCGTTGTGCGCGATCAGGCCATTCGCCTGGATCCGGCGCTTCTGAAGTCGGACCTCGCCGCCCACATGGCCATGCTGTCCGAGGTCCGTCGCCAGGCTCACCGCTTCGACGTGATCCACTTCCACACCGACATGATCCAGTTCGCGATGTTCGAGGACATGGCCGGCAAGACCCTGACCACCCTGCACGGTCGCCTGGACCTGAAGGACCTGCCAGGCGTCTATCGCCGCTGGCCGCAGTTTCCGCTGGTCTCGATCTCGGACGACCAGCGCCGCCCCCTGCCGTTCGCCAACTGGGCCGGCACCGTGCTGCATGGCATGGCCGAGGAAATCTATGATTTCCGTCCGAAATCCGAGGGTTACCTGGCTTTCCTGGGCCGCATCTCGCCCGAAAAGGGCCCGGACCGCGCCATCGCCATCGCCAAGCGCCTGGGCAAGAAGCTGAAGATCGCCGCCAAGATCGACGCCGCCGACCGCGCCTATTTCCACGACGAGATCGAACATCTGATGGACGACCCGCTGATCGAGTTCGTCGGCGAGATCGGCGACCATCAGAAGTCGGATTTCCTGGGCAACGCCGACGCCCTGCTGTTCCCGATCGCGTGGCCCGAGCCGTTCGGCCTGGTGATGATCGAGGCCATGGCCTGCGGCACGCCGGTGATCGCCTACAACTGTGGTTCGGTGCCGGAGGTGATCGAGGACGGCCTGACCGGCTTCATCGTCCAGGACGAAGACGGCGCCGTGGCCGCCGCGCGCCGGCTGGGCGAGCTCAACCGCTTCGAGATCCGCCGCCGGTTCGAGACCCGGTTCTCGGCGACCGCCATGGCCCGCCGGTACCTGGATCTCTATGATCGGCTGGAAGAAGCGTCAGCGCCGCCGCGCCTGACGCTGGCCCAAAGCGCCTGACCCTAATCCGCGCGGTCGCCGCGTCGGAGACACGATCAGGTTTTAGGAATCTGGAACCCGCCCGCCGCACCCGCGCGGCGCGGCGGGTTTTCGAGGGACCTCAGCGCGAGAGGCCATGACTATGGACGATTCTACACTAGGCCCCACGCCGAGCGGCGCCGTCGAGCAAGGCGAGACGGGCGAACCGCGCGTGCCCTACCGGCTGTTCGCGCTCAAGGACAAGGACACCTTCCTGGTGGCCGATGCGTTCGGCGACGTGCTGGGCGCGGCCGACGGCCTGTTCCACGACGACACCCGACTGCTGTCCAAGCTGCGCCTGCTGTTGGGCAACCGCTCGCCGGCCCTGCTCAGCGCGGCGGTATCGCAGGACAACGTGTTCTTCACCTCGCATTCGACCAACGAGCCCCTGCCGGCCCTGGGCGGCGCGGCGGCCCCGCACGGCGCGATCCATGTCGAGCGCAAGCGGTTCCTGTGGGACCAGCGGTTGTATGAGCGTCTTCGCTTCGTCAACTACAGCCGCGACATGGTCATCCTGCCGGTCAGCCTGGAGTACGACGCCGACTTCCACGACATGTTCGAGGTTCGGGGCTCCAAGCGTCCCGCCGGCCGCGGCCGCGTTCTGCCGGCTGAAATGAACGGCCGCTCGGTGACCTACGCCTATGACGGCCTGGACGACGTGCGGCGCACCAGCATCATCTCGTTCTCGGAGCCGCCGGGCCGCCTTGGGCCGCAGCGCGCCGACTTCATGTTCATGCTGACGCCGGAAACCCATTTCGATCTCTATATCGAGGTCGGGGTCGATCACGCCCATCCGCCCTCGCGCGAACGGTGGCGAGCGGCGGCGGCGCGGGCCAGGCTCGACATGCGCAAGCGGCGGCGTCACGGCGCGCGGCTGCACAGTTCGGGCCGGCTGTTCAACGACTGGCTGGAAAAATCGCGGGCCGACCTGGCCTTGTTGACCACCCAGTTCGCCACCGGCCCCTATCCCTACGCCGGCATCCCCTGGTTCTCGACCCCGTTCGGCCGCGACGCCATCATCACCGCCTGGCAGGTGCTGTGGATCGAGCCCGGCCTGGCCAAGGGCGTGCTGAGCTACCTGGCCGAGCACCAGGCCGAGGAGGTCAGCGCCTTCCAGGACAGCGCGCCCGGCAAGATCATGCACGAGACCCGCAAGGGCGAGATGACGGCCTTGGGCGAGCTGCCGTTCGGCCGCTACTACGGCGGGGTCGACACCACGCCGCTGTTCGTGGCCCTGGCCTGCGCCTATGCCGAGCGCACCGGCGACCTGCAGTTCATCGATCGCCTCTGGGCGCCGCTGTTGGCCGCCATCGCCTGGATCGAGCACTTCGGCGACAGCGACGGCGACGGCCTGATCGACTACGCCCGCGGCCTGGACTCCGGCCTGTCGAACCAGAACTGGAAGGACAGCGAGGACAGCGTCTTCCACGAGGACGGCAAGTTCCCGGACGGGCCGATCGCCGTGGTCGAGGTCCAGGGCTACGCCTTCGCCGCCTTCAAGGGCATGGCCGACCTGGCCCAGCGGCGAGGCGATCCCGACAACGCCGAACGCTGGCGCGCCAAGGCCGAACATCTGCGCCAGCAGGTCGAGACCAAGTTCTGGATGGAGGACAAGGGCTTCTACGCCATGGCCATCGACGGCCACGGGGCTCCCTGCCGCGTGCGCGGCTCCAATCCCGGCCACCTGCTGTTCTGCGGCCTGCCCTCGCCCGAGCGGGCCAAGAAGGTGGCCGACGCCCTCTTGTCGGCGGCCTTCCACAACGGGTTCGGAGTGCGGACCCTGGCCCAGGGCGAACCGCGCTTCAATCCGATGAGCTATCACAACGGCTCGGTCTGGCCGCACGACACCGCCATTTGCGCCATGGGCCTGGCCCGCTACGGCCATCGCGACGGGGTCGTCAGCATGACCTCCGGCCTGTTCGAGACCGCCGTCCACTACGAGATGCGCCTGCCCGAACTGTTCTGCGGCTTTCCACGCCTGCCTGGCGAGCCGCCGGTGGCCTATCCGGTCGCCTGCCTGCCCCAGGCCTGGGCCGCCGGCTCGGCCTTCATGATGCTGCAGGCCTGCCTCGGGATCACCATCGACGGCTGGCGGGGCGAGGTCCACCTGACCGATCCGCGCCTGCCGATCGGCATCGACCACCTGCAGGTCGACGGTCTGCGGATCGGGGCGGACTCGACCGACATCAGCTTCGAGCATGTCGGCGCTCACGTCGCGGCCCATACGAGCAAGCAGTCGCAGATACCGATCCTGATACGGCGGTGACCTCTCCCGTTCCGCTCATCCCGCGAAGACCGGGACCCAAGCCGAGTTGGAGGTGCTGTCCCGGAAAAACGGGCGACCTCAGCTAGGTCCCGGCCTTCGCCGGGAGGAGCGGATCAATTGAAGCGTAAGACGAGCTGGACGAAGACATGCCGCAGAACCTCGACCTCTTCCCGATCGGCAACTGCGCCGTCAGCGCCCTGATCGACCGCTCTGGCCGCTTCGTCTGGGGCTGCGCGCCGAGGATCGACTCCGATCCGGTGTTCAGTTCGCTGCTCGGCGGTCTTGAGCCCGGCGATCCAGCCGCCCAGGGCACGTGGGAGGTGGCGGTCGACGGCGCCAGGACCGTCGAGCAGGCGTATCTGCGCAACACCCCGATCCTGCGCACGGTGATCACCGACGCCGACGGCGCCAGCGTCGAGATCATCGACTTCGCCCCCCGCTACCAGCAGTTCGGCCGCAGCTTCCGCCCCACCGCCTTCATCCGCCTGATCCGCCCCCTGACCAGCGTGGCGCGGATCACCATCCGCCTGCGCCCCACCGCCGACTGGGGCGCGCGGGCGGCCGAGCACACCCACGGCTCCAACCACATCCGCTATCTGTGCTCGGACATGACGATGCGCCTGTCCACCGACGGGCCGGTCTCGCACGTGCTGGAGGAGCGCGCCTTCCGGCTGGAAAAGCCGATCGCCATGTTCCTGGGCGCCGACGAGGGCTTCAACGCCGACATCGGGGCCACCTGCAACCGCATGCTGCAGCAGACCCAGGAATACTGGATGGACTGGGTGCGCGGCCTGGCCGTGCCGCTGGATTACCAAAGCGCGGTGATCCGCGCGGCCATCACCCTGAAGCTCTGCATGCATGAGGAGACCGGGGCGATCGTGGCCGCCATGACCACCTCGATCCCCGAGCACGCCGACAGCGGCCGCAACTGGGACTACCGCTACTGCTGGCTGCGCGACGCCTATTACGTGGTCCAGGCCCTGAACCGGCTGGGCGCGGTGGATATCCTGGAGAACTATCTGGGCTATCTGCGCAACATCGTCGACCGGGCGGCCGGCGGCCATATCCAGCCGCTGTTCGGGGTGGGCTTCGAGCCGCAACTGACCGAGCGGTTCGCCCCCGACCTGCCCGGCTATCGCGGCATGGGACCGGTGCGGATCGGCAACCAGGCCTTCGAGCACCAGCAGCACGACGTCTACGGCCAGATCATCCTGTCCAGCGTCCAGGCCTTCTTCGACGAGCGCCTGCTGCGGCCCGGCACGGTCGAGGACTTCCAGAACCTGGAGCCCGTCGGCGAGCGGGCCTTCCAATTGCACGACCAGCCCGACGCCAGCCTGTGGGAGTTCCGCGGCCGAGCCAATGTCCACACCTATTCGGCGGTGATGTGCTGGGCGGCCTGCGACCGGTTGGGCAACGCCGCCGCTCGCCTGGGCCTGACCGACCGGGCTGACTTCTGGAACGGCCGCGCCGCCAAGGTGCGCGAGACCATCGACCAGCGGGCCTGGAACGAGACTCTGGGCCGCTACGCCGCCACCTTCGAGGGCGACGAGCTGGACGCCAGCCTGCTGCAACTGGTCGACCTGCGCTTCATCGAGGCCAAGGATCCCCGCAATGTCGCGACCGTCGCCGCGATCGAAGCGGGCCTGCGCAAGGGCTCGTACCTGCTGCGCTACGCCATCCCCGACGACTTCGGCGCGCCGCAGACGGCGTTCAACATCTGCACCTTCTGGCTGGTCGAGGCCCTTTACCTGGCCGGCCGCATCGACGAGGCCCGTGACCTGTTCGAGGAGATGCTGGCCCGTCGCACCACCGCCGGCCTGCTATCGGAGGACATCGGCTTCGCCGACGGCGAGCTGTGGGGCAACTATCCGCAGACCTATTCGCTGGTCGGCCTGATCAATTGCGCGGTGCTGCTGAGCCGGCCGTGGACGTCGGTGCGCTAGATGTCATCGCGTCACGCCGGGTCCCGGTCGGCGGCCTAGACGCCGCCGACGAACGAGGCGGGCATCGGGCCGGCCTCGTTCGTGGTGAACACACCTCAGATGTACTGGTAGCCGAGCTTGATCTGGTCGCCGCCGGGATTGGCGAGCGAGTAAATGATGATGTCCCATTCGTTGACCGCGATGACATTCTGGCCGGGATTGATCGGCGTGGTCGCGCCGCCCTGGTGCCAGACATAGATGCTTTGGGCGGGCGCGTTGGACCACTCGTAGAAGATCCAGAGATTGCCCGACTGCGGTAGGCTGATCCAGGTCTGGCCGGGATCGAGATTGGTCAGCGTGATCCAGTAGTCCGACGGAATGGCCGCGTCGGCCTTATCGCCGGCGGCCTTGGAGACCGAGGCCTTGAAGTCCTGGGAAGCCTGGAAAGCATCCATTTCGACACCCTCATTCAGTGCATATGGCGAAATTACCACCTATACGACAATAAGATGAGGAGCGCGGAAATACAATCTATGGCTTTCGACGCGCGAACGACCGACTTGCGAAAACCACCGCGATCCTCAAGAACCGACGGGTGAGCGAACACGGGACACAACGCCTCTCCGCCCTGGACGGCCTGCGAGCGGTGGCGGCGCTGGGGGTGCTGCTGTACCACATCGCCGGCTGGACGGGCCGGCCAGGCGGGTTCGCCCACGGCTATTTGGCGGTGGACTTCTTCTTCTGTCTCAGCGGCTTCGTCCTGGCCCACGCCTTCGAGCGCCGCCGGATCGGCTGGCCGGCTTACTTGCGGATCCGCATCATCCGGATCTGGCCGCTGCTGGTGCTGTCGACGCTGATCGGCGCGATCCTGTTCACGCGCGGCGCGCCGCCGTTCTGGCTGAACCTGGGGCGCGGCCTGCTGCTGATCCCCCGCCTGGGCGATCCGCCCGACTGGACCTTCCCTTCCCTGTTCCCATTCAATCCGCTGGCCTGGTCGCTGTGCCTGGAGGTGATCGTCAGCGCCCTGTGGTTCCCGCTGAGACGCCTGCCGGACCTGGGTTTGATCATCATCGTGCTGCTCAGCGGGGCGATGATGGCGTACGTCGCCTGGACCCTGAACGGGATCGAGACCGGCTGGGACCAGGCCACCTTCTGGTGGGGCGTGGCGCGAGCGACCTTCAGCTTCAGCCTGGGCTGGGCCTGCTGGCGTTATCGGGCCCTGGCGCCCCGGCCGCGCCTGCTGCTGCCGGTCATTGTCCTGGCCGTCGTGATGGGCATGCCGGTCTTGCCCTGGAACGGTCTTTACGACCTGGCCTGCGTGGCGGTTGTGTTCCCGGTGCTGGTGCTGATGGGCGACCACGATCCCAAGGGCGCGGCCGGCGTGGTGTGCCGAACCGCCGGCGACCTCTCCTATCCGCTCTACGCCATGCACTGGGCGACCTGGGCGGTGATGCTGCGGCTCTATCCCGCCGAGTGGAAGCTGCCGTTGCCCCTATGGTTCGGCGTTCTGGGCCTGATCGTCGCCCCGGCCGTGGCCTGGGTCGCGTTCCGGTTCTACGACGCGCCGGTCAGGCGATGGCTGCGCCGGTTCTGAAGCCTGTTCAGCAGCGTCGCTCGCCCGCCAGCGGCCCCGCGTCGTTCAACCAGTCCACCGCCTCGACAACATGCTCGCGCTGAGCGTCGAGGATCGAGGTGTGGCTGGCGACGGCGTCGATGACCACCGCGCGACAGGCGCGAGCGGTCGGGGCGACCTGAGCGGCGCGCCACGCACGGTCCAGCGGTCTGTCGGGCGCGCGACTGGCGACGATCACCGCCACCGGGATGGTCGTTGGCAGCGCCGGCAGAGCCTCAACCGCAGCCAGCCCGGGCAGGAAGGCCCGGATCTCTTCCAGCCCCGCCTGAACGCTGCTCCGCCCCGTCCAGGCCGACCGCCGCCGCGCCGCCGCTTCGGCCGCCGGCGAGATGTCGTCCATCAGCGGGACAAGGCGGGTCAGGCCCAAGGCGCGCGCCGTCGGCGTTAAGCGGGCCAGGCGCGCCTCGTGCTCCAGATCGGCCAGGGCCAGCGGCTGATCCTTCACCTCGGTTCCGACCGCATCGACCAGCACCAGTCCCGCCGTGCGCTGTGGCCACATCCGCGCGAAGGCCTCGACATAGAGCCCGCCGTTCGAGTGTCCGGCCAGGATCACCGGCGCATCGCCCAACCGACGCGCGATCAGCGTCTCCAACCGCGTCGCCACGGCCACCGGCGAGCGATCAACGTCGTGACGTTCCGCCAGGCCCATCCCGTCCCGGTCGTAGGCGCAGACCTCGCCGTTCCGCGACAACGCCTGGACCACCAGGGACCAGTCGGCCGCCCCGCCGAACGCGCCGGCCTCGAGGATGACGGTGGGTCGCGAGGTCTTGGCGCCGATGCATTCCAGCGCGCCGGTCGCCTCCCGCTTAGGGCTCGCGAAGCTGACGCAACTGGTCGTCGCCAGGGCGGCCAGGCCCAGGGCGAACGTACGGGCGGAGAATTTCGAAAAACGGCGTGTCACTCACCCGTAAAGGCGGCGTGACGAGGCGAATGACAAGCGCAAAGACGCCGCGGCCCGCCTAGGACGCCTTCTTGCGGGGCGCGGCGCGCTTGGCGGGCGCTTTTGTCGCGGCCTTCTTTGGCTTGGCCGAGGACTTGGCCGTGGCGGATCCCGGCTTCTGGCCCAGGCTCTTGCGCAGGGCCTCCATCAGATCGACGACGTTGGAGGTGTCCGGCTCCTCGACCGTCACCTTGGCCTTGCCGCCCTTTTCCTTCTGCTTGATCAGGGCCCGCAAGGCGTCCTCGTAACGGTCCTTGAACTGGCTGGGATCGAACGGGCCTTCCTGCTGCTCGATGATTTTCTCGGCGATGGCCACCATCTGGGGGTCGGCCTTGCGGTCGGGAATGTCGTCGAACAGCTCGGCGGCGTCGCGCACCTCGTCATGGCTGCGCAGGGTGTAGCAGACCAGGCCGTTGTCGCGCGGCTCGATGGCCAGCAGCCGCTCGCGGGTGTGCATCACCACCCGACCCAGAGCGATCTTGCCCGCCCCGGCCATGGCGTCACGGATCACGGTATAGGCGTCGACCGCCAGCTTGCCGTCCGGCACCAGGAAATAGGGATTGTCCCAGTAGAGCCGGTCGATATCGTTGGCGTCGACGAAGCGCTCGATGTCGATCGTGCGGGTGCTTTCCAGCCGCACGCTCTCGATCTCTTCCGGCGTCAGGATCACATAGTGATCCTTCTCGTACTCATAGCCCTTGACCAGGTCGGCGCGGTCGACCGGACCCAGGTCCGGATCGGTGGCGATCATCTTGATGCGGTTGTGGGTCTTGGGGTGCAGCAGATTGAACCGCACCTCGCCGCCGGGGCTGACGGCCGTGTACATCGCCACCGGGCAGGTGACGAGCGACAGGCGCAGGTGGCCCTGCCAGGTAGGACGCGCGGCCATCTCTAAACCCTCCCGCCGGCGCGCACGGCCAGGGCGGGCGGCGCGGGCGGCGTGATCTTGGCGACGTCCGGCTTGACCTGCGCCGGCGCGGGCTCGCGCAGTTGGGCCACGAAGTCATCGCGCCAGGCGGTGACGTCATGACGGGTGACGTTGTCGATCAGGCTTTCGAACCGCCGCTTGCGCTCGTCCAGATCCATGTTCAGCGCCCGGGTCAGGGCGTCGGAGATCTCTTCGGGGCTGTTGGGGTTGATGATCAGCGCCTCCTTCATCTGCCGCGCGGCGCCGGCGAAGCGCGACAGGATCAGCACGCCCGGATCGTCCGGGGTCTGCGAGGCGATGTATTCCTTGGCCACAAGGTTCATGCCGTCACGCAATGGCGTGACCAGGGCGGCCTTCGACGCGCGATAGACCCCGGCCAGCTCGTCGCGGCGATAGCTGCGATTGAGATAGCGGATCGGGTTGTAGTCCATGTCGGCATAGGCGCCGTTGATCCGGCCGATCAGGCCGTCCAGCCGCCCGCGCAGGTCCTGGTAGGCCTCGACCTCGTCGCGCGAGATCGGGGCGATCTGCAGCAACATCACCTCGCGGCGCGCCTCGGGATTGTCGTGCAGGAACCGCTCGAAACCGATCAGTCGCTCCTCCAGCCCCTTGGAATAGTCCAGGCGGTCGACGCCCACGACCATCTTGCGGAACACGCTGTGGGCCATCAGCCGGTCGTAGACCCGCAGGGCCCGCGGGCTTTCCTTGATGCGGGCGAAATCTTCGGCGTCGATGCCGATCGGGAACGCCGCGGCGGTGGTGGTCTGGCCGAAGGCGGTCAGCCGCCCGTCCTCGGTCCGCTCGCCGCCGACCTCGTTGAACACATAGCCCTCGAAGGCCTGGACGCTCTCCTCGGTCTGGAAGCCGATCAGGTCGTAGTGGAACATCGCCTCGACCAGCGGCCGGTGACGCGGCAGGGTCACCACCAGCTGGTGGGCCGGCCAGGGGATGTGCAGGAAGAAGCCGATGCGGTTGGTCACGCCCAGCCGCCGCAGCTCCCGCGCCATCGGGATCAAATGATAGTCGTGCACCCAGATCACGTCGTCGGGCTCGATCAACGGCAGCAGGGTCTCGGCGAACCGCTTGTTGACCCGGTCATAGCCCTCGCCGAACGAGCGGTCGTAGGCGGTCAAGTCGACGCGGTAGTGAAACAGCGGCCACAGGGTCTTGTTGGCGTAGCCGTTGTAATATTCCTGATAGTCGCCCTCCTCGAGGTCGACGGTCGCGACCGTGACGCCATCGGCCTTCTGCATGTTCAGCTGGCCGGTGAACTTGTCGGTGGTCTTGCCGCTCCAGCCGAACCAGATGCCGGAATATTCGCGCAGGGCCGCGGCCAGGGCCATGGCCAGGCCGCCGACGCTCTCGTCGCCCTTGCCGGTCGGCGGGTTTACCCGATTGGAAACGACGATCAGACGGCTCATGCGGCGGCCTTTCCTGTCGAGGCGCTCAGCCAGTCGAGCACGGCGTTGAAGTCGTCCAGGCGATAGGCGGCCCGGGTCGGGCGCTCCGCGCCGACCAGCACGCCGTAGCCGCCGAGGCGGGCGGCGGCCGCGAAACCGTCCTCGTCGGTCAGGTCGTCGCCGATGAACACCGGCGTCGCGCCGTCAAACGGGGCCTCGCGCAGGAACGCCGAGACAGACTTGCCCTTGTCCTGACCCGGCGTACGCAGCTCCGCCACCATGTCGCCCAGTTGCAGCACCAGCCGCGAGCCCCGCGCCAGGCGCTCGGCCGCCTCGACCACCGCCTCGGCGGCCGAGGGCACGTTGCGGTAGTGCAAGGCGACGCTGAGATCCTTGTCCTCGAACAGCAGACCCTTGTCGCCGCGCGCCAGGTCGCGCAGCACGTCGCGGGCGTGGTCGAGGTCGGGATGCGGTGGAGTGCGATCAATGCCGTGGACGCCGCGCCGCACCAGGCCGTGAACGGCCGCGACGTATGTCACGCGGCCTTCCAGGATGCGGTCGAGATCTTCCAGCGCGCGGCCGCTGACCACGGCCAGTCGGCCGTCCAGCACCCGCGTCAGGTCGTCGAGCAGCGCCGCGCGGCGTGCGTCGGGGCCGACCTGTTCGGGTCGGGGCATGATCGGCGCCAGGGTTCCGTCTAGATCGAGAAACAAAGCCGCCCGGGGCGGCAAGGCGACAGGTGGTGGCGGCAGATCGTTCGACTCATGCCGAACGACCGACCCGAACGCGGTCATGGCGAGAAGGCCCTCTCCGATGATTACAGGTCCATGAAACGCGCTTTGGCGGCGTTTCGATCCCCTGGAAGTGGCGAAGCTAGGTCACGATCGGCTCACGCGGACGTGCGCGGGCGCCGGCCACTCGCCCAGGTTACGGCGAATTCATTTCACGCTCCGCATCGGCGGCGTTATTCACTACATATGTAACGCTACACCTGTAGTGAAACTGATCCAGGAGCCGCCGTGATCGAAGCTCTGCCCCGACGCGAACGCGAGGTTTTCGAGACCTTGTGTCGCCTGGAAGCCGGAACGGCCGCCGGTGTCCGCAACGCGCTCTCCGATCCGCTCAGCGACTCCGCCGTCCGCACCCTGCTCTCCCGACTGGAGGCCAAGGGCCTGATCGAGCGGACGACCGGCCCCGACGGTTTCCTCTACAGCCCCGTCCAACGGACCGAAGCGGTCGCCGCCGGCGCGCTGCGGCGGATGATCGACACCTTCTTCGCCGGCTCGGCGGCCAGCGCCGCCACCGCGCTGCTGGGCCTGGGCCAGCGGTTGACGCCCGAGGAAGCCGCCGCGCTCGAGCAGGCCATCGATCAGGCCGTGGAGCGCGAGCCATGACCTGGACCCTGTTGATCTCGCTGCTGGTCAAGTCCAGCCTGATCGCCGGCGCCGGCCTGGCCTGCGCCCGGTTCCTGACCCGGCGTCCGGTCGAGCGGACCGACATCCTGCGGGCCACGGTCTGCCTGTTGCTGGCCTTGCCCGTCATCATGAACGTCCTGCCCGCGATGGACCTGGCCCTGCTGCCGGCCGCCCCGCCGCCGGTTCCGCCCCCCGCGCCTCTGGCATTGGCGAGCGAGGCGAACACAGCGACGCCGGGCTTGTCCGCCTGGTCCGGTCTGGGCCTGGTCGGCGGCCTGTGGCTGCTGGGCTTCGTCGCCATCGCCGGCCGGCTGCTGCTGGGACTGCACACCCTCAGCCGCTGGACCCGCGAGGCCAGCCCCGTGACCTGCGCCGACTGGTTGGCGCCGCTCGAACCGCTATCGCCCGCCGACCGGCCCGGCCTGGTAGCCAGCGACCGGATCGCCAGCCCTCTCAGCTGGGGCGTCGCGCCAGGCTTCATCCTCGTCGATCCGGCCAGCCTGGCCGAGCGACGGGCGGCGCCGGCCATCCTGGCCCACGAACTGGCCCACCTGCGGCGTCACGACTGGCTCTTCCTGGTCCTGTCGCGTCTGGCCCTGGCGATGTTCTGGTTCAGCCCGCTGGTCTGGCGCCTTCACACCGTCCTGGTCGAGCGCTCGGAGGAGGCCGCCGACGCCGCCGCGATCCAGAGCGTCGACCGCGCCGTCTACGCCAAGGCCCTGGTCGGCCTGGCCGCCCATCCCCACCACGCCGGCGCTCGCCCCGCCCGTTCTCGCCTCCTTCGGGGCGCCGCGACCGCCATGGCCGCCGACGCCCGAACGCTGAAGACAAGGATCGCCTGCATCATGACGAACACGTCCGCACGCCGCCGGCCGCTCACGGTGGTCCTGGCCATCGCCGCCCTCGCCGCCGTCGCCACGCCGATGGCCGCGCTGGGACTTACCCGACAGGACTGGGTCGCGCCGCCCGAGCCGCCGGCCCCGCCGCCCGTCCCGGCTCTGGCTGATCTGCCCGTTCCGCCGGCTCCGCCCGCGCCGCCCGCGCCGCCGGCGGACATGATGGAGATGGCGGCGCTCATCCCGCCGCCGCCCGCTCCGCCCGCTCCGCCCGAGCCGCCCGAGCCCCCGCCGCCCCCGCCGCCGCCTGCTCCGCCTGAGCCCCCGGAGGGCGTAAGCCACATCTACTACCGATCGGCCACGCCCGCCGAAAGGCAAGCCGCCGCCGAGGCTCGCGCCCTGGCCGCCGAGGCGCGCGTTCAGGCCGATCGCGCCCGGCGCGACGCCGATAACGACCGCGCCCAGGCCGTCATCACCCGCCTGGCCGCTGACCAGGCGCGGGTCGAAGCCGAGCACGCCAGGGTCGAGGGAGAACGCGCCCGCCAGATCGGCGAGCGCGCCCGCGAGGAGGCCGCGCGCCACAGGGTCAATGCCCGCGCCCAGATGGCTCAGGGCGCGGTGCAGATGCGCAACGGCGCCCAGCAGATGCGCGAGGAAGCCGCCCGCCTGCGCGACCCCGCCTACCGCGCAAGGCAGATCGAGGACAACCGCGCTCGCGGCAATGTGGTCACCGACGCCGAACTTCGGGCCCTTTCCAACCGCCTGCCCTCCCAGGCCGACGACCTGGACCGTCAGGCCGACAAGCTGGCCGCAAAGGCTCGTGAGCCGGCTTAGGGGCCGCCGACACTCAGACGCTCCTAACGTGCCGTCATTCCCGCCCTTGTGGCGGGAACCTCTCTATCCGCCGCAGGTGCAGCGGTGTGGCGCGCTGGCGCGCCAAAGCCCCTCACCGTCAGCTGACCCAGGGGTTCCCGCCACAAGGGCGGGAATGACGGACAAGAGGAACTCGAAGCGATCAAGTCCACCGCTGAATGCCACTTCTTCGGCGCCTAGCTCCTAGCCCAACCGCTTGATCGCCGCCTTCAGGGGCTTGGCGGCGTCGAAATAGTCTTCCCAGGCGGTGCTCTTGGCGATCAGGTCGGGGGCGGTGCGGATCGTGTACTTGGTCGGATCCAGCCCGGCCTTCACCTGGGTCCAGTTCAGCGGCATCGACACCGTGCCGCCGGGGCGGGCCCGGGCCGAAAGCGGCGCGACGGCGGTCGAGGTGCGGTCGTTGCGGAGATAGTCAAGGAAGATCCGTCCCTCCCGCGCCTTCTTGCTCATGGTGATCAGGTACTTGTCGGGGGCGTCGGCGGCCATGCGGGCGCAGACCTCGCGGGCGAAGGTCTTGGCTACATCCCACGGGACCTTGTCAGACAAAGGCGTGACGATGTGCAGGCCCTTGCCGCCCGTGGTCTTGCAGAAGCTGACCAGGCCCAACTCCTCCAACCGGTCGCGGATCTCGCGGGCCCCGCCGATCACGTCCTCGAAGGTCACGCCCGGCGCGGGGTCGAGGTCGAAGACCAGGCGGCCGGCCACCTCCGGATCGCCCGGTTGGCAGTTCCAGGGGTGGATCTCGACGGCGGCGATCTGGGCGGCGGCGACCAGGGCCTCGACCCGGTCGAACCGGATGTAGGGCTGCTTGTCGCCCTTCACGGTGGTCAGCTCGATCAGCGACGACATCCCGCGCATCGCGTGGCGCTGGAAGAAGGTCTCGCCGCCGATCCCGTCCGGCACCCGGATGATCGAGGCCGGGCGGCCCTTGATGTGCGGCAGCATCCAGGCGCCGACCGCCTCCATGTAGCGGGCCAGGTCGATCTTGGTCCCGGGCGCGCCATCGACATCGGGCCATAGCGGCTTGTCCGGCTTGGAGATCGTCACGCCCAGCACGATGCTGCTTTCCTTGGCGGTGACGATCGTCTGGGATTTCGGCGCGGCCTTGGCCTTGCCGGCCTTGGGCGTCGGCTCGGCCAGTTCGGCGGTCTCGGCGGGCGCGGGAAGCTCGGCCTCGACCTCGGCGGCAGGCTTGTCCTCCCGCAGGCCCTTGAACGAGGCCTGGCGGATCGAGCCGTCGCCGGTGAAGCCGGCATATTCGATCTCGGCCACTAGTTCGGGCTTCACCCAGTGGATGTTGTCAGCCTTGCGCGGCGCGCCCTTGCCTTCGAATGGCGAGGTCTTGGTTTCCAGCGCCTTCAGGCGGGGCAACAGCTTGGCCACCTTATCGCGGCCGAAGCCGGTGCCGATCCGGCCGACATGGGCCAGCTTGCCGTCGCGATAGACCCCGGCGATCAGCGACCGGAAGGCGCTTCCCGTCGTGGTGTAGCCGCCGATCACCACCTCGTGCCCGGCCCGGCACTTGGCCTTGGTCCAGGTGTCGCTGCGGCCGGAGCGATAGGGCGCGTCCAGTCGCTTGGAGATGATCCCCTCCAGCTCCAGCTTGCAGGCCGATAGCAGCACCGCATCGCCGGCGGTTTCGAAATGGTCGACAAAGCGCAGGCGCGGCTCGTCCTCGCCCATCATCGCCTTCAGCCGCGCCTTTCGCTCGCGGAGCGGCAGGTCGCGCAGGTCCTCGCCGTTTTCCGCCAGCAGGTCGAAGGCGAAGAAGATCAGGTCGCCGGTATCGCCGTCCGATAGCGCCGCCTGCAGGCCGGCGAAGTCGGGCTGGCCGGCCGCGTCCAGGGCCACGACCTCGCCGTCGATGATGCTGTCGGGCAGGTCGGCGGCGGCCTGCGCGATCGCGGCGAACTTCTCGGTCCAATCCAGGCCCTTGCGGGTGCGCAAGCTCGCGCGGCCGTCCTCGACGCGCAACTGCACGCGGTAGCCGTCGAACTTGATCTCATGCGCCCAACCAGGGCCGGCGGGCGGGCGGTCCAGCGACTTGCACAGCTGGGGTTCGATGAATTCGGGCAGGCCTCCGGGTTTCTTCTTCCCCTTCTTGCTGTCATCCCGGACGAGCGCGTAGCGCGAAGATCCGGGACCGCCGGAAGCGCGGCGCTCAGGCGTCGGTCCCGGGTCTTCGCTTCGCTTCGCCCGGGATGACAACTCAGTTGAGGCGAAAGAACGCGTCTCCTCCGCCTCCTTCTGCAGCGCCTCCCGCTCGGCCTTGGTCCGCGAGGTCCAGACCGCGTCCTTCTCGCCCTTGGCCTTCAGGATGAACGGCTTGGGCGCCTTGCCCTTGCCGGCGGCGATGTCGGCCATGGTCCGGCCCGAGGCGATCGAGGCGTCCTCTTCCAGCAAGTCCATGCCCTCGCCCGGCCTCGCCGCCTCGTCCTTGTGCTTGATCAGCAGCCAGTTGGAGCGCTTACCCTTCCCGTCTTTCGCATTGCGGTCCCAGTTCATCCGTACCAGAACCCAGCCGCCGTGCAGGCGCTCGCCCTCCAGCACGAATTTCAGCTCGCCCTTTTTCAGGGCCTTGTTCACGTCCTCGAAGCCCGGCTCGGGGCTCCAGTAGCCGCGGTCCCACAGTTGCACCGTGCCGCCGCCGTACTGGCCCTGGGGGATCGTGCCTTCGAAGTCGCCATAGTCCAGCGGGTGGTCCTCGACCTCGACCGACAGCCGTTTGTCGGCCGGGTCCAGGGACGGGCCCTTGGTCACCGCCCACGACTTCAGCACCCCGTCGACCTCCAGGCGGAAGTCGTAGTGCAGGCGGCTGGCGTCGTGCTTCTGGATCACGAACCGCGCATGGGGCGCGGGCGCAACGGCGTTGTCGCCGCTGGGCTCGGCCGTCTGCTGGAAATCGCGTTTGCGGCGGTATTCGGCGAGCTGTTCGTGGGCCATGGCGAGGCTCCCCGCTGTGAGGGTAAATCTGTCAGGGGTAATCGCCGTCGTCGTTGGCGGTTCCGAGTCGTTCGGCGTCGATGCGCTTGACCAAGGCCTTGGGCGCCAGGATCCGCCAGGCCTGGGTCAGCAATCCGGCCAGCTCGGCCTCGTCGATCGCGTCCAGCCGCACCAGCACGGCGGGAAAGCCGCGATAGTGGTCGTCGTCGAAGAAGCGGTCGGGGGCGGCTTCCAGCAGCATCGCCTTGGTCTCGCGCAGGCAGCGCACGGCGATCACGCCCTCGACCAGCTCACGCGGCGCCTTGGGATGGGCGCGGGCCAAATAGGACCAGGCGATACCCTTGCCGCGCACGTCGAACGCCAGACGCGCGCCCTCCGGGCTCGCCTCGACTTCGGGCAGGGCCAGGGCCAGACGGCGGAGAGCGGCAAGATCGACCATGATCGCTACTGAAAGCCCCGCGGCACGGGCATGACAATCCCCTGCCACCGGTGTCGCGTCGCCGATTGTCAATGACACCGGTTTCCATTATGCACGACCAAAGCCCGTTTTAACGGGACTGTAGTGTGTAGCGCGAGGGAGGATTCGCGGCGTGACCGTTTCCGAGGCCGAGAGCGAGGTGTTCGCACCGGCGTCCATCGCCCCACAATTCGTCGAGGCGCGCCTGAAGGGCGTGTCGGTTCCCGGCTATCCGGGCGGCGTGCTGCCCCAGTCCATGGCCGACGGCTACGCGGTCCAGGATTTGGCCATCGACATGTGGCCCGACGAGCTGGTCGGCTGGAAGGTGGGCCTGGTTCCCCCGCAGCACCGCGAACGCCTGGGCGCCGAGCGCCTGGCCGGTTGCATCTTCAAGACCAAGGTCTGGGACGCGGGCGAGCAGCCCACGCCGTTCCGCGCCATCGCCGGCGGCTTCACCGCCGTCGAGGCCGAATTCATCATCCGCCTGGGCAAGGACGCTCCGGCCGACAAGACCGAATGGACCGCCGAAGAAGCCGCCGAGTATGTGGGCGAGCTGATCGTCGGCATCGAGATCGCCGGCAGCCCTCTGGCCACCATCAACCAGCTGGGCCCGCCCATCGTCGCCTCGGACTTCGGCAACAACGACGGCCAGATCCTGGGCACGGTGGTCGAGAACTGGCGCGACATCGCCTGGGAAGACATGCCGGCCGAGACCTTCATCAACGGCGTGTCGGTCGGTAAGGGCGGCGCGTTCTCGATCCCCGGTTCGCCCCTGGCGGCCCTGGCCTTCCTGCTGGGCCACGTCGCCTCGCGCGGTCGTCCGCTGAAGAAGGGCATGCTGGTCACCACCGGCGCCAGCACCGGAATTCATGACATTGCCGCAGGGGATACCTCCCGCGTAGACTTCGGCCCGTTCGGAAGCGTCGCCTGCGTCGCTGTGCCGGCCTAGACGATCGAAAACCGGCGGGGCGTCGGAATAACTACAAGCCAAAGGGTGAGGATGTGACGTCCATGGACGCTCCAACAATGCCGGCTCCTTCCGAGAAGATCGGGCGGTATCGGTGGGTTATCGTCGGCCTGCTGTTCCTGGCGATGGTGATCAACTATGTCGATCGCCAGACCATCGGTCTGCTGAAGGCCGACCTTTCGGCCGAGTTCGGCTGGAACGAGAAGCACTACGCCGACCTCGTATTCTACTTCCAGCTGGCCTATGCCGTGGCCTACCTGGCGTGGGGCAAGATCATGGACAAGATCGGGGCCCGCTGGGGCTTCGGCATCGCGTTCCTGATCTGGCAAGGCGCCCATATCGGTCACGCCTTGGCCAAGGGCTTCGGCGGCTTCGCCATCGCCCGCATGGGCCTGGGCGTCGGCGAGGCCGGCGGCTTCCCGGGCGGCATCAAGGCCGTGGCCGAGTGGTTCCCCAAGAACGAGCGCGCCCTCGCCACCGGCATCTTCAACGCCGGCACCAATATCGGCGCCATCGTCACCCCGCTGGTGGTGCCGGGCATCGTGCTGGCCTGGGGCTGGCAGATGGCCTTCATCGTCACCGGCGTGGTCGGGCTGGTCTGGCTGCCGCTTTGGCTGATCGTCTATCGCCGCCCGCGTGAGCAGAAGAACCTCTCGGCCGCCGAACTGGCGCACATCGAGCAGGATCCGGCCGACCCCGTCGAGAAGATCGGCTGGGCCAAGCTGCTGACCAAGCGGGAAACCTGGGCCTTCGCCCTGGGCAAGTTCCTGATCGACCCGATCTGGTGGATGTTCCTGTTCTGGCTGCCCGACTTCCTGGGCAAGCGCTACGGCCTGGACCTGAAGACCTTCGGCCCGCCGCTGATCGCCATCTACCTGCTGTCGGACGTCGGCAGCGTGGGCGGCGGCTGGATGTCGTCCAAGTTCATGAAGATGGGCTGGAGCATCAACAAGGCCCGCAAGATCACCATGCTGATCTGCGCCCTGCTGGCGGTTCCGGTCGTCTTCGCCGCCAATGTCGACAGCCTGTGGCTGGCCGTCCTGATCATCGGCGTCGCCACGGCGGCCCACCAAGGCTTCTCGGCCAACCTCTACACCCTGCCGTCGGACGTCTTCCCGCGCGGCGCGGTGGGTTCGGTCGTGGGCATCGGCGGGATGCTGGGCGCCTTCGGCGGCATGGTGTTCTCCAAGTACATCGGCCAGGTCCTGGAGACGATCGGCACCTACACACCGATCTTCCTGATCGCCGGCAGCGCCTATCTGGTGGCCCTGCTGGTCGTGCACCTGCTGACCCCCAAGATGGAGCCGGTGAAGATCTAACGGTCATCACCTGCCTCTCAGGAACGAGCCCCCGATCGAAAGGTCGGGGGCTTTTTCTTTGCCGCCCGGGAAGAGCTATAAGACTCGCCATGCCCTCCCCCCTCCCCTTCAAGGTCGCCCTGGTCGGCTACGGCTTCGTCGGCAAGGCCTTCCACGCGCCGCTGATCGCCGCCACGCCCGGCCTGGTTCTGCACACCGTGGTCTCCAGCGACCCCGCCAAGGTCCACGCCGACCATCCCGGCGTGAAGGTCGCGCCTGATCTCGAGACGGCCCTGGCCGATGCCCAGATCGACCTGGTGGTGATCGCCACCCCCGACCCGCTGCACGCGGCCCAAGCCCACGCGGCCCTGGACGCCGGCAAGGCCGTGGTGATCGACAAGCCGTTCGCGGTCACCCTGGACGAGGCGCGCGCCGTCGCCGACCACGCCCAGCGGGCCGGCAAGCTGCTGAGCATCTTCCACAACCGCCGCTGGGACAGCGACTTTCTCACCCTCAAGGCCCTGATCGCCGACGGGTCGCTGGGCGAGATCGTGCAGTACGAAAGCCACTTCGACCGCTTCCGCCCGGCGGTTCGCGACCGCTGGCGCGAGAAGCCCGGGGCCGGCGCCCTGCTGGACCTGGGCCCGCACCTGATCGACCAGGCTCTGCAGCTGTTCGGCCCGCCCCAGGCGGTCTATGCCGACCTGGCGGCCCAGAAGGACGGCGGCCAGGCCCCGGACTACTTCCATCTGGTCCTGCGCTATCCGCGCCTGCGGGTGCTGCTGCACGCCAGCCAGATGACGATCGACTCGCGCCTGCGGCTGGCCGTGCACGGGACCAAGGGCAGCTTTCACAAGGAAGGCCTGGACAATCAGGAGAACGCCCTGAAGGCCGGCGTCGTCCCGGGTTCGCAAGGCTGGGGCGCCGATCCGCGTCCCGGGACCCTGAGCGTCCCTGATGGCGAAAGCACGAGCAGCCGCGTGGTCGAGGGCGTGCCCGGCGACTATCTGGCCTACTACGCCGCCATCCGCGACGCTCTGTCGGGCCACGGCGACAATCCCGCTTCGCCCGAAGAGGCCCTGGCGGTGATGGAGCTGATCGAACTGGCCCAGCGCAGCGCCGCCGAAGGCCGCGAGCTGCCGCTGTGACGGATACCGAACTGCTGGCCGCCATCGCCGCCCAGGAGAAGGCCCTGGTCTTCCAGCGCTTCACCCTGGAGACCGCCTGGACCCTGGGAACCGCGCTGCGCGACGCGGCCCTGGCCCGCCAGGCCCCGGTGGCCATAGACATCAGCCTGCGCGAGCGCCCGCTGTTCCACGCCGCCTTGCCGGGCGCGGGCCCCGACAACGCCGACTGGGTGCGCCGCAAGCGCAACACCGTCATGACCCTGGCGACCAGCACCCTGGCCGTGGGGCTGAAGCTGAAGGCCTCGGGCGAGACCCTGGAACAGCGCTACGGCCTCTCCCCGCGCGACCACGCGGCCCATGGCGGCGGCTTCCCGCTGATCCTGGAGGGCCTGGGCTGCATCGGCGCGATCACCGTCTCGGGCCTGCCGCAGGTCGAGGATCATGGGCTGGTGGTCGAGGTGCTGGCGCGGTTGCTGGAGTCACAGGCCGCGCCCGCGCCCTAAGGCGTATCGACATTCAGCATTTGAGACGAAAACCTCGTCCTTCGACAGGCTCAGGATGAGGTTTTTCAACCGCCGAGCCTGTAAATGGTCCTCATCCTGAGCCTGTCGAAGGACGAGGACCACGCAACGCGTTTGAATATCGATCGGCCCTAGGCCGTCCCACCGGGAGGGCCGTCGATCAGGTGCTGCCGATCCGCAGGCCGATGCCCCAGCCCTTCACCAGTCCCACGATCAGTAGAACGATCATCGCCACGCCCGCCAGGGAGACGATGGCGGTGATGTAGGTGATCGGCGAGATCAGGATCCAGGGGAGAACGGCCACGGCCGCCGCGACCAGAAAACCGAGGATGTACAGGACGATACGCATGAAATGCCCCTTCCCTTGCTGTCCTGGGACGTTGGCATAGAAACGTCAACAGAACAACCTTAGCAATCTATCTAACTTATACTCTCGCTTTTGGACGCACGCAGCTGGCCGGTTACGATCCACGAACGGCCCGTTCAGGATTGCCGGATTGTTCGGTCAGCCGACGGACCATAAGGTTCACCGGCGAGAACCGGCGGGTCGACCGGAGACGCTGGGAGCCAGACAGTTTGCCAGACCCCTTGAACCCGCTTCTGTTGAACCTGCTGGTCGCGCTGGGCGTGGGCCTGCTGATCGGGACGGGCCGCGAGCGCGCTCTGAACGACCCGATGGCGCCGGCCGACGCGGGCGTGCGCACCTTCTCGATCGCCGCCCTGGGGGGCGCCGTCGCGGTCGCTTCCGGCGGCGTCGTGCTGCTGGCGGTGCTGATCACGCTCGTCGCCGGCTTGGCGGGCCTGAGCTATTGGCGCAACCGCGAACAGGATGGGCCCGGCCTGACGACCGAGTTCGCGCTGCTGCTGACGGTGCTGGCCGGCGGCCTGGCCATGAAGGCGCCCTCGGTCGCCGGGGCGGTGGGCATCGTCACCGCCCTGCTGCTGTCCAGCCGCGAGCGCCTGCATCACTTCGTGCGCACGGTGCTGACCGAGAACGAGGTGCGCTCGGCCCTGATCCTGGGCGCGGCTCTGGTCGTGGTCATGCCGCTGCTGCCCGATCGGCAGATGGGGCCGTACGAGGCCCTCAATCCCAAGTCCGTCTGGCGGTTGGTGGTGCTCGTGCTGCTGATCGGCGCGATCGGCCACCTGGCGACGCGGGTGCTGGGCGCGCGGTTCGGCCTGCCGATCTCGGGCTTGGCCTCGGGCTTCGTGTCCAGTTCGGCGACGATCGGCGCCATGGGCGCGCGAGCGGCCAAGGATCCGAAGATCATGACCTCGGCCGTGGCCGGCGCCGTGCTCTCCACCGTGGCCACGGTGATCCAGATGGCCGTGGTGGTGGGCGCCACCAGCCCGGCGGCCTTGCAGGCCCTGGCCGCCCCGCTGATCGCCGCGGGCCTGGTCGCCGCGGCCTATGGCGCGGCCTTCACCCTCGCGGCGCTGCGCGCGCCCGCGCCGAAGGACGAGCAGCGGTCCGACAGCGCCTTCAGCCTGACCGGCGCCCTGATCTTCGCCCTGACCCTGTCTGTTGTGCTGCTGGCCTCGGCCGCCCTGCGCGCGGAGTTCGGGGAAACCGGCGCGATCCTGGCCGCCGCCGTGGCGGGATTCGTCGACACCCACGCCCCGGCGATCTCGATCGCCTCGCTGACCGCCAACGGCCGGATGAGCGCGCAGGAGGCCGTCATTCCAATCCTGGCCGGCTTCACCACCAACACGATCACCAAGATCATCGTGGCCGCCGCCAGCGGAGGCCGCGCCTTCGCCCTGCGGGTTGCCCCCGGCGTGGTCTTGGTGGCGGCGGCCGCCTGGGCCGGCGCCCTGGTCGGCCATGTCGCGACCTAGGGATTGTTGGCTTGGATTGAAGCGCTTGCTCTTTCTCCGTCTCCCCGGCGAAGGCCGGGGCCCAGGTGAAACCCACGAGCCGCTCTGGATAAATCTGGATCCCGGCCTTCGCCGGGAAGACGGTGTAGGGGCGGCTGATGGTTCGATCTAAAACGAAGATGCGCTAGGGCAAAAAAACTTATCCCCATCGCTCCCGGCGTGTTTCTCCAACGAATTCAACGCTGGAAATCCACTTATCCTCCCCCTCCCGGGCTGGCGCATAATCAGGGCATCTCAAGGCGATGGGGAGGGCGCTAAGGCCTGCGACCTTCGCGGCCTTGGGATGCGGTCGAGCGGGTCGTGCTCGTCGGCGGTGACTTGCTGTCAAAGGCAGGTCACGACCCACATCCTCCAGGGCCGGCCGGGCATGGAACACTAAAACGGCGTGGATGCAGGGGCTGGCGAGAACCAAGGCGGGTGGTGACACGCGCCGTACCGGACCGGGCAACGCGAGCCCGGCCCGCCCGTCGGGGGCCAAGACCGGCGAGGTCCGAACAGGGCCGATCGTCGGACGCTCCCGAATAACGATCGCGCGGAGCGTCGGTCTGAGTCGAAACGGTATTCACTACAAAAGCTTCCGGGCTTGGCCCGGCGCTCCGCAACCCTCCCCACACCTTCAGCGGCCAACCGCGTGAGGCGGCGAAGCCGTGCCCAGAACTCTCGACAGGCCCATGGGCCTGTCCCCTTCGACGCCAAGGAGACCTCATGCCCAGAACCCGAACCCGCGTCCTGCGACGGACGCGTCCATACGATCCCGAATGGCCGCCTGCCCGCGTGGCCCAGTTGCGTCGCGACATTCGCAAGAAGATGGCCAAGTTCACGGCTTCGGGAGCCTACGACCGAGCGCTAGCGGAGCGCAACGCCCAGACCGCCGCCCAGAAAAAAGCCCCCAGCCTTGCGACCGGGGGCTCCGCCAAGCCGGACGAGCCGGCCTGGGATGACTAAGCCGCCTACGACGAGGACTAGCGGATGACCCGCGCGCCCTTGCCCTTCATCACGGCCTCGACCTCGGCCTGGCGCACCATCGAGGTGTCGCCGGGCGTGGTCATGGCCAGGGCGCCGTGAGCCGCGCCGTACTCGACGGCGGCCTGGGGGCCCTTGCCTTCCATGAAGCCGAACGCGAGACCGGAGGCGAAGCCGTCGCCGCCGCCGACGCGGTCATAGATCTCGAGGTTCTCGCGCATCATCGACGAGTAGAACTCGCCGCCGGCGTACAGGATCGCCGACCAGTCGTTGACCGAGGCGGTCTTGGCGTTGCGCAGGGTGGTGGCGGCGACCTTGAAGTTCGGGAACTGCTTCACAGCGGTCTCGATCATCTTCTTGAAGTTGGCCGGATCGATCGAGCTGATGTGCTCGTCCAGGCCTTCGACCTCAAAGCCCAGGCAGGCGGTGAAGTCTTCTTCGTTGCCGATCATCACGTCCACATATTGGGCGATGTGGCGGTTGACCTTCTGGGCCCCCTCCTTGCCGCCCTGCGACTTCCACAGCGAGGCGCGGTAGTTCAGGTCGTAGGAGATCACGGTGCCGTACTTGCGGGCCACTTCGACCGCTTCGATCACGGCTTCGGCGGTGTTGCTGGCCAGGGCCGCGAAGATGCCGCCGGTGTGGAACCAGCGAACGCCTTCTTCGCCGAACAGCTTTTCCCAGTTCACTTCGCCGGGGCGGATCTGCGAGGCGGCCGAGTGACCCCGGTCGCTGCAGCCCAGGGCCGGACGCACGCCGAAGCCCTTTTCGGTGAAGTTCAAACCCACGCGGGTGTTGCGGCCCAGGCCGTCGAAGTCGCGCCAGATGATGTGCGAGGTGTCGACCCCGCCCTGCATCATCAGGTCCTCGACCAGCCAGCCCAGGTCGTTGACCGGAAGGGCCGTCACGGCCGTGGAGCGCTTGCCCCAGCACTTCTTGAAGGCGCGGGCGACATTGTATTCGCCGCCGCCTTCCCAGACGTTGAACTGGCGGGCGTTGCGAACCCGGCCAAAGCCCGGGTCGAAGCGCAGCATCACTTCACCGAAGGACGCGCAGTCCCACTTCGTTTCCGAAGCCGGGCGGATATTGAGGATGTTGTCGGTCATCTAGGCTTTCCCACGAACCTTCTTGATCAGATCGACGGTCTCTTGGACCTTCTTGGTGATGCCGGCGTAGTCGCCCGCGTCGAGCAGTTCCTGCGTGATGAGCTTGGAGCCCATGCCGGCGGCGACGATGCCCGCGCCGAACCACTTCTTGACCGAGGCTTCGTCGGGATCGACGCCGCCCGTCGGCATGATGCGGGTCCAGGGCATCGGGCCCAGCACCGCCTTGACGAAGTCCGGGCCGCCGACCGACGAGCCGGGGAACACCTTGACGATCTCGCAGCCCAGTTCTTCGGCGTACGAGATTTCCGAGGCCGAGCCGCAGCCGGGCGAATAGGGGATCTTGCGGCGGTTGCAGACCTTGGCGACGTCGGCGTTGAGGATCGGGCCGACCACGAACTTGGCGCCGTTGGCGATGTAGATGCCGGCGGTGGGAGCGTCGACGATCGAGCCCACGCCCATGATCACGCGCGGATCGGCCGAGGCGAAGTGACGGGTCACTTCGTAGAAGACGTGGCTGGCGAAGTCGCCGCGGTTGGTGAACTCGATGCAGGGCGCGCCGCCGTCGGCGCAGGCCTGGATCACCTTCTTACAGACCTCGACGTCGGGGTGATAGAAAACCGGGATGACGCCCTGGTCCATCAGCGCCGTCAGCACGGCCATGCGGTCTTTCACCATCAGTACTGCTCCTCAAAGGATCGATCTTGCGTGCGGCCCGGCTGGTGGGCTTCGGCGTGGAAGATTTGGCCGCGTTCGGCGCTGGGCGACCGTTTAGACCGCGTTGCGAGCGGACGCCACACCGGAGGCTCCCCCGACGTCAATTCGCGGGCCCAATTCGCGCGCCAACTGGCTTGGTTGTCTTCCTTCGTTCCCATCCTGCCCGGTGCTCCGACGGATCGGGTTCCGCGCCACGTTTCCCAGCCGACCGCTCCGCGGAAACTGGGCTCTCAAAATAAAGGGGCGCCGAGACAAAGCTCGGCGCCCTTGAAGTTTGCGCAGGAGCGAACTCAGAAAGAGCCGCGGACGTTCAGGACGGGCCAAGCCCGTCCGAAACGTCGATGATACCGGTGTCATTGCGGCCAAGCCGCTTTGCTACCGGTGTCATTTAGGAATCTACCCCGAAGCGACGCCTCGTGCAAGCGCCGTCAAAACGTTGTTCGCCGTTTTGACGGCGGTGATGAAAAGGCCGGTGACGCAGGTGGAGACACACGCTCACGGGACGCATTCCGCCAATCCTGGCGAGGCCGCTGGATGGGTGTGCGTCCCCTGGGCGCCCCTGCCCTCACCCGGTGTTGCGAAGCCCCGCCGCGATGCCGGCCACGGTCAGCTGGATGGCCAGGCGCACGTTCTCGTCCTGGTCGCCGGCCCGGCGGCGGGCCAGCAGCTCCAGCTGCAGATGGTTCAACGGGTCGACCGACAGCCCGGCCAGCGCCACCGACTCCGCCAGCTCCGGCTGGTTGTCGAGCAGGGCCGAGCCGCCGCGGATCGCCAGGGCGATCTGCGAGGCCTCGTCATGCTCGCGCTGGATCGTGTCGAAGATCCGCTGGGCGTCGGCCTTGTCTTGCGACAGGTCCTTGTACCGGGCCGCGATGCCCATGTGGCTCTGGGCCAGGGCCAGCTCCATGTTCGACAGCAGAGCGCCGAAGAAGTCGAAGCCGCCGGCCAGGTCCTGCAACTGCCCCGTCGACAGCCCGGCCCGCTCGACGCCCGAGGCGAAACCGTACCAGCCGGGCAGCATGAAGCGGGCCTGCGACCAGCTGAACACCCAGGGGATGGCCCGCAGGTCCTCGATCTTGCGGCTGGCGGTGCGGCTGGCCGGCCGGCTGCCGATGTTCAGGCCGACGATCTCGCCGATCGGCGTGGCCGACCAGAAGAAGTCCTCGAACGCTGGATCGTCGTACACCAGGGCCCGGAAGCCGTGGAACGAGGCCTCGGCCAGGGCGGTCATGGCCGCCTCGACCTTGGGATCGGGCCGTTGAACCGGACGCTCGCTGGCGATCAGGGCGGCCGCGGCAAGTCCGTCCAGGTTGCGGCGGGCGGTCGGCTGGTCGCCGAACCGGCGGGCGATCATCTCGCCCTGCTCGGTCATGCGGATCCGGCCCTGGACGGTGCCGGCCGGCTGCGCCATCACCGCCTCGGCGGCCGGTCCCCCGCCCCGCCCGACGCTGCCGCCGCGGCCGTGGAACAGTTGAAGCCCCACGCCCATCCGCTCGGCCTCGAAGGCCAGGGCCGAGGCGCCGCGGGCCACGCCGCGCCGCGAGGCCACATAGCCGCCGTCCTTGTTGCTGTCGGAGTAGCCGAGCATGATCTCCTGCACCGGCCGGTCGCCGAGGATGGTGCGGGACAGCGGCAGCTCCAGCCACTGGCGCAGCACGCGGGGGCCGTTCTCCAGGTCGCCGATGGTCTCGAACAGCGGGCTGATCTTGACCGAGGCGCGCGGCGCGGCTCCGCCCCAGACCAGACCCACCTGCTTGAGCAGGACCAGCGGCTCCAGGATGTCCGACAGGGTCGCCGACTTGGAGATGACATAGGCGCCAATGCAGCCGTGACCGTAGTCGCGGACCATCTGGGCGGCGGCCTCCATGGTGGCCAGCTCCTTGGTCGTCTCCTCGCCATAGGCGGTGAACGGCGAGACCAGGGGTCGCTGGTGCGACAGCTCGCTGATCAGCAGCGCCGAGCGGGCCTCCTCGTCGAGATCCAGGTACTTGACCCCCGAGCCGGCGCGCTGGAACAGCTCGTGCAGCGTCCGCTCGTGGACGTCGGCGTTCTGGCGCAGGTCCAGGCTCATCAGGTGGAAGCCGCAGGCCTGGGCCACCTCGACCAGGGTGCGCAGAGCCGAGCCGACCAGACGCTCGCCGCCGTTGCGCTCAAGGCTGTCGATGACGATCTTCAGGTCGGCGACGAAGGCGTCCGGATGGCCGTAGGGCTCGACGTCGGTGCGACTGGTGGCGAAGGCCACCCACTGGTTGGTCAGCTTCTGGGACACCGCCGAGAGGCGGTCGAAGATCAGCTCCAACGCCAGGCGATACGGCTCGTCCAGACGGTGGACGGACGGATCCCGGGTCTGGGCGGCCAGGGCGCGCAGTTCCTCGGACACCGGCGCATAGGCGGTGGAGACCGCCAGGTTGGACCACAGCTTGCGAACCTCGCCGGCGTACCAGTCCAGAATCACCCGGGCCTGGGAGGCCAGGGCCAGCTTCAGGGTGTCGCCGTTGACGCCGGGGTGGCCATCACGGTCGCCGCCCAGCCACGAGCCCATCTTCAGCAGCGGGGCCATCTGGCCGTGCTCGCCGATTTGCTGCGACCAGTCGTCATAGAGGTCGATGATCGCCGGAAGGATCGAGGTGCGCACGATCGACAGGGCGTTGCGGATCTCGTCCTTCACGGTGATCCGCTCGGGACGATACAGCCGGGTGCGCCACATCAGGGCGATCTCGCGGAACAGCCGCTCGCGGATCTCCGCGTCCATCGACGGCGGCAGGTGATGGCGGCGCAGGGCCATCAGGCGCGAGATCTCGGTCTCGCGATCGACCATGCTGCGACGGCGCACTTCGGTCGGGTGTGCGGTCAGCACCGGCACCACGTTCATGGCGGCCAGGGTCTTGGTCAGCTCGGCCGGCGACTTGCCGTCGGCGACCAGCGCCTTGACGGCGTCGACCAGGGTGCGGGGACGCTCGTCGCCCGGCTGGGCGTCGCCCTCGGCGTGACGCCGACGGCCGGCGACGTCCTCGCCGATATTGGCCAGCATCGAGTGGCTGGCGAGCGCCCGGGCCAGGAAGATGGCCTGGTCGCTGGACAGATCGGCGAACAGCCGGTCCAGCCGCACGGCCTCGCCGTCGGCGGTCTCCTGCGAAGCGGCCTTGCGCGCCGTGGCCACCAGCTTGGCGGCGTCCTCGCCGTCCAGATAGGCGATGGCCTCGTTCAGCAGGTCGCTGAGCAGGTTGGCGTTCTGTCGGACGTGACGGCTGGTGGGGCGATCACCATCGAGCGACAGGGGATTACGCATGCGCGAAGCTCCGCGACCGCCGCCAAGCCGCGCCGGTTCATCAGGAAGGAAACGTACGAGACGCCGACCGGACGTTGTGCCCTTGCTGACGCAGCGGCGCCTCTACCGCGCTTTGCCGGCCGCGAAAAGGCGGCCGGCGCATTGGTTGCGGTACCAAATTTGCTTTTGCGCAGATTTCTGCCTCTAGCGCGCCAGCCAGCCGCCATCGACGGGCAAGGTAATGCCCTGAACATAGTCGGCGGCCTGCGAGGCCAGAAACACGGCGGCCCCGCCCAGATCGCCCGGTTGGCCCCAGCGGCCGGCCGGAATGCGGGCCAGGATCGAGGCGTTGCGGTCGGCGTCGTTGCGCAGGGCTTCGGTATTGTTGGTGTCGAAATAGCCGGGCGCGATGGCGTTGACGTTGATGCCCTTCGAAGCCCACTCGTTGGCCAGGATCTTGGTCAGGCCCGCCAGGCCGCTCTTGCTGGCCGTGTAGGACGGCACGCGGATGCCGCCCTGGAAGGACAGCAGGCTGGCGATGTTGATGATCTTGCCGATGCTGGCCGCTTCACCGCCCTGCTTCAGAACCTGTTTGGCGAAGGCCTGGGTCAGGAAGAACACGACCTTCAGGTTAGTGTCCATCACCGCGTCCCAGTCGGCTTCGGAGAACTCGATGCTGTCGGCGCGGCGGATGATGCCGGCGTTATTGACCAGGATATCGACCTTGCCGAAGGCCGCGACGGTCTCATCGATCACCCGCTGGACCGGCTCGATCGAGCCGAAGTCGGCCTTGATCGACAGGAACTTGCGCCCCGTCGCCTCGACGGCGGCTTGCGTCTCGGTGGGAGCGCTGCGGCCCGCGGCGGCGATGTCCGCGCCGGCTTCGGCCAGGGCCACGGCCACGGCTTGGCCCAGGCCGGTATTGGCGCCGGTGACGAGGGCGACCTTGCCTTCGAGGCTGAACGGATTGGCCATGGTGCGTTCCTCAAAAATCTCGTTGTCATCCCGGACGTAGCGCGAAGCGCGAAGATCCGGGACCGCTATCGAGCGCATGCGCTTGTAGCGGCCCCGGATCGCCCCCTCGGGCCGTCCGGGATGACGGCCAAGGGGTTTGTGACGAAGCTGACGCCCCTACTTCAGCTGGCAGATGTCCAGCACGTTCATGTCGGTATAGTCGAGGTTCTCGCCGCCCATCGCCCAGATGAACGTGTAGTTCGAGGTGCCCGAGCCCATGTGGATCGACCACGGCGGGCTCATCACGGCTTCCTCGTTGGCGATCACGATGTGACGCATCTCGTCCGGCTCGCCCATATAGTGGAAGACCCGGTCGTTGGCGCCCAGATCGAAGTAGAAATAGGCTTCCGAGCGGCGGTCGTGCAGGTGGGGCGGCATGGTGTTCCAGACGCTGCCCGGCTTCAGGACGGTCATGCCCAGCAGCAGCTGGGCCGACTTGCAGGTGGTCGGCACGATGTACTGGTAGATGGTGCGCTCGTTGGAGGTCTCCAGCGCGCCGCGCTCCAAAGCGACGGCGTCGGCGAAGGCCAGCTTCTTGGTTTCGAACGCGGCGTGGGCCGGCAGGCTGACCAGGTAGAAGCGAGCGGCTTGGCCGTCGATGCCTTCGAAGGTCACGTCCTTGGCGCCCATGGTGACGTACAGGCCGTCACGCGGGACGATCTCGTAGGCCACGCCATCGACGGTGATCTTGCCGGTGACGTCGCCGACATTGATCACGCCCAGTTCGCGACGCTCCAGGAACGGATGACCGGCGGCCGAGGCGGGCTCGGTCTGGTCGGGCAGCTTGACGGCAGAGGTGGCCACGACGCCGCCGACGACGAAGCGCTCGGCGTGATTGTAGGTCAGCACGATCTGGCCGTCCTGGAACAGGCCGTCCATCAGGTAGCGTTCGCGCAGGTCGTCGTTGCTGACCGCGAACATCATGTCCGGGTGGGTGGCGTGGTAGGTCTTGGTGAACATCTCGGAGCTCCGGAAACTCTATTCGGCGGCGTGTTTGGCGGGATTCGACTGGACCGGCTTTGCCCAATCGGGCCGCTGGTCGAGTTTGTAGGCCTTCTTGGGCAGGGTGTAGGTGAGGTCGACGATCAGTTCGGCGGCCTCGACCTCGTCCATGCGGTGTTCGGCGACCATGCGGGCCAGGAAGGCGCTGTCGACGCGGCGGGCCACGTCGTGGCGGGCCGGGATCGACAGGAAGGCGCGGGTGTCGTCGTTGAA
>ERZ511473.94-NODE-94-length-216391-cov-9.094677_pt1 | contig 216391 bp, 199 predicted proteins | sample MGYA00374947_ERZ511473 | MGnify/ENA primary metagenome ERZ511473 (study PRJEB26303, sample SAMN06343854) | sediment metagenome | isolation source: hot spring sediment | place: Canada: British Columbia | collected 2012-09-26 ...
TTGAAACCGGAAACAGGCTGGTCTGGTTTCGAGATTCGCCCTGGATGTACGCCATAAGAAAATGCCCCGCATCTTTCGATGCGGGGCATTTTCTTAGATCTGAGGCAGGTTGGCTAGGTTTTCACACAGTCTGAGTGGGACCGGCTTTAGCCGGGAAGGCGTCGGTCGTCACACCCGAGATTTAAGCTGTTCACACTGGCCCCTTCCCGGCTGAAGCCGGTCCCACAAAAGCTCTGCGATCATCCAGGGAGGATGGCAGCGAACTCAGATGCGCCTTTGCGAACCCCTATACTCACTCGGCGAAGCCCCGGTCAGCGCCTTGAACTGGCGGCTGAACGCGCTGTGATCGGTGTACCCACAGCGCAGGGCGATTTCGGTGATCGACAGGTCGTCCTGCAACAAGCGCGACGCTTCACCCAGCCGCGCCTTGTGAATCATCTGCCGTGGCGTGAGCTGGAAGATGCGTTTGCAGTGCCGCTCCAGCTGGGCGATGGATAGCCCGGCAATGGCGGTCAGCTGTTCAAGGGTGATGGGCCGCGCGAAGTGTTCGCGGATGTAGGCGTCGACCTCGACCAGCTTCTGATACGCCGGATGGGTCGTCTGCAGGATTTGCAGATCCCGGGAAATCCCCGCCAGCCCGATGATCGCGCCGTGCCGGTCGCGCAGGGCGATCTTGTGGGTCAGGCACCAGATCGGCTGATTGCCGTAATAAAGGTGCAGCTCCAGCTGATCGCTCAGCTGCCTGCCATCCGCCAGCACGCGGCGGTCCTGAGCGGTGTACAACGGCCCGAAGCGCGCCGGGAATACCTCTTCGGCGGTCAGCCCGACAATCTGGCTTTTCTCCTTGAAACCGCAGCGTTGCACCAGCGTCTGGTTGACCAGCGCATAGCGCGCCTGAGCATCCTTGACGAAGAACACCACCCCGGGAATCGCATCGAACAGCGGCGCGACCAATTCCAGGCTGGCGAGCAGTTGATCGAGGTCGTGCAAGGGCGCGGTGGGGATGAGGTCAATCATGTTCACGGGCGGGAAGGCCGGGCGGAGGATGGAATCGATGATGCGGGATGTTGGGTGCGGCGGCTAGTCGGGGGGCGACTGATCTGCGGGGACAGATTGATTTACGGTGAAGCGCTGTAAATAAATCAGTCCCCTTTAAACAAAACAGATTCGCCCTCATCCAGGCAGGCGAGGGTGGAGATCCGCGCCGGGCTGAAGGGTGGGCGCAACAACGGGGGTTCCCAGCCGAACAGCGTCTGCGCCGCCGTCCCACAGATACGCCCCTGACACGCGCCCATCCCGCAGCGGGTGGCGAGTTTGGCGCTGGTCCAACTGCCATGTTGCGCAAGGTCCGCGTAACGCACGTCCTCACAGCGGCAGACCAGCGTGTCCGGCATCGCCAGGTGTTTCAGCGCAGGATTCAGGCTGAACGCCTTGTTCAACCGATCGGCGAAACCCTGCCAGCGCTGCCGCTCAGCCCATAACCCTTGCGCCTTATCCCGTTCACCCACCGCCACCAGCCCGGCAATACGCCCTTCGACCAACGCCAGTTCGCTGCCGCCGAAGCCGGTGCATTCACCCGCTGCGAAGTGATCGGGCAGACGCGTCGCCTGCCACTCATCCACCACGATGGCCTGATCCCGCACGGTGCAGCCCAGTGCCTGGGCCATCTCGGTATTGGGCACCAGACTGAAACCGCAGGCCAGACGCTCGCAGGCCAGCTCTTCGACCTTCTCACCCACCTGAACGCGCAGGCCTTCCAGCCGATCCGTGCCCAACGCCGCCAGCACATGGGCGGACGTTCGGTAGGCCGCACTGGCCAGCGTAATCGCCTGAATTGCCTTGTTCGGCCAGCGCCACAACCCGGCGGCAAACCCGGCGACGGCGCTCAAGGGCGCCTGCTCGGCAACGCGTACCACCTCGGCGCCGTGCTTTTGCGCGGTCGCCGATGACGCCAGCAACAGCGGGCCAGTCCCGGCAATCACGATCCGTTCGCCAGCGACCGCCAAGCCGCCTTTGATCAGCGCCTGCAAACCGCCGGCGCCCGTGACGCCCGGCAGTGTCCAGCCAGGGAAGGGCAGCAGTCGCTCACGCGCGCCGGTGCACAGAATCAGTGTGTCGTAACTCAACACCCAGCCGCGTTCGGCGTCCTCCAGCAGCAAGCGCTTCGCCCCGGCCAGCGCGACCACCTTGCAGCCGCTGTGCAGACGAATGTTGCTGAAACCCTGCAACCGCCCGCGCATATCCTGGGCCTGTTTCGGCACCTGAGCGTTGGGGCCGTCGCGCCAGATCTGCCCGCCCGGCAGCGGGTTGTCGTCGAGCAGGGCGATGCTCGGCCCGTGAGGCGCCGCAGCCAGGGCCGCCGCCATGCCGGCCGGACCTGCGCCGATGATCAGCAGATCGAAATGCTCGGTCGTTGTGGCGTTCACGGCCACGGTCATGGCTGAGTCTCGACGCGCATGCCGTCGCGGCAGATCGTCTGGCAGGCCAATCGGCGCAGGCCGTCGATGCTCACCCGGCACTCCTGGCAAATGCCCATGCCGCACAAGGGCGCGCGACGCTGGCCGCTGACTGAGGTGCGGCTGCAACGGTCGCTGCTCGACATCAGCGCGGCGGCCACCGTGGTGCCCTGGGCGAAGCGAAAGGGCTGACCGTCGATGCTCAATTCAGGCATGGGCGCGGGCTCCGATAAAGCGTTGCGGCAGATAGGGTTCCAGGTCGAGGGGCGGCGGGGTGCGCAGCATTTGCGCGGCGAGCAAGCGGGCGGTGCCGGTTGCCGTGGTGACGCCGAGGCCTTCGTGCCCGACCGCCAGCCACAGGCCGGGTTGATGCGGGTGCTCGCCAATCAGCGGCTGACCATCAGGACTGGCGGAACGAAAGCCGGTCCAGCTGCGAAGGCCAGTCATGTCGCCCAGGACTGGGAGGAAATCCATGGCCCGGCGCAGCATCCGCCCGAGCATGGCCGCGTCCACTTCAGGGTCATGGTTGTCGAACTGCCGCGATGAGCCGATGAACAGCTGGCCGGTCGGACGCTGCTGCACATTGAACGCCACCGACGGGCCGTTGCCCTTGTGGGCGCTGGTGACGTAGCCCAATTCGACCAGCGTGTGGCTGATCTGCGCGGGGTAACGGTCGGTGATCAGCAGGTGGCCCTTCTTGGCTTGCAGCGGTAAATCCGGACAAAGTTCGCGGGCGTATATGCCGCTGGCCAGCACGACGGCCGGGGCTTGCAGCCATTCACCACTCGCCAGCCGAACACGGTTGCCCTGAACCTCAGCGACCTCCGCATGACGCTGAACCACTCGGGAAGACTGGCGCTGCAACAGCCAGCGCGCGGCATTCGGCGCGTACAGAATGCCGTCGCCGCTGACCTTCAAAGCGCCGAGCAGGCCGGATCGCAATGACGGCTCGGCCTTCGCCAGTTCGGCGCCGGACAGCAACTCGCAGGCCAGTCCGTATTCGCTCAGCGCCGCCTGCTTGCGTTCGGCTTCTTCCATTTCTTCTTCATTGCAGGCCAGCCACAGGGTGCCGTTGGTGCGCATCGCGCAGTCGTCCGGCATCTGTGGGGCCAGCTCGCGCCAGGCCCTGACCGAATATTCCCCCAGCGCCAACTCGGCAGTACTGTGATCGAGAACAACCAAGTGGCCCATGCCCGCAGCGGTCGCGGCGGGGCGCTGACCATCCAGCACCAGCACATGCAAACCCTGAGACGCCAGCTCATCCGCACACGCCGCGCCGACGATGCCGCCGCCAATGACGATCACGTCGGCGGCATGGCCTTGCAGGGTGGCGGCGTCGGTCATGAGCGAATGCCCCAGGCGAATGGGTCTTCGTCGTCCAGCAACAAGGTGGCTTCGGCGCTGATATAGGCGCGGCCACGAATGGTCGGCACGATGCGGTCGCCCGTCTGCCGCTCGCCTTGCTCCCAAACGAAGCTGCCTTCGAACTGGCTGCCGATCACGCTGGCCTGCTGCCATAAGGTGCCGGGTTGAAGTTTGCCGTCTGCTGCCAGGCACGCCAGTTTGGCGCTGGTGCCGGTGCCGCAGGGCGAGCGGTCGTAGGCTTTGCCGGGGCAGAGCACGAAGTTGCGGCTGTCGGCGTGATCGTCGTCCGCGAACAGCTCGATGTGGTCGATGACGCCGCCGTCTTCGCCGCGAATGCCCTGGCTTTCCAGCGCCTGACGGACCTTCCAAGTGTAATCGGTGAGGGCGTCGAGGTTATCGGCGGCGACGTTCAGGCCGTGGTCGGCGATCAGGAAAAACCAGTTGCCGCCCCAGGCGATGTCGCCGGTCACGCTGCCCAGTTCCGGCACCTCGACCACGAAGTTTTTGCGGTAGCGGTAGGAGGGCACGTTGTCGACGCTGACCGAGCGGTCCTTGTGGAGCGTGGCCTGAACTGTGCCGACCGGGGTTTCGATGCGGTGCACGCCAGGGCCGATCCTGCCCAGATGCGCCAGCGACACCACCAGCCCGATGGTGCCGTGGCCGCACATGCCCAGGTAGCCGCTGTTGTTGAAAAAGATCACCCCGGCGCAGGCCTCGGGATCCACCGGCTCGCACAACAGCGCACCGACCAGCACATCGCTGCCGCGGGGTTCTAGCACGGTGGCGGCGCGCCAGTCATCGAACTGCTCAGCCAGACGCTGACGCCGCTCGGCCATGCTGCCCCGCCCAAGATCGGGAAACCCGTCGAGCACCAGCCGCGTCGGCTCGCCGCCGGTATGAGAATCGAGGATCTGGATGCGTTTCATGTATTCCCCTGTCGGACTGAGTCTGGAACTGGCTATTGCGTACACCCGAAGTAACTGGCTACCACGATCCCTGTGGGACCGGCTTCAGCCGGGAAGGCGTCGGTCGCTACGCTGCAAATTCTGTGGTGCCAATGCTGGCCTATTCCCGGCTAAAGCCAGTCCCAATAAAAGCACTGCGTACACCCCGATGTCACTGGCTACAACGATCCCTGTGGGACCGGCTTCAGCCGGGAAGACGTCGGCCGCCACATCCGAGATCTATGGTGTTCACACCGGCCTCTTCCCGGCTAAAGCCAGTCCCACTAAAAGCGTTGCGTACACCCGATGTAACTGGCCACTACGATCCCTGTGGGACCGGCTTCAGCCGGGAAGACGTCGGTCGCCACGCTTCAAATTCTGTGGTGCCAATGCTGGCCTATTCCCGGCTAAAGCCAGTTCCACTAAGGCGCTGCGTACACGCCGAAGTAACTGGTTACCACGATCCCTGTGGGACCGGCTTCAGCCGGGAAGACGTCGGCCGCCACGCTGCAAATTCTGTGGTGCCAATGCTGGCCTATTCCCGGCTAAAGCCGGTCCCACTAAAAGCGCTGCCTACACCCGATGTCACTGGCTACCACGATCCCTGTGGGACCGGCTTCAGCCGGGAAGACGTCGGCCGCCACACCCGAGATCTATGGTGTTCACACCGGCCTCTTCCCGGCTAAAGCCAGTCCCACTAAAAGCGCTGCGTACACGCCGAAGTAACTGGCTACCACGATCCCCGTGGGACTGGCTTCAGCCGGGAAGACGTCGGCCGCCACGCTGCAAATGCTGTGGTGCCAATGCTGGCCTATTCCCGGCTAAAGCCGGTCCCACTAAAAGCGCTGCGTACACCCGATGTAACTGGCTACCACGATCCCCGTGGGACTGGCTTCAGCCGGGAAGGCGTCGGTCGCCACGCTGCAAGATTTGTGGTGTAAACACTGGCCTCTTCCCGGCTAAAGCCGGTCCCACTAAAAGCGCTGCGTACACCCCGAAGTAACTGGCTACCACGATCCCTGTGGGACAGGCTTCAGCCGGGAAGGCGTCGGTCGCCACGCTGCAAATTCTGTGGTGCCAATGCTGGCCTATTCCCGGCTAGAGCCGGTCCTACAGATCGCGGCGCGGAGCCACTTCACTATTGAGGCAAGAGTGCCGCGATCGACGTCCAAGGTCTTGACCGATTTCACCCTTCTCAATGACGAAATCGGCACAGCCGTCAGTCGCTCAGATCTCGCTGAGCACCGCGTGGGGCAGGTGGGCGTAGAGGGTTCGGCAGACGCCGATGATGTGGTGCTCGATCAGTTCGGCGGCTTTGTCTGCGTCACGATCGGCACAGGCCTTGAGTATCTCGCGGTGTTCCAGGTCAGCGCGCTCTTTGCCTTCGTCGAAGCTCATCTGTACCCGCAGGTAGCGTTCGACCTTGTCGTGGATCGAGCGAATCATGTTCAGCAAAAACGGCCGCTGCGCCGCTTCATACAGGCAGGTGTGAAACGCCCAGTTCAGCTCGGCCCAGCGCCCGATGTCGTCGTCGCGCATGAATTCGTCACAGATGGCCCGGGCCCGATCCAGCTGAGGGGCGGTCATTCTCGGCACGGCGAGGCGGATGGCTTGGACTTCCAGCAGCACCCGCACTTCAAAGATCTGCGCCAGCTCCGGCTCGGAAATCCGCGTGACCACGGCACCCTTGTTGCGCTGGAACTGCACCAGCCCTTCGGCTTCCAGGCGCTTGAGCGCTTCACGCACAGGGATCTTGCTGACGTTGAACACGCGGGCGATGTCGTCCTGACGAATCGGCTCGTCCTCGGCGAACTGGCCGGAGATGATCGACTCGCGCAGGTACTTGGAAATCACCTCGGACGCGGAGGGCGCGACACCGAGGTTGGGGGCGTCAGGAAGAAGGAAAGGCACGCGAATGACTCAGCAGTAGGGGACGGCGAATATTGTATACGACCTCCGATTTGTTACGCGCTGTGTCTTTTCACTCCACCGGCAAAACGATCAATGGTTGGCGGTGTACGACAGCATCATCGACAGCTGACACATCGGCCGCCCGCTGTCCGCATGCCACTGATTGAACGCCGCTTGCACCGCCGCCTGATCGCGCTGGCTGCTGGGCACCCGATCGACGATCTTCTGCGCATTGAGCGCTGCGACCACATCATTGCTGGGAATGAAGGTGTCCTTGCCGACCATCCGCAAAAAGCGCGGCGACGACAGCCCGCCCATCTGATTGCCGTGCTTGAACAGGTAACGCCACAACCCGACGATATCGGTCACCGGCCATTCAGCGATAAAGTTGCCGAAGCTGCCGTGTTCGTGGGCGATGTCGAGGATCAACTGCGCGTTGCGCGGCACGCTCTTGAGCTTGCCGAGGTGGCGGATGATCCGCGCGTCCTGCATCAGGCGTTCAAGGTGATCGCCGCCCATTAGCGTGACCTTTTCCGGATCGAAGCCGAAGAAGGCCTGCTCGAAAGCCGGCCATTTGGCGTCCACCAGGCTGTGCTTGAGACCGGCACGAAACACCCGCAGCGCCATGGTCGACAGGTAGCGGTCGTCGCTGAGGGCTTTTAGTTTTTTCGGCGTGGCGGGGGTCGGCAGATGCGCCTCGAGGGCGGCGACGGAACCAAAGCGGTTGAGACAGTATTCATGGAGCCATTTGTAGTCTTGCATGCCCTCTCCAAAACAAAATTCATGTGCGCGATTGCTGGCGTAGTGCATTTCTCACTGTTTACGGCAGACCTGTAGGAGCGCGCTTGCCCGCGAATGCGGTGTATCAGTCAATAAATACGTTACAGACAGATCGCAATCGACCGGATGCAACCCAGACCAGGCGCGCCCCTACAGCGCCCTGTGTTTGACCCGGTTTGAGCAAGGGGTTCCAGCAATCGCGCGCGAGCAACGCCTTGGGCTATTAACCCTTGGGCGGATCAAGCAACAGCGCGGTTTTCGCCAGCCGCTGACCCAGCGAACGGCACAGCGTGGTTTCGTGCTCATCCAGCGCGCGTTTGCCGTCGGCACCGGCGTGATGACTGGCGCCATACGGCGTGCCGCCGCCACGGGTTTCGATCAGCGCCGCTTCGCTGTAGGGCAGGCCGCTGATGAGCATGCCGTGGTGCAGCAGGGGCAGCAGCATCGACAACAACGTGGTTTCCTGGCCGCCGTGCAGGCTGGCGGTGGAGGTGAACACGCTGGCCGGTTTGCCCACCAGTGCGCCGGTCAGCCACAGGTTACTGGTGCCGTCGAGAAAGTACTTCAGCGGCGCGGCCATGTTGCCGAAGCGGGTCGGGCTGCCCAAGGCCAGGCCCGCGCAGTTTTTCAGGTCATCCAGAGTCGCGTACAAAGCGCCGGCGTCCGGAATGCTCGGCGCCACGGCTTCGCAGTCGGTAGACACCGCCGGCACTGTGCGCAGGCGCGCTTCCATGCCGGTCATCTCGACGCCACGGGCGATCTGCCGCGCCATCTCAGCAGTCGCGCCGTTACGGCTGTAAAACAGAACCAGAATGTACGGCGCGCTCATGGCAGGATCTCCAGAATGTTTTCCGGCGGACGGCCAATCACGGCCTTGTCGCCGACGACGAGAATGGGGCGTTCGATCAACTTGGGATGGGCCACCATGGCGGCGATCAGTTGTTCGTCGCTCAGGCTGGTGTCAGCCAGATTCAGGGTTTTGTACTCGTCTTCACCTTTGCGCAGCAGCGCGCGGGCGCCGATGCCAAGCTTGCCCAGCAGGTCGCTCAGTTGCGCAGCATTGGGCGGGGTGTCGAGGTAATGAATGATGGTCGGCGTCAGGCCGCGGGCTTCAAGCAATTCCAGCGCGCCACGGGATTTGGTGCAACGCGGGTTGTGATAAAGCGTGAGATCGGTCATTTGCGGGTCGCATCTTGCCTGAGGTGGCGGCTATTCTACCTGCGTCACGGTAACGACCGGTAACACGCGGCGAGCGATGCACCATCGGCGTAGCGTGCATCTGGAAAAAAAGAGCACCTAGAAGGAAACAGCATCATGGCAAGGCGATTGACAGCGGCGGCAGCACTGATTGGAAGTCTGTTGCTCAGTGGGTGCGGCGTGGACCTCGGCACAGATCAGAATGGCGAAAAAGTCGCCAGCAGCCGCGTCGACAAGCACTGGCTGGTGGTCAATTACTGGGCCGAATGGTGCGGCCCGTGCCGGACGGAAATCCCCGAACTGAACACCCTGTCCGAGCAGGTCAAAGGGCAGAACGTCAGCGTGTTCGGCGTCAACTTCGACAACCTTCAGGGCGAAGACCTGAAGAGCGCCAGCAAAGCGCTGGGCATCACCTTCACCGTGCTGGCCCAGGACCCGGCCGAGCAATACGACCTGCCGAAAAGCGAAGCCCTGCCGGTGACCTACATCATCGACGACAAGGGCAAAGTGCGTGAGCAGTTGATGGGCGAACAGACCGCGGCAGGGGTGATGCAGAAGCTGACGGAGTTGAAGGGGAAGGGCTGAGGCAGATCATGGGCAGTCAGCCTAATTGCGCAACGGCATTGCTCGCGGATTAACGCTCATCGGCCAGAAGCGCCCAGCGCTCGTGATCGCACCAGACCCCGGCGATCTGAAGGTATTTCGGGGAGAACCCCTCTTTCCGAAATCCCAGGCGTTTGACCAGCGCGATTGAACGCACATTTTCAGGTTGAATATTGGCTTCAATACGGTGAAGACCCAGCTCCTCAAAAGCATACCTCGTCGTCAGTTCCACCGCCTGGGACATCCTTCCCGTCCCGGCAAACGAGACCATGCCCCAGTAGCTGAGATACGCGTTCTGAAAGCCTTTATAGAAAATCTGGCTCAGGTTGGTCACACCCACAATATGGTCGGATTCTCTATCGCGAGCCACGAGCCCAACGCTGGCGCCTGTGGTTTGGGCTGAGTACCACTCCTCGAACCCTGAAGCGGTTATGAACGGCTGTACCCAGCGACCGTGGTAGTCCCGGCTTTCCTGATTCGCGTGTAGAAGCTCGTCGATATCGGTGCGTGTCACCCGGGCAAGCTTAACGTTGGACGTTTCCATGTGAGTGCCCCACTAGCTAAAAGAAAACTGATGCTCTGGCGACTCCTGAAGTGGCTGGCATTTCTTTCTTCATCTGTTCCGGCACATGGTTGAAGGTCTAGCCTGTAGCGTGCAGGATCGGGTTGGCTGGTACAGCGGTTCTTACACCCATCAACTTGATCTAGAAATTGCCGCTTTGCTAATCAGTGTCTGCGCTCGCACATATTGTCCTGGCGTAACACCCATTATCCGACGGAACATGGCAATGAAAGCACTAATATTTTCGTAGCCAAGCTCAATCGCCGTTGTCGTCACTGACATCCCCTCGACCAATAGTTGAATAGCGCGCAACGTGCGTGCACGTTGACGCCATTCAGAAAAACTAAAACCGGTTTCAGCGACCAGACGCCGGGCAAGTGTTCTAGGTGCCATACCTGACCAAGCAGCCCAATCCTCAAGTGATCTATTGTCATCAAGCTGAGCAAGTATCGCATCGGTGATACGCCTCAAGCGCGGGTCATTGGGGTGCGTCAGACCGATGGGTTCAGCGGGTGAGGTAGCAATTTCATCCAAGATGACTGCTGCAACCCGCGACTCCATTTCGTTGCGGGGTGGTTGTCCCCACGACGCAGCGCGGCTTACCGCTTCGCGCAGCAAACTGCTGACCCTAAATGTGCATGGCATTTTATGCAGGATCCCGCAATCTTGCTCCGCGATATAGACCATCGCTCCTGCAAAAGCGCCATGTGACATCATCGCGTGTGCGACACGGGGAGGTATCCAAATGGCATGGGTAGCCGGCACTACCCATGAGCCGCCGTCAGTGCTGACGGAAAGCAGCCCGGCAAGGCTTGCGATTAGTTGGCCTGTCGTATGAGTGTGGGGCGCCGTTTCGCGGATCGCGCGGTCGCGTTGCTCTATCGCCAACAGTGGCATAAGCGCGCGGTTCATGGCTGGTTTACGTTATCCAATGTCATATCCGAGGTAGCCATATCCTGAATGCCTAATGGAGAATAAGACCGGTCAGAGGAATACTCAATGTCTAGAAATCGCAAATGTTGCTTCTCTTGGATTGGCCTGATTATGCGTACCTCCCACACATGTACTTTCTGTGTTTTGGCCGTAACAGCAGGATGCGCAAGCTCACCTCCCTATTGGCCCGTTAACCTTTAAAGGACCATTTGATGAATTCTAACCACATGGTGCATGCCGTCGATCATATTGGCTTCGCAGTCAGTTCACTGGAAGAATCCATTCGCTTCTGGACAATTGGACTTGGGTTCACTCTTGAGCGTCAGTCGGAAATGGGCGGATCATTCATTTTGCAAGTAACCGGCACCGCCGATCCGAGCGTGCGAACGGCGATAGTCAAAGGCCCGGATGGCAGCCGAGTAGAGTTGCTGGAATATTCGCAGGGTGACCGCCACGGTATCACTCCGCCTACGGCATCAGCGATTGGCTCAGCGCATTTGGCATTGAGAGTGCAAGACATATACGCCGTACTCGAACGCATTGAGCAAGCAGGCTGGAAAGCAAGAGGCAAGCCTCAGGCGATTCCCGCAGGCCCACGCAAGGGAACTCTAGTTGTATATGTGACCGGGCCAGACCATATCACTCTGGAACTGATGCAGGCCAATGAGTAGCTTCCTGCCGAAGGCTGTTGAGCTTATTTCCCTAACGCAATTACTTAAAGCGCTCTCCGTCGCGCATGACGTCTCATGGCAAACATAGAGATCATCACCTTCAAGTATACAGCTGGCGTAATCATACACTTCGCCACCCACATAAAAGTTGGATTTCCTTTCTGGCACTCCACTGCGCAGATCGAAAAACTAAAGCCCTGTTAGTGCGCTAGAGCGCAGATCACTAACGCGAAAAGGCGCAGATCTTAAATTACCGCCATATAGGATCTATCAATGACTGCTTTTGGCGGCGGACATTCCTGAATTAGCAGCTTCTGGCCTTTCGTCCCTATTGCAAACATCCGCGCTTCCAGGCGTTTGCTCTTTACTAGACGCTTACGATGGCATGGGCAGACCAGGCCCTTATTCGAGGCGTTTTCTTTACCCTCGCCCCTGAAAACTCCAGCTCTCAGATGAATCGCCGATAAACAAAGGTGAAATTGGATTTTTCAACACATGGAGATCAGATTTTGGTCAGCTCAATCAATACCAATACTCCCTCGAACCCGAATATCAAAGTGTCCGGCATCCAGGTCAGCCAGACCTTGTCAGTGCCCTCGACGGCGGCCGAAACGCTAGCGACTACGTCCGGAAGTGCTAAAGATACTGGCTCACTCTCCTTACTTGCGCGCCAGTTAAGTGAAGCCTCCGCTCGTGCAGAAGCAAGGGATAAAAGCCTCAGCCGCAAAGAACTGGGTGAGAAAGTCGGACAGCTGACCGAGCAACTGGTTGGCAGCAGCTACGACGCCAATAAAGCACGGCACGATGCGGAAACTCCTGACAGCGACGACCCTGAACGCATGGAGCGGGCCAAAAACGCGACCCAATTTGTCAATGGCAGCGGAAAAAACCCGTTCGGCGGAATCTCACGAGAACAGCTTTCTGTCATCGCCTATGACGAAAGCGGTGATTTTACAGTCAACGAGAAAAAATCGGCCTGGTTGGAGTCATACCGTCAGGAGCGCGTATGGCGCCAGCAAGTCGTGGCTAAAGGAAGTGTGGAATACAGCGCGACAGGCAAGCTGACTGATTTTTACACATCGGTTCTCGATCACTATAAAGGACTACCAGCCATTGAGCAGTCGCAATACCCCACTGAGTACGAAGCCAAGCTTCAGAGCTGGATTGACCAAGACTTCAACTACAAAACGAACACCGCTGGAGATAATACTGATAACAAAAGCTTTCTGGACAAAGTCCTAAATCCTGAAAGCAATATATTTACCGGCCAAGGCACCTCAGGCACTCACTCCTGAAAGCTTCCTTTTTCGTGACCAATCTGCAACGCGTTAGCCACCGAAGCCTTTAATGCTGGAGTTCGGTAGGTGACTTGGCCGGATGCTTACGTTTGCTCTCCATCTTATGCTGTAAACCTGAGCGAGTTCAAAGATCCCGCAGCATCAATCGCTGCTCCTTACCCCACGCCCGAAAAGTCTCCTCCACCTGCCATCCACGCTTGGCGTAGTAGTCGCTGCGATCATAGGTGTGCAAGTATAACCGCGTGGTGCCGTTGGCCTTTGCGGCGTTGCAGATGCCTTCTATCAATTGTTCCGCCAACCCTCGCTTCCTTGCCTGCGGGGCGATAAAGACGCAGGCTAGCCAGGGCCCCAGCTCCGGGCGCTCGGGCAAGTCGTTGCCGGCAAGTGCAGCGCCGCCAAGTAGCTGGTCATTCTCTAGGGCGATCAGACATTGCCAATCACCATTGCCCTGGCCTTCCGCGAATTCGCGTTGCCAATCGGCCAATGGCTGCTCAACAAACTCGTATGCGAACTGCTGATGCAGCCACTGCGCCAGGGTGTCGCTGTGTTGCATATGGTCACGCAGCCAAACCAGGCGGGGCATGTGAGAATCTTCCTTGTTTTTGGATCAGTACGCGTATGTGGCCGCAAGGAGGGAATAGGGTCAAGCGCAACGGTGAAAAGGAGGCTGAAACGGTAAAAGATTTATTTTTTCTTACGGAATGACCGCTTCTGGCCGATTGCTGCCTGTCGTGACTGGCAGCAATCGGCCAAGAGCAGACGCTGGACAACCCGCTCCACGGGGCGGTAGCGTCAGCGGATCATACCAACCACCGAGAAAGGTGAGGACATAGCATGCTGCGCATATTGGGTAAGGCATCGTCGATCAATGTACGAAAGGTGCTTTGGGCCTGCGCCGAAATTGAGATCCCCTTCGGGCGGGTGGATTGGGGCTCTGGTTTCAGGTCGACGTCTTCCTATCTTCATGAATCATCGCCATTTGCATCGACCAACAGTGCGGCCGTTATCCCGGATCGTATTAGTGATGTTGGTTCTGCTCATAACCTCATCGAACGGTGTGACGCTATCGCGTTGAAAAGCGATCAAGTCTTAGCCGCTCACGTTTGTCGCTGATCGACCGGCTAGCGAAAAATACCGCACCACCGGATGCGAGCCCGCTGCTGCCGGCAAGCAGGAACAATAATAATATCTGGTACTTGACGGCGCTAAGAGGGTCTAATCCGGCCAGCAATTGGCCGGTCATGATTCCTGGCAGGGTTATGATGCCGGCGGCTGCCATCTGGTTGATGATGGGTATTAGGCCCTTGCGCACGGCGTCGCGCATGAATGGTGCAAGTGATTGCTGCAAGGTTGTGCCTAACGCCAGCTGTCCCTCGATCTTGTTGCGTGAGTTGACGACATCCCCCAGGAAGGCATCGAGGGCAATGCTCGCCGAGTGAAGCACACTGCCCAGGATGATTCCCATGAGCGGTATGGCGTAACGCGGGTCATACCATGGCGTCGGCTGGATCGCTGTCATCAGGGCAAGCAACACTGTAGCCATGCTCGACAGCGCGACAACCAGCGCAGCAATCCGGTAATTGCCCCAGCGCAGCAAGCGTTGCTTCGGCCGAACCGCGACCTCGCGGGCTGCGGCGCCGATCATCAGCAGGACAATGGCCAGCGTCATTGCCGCCGATCCCGATGCCAAGACCACGCGCAGCACCAGGCCAACCAGAAGCAGTTGAATGACCATTCTTACCGTCGCGATCAGCAATTGACGATGGAGCCGAAGGCGGAATGCGATAGACATGCCGGCATCCAGAACAATAAGACTGGCCGCAATGGCCAAGTCTAGGGCCGTCAGATTTATTGTATTCAAATCGGCTCCAGCTGACCGTGCGCCATGCGCAACTGACGCCGGGCGAGCCGCTCAGCCTGCTGCTCTGAATGCGTGACGAGAATGATCGACATGCCGCTGGTCAAGCGGGTTTTCAGCAACGCTTCTAAGGCTCTCGTCGACTGCGAGTCGAGCGCCGCCGCAGGCTCATCCAGCAGCAATACTTTCGGCTCGCGGACCAGAGAACGGATCAAGGCCAACCGTTGTCGCTCGCCAGTTGAAAGTCGCTCAAGCTCAGCGTGCAATATGCCAGATTTCAGGTTCAGCGCTGGCAAAAGTTCACTTACCAATACGCTTTGTTTATGTGAGAAATGAGCGTCCACAGTCAGCTCCCACCAGGCAGGTTCCGCCGGCTGGTAAATGACCATCGAACGCCATATCGATGCCGGCCAGGTCTCGCGCGCGACACCATCAAGCATGACTTCGCCGAGGCATGGGTCTAGGTCGGCAATCATGCGCATAAACACACTCTTGCCAGAGCCAGATTCACCGACGATGGCCACACATTCGCCCGCCGCCAGGTCGAGGGAAATCGGACCGGCATACGATGACTGAAGCTGGCGAACCGCAAGTCGCGGAACGCTTGGCGGTTCTGGCTGAGAGTGACTGGAAATTTCAATGGGCAATGTGAAGTCTCCGTGTTTGGGAAAAACAGTATGCTAATCCTTCGTATACGTCGCTCTCGTTGCGCAAAGGTTGGCCTCAAGACAGTGGGAAGTTACGATATGAATGGCTTTGAGACCTCCTTCCCTTGAGTACCGGTGGGAATCGTTGTCACGCAGTTCGATAGCTTCATGAGCGCTTGTACGGACCGCATGGCACTGATGCCCGGCCCAGCGCTCCGCTCTGCTCTGCTCTGCTCGTCACGCTAGCTGCCCCTTTGCTCGGAGCGTGTCGCCACGCACGCAGGTGTGAGGCAGGTCGCACATACAAGATTTCTCACTCGGATTACACAGCGTGACCATGGCGCCCTCGAGCGAGGTCACGATGCACCATCCCTCGCTGGAAACCCTTTGGCTGCCGCAATCCCAGCCAGAAAAAGTGTCTCAAAAAAATCAACCCAGAAGGAGCGATCTGTTGTCGCGAGCACAGCCAGAAGCGTCAGGTTACGGACGCAGGTTATAAACTCGGTACCTGGCGTTTATCCGGTTTATTAGCTGTCCAACACTGTGCGTTTTTAGTTTTCTGTCTAGCCGACTCGACCGCATTCAATGGGCAATTTGAGATAGCTGAAGGAAATCGACTCCTGGGTCTAAGCCTCCAGCAACTTTTCACATCCGAGCTCATCAGTGGATATTCCCTTGGTAATCTGCTCGTACATCCTAACTCTACGGTGATTGCGCGCATAACCGCCCATCGCTGACACGGTGCCGCTTTGAATGTGATCCAGGTAACGGAACATCTTTCGGGGTGAAATTAAACGTACCTGATAGCCCCGGGCAGTCATTCGATCCTGCAGTTCATAACCCGGATTTCGTTTATCCATTTGAAAGTGAAGACCATGTTGCTTGATGAGCGCCACATTCCACAGTGTGCAAAAGCTTTTCAGATGCGTTTCTCGATACGGCTTCGGCGCTCTGGCCTGAACGCCGAGCGCCAACAGACTCCGTCGGGTGTGGTACTTGCAAAAACGTGAGGCCAGACGCCAAGCTGAGCGAACGACGCCCCGGTCAAGTTGCTCCAGACAGCCAACGGCGGCCACCTCGCCTTGCCCCTTGCATTGGTCGAGCATCATGGCGAAGACTGCCGGATCGTAAATGAAGGTATCGGTGTGCAATAGAAACAGGTAGTCGGTTTCAACCCATTCCAAAACCAGATCCAGCGCTCGGCCATGCGCAATGTTGCCCGCTTCTGGGACTGTGGGTTCGCGTTCGATCAGTTTAATCCAGTCCAGTGTGCGCAAGTACTCGCTGCTTGCATCATCGGAGTGGTTATCCACCACAATCACCGGAACACCTGTTCCGCGAAGAGCCTGCTGCAGAAGCGCCAGGCAGGTTTTGGTCAGTTCTAGTGTTTTGTAATTAACCAATGCAATGCTGTAGTTTGCTGTTGAGGAAATTGGACTGTTCATAACGTGTTGAACCTCGATGATTTAACCGATACCGCGCAAGATTTCTCTAACTTGACGCGCCACAAGTACCTTCAGTTTGAGCGCGAGATGTCATTGGAGGTGGTGTTCTGATTGCTGGCAGTTGCGGTAGCAGTGCCTGGCCCTGACTGTTGAAGCGTAGCCATGGCGGTTGTACTTGCGGCTTGCATTCTGGCGGTCACGGTATCGCCACCACCTTCTGCCATTGCGGCGACGGAGGCAGTCATCAAGGTCACGATCAAAAGGGCTTTAAGGCTGTTCATATAGTTCTCCAGCAGTGAGTTGAGCCACAATATTTGTTGGCTTGGACTCATTCTGAAGCTCACGACCTTTCGCCCTCTTCTCCGCAAAATAAATTTTTCGACAGGTTGGCGCGGGGTTGGATTTGTCATGGGTGCGAGAGGTTTAAATACGGCAGGGAGGATGGGTCACGTTGCGGTGCGCAGGAGGTGTCTAATGAATCCGCCGCATCAGTCCCTGTACGGCGAGAAGAACGCAAGGTTCGAGTGAAATCCGTCTTTGTCGACCTCTTGTCAATCTTTCCGAGGCAAGTTTTGCGTGCTCTCGCTCATCGTTTTGCAGCGACCGGTTGTTGTTGCCGTTGAAAGGGTTTCTGACGGGCACTCGAAAAATGGGCTGCCAAAGTCCACTTGAACGCGCAGGAGCCCATTTTCAAGTTCATCGGTTCCACCTGATGTATGCGGCCCGCCACAACCAACCATCAAGCATCCGTTAATCAGCCAGCGCTATAGGGACAAATGTGCCGCCAACGTCGCCTTACCCAGCAGCTCGATCCGACAGCCAGGCGCTGCATCACTGACGGTCAGTTTCAGGTCGTGTAAGCGCGCAACGGCTGAGACCATGCTCAAACCTAGCCCATTGCCGGGCGTGTGCCGGCTCGATTCTGCACGATACAGCCGACGAAGAACGGCTTCGCGCTCCCCTTGGGCAATGCCGGGTCCGTTGTCCATGACACGGATACCGACGGTGCCGTGATCAGCGATCACTGACAAACTCACGCGGCTATGGTCGGGACAAAACTTGATGGCATTGTCCAGCAAGTTGCAGATCGCATCGAACAGCAGTTGTGCGTCTCCGGAGATAATTGCGGGCGACTGGCTTTCGGTGAGCGTGAGGCTAATACCGCGTTCCTCGGCCATTGGCTCATACAGTTCAGCGGCATCAGCGCTGACCAAGTTCAGGTCCAGCGATACGAAATGACTACGACGGGCACTGTTTTCGATTTCCGAGATGCGCAGCAAGGCTTTGAAGGTCAGCAGCAGCGATTTGGCCTCGATCAGCGCTGCATCGATGCTGGCCGCGTATTGCGCCTCATCCAGGCCTCGCCGCTGAGTGCGTTCAAGGCCGGCGATCAGGCGGGTCAGCGGAGTGCGCAAGTCATGGGCGATGTCGTCGCACACGCCCTTGACCTCGCTCATCAAACGCTCCAGCTCATCTAGCATGCCGTTGACCACTGAGGCCAGCCGGTCGATTTCGTCGTTAGTGCCCTGGATCGGCAGCCTGCCAGTTAGGTCGCCTTCAATGATGCCCTTGATCGAGCGACTCACCTTGTCCAGTCGCCGGTGCGCCGAATACCCCAGCAGCACCGCGCCAAACAGGCCGACCACCAGCAGCAGCACGCCACCTGAAACCAACGCCCTGATCAGGAGTTCGTCAAATTCGCTTATGTCGTGGATGTCCTGGGCCACCAGCAAGGTATTACCATTGGCCAGGCGATGTGCAATGAAACGAATCGGGCGCTGTCGACCATTGGGCTTGCGCCAATCGAACTCATGAGGCTTGTCGTAGGTGGAGAACGTCGGCAACTGCTGGATGGCTCCGGCAATGAGCCTGCCTTGTGCGTCGAACAGACCATGAGGCAAGCGGGCTTCGATATCCTGCACAGCGTGGTTTTGGATCTCCCTGAGCTGCGAGTCAGAGTCCTTTCCACTAAGGGTTTCGACCTGGCGATACAGTTCAGTGTCGGCTTCGGTTTTTAAGTAGATCGCTGTTTGCCAATACACATAGCCGAACAGCGCCAGGAACGAACAGCCGAACAGCCCGAGAAACAACAGGCCGGTGCGGAAACTGATGGTACGCGGGATCTCACTCAGGCGAACGGAGGACATAGCCGGCTCCACGAACGGTATGGATCATCGACGGTTCATCGCCGCCGTCGATCTTGCGCCGCAAGCGGCCCATGTGGACTTCAATGACGTTGGTGCGCTCGTCGTAGGCGTAGTTCCACACTGCTTCGAACAGCATGGTGCGCGTGACCACTTGCCCTGCATGGTGCATCAGGTGCTCAAGCAACGCGTACTCACGGGGCACCAGATCAATGACCCGGTCACCTCGCCGGACAGTCCGGCTCAGCAGGTCGATGTCCAGGTTTGCGACTCGTAATCGCGTTTCCCGGGCTTCACCGACTGGTTCGGCGCGGCGACGGTTCAATGCATCCAGGCGTGCCGTCAACTCGATGAATTCGAAGGGCTTGGTCAGGTAATCGTCACCGCCTGCGCGCAAGCCGCGAACCCGTTCATCAAGGGCGCTCAGAGCGCTGAGGATCAACACCGGAGTGCTCACGCTCGCCGCTCGCAACGCCGTGAGTACACCAAGCCCATCGAGCCCGCCGGGTAGCATGCGGTCCAGGACGATCAGGTCGAACGGTTCACTCAAAGCCTTGAGCAGCCCTTCGCGACCGTTGTGGACGCAGCTCACTGTGAAGCCGTGGTCACTTAGGGCGGCTTCGATTTCGCGGCAGGTAGGCAAGTCGTCTTCGACGACCAGAACATGGGTCATGGCAGTTGAACCGCTCACATGATTGGCAGAGATGGCATAGTGTGACAAAGCAGGCGGCGGCGCCACGTTCCCGCCAGGTAAACTAAAGTTTAGGTTTAAGTTCTGGAGACGCTGCCGTGCGCATTCTTGTGGTTGAAGACGACGCTCAGACTGCCGCCTACCTGCTGCGCGGATTAAGCGAAAGCGGTCACGTCGTCGATATCGCCATCGATGGCAACAGTGGTTTGGGCATGGCTCTAGAGCGGATTCACGATGTACTCGTCGTTGACCGGCGATTGCCCGGTCTTGATGGCATCGGCCTGATTAAAGCTCTGCGAAAGCAGCAGATGCGGGTGCCCATCCTGATGCTCAGCGCGCAGGCGTCCACCGCTGACAAGGTCGAAGGTCTGCAGGCCGGTTGCGATGATTATCTGGCCAAGCCCTATGCGTTCGCCGAAGTGCTGGCACGGCTCGACGCCTTACTGCGTGGGCGCGACCCGGTCGCCGGCTCGTCCCGCCAACTGCGGGTAGGGGAGTTGCAACTTGACTGCGCCACACGCACCGCTGTACGCCAGGGTCGGGTCATTGCCTTGCAGCATCGCGAAGCGCTTTTGCTGGAGAAACTCATGCGCCACAGCGGCCAGGTGGTGACGCGCGACATGCTGCTCGACAGCGCTTGGGACTACGCCTTCGACCCCGACGACAACGTCATCGACAAACACATCCATCGCTTGCGGCGCAAACTCGACGAAGGTTTCGACCACTCCCTGATTCGGACCGTGCCCGGGGCCGGTTACAGCTTCGATGGGCCGCGGGTACATGGGTAAAGAATAGTTCTCTACCCTGTGGTTCGACCCCACACACCGGGGCACACCTAAAGTGAAGCGGTAAATGCGATCAGTCGAGGGGATTTGGCGGGTGCGATGCTCGATACCGTGATCGGTAGTCTCCAATGCACCGCCCGGGCTTTTCAGTATTATCCGAAGCCGTAACCCTCGTTGATCCTGGCGGTGATTCTTACAATCCATATTGTGCTCGGGGGCCTGTATAACAAAGCTATTCACCCATTGACGATCATTTAGATCTTGCGTTGGTCGGTTTCGGCGCACTGCTGGCGTTGGCACTTTGCGGTCGGCATTTGGCGTATGGGGAATGATCGGTATCATTGTGATAATCGGTATCCTCGAGAAAAACGCGATCATGATTGTCGACTCTATTTGGCATCGGTCGTGGAGATGCCCTGAAGGCGACGGGGATACAAAACACTGACATGGTGAGCATGTCTGCTGGTGCGGAGGGTGCAGACCGCCGAGGCGATGTTTGGTGTGAAAGCTCTGACAGTGGACTGGCTGGACGACTCTCGAAAAGCCGCCCTCACCGATGTACCCGACCTTAAGAAAGCATGGCCTAACCTCGAGGTCGTCACTCACCGCGGATGTATCGTAACCGTCCGGCCAACTCACCTTCCTAACCCCGACGCCATCCTCGTTAATAACGCAAGAGGTTATCGGCGGACTCTCACCGGTCGGCGACGTTATCGAGATGGTGGCCGCGCCAGAGATCGCGGTAACGACCCGGGGCATTCTGGGGTGGGAAGCTGAGCGGATCATCAAAGGCCGTCGGCGGCGCATCCTCGCTCGTCTAATATCGCTCGATGAACAAGTACGAGAAGCAGTTCACGCTGCCAGAGAACTGGAGGGGCGCGCTGGAAAAGCAGCGGTACAGCTTCGACTTAACCGAGACGGTGATCAGTTGGAGGATGGGCCTGTACTTGGCCACCGGCATCGCGCTGGATTCCAAGATCAAGGTAGGCCAAATCGGTATTCGAAAAGTCTGAACTTCCTTCAACGGCTAGCTTGGGGCAAGCTGTTTGCTGGTATTCCCTGAAGATGCATGCGCAGTTCCGAGTTCACCGGCATAGGAAAAGCTTTATGGGCCACCGCGTACTTAATTCGGCCTCTGATCCGCAACGCATCCTTCGCGCCTTGCGGCTAAGCTACGGCCTCCAACAGGGGTTAGAAATGTGTCTGGAACGGATATGGACTGCGGATACTGCCATTGATCTGACCCACGCCCATGGCCGTGCCCTTGGGCTGAGCACGGGCCTTGGGTTGGTGAACGCTATTACTCCTGCGCAGTTTAATCTACTGGCCCAAGCCTTTACGCAGTCTTTCGAAGATCGGCTTGGGGTATTACAGAGCACGCACTACCGGTAACGAAAGGGTGATGCGATTTCGCTGCCGGTGGCGTTAGGCGAATTGGGCGGGGCAGGCTATGAGCTGTTGCTACCAGATATTATGTTCAGCACATCACATACTTCAACGCCCTGCCCTGAAATAGCTCGTGACAGCCGTCAGCGAATCACCAACTTTATCGACCGCAACATTGATGTCTTGCTTCGTCACCCCAAATTTATTAGACCAGTATTTCAACTCTGATCCATCCTCGGGGTCGATCCTAATATCGTCAGGGCCGCTTACTTTTTTTGCTTTTCCATGCAAGTAAATCTCCGCATTTCCTGTTTTCAAATCATGTCCGTCACTCAGGACAATCCACCGCGCCGCACCAGCTTGTTATAGCCTAGCACCTAAAAATCGTTAGGCGGTATCGGGCGAGGGAGGCGCGGTTACCGATGTCGATCGGCTTTGGAAAAGCTATCAACCGTCGCGGGGTGCTTCTGGACGCATCAACCGTTATCAAAGCGAATTGAACGTCGGGGGCATGCACACCAGCGGCTATGTCAGCGCGCTATTTGTATGAAAGGGGTGCATGGCGCCGTGAAAGCTCTGGGCTATCTTGACGCCACTGCTGGGCAAACCCTATGAAATCAGGCTAGCAAGTGACCATTTAGCATCGCTAGGGATTGACCGGCTTAGCTTCATCGAGCTCTGGGGACACATCCCAGTCAAGCAGCTGCTGTTTGAAATCATGACTAGCACTTTGGTAATACGCTATGGCTCTGGCGACCAGCGGATCATCAACCGAAGCGGCCACTTCCTGACTGGCCCCTAGCGCCTGATTGTGCCGACGTAGCCCATTGCGCGGGCTAAGGATTGCCAGATCCTGCCCGTCGAACAACCCCAAGTGCTGGTAGTTACCCAGCAGCACTCGTGGGTACTGATCCGACTGCTTGAGCATGTCCCGCCCAAAAAATGTCGACGTGTAACTAGCGTTGAGCAGACCCAACACGGTCGGCGCCAAATCGATCTGGCTGGCCAGCCGAGTGTATTCACCAGGTTCAATGAATGCCGGGGCGTAGATAAATAAGGGGATCAGATAGTTACTCACAGGCAGGTCTTCCTTGCCTGCGCTACCGGCTGTATGGTCAGCGACAAAGATAAAGAGCGTATTGGCGAACCATGGCTTTGTACGCGCTTCCCCAAGAAACTTCCCGATGGCGTAGTCAGTGTATTTAACCGCACCGTCACGCCCTCTGCCTGAGGGAATATCGATACGGCCATTTGGGTAGGTATAAGGCCTGTGGTTGGAAGTAGTCATCAGTTGGAGCAGGAACGGCACCTCTCTGCTAAAACTGGAGTCGGCCAGCTTCAGTGCTTGCTTATATAGATCTTCGTCTGCCATTCCCCAAGCGTTTTTGAAGGAGATTTCTTCTTCCTTCACGCTGCTTTGGTCCTCTACACGGTATCCGTTACCGCTGAAGAAGGCATTCATGTTGTCAAAATACCCACGCCCGCCGTAAAGAAATACTGGGTCGTAGCCTAACTCTCGAACCTGCCGGCCGAGACTGGCGAAACCGCTCTCTCTGCCAACTCGCTTTACAATGGAACGCCCCGGCGTAGGCGGCATTGACAAGGTGATTGCCTCTAACCCCCGGTCAGTTCGGGTACCCGTAGCATAAAAGTTACTGAAGTAAAGGCTTTGCTTTCGCAGTGCATCCAAGTTCGGAGTGAGGTTCCCCGGGCCGCCGTTGCTCCCAAGGTACTTCGCACTTAGGCTTTCAATCGTCACCAGTATGATATTGGGCGTGCGAGGCGTCCCAACGTTCACGATCTTACGGCGAATGTCCAATGGATCAGTCGCGACGAACGAGTCTGGCGCCTCTGCGAGTTCCGTGCGGATGATCTTTCCTGCCCGCTCGGCGCTGATCGTGGAATAAAACTGCTCGTAGTCCAATTCGTTGTTACGAAATGCAGCGAAGAACTGATAGGGCCCGTTGCTCGCCAGCTCGCGTTGGTACGCATTGCCGTTCTGTCCGCGTGGCCATTGCTGGTCCACCAGCAGCAAACTCACCAATGCCAAACTGCCCAGTACCGCCAGACAGGTAAACCGCTGACTGCGACTGCCGACCGGCGCATCAAGTGCCTCGTTTAGCGGGCGACGCAGCATGATCCCAATGACCAGCGCGAGAATGGCGAGAATAGATAACAACGTCCCCACCGGGTACGATTCGAGAATGTTGTTGAGCACCTCGTCCGAGTACACCAGGTAGTCCACGGCAATGAAGTTGAAGCGCACGCCGAACTCATCCCAAAAGATCCACTCAGCGACCGCAACGAAAAGCATCACGAAAAGGCTGGCAACAAAGACGCCGCGCATAAGCCAACGATGCGTGGACGAACGCCATAGCTTGCCAGGGCACAGGAAAAGATAAATGCCTAGCGGTACCATCCCATAGCTTATGAATGCCAAATCATAAGCAAAGCCAACGAGGTAGCTGATCGCAGAGCCGCTTCCCGCCTCTGTAAAGTGAGAGAACAGAAGCAGCGATCTGGTAACGGAAAAAATCGCCAGCCAGCAGAAAACTAACAGCGATATGTAGCGCAATTGAGCGGGGCGTGGGGCAGACATACTTAATCCTTTAAGACGAGTTTCAGCCCTCCTGAGCCTTGCAGAAGGGCCTATGATTAAACCGCCCTCAGGATAAGGTTGCAAATCGTAAAAATTCGTCAAGCGCCTCAGGTCGTTGGCTTCAAATCGTTTTTGGCAAATACCCAACCAGGAATTTTCCAGAAACAGCGGCATGTCTCGCATGAACCGTCTATCCTCAGGCAAAGCTCAGGATGAGACGGAGAGTCCGATGCAACATGTAAAGCCTACACATGGCACTGACGCGATCAGAGTCAATATTCATGATGGTACCGAACTCAAGTATTGGGCTGAAAAATTTGGCGTCTCAAAAAAAGACATCACATCCGCTGTAGCGCAAGTGGGTGATTCGCTGACCGCTGTCAAGCAACACCTAACCCCTACACGGCACGCTTAAGGGCGACCAACGATCCTGCAACGTTTGGGATTGTTAGCGGCGCCTCCCTGCCTGACCGTTTTTACTATTCAGGCCATACGCCGGCCAAGCCACTGAATTTTCGGTTCAACGAAAGATTAGCTATACAGTCCATCCCCTGTTTATAAACAGCTGCGGGAAATTCATCGTCCTCAGTCAGGGCTAAGTTTCGCTCTTTACCTTCTCCTCTGCGCCACTTGCAGCGCCGCCACGGAGAAGCGTTCCACATGAATTCGATGACAGCCGGTTGGCTAAATAAAGTTCCTGAAGTCACCCTTGCGTTCTGGGTGATAAAGATCTTGTCTACAACGGTGGGCGAAACGGGTGCCGATTTTCTTGCCGTTGATGTTGGCCTCGGCGCTGAAGTGACCACGATTGGCATGGCCGTGATGCTAGGCCTGGCTTTGTTTGGTCAACTCCGGACCCGGGCTTACACGCCTTGGATTTACTGGCTTACGGTCGTTCTGGTCAGCATCGTCGGCACTCAGATAACCGATGTGCTGACCGATGTTCTGGACGTAAGCCTGTACACCAGTACCGCGGTCTTTTCGATGCTGCTGGTAATCAACTTCCTCATCTGGTACCGGCTTGAGCGCAGCCTCTCCATCCGTGAAATCACCACGCCACGACGTGAGTTATTTTACTGGTCAACGGTGCTTTGCACATTCGCGTTGGGGACCGCATCGGGGGACCTGGCCACAGAAGCGCTGGGCCTGGGCTTCACGCTTGGCGCGTTGGTCTTTGCCCTGCTAATTGCCGCCACATTCGTGGCTCGGCGCTTGGGTGGCAATGCCGTACTGACGTTCTGGATCGCCTATGTCCTCACTCGCCCGTTTGGGGCCTCCCTGGGAGACTTGCTGACGCAGGCAAAAACCTACGGCGGCCTGGGTATGGGAGCTGCCTGGACAAGCGCGATTTTCCTCTGCGTCATACTGATTCTGGTAGGCGCTGCACAGATCACCGTCGGCCACCGCGACCACGTCAATCAATAAAACCTTCGATCACTATCTGGAAGCCATTCATGCGCTACTTTCATAATGCCGTTCGTCATGCCGCCATCATCACATCCATCTTCCTGTTAGGCCTTGCAGCTGGCTGTTCCAAACCTGCAGATAAACCGAACGCTGCACAAAATGCGGTTCTGTCACAAAACAACACCAGCCAGAACTCGGCTTCGAAACTGGGCGACTTGTCGGAGTTTCGCAATATCGCAACCCAGGTCGCGGGGCTAGTCGACAAGAATGACCTGCCAGGCGCCAAGACCAGAATCAAAGACCTTGAATCATCCTGGGACTCGGCCGAGGCCGGCATCAAACCCCGCGCAGCGAGCGACTGGCATCTCCTCGATAAATCCATCGACCGCGCGCTTTCGGCACTGCGCGCCAGCAACCCAAAACAGGATGAGTGCAAGACCGCGATGGACGATTTGCTAAAGACCTTTGGTGCTCTGCAAGTGAAGAACTAAGACGGTCGGCCGCACTGCCCCCCGGTATGATAAATCTTCGTCATCAATTAACGCCCTCGCTGGAGGGCGCCGTCTCTGGAGAAGATGATTGCGGATATTGCTCGTTGAAGACGATGCCATGATCGGAGAAGCCATACAGGGCGCCCTGAGTGACGCCAGCTATGCGGCCGACTGGGTCAGGGACGGTCTTCTCGCCCTTGCGGCGCTCGACACACAGCGCTATGACCTTGTCCTGCTCGACCTCGGCCTTCCAGGCAAAGATGGCCAAGCCGTGTTAGGAAGCATTCGGGACGATAACAACGCTGTTCCGCTGATTATCATCACGGCTCGTGACAGCCTGAACGACCGCCTGCGTGGGCTTGATGCAGGCGCCGATGATTACATGCTAAAGCCGTTCGATATGGCCGAATTACTGGCCCGTATGCGCGCGGTTCTACGGCGGAAGGGAGGTAGCCCGATGCCGTTGCTTGGCAACGGCGTGGTTACGCTAGATCCCGGCACTAAGGAAGCCAGCACCGAGCAAATCGAGGGAGTGCAACTGTCCGGGCGTGAGTTTGCCCTGCTCCAGGCTCTGCTGATCCGCCCAGGGGCAATCCTGTCCCGCGCTGATCTGGAAGATCGCATCTATGGGTGGGGCAATGAGGTAGAAAGCAACGCGGTCGAATTCTTGATCCACACTCTGCGTCGCAAGTTGGGCAGCCACGTCATCAAAAATGTTAGAGGTGTGGGATGGATGGTTTCAAAAAGCGCTTGAGCGAGTCAGTACAACTGAGACTGTCTGTGTCGCTCTCGCTGGCCATTCTAATCGTGGCGACCGCATCTGCAGTGTTCGCATTCGGAGCCGCTTTCAATGAAGCGCATGAGATGCAGGATGATACCTTGCGCCAGGTATCAGCCTTATTTGACCGTCAGCATATGACGCTGCAGTACCCAGGCAACACAGCCATAGAGGACGATGATGAGGAGTCTAGGGTCATCGTCCAGTACCTAGCCGATGGCGCCAAAGCTACCCACGATGGAGATTCGGTTACTCCCTTGCCGTTGCCGACGACGCTGCAGGACGGGCTATGGACGCTAAACGTGGGCGGTGAACCTTTCCGTGTGATGGTCAGGACAACGGCTCGCGGCGAACGGATTGCCGTCGCCCAAGAAACAGAGGCCCGGGATCAAGACGCCCGGGAAAGCGCTTGGCGAAGTCTACTGCCGTTTCTCGTTCTATTTCCCGTCCTGCTGATAGTCGCCGGCGACCTCGTGCGAAAACTGTTTCGCCCTATCGCGCTGTTGTCTCGGGAAATCGATCAACGCGCAGAGCAGGAACTGCATCCCATCAACGAGCACCATGTGCCGACCGAAATCCGCCCGTTTGTCGTGGCTATCAACCGGCTGCTGGAGCGGGTGCGCGACGCTATGGAAAACCAGGGCCGCTTCGTGGCTGACGCCGCACACGAACTGAGGTCCCCACTGACTGCCTTGTCGCTACAGGCGGAACGCTTGGCGAGCGCGGATATGTCACAGCAAGCGCATGACCGCTTGTTGACCTTGTGCCGGGGGATTGAACGGGGGCGAAAGCTGATCGATCAATTACTGTCGCTTGCGAAAGCTCAGTCGGATTCGAAGCAGTCACCGCAGCCGGTTTCCGTCCATGGGGTGTATCGTCGTGTACTGGAAGACGCCATGGCTCTGGCAGAGGCCAAGCAGATTGACATAGGCGTCGAAGGCGGTGAAGACGTTTGGGTGCTGATGCACGAGATCGATCTGCTCACACTGGTTAAGAATCTCGTGGACAACGCGATTCGCTATACCCCCATCGGTGGCCGAGTTGATCTTTCCGTCTGTGTCGAACAAGGCGAGGCGCTTTTGCAGGTCAAGGATTCTGGGGCCGGGATTGCGCCGCCGGAACGTGAGCGGGTCTTCGATCCGTTTTACCGAAGCCTGGGCAGTGAGCAAGTCGGCTCCGGCCTAGGCCTGTCCATTGTCAAAGCGATCGTCGATCGCGCAGGCGCGACAATCGAGCTGGGCTTTACTGACGACGTCAACCAAAGCGGGCTGTGCGTCACGGTCTGGCTGACGCACGCCTCCTGACTGACGCAACCAAGTTATCCCGCTATTGGATCGGCATCACCTGCTTGCGCTCGTTTGCAGTCGAGCGGAGAACATGGGCGATCCCTTGAACGCCGATAGACACACGGCTGCCGACTTGTGGCATGACGCGCTGAGAACTGCGTATGGACACAGTGGTCGGCAGGGGACTTGTTTGCCCTGACACCGGCGCGCTCAACTCAATGGTCAGCAACGTGCTCCCTCCACTGTAGTCGGCTTCCAGTACGCGGCCGGATGGTAAATCACCGCTCGGCTGCGGCTCAGTGAACACAGTTAACTGCTCAGGGCGGAGCATGATTCGTGCGTCTTCGGTGAGAGGGTGATGCCTTACCGCAATTCGGCCCAGTACTGATGTTGCCCACCCTTGCGATATCCGAGCGGGCACTACCACCGCATCGCCCAGAAACAGGGCTGTTTCTTCGTCCACAGGATGCTGATACAGATGCTCGGGCACTCCATGTTGTACAAGTTTTCCCTGCCGCATGATCGCCAGCTGATCTGCGAATGACAAAGCTTCGGCTTGGTCGTGCGTGACCAGAATGGTGGTGATATCGGCATCACTCAACAGGCGCGTCACCGTTTTGCGCATCGAGGCGCGCAGGCCTGTATCGAGCGCCGAAAACGGCTCGTCAAGCAGCATCAGTTTAGGTTGCTGTGCCAACGCCCTGGCCAGTGCTACACGTTGTTGTTGACCGCCAGACAACTCATGCGGCATGCGCCCGTACATCCGTGCGTCCAACGCCACCATTTCCATCAGTTCCTGAACGCGGTACCGTTTGGAGGCGGTGTCCGCATCGAGGCCGAAACCGATGTTGCTGGCCACTGATAAATGTGGGAATAAGGCCCCATCCTGTGGGACGTAGCCTATCTGACGCTTATGGGCAGGCACTTCGACGGCGTCATCGACCAGCGCCAGACCGTTGAGTTCGATGCGCCCAGCGTCCGGAAACTCGAAACCGGCGATCAGCCGCAGCAGCGTGGACTTACCGGAGCCGGACGGGCCGACGATCGCAAGGCGGTTCCCGGTGGGTACGCACAAGCTAATGTTATCAACGGCTGATACAGCCCCGAACTTTTTGAAGATTGCATTGAGTACGAGAGCGCTCATCGGCCCGCCACGCGTTTGGATTGAGAGTAGAGAAGCCAGGTCAATGGCAGCGAAAGCAGGATCATGATCAGCGCGTACGGCGCAGCAGCGGCATAATCGATCTCGCTGCTCATTGCCCAGAATGACGTCGCCAGAGTGCGAGTGCCGTTGGGTGAAAGCAGCAAGGTTGCGGTGAGCTCGCTGCTTATCGCGATGAACGTCATCGCAGCTCCTGCCGCAGCGCCCGGCGCGGCCAGGCGAAATGTCGTTGCTCGCAGCGCCTGGCCCGGCGAACGCCCAAGGCTGCGCGCCACGTCCTCAAGTTCCACTGGCGCTTGGGCGATGCCTGTACGCAGGCTGACGAGCGCCCGGGGCAGGAACATCAACAAATACGCCAGCAGCACTGTCACGACCGTCTGATAGATCGGCTGTGCATACCTGATAGTAATGGTCACGAGAGCCAGCGCCACGACAATGCCGGGCAACGCACTGCTGATGTAGTTACAGCCCTCCATGATCCGAATCATGGGTCCAGGCGCGCGGATCGATAGCCACGCAATCGGCATCGCCGCGCAGGTGGTGATCAGTGCGCCGACCGCGCAAAGCAACAGCGTCTGTTCCAGCGCTGGAAGCAGGTCGGCTGCTCGCCAAACGTCAGCCCCGCCCGCAACCAACCATTTGCACAAGATGAAGACAGGAACCCCCAGTGCCAGGGCGCTGATGAGCGCCGGCAGTACTAAGGCGACTGCCAACCAGGCCCCTTTCAAACGCCTGAGCGGCGGCGTCCGAGCGCTCCCCGAACCGACGCGCGCATAGCGCGCCGTGCCCCGTGTTGCCACCTCGGCGCTGAGCAGTGCCAGGCAGCACAACGCCAGAACCCCAGCGAGCATGTTTGCGGCCGGGCCGCTAAAGCTCGATTGGAACTGATCGAAGATCGCGGTGGTGAAGGTGTCGAACCGGATCATCGCGAACAAGCCATATTCGGCAAGCAGATGTATACCAACGAGCAGCGCTCCGCCCCCCATCGCAAGGCGAAGCTGCGGCACCACCACACGAAAGAACGCTGCCCCCGGGCTCAGCCCCAGGGATTGTGCAACGTCTTCGATGGCAGGATCCAGCCGCCGAAATGCAGCCGCGACCGGAAGATAAATGAACGGGAAGTAGGCTAACACCGAGACCAGCACGGCAGCCGGCAACCCGTGTAAAGAGGGGATCAGGCTGATCCATCCATAGCTGTGAACAAACGCAGGGACCGCTATGGGTGCTGTTGCGAGGAGTGACCATCCGCGGCGCCCTGGAAGGTTGGTTCGTTCGGTAAGCCACGCCAACGCAACCCCCAGCAGAACGCATAACGGCAGCGTAATCAGAATCAGTGTCACGGTGTTCAACAGCAGCTCAAGCACGCGAGACCTGAAAACCAGCTGGACGATAGTTGCCCAGCCGGTTGTGAACGAGATGAAAATGACAAATGCGAGCGGCAACAAGGCCAGCGCTGAAATGATGATGGAAGCAGTACTGATCCACACCGGGGCTCGACCATTGGCAGCGCGGCGGCGTCTTGGGTGAATATGACTCCGCGCCGGTGTGCTGATCCGCTTGGTCGACTGATGCAAACCGGATTCGATGCCCGTACGCTCCCTATCCACCTAAAGCAGTCCTGCCTGCGTCATGAGCTCAACGGTTCTCTTGCTGTCCAGCATGGAAGGATCAACTGCAGGTGCATCCAGGTCTTTCAGGGGCACGAGTTTGGGGTTTGAGGCTGCACCCTCGCCCACGGCATACTCGAATGAATTCCCGGTCCTGAGCACCTCTTGCCCAGGCTTGCTTGTGATCCATTTCAGGAACGCCTGTGCCTGCACCGCATGCTTACTGGAAGCCAGCACACCGCCGCCGGAAAGGCTGACGAAGGCACCCGGATCTTTGTGTCGGAAGTAGAGCAGCGAAGTGTTCCGGCTATTTTCGCCCGTCCTCGCCTGATCGCCGAAGCTGTAGTAGTGATAGATCACACCGCTTTCAATCTGCCCCGCGTTCACAGCCTTGAGCACTGCGCTATTGCCTCTATAGATTGTGGCATTAGCCTTCATTGCCTTTAGCCATTCCAGCGTCGCGGCTTCACCTTTCAATTCCAGAATGGCACTCACAATCGCCTGGAAATCGGCGCCAGCCGGGGAAACTGCCCAGCGACCTTTCCATTCCGGGTTGGCCAGATCCATCAGCGACTTAGGCAAGCCCGTATTGACAAGCTTGCTCGGGTTGTAAACGAACACTGTCGACCGCGCGGCAATCCCGACCCATTTTCCGTGTGAGGGACGATAGGCAGGGTCTACTTGAGATAGAGTTGCGGGAGCAACAGGTGCAAACAATCCGGCGTTGTCCACCAGTACCATCGAAGGCGAATTCTCAGTCAAGAACACATCCGCAGGCGACGCCGCGCCCTCCTGCAGGATCTGGTTTCCCAACTCGCTGTCGTCACCATTACGCAAGGTCACCTTAATACCGGTCTCGCGGGTAAAGCCCTCGACCCAAGCCTTGGTCAGTGTCTCGTGCTGGGCGTTGTAGACAATGATGCCCTCATCTTTTTCAGACGCAAACACCGTTCCCGCGCAGCAAAGCGCGACAGCAAGCACGGTTCTGGTGAATACACTGGTGGTTCTGAATCGCATGGCAACAGCCCCGCAGTCATCGTCGAATATCGACCGGTATTGATGAAGCGCATTTATGGCAAACAATACGAATCATTTGCATAAACATCCGCCGGCAAAAATAGGTCAGGTGATGACAAAAATTTGTGAAAAACGTTTGTGAAGGGGCACTACGAAAAATGTTTACACGGAAAACCAGAGTCCTTAAAGCGGGGTTCTAGCAGCGCCCATGCTGGTAGGCTCCTATGATGGCCGGGCCGCAGGTCAGTTGATCGCACCGGCACTTCGAAAACGGTACAAGGCTGTCAGAAAGGTCTGCCGAGCACAGGTGCAACTGTTGCCGATAGGCAAGCTCCGGAAGCGATCAGTCTCAAGCTAGAGTCAAGACGCTCGTCTAACACCTGAGCTTAACTTCGCGCTGGGCTGTGCTCTGTTTATTTGCCATTGGGTAATAGCTACCCCAATCAACAACCAGAGCGAACCGACGAGCCAGCCGGCCAGCACATCGCTCAGGTAATGAAGACTGAGGAACATTCGGCTTAAGCAGATGGTAGCGATGGCCACGGCAGCCCAATAAGCGGTCTCCACCCTTTGGCTTCTGCTCTTGAGGTCGCGGGCTATGATAAACGCGATGAAGCCCAGCACCACGGTCGAGGCGGTGGCGTGGCCGCTGGGGAATGAAGGATTCGCCTCGGTGATCCCAGTGATGAAGTCAGGTCGAACCCGATCAATGCCGTATTTGATGCTCCATGTCGTAGCCTCCGCGCCGACGAAAGACACCCAGAGTGGGATCAGCACCTGTAAACGCCCGGCAGACCAGAGCAAACCGGAGACGATGATGACAATCGTGCTCATCGAGACGATAGTGCCCAGGGATGTAACTTGTGCGAAAAGCTGCACGAGCCATGGCGCGCGAAATGGCGCAAACAGGGTATTCACACGATGATCAATGTCGGACGCGTAGCTCCAGTCAATCACAGCGAATGCCAGAAAAGTCATCGCGCATACCATGACTAGGGCGGCGACCAGCAAACGTCTGAATTGATGATGTTCGTCCCTACTCGAATCAGCTGCTGCGCAGCTCTGGCCAAAGGCAATCGTCCGGCCCTCTATTCCGATCTTCAGGCAAGCGAACCGTACTGCCCATCGTGTAAGAAGTACTAATAGGATGACGGAGGCTAAAAAGAGGCCTCCAGGTGGAATGTAGTTCACAGAACCCCCGACTGACCTGGCCCGACGGGGGCTGGCCAAATAACTATGATTTCGGGCTCGTAAAGGGCCTGTGAAATATGTCGTCTGAAAAGGTGAAAGATGGCGAGAGTTTTCACGCCGATTTGCACGGCATCAAGCTTTCCAAGCCCCGGAGGGTGCAGTGTCGGGAGAGCGCATGGCGCCGTCCAGCGGGATTGACGCCCCCTCGTTAGCAAACTGCCCGGCCATGGCGACATATGACACCTGACCGGTGAATACCAGCCAGCTGCTGCTGGACCTATGGCTGTCACTTTTCATCCCTTTCGCGCAACAGCCAACACCGCTAATCAAGGGCGCGGAGTTGACTTGGCCGTACGCTTACCTCGAAGCGCTCTATTTCGCCTGCTCGTAAAGGGCGAGGCTGCCTCTTGCTTGCCATGGCGATTTTCCTACTTTTTCCAGTCCTGCGCTCGGACACCGGATCCCAAAATCCTTGGTGTCATGAGCGACCTAGCGTTGCGCCCAACACCGCCTTTGCCTAAATCGGTTGCCTGTGTACCGTAAACCGGTAACTGACTTGCAATAAAAAGGCCCCCGGACGGTGGGAAAGTCCGGAAGCCCATTTAACGGATACCCCGTTCTATGCAGGTGGCAGGTGGCAAAGGCCCTGAGTCTGAGCGGCTGCTTTGGGTCGGTAACTGCCCGTCACCAGCATTCACCCGTGCAGGCACTCACCCTTATCCACTCCCCGCCAAACTTCTCCGCTCATGCAAACGGCAGTGGCCCGCGGAATGTGCCGATTGGCACCCAGTGGGTAATCAGACCGGTATCCACCTTCCAGTGATGCAGGAGTAACGCCGGCGGCTCCACGTACGACGCCTCTTCAGCCTCTGCATCCAGGGCCAAGCCGATGGCCGTCGTTGTGCTGGGCGCAGTGCACAGGACTGTGCCGCCAAAACGTAACTGCATGGAGCGGTGAATGTGTCCGCACACCACACGTTCGATCGCCGGATAGCGCTGCACCACCTCGCGCAGCCGCTCCGAGTTCCGGCAGGCATACGTGTCGATGTAAGGAATGCCACTGAGGAACGGCGGCTGGTGCAGCATGACCAGAGTAGGGCGCGTCGGCTCCTGGGCAAGTGCCGCATCGAGCCAGGCCCCAGTCGCCTCGCTCATGTCGCCGTGATGTTCCTGCGGTACGGTCACATCCACACCAATGATCCGTACCGGACCGAGGTCATCGGCGACGAAGTGCCACGGGCCTGCCGTTGAAGAGAGATACGGCTGGGAAAAGGTACTACGCATTAAGTTTCGGTCATCATGATTGCCAGGAATCATCAGCAACGGCTGCTCGATCCCGGCCAGCAATGTACGCGCCATTGCATACTCTTGCGGTAGCCCCTCATCCACCAGGTCGCCGGTGATGATCACGACATCGGGTCGCGGCATGAGCCTGTTCAGGTGTGCAATGGCTTGCTCGCACATCGTGTTTGAATCAACCAGCCCCTGATAAAGCATGCCTTGCGGCCTGATATGCAGATCGGAAAGGTGGGCAATCAGCACGGGATATTCTCCATGGAGGATGCGGTGATCAATGGCGGGGTGAAGGTAGCATGCCTGAGCTGCGATGGATGGGGTCAGCGTCCATGCGCCATGCCAGAGCGCCGAGATCTCGAAGGCCGGAACAGGCGATGGAGGTCGAACCGGCCCAGGCTCGAACAGCCAGTCACTGAAGCAAAATTAACGTGGCGCGATCCCGGCACATAACTTGCCCTTCTCGTACTCATCGCCTTGCTGGAAGTCCCCATGCTGCACTCCCATCTCACCACCCTCAATGCTGTCTCGCTGGTCCTGAGCACGTTCAAGGCCCAAGGCTGGTCCGCCGAGGCGCTGCTGGCCGGCAGTGGCATATGCGCAGCGGATTTGGACCGTGCTGACACGCGCATCGCCACGCATCAGGAGATGCAGGTGTGCGCCAATGCCGTGGCTCTGCAGCGCGACATCGGCCTGATCGTGGGGCAGCGTATGCATGTCTCCTCCTACGGCATGCTCGGCTATGCCCTGCTTACCAGTGCCACTTTCGGTGACGCGCTCCGTCTGGCTCTGCGTTATCCCGCGCTGCTGGGAACACTGTTCGAGCTGAGTCTGGAGGATGACGGCGAACGTATCTGGTTCACTGCGGGCGATTACCGCGAGAATCCGGCATTGACCGCCTTCAATGTCGAGCTTTGCCTGGGGTCGCTGAAGGTCATTTGCGACGACCTGCTCGGCCACTCACTGCCCTTGCTGGGCGCCCGCTTTGAGCACGATGCGCCGGACTATCAGACTCGCTACGCTGAATGTTTCGACTGTCCGTTGCAGTTCCAGGCCACCGTCAATGCATTTGCTTTTGATAAACGCTGGCTCGCCCAGCCTTTACCGCTGGCCGACGCGGTAACCCATCAGGCCATGACCGAGCGCTGCCGAAAACAGAACACGGAATTCACCGGGCGCGAGGCCTGGCTGGGGCGAATCCGGCTATCGCTGGCTGCTCAACTGCATGCCGCACCTGGGCTGGACATGCTGGCCCGACAGATGAACTGCTCGGCGCGCACCTTGCGTCGACACCTGCACGACCTGGGCTGCAGCTATCAGGAACTGCTCGACGAACTTCGTTTCGAACGCGCCAAGCAACTGCTCGCCGAAGACCGGTGGCCCATCTACCGGATCGCCGAGGCTCTGGGCTTCAGCGAGACCGCAAGTTTTCGGCACGCCTTCGTGCGCTGGAGTGGCGTGGCGCCGAGCCAATTTCGCGCATAACGCCTCATTGAGGGGCGAATTACGGACAGAAAATCTGGCCATATTTATCCCCTTTTGGCCGCACTTGCCGTTCTCATAAACCGCGCCCAGGGCAAGACTGTATTGACCGATACAGCCCGCGGAGAACAACAAATGCTGACAATCTACTCGGATGATCACCACCTGCACCACGGCCGCTGTGAGCTGATGGACGGGCAGTTGATGCCCTGCTTCGAAATGCCCTCACGCGCCGATCATGTATTACAACGGGTCAGGGACCGTCAACTTGGCGAGGTACAGGCGCCGCAGGACTTTGGTCTGGAACCGCTGCAACGCGTTCATAGCCGTGAGTACCTCGATTTCTTCAAGGGTGCCTGGGCGCGCTGGACCGAATTCGGTCAGGACGGCGACCTCCTGCCCTACACATGGCCTGCCCGTACGCTGCGCCGCGTATTACCCGAAAGCCTGCATGGTCAACTCGGTTATTACAGCTTCGACGGCGGGGCGCCAATCACCGCCGGCACGTGGCAGGCAGCCTACTCGGCGGCGCAGGTCGCGCTTAGCGCCCAACAAGCGATACAGCAAGGTGCCCACAGTGCTTTCGCCCTGTGCCGTCCGCCGGGACACCACGCAGCTGGCGACTTGATGGGCGGTTATTGCTACCTCAACAACGCCGCTATTGCTGCCCAGGCCTTTCTTGATCAGGACCACAAAAAGGTTGCGATTCTGGATGTTGACTACCACCACGGCAACGGCACCCAGTCGATTTTCTATGCGCGCAGCGATGTGCTGTTTACCTCGATTCACGGCCACCCGGAAGCGGAGTTTCCGTTTTTCCTGGGCTATGCCGACGAGTCCGGTGAAGGCGCAGGTGCCGGTTTTAACTTCAACTATCCACTGCCGGCCGGTTCCGGCTGGGAAACCTGGAGCGCGGCGCTCGAGCAAGCCTGCACGGAAATTGATCGTTATGACGCTGACATCATCGTCGTCTCCCTGGGCGTGGATACCTTCAAGGACGATCCGATCTCGAAATTCAAACTCGACAGCGAGGATTATCTGGCGATGGGCGCACGCATCTCCCGCTTGGGTAAACCTACGCTGTTCGTGATGGAAGGCGGCTACGCGGTGGAAGAAATCGGCATCAATGCCGTCAACGTTCTCGAAGGTTTTGAAGGGGCTGCCCAATGAACATGTTCAAGTCACTTATCCTCTGCGCTGCCGTTATCAGCGGCATGGCTCATGCCGAAGAGAAAACCCTGCGGGTCTACAACTGGTTCGACTACATCACCCCCAAGGCGCTGGAGGACTTCAAGGCGCAGAATCCCGGCCTTAAATTGGTGTACGACATCTTCGACACTAATGAAGCGTTGGAAGCCAAGTTGCTCACCGGCAACTCGGGGTATGACGTGGTAGTGCCATCCAACGTGTTCCTGGCCAAGCAGATCGAAGCCGGTATATTCCAGCCGCTGGACCGCAGCCAATTGCCGAACTGGAACCACCTCGATCCCAAGCTGATGAAGCTGATCGAGGCCAACGATCCGGGCAATAAATTCGCCGTGCCTTACATGTACGGCACCATCCTGATCGGCTTCAACCCGGACAAAGTCAAGGCCGCCCTGGGTGCCGATGCGCCAGTGGACAGCTGGGACCTGATTTTCAAGGAAGAAAACATCAGCAAGCTCAAGTCATGCGGTGTAGCGCTGCTGGACTCGCCCTCCGAAATCCTGCCCCTGGCCTTGCAGCACTTGGGCCTCGACCCCAACAGCAGCAACCCCAAGGACTATGTGAAGGCCGAAGCGCTGTTGATGAAAATCCGCCCCTATATCACCTACTTCCATTCCTCCAAATACATGGCCGATATCGCCAACGGTGACATCTGCGTCGCGGTCGGTTACTCCGGCAGCTTTTCCCAAGCCGCCAACCGCGCCAAAGAGGCCAAGAACGGCGTGACCGTAGACATGCGCCTGCCCAAGGAAGGCGCACCTATCTGGTTTGACATGCTCGCCATCCCCAAGGGTGCCAAGAACCCCCAAGACGCCTACACATTTATCAACTACCTGCTGCAGCCGCAGGTGATCGCGCCAATCAGCGATTTTGTCGGCTACCCCAACCCCAACAAAGACGCTACCGAACAGGTTGATCCGGCGATTCGCAACAATCCCAACCTGTACCCCACCGAGGCCGCGATGGCCACGCTCTATACGCTCAAGCCTCTGGGGCGTGACGCCGAACGCGCCCGCACGCGGGCCTGGACCAAGATCAAGTCAGGCACCTGATACCTGGAAAAGCCCCCAGCGAGTGATTGGCGGTCTCAGGTCGAGAAGGCTTAAGGTTAAAGCAGGGACATGGACGTCGGCTATCGGCCAACAGCAGCTCGTCATCTCTGACATGGAAACCTAGTGAATATGGCAACATTAGACCAGTGCAAGGCGGCTCTTCGTATCTTTGGTGACGAACTGATACCCGAGGAGCTGAGCCGCTTGTTCGACCACTTTTATACACAAGGGTGGGTCAAGGGCTACGAATATTCAACCTCATCCGGCAAGGTCGCTGTGAAGAAAACCGGGGCGTGGATACTTGAAGCAGAACCAACCGACAGCGCCGATTTTGATGGCCAAATTTCTCAGCTTTTGGGCTACATCGACGTGAGCCTAGATGATTGGGCTTTGCTTGCAAAACGATTCGAGATGGACATTTTCTGCGGTTGGTTCATGCGTGAATCAAACGAAGGCATTTCTGTTTCGTCGCAAACAATGCGGCTGCTCAGCGAGCGTAATATCGCTCTATCCATAGACATCTATGCTTCGTCAGACGACGAATGACGTCCGCATTCGGCCGATTTCAGCCGGAAGCAAACGGCAGCTTTGGGTCGAAAGCGGCCCTTCATTCCAACCAAGAGGAGCAGCCCCTAAGGTTAGCTTCGTTGCTACTGCGTCATAAGATCCCGTTCGTTCGAAGCGTCGTACTTTCTAATATCGCCTCGCATCAACCGCTCCCATCGGTTTACGAACTGTACGGTGTCTATGGCGTTAAGATGAGCGCTAAGCGCAGCTTGATCAGTCCAGCGTTCTAATAGAATAAGTTTTCCGGATTTTGGGTCTTCAATTGCGGCGTCGTAAGAAATATTTCCTTTACGTTGTCGTGTCGCGACTGCAAAGGTCTGAAACTCGCCCTGAAATCGCTCGATGTCTTCGGACGAGACGTATAGGTAGCCAGCTACGATGAGCATTTTTGCCATCCTTTTTGGTGTAGACCCCAATTACAGATCGGCTCTGAAATTGGAGGCATTGATAACTCAGGCGATAAGCACGATCTTTCCTTGAATACTTCCCCGTGAAGCTCGGTGATGCGCATCCGATGCCTGGGCAAGCGCAAACGTACTGTCGATCATCACGCGGACAGTACCGTTATCCAATAAGCGGCCAGCCTCTGCCAGTTGGGTACCGTTGGAGCGCACCTGCGTTGAGGAAACGGTGATGCCCAGATCAGCTGCTTCTTTATGCGCGCAGAAACCCATGGGATTGACCAGGAAGAGGGCGCCGCCCGGTCTTATGACGCTCAGAAAGCGTTCCATATTCGCACCACCGACGGCGTCAATCACCAGATCCACATCCTTCGCGACGTTTTCAGCGGCCGTCATTGTGTGATCGATAAATTCCTCTGCGCCCAGGTCGCGAAGCAGGCTCTCATGCTTACCGGAGGCAACCGCGATGACGCGCGCACCTTTCCATTTGGCAACCTGTACTGCCAGATGCCCCACGCCACCGCCGGCACCGTTTACCAGCACGGTCTTGCCTCGCAGCGGGACTGGCTCATGTCGAAACGACTGAAAGGGATTTGGCTCGTCATGGCCCAGCTCAATCAGAAACTGCCAGACAGTAAGCAACGACATGGGCGCACCTGCGGCCTGGACGTGGTCTATCCCGTTGGGTTTCAAAGCCAACTCGGTCTCATGGATGCGTATGTATTCGGCGTAGGCGCCGCTGCCAGTCATCAAATCTTTCGGAAAGCGCACCATTGCGTAGACGTTGTCACCGACGCTGAATCTGGAAACTCCGTCCCCGAGCGCGACGACCTCTCCCGATACGTCCGTGCCTAAAGTCAGCGGAAACTTGGCGTCTGGCCGCCACTCAGGGGGTAGGGCACGATAGCCGTCTCGTAGAAAAAGGTCTGGCGGGTTAAGGCTCGCCGCATGGACGCGGACAAGCACTTCGCCAGGTTGTGCCATGGGTTTGGGCGCATCCTCGTAGCGCAACACTTCAGGGCCGCCAAATTCGTGCAACTGCACAGCTTTCATTGTGTCGTTCATCACAACCTCGTTATCGATGGGGGATGACTTAAGTTAACCCCTATCAGCCAGGTTGATAATAAGGTTGAAAGTCGTTTCAATGGTGCCATGAAGGAACCAACCGGATTTGAACGACTGAGCGGATTGATCGCATTCGCCCGCGCCGGCTCTCTGGGCAGCTACAGGGCTGCGGCCCGCTCGCTGTCCATTTCGCCCTCGGCGATCAGTAAAAGCATCCAGCGCCTAGAACGTCATTTCGGGGTGTCGCTGTTCACCCGCACCACACGCTCGCTGACCCTCACCGTTGAAGGCCGCGATATTCATGAGCGTGTGTTGCAGCTGTTGCGTCATGCAGAAGAGATCGAGCAGGTGGCTAAGTCAGCACGCTCCGAGCCTGCTGGCACGTTACGGATTGCGGCATCACTTCCCATCGGGTTGCATATCATCGCGCCTGCCATCAGCGAGTTTCGTAAACGCTACCCGAAGGTATTGATCGACCTGCGGCTAAGCGACCAGATCGTGAACCTGGTCGAGGAAGGCATTGATCTTGCGGTAAGGATCGGTGAGCTTTCGGACTCATCGCTTTTGTCCCGTCGGCTCTTGCCATACAAGCTCGGTTGCTACGCCTCTCCTGACTACTTGGCAAGGTGCGGAACGCCTCAGCATCCTGATGAGCTGGCGGAGCATGAAACGGTGAACCTACGCTATCAAAACACCGGTCAAACCTTACGCTGGCCGTTTCGCATCGCAGATAAAGAGATCGAAATACTGCCGTCATCGTCCGTCGTCGTTGATGCAAGCGAGGCTATTTTGGAAGCAATGGCCGCGGGCACGGGTATAGGAATAGCCGCGAGCTTCATGGCAGCTCCGAGGGTGAAGCGTAAGGAGCTGGTCCCGATACTCTCCGAATTCGCGGTACAGAGGCACAATATCACCGCCATTTGGCCCGAAAGCCGTCGCACCAATCCTGCGGTACGCGCTTTTCTGGATATGCTGATCGAACTTCGCTGAGGTCCTGACTCTTCGTTCAGACAGGGTATTTTCAACAGCCGCTAGCTGATCTAGGCGCAGATACTCCAGGTGTACCGCTCCGGAGACGTCGCTTGCAGGCAGCGCTCTTGATCGTCAGGTATCGGCCAAAAGAAGACACTCAGCGCCCTGACTGATCACGCAAAGCATCCAGAAGCAGACGAAAAGCCGGTTTGTGCTGGCGCCGGCTCGGGTAGTAGAGGTGGTACCCGGTGACGGTGCCAGTCCAGTCCTCCATCAGCCGCACCAGGCGACCTTGTGCCAGATCTTGCTCGATCAGATGCTCCGGGAAGTAGCCCAGCCCGGCACCCGCCCTGACAAAATCACGCATGAGCCAGATGTTGTTACTCACCAGATGCCCGTCGGCGCGTACTTTGATTTCTCTCCCGTTTTTTGCAAAAGGCCAAGCCCACAATCCGCCCGAGGTGGGCTGACGCAGGTTGATGCAGGCGTGCTCGGTCAGATCCTGTGGCGTCAGGGGTTTAGCACGGTGTTCCAGATAGGCGGGGGCGGCCACCAATGCCATGCGAAAATCCCGGCCGATGGGCATGCTGATCATGTCCTGAGCCAGCTGCGCCCCCAGGCGGATACCGGCATCGAAGCGCTCTGCGACGATGTCGACCAATGCGTAGCTGTCGTTGATTTCGACCTTGATCCCCGGATAGTCGGTCATCAATTGCAGCGCAGCCGGGGCAAGGACCAGATGGGTTGCGTGCTCCATGGAGGTGATGCGCAGGTTACCCGCCGGTGTGCCGCTGAGTTCGCTCAGCTCGTTGAGCCCTGACTCGATCCCGTCAAAATGCGGCCCGATGCTGTCGATCAGCCGTGCTCCGGCTTCGGTCGGCGCGACGCTGCGGGTACTGCGGGTCAGCAATTGCACACCCAGGCGCGATTCCAGTTTGGTGATGGTGCGGCTCAGCGCAGGCTGGGACACGCCAAGCTGTGCCGCTGCCTTGGTAAAACTGCCTTCACGGGCGACCCGCAGGAGGGCCAGGAGGTCGGTGACGTTGTCGCGCACGATTGATGCTCTGCGGTTATAGGTCCATTCCAACCATACCATCTAATCATTTGTGGGCAGGATGGCTAGAGTGTCGCATTCGCTTCGCGGCGCTTTCAGGAATCATCTTTCCCATGAGTAAACAAACATTCGATGTGATCATTTTCGGCGCCACGGGTTACACCGGTCGGCTGGTCGCTGAATACCTCTTCGCTCAATACGGCGTCAATGGCCCTGTCAAATGGGCCATTGCCGGTCGCAGCTTGAGCAAGCTGGAAGCCATTCGGGACAGTTGGGCAAACGCCGCAGCGCTGCCGCTGATCGTGGCCGATGCCCAGGACCGGGCGTCCGTGCGCGACATGGTTGCCGCGACCCGGGTCGTGATCACCACCGCAGGGCCGTTTTCGGTCTATGGCTCGGACCTGGTGGCAGCCTGCGCCGAGTTGGGGACGGACTACGTTGACCTCTCGGGGGAGATACCCTGGATTGCCCGGATGATCGGCAGCCATCAGGCCCAAGCCCAGGCATCGGGCGCGCGCCTGGTGTTCTCCTGCGGTTTCGATTCGGTGCCGTTCGACCTCGGCGTATGGTTCACCCAGCAGCAGGTCATGAAGAAGTTCGCTCGCTACGCGCCTCGGATCAGGGGCCGCGTGCGCAATATGCAAGGCGTGCTGTCCGGTGGCACGTTCTTGAGTGTCGACGCAGTGGTTGCAGCGGCGGCGCAGGATCCTGCGCTTGGTGAACTGGTTGCCGATCCATTCGCCTACACACCAGGATTCAAAGGTGTCGAGCAACCTGATGATCAGACCCCCTACCGGGATGAACTGGCTCAGACCTGGGTCGGGCCTTTCATTATGTCGGGCATCAATTCCAAGGCGGTGCATCGCACAAACTTGCTGGAAGGGCACCTGTGGGGCACGTCGTTTCAGTACGACGAAATGCTGATGCTCAAGGCACAACCGAGCGAAGACGATGAGCCTGGTCTGGCGGGCTTCTCCTTTAATGAGGGCGGTCATCCGCAACCGGGGCAAGGGCCGACACAGAAGGAGCTTGAGGCAGGCTTTTATGATGTGCTGTTCATCGCTGAACTGGCCGATGGTCAGGTGCTCAAGGCATCCGTGAGTTGCGATGAGGATCCGGGCTACCTGTCGACATCCAAGATGTTGGCCGAGTCAGCGATGGCGTTGGCGTTCGATGTGACGCGTGAGGAGACCCCGGGCGGTTGCTGGACGCCCGCGGCGGCGTTGAATGAGGCGTTCATCAAGCGCCTGACTGAAAAAGCCGGACTGAGGTTTACCGTCGAGGGTTGATTCGATGGGCCGCTAAAAAGGCTGAATGTCTTTGACGTTCAGCTTTCAGAGTCTTTAGCTCTCTCAACAATTAGCCTAGTCAACAAAAGGTGTCCCATGAATGTGCCAAACCGTATGAACTACATCGAGATCACCGAACCCGGTGGCCCCGAAGTATTAAAGATAATGCAGGCCGATGTGCCAACGCCGGGTGATCACGAGTTGCTGATCCGGGTTCACGCCGCCGGCATCAATCGTCCCGATGTCATACAGCGTTCGGGCAAATACCCGATGAAACCGGGCATGACCCCTGTGCCCGGGCTGGAAGTGGCCGGTGAGGTCGTTGGGGTTGGAGCAAACGTGGCCGATTTCAAGCTGGGCGACAAGGTATGTGCCCTGACCAATGGCGGTGGTTACGCCGAATACTGCGTTGTGGCGGCCACCCAATCATTACCGGTCCCCGACGGCGTGGACATGATTCAGGCCGCGGCCATTCCGGAAACATTCTTCACCGTGTGGGCCAATCTGTTCGAACTGGGCCGTGCCCGAAAGGGCTGCACCGTATTGATCCATGGCGGCACCAGCGGCATCGGCACGACCGCGCTGATGCTGTGCAAGGCCCTGGGGATCAAGGCTTTTGCAACGGCCGGCAGCCAGGAAAAGTGCGACCGGATCCGCGCACTGGGTGGCGAAGCGATCAATTACCGCGAGGTGGACTTCGCTCAAGAGATCGCCCGGCTAACCCACGAGAAGGGCGTGGACGTGATTCTCGACATCATGGGCGGGAGCTATTTCGAGAGCAACGTGGCGTCACTTGCACGACGCGGTCGACTGGTCATTATCGGTTTTCTGGGCGGCAACTCCGTCAAGGACTTCAATCTGCTGGCGTTGATGGAAAAACAAGGCTCGGTGACAGGGTCGATGATGCGTTCGCGCAGCGCTGAGGAAAAAGCCGAGATTGCTCGCGCCGTTCTCGCCAATGTCTGGCCGTTGCTCAGTCAAGGCGAATGCCTGCCGATCATTGACCGTGTTTTCCCTCTCGCCGACGCAGCACAAGCGCATCAGCGAATGGAGCAGGGCGACCATATCGGCAAAATCGTGCTGAAGGTGTTGTGAATTGAAACGCCCGGCGCGTGTCATTGACTGCCCGCCGGGCGCTGTTCATATTTGTTTGAGGAGGCCGTGGTTGTACGGTCGGCACCGTCCAGGGAGCGGCCACTCGAAATCATTTCTCAGGCATTCCGAGATCTCACTCACCGGGTAGACCAGGGCGAGAAGAAGGTCTCGGCACCCCTCAAGCAAATCCGGCTCGCCGAGCGTGAGGTGATGCCCCCTGTGCAGCGAGTTCACGAGGCTCTCCATCCGTCGGTCGCTTTCGTGATCATGCCGCTGTTCGCACTGGCGAACGCTGGGGTCAACTTCCATGGCGCTCAGCTAAGTGATGCCGCTGTAGTTCCAGTAGTCTATGGCGTCGTAATGGCGTTGGTGTTTGGTAAGCCTATCGGCGTGGTGCTCGCTACTTTCCACATGGTTCGCACAGGGCTTTGCAAACTGCCTGAACAGGTGACTTGGCGCGGAGTGATACTTGTAGGTCTGCTCGCCGGTATAGGCTTCACGATGTCGGTTTTCATCGCGGGCTTGGCCTACCACGACGACCGTTTATTGGCAGCGGCGAAGCTGAGCGTGCTGTGTGCTTCCTCTGCGTCTGCAGTGGTGGGTTTGCTATGGGGCTTGTTCAACTTCAGAAAGCCGGCCAGTCGTTAGTTGGTACAGATATCATCCAACTCACCCTCACGTAACAGCGGAGTTTCGCAATGGTTGCTCGTTGGCAATGGCTGTTGATTCGCACGACCAGACGTCTGTGGTTCAGAGCGGGACTGTTTTCCCTGCTGGGCGTTGTTACGGCGTTGCTGGCTGTCGTTCTCAGAGACCACATTCCAATAGACCTCCCTGGCAAGATAGGCGCTGATGCCGTCGACAAGATTCTCGGCATCATCGCTTCCAGCATGCTGGCCGTCACAACGTTTTCTCTAAGTACCATGGTCACGGCCTACGGAGCAGCCAGTACGGGCACCACCCCGCGCGCCACGACACTTGTCATGGAGGACACGACCACTCAGAACGCGCTGTCGACCTTCATTGGCTCGTTCCTGTTTAGCCTGGTCGGCATCATTGCTTTAAGTACGGGGGCGTATGGCGCTCAAGGCCGGGTTATCCTGTTCGCGGTCACACTCGCTGTGGTGGTACTGATCGTCTACACCTTGCTGCGATGGATCGACCATCTGTCCAGGCTTGGCCGGGTAGGTGAGACGATTGACCGGGTTGAAGCCGCCACCATCAGTGCGCTCACGGAGCGCCGCCGATTACCTTACCTGGGCGGATGTGCCTACCCGGAGCCTCCGGGTCAAGTGCTGCCACTGCTCCCGATCCGCAGTCGGGAGGTGGGCTACGTGCAGCACATCGACGTACCTGCGTTGGACGCTTTCGCACAGAAAAATGCTGCGTTGATTTATCTTGAGATACTGCCTGGCAGTTTTGTAAATGAAGGCGAGCTGCTGGCCCGGGTAATGAGAGCGAGCACCGAGCCGCTGGATGAACCTCAGGTGAGGCAAATCCTGTCCGCTATCACCCTTGGCGTTCGTAGAACCTTCGAGCATGACCCTCGCTTTGGTTTGTCCGTATTGTCGGAGATTGCATCAAGGGCGCTTTCGCCCGCCGTAAATGACCCGGGCACGGCAATCGATGTCATTGGCAGGGGAATTCGCGCGTTCAATGCACAGGCGAGGTCTGGGACGCTGGAAAAGCCTGAAGCACAGTGCAGTTGCGTGCATGTGCGCGGGCTCTCCGTGGAGGACATGTTTGACGACTTCTTTTCGCCGATTGCGCGTGACGGCGCAGCACTCATCGAGGTCAACATCCGTCTTGTCAAAGCGCTTGCAAGTCTTGCGCATTCCTGCCCGGCTTTGTATGCCGACTTGGGGGCACGTCACATCGGCGTCATCCTGGAGCGGGCGGAGGCGGCGATGACGCTTGACGGTGACAAGGCGCGGTTGAGAGCGTGCATTGCCGCCTCGCTCCCGTGAGCCCGCCGTCAGTGCTGGCGATCCGTGCTCATTTCCTGCAAGGGATAACGCGCTTCACCAGCGTTCCGATGCTCATGCCCTGAACCAAAATGGAGAACACGACGACCATGTAGGTCAGCGACACCACCACGTCCCGCGCATGTCCCGGCGGAAGAGACAGTGCCAGTGCTACTGATATTCCTCCCCGTAATCCGCCCCACGTCATAACGCTCCAGGCGCCGGCAGGCAGCCGAAAGCGTCTGCCCAGCACTGCGACGGGAGCGCCAACCGTCAGCAGCCTGGCCAGCAATGTCAGCACGATGACCGCCAGTCCCGTGACAGCGAGCGTACCTGAGAAGTGGATCAGCACTACCTCCAGGCCAATGAGCACAAATAGAACCGCATTAAGGATCTCGTCAATCAACTCCCAGAACATGTCAAGGTTCTTCTCGGTTTCTTCCGACATGGCATGGGAGCGGCCTTGATTGCCAATGATGAGGCCCATTACCACCATCGCCAGCGGGCCCGAGACGTGCAGATGACTCGCTAAAGCGTAGCCGCCAAGTACTGCGGCCAGGGTGATGAGTACTTCTTCCTGATAGCTGTCGATGCTTTTGAGCATTCGATAGGTGATGTAGCCCAACACCGCGCCAACCAATGCGCCGCCGCCTGCCTCCTCGACCAACAGTTGTGAAGCACCAAGCACTGAAGGCGCGTCACCACTGACAATCATCGCCAGAATGAGCGAAAACAGCACGACGCTGACTCCATCGTTGAACAGCGATTCGCCTGATATCACCAGCTCGACGCTTGCGGGTGCACCTGCTGACTTCAAAATGCCCATTACCGCGATGGGGTCCGTTGGAGAGATGAGCGCACCGAATACCAGGCAGTATGAAAGGGGCAGAGCCAGGTCAGTAAGCGAAAGCAGCGCCCAAAGCGCAAAACCAATGAACAGCGTCGAAACCGTCGTTCCAACGACCGCCAGTGATGCAACTTGCCATCGGTAGGCACGCAGCTGTGATAAGTCTACGTGTAGTGCGCCAGCGAACAGCAGCAGCGATAACATGCCTTGCATCAACAGCTCTGAAAAGTCGATGGACTTCACCAGTGAGGTTTCGAATGTATGCAACGCTTCAAAACCCAATCCACTGAGCGCCATGTTGACGAGCGAAAGCGCCAGCGCAATGCTCATTACGCCAATGGCGGGCGGCAAACCGACATACCGTCTGTTGAGAAACGCTAGCACCGCGGTGATGCTGAGAAAGACTGCGACGGTATCCAACATCGGTCTACAAGCTCCATGTAAAAAGGGAATGAGGGCGCTATTGTGAAGTGCACGCACGTTATGTGGGTCGGGATTTCCATGGCTGACCGATTTCGACCCAAAGCAAGCGTTGCTAAAGTGGGTTGAGAATCGTGCCTCGACCGTCAAATTTCGAGCTACTGCCGTACGTGTGACAACGCATGAATGACATCTGCAGCCAACTTTTCAGCACTGTTGATCCCGTCAATCCGGAAGACCGGCGCGGTCCGCTCTGATAGCCAGGCCTCGTGCCACTCGCGGTTACGCCCTCAAATGTCTGGATCGTCCTACTGCGAAGCCCATTTCCGAAAGGCGACGTGTATCTCATGCATGTCACCACGCGGTGTTATTCGATCTCCAACACGCTCCCTTTCACCTGCGGCCAGCCGTGCTAGGCGGAAGGGCGTTGGTGTGACAGCGAACACAATCAGATCGACATGGGTAATCAGCGCTTCTCTCCAGCCCAAAAGCGCCGAATCCAAAGACGAGTTCAGCGTCTCTAACGCCCCGCCGGGAATCAGCAGCACACGCCTACCGCACCAGAACTTCACACAGACCAAAGCGGTCACATCGCTAGTCCCGACGAGTGATGCGTATGAGCCTCTTAGAGCAGGAAATGCAGGACCGTGAACACCCCGTTGCCGAGGACATGGCGCTGCAGCGCAAAGTCTGGAAGTTCCAGCGGGTTGGCTGGTATGTGCTGACGGCGGTTGTCATCCTGACATTGCTCGGCTTGTTTTCCAGAGGCCCGCTCAGCTCGCTCGAAACGGTGAGTGAGCAAGGTGATCTGACGGTGCAGTACGAGCGTTTCCACCGTGCTGGCGGGACTAATCCGATGATCGTTCAGGCCACGGGGCAGCCGGGCAAAGAGGTCACGCTGTCGATCAGCAAGCCTATGCTGGATGGCTTCAGCATCGAGTCTATCCAGCCGCAGCCGGTCAGCTCTGTGGGCAGTCCCCAAGGTTTGAGTCTTACTTTCCCCACCGACAAGAGCGGTCACGTCACGCTCTTCATCTCATGGCGCAGCGACGGCATCGGGCTATTCAAAAGTCAGATCAGTGTCGTTGGCGGCGGCCATATTCCCGTTACTCAGTTCATCTACCCATAGGTGCTCAATGGATGCCGTACTACGCGCGGGTGCGATTTATTTTGCCCTGATGGTGCTCTTCAAGATTTCTGGCCGACGATCATTGGGGGAGCTGACGTCGTTTGATTTCGTGCTGCTGATGGTCATTGGCGAAGCGACCCAGCAAGCGCTGCTGGGCGATGACTTCTCGGTGACCAATGCGATTCTGGTCATTGTGACGTTGATGGTGATCGACATCGGGCTTTCCCTCGTCAAACGACGCTCCAAACGCTTAGCCAAGCTGATCGATGGGGGGCCGACGATCATCGTTGAAAACGGCGCGTTCCTGCGCCATCGCATGCACGAGGCCCGCATCCAGGAAGACGACATCCTGGAGGCCGCGAGAATAGAGCAGGGCTTCGAGCGGGTGGAGCAGATCAAGTACGCGATCCTCGAGCGCAACGGCAAGATTTCGATCATTCCTGCCTGATCATCTGCCCCGTCACAGTTTGGTCAGACGGGGCATATCAGGGCCAAAAAATCAGAGCTGGCCATGGTTTCCTCCGCGTAGCCCGTTAGCAACACACTTCGCAGGCGTGTCCCCTATTACTGAACAATTTCAGCGAGTTGACGGCCATTTGTTCAGCCAGACAGATAAAGTTTTTGTGGCTCAAGACGATATGAATGGCAAGGTGCCATGGAGGAGGCCCGTCACGCATTTCGAGTCTGTACAACATGCCCAATTTTTCCCTTCTTCGCCGTGATCGCCGCGCCCTGAAGCAATTGCTGACGTCGATCATGAGCGGCAAGAATCCTGAGGTCGCCCAGTGCAAAGAAGGTCCAGCAGTTCTGGATGCCTGGCGCCTGATCCAGTCCTCCAATGATCAATACCAATCCCGCATAGGCCAGCTCGAAAGAGAGCTTGAGGATGCCCGCGAGTTGCTTCGCGAATCGGCAGCCTCTGCGTCAGCCCATGAGATCAGGTTCGATCTGGTCAATCTCGCGTCCAGTGAAGGTCTTTGGGACATGGAGGTGGTGGCCAGCGATCCGGTTAACCCCGGAAATCGCTTTTGGTGGTCGCAGCAATTTCGCAGCCTTTTGGGGTTCAAGGACGAAAGAGATTTTCCGAATGTGCTCGCCAGTTGGGCCGATCGGCTCCATCCGCAGGACAAGCAGGCAACACTCGACGCCTTCGCTCGCCATCTCAACGACAAGTCCGGGATGACCCCATACAAAGTCAAAAACCGGCTCGCCATGAAAGACGGTTCATATCGCTGGTTCCATGCACAGGGTGAGACACTCCGAGACGAGCGAGGCACGCCCATCCGGGTCGCTGGCTCGCTTCGGGATATCCATGACCAACTGGAGCGGGATCAGGAGCACGACGTCATCATCACCCGATTCGAGCTGGCTCGGGAAATGCTCTCGGATGGGCTTTGGGATATGGAGGTCATTGCCGGAGACCCTGTGAATCCAAAGAACCCGTTCTGGTGGTCACCTCAGTTCCGTCGGTTGCTGGGTTTCGAAACGGTCGAGGAGTTTCCAGATGTGTTGGACAGCTGGGCATCCAGGTTACACCCCGATGACAAGGACAGAAGCCTCAGTGCATTCGGGGCCCATCTGAATGACAGATCAGGCAAGACACCCTTTGATATCGAGTACCGGCTGAAGATGAAAAGCGGCGAATATCGGTGGTTCCGCGCGCGAGGCCAGACCAAACGCGACCCCGCCGGCCTGCCTCTGCGAGTCGTCGGTGCGCTTGTGGACGTCAACTTGCAGCACGAGCAGGAGATGCTGAGGGAAACAGAGGTCAAGCATCAGCAAACGCTTGAGCACAACATCGCTCAGTTGTCCCAGATCGTGGGGACGATCCAGAGCATCGCGAGCCAGACCAACCTTTTGGCCCTCAATGCGGCCATTGAAGCTGCACGTGCGGGCGAGGCGGGGCGTGGCTTCGCAGTGGTTGCCGACGAGGTTCGCAAGCTGGCGACGCGTACCACTGAAGCCACTGAGCAGGCTGCCGGCATGATTGCTCGCTAGACCCTTCCTGCCTTTAAAGACCTGGTTCCCTGAACCAGGTCGAAGTCTGGAAAGAAGTCCCTGTGACTCGGAAAAATGACTCTCCCACGTAAGCGCCCAGGGACCGGCAGGATCACTCTCGGTTTATTGCCAAAGCCAAGGCGCGCCGGCAAATGGTGCCTATATCTTGGGAGTGCCAAGGTTTAGGGATGAAAAGTGGAGCGTATCCAGACTCCAGGATTTGTTGCCCCCTTCCCCCGGAAGACAAGATCACAGGGATGCGGGGCCAATGCGCTTGCACCCGGTTTGCCAGCCCGATACCGCTCAGGCCACCCGGCATATGGATGTCGGACAGGATGAGATCTGCACCTCCCGAGGTCTCGCACAACCAGTCCCAGGCGTCGTCGCCTGTCTCTGCTGTTACGACCTCGAAACCCTCCGTCTCTAAAATTTCATGGATCAAACTGCGGATGAGCCAGTCATCTTCCACCACTAATACGGTTGATAACACTGTCCTGTGTCCATGCTGGTTCGTCGTGAAGTTGGACTGGGGCACTGCCTGTGGGTTCCCACTTCCGATAAAGCCGTCCCTCGGCTCTCTTTGCACGGTTATGTCGCTTTAATTGAGTGGCGTGTAGTGCTATGCAAAGCCTGAATAGCCCCGGATTATCCAGAAGCTATCCACAAGACCGGCGGAGCGTGCCCCAGCTAGCCGGTACAATCTCCTGTCACTGCCAACCCGGAGCCTGCGCTTTAATGTCGTTGTTCAATCGTTTGACTGCATTTTCAACCCAGAGCGGCAGGGCGGTCGGCCTTGTCTGGGCGACATCCCGTCCCTTGTTCAGCGGCTTGATCGTGGCGACGCTGATCGCCGGCATCTTGCCCGCGCTTGCCGCGTGGATTGGCCAGCGGATCGTCGATGCGGTGGTTCAGGCGATGCAAATCCATGCCAATGGCAGCCAGGCGCCGGTATGGCCGGTCCTGCGTTATGTGTTGGCCGAGGCGGGCGTATTGGCGTTGCTGGCCGCGGCGCAACGGGCGCTTTCAATGCAACAAGCGCTGCTGCGGGTGCAGTTGGGGCAGAAGGTCAACCTGATGATCCTGGAAAAGGCCCAGACGCTTTCGCTGCTGCAGTTCGAAGACTCGGCGTTTTACGACAAGTTGGTGCGCGTGCGCCGGGATGCATCGACCCGGCCACTGGGCCTCGTCACCAAGGGCCTGGGGCTTACGCAAAACCTCATATCGCTGGTCAGCTTCGCGGTGCTGCTGGTGCATTTTTCCCCGTGGGCGCTGTTGATCCTGGTGGTCGGGGCGCTGCCGGTGTTCTTCGCCGAGACGCATTTTTCCGGCAATGCCTTCCGCCTGTTTCAGCGCCGCGCCCCGGAAACCCGCCATCAAAATTACCTGGAAGCCTTGCTGTCCCATGAGTCCCACACCAAGGAAGTGAAGCTTTTCGGCATGGCGCCCTTGTTGCTGCAACGCTATCGCGACAATTTCACCCGCCTGTACGCCGAAGACCGCCGACTCACCGTGCGGCGCGACGCCTGGGGCTTTGTCCTCGGGCTATTGGGCACTGCCGCGTTCTACGTGGCCTACGCCTGGGTGGTCATGGACACCGTGCGCGGCCAGACCACACTGGGGCAGATGACGATGTACCTGGTGCTGTTCAAGCAAGGCCAGGTCGCCATCACTGCCAGTCTCAGCGCGATTGCCGGTTTATACGAGGACGGCCTGTACCTGTCAGACCTCTACGAATACCTTGAGGTACCGGTGGCACCTGGACGCGGCACGCTGAAGGCCGGTGCACGCCCGGGCGACGGCCTGCGCTGCGAGGGTCTGGGGTTCCGCTACCCGGGGGCCGCTCACCCCACGCTCAGCGACATCAGCCTGCACCTGACGCCCGGCATGAGCCTGGCCCTGGTGGGCGAAAACGGCTCCGGTAAAACCACATTGATCAAGCTGCTGACCCGGCTCTATGCGCCTGACGAAGGCCGGATCCTGCTGGACGGCAGCGACTTGCAGGACTGGGACGAACAGGCCTTGCACCAGCGCACCGGGGTGATCTTTCAGGACTACATCCGTTACCAGATGACCGTCGGCGAAAACCTCGGGGTGGGTGACGTCGACGCTTTCGATGACCAGGACCGTTGGCGCGATGCGGCCACTCAAGGGATCGCCGCCGACTTCATCGAGCGCTTGAGCAACGGCTATCACACGCAGTTGGGGCGCTGGTTCGCCGGTGGGCAGGAACTGTCCGGTGGTCAATGGCAAAAGCTGGCGCTGTCGCGGGCCTACATGCGTCGCGGGGCCGATCTGCTGATTCTGGACGAACCGACGGCCGCCCTCGACGCTGCGGCCGAGGCTGCCGTATTCGAGCACTTCCGCGAGTACGCGAAGGGCCGCATGACGTTGCTGATTTCTCACCGATTCTCCAGCGTGCGCAACGCTGATCACATCATCGTGCTGGATCAGGGCCGGATTCTGGAACAAGGCACCCACGTGCAACTGATGGCTGGCGGCGGGCGCTATGCCAGCCTCTTCGATATCCAGGCGCGTGGGTATCGGTAACCGTCGACCCGCACAGTTCCCGTGCTCGACCGACTGACCTGGAACCATGATTGGTGAATTGAATTCATGCCATTCGGTAAAAACTAGCCGAAATCCCGCGTCGTTTCTCCAATAGGCTGTGTTCTTTGTCCGGAGGGCGCAGTGAGACTTAGCATTCTTGACCATTCCCCAGTAGACGACGGGTTCACCGCCAGCGATGCGCTATGGGCCACCACGCGGCTGGCGCAAACCGCTGAATCCTTGGGTTTTGAACGTTACTGGGTAGCGGAACACCACCAATCCAGGGTTCAGGCGGGAAGCAGCCCTGAGCTGCTGATGATGCAGATTGCCGCCCATACAGAGACGATCAGGGTTGGCTCGGGTGGCATCATGCTGCCGCACTACAGCGCGTACAAAGTGGCCGAAACTGCGCGTGTGCTGGAGGCGTTATACCCAGGCCGGATAGACCTGGGAGTAGGGCGGGCGCCCGGAGCGGATCAACGCGTCACCCGTGCCCTCAATGATGAGAAGACACACCAGATCCCTTTCCCGGCCAAGCTCAAGGACCTCAAGGCGTTGCTCCTTGGTGACACAGACGGGTCAAGCGATCAGCGGCAGGCGATCTACGCTGCGCCCCGGATCACAACCCTTCCTGAGTTGCACATACTGGGTGCCAGTGGCAGTACCGCTGAACTGGCCGCTCTGGAAGGAATGGGCTTCACATTTGCGCACTTCATCAATCCCCATCATCAGCAAGGTGTGCTGGCCGCCGAGCATTATCGAGCCAACTTTCGTCCATCAAAACTGCATGCCACGCCCAGTGTCATCGTTGCTGTATTCGCCGTAGTGGCCGACACCGTCGAGGAGGCCGAGCGGCTGGCAACCAGTTTTGACGATTGGTTGCTGCGGGCAGAGTCCGCCACGCCAGCCGAGGCGTTAACGCTGCCCGAGGCGGTCGACCCTGAGCAGTACAACGCTGAAGCCCGCGAGCGCGTGACGCTCAACCGCAAGCGGGTGGTTATTGGCGACGGTCCGGCGGCGATGCAGCAACTGCGGCGCATTGCTGCGCAGTATCAGACCGATCAGATGATGATCGTCCCCATGATCCCGGGGGAGGCGAACCGGCAACGGGCTATCGAGTTGCTCGCCCGCGCCAACCACGAATTCAACCTTCGCGCCCCACAGCGCTCACTTCCGGAGAGTTAATCATGACCTTATTTGAAGACTACAAACTCGGCACCACAACGCTTGGCAACCGCATCGTCATGGCGCCGATGACCCGCTCGCGTGCCCCTCACGACATTGCGACCGAGCAAATCGCCCTGCACTACACCCAGCGCGGCACCGCAGGTTTGATTGTCTCGGAAGGCACGCCGATCTCACGTGAGGGCCAGGGTTATCTCTTCAATCCGGGCATCTATACCGATGCGCAAATCAAGGGATGGAAGCTGGTCACCGACTCGGTCCACAGCGTCGGCGGAAAAATGTTCGCCCAGTTGTGGCACGTTGGCCGCGTGTCCCACACCTCCATTCAGATCGACGGCAAAGCGCCCGTCAGCGCTACCAGCAAACAAGCACAAGGCGCAGTCGCCTTTGGCTACACAGACGACGGAGAGCCGGGTTTTGTGGCCACATCCACGCCACGCCCGTTAACCACCGAAGAGGTAGCACGCGTGGTGGAGGATTTCGCCCAAGCTGCGGAAAACGCTATCGCGGCCGGATTCGACGGGGTGGAAATTCATGGCGCCAACGGCTATTTGCTGGAGCAATTCCTGAATCCGCTCGTGAATGACCGAACCGATCGTTATTCAGCCGACACGCTGGAAAATCGTTTGCGTTTCGTATTCGAGGTCGTCGATGCGGCAGCCGCCCGAGTCGGCGCTGATCGGGTGGGCATCCGTGTTTCCCCGTACGGCCAGTTGTTCGATATGCCCTTGTATCCGCAGATCGACGAAACTTACTCGGCGCTTTGTGCCGGCATGCAGCAGCGCGGCATCGCTTACGTTCACGTGATGGATCAGACCCACTTCTTCATGGCAGAAGAAGGCTCGGCCGCACAGGAGCAAGCGCTTCGTGACCTGCTCAAAGACTGCAAGACACAGTTGGGCGAGACCGCATTGATCCTCGCCGGGGACATGACCCGTGAGCGCGCTGAAGACCTGTTGCAGGCGGGCCTGATCGACCTGGCCGCATTCGGGCAGCCCTTCATTGCAAATCCTGATCTGGTCGCTCGGCTGCAAAATGGCTGGTCACTGACCCAGCCGGATCGCGACACTTACTATGGCGGCGATGCAAAAGGCTATGTCGACTACCCGCCCTACACGGACTGATTAGCGGCGATTCTCTGCTGCAGTGATGAACGCCGGAATTTCTGGCGATGGTCGTGACGATTTCCAGCGCGACCTGTCACTGTGTTGAGCTCAAAGGACAGGCGGTGGGCAAGCAGCTGTTGCGGAGCAGGAGGGTAATGCCCGTCGGTTTACCGTCAATATTTTTAAACCTATCAAACGCATAGTCAGAACCAATTCAGCATTCGCGGGCTCTAGCCGTAGGCTTTCACTCTCAGAACACCAAAAAAAGAGAGAGTCCGCGATGTACTTACCCCGCTCCCCTATCGCAGCCAGCCTGATTGGCGCGAGCCTGATGGTCAGTTCTGCAGCCTACGCAGACACCCTGACCCGCGACAACGGCGCCGCTGTCGGCGACAACCAGAACTCACAGACCGCTGGCCCAAACGGCCCGGTTCTCCTGCAAGATGTGCAACTGCTGCAAAAGCTCCAGCGCTTTGACCGTGAACGCATTCCGGAGCGTGTCGTGCATGCTCGCGGTACGGGCGTGCATGGCGAATTCGTTGCCTCCGACGACGCCTCTGACCTGAGCAAGGCCACGGTCTTCCGCAAGGGCGAGCACACCCCGGTGTTCGTGCGGTTTTCAGCCGTCGTCCACGGCAACCACTCCCCTGAAACCCTGCGTGACCCCCGCGGCTTTGCCACCAAGTTCTACACGGCCGACGGCAACTGGGACCTGGTCGGGAATAACTTCCCGACGTTTTTCATCCGCGACGCGATCAAGTTCCCGGACATGGTCCACGCCTTCAAGCCTGACCCGCGCACCAACCTGGATGATGATTCCCGACGTTTCGACTTCTTCTCCCACGTCCCGGAAGCCACGCGCACATTGACCTTGCTGTACTCCAACGAAGGCACACCCGCCAGCTATCGCACCATGGACGGCAACGGCGTGCACGCCTACAAACTGGTGAACGCCAAAGGCGAAGTCAACTATGTGAAGTTTCACTGGAAGAGCCTGCAGGGCCTGAAGAACCTCGATCCCAAGCAGGTCGCTGAAGTGCAGTCCAAGGACTACAGCCACCTGACCCACGATTTGGTTGGCGCGATCAACAAGGGCGACTTTCCGAAGTGGGACCTGTACGTGCAGGTGGTCAAGCCTGAGGACCTGGCGAAGTTCGACTTCGACCCGCTGGACGCCACCAAAATCTGGCCCAATATTCCCGAGCGCAAAATCGGCCAGATGGTCCTGAACAAGAACGTGGATAACTACTTCCAGGAAACCGAACAGGTCGCCATGGCGCCAGCCAACGTCGTGCCGGGTATCGAGCCTTCGGAAGACCGCCTGCTGCAAGGCCGGGTATTTTCCTACGCGGACACGCAGCTCTATCGCGTCGGTCCTAACGTGTTGAGCCTCCCGATCAACGCGCCACGGGTTAAGGTCAACAACGGCAACCAGGACGGCCCGCTGAATACCGGTCACACCACCACCGGCGTGAACTACGAGCCAAGCCGACTCAATCCGCGTCCAGCGGCTGAAGAAGCGCGCTACAGCCAACTGCCATTGTCCGGCAGCACGCAGCAGGCCAAGATCCAGAAAGAGCAAAACTTCAAGCAGGCGGGCGACTTGTACCGTTCCTACAGCGAGAAGGACCGCAAGGACCTGATCCAGAGTTTTGGTGAATCCCTGGCGACCACCGATACCGAGAGCAAGAACATCATGCTGTCGTTCCTCTACAAGGCAGATCCGGAGTACGGCACTGGCGTGACCAAGGTTGCCAATGGCGATCTGGGCAAGGTCAAGCAACTGGCCGCTGCACTGAAAGACTGACCGACCACCTCGGCCCGCTTGCACGGCGGGCCGAGGCTTCTGGAGGACATCACATGCGCAGAACCTTTCATGCGTTGCTGCTGTGTCTGGCGGCGGGCCTTGCCCACGCCAGCCCGCCAGACACCGGCAGCACCGCCGATACCCAGGCACAACTCAAGGAGCTGTTTTTCCAGGCCGCCCGAGAGGGGCGCCAGGACATGCTCAACGAATTCATCAATGCCAAATTCGATCTGAACGTACAGGATGAAAAAGGCTATACAGCGCTGATTCTTGCCGCTTATCACGGCCAGCAACCTGCCGTGACGCAACTGCTTAATGCTGGCGCAGATCCTTGCGCCAAGGATCTGCGGGGCAACACGGCATTGATGGGGGCGATCTTCAAAGGCGAACTCAGCATCGCGCGGCAACTGGTCGCTTCTAACTGCGCACCCGACCAACGCAATAACGCCGGTCAGACGGCGGCCATGTACGCGGCGCTGTTCCATCGCAAGGATATTCTTGAAGCTCTGGCAGCCAAAGGCGCGGATCTCAACGCGACAGACGCCATGGGCAACCGGGTGCAAAACCTGGAGCGCGGCGAGTTTCAGCCATTGCCGGCGACCCGGTGACTCCTCGCAGGCGCTAAAGGTGAGTGAGTTCAGCCTGACGTCAGTAGTTGCTGGGTCAGCGTCTTGAGATGTTTCATCGCGAAAGGCTTGAGCAGCAATTCAGTTTGGCCGCTTTTCAAGGCGATCGCAGGGATGCTGTTTTCGGCGAAACCGGAGATGAACAAGACCTTGAGCGTGGGTCGCGCATCCAGCGCGGCTACGGCTAACTCATCGCCGCTCATGCCGCCCGCCAGACCGATATCGGTGATGAGCAAGCTGACCTCAGGCAGTCGCTCTAGCTGCTGTAGCGCCTGCGCAGCGGTTGCCGCCTTGGCGACCTGATAGCCCATGTCCAACAGTGTCTCGCTGATCAGATCGCGGATGGCGTCCTCATCGTCGACCACCAATATGGAGCCGCTCAGCGTGTGAGCCTTGTCCTCGGCCGCAGTTGGCGAGACGACGCCGGGAGCCGGTGCCGTACCTTGATGCAAGGGCAGAAACAGGTTCACCGTCGTGCCTTTACCTACCTGCGACTCAATCTGGACGTCCCCGGATGATTGTCGGGCAAAGCCGTGGACCATCGAAAGCCCCAGGCCAGTGCCGGAACCCAGTGGCTTGGTTGTGAAGAACGGATCGAATGCACGCTCGAGTACGCTGCGCGGCATACCTGTGCCGGTATCGCTGACACTGAAACGTGCATATCCACCTGCGCTGAGTGTCCCGGTTGCGTGCGCCGGCTCGATGCGCACAGCGGTGACCTCAATCTGTAGCCGGCCACCTTGCGGCATGGCGTCGCGCGCATTGATGCACAGGTTCAGTAGCGCGTTTTCCAACTGGTGCGCGTCGCAAAAGCACAGCACCGCGTCCTTGGCCGCCAGTACCTCCAGCTCTATACGAGGGGTCAGCGTTCTGCTGATCAGGTCCTCCATTTCCTGAACCAATAAGGCCGGATCGATCACCGTACTTGCCAGTGTCTGGCGCCTGGCATAGGCCAACAGACGATGGGTGAGGGAGGCGGCGCGATCGGAGGCATTGCGGGCCAGACCCACGTATCGTTGAAGTTCGGCGTGCCTGCCTTGGGCAAGCCGTTGTTCGAGCATGTCCAGGCTACTGGTGATCACTGTCAGCAGGTTGTTGAAGTCATGGGCCAGACCGCCGGTCAGCTGACCGACCGCTTCCATTTTCTGACTTTGCTGTAATTGCGACCTGACCTCTTCGAACGCTTCCTCGCGTTCTTTTTGCAGAGAGATGTCTCGGGCTACCGCGAAGTAATGCCCCTCGCGACGTGCGATTCGCCAGTTCAGATGCAACGGCGTCCCATTGCTGCGCGGGCCCTGGCTATCGAGCTCAGCTACCGGCAGCTCGCTGAGTCTGCGCAAGGCATCGGACAACTGCGAAGGAGAGATAAAGCTGAAAAATGCCCCGTCTTTCAGTGCATGTTCCGCGTGTCCCGTCTCGGTTTGCCAGGAGGGATTCATCGCAACGACTTCGCCACGTTCGGACAGCATGCAGATCAGGTCGGGGGAGACATTCCAGATGCCATCCCGCTCAAGGGTGCGCCGCTCAACCTCAAGCTCCAGACGGTCATTGAGATCGGAAAGCGCGTTCAAGCTCTTCTGGAACAATGCGCAGATGACTGACATGCCGAAGGTCACCAATGCGAAGCTCGCGCTGCTGCCCCAGGTCGAAAACCCGTCGTTGAAACCGATTTCGCCGATGAAAAAATATTGCGCAGTGAGAACCGCGAGCACGCAACCAAAAGCGGATGGCCCGACCCCGAAGCAGAAGCCGATGAACATCAATCCGGGAATGAAAAACAGGTAGGGCAGGGCTGTGAAGGGAAGCAGCGAACGAAGCGCGCAGCACAGCATCACTATCAGAAGTGCGCCCGCATAACGCGCCGGTTTGCTCCGCCGAGTGCGGGCAAAGCGTCGAACCCGCTCAAGGCGCGATGACAAAATACTGATCAAGTGGGCTCCAAGGGTCCAATCCGTACTCTCGGGCACGCCTGGCAAGTCGTGCATCAATGTGAGGGAACACGGTGTAAGGGCTATCGGCCAAAGCGCGGGCTGCATGAGCATCCTGTGGCATCCGGCTATATGCGCAGGATGGCGATGCCCGTGGACTACTGCATTCAGTCCTCTTCCAGCCAGAACCGCAACGGTTTGCCCTGGGCAGGCCAGAGCCGCAATTGCTCGATGGGCGACACATCCCACCGCTGCACGTTGCCCATCGCCTCAAGGAACCGATGTTCCTGCTCCATCAGCGCCGGCGCGCACTGTTTTCGGGTGCTGCCGACCGGGCCGAAGCTGATCGCATCGCCCTGCAATTGATAAGGAGCGAACCAGTGATTGCAGCCGGCATTGCCGTAGGCGCGGCCGTCGTTGCCCAGGGTCATGGTCAGGTGGCTGTTGTCGATCAACGGCCGTTCACCGATCCATTCCAGCACGTAGCCGTGATCCTGCTTGAGTGCCGAGGGTTTGGTCGCACAGCCCGCCAGCAGCGTGGCTGCCAGCAGCGTCAGCAAAAGCGGTTTCATGCCGCTTTCTTCGCGCAGGCAGGGCAGAGGTGGTTTTCGCCGACGACCTTCCAGCCCAGCTCTTCGATGCGCGCGGTGGCGGCAGGTTTGAGGGCTTTTTTGCCGTCCTTGCCGTCGACCATGAACTCAATGTCGCGCTCTTTGCCGCAGTCGTTGCAATTGACTTTCCACTGATGGATCGCCAGCTCGGTGAACGCCGGGCCGTTGGCAACGGCCACCCACTGACCGGTCGGGTTGATCAGGTGACGGACTTTTTCCACGTTCAGGCGCATGAACAGCTCTTTGCTGCCCTTGACGGTGACCAGCAGCACATCGTCGGGCTTGATCGAGCCGCCGTTGCCGGTCACTTGGTAGCGACCGACCGCCAGGCTGCGGCATTCGATCAGGGTGTGTTGCGGGGTGAGCATGCTGTAACGGAAATCGTGTTCGGCCATGGGGGTCTCCAAATAGGCGCGCATGCTAACACTTTAGAGGATGAATTCTCGCGGCCGACGACCCTGTGACCGGCAGCACGCGCGTTCACTGCACCAGATTCTGCGGGCTACCCGCCGCCCAGTGAGTGATGTTATCCAGCGTAGTCTGGGCGATGGCGCCGAGGGCTTCTTTGGTCAGAAACGCCTGATGGGCGGTGATCACCACATTGGGGAATGTCAGCAGCCGCGCCAGCACATCGTCCTGCAGCGGCAAGTCCGAGCGGTCCTCGAAAAACAGCTGTGCTTCCTCTTCATAAACGTCCAGCCCGAGGTAGCCCAGTTGGCCGCTCTTGAGCGCATCGATCAGCGCCGGGGTGTTCACCAGCGCGCCGCGACCGGTATTGATCAGCATCGCGCCGTGCTGCATGCGCGACAGCGAATCCGGGTTGATCAGGTGGCGCGTGTGATCATTGAGCGGGCAATGCAGGCTGATGATCTGCGCTTGGGCGAGCAGTTCGTCGAGGGGCAGATAGCGGGCGCCCAGCGCTTCGACCAGCGGGTTGGGGTACGGATCGTAGGCCAGCAGTTTGCAGCCGAAGCCCGCCATGATCCGCGCGAACGTGGCCCCGATCTGCCCGGTGCCGACCACGCCGACGGTCTTGCCCACCAGATCGAAACCGGTCAGGCCGTGCAGGCTGAAATCGCCGTCGCGGGTGCGGTTGTAGGCGCGGTGCAGATGGCGATTCAGCGAGAGGATCAACGCCACCGCATGTTCGGCGACGGCATGGGGCGAGTAGGCCGGAACCCTCACGACGCTCAGGTCCAATCGCCTGGCGACGGCGAGGTCGACGTGATTGAAACCGGCCGAGCGCAGCGCGATGAGTCGTGTTCCGCCTGCGGCCAGTTGCTCCAGCACCGGGGCGCTCAAGTCGTCGTTGATGAAAGCACAGACCACTTCGTATTGATCGGCCAGCGCCACCGTGTCCAGTGTCAACCGCGCGGGCTGGAAGTGCAGCTCGATGGCCGGCGCGATCTGCGCGCCAAGAAAGCTGTCGCGGTCGTAGGTCTGGCTGCTGTAGACAAGCGTGCGCATGGTTGCTCCTTATTCGGCTTCGGACTGACGCGGGCCATCCGCTAAGATGCGGAGGCCTGTGAGGCGAGGTACATCCGATGTAAACATATCGGCCGAGGTACCCCTTCGCGGGCAAGCGCGCTCCTACAGGTTTTGTGTCGAACGCGGGTGTCGGGTTTGGGCCAAATCCAACAGCGATCAGATTTTGCGTTAAACGTGGATCTCGGTGCTGACCCAAATCCACTGTAGGAGCAATCGGAGGTTACGACGGTCGCGAACCCGGTGTGTCAGTCGACATCTCCGTTTCAGACCCACCGCGTTCGCCAGCAAGCCGGCTCCTACGGATTTTGTGTACGCCGACGATTGCCTGCTTTGCCGAGATCCCCTGTAGGAGCGCGCTTGCCCGCGAACGCGGTGGGTCAGTCGACATCTCCGTTTCAGACCCACCGCGTTCGTCCGATCGCGGCCCGCAGCAAGCCGGTTCCCACAGACCACTCGGCAGACCGGGGACGCCCGCAGCCTATCCCTCACAGAACAAAAAGTCAGTGACCCAGATCAAGCACTCACACGCGCCTCGGTTTCCAGGCGGTTGATCGCCTTCTCCAATTCGTCCAGTGCCTTGTCGCTGTCCGCCGATTCTTGCTTGAGCAGGGTTTCGCTGCGCTGACACGCCGCGCGCAGTTGCGGGACGCCGCAGTAGCGGGTCGCGCCGTGAAGGCGGTGGACGCGTTCGATCAGCGCGACGTTGTCCCTGGCCTCACGGGCAGTGAGGATGGCTTCGCGGTCAGTGGCGAGGGAGGCCAGCAGCATCGCCAGCATGTCCGCCGCCAGATCGGCTTTGCCCGCCGCCAGCCGCAGCCCTTCTTCGTGATCAAGCACTTGCAGGTTGATGCCACCCTGGGCGATCTCGATCTGCCGCTCCGGCGCCTGATTGCGCAGCGCCAGCCCGGTCCATTTCAGCACCACCTGCGCCAGTTGGCGTTCGCTGATCGGCTTGGTCAGGTAATCGTCCATGCCGCTCTGCAGCAACGCGCGTTTTTCATTGGCCATGGCGTGGGCGGTGAGGGCAACAATCGGCAGCGACGTGGCCTGACGCTCGCTCTCCCAACTGCGAATAGCTTCCGTCGCCTGACGCCCGTCCATGCCCGGCATCTGCACGTCCATCAGCACCAGATCGAAGGGTTCATCCTGCACCGCTTGCACCGCCGCATAACCACTGTCGACGGCCTTGACCTTGGCGCCCATGTCTTCGAGCAAGGTCTGCACCAGCAGCAGATTGGCCGGGTTGTCGTCCACGCAGAGAATGCGCGGCGGCCGGCTCGACAGCGGCTCCGGTACCTCGTTGCGCAACTGCTTGGGCTGAATCAATTCCGACAGCGCGCGGCGCAATTTGCGCGTACACGCCGGCTTGGCCTGCAACTGGTTATAGGCGTCAGGCACGGAAAACTGATACAGCGCCTGTTCGGTGGTCGGGCACAGCACCAACACTTTGCAGTTGAGGTTTTCCAGGTCCCAGATTTGCTGGCGCAGGCGCTCGGGCGGCAACTCGTGGGCGGTGACGCCGAGCACGGCCATGTCGATGGCGTGGGGCGTCTGATGCACCACCGTCACGCCGTTGATGAGGTTTTCCAGGTTGTTGAAGACCATCGGCAGCAGGCCGCAGTCTTCCAGCTGATGCTCAAGCGCCTGGCGCGACAGATCGTGATGCTCCAGCACCGCCACGCGACGGCCCAGCAGCGGCGGGGCGGGCAGGTCTTCGAGGTCGTCGCGGGTTTTCGGCAGCGTCAGGCTGATCCAGAACTCCGAACCTTCCCCTGGCGTGCTCTCGACGCCGATCTCGCCGCCCATCTGCTCGACCAGCCGCTTGGAAATCACCAGCCCCAACCCGGTACCTCCCGAGTGCCGCGACAGTGAATTGTCCGCCTGGCTGAACGCCTGAAACAGCGCGCGCACGTCCTGGCTGGAGAGGCCGATGCCGGTGTCCTGCACGCTGATGCGCAATTGCACGGTGGTGTCGTGTTCTTCCTCCAGCATCGCCCGCGCGACGATGGTGCCCTCGCGGGTGAACTTGATGGCGTTGCTGACGAGGTTGGTCAAAATCTGTCGCAGACGCAGCGGATCGCCCACCAGCGACAGCGGCGTGTCGCGGTAGACCAGGCTCACCAGCTCCAGTTGTTTGGCGTGTGCGGCGGGGGCGAGGATGGTCAGGGTGTCCTGCAACAGGTCGCGCAGGTTGAACGGAATCGCGTCGAGGACCAGCTTGCCGGCCTCGATCTTTGAGAAATCCAGAATCTCGTTGATGATGCTCAACAGGTTGTCGGCGGATTTCTCGATGGTGCCCAGGTAATCGTACTGACGCGGGGTCAGTTCGCTTTTCTGCAACAGGTGGGTGAAACCGAGAATGCCGTTGAGCGGCGTGCGGATCTCATGGCTCATGTTCGCCAGAAACTCGGACTTGATCCGGCTGGCTTCCAGGGCTTCCTTGCGCGCCAGGTCCAGCTCGATGTTCTGGATCTCGATGGTTTCCAGGTTCTGGCGCACGTCTTCCGTGGCCTGCTCGATACTGTGTTGCAATTCTTCCTGGGCGTTCTGCAGCGTCGCCGCCATGCGGTTGATGCCCGAACCCAGCTCATCCAGCTCGTAACTGCCCATGGGCGGCAGTCGCGCTTCCAGGTTGCCGTCCTTGAGCTGGGCAACGACGTGTTTGATCTGGGTGATCGGGCCGTTGATGGTGCGGCTCATGCGCAGGGCCAGCATGGCGGTCAGGCCGAGGCCGATGACAATCAGGATGAGGCTGGCGAACAGGCTGCGATAACCGCGCAACAGCGTGCCGTTGTGCGACAGCTCCAGCTCGACCCAGCCGAGCAGGCGGTCGGCTTCGGCGGGAACGACGTCGCCGGTCAGGTGGCGGCTGCGCCCGAACACCGGCATCAAGTAGCGCGTGGCGTCGTTTTCCGAGCGTTGCAGCATGTGCGTGCTGTTGCCGACGGGAGTCTGGTTGATCATGCTCGGCCCGGCGTGGGCCAGCATCGCCCGGTCGGCATCAAGGAACGACACCGCGCGCACGTCGGCCTGTTCCAGCACTTGTCCGGCGATGCGTTCGAGCATGGCCTGATCACCGCTGGCCAGCGCGCCGGCGGACAGCGGCGCCAGCTCGTTGGCAATCATCTCGCCACGCTTGAGCAACTGGGTCTGCAACTCGCTGAGCTGCATCCAGGTGAAATAACCGCCGAGCAACGCCGCCATCAGGCACGCCGGCAGCAAGGTCAGCAGCATGACGCGGCCTTTGATGCCCACTTTTTTCAGCACACTTGTTCTCCAACAACCCGGCAAGAATTCAGGCAACCGCTGCGCCAATGCAGCGTGTGACGCGCAATCACTGCGCAGTGTAGTCATTTGCGCTTCGTGCACACAGTGCGACCGACGCGTGCACAGCTGATGGAACTGGACACTCCCCTCGTAGGACTGGCTTTAGCCGGGAAGGCATTGGAGGTCACACCGCGAAATTGGATGGTGCCCAACCGGGCCTCTTCCCGGCTGAAGCCGGTCCTACTAAAGAACGCATCGTCGGCAGGCCAGCATTGCTCCGCCGCGCGCAATCTTGAATAATCCGCGTCTTGAGAATCAGTCGCAGACGCCAATGACTCCCGCCAGCATCCACCGCCCGCACATACTCGCCATCGAGGACGATGTCGTGCTCGGCGCATTCGTTCACGATCAGCTCGATCGCTGCGGGTTTCAGGTGACTTGGTGCCAGAACGGCGCCGAAGGGCTGGCCTGTGCACAACGCGAATCCTTCGATGTGGTGGTGATGGACATCCTGCTGCCGGGCATGAACGGCCTCGACATCCTCACCCACCTGCGCCGCCGCCACACCATGCCGATTATCCTCATGTCCGCCCTGGGCGCCGAGGCCGACCGTATCACCGGCTTCCAGAACGGCGCCGACGATTACCTGCCCAAACCCTTCAGCGTCGATGAGCTGCGGGTGCGCATCGAGGCGATCCTGCGCAGGGTCGAGCTGGAACGACGCTTTCACGCCCTGGCAGCGACCGAGCCCGAGGCCAGCGCCGAAACAGCCGACGAAGACGGCCTGACCTTTGACGAGCGCCGCTGCGACGTTTTCTTCGCAGGCACCCCGGCGCAATTGACCGGCAGCGAGTACCGCCTGCTGGAAACCCTGTGGCGCAACCCCGAAGACGTCCTCAGCAAGGCCTTCCTTTATCAGCACGTTTTGCAGCGCGGCTATTCCCGGCACGACCGCAGCCTGGATATGCACATCAGCCAGATTCGCCGCAAGCTCAAGGCCATCGGCTATCAGGCGCGACAGCTGCGCACGGTCTGGGGCAAAGGCTACGTGCTGACCGCGGTGGTGGCGGATGCCTGAGGTGTTGAATGCCTGAATCACGCAAACGACTGCCCGGCCGGCATTCGCTGTTCTGGAAACTCGCCGTACTGCTGGTCGGCTTCTGCCTGCTGATGATCTGGCTCAGTTGGTATTGGGGCCGCTACATCGAGACCCGCAACGCCTATCTGAACGCTGAGGCCCATCAGGTGCTGAACGACTATGCGGCGCAGGCCGAGGGTGCGTGGAGCAAGGAAGGCCGGCGCGGCATCGACGAATGGCTGAAGCAGGTCCGTCAGCAGGAACCCGGCTGGGTCGGGGTCATCGGCGGCGACTTGCAATCACTCGCCAGTACGCCACTGACCCGCGAGCAGTACCAGCGGCTGACGTTCATGCGCGGCATCGACTGGCCCATGAGCACGCGACAGAAGACCGTGCCTTGGCTGAAGATCGCCTTTCCCGGCCACCCTGACGCGGGCAGCCTGGTCATTGAACTGCCCGAGCGCTTCAAGCCGGGGCGTTATGCGCTGATCGGGCAAATCCTCACCAACGGGCTGATTCCTGCGTTGTTCACCCTGTTGCTGTGCGTCGGGCTGTATCGCCTGCTGATTTGCCCGCTCAATCAACTGCGCGAACAGGCCAACGCATGGCGCGCCGATCGGCTGACCAGCAGGCTGTCGCCGCAAATGACCGAGCGCCGTGATGAGCTGGGTGAGCTGAACCGCGCCTTCGATCACATGGCCGCGCGCCTGCATTCGACGGTGCAGGTTCAGCAGCAGTTGCTGCGTGATCTCTCCCACGAGCTGCGCACGCCCCTGAGTCGCCTGCGAGTAGCGTGCGACAGCGAGCAAACTTTGCCAGAGCTGCGCGAGCGATTGAGCCGGGAGGTGGATGGCATGCGCCGGCTGGTGGATGACACTCTGCAGCTGGCCTGGCTCGACACCGAGCGCGAAAAACTGCCCGGTGAGGACATTCAGGTGGTGGCGCTGTGGGAGATGCTGGTGGACGACGCCTGTTTCGAAACCTGCTGGCCGTCCCGTCAGTTGCCCTGCGATCTGGACAGCGAGTGCTGGGTCAGTGGCCATCTCAACACCCTGGCCCAAGCGCTGGAAAATATCCTGCGCAACGCCATCCGCCACTCGCCACCCGAGGGCATCGTGCGCCTTGACGGTCGACGGGACGGCGATGACTGGCTGTTGTGGCTGGAAGATCAGGGCGGCGGGATTGATGAGGACGATCTCGAGCGCATATTTGCGCCGTTCATCCGCCTGGACGGCGCCCGCCCCGGCGACGGTGGTTTCGGCCTGGGCCTGAGCATCGCGCGCAACTCCCTGCGGCTGCAGGGCGGGGACTTGTGGGCGGAGAACACCGGGCAGGGGTTGAAGATGATCATGCGGTTGCCGGCGAGGCAGGCCTGATGTCGCGGTTGGATCTGGTCACCAACCCGAATTGTAGGAGTGAGCTTGCTCGCGATGCGGAATGTCTGTGAGCTAAATGTTGCCGGCCTGAATGCAATCGCGAGCAAGCTCACTCCTACAGGGGGTAGTAGCCGGCCCAGACAAGCCCAAGGACACCCCTTATTCCATTCAGCGATAACCACCTCACTTTGCGTGATATGGGCTGGCAGCGATTGCCGGTATGATGGGCGACCTCCGCACGTCTGGATCGCGAACACGCCATGACCCTGCAGTATCAAACCATCGCCGATTGCGTCGGCAACACCCCGCTGGTGCGTCTGCAACGCATGGCCGGGAACACCAGCAACACGTTGCTGCTCAAGCTCGAAGGCAATAACCCGGCCGGTTCCGTGAAGGACCGCCCGGCGCTGTCGATGATTACCCGTGCCGAAGAGCGCGGGCAGATCCACCCCGGCGACACCCTGATCGAAGCCACCTCCGGCAACACCGGTATCGCCCTGGCCATGGCCGCGGCGATCAAGGGCTATCGCATGATTCTCATCATGCCGGACAACTCCAGCGCCGAGCGCAAGGCAGCCATGACCGCCTATGGCGCCGAGCTGATTCTGGTCAGCAAGGAAGAGGGCATGGAAGGCGCCCGTGACATGGCCGAGCGCATGCAGGCCCAAGGCCACGGCAAAGTCCTCGACCAGTTCGCCAATGGCGACAATCCCCAGGCCCATTACGTCGGCACCGGCCCGGAAATCTGGCGGCAGACCGGCGGCACCGTCACCCATTTCATCAGTTCCATGGGCACCACCGGCACCATCATGGGCACCTCGCGTTTCCTCAAGGAACAGAACCCGAACATCCAGATCGTCGGCCTCCAGCCTATGGACGGCGCTTCGATCCCGGGTATTCGCCGCTGGCCTCAGGAATACCTGCCGAGCATTTATCAAGCCGACCGCGTCGATCGTATTCTGGACATGGGCCAGGCCGAAGCCGAGGACGTCATGCGTCGTCTGGCGCGTGAAGAAGGTATTTTCTGTGGCGTGTCGTCGGGCGGCTCGGTGGCCGGGATGCTCCGGCTGTCCCAAGAAGTCGAGAACGCGGTGATGGTCGCGATCATTTGTGACCGCGGCGACCGTTACCTGTCGACCGGCGTCTACGATGCGCCCATTTGATGGCCAAGCGTGATGCAGGCCTGCGTTTCCAGCCCAGCGGCGGCACCCGGACCCCGCAGGTCCCCACCGGTAAAAAACAACGCCTGACCATCGAGCGGCTGGCCAATGACGGTCGCGGCATCGGTTTCGTCGACGGCCGCACCTGGTTTGTCATGGGCAGTCTGGCCGGCGAAGAGGTCGAGGCCCGCGTACTCAATGCCCACGGCAAAGTGGTCGAAGCCCGTACCGAGCGCGTGTTCCAGGCCAGCCCCATGCGCCGCCCGGCCGCGTGCCCGCATTTCGGCCGTTGCGGCGGTTGCAGCACCCAGCAAATGCCCCACACCGAACAGCTCGCCCTGAAACAGAGCATGCTCGCCGAGCAATTGAGCCGCATCGCCGGGGTTGAGCCGGAGGAATGGGCCGCGCCCCTGACCGGCGATGAATACGCCTACCGCCGCCGCGCCCGCGTTGCCGTGCGCTGGGACGTGCGGGCCAAACGCCTGGACGTCGGATTCCGCGCCGCAGCGAGTCAGGACATCATCGCCATCGAACAATGCCCGGTGCTGGTACAGGCCTTGCAACCGATCATGATGGCGTTGGCGCCCATGCTTCGTCGCCTGAGCAAACCTCAGGCGCTGGGGCATGTCGAGCTGTTCAGCGGTTCGGCCAATGCCGTGCTGCTGCGGCACACCGCGCCGTTGCCTGAAAGTGATCTGGCCATTCTCAAAGCATTTTGCGAAACCCATGACGCGCAGCTGTGGTTGCACGGCGAAGGCGAGCCACAACCGGTCGACCCCTCCGCGCAACTGGGCTACCGCCTGGAGCCGTGGCATCTGTCCCTGGCGTATCGCCCTGGCGACTTCGTGCAGGTCAATGATCAGGTCAACACCGCGATGATCCAGCAGGCCCTGGCCTGGCTCGCGCCGGGCAAGGACGAACGAGTGCTGGACTTGTTCTGCGGGCTTGGTAACTTCGCCCTACCGCTGGCGCAAATGACGCGCGAGGTGGTGGCAGTGGAGGGCGTCGAGGCCATGGTTCAGCGTGCGACGGCCAATGCCGCCGGCAACGGTTTAAGCAACGTGACGTTTTATCAGGCCGATCTGTCGCAGCCACTGGACAAGGCGGCCTGGGTGGCGGAAGGTTTCGCCGCAGTGCTGCTCGATCCGCCGCGTGACGGTGCGTTCGAAGCAGTGGGCAAGCTCACGTCGCTGGGCGCTCAGCGCGTCCTTTATGTGTCGTGCAATCCGGCAACGCTGGCGCGCGACACGGTTGAATTGATCAAGCAGGGCTACCGTTTAAAACGTGCCGGAATCCTCGATATGTTCCCGCAGACAGCGCATGTCGAGGCGATGGCGTTATTTGAAGCGAGCAAGTGAGGCGGCGGCTCAGGAAATGCCGATGCCTTACACGGAGTCTCGTTTAATCCGACTGGCCCGCGCGTACACGCCTTTGCATGGCCCGCAAGGTGCACGCGCTCAAGAAGGCCGGCGACTGATGGCGCATTTCATCGCGCCGTAGGGAAGGTAAGCAACATGGTACAGGTGAGACCCCACCAGCCGATCAACACAGACGGCAGTATCAACCTCGACGCGTGGCTGGATCACGTGGTCAGCGTCGACCTCGCAGTGGACCGACAGGCCCTTAAAGAGGCCTGTGAATTTGCCCGGCACGCTGAGCAGCAGGACAACGCCGCCAAGAACCTCTGGGCGGAGGGCACGTCGAGTTTTCAGACGGGCCTGGAGATCGCTGAAATCCTGGCCGACCTCAAGCTCGACCAGGATTCCCTCGTCGCCGCCGTGATTTACCGCGGCGTGCGCGAAGGCAAGATCTCGCTGCCCGACGTCAACCAGCGCTTCGGCCCCACCGTCGCCAAACTCATCGACGGCGTGCTGCGCATGGCGGCGATCAGCGCCAGTCTCAGCCCGCGTCAATCCCTGGTGCTCGGCACCCAGGCCCAAGTCGAAAACCTGCGCAAGATGCTGGTGGCCATGGTCGACGACGTGCGTGTCGCGCTGATCAAGCTGGCCGAACGGACGTGCGCTATCCGTGCGGTGAAGAACACCGACGATGAAAAGCGCAACCGCGTCGCCCGGGAGGTCTTCGACATCTACGCGCCGCTGGCCCACCGGCTGGGCATCGGTCATATCAAATGGGAGCTGGAGGACCTGTCCTTCCGTTACCTGGAGCCCGAGCAATACAAGCAGATCGCCAAGCTGCTGCACGAGCGCCGCCTTGACCGCGAGCGCTTCATCACCGACGTGATGTCCCAGCTTGAGAACGAACTGCTGGCCACCGGCGTCAAGGCCGACATCAGCGGCCGGGCAAAGCACATCTACTCGATCTGGCGAAAAATGCAGCGCAAAGGCCTGGAATTCAGCCAGATCTACGACGTTCGCGCCGTTCGCGTGCTGGTGCCGGAGATGCGCGATTGCTACACCGCGCTCGGCATCGTCCACACCCTGTGGCGGCACATTCCCAAGGAGTTCGACGACTACATCGCCAACCCCAAGGAAAACGGCTATCGCTCGCTGCACACGGCGGTGATCGGTCCGGAAGGCAAGGTGCTGGAAGTGCAGATCCGCACCCACGCCATGCACGAAGAAGCAGAGCTGGGCGTCTGCGCGCACTGGAAGTACAAGGGCACCGACGTCAAATCCGGCTCCAATCACTACGAAGAGAAAATCTCCTGGCTGCGTCAGGTCCTTGAGTGGCATGAGGAGCTGGGCGACATCGGCGGGCTGGCGGAACAGCTGCGCGTCGATATCGAACCCGACCGCGTTTACGTGTTTACCCCGGACGGCCACGCGATCGACCTGCCCAAGGGCGCGACCCCGCTGGACTTCGCCTACCGCGTGCACACCGAGATCGGCCACAACTGCCGTGGCGCGAAGATCAACGGCCGCATCGTCCCGCTCAACTACAGCCTGCAGACCGGCGAGCAGGTCGAGATCATCACCAGCAAGCACGGCACGCCGAGCCGCGACTGGCTGAACTCGAACCTGGGTTACATCACCACGTCCCGGGCGCGGGCGAAGATAGTGCACTGGTTCAAGCTGCAGGCGCGCGACCAGAACGTGGCTGCCGGCAAGGTGCTGCTGGAGCGCGAGCTGGCGCGTCTGGCACTGCCCCAGGTGGATTTCGACAAGTTGGCCGAGAAGGCCAACATGAAGATCGCCGAAGACATGTTCGCGGCCCTCGGTGCCGGGGACCTGCGCATTGCGCAGCTGGTCAATCTGGCCCAGCAACTGGTCGAGCCGGAGCGGGGCAACGAGCAACTGGAGCTGATCCCGCGCAAGGCCACGGGCTACAAGCCGGGCAAGCGCGGGGACATTCAGATCCAGGGCGTCGGCAACCTGATGACGCAGATGGCCGGCTGCTGCCAGCCGCTGCCGGGCGACGCCATTGTCGGTTACATCACCCAGGGCCGCGGCGTGAGCATTCACCGTCAGGACTGCGCCTCGGTGCTGCAACTGGGCGGGCGCGAACCCGAGCGGATCATCCAGGTCAGCTGGGGCCCGGTGCCGGTGCTCACCTACCCGGTGGACATCATCATCCGCGCCTACGACCGCTCGGGCTTGCTGCGCGACGTTTCGCAGATCCTGCTCAACGAGCGCATCAACGTGCTGGCGGTCAACACCCGCTCGAACAAGGAAGACAACACTGCGCTGATGTCGCTGACCATCGAGATCCCGGGCCTGGACGCGCTGGGCCGTCTGCTGGGGCGTATCTCGCAACTGCCGAACATCATCGAAACGCGGCGTAACAGAACGCCGTGATTTTACGGCGGTTGGTCGTTCCCGCGCTCTGCGTGGGAACGCAGTCCGTGACGCAGAGCGTCCAGGCGGGCATTCCCACGCAGAGCGTGGGAACGATCAGCTTCAAGCCGTACGCGGATAACATGAAGCTTGTGGCTTGTCGCTTACAGCTGTGAACGAAGAGAGACCCCCATGTATAGCCTCCAAGACCTGCTCACGCTCATGGCCCGTCTGCGCGATCCGCAATTCGGTTGCCCGTGGGACGTGAAGCAGAATTACGCGAGCATCGTGCCGCACACCCTCGAAGAAGCCTACGAAGTGGCCGACGCCATCGAGCGTGGCGACTTTGATGACCTGCGCGGTGAGCTTGGCGATCTGCTGTTTCAAGTGGTGTATTACTGCCAGCTGGCCCGGGAAGAAGGCCGTTTCGAGTTCGACGGCGTGGTCGACGGCATCACCCGCAAACTGATTCGCCGTCATCCCCACGTGTTCCCGACCGGCGATCTGTACGCGCCGTTGGAAACGCCGCGTCTCAGCGAAGAGCAGGTCAAGCATCGGTGGGAACAGATCAAGGCCGAGGAGCGCGCCGAAAAGGCCAGCGCGCCCGAGCAGCTTTCCCTGCTCGACGATGTGCCAAATGTACTGCCGGCGTTGTCTCGAGCGGCGAAATTGCAGAAGCGTGCGTCTCAGGTCGGGTTCGATTGGCCGGACGCGTTGCCGGTGGTCGATAACGTCCGTGAGGAACTCGACGAAGTCCTTGAAGCCATGGCTGATAATGACAGCGCGGCCATCACCGAAGAAGTCGGCGATCTGCTGTTTGCCGCCGTCAATCTGGCCCGACACCTCAAGGTCGATCCGGAAAATGCCCTGCGCGCCGCCAATGCCAAATTCGAGCGGCGCTTCAGATTTATTGAACAGGCCTTGCGCGACACCCGGCGCCCCATCGAAGATTGCAGCCTCGAAGAGATGGATGCGCTCTGGGGCGAAGCCAAGCGCCAGGAAAAGATCACGCCCAACTGCGGTTGAGTTGACTATTTAGAGAGAGAAGACAGATGGCGGGTATTTCCCTTCGTGACCAGTTGCTGAAAGCCGGCCTGGTCAATGAGAAACAGGCGAAGCAGGCCAGCAAGAGCAAGCAGAAGGAACAGCGTCTGGTGCACAAGGGCCAGGCGGTGGCGGATGACACCAGCCAGCGCGCTGCCCAGGAAGCGATGGCGGAGAAAGCCAAACGCGACCAGGAACTGAATCGTCAGCAGCAGGAAAAGATCGAGCAGAAAGCCCGTGCCGCCCAGGTCAAGCAGTTGATCGAAGCCACGCGCCTGCCGAAGCTGACCACCGAGGACTACTACAACTTTGTCGACGACAAGAAGGTCAAGCGCCTGTCGGTCAACGCCCTGATGCGCAGCAAGCTGAGCAGCGGTGCGCTGGCCATCGTGCACCACGGCGGTACTTACGAGGTGATCCCACGCGAAGCGGCTCTCAAGGTGCAGGAGCGCGACCCGCGCCGCATCGTCATGCTCAGCGCCCCGACCGAAGAGCCGGAGGGCGACGATCCGTACGCCGCCTACAAGATCCCGGATGATTTGATGTGGTAAGCGCCCGTCGCTCAGTCAGCTAAAACAACAAAACCCGCCAAGAGGCGGGTTTTGTTTTGCTGCGATTCCGAAATTACGAATGACTGGCCTGCTGTTTTGCTTCCTGCTCAGCTAGCTCTGCTGCGTAACGCTGTGCGTCCGATTCGTAATGAAACATCCCTACCAGTTGGTTCTGTTGGCGAACATCCCAGATCTGGATGCCATCGGCGATGGTTTCGTGGGAGATATGGGCGTCGTCGCGTTCGGTAACAGTTACGGTCATAGTGCAAACTCCTGACTCTTGGATATCTGCGGCAGGACGTCGCAGGCCTTCTTTATAGGTTTTGGTAGCCAGCTAAGTAAATGTGCACATCCGGCAACAGTTATTTGCCGAATCCGTAACAGTGCGCTAAATGCTTGTATTCGAAGGGTGTGTGGCGTTTTGTCACACTCGGTTGAAGGCCATGAAGAATGTTTCATTTTGTCGTTCGCAGCCAGCGCGCTTGTTGGTCGGCACAAAACATCGCCACGCCGCAGATCAAATGTAGGAGCGAGGCTTGTCCCGCGATCTGGCGCGAAGCAGCAGCAAGCCCGGGGAAACGCGGTTCATCAGACAAACTCGGGTTGCTAGGTTTTACGACTGCTGCGCAGCCGATCGCGTGACAAGCCACGCTCCTACGACGTTCGAGGTGTGGCAGCAAACCTAGGCACGCCGCAGATCAAATGTAGGAGCGAGGCTTGCCCCGCGATCTGGCGCGAAGCGGCAGCAAACCCGGGGAAACGCGGTTCATCAGACAAACTCGGGTTGCTAGGTTTTACGACTGCTGTGCAGCCGATCGCGGGACAAGCCACGCTCCTGCGACGTTCGAGGTGTAGCAGCAAACCTAGGCACGCCGCAGTTCAAATGTAGGAGCGCGCTTGCCCGCGATCTGGCGCGAAGCGGCAGCAACCCGGGGAATGAGGTCCGTCAGATCAATGCTCGCCTGGCAATACTGGTTTTACGGCCAAAAAAACCCCGCCATGTAGGCGGGGTTCGATGTTGCGCGATGTAGGCGTGAATCAGCTGGCTGAATTAACTGCCCTTGACCGACTTACCGTTCACCGTGCCGTCCTGCAGCATGATGTTGTATTCCTTGCCGTCGGTTTCAACCTGTTGCAGGCGAACCAGCAGGTAGTCGTAGTCCTTGGCGAACCACATCACGGTGATGCGCTTGTTCTGCGTCGGATCACGCACGCGCTCGACCTTGATGGCGTCGACCGAACCCACTTTGGTCTCGACCTTTTCAGTACCCAGCACGCGGAAGTCATAGGTATCGACTTCATCACCGTCGACCACCTGATACGACATGCTCTTCTTGCCTGCCGCTACGTCATGCTGCAGCGCGAGCTGGTAGGTGGACTTGTCGAGGACGCCGGCATTCAGCGGGATTTTCACTGCGTTGCCACGGTCCGAACCGGTGATGAACTTGGTGGGCCAGTCGAAGACCAGATCGACTGTCTTGCTCTTGCCCAGGCCGCCACGTTCGAAGTGGTAGGTCTGCGGCAGCAACTGCTCCTTGTCGACTTTGATCGTGCTGACTTCGGTCAGGCTGGCGATCATCATCGAGGCCTTGAAGCTCAGGGTCCAGGTGCCGTTGGCGTTCTTCTCGAGGCTGCGGCTGGCGCTGCCTCCGCTCATGGGCAGCTGTTTCCAGTCAGCGGTGTAGCTGGCGGAGAAAGGTTGAAGGTCGGCCGCGTTAACTGCGGGAAGTGCGAACAGAGCGAAAGCGAAGAGCAAAGCGCGACGCATAATATCTCCTAATGTCGGATCAAGTGGCCGCTGGGCCCTAAGGGCTGGCCGTCCAGTGAGGCGCCGTGTTCGTCGAGGGTCAATCGTCCTTCGGCGAACCAGCGAATGGCCAGGGGATAAATCAGGTGTTCCTGGGCGTGAACCCTCTGTGCCAGCGTGGCGGGCGTGTCGTGCAACTCTACAGAAACAACTGCCTGTACGACCAGAGGCCCCCCATCGAGTTCCTCCGTGACAAAGTGCACGCTGCAGCCATGTTCGGCATCGCCGGCGTCCAGCACCCGTTGATGGGTGTGCAGGCCTTTATACAGGGGAAGCAGCGAAGGGTGAATGTTCAGCAGGCGGCCATGGTAGTGGCGGACGAACCCGGGCGTGAGGATGCGCATGAATCCGGCGAGCACCACCAGCGACGGCTGAAACGAATCGATGGCCTCGATCAGCGCGGCATCGAAGGCCTCGCGACCTTCGTAGCCGGTGTGGTCGAGCACGTGGGTGTCGATCCCCGCGCGGGCGGCACGCTCGAGCCCGAAGGCATCGGCGCGGTTGGAAATCACCGCACGGATGCGCGCAGGGCTCTCGCTGTCCTGAAAGCTGTCGATCATCGCCTGCAGGTTACCGCCAGTGCCGGACAGCAGCACTACCACGTCACAGGGTTGGGGCATGTCAGGCATTAATGAGCCTTGACGTTCTTCAGCTCGACTTGTGCAGCGCCTTCGGCAGCGGTGCCGATCTGGCCTATCACCCACGGCTGCTCGCCGGCTTCACGCAGGGCATTGAGAGAGACTTCGACGTGTTCCTGCGCAACGCAGATGACCATGCCGACGCCGCAGTTCAGCACGCGGTGCATTTCATGCTCATCGACGTTGCCTTTCTCCTGCAGCCAGTCGAAGACCGCCGGACGTGTCCAGCTGGCCACATCAACGATGGCCTGAGCGCCTTCAGGCAGCACGCGAGGAATGTTGTCCAGCAGGCCGCCACCGGTGATGTGGGCCATGGCTTTTACCGCGCCGGTGTCTTTGATCAGCTTGAGCAGTTGTTTGACGTAAATGCGGGTCGGCGCCATCAGCAGTTCGGTCAGCGGCTTGCCGTCGAACTGGATGGTGTCGATCTCGGCACCCGACACTTCGATGATCTTGCGGATCAGCGAGTAGCCGTTGGAGTGCGGGCCGGAAGACGGCAGTGCGATCAGCGCGTCACCGGCGGCCACTTTGGAGCCGTCGATGATGTCAGCTTTCTCCACGACGCCGACGCAGAAGCCGGCCAGGTCGTAGTCTTCGCCTTCGTACATGCCGGGCATTTCAGCGGTCTCGCCGCCGACCAGCGAGCAGCCGGCCAGCTCGCAGCCCGCGCCGATGCCGGTCACCACTTGAGCCGCGGTGTCGACATTGAGTTTGCCGGTGGCGTAGTAGTCGAGGAAGAACAGCGGCTCGGCGCCGCAAACCACCAGATCGTTGACGCACATGGCGACCAGATCGATGCCGATGGTGTCGTGTTTATTCAGGTTCAGTGCCAGACGCAGCTTGGTGCCGACGCCGTCGGTGCCGCTGACCAGTACAGGCTGCTTGTAGCCGGCCGGGATTTCGCACAGAGCGCCGAAGCCCCCGAGCCCGCCCATCACTTCCGGGCGCTTGGTGCGCTTGGCGACGCTCTTGATGCGTTCGACCAGCGCTTCACCGGCGTCGATGTCAACACCGGCGTCTTTGTAGCTCAGGGAGGGTTGCTTGCTCATGATCCAGGCCTTTAGGGGGGGATTCGGGGTAACGACCGAGTGGCAACGACGCGGGGGCCGTGTCCTCGCCGGTCTGCGAAGGCGCGCGATTTTATCAGGGTTGGGCGCAAGCGGCCATCCTTGGGCCGACGGGCAGGACATGGTGAAGAAAAAATAACCCGGTTTATCCCACCGCACCCGTTCGTCGCCAGGAGGATCCGGTGTAACGTTGGCGCCTGAGTGAGCGATTCGGGCGCGTCTGCGGTCAGAGTCGGGTCACTTGAGTTCATGCAGCTATTTATAGCGTTGCCTTTTTACCCAGCGGGAATCCTTCATGCGTCCACCTTCCTTCATGCGCCTAAAAAACTGCCTGTTCGTGGGTTGTCTCTCATTGATGAGTCTGCCAGCGCTCGCCGAGACGGTGAACACTCTTTATCAGGTGCGCGAACCCGTCAGCGGCCAGACCCCTGACGAGAAAACCCGCGCCACCCAGGCTGCGCTCGAAACCCTGGTCATCCGCCTGACCGGCGACCCCAAGGCGGTACAGAACGGCGGCCTTGCCGAGGTGCGCAAGGACCCTCAGCAAATCATCAGTCAGTACGGTTATGACGCCGGCCCGCCCGAAAGCCTGCAGGTCGATTTCGATCCGGCGAGCACCGAACGTGTCATGCGCCAGGCGGGTTTGTCGCTTTGGGGTTCCAACCGTCCGGTGATCATGGCCTGGTGGCTGAATGACGCCACTGACGGCGCCAATCTCGTCGGCGACGGTCAGGCCTCTGCCGAACCTTTGCGCCGCGCGGCTCAGCATCGCGGCCTGCCATTGCGTCTGCCACTGGCGGACCTGGGCGAGCAAGGCATCGGCAACGCCAAGACCCTCGACGGCAACAACGTCGGCCCGCTCAAAGAGGCTTCCGAGCGCTACGGTTCGGACGCGATTCTGGCGGTTCACGCGCAGGAAAACGGCGGCCAGTGGCAGGGCAAGTGGCACCTGTGGCTGGGCGACAAGATGGAGCAGGGCAGTGCCAGCGGCGCCAGCTCGGCGGAACTGGCTGACGCCGTGCTGTTGGCCGTGAGCCAGCGTCTGGCGCCACGCTTCGTGGTCAAGCCGGGTGCTTCGACGGGCATGGTGCTGGATGTGCAGGGCATGAATCTTGAGCGTTACGCGCAGCTGCTGCACCTGCTCGAACCGTTCGGTGGTCGCCTTAAATCAGCGGACGGTGATCGCATCGCTTTCGACGTCAGCGGCAGCCCCGATCAGTTGCGTTCGCAGCTCGCGCTGGCGAAATTGCAGGAAGTTCCAGCCAGTGAAATCGCCAGCGCGCCGGTCAACCCCGCGCCCGTTGCTGCGGACGGCACGCCGGCAGCACCGCAGCCGCCCGCTGTTTCTGACAGCGCATTGCACTTCCGTTGGTGAACAGGTTCATAACGACGTTGCACGAAGCACATCATCCTGGGGAAAGAGGCAGTAATGACTGATACGCGTCGTTGGTTCTGGCTGGGCGGGGTTGTCCTGGTCTGTTTGTTCGTCTGGCTGCTGCATTCGATTCTGACGCCGTTCCTCGTGGCGCTGCTGCTGGCGTACATGGGCGATCCGCTGGCAGACCGGCTGGAAAAACTGAAGCTGTCACGCACCATGAGTGTGGTGACGGTGTTTCTGTTGTTCACCCTCATCTTTATGGGCTTGCTGTTGGTACTGGTGCCCATGCTGGCCAAGCAGCTTTATCGGCTGTACGAACTGGCGCCGCAGATCCTCGACTGGCTGCAGCACACCGCCATGCCGTGGGCGCAGGCCAAGCTCGGGCTGGCAGAAGGGTTCTGGAAGTTCGACAAGGTCAAGGCGGCGATCTCGGAGCACATGGGCCAGACCGGCGACATCGTCGGCATCGTCCTGTCCCAGGCCACCACCTCGACCCTGGCGCTGATCGGCTGGCTGACCAATCTGGTGCTGATCCCGGTGGTCTGCTTCTACCTGCTGCGTGACTGGGACGTGATGACCGCCAAGGTCCGCAGCCTGTTGCCGCGTCACCGCGAGAAGAAGATCGTCGCCCTGGCGGACGAGTGCCATGAAGTCCTGGGCGCGTTCATTCGTGGCCAGTTGCTGGTGATGGTCGCCCTGGGCGTGATTTACGCCGCCGGGCTGATGCTGGTCGGTCTGGAGCTGGGTCTGTTGATCGGCGTCATTGCCGGTCTGGCGGCCATCGTGCCGTACATGGGTTTCGTCATCGGCATCGGCTCGGCGATTCTGGCGGGCTTCTTCCAGTTCGGCGGCGACCTGTACCCGATGCTGGGCATCGTCGCGGTGTTCATGGTCGGTCAGGCGCTGGAAGGGATGGTGCTGACGCCGCTGTTGGTGGGCGACCGCATCGGCCTGCACCCGGTTGCAGTGATCTTCGCGATTCTGGCGGGCGGCGAGCTGTTCGGTTTCACCGGCATCCTGCTGGCGTTGCCGGTGGCTGCGGTGATCATGGTTTTGGTGCGCCATGTTCATGACCTGTACAAGGATTCGGACATCTACGGCGGCCTGGACGACCCGGATCTCTGATTCGCGGACGTAGAGCGCAGGTCAAGGATGGACCCTGACCCTGTAGCTGGCTTGCTGGCGAACCGGTTGATCATTTGCGTCGTGTTGCCTGACACGACGCTTTCGCCAGCAAGCCGGCTCCTGCGATCGGTTCATTTTTCCTCGTAATCCCCAGTCATACCAGTCACCTACGCAAGCCTTTGATTTTGCTGGCGGTCTGCCGCATTGTGCGGTCAGCCCTGCGGGTATAGACTTTGCGCACTTTTCACAGAGGCCCCTTGGCGGTTCGTCACGAACCGTTCAGCCAGCATGAAACCAGTTCAGCTGCCCCTGAGTGTGCGTCTGCGTGATGACGCCACCTTCATCAATTACTATCCAGGCGCCAATGCCGCTGCACTCGGCTATGTCGAGCGGCTGTGCGAAGCCGAGGCCGGCTGGACGGAAAGCCTCATTTATCTGTGGGGCAAGAACGGGGTAGGGCGCACGCACCTGTTGCAGGCCGCCTGCCTGCGATTCGAGCAGATGGGTGAACCGGCGGTTTACCTGCCGATGGCCGAGCTGCTGGATCAAGGCATCGGCCTGTTCGATCATCTGGAGCAATATGAACTGGTCTGCCTCGACGACCTGCAAGCGGTGGTCGGCAAGCCTGAGTGGGAAGAAGCGTTGTTCCACTTGTTCAATCGCCTGCGCGACAGCGGCCGACGCTTGCTTATCGCTGCTTCATGCTCGCCTCGGGAGCTGCCGGTCAAACTGGCGGACCTGAAATCCCGCCTGACCATGGCGCTGGTGTTCCAGATGCGCCTGTTGTCCGACGAGGAAAAACTCCGCGCCCTGCAATTGCGCGCGTCGCGTCGAGGCCTGCACCTGACCGATGAAGTGGGGCATTTCATCCTTACCCGCGGCAAGCGCAGCATGAGCGCGCTGTTCGACCTGCTTGAACAACTCGACCAGGCATCGCTCCAGGCCCAGCGCAAGCTGACCATTCCCTTCCTGAAAGAAACCCTCGGTTGGTAAGCCCGCCCGTGGTCGATCCGGCCCTGGTCCTGCAAACCGCAGCGGCCTTGCGCCACGCCACGCGGATATTGATCATCACCGGTGCAGGGCTTTCGGCGGATTCGGGCCTGCCGACCTATCGCGGTGTCGGTGGGCTGTATAACGGCGAGACCGACGATGGTTTGCCCATCGAAATGGCGTTGTCTGGCCCGATGCTGCGTCGTGATCCTGCGCTGTGCTGGAAGTACATCGCACAATTGGGCAGCGCTTGCCTGGGCGGACGTCCCAATGCGGCGCACTACGCCATCGCTGAATTGCAGCGGCGCAAGCCGGAATGTTGGGTATTGACGCAAAATGTCGACGGCTATCATCGCGCGGCGGGAAGTCCGCCAGAACGGCTGATCGAGATCCACGGCCAACTGGCGCCGCTCTACTGTCAATCTTGTGGCGCCGAAGATCCGCAGCTGAGCGAGCATCTCAGTCGACCACTGCCACCCCTTTGCCCCAGCTGTAGTGGCGTTCTGAGGCCATCGGTGGTGTTATTTCAGGAGATGTTGCCGGAGTTGGCATTGAATGTGCTTCGGGAGGAGACGGCAAAAGGTTTTGACGCTGTGCTCAGCATCGGAACCACCGCCAGTTTCCCGTACATTCATGAGCCCATGCTGCGCGCTCGGGTGACGGGCGGCTTTACTGCCGAGATAAACCCTTCGCCGACCGATCATTCCGCGCATATGGATGCGTTTCTGAGGTGTAGAGCCTTAGAAGTGATGGACGACATCGTAAGTCACATTTGTTTCGATTGAATTTGCAAATGGGTACGATTGAAGGCATAGTCTCGGCTTCTTTACACTTCAGCCACGGTCGTGCACATGCTAAACCGCCTCGCACCCCTCGTGCCTCTCGCACTCGTTACGCTGTTGTTCGGCTGCGCGGCCCAGATGCCGACGTCGCAACAACAGTCGCAAAGCCCCCAGTTCCGGGACTCTGCCACCGCTCAATCCGCCAGCAAGCGCGCCGACTACGCCTCTTCCGTTCTGGATGACGAAGTCGCCACGGAAGACGAACTCGCTCAATTTGCCGACAACAAGCCGTACCGCCTGCCGGTTCTGGCCGACAGCATCCTTGAACGCGGTAAATCCTTGATAGGCACTCGCTATCGCTTCGGCGGTACGTCGACCACCTCCGGCTTCGACTGCAGCGGTTTCATCGGCTATCTGTTCCGTGAAGAGGCCGGCATGAGCCTGCCGCGTTCTTCTCGCGAAATGATCAACATCGATGCCCCTCTCATCAAGCGCAATGACCTCAAGCCAGGCGATCTGCTGTTCTTCAGCACCGCCGGTCGCGGCCGAGTCAGCCATGCGGGCATCTACCTGGGCGATGACCAGTTCATCCATTCCAGCAGCCGTCGCAGTGGCGGTGTTCGTGTCGACAGCCTGGACGATGCCTACTGGTCTCGTACCTTCATCGAAGCCAAGCGCGCGCTGGCAATGGCGCCTGCAACGGCATCGTCAACGGTACCTGCAACCACCACCGCGATGAGCTCGACTACAATCAAGCGCCAAACCCGTTAATTCCGGGCGCGCACAGGGCTAACCCCCTCTTGCGCGCAAACCCGGCTCTCGGCAAAGTAAGCTGCACCCCGCACAGGTTGTCGTGTTTATGTCGTTAACGGTTCGCCTGATCGTCGCCTCTCTGGCTGTGCTGCTGGCCGCTTGTTCCAGCACTCCACCGCCCGCTCCACGCAAGGTCGTCTACCGGCCTGTGGTTTCCGCTCCTCCCCAGTTTTCTTCACCGCTCGCCGACGACGTCCTGTTGCGCGCGATCGGCCTCGTCGGCACGCCCTATCGCTGGGGTGGCAACACGCCTGATTCGGGTTTCGATTGCAGTGGCCTGATCGGCTATGTGTACCACGACGCCGCCGGTATCACCTTGCCGCGATCGACGCGGGAGATGATCACCCTGCGTGGCCCCGACATCGACCGCAGCCAGTTACAGACCGGTGATCTGGTGTTCTTCGCCACCAGCGGTGGTTCCAACGTCAGCCATGCCGGCATCTACGTCGGGGAAGGGCGATTTGTCCATGCACCGGCCACCGGCGGCACGGTCAAGCTCGACAGCCTCGACAAGCCGTATTGGCAAAAAGCCTGGCTGAACGCCAAGCGCGTGATCCAGCCATCGAACCTGGCCAAGCAATAGTCACCCTGAAGCAATGTGTTCAATCGCTGTTGGCGAGCGAGCACATGTCCGGCGGCGCGAACCCCGTCAGCGCCAAACACACCCCTCTGAGCCGGCTTGCTGGCGAACCTGATTCGTCTCGCGCTGATGAGCTGACTGCGGACACCTTCGCCAGCAAGCCGATATCTACGGATCGTGTGTACGCCACAGACTGTGGGCGTTACCGAGATCATTGTAGGAGCGCGCTTGCCCGCGAAAGATTTTGCCTGTGACGCATCTGTCGCCTGAACCACCGCCTTCGCGGGTAAGCGCGCTCCTACAATGGGGCGTGGTTTACCGACTTCCGCATTGGGCGCAAAACCTCCGGGAGCAAGCTTGCTGGCGAATGCATTCGTGCGGACGCTGCAATGTCGTGTGGCCCGACGCCTTCGCCAGCAACCCGATATCTACGGATCGTGTGTACGCCACAGACGGTGGGCGTTACCGAGATCAGTGTAGGAGCGCGCTTGCCCGCGAAAGATTTTGCCTGTGACACATCTGTCGCCTGAACCACCGCCTTCGCGGGCAAGCGCGCTCCTACAATGGGGCGTGGTTTACCGACGTCCGCATTGACCGCTAAACCTGCGGGAGCAAGCTTGCTGGCGGACCTGATTCGTCTCGCACTGATGAGCTGACTGCGCCGACGCCTTCGCCAGCAAGCCGATATCTACGGATTGTGTGTACGCCACAGATGGTGGGCGTTACCGAGATCATTTTAGGAGCGCGCTTGCCCGCGAAAGATTTTGCCTGTGACACATCGGTCGCCTGAACCACCGCCTTCGCGGGCAAGCGCGCTCCTACAATGGGGCGTGGCTTACCGACGTCCGCATTGGCCGCAAAACCTGCGGGAGCAAGCTTTCTGGCGAATGCATTCGTGCAGACGATGCACTGTCGTGTGGCCCGACGCCTTCGCCAGCAAGCCGGCTCCCACGATTTTGCGTTTCAGGCAGTGGCCAGTCAGGACCTGATGTTTCGCATGCACCTGTCATGTGCTATCCCTTGATTGACGCTCTGGGGTCAACCCTCTAACCTTCGCGCCATGTTTCAGGTGCCCGGGACTTCGTTGGTCCACAGGGTGAAACAGGGAAGCCGGTGCGATTGCTCGTGCGATCAATTCCGGCGCTGCCTCCGCAACGGTAAATGAGTCAAGGCCACGCACAATGCCACTGTGTTCGCTGAACATGGGAAGGCGCCTGGCCTGCCACGTCGGTGGCAACTCATGAGTCCGGAGACCGGCCTGATCCATCGAACAGCATCACGGAGGGCGATGCTCTGCTGCAGGCCGGGCCATGTCCGGTGCCTGCTGACAGTCTTTGCCTGTGCCCTCCGTTTGCCACACCTGCCCTCAAGCGGAGAGCTGAGATGAGCGAATCCCCCGAACGTGACGAACGCCACCTGGCGCGCATGCTGCGCAAAAAGGCGGTGATGGACGAGCGCATTTCCAGCGCGCCGAATGAATGCGGGTTGCTGCTGGTGTTGACCGGCAACGGCAAGGGCAAGAGCAGCTCGGCCTTCGGCATGCTCGCCCGCGCCATGGGCCACGGCATGCAGTGCGGCGTCGTGCAGTTCATCAAAGGCCGGCACAGCACCGGCGAAGAGATGTTTTTCCGCCGCTTCCCCGAACAAGTGCGTTACCACGTGATGGGCGAGGGCTTCACCTGGGAAACCCAGGACCGCCAGCGTGACATCGCCGCCGCCGAAGCCGCCTGGGCCGTGACTCGGGAAATGCTCAAGGATGACTCCATCGGCATGGTCGTGCTCGACGAGCTGAACATCGCCCTCAAGCACGGTTATCTGGACCTGGAGCAGGTGCTGATCGACCTGCAGGCACGCCCGCCAATGCAGCACGTGATCGTCACCGGTCGCGGGGCGAAGCAGGAGTTGATAGACCTGTCAGACACCGTGTCGGAAATCGGCGTGGTCAAGCATGCCTTTCAGTCCGGGATCAAGGCGCAGAAAGGCATCGAACTGTGAGTGAGCGCCAGCCCCGGCACTGCCCGGCAGTATTGATCGCCGCCCCCGCGTCCGGTCAGGGCAAAACCACCGTCACCGCCGCACTGGCCCGTTTGCACCGTAATCAGGGGCGCAAGGTGCGCGTGTTCAAATGCGGGCCCGACTTTCTCGACCCGATGATTCTCGAGCGCGCCAGCGGCCATCCGGTGTACCAACTGGACATGTGGATGATCGGCGAGGACGAAAGTCGGCGCCTTTTGTGGGAGGCGGCCGCCGATGCAGACCTGATCCTTATCGAAGGCGTCATGGGCTTGTTCGACGGCACGCCGTCCAGCGCGGACCTGGCGCGGCGTTTCGGTGTGCCGGTGCTGGGCGTGATCGACGGCACGGCCATGGCCCAGACCTTTGGCGCACTGGCGCTGGGACTGGCGCGGTATCAGCCGGATCTGCCGTTTGCCGGTGTGCTGGCCAATCGCGTTGGCACGGTGCGCCACGCGCAGTTGCTGGAAGGCAGCCTGACCGAAGGCCTGCGCTGGTACGGCGCGCTGTCCCGTGAAACCGGCATTGAGCTGCCGAGCCGGCATCTCGGCCTGGTTCAGGCCAGCGAACTGAATGACCTCGATATGCGCCTCGACACTGCTGCCAACGCGCTGGCCAGCACCTGCGACGCCACGTTGCCGCCGGCCGTGACCTTCACCGCGCCCGACTTCGTTCCCGCCGAACCGCTGCTGGCCGGCGTGAAAATCGCCATCGCCCACGACGAGGCGTTCGCGTTTTTCTACGGTGCCAGCCTGGACCTGTTGCGAGAGATGGGCGCCGAATTGTCATTCTTCTCGCCGATCCGCGACCGCGAATTGCCCGACGTCGACAGCCTTTATCTGCCCGGCGGTTACCCGGAATTGCACCACGCGGCGCTGGCGGAAAACCACGGCATGATGGCTTCGATTCGCGCGCACCACGCTGCCGGCAAACCCCTGCTCGCCGAATGCGGCGGGATGTTGTATCTGCTCGATGCCCTGACCGATGTCGACGGCCTGCGCGCCGAAGGGGTGGGCTTGCTCAAGGGCGAAGCCGTGATGCAAAAGCGTCTGGCCGCTTTGGCCCTGCAATCGGTCGAGCTGCCGGAAGGCACCTTGCGCGGCCACACCTATCACCATTCCCTGACCAGTACCGAGCTGACGCCCATCGCCCGCGGCCTCAGCCCCAATGGCGGGCGCGGCGCCGAAGCGGTGTACCGCGAAGGGCGCATGACCGCGTCGTACGTGCACTTTTACTTCCCCTCCAATCCCCAGGCGGTGGCGGCGCTGTTTTTGCCATGAGCTCGCTTGCATGACTGACCACACGTTCACCGACCCAGAACGCGCGGCCGTTTACCGCGCGATCGCCGAGCGTCGCGACATGCGCCACTTCTGCGGTGGCACGGTCGCGCCGCAGTTGCTCGCCCGCCTGCTCGAAGCCGCCCACCACGCGCCGAGCGTCGGCCTGATGCAGCCGTGGCGCTTCCTGCGCATCACCGACAAGGCATTGCGTGCGCAAATTCAGGCGCAGGTCGAGGAGGAGCGTATTCGCACCGCCGAAGCCCTGGGCGAGCGGTCCGACGATTTCATGAAGCTGAAGGTCGAGGGCATCAGCGACTGCGCCGAGGTGCTGGTCGCCGCGTTGATGGACGACCGCGACAAACACATCTTCGGCCGCCGCACCTTGCCGGAAATGGACATGGCGTCGCTGTCGTGCGCCATTCAAAACCTCTGGCTGGCGGCGCGTGCCGAAGGCCTCGGCATGGGCTGGGTGTCGCTGTTCGATCCCCAGGCTCTGGCCGATCTGCTGCAGATGCCAGCCGGTTCGAAACCCCTGGCGATTTTGTGCCTGGGCCCTGTGAAGGAATTCTACCCGGCGCCGATGCTGGTGATGGAAGGCTGGGCGCAGCCGCGCGCGCTGCAAGAGCTGGTCTACGAGAACACATGGGGAGTGATTGCATGAGTGTGGCGTTATTGAGCGTCGCCGGGGTCGCGTTGGACGCGTTGCTCGGCGAGCCAAAACGGAACCACCCGCTGGTGGCGTTCGGCCGTTTTGCCGAACGCATCGAACAACGCCTGAATGCCGCCGGCCGGGGCTGGCGCAGCCATGGCGTGACGGCGTGGTTCATCGCCGTGATTCCGTTGACGCTGATCGCCACGTTGCTCAGCTGGCTGCCGTTGGTCGGCTGGTTGGTGGACGTGCTGGCGCTGTACTGCGCATTGGGTCTTCGCAGTCTGGGCGAGCACGTCGAGCCGGTCGCCCAGGCGCTGCGCAGTGACGACCTGGACGAAGCGCGTCGACGGGTCGGCTATCTGGTCAGTCGCCAGACCTCAGAGCTGGACAGCACTGAAGTGGCCCGTGCGGCCACGGAATCGGTGCTGGAAAACGGCAGCGACGCGGTGTTTGCGGCGATTTTCTGGTTTGTGGTGCTCGGCGCGCCGGGCGTGGTGCTCTACCGACTGAGCAACACCCTCGACGCGATGTGGGGCTACCGTAACGAGCGCTTTGAACGCTTCGGCTGGGCGGCGGCGAAAATCGACGACCTGCTCAACTACATTCCGGCCCGCCTGGTGGCGTTGACCTACGCGCTGCTGGGCAATACCCGACTGGCCCTGCGTTGCTGGCGCACCCAGGCACCGAAGTGGGACAGCCCCAACGCAGGCCCGGTGATGGCCGCCGGCGCCGGCGCGCTGGGCGTCGAACTGGGCGGTCCGGCGATTTATCACGGCGAACTGCATGAGCGCGCGACGCTGGGCGAAGGCGTGCCAGCGGACGCGAACGCCATCGATCGCGGTTGGCAGCTGGTGCAGCGCGGCGTGTGGCTGTGGTTGCTGATCTTGTGTCTGGGGACAGAATTCTATGCTTGAACACGGCGGTCGATTGCGTGGCGCAGTCCTGAAGTACGGCATTGATGAGGCGGACTGGCTCGACCTGTCCAGCGGGATTTCGCCGTGGTCGTGGCCGATTCCGGTCATCCCTGAAGCGGCGTGGGCCCGCCTTCCGGAGACTGACGACGGTCTGGAAGCCGCTGCCCGCCGCTATTACGGCGCCACGGACGTGCTGCCCGTGGCCGGTTCCCAGGCGGCGATCCAGGCGCTGCCGCGACTGCGTCAGGCGGGCAAGGTCGGCGTACTGTCGCCGTGCTACGCCGAGCACGCGGAGGCCTGGCGCAACACCGGTTTTCTGGTGCGCGAAGTGCTTGAGCACGAAGTGGAGCGGTTCATCGACACCCTTGATGTGCTTGTGGTGGTCAACCCGAACAACCCCACCGGCCTGAGCCTGCCGCCCGAACGCCTGCTGGAATGGCACGCGCGTCTGGCCCAGCGCGGCGCCTGGCTGGTGGTGGACGAAGCCTTCATGGACAACACGCCGGAGTTGAGCCTGGCGGCTTACACCCAGCGCGCGGGCCTGATCGTGCTGCGCTCGTTCGGCAAGTTTTTCGGGCTGGCCGGTGTGCGCCTGGGTTTTGTGCTGGCGGAGCCGCGCTTTCTCAAAGTCATGGCGCGTCAGATCGGGCCCTGGTCGGTCAGCGGGCCGACGCGGATCATCGGTCAGGCCTGCCTCAACGATGTCGCGGGCCATCAACGCCAGCGTCAGCGCACCGAGCAGGCCAGCCAGCGTCTGGTAGACGTGCTCAATCGCTGCGGTTTCGCGCCGAAGGGCGGGTGCGCGTTGTTCCAGTGGCTGATCACGCCGCTGGCGGAAGAGCTTTATGCGTTCTGCGCACAGCGAGGCATCCTCCTGCGCATCTTTACTCACAACAGCAGCCTGCGTTTCGGCCTGCCGCGCGAAGAAGCGGATTGGCAGCGTCTGGAGCAGGCGCTGAGCGAATTCTCCCGGGAGCGCTCATGACCCTCGGCAAAACCCTGATGGTTCAGGGCACCACGTCCGACGCCGGCAAAAGCACCCTAGTGACGGCGCTGTGCCGCTGGCTGACCCGCCAGGGCGTGCGCACCGTGCCGTTCAAACCGCAGAACATGGCGTTGAACAGCGCGGTGACCGCGGACGGCGGCGAGATCGGCCGCGCCCAGGCCGTGCAAGCTCAGGCCTGCGGCCTCGAACCCCACACCGACATGAACCCGGTGCTGCTCAAACCCAACAGTGATACCGGCGCCCAAGTGATCATTCACGGTCGCGCCGTCACTACCATGAACGCCGTGGCCTACCACGACTACAAAGCTATCGCCATGCAAGCCGTACTCGCTTCCCACCGCCGCCTCAGCGAAGGCTGGCCGGTGGTCATGGTCGAAGGCGCCGGTTCGCCGGCCGAGATCAACCTGCGCGCGGGCGACATCGCCAACATGGGCTTTGCCGAAGCGGTGGATTGCCCGGTGCTGCTGGTGGCAGACATCAATCGCGGCGGGGTTTTCGCCCATCTGGTCGGCACGCTGGAATTGCTGTCGCCCAGCGAGCAGGCGCGGGTCAGAGGCTTCATCATCAATCGCTTTCGCGGCGACATCGCCCTGTTGCAACCCGGTCTCGACTGGCTCGAACAGCGCACCGGCAAACCGGTGGTCGGCGTGCTGCCCTACGTGATGGACCTGCATCTGGAGGCTGAAGACGGCCTCGACCAGCGCCAGACCGACAAGGCCGAGCAGGTGCTCAACGTCATCGTGCCGGTCTTGCCGCGCATCAGTAATCACACCGACTTTGACCCATTGCGCCTGCACCCCCAGGTCAATCTGCAATTCGTCGGGCCGGGGCAGGCCATTCCTGGCGCTGATCTGATCATCCTGCCCGGCTCGAAAAGCGTGCGCAGCGATCTTGCTTATCTGCGCGCCAATGGCTGGGACACCGCCATCAGTCGTCACCTGCGATACGGAGGCAAAGTGCTGGGCATCTGCGGTGGTCTGCAAATGCTCGGCGAACAGTTGCGTGACCCGCTGGGGCTGGAAGGCGCGGCGGGTTCAAGCCCGGGCCTGGGGTTGTTGGCTCTCAGCACGGTCCTGGAAGAAGAGAAGCAACTGCGCAACGTCAACGGGCGGCTGACCCTCGAAGACGCTGACGTCAGCGGTTATGAGATTCATGCGGGCGTGACCACCGGCGTAGCGCTGGAACGTCCATTGGTCCAGCTCGCCGACGGTCGCTGCGATGGCGCCTGCAGCCCTGACGGCCAAGTCCTCGGCACTTATTTACACGGGCTGTTCGAGAACCCCGCGTCGAGCAGTGCCTTGCTGCGGTGGGCTGGATTGCAGAACGTGCAGTCGGTGGATTACCACGCCCTGCGCGAGCGCGACATCGAACGCCTGGCCGATCTGGTGGAAACCCACCTGGACGGCAAATTGTTGCGCGAACTCTGCGGCCTGGAGCAACCCTGATGCTGCAATTGATCCTCGGCGGCGCGCGCTCCGGCAAAAGCCGGCTGGCTGAAAAGCTTGCCAGCGACAGCGGCCTGAATGTCATCTATATCGCCACCAGTCAGCCCCTCGACGGCGAAATGAACCAGCGCGTCGCCGTGCACCGCGAGCGTCGTCCGGCGGAGTGGGGGCTGATCGAAGAACCTGTCGAACTGGCCCGCGTGCTCCGGGAAAACGCCGGGGAGGGCCGCTGCCTGTTGGTGGACTGCCTGACCCTGTGGCTGACCAATCTGCTGATGCTGGACGATCCGCAGCGCCTGGCTCAAGAGCGTGAAGCCTTACTCGATGGCCTGGCTGAACTGCCGGGCGAGATCATTTTTGTCAGCAATGAAACCGGGCTCGGCGTCGTGCCCCTCGGTGAGCTGACCCGTCGTTATGTCGATGAAGCCGGCTGGCTGCATCAGGCGCTGGCCGAACGTTGCCATCGCGTAGTGTTCACCGTCGCCGGACTGCCCATGACCCTTAAAGGACCCGCACTATGAGTAACGCCTGGTGGCTCGCGCCTGCCCGTGACGTCGACCAAGCCAGCCGCGAAGACGCGCTGGCCCGTCAGAAGCAATTGACCAAGCCGACCGGCTCGCTGGGCCGGCTGGAAGACGTCGCGGTGCAACTGGCCGGCCTGCAGGGTCGCCCGAAGCCGAAGGTCGATGAGGTCTGGATCGCGATTTTTGCCGGCGATCACGGCGTGGTCGCTGAAGGGGTTTCGGCGTACCCCCAGGAAGTCACCGGGCAGATGCTGCACAACTTCATCATGGGCGGTGCGGCCATCAGCGTGCTGGCGCGGCAGTTGTCGGCGCAGCTGGACGTCGTCGATCTGGGCACGGTTGCCCCTTTGGAACTACCGGGCGTGCGCCACCTCAATCTCGGTCCGGGCACCGCGAATCTGGCTGATGGCCCGGCGATGACCGAGGCGCAGCTGCACGCGGCTCTCGAGGGCGGTCGCGACAGCGTGTTGCGCGCCAGGGCGGCGGGCGCCGAGCTGTTCATCGGCGGCGAAATGGGCATCGGCAATACCACTGTCGCCACTGCGCTGGCGTGCGCGTTGCTCGATTACCCGGCCGCCTCGCTGGTCGGCCCCGGCACCGGTCTGGATGCCAAGGGCGTGAGCCACAAGGCCGAAGTGATTGAGCGTGCGCTGCAACGGCATGCTGCTTCCGTCGGTGACGCCCTGGCCAGTCTGCGTGCCCTCGGTGGTTTTGAAGTCGCGGCGCTGGTCGGCGCCTACCTGTCCTGCGCGCAGGAGGGCATTGTTGCGTTGGTCGACGGCTTTATCTGTTCCGTGGCGGCGCTGGTAGCAGTGCGCATCAATCCGTCGTGCCGGGAGTGGCTGTTTTTCGGCCACCGTGGCGCCGAGCCGGGCCATCGCCTGGTGCTGGACGCGCTGCAGGCCGAGCCGTTGCTGGACCTGGGCATGCGTCTGGGCGAAGGCAGCGGCGCGGCGCTGGCAGTGCCATTGTTGCGTCTGGCCTGCGAGCTGCATAACGGCATGGCGACCTTCGCTGAAGCCGCTGTGGCAGACCGCCCGGCATGACCTTGCATCTGGACCTGCTGCGCCACGGCGAAACCGAATTCGGCGGCGGCCTGCGCGGTAGCATCGACGACGCCCTGACTGACACCGGCTGGCAGCAGATGCGTGCGGCGGTGGCTGATCGTGGCCCCTGGGACCGGATCGTCAGCTCGCCACTGCAACGCTGCGCGCGTTTCGCCGACGAATTGGCTGAGCGCTTGGGCTTGCCCGTCGAACTGGCGCCCGATCTTCAGGAATTGCACTTCGGTGACTGGGAAGGCCACAGCCCCGCGCAATTGATGGAAACCGATGCTGCCGGGCTGGGGCGGTTTTGGGAGGATCCATACGGGTTTACGCCACCCAATGGCGAGCCGGTCCAAGTGTTTGCCACCCGCGTGCTGGGCGCCGTTGAGCGGTTGCAGCGGGCATATGACGGTCAGCGCGTGCTGCTGATCAGTCACGGCGGGGTGATGCGTCTGTTGTTGGCCCGCGCCCGCAGTCTGCCTCGGGAGCAATTGCTGCAGGTCACCGTGGCCCACGGCGGTCTGTTCGGTCTGGATGTGCAGGCCGACGGCGAGTTGAAGGAGGCTTAAATGCTGCCGTTCTGGATCGCCTTGCAGTTCCTCAGCAGCCTGCCGATTCGTCTGCCCGGCATGCCGACGCCCCAGGAGTCGGGGCGCTCGCTGCTGTTTTACCCGCTGGTGGGATTGCTGTTCGGCGTACTGTTGATGGCGATGGATCATCTGCTCGACGGCGCGCCGACACTGCTGCATGCCGCCTTGCTGCTGGCGGCGTGGGTGATGCTCAGCGGAGGGCTGCACCTGGACGGTCTTGCCGACAGCGCGGACGCCTGGCTCGGTGGGTTCGGCGACCGCGAACGCACGCTGCTTATTATGAAAGACCCACGCAGTGGCCCGATCGCCGTGGTCACGCTGGTGGTGGTGTTGCTGTTGAAGTTCAGCGCTGTGCTGGCGTTGATTGAAGCGCACACCAGCGTTGGTCTGCTGCTGGCCCCGGTGATCGGCCGCGCAGCGATGCTGGCGCTGTTTCTGAACACCCCTTACGTGCGCGCCGGCGGGCTGGGTCAGGCGCTGGCCGATCACCTGCCGCGCAAGGCCGGGATGCGGGTGCTGGCAGCGGTGGCGGTGGGCTGTGTGCTCATCGGTGGCGGTGCGGCGGCATGGGTGCTGGTCATTGCGGCGGGCGGTTTCTTCCGGCTGCGCCGGGTGATGATGCAACGTCTGGGCGGCAGCACCGGCGACACTGCCGGCGCGATGCTCGAACTGCTGGAAACCCTGGTGCTGGTCACATTGGCGCTGATGTGCGATTGATGCAGTGTCCTGCCTCCGGCGTGCGGAGTAGGAGTAGGAGTAGGAGTAGGAGTAGGAGTAGGAGTAGGAGTAGGAGTAGGAGTAGGAGTAGGAGTAGGAGCGTGGCTTGTCCCGCGATCTGCCGGGAACCGGCAGCAAAATCCTGCGCGGCGGTGTGCCAGACGGTCCGCGTAAGCTGACTTGCTGCCGCTGCGCGCCAGATCTCGGGACAAGCCACGCTCCTACAACTTGCTACGTTAGCTAATCGAAGATTTATCCATGGTGTTCCGGATCAACCGGAGAGGTGTCATGCATAGCGTTGCGCTGGTGGTGTACCCGCAATTCCAGTCCCTCAGCCTGTCGGTCGGGTCCGTGCTGACCTGCGCGAACCTGATGCAGGGCGAGGTGGCGTACTCCTTTCATCTGGTGTCCGAAAGCGGCGGGGCGGTGATGTCGTCCGAAGGCTTTTCGGTCAACACCACGCCATTGCAGCCCGACGGTTACGACACGATCATCGTCAGTGGCTACATGGACCTGCAATTGCCCACGCCCAGCCTGCTTGAGTTCGTGCGCACCGCGTCCGCTCAGTCGCGGCGAGTGGCCTCGCTGTGCACGGGCGGGTTTGTGCTGGCCGAAGCAGGCCTGCTCGATGGCAAGCGAGCGACGATGCACTGGATTCACGCGCCGGAGTTTCGCAAGCGCTACCCCAACGTTCGCGTCGAGGACGACAAACTGTTCACCGTGGACGGCCAGGTCTGGACCGGCGCAGGCATGAGCGCTGGCCTGGACCTCGCACTGGCGATGGTGGAGAACGACCTTGGTGTCGACATTGCCCGGCGGGTCGCGCGCAAGCTGGTGATCTATCAACGTCGCGGCAGCGAGCATTCCCAGTTGTCGACGCTGCTGGAATTGGACCCCAAGTCCGATCGTGTACAACTGGCGCTGGCCTACGCCCGCGAGAACCTCAAAAGTGATCTTTCAATAGACGCACTGGCGGCCATTGCCCGGTTGAGCCCTCGTCAGTTCAGTCGGGTGTTTCGCGAGGAAACCGGTCAGACCCCGGCAAAAGCCATCGAATGCCTGCGGGTGGAAGTGGCACGGGCGATGATGGAAACCAGTCGACATCCCATTGAAGTGGTTGCCCGGGAGACCGGTTTCGGCGATCGGGAAAGGATGCGCCAGGCGTTTCTGCGCAACTTCGGCGAACCGCCCCAGGCGATACAGCGGGCATTTACCGCGACCGAGAAAGTCGGTTAGCCCCGATAGCCACTTTTCCGTGGCGCGCTAGGCATTCGGCGCGCGGCGGAGTAGCGTAGCGACAGCTCCACTTTTCCTGCCCGCTCATGAATGGACGTCGCCATGGCCCTACGCTGGATTCACGCGCCTCTGCTACTGCTTGCCCTCAGTGGTGCCGCGGCGGCAGCCGATTGCCCGCCATTGCTGCAGGGCGAGTTGCCCAAGCTGCGGGCGAAACAGGATATCGACTTGTGCAAACAGTTCGCCGGTAAGCCGATGCTCGTGGTCAATACCGCGAGCTTCTGTGGCTTCGCGCCGCAGTTCAAGGGGCTTGAAGCGCTCAATCAGCGCTTCAAGGGTGAGGGGCTTGAAGTCCTCGGCGTGCCCTCGGACGATTTCCTGCAGGAGTCCAAGGACGCTGCCGAAACCGCCAAGGTGTGTTACGTGAACTACGGCGTCACCTTCACCATGACCGAACCGCAGCCGGTGCGGGGCGCCGACGCCATCAACCTGTTCAAAGTGCTCTCCGAGCAAGGCAATCCGCCGCGCTGGAACTTCTATAAATATGTGGTCGATCGCAAAGGCAACGTCGTCGCCAGCTTCTCCAGCAAAACCGCGCCGGACGATCCCGAGCTGATTTCAGCTATCGAGAAGGCCATCGCCTCCACACCGTAAAACCGCGCTGACGCAAAGCATACCGGCCACAACGAAAAACCCCGCAGCCATCACTGGCTGCGGGGTTTTCTGTATGGCGGACAGGTGATCTGCCGGTCCCGCCAACTGCATCAGAAGCGGTACGTCATGCCCACGCCGAAACCGTTGGCGCTGTTGTCGTACTTGGCGTTGTAGCTTTGACCCAGAGCGTTCGCGTCGGCGACCTTGACCTTCTCTTCCTGCAAGTAGGAGTAGGCCACATCAATGGTGATGTCGTCAGTCGGGCTGTAACCGGCGCCCAGGCTGAAGATCGTGCGATCGCCGGTCGGGATGCGTGGCGAGCGGTTCTCGTTGTTGGTTGGCGACTGGTCGAACGACAGGCCGGTACGCAACACCCACTGCTTGTTCAACTGATACGACGTACCCACGGCGTAAGCCCAGGTGTCGTGCCAGTTCTGCTCTTCACTGATGGTGCCGACCAGGCTTGGCGCAGCGACGCCACCCGCGCGCGTGACGCCCGAATTCTTCACGGTGATGTCTTCCAGACGGCTCCAGCGTGTCCAAGTGGCCCCCGCGTAGAGCTTCCAGGCATCGTTCATCTTCTGCGTGACCGAGAAGTCCACAGTTTCAGGCGTGTCAATGTTCAGCTTGGCGTCGTATCGACCCGCGCCCAGAACTTGGGCAGGTACGCCTGCGCCCGGGGTCACTTCGGTGTGGCCTTCGAGCTTGTAGGTCACTTTGGAGTGGTAGGTCAGGCCGACGCTGGTGGTGTCGGTGGCTTGAACCAGGATACCGGCGTTGAAACCGTAACCGACGTCATCGCCCTTGACCTGCACGCGGCCGTCGCCCGTACGGGCACCCAGCAGCGGGCTGACATTGAGTGCCGATTCCAGCGCACCGGAAATACGGTTGATGGTCGGACCAAAACCGATCGACACCTTGTCATTGAAGGCGTAGCTGACGGTCGGCTGGAAGGTCACAACCTTGACGATGCTCTTGCTGCCAAAGTTGCGGCCCTGGAAGTTGTCTTCGTAGTCGGTGACCAGGCCAAATGGCGCATAGACACCGAAGCCGAATGCCCAGTGCTCGTCGACCGGGTTCACGTAGAAACCCATCGGTACGGCGATGAAAGGCACCATGTCGCCTTTGTTGGAACCGGTGCTGCGGCCGCTGGTGTCGGTGATGTCGGTAGAGGCATCGATTGCAGCGACCCCCACGGTCGCTTGGGCGCGCTTGAGGCGCGACATGCCGGCCGGGTTGCCGTACACGATGCTGGCGTCATCGACGGACGAGGTACGGCCCGCAAAACCGGTACCCATGCCGCTGATGCTTTGCTCGTTCAGGGCAAAGCCGGATGCAAAAATCTGGGTAGAGGCAAGAGTGATGGCGAGACTGAGGCTGGATTTGATCATTGTTTTTTTCATTGTTAGAACTCCTGTTGATCACCGCGCGGAAATTACCAATATTTCTGCCGACGCGCCATAGCCTGAATCAGCCTATTTAGAGCGGTTCTTGTAGGACAATCCGGAAAGTTCGCAGGTTTTTCGTTGAATACCGATCGGTCACGAAATGGCCGTAGAGGGCTGAAACAAGGGGCTGACCCATGTTTGCCAAGCCAGGGTGAAATCCTGCAGTTGACCGCCGGGTTGAAATATCTCGCGCCACATTTGCGCCATGGCCAGAGAATCATCTGCATCCGGCAGTGAAATATGGCTCGCTTCGACCATCAACCAGGCGATGGCCGTCGAGTAACGAAGGTTGACGGTCAGCTCCAGATCGGGCCCGGTGAGAAACGCGTGCTGGCTCGCCAGGCCTCGAACGAGGCTGGCAAGGTCCGGATCGCGGGCCAGGTATTGGTCCCAGAGCTGGCGGTGTTGGGCGTCGGCGATGCTGTAAAGCCCGTGGCCGCGCGGGTTATCCAGCTCGGCACCCAGGGCGGACTGGCTGGCGGCGACGCCCAGCAGCAGGGATTCGGCGGCTCGATTGTGTCGGCCTAGATAGATGAGCGTCGGGCGGATGACGTAGCGACACAGTTCACTGGCGGCGATTCCCATAACACCCTCGGGGAGTTAGTGAGTCGGCGGACCCTGGCGCTTGGCAGCAGGGATAAAGTGGGTCCACCGGCAGCGACCTGAGCCGCTGACTTGAAGTGTAGTGTGATATTTACGGTGTAAAGGTCTGTTTTCCGGTCAGTTCCCGTGCAGCTTGAACAGGGTGGCTGGCATTCATGGATGCCCCCGTTGCTTTTTATGTAAGTAAAACAGATACAAAAAAGCCCCACCGTTGTCGGGTGAGGCCTTGTCGATGCAGCGTTATTAGCCGACGGACGGTATCAGTCAACGGTACCAGTCAATCCTATCAGGCAACTAAGGCCTGACGGGTACGGTCGATCACAGCCTGCAGCGGAGCATCGCTGGAGTATTGATCCGGGTACAAACGCTCGCTATGGCGGGCAATACCGTGCTCGTTGACGATGGTGAAGCTGAAGCAGCCTTTGCGTGCTGCCATGATCAGGCAGTTCATCGGGGCAAAAGCGTTGGTCAGTGTACGAATAGCGTTTTGAGTCTGGATATGAGTAGTCATGTTATGGGTGTTTCCTGAATCGACACGCAATAAGAGGCGTGCAAAATAAAAACGTTCCAGTAAACGCGGACCGATGCTCGAATGCGAGTCAGGGGCAGGGCGCAGAACCTGTCTGGAACAAAAGCAGCCAGTTGAGCGCATTTAAAATGTGGCGCGGGGCTGACTGGTAGGTACTTAGGAGGGCAGGCAACACGACGCGAGCTAAGGTTCGATGCTCGAGGTGAAGATCCTGATCAATTTGCAGGCTGGTTGAGTAGAGCATGAATGTTCTGCACACCCCTCCGTTTCGCCGGCAGGTTGTGTGAGTTCATGTCTGGAAACCATCGAGGTGATCGATCCCTGTTTTCAATCCGTTCGCTCAGTTGGCGAACCTGGATTGGGGGATTTGTTCGATCAGAATTGACTTTCAGCTTGGTACTAACGGCGGCGATGCTAATGGAGTTGCAAAGGCAAAGCAAGCGCTGATTTTAAATCAGGTGGGCGAGTGTCGAAGGGCGGGGGAAAGAGAGTACAGCATATCGAGCAGAAAAGCTGGCATCGTGCCTTATTCCTGCGAATTTCAAGCGGATGCCGCGGCGGCTGAAACCGGCTTATGAACAGGCGAAATCAACTTGTGCACATTGCGAAAGGTATCTGTCATGTCACTGTCACGTCGGCCGCTAACCGCTTGATTTAATGCAACGAATTATTAAGTCAATGAAAACCATCGTTTTTTTACGCTGGTGAAAAAATCGTCAGTTTGAACGCAGGCCCCATTCCACGTGCGTTTGCGAGAGCTTAAGGTGTGTTGTCCACTGAGTTATCCACAGGTTCTGTGGATTGTCCCAATCGTCGGCTCTATCACGCCGCTCTTGAAGCATCCGCTCGCGGTTTTGCCTTTCCCTGGCACTCTTTTACCCGGATCGGACGTCGAGCCCGCTTCTGCGCATAATGCTGCCTGCATGAATGTCGGAGTCAGGATTTTATGGTGTTTGAGTTAACCAGCCTGTTGCTGGGTTTGGCGGTGGCCGCATTGCCTTTGTTGGGGCTCGCGTGGCAGTTGCAGCGGCGTCTGGCGCAGCGTGAGGCGGACGCCGCGTTGCTCGACGAACGCTTGAGTAATGCGCAGATGGCTCAGGACGGGCTCAATGCTCAGCTTGATGCCAGCCGCGACGAGATCAGCGATCTCGCCCAGGCCAATGCGGTCAAGCAGGCGGATCTGGCGGCGCTGCGCCGGGAAGTGGAGTTGCTGCGCCAGCAGCATGAAGGCGCGCGCGAGGCCCAGGAAGACTGGGGCCGCGAACGGACCGCCCGAGAGGCCGAGCTGCGCCGGCTCGACGCCCAGTGCGCATCCCTTGGCGCCGAGTTGCGTGAACAGCAGGAGAGTCATCAGCAGCGGCTTACTGACCTGCAAGGCTCCCGCGATGAGCTCCGTGCGCAGTTCGCAGAGCTGGCCGGCAAGATTTTCGATGAGCGTGAGCAGCGCTTCGCCGAGACCAGTCAGCAGCAGTTGGGGCAGTTGCTCAACCCGCTCAAAGAGCGCATCCAGTCGTTCGAAAAGCGCGTCGAAGAAAGTTACCAGAACGAAGCCCGCGAACGTTTCTCCCTGAGCAAGGAACTGGAGCGCTTGCAGCAGCTCAACCTGCGCCTGAGCGATGAAGCCAACAACCTGACCCGTGCGCTGAAGGGTCAGAAGACCCAGGGCAACTGGGGTGAGCTGATCCTGGAACGGGTGCTCGAGCATGCCGGTCTTGAAAAGGGCCGCGAGTATCAGACCCAGGTCAGTTTGAAGGGGCCTGACGGCGAACGCTTCCAGCCCGACGTTCTGATCATGTTGCCCGGCGACAAGCAGGTGGTTGTCGACGCCAAGGTCAGCCTGACGGCCTATCAGCAGTACGTGTCGGCCGACGATGAGGTGATTTCCCAGGCGGCGCTGAAGCAACACGTGCTGTCCCTGCGCAATCACGTCAAAGGCCTGTCCGGCAAGGACTACAAACGCCTTGAAGGGCTGCACAGTCTCGATTTCGTCTTGCTGTTCGTGCCGATCGAGGCAGCGTTTTCTGCCGCGTTGCAGGCCGAGCCGAACATGTTTCAGGAGGCGTTCGATCGCAACATCGTCATCGTCAGCCCGACCACGCTGCTGGCGACGCTGCGGGTCATCGACAGCCTGTGGAAGCAGGAGCGGCAGAGCCAGAATGCGCGGGAGATCGCCGAGCGGGCAGGGTGGCTCTACGACAAGTTCGTGCTGTTCATCCAGGACCTGGACGAAGTCGGCAACCGCCTTCAGCAACTGGACAAAGCCTACGGCGCCGCGCGCAACAAGCTCGTCGAGGGGCGCGGCAATCTGGTCAGTCGTAGCGAACAGCTCAAGCTTCTCGGTGCTCGGGCCAGCAAGAGTCTGCCGGCGGATCTGCTGGAACGGGCGATGACTGATCCCGATGGACTGGCGCAGTTGCCGGAGTGATCCGGGACGTTGTTCCACGAAGATGTAACAGCGCGCGGGCGTATAAGCTGGAACAAAAGCCCGCGTGGATCGTATACATATTCCTGCGTTTCCGATTGTTCGTTTCCTGCCAGATAAAAATGCACCGACATTGGTCACGGTGCACTGGCAGCAGGCGCAGGGCCTTCGCTCGCCCTTCTCGGACTTAAATTTCCAGCATCTTCGCTAGCCGGAAACCCGCTGTCTTGGGGTCTCGCGCGAAGGTCGCGTCCTCGATGGCACGCATTCTGCCTCTCTCTTCGTATACAACCCACACGCGCTCCCGTACGCAGTGTGCGCACGAGTGCTGTCGGGAGCCGGTTCGTCCTTCAAAGGAGAAATCGATGACCGAGCCACTGCCGAAGGGCTACAGCCCGCGCCTGTACAACGAGGACCTGGGGCCTGTGCCGCAGAAGTGGACCTGGTACAACATCTTCGCGTTCTGGATGAGCGACGTGCACAGCGTGGGTGGCTATGTCTTCGCCGCCAGCCTGTTCGCCCTTGGGCTGGCGAGCTGGCAGGTGCTGATCGCGCTGCTGGTGGGCATCTGCATTATTCAGGTGATCGCCAATCTGCTGGCGAAGCCAAGTCAGCAGGCGGCCGTGCCGTATCCGGTGATCTGCCGTCTAGCCTTCGGCGTATTCGGCGCGAATATTCCTGCGGTGATTCGCGGCCTGATCGCAGTGGCGTGGTACGGGGTGCAGACGTACCTGGCTTCAAGCGCGCTGATCATCGTCGTGCTGCGCTTCTTCCCACAGATGTCGGTCTATGCAGAGCCGCACTTTGCAGGTTTGTCTTACCTCGGCTGGTTCGGCTTCCTGGCGCTGTGGGTGGTACAGGCGGCGGTGTTCTGGACCGGGATGGACTCGATCCGCCGCTTCATCGACTGGGCTGGTCCGGTGGTCTATGCGGTAATGTTCATCCTGGCGGGCTGGATTGTCTGGAAAGCGGGCTGGGCCAACATCAGTTTTACCCTCTCGGAAAAATCGCTGACCGGCTGGGAAGCATTTACCCAAGTGATCATGGCCACGGCGCTGGTGGTGTCCTACTTCTCGGGCCCTACGCTCAACTTTGGCGATTTCAGCCGCTATTGCCGGAGCATGTCCGAAGTGCGCCGCGGCAACTTCTGGGGCTTGCCGATCAACTTTCTGGCCTTCTCGCTGGTCACTGTGGTCATCGTTTCGGGAACATTGCCGGTGTTCGGCGAAATGCTGCATGACCCGATCGCCACTGTGGCGCGCATCGACAATGACGTCGCTGTGCTGCTCGGCGCGTTTGCCTTCGTGACCGCGACGATCGGCATCAACATCGTCGCCAACTTCGTGTCGCCGGCGTTCGACTTCGCCAACGTTGCACCCAGCAAGATCAGCTGGCGCGCAGGCGGGATGATCGCAGCGGTGGCGTCCATCTTCATCACGCCCTGGAATCTGTTCAACAATCCCGCCGTCATTCACTACACGCTGGACGTGCTCGCAGCCTTCATCGGACCGTTGTTCGGCATCTTGCTGGTGGACTATTACGTGATCAAAAAGCAGCAGATCGACGTCGACGCGCTGTTCAACGATGGACCGACCGGACGCTACTGGTACACCGGTGGCGTGAACTACACGGCGGTCAAGGCACTGCTCCTGGCGACCTTCGCAGGCATTGCGATCACCTTCGTCCCGGCATTGCAGCCGATGGCCAACTTTGCATGGTTTACAGGATGTTTCCTGGGCGGCGGGCTGTTCTATCTGCTTGCCAGACGTCGCCAGGCCCATGAATGCGCGGTGTTGACGCCCGTGGTGACAGGCTGACGGGACTGCCGTTTGTCGCGTGAAGTCCTCGATTGTTCGATTTGCAATGTCACAGCGTCATGTAGGGCAAAAAATTCCTGCCGCGACACTCGGTAGCAGGCGTAAAGTGCGCCTTAGCACTATGATCTGCTACAGGCAGTCCGGAGATTGGCTGCCGAGTATTTCCCTGAAGGGGGCGTTATATGAACAGCAAACTGCAAGAATGGCTCCACGATGTAGGCGTCGCGCTCGGGCTGATTGAAGAGCCAAAGCTGCAACCGATTCCCGTGCGCACCAATGATGATGAGCGTCGTCGTCCACGGCGCTAGGTGCCTGGCAAGACGCGTTGAAAAAGCGGCGCTATCGCTCGATAGCCCGCTCCGCTTTCCCCGACCGTTCGGTCAATCCTCCTTTTCGCCGCAGATACGCTTCTGAATCGATCCCGCTTGCGGCTCAATGGTGAGTGCTTTGTTTCTTCTCCATGAGGATCAGGTCAATCAGACCTTGCAACGTCAGCTGGCCATAGGGTGAATGCGCTGACATCCCTGCGATACCGGCCTTGATCTGATTGGGAAGGGCAATGCCAAAGTCGCGTTGCAGAATCGAAAAAAATTCAGCGAAGTCGTCTTCATCCAGCTCGAGCGCACTCAGCGTCACATCCTCCTCTTCCTGAATCAGGGTTTTGTCGACGAGGATCTTCCCGATCGTGTCGATCACATGTTGTCTGACTTCGCTCCGCTTCATGGCAGGCCTCTGCTTTGATTCAAGTGGTAATCACCCCAACATCAAAATACAGAGGGTTGTGGCAGGAATGCCCGATGAGCAACCACCCTCAGAAACCTGCGCTGCGATGCGCAACACCGGCGGTCTGTGATTAAGGCTAGCCCAAGTTTGCAAGGGATGAATGACAGGTGTGTGGTGATTTTTTGTAACGGCGCGCCCGATGCAGCGCACCCATTGTGGGACCGGCTTTAGCCGGGAAGTCGTCAGGCGCCACACCGCAAAATCGAGGGTGCTCATACGGGCCTCTTCCCGGCTGAAGCCGGTCCCACTAAAAAGCAGCGCGCCCGGCCGCACTAAAGCAGCGCGTCTGGCCTCATTGGCACAGCGCAAACCCTTTGTGGGACCGGCTTTAGCCGGGAAGGGGCCGGTGGCTCAAATTGAATCTGTCAGCGGTGCGCGACGCCGGGCAGCACGCAGAGCATTTCATAGAGCAGGTTGGCGCCCAGCAACGAGGTGTTGCCGGTGGTGTCGTAGGGCGGCGAGACTTCGACAAGGTCGCAGCCGATCAGGTCCAGCCCCTGGGACCCACGAATGATCTCAATCGCCTGAATGGTGGTCAGCCCGCCGATCTCCGGGGTGCCAGTGCCCGGCGCCCAGGCCGGGTCAATGCCGTCAATGTCGAAACTCAGGTAAACCGGACCGCCGCCCACTTTCTCACGCACCTCGGCCATCAGCGGCGCCAGCGACTTGTGCCAGCACTCCTCGGCCTGGACCACGCGGAATCCCTGCTTGCGGCTCCAGTTGAAATCTTCTGCGGTATAACCCTGGGCACGCAAACCGATTTGAACCACGCGATCGCAATCCAGCAGGCCTTCCTCCACTGCCCGGCGGAAGGTGGTGCCGTGGGCGATCTTCTCGCCGAACATGTGATCGTTGACGTCCGCATGGGCGTCGATGTGCACCAACCCGACCTTGCCGTGTTTCTTCTTCATGGCGCGCAGGATGGGCAGCGTGATGGTGTGGTCGCCGCCGAGGGTCAGCGGGATGATGCCGTGCTCGAGAAAACCGTCGTAGGCCTCCTCGATGATGCGTACGGCATCCAGCAGATTGAACGTGTTGATTGCCACGTCGCCGATGTCCGCCACTGACAGCGAATCAAAAGGGGCGGCACCGGTGGCCATGTTGTAGGGGCGAATCATCACCGATTCGGCGCGGATCTCCCGCGGACCAAATCGAGTGCCGGCGCGCAGGGACGTGCCGATGTCCAGCGGCACGCCGACGAAGGCTGCATCCAGACCGGCCGCCGTTTGCAGGTGCGGCAAGCGCATCATGGTGGCAATGCCGGCGAAGCGCGGCATTTCGTTGCCGCCCAGTGGTTGATGGAAAATCTTGTCCACGGGAATGCCTCATCGGTGGTGATCAAAAAGGGGCGGAAGCGGGCTTCCGGCATGGCCCCGATTCTGTTGACCGGGCCCGCCGCGAACAATCGGCCAGGCGAAATACTTAGTTCAGATATTCCTGAAGTATCGGGTAAGCTGCGCGGAAAACACATCCTGGAACCCCATGGCCAGCGCGCTCCCCGACCTCAAATTGCTGCGCATCTTCGCCTGCGTCGTGCGCCATCAGGGCTTTGCCAGCGCTCAACAAGAGCTCAATCTCTCGACGTCGGCGATCAGTACTTACATGAGCCAGCTTGAAGCTGCGTTAGGCATCGTGCTCTGTCATCGCGGGCGCGGCGGGTTCAGCCTGACTAGCAAAGGCGAGCTGTTTCATCAGGAAACCCTGCGCCTGCTCGGCGAACTGGAAGGCTTCGAGCTCTACGCCGCTGCGCTCAAGGGCGAACTGCGCGGCACGCTCAATCTCGGGGTGCTGGACTCGACGGTCAGTGACCGTGCCTTGCCCTTTGCGGAAGTCATCGGCGCCTACAGTGCGGAGCATCCGGCCGTGCATTTGCACCTTGCCGTGATGAGTCCGTACGAACTGCAGCTGGGCGTGCTGGACAACCGCCTGGACCTGGCGATCGGATCGTTCTCCACCCGCATGAACGGCCTGCTCTATCAGCCGCTGTACCGCGAGCAGCACTGGCTGTACTGCAGCAACCGCCACGCGCTGTATACCGAACGGCGCATTCCCGAACCGGTCATCACCCAACAACGCATGGTCGGACGCGGCTACTGGAGCCAGGCCGAACTCGCCCGCCACGGCTTCAAGCACAGCGCCGCGACCGTCGAGAGTATGGAAGCGCAGCTGATTCTGGTGCTGTCCGGCGCCTACATTGGTTACTTGCCTGAGCACTATGCGCAATCGTGGGTGGATTCCGGGCACCTGCGCGTCTTGCTGCCAGCGACCTTCGGCTATCAGGCGCCGTTTTCGATGATTCTGCGTCGCGGGCGCAGCCGTGAGCCGCTGATCCAGACCTTTCGTGATCTGCTGAAAGCGCAGCTCAATCCACTGTAGGAAGCCGACGATGTCCCGTGCCCGCTGTGAACGCTGCCTGCGTCCGACCGATCATTGCCTGTGCGGACTGATTTCCGCGTTGGGCAGCCGGACGCGGGTGTTGATCCTGCAGCATCCCAGCGAAGTCAATCACGCACTCAACACGGCGCGCCTTGCAGCCCTTGGCCTGATGAACGCGGAGTTGCACGTGGGGGAGGTGTTCGAGGATCTGCCGAAGTGGCTGAGTCGGCCCGGTTACCGAGCGTGTTTGCTGTTCCCGGGGGAGGAGGCCGTTGCGCTGACGGCCAGCAGTGGCGAGGATGTGCCGTTGCTGCTCGTCGTGCCCGATGGCACCTGGCGCAAGGCTCGCAAGCTGCTGCACCTGAATCCGTCGCTGGCGGCGCTGCCCAGAGTGGTGCTGACGAATGCGCCGCCGTCACGCTACCGATTGCGCAAGGCGCCGGGTCCCGATGCGCTATCCACGCTGGAGGCGATCGTCCATGCGCTGCACACGCTGGAACCGGAGACGTCGTTCGAGGGCTTGTTGCGTCCGTTCGATGCGCTGATCGACGGACAGATTGCGGCAATGGGCGAAGAGACGTTTCGCCGCAATCATTCGTAAAGGCGGGTTGAGTCAGCCGTTAAGCGAGGACGGCATGCCTGATTGATAAGGGCTGGCTGACTGCAGGCGGCGGATGTAAGCCTCGGTTTCCCGCGCGGCGTCTTCCTTGCTCATGAAGGGACCTTCCAGGGTATTTTCTCGCGTGCTGAAGAAATACAGGCCATTGACACGGGAAACGCGGTCGCTGCGAAAACGAACGGTGGGGGCTGGATCTTGTTCACGCTTGCTTAACATGGCCTTCTCCGGGCATTGGGTCGGTACGCGAATGATCTAAAGGGGCGATAGGCGTCGCCACAGCGTAAGTCAGAGCATTTGAATAGTAGCGTTCTTAACGGTTCCATCAACTTGCAAGCCCGCGCCGCGTTCCTGGCAGTGCGGGCACCGGATTTCAGCGTTTCCCCAGCGCCTCGGCCTGACGAATCCACTGCTGACGCTGCTCTTCGCTAGAAGTGCGCACCGGCGAGAACTCCGTCAGCCGTGTGGTCTTGATCCCGCAGAATTCAAGGATCGTTCTGACCATCTGCCGATGGGCCGGGGCTTTGAAGACCCAGCGGAAGTAGCGCGACGGCGTGTCCATCGTCACCAGCAGTTCGGCTGTCCGGCCCTTCAACAGCTCATTGGAAGGGTGATGCCTGCCATGGGCCTTGAAGGCAAAACCGGGCATGAACACCCGGTCGAAGAATCCGCCGAGCAGGCTCGGCAAACCGCCCCACCACACGGGGTACACGAACACCAGATGCTGCGCCCAGTGCACCTCGCGCTGAGCTACAAGCAGATCGTGTTCCAGTGTCTGGGCTGACTCATAGCCACCGCGCAGCACCGGGTCAAACTCCATTTCGTCAAGCTTGAGCACCCGCACCACATGACCCTGACTGCGCGCGCCCTGGGCATAGGCCTCGCCCAGCGCGTGGCCGAGGCTGATGCTTTTCGGCGTGCCGATGATCATCAAAATGCGTTTGCCATAGCCTTCCAGTGGCGTGGCGCCGCTGATGGATTCAGCCATTGCTGCCGGCCTCGAGCATTTTTTCCGGGCGCACCCAGGCGTCGAACTCGGCGTCGGTGAGGAAGCCCAGTTGCAGTGCCGCTTCGCGCAGGGTCAGGCCTTCGCTGTAGGCCTTTTTCGCGATCTGCGCTGATTTGTCGTAGCCGATGTGCGGGTTCAGCGCGGTCACCAGCATCAGGCCGCGTTCCAGATGCTCGGCCATCTTGGCGGCATCCGGTTCCATGCCGGCAATGCAGTGCTCGTTGAAGTTGCGGCAGCCATCGCCGAGCAAGCGGATCGATTGCAGCAGGTTGTGGATGATCACTGGCTTGAACACGTTCAACTGCAGGTGGCCCTGACTGGCGGCGAAGGTGATCGTGGTGTCATTGCCCATGACCTGACACGCCAGCATCGACAGCGCCTCGCACTGGGTCGGGTTGACTTTGCCCGGCATGATCGAACTGCCCGGCTCGTTGGCCGGCAGCTTTACTTCAGCCAGGCCGGCACGTGGGCCGGAACCCAGAATGCGCAGATCATTGGCGATCTTCATCAGGGTCACGGCGAGGGTTTTCAGCGCGCCGGACAGCGCGGTCAGCGGCTCATGGCCGGCCAGCGCGGCAAACTTGTTCGGGGCGGTAACGAAGGGCAGGCCGGACAGCGCGGCCAGTTCGGCGGCGACTGCTTCGGCGAAGCCGTGGGGCGAGTTCAGACCTGTGCCGACGGCGGTGCCGCCCTGGGCCAGTTCGCACACCGCAGGCAATGCGGCGCGGATGCTTTTTTCAGCGTAATCGAGTTGAGCGACGTAGGCCGAGAGCTCTTGGCCGAAGGTGATCGGCGTGGCGTCCATCATGTGCGTGCGGCCGGTTTTCACCAGTTTCATGTGCCGCGAAGATTGCTCGGACAGACCGCTGGACAGTTCGGCGATTGCCGGCAGCAGTTGCTCTTTCACCGCCTGCACGGCCGCGATGTGCATCGCGGTGGGGAAGCAGTCGTTGGAGCTTTGCGAGCGATTGACGTGGTCGTTGGGGTGAACCGGCGACTTGCCGCCGCGAACTCCACCCGCCAGCTCGTTGGCACGGCCGGCGATGACTTCGTTGACGTTCATGTTGCTTTGCGTGCCGCTGCCGGTCTGCCAGACCACCAGGGGAAACTGGTCGTCGAGCTGGCCGTGCAGCACCTCGTCGGCGGACTGCTCGATCAGGTTGGCAATGTCGGCGGGCAAGTCGCCGTTGCGGTTATTGACCCGGGCGGCGGCTTTTTTGATCAATGCCAGCGCGTGCAGCACCGGCAGCGGCATGCGCTCCTGGCCAATGGCGAAATTGATCAGAGAGCGTTGCGTCTGCGCCCCCCAGTAAGCGTCTTCGGGGACTTCGATCGGACCTATGCTGTCGGTTTCGGTACGGCTCACTGGACTCTCTCCTTAAGATCGATTTGCGCAGTTTAGTAACCGGGGGAGCCGGTGGGTTCCCCGTGGCTGCTGTGCGGTCGGAACAGGTGCGGACAGTGTGCGACAAAAGGCCCGGGCCGGTCGCCCTAAACCTGCGTGTGGGGAAGTCCTTCAGGTCCTCGGGATAACCGCTCGTAGGTTCAGGGGTTGAGGGAAATGCGCAAAGCGGGGCAGAATGGCCGGCCTTGGGGTTCTGCCTCGCTTGCTAGATAAGGAAACTCGATGACCCGTCTTCGTGCCATTTGTGCTGCGGTTGCTCTGGTATGTGCCAGCGGCCAGGTTCTTGCCGATACCGCCAGCCATGAAGCCAGTGCTGTAGCGTTCCTCAAACTGGCTCACGCCGATCAACTGGGTGCGCCGGTCTACATGCAAGTCCAGCAGATGTTTGCTCAGCGTTTCGCTGAAACCAAAGCACCTGCGTCCAAGCAAGCCACCCTCGAAACCTATCAGGGCAAGGCCAACGCCGCGCTGGATCAGGTGATCAGCTGGCCAAAACTGCAGCCTGACATGGTCAAGCTGTACACCTCCAACTTCACCGAAAGCGAGCTGAAAGACCTGGTTGCCTTCTACCAGTCTCCACTGGGCCAGAAAGTCCAGGCCAAGATGCCGCAGATCAGCCAGCAGTCCTTCCAGCTGACCCAGAGCAAACTGGAAAGCGCGGTGCCTGTGGTCAACAAGCTGCTTGCCGACATGACCAAGGAACTGACCCCGGCCGGCGCCAAGCCTGCTGCACCGGCTGCTCCTGCCAAGAAGCCATAAGCGAAGCCTGACATGAGCATGCAACAGCGAATCGAATCCGCGTTGACGGTCTTTCAGCCCGAGTACCTTCAGGTGCTCAATGAAAGCCACATGCACAGTCGCGGCACGGACACTCACTACAAGGCGGTGGTGGTCAGCGAGCAGTTCGCTGGCCTCAATGCAGTCAAGCGTCACCAGAAGGTCTACGGCCTGCTCGGTGGCCTGATGGGTGAGTTCCACGCGTTGGCGCTGCACACCTACACCCCGGAGGAATGGGCGAAGCTCGGCTCTGCGCCGTCTTCCCCGACCTGTGCGGGTGGGCACGACTGACGCACGCCTCCCGGGAAGGCGTTCAGCCTTCTTCGGGCGGCAAGCGACTGTTACGCCGGCAGGGGACCATAGGCCCGGTAGGCTTCAATCAGCGTGTCGAAAACCGAAATGTCTGACGTGCTTCTTGCGATCAGTTGCGCACCCGCGACGGCCGAGAAAATGGCGCGCGCGCGGAGGTCGCTGTCGGCTTCCTGGCAGTATTTCGCCGAGACGAGCAGTCGGCTCAGCCAGTCCACGTTCACTTGAGTGAAAGCCTGCATCTCCTTGACCATCGCTGGGGGAAGATTATCGGCTTCAGCTCCCACAAAACTTCCCAGACACAGCCGGTTGTCGGCTTCCAGCGAGCGACGAAAAATTTCGGGGAATCGGCGCAACGCCTCTACCGGATCCGGCGTCTGCCCGGAAATAGCCTCGAGCGCAGCCGCACCGTCTTGCCAATACCGCCTGGCAACGGCAATACCCAGATCGGCCTTGCTCGGGAAATGGTAATAGATACTGGCTGGTTTGATGCCAACCTCATGGGCCAAGTCGCGAAAATTCAGTCCGTTGTAACCCTGTGACTGGGCAATGTTTCGGGCAGCCAGAAGTATGGCTTCGCGGGCGTTGATGCTCATTGTCGTGCCTTTCATGGGTCGGACGAGTTGCAGTGGAGCCGGCCATCTTAAAGCAAAAGCTCCAGCCCTCGTCCTCACATATCATGACGTGCCCATCCAGACGGATCACGCGGAAGGCGAATCCAGCTCCGGTATGCCACTGCTGCGATCGGCGTAGGCGGCCTGGAAAGCCGGACGCTTCTGCCAGCGCTGCCAGTAGCTGTCCAGGTGCTCGAAGCGCTCGTCCAGCGGGGTGGCGTTTACCGGGAACTTGGAAAAGGCGATCGCGGTTGCCAGCGTGATATCGGCAAACGTCGGTTCGGCGCCGCCCAGCAGCCATTCGCGGCCGTCAGCCAGGTGACGATTCACCAAGGCAGCGTGCATCAGTGCTTCCTTGCGGCAGTGCTCACCCCATGCCTCGTTCTTTGTCAGCTCCAGCTTGAAGCCGAGCCCGGTGTGCAAAACGTGAAAAGCCGTGACGATACGATAAAGGATATGCACCCAGATGCGGTTATCCCACATGTTGTCCAGGCCCTGCTCCAGCGCGGTTTCGCCCATGATCTTGCGGCCGGGGTAGGACTGGTCGAGAAAACGGGCGATGGCCGGTGTTTCGGAAATAAAGCTGCCATCCGCCAACTGCAGTGTGGGGGTTTCTCCCCATGGGTTCATATTCAGGTGACGCCACCCGCGCTGCTCGCCACCGGGCGCCATGTCATACACGGTTTCATCGAACTGATCAGCGATGCCCTTTTCGTGCATAAACAAGCGCAGTCGCTGTGGATTGGGGAACGCGGAAGGGGAGGTGAATAGCTGCAGTTTGGGCGTCATGGGGCTGTCCTGAAGTGAAGGGCTCGTCACCTAACGGTTGTTAGGTAGGGGAACCTTAGGCGTGAAAAGGTCATTGGTCAATAGGCTACCTAACATTCGTTAGGCTAGGGTTTGCCCCGGCGGTATCGGGCTCTTATGCCAAGTCCCTGGCGAGCTTGGAGGCCTGCGCCAAAGCCGCGTTGAAATGAGCCTCTGCTGTTGCCGAATCGGCGAGGGTTGCTTCCGAGACCACTGCATCGATGGCCGGAATACCCACCATCCGAGCCCAGGTTTTCAGGTAAGTGACCTGATGATCGTAGTCCTCAGTGGGGAAGTCTTCTCCCAGCGCTACTCCACGTGTCGCGAACACCACCACTTTCTTGCCTTTGAGCAGACCGCGCATGCGCTGATCATCGAAATCAAAAAGCACGCCCCGCTGCGACACGGCGTCGATCAGATGCTTGAGGCGGTAAGGAATACCGAAATTCCACATCGGCACGCTGAAAACGATGACGTCGGCGCTATGGAAACGCTCGCCCAACGCGTGGATCTGCTCCCAGACTGCCTGCTGCTCAGCGCTCATTTGCACACCTTGCAGGTCGGCATACTTGGCTTCCAAGGCCGCGCCGTCGAAGGGCAGCAGATCGGTCGTCCAGACGTCCAGGACATCCACCGTGGCCTTGGCGTGCAGCGAGGTCAGGGTTTCGAGATAGCGCGCAGCGAGTTTGAGAGAGGCAGAGCGATCGCCGCGGGGAGAGCTGGCAAGGTGAAGAATATGCATCGGATGGGTACCTGTGGGGGGGCGGAGACACGGTTCCAATTTAGTCCATGAGGCCCATGCCGATGTTCCCGATAGGTGGGCAAGGTGATGAGACGATCGATCAACCAGCCTGTCTGCCCGACGTTGATTCTTGATAGAATCCGCGCCGCGCTGCCCGGTGGGCGCGCGTTCATCAGAATCATTCACCCGGTAGGCCCTTTGCGAGGGTCACCACCTGGAGACGCCACATGACCCAACCCGCACCCATCGTCGTCGCGGCGCTGTACAAATTCGTCACCCTTTCCGATTACGTCGCACTGCGCGAGCCACTGCTGCAGGCGATGGTCGACAACGGCATCAAAGGCACCTTGCTGATCGCCGAAGAAGGCATCAACGGTACGGTCTCCGGCAGCCGCGAAGGCATCGACGGCTTGATGGCCTGGCTGAAGAACGATCCGCGCATGGTCGATATCGACCACAAGGAATCGTACTGCGACGAGCAGCCGTTCTATCGCACCAAGGTCAAACTGAAGAAAGAGATCGTGACCCTGGGCGTGCCGGGCGTTGACCCGAACAAGGCCGTTGGCACCTACGTCGATCCCAAGGACTGGAACGCGCTGATTGCCGACCCTGAAGTGCTGCTGATCGACACGCGCAACGACTACGAAGTGTCCATCGGCACCTTCGAAGGCGCGATCGACCCCAAGACCACTTCATTCCGTGAGTTTCCGGACTACATCAAAGCCCATTTCGATCCGGCGAAGCACAAGAAGGTCGCGATGTTCTGCACCGGCGGCATTCGCTGTGAGAAGGCATCCAGCTACATGCTCGGCGAAGGTTTTGAAGAGGTCTATCACCTCAAGGGCGGCATTCTCAAATATCTGGAAGAAGTCCCTCAGCAAGAAACCCGCTGGCAGGGCGACTGCTTCGTGTTCGACAATCGCGTCACTGTCCGCCATGACCTGACCGAAGGCGACTACGATCAATGTCATGCCTGCCGCACGCCGATCAGCGCAGAGGACCGTGCCAGCGAGCATTATTCGCCCGGCGTCAGTTGCCCGCATTGCTGGAATTCGCTGAGCGAGAAAACCCGCCGCAGCGCCATCGACCGGCAGAAGCAGATCGACTTGGCGAAAGCACGCAATCAGCCGCACCCGATCGGTCGCAATTACCGCGCGCTTGACGGCCAGGCGACTGAAACCCCAAGCAACGAGGCCTGAACCATGTCCACCCGCCTGCTGTACGTGATGGACCCGATGTGTTCCTGGTGCTGGGGATTTTCTCCGGTGGCCGAAGCATTGGTCGAGCAGGCGGCAGCGGCGGGGGTGCCGTTGCATCTGGTGGTGGGCGGATTGCGCACCGGCAGTGGCGCAGCGCTGGAGCCGGCGACCAAACGCTACATTCTGGAACACTGGCAAGCGGTGCACGAGGCCACGGGCCAGGCGTTCCGTTTTGACGGCGCCTTGCCCGACGGTTTTGTCTACGACACCGCGCCCGCCTGCCGGGCCATCGTTGCGGCGCGCAGCCTGGCGCCGGACGTCGCCTGGCGGCTGGTCAAAGAAATCCAGCAGGCCTTTTACCTTCACGGCCGCGACGTCACCCACGGCTCGGTGCTGGCGGAGCTCGCCGAAAAAGCCGGCGTGCCGCGCATCGAGTTCGCCGAAGCCTTCGACAGTGTCGAGCAGCACACCGCGACCGCGTCGGATTTCTCCTGGGTTCAGGACCTCGGCATTGCCGGGTTTCCGACCCTGCTCGCCGAGAACAACGGCCAACTGGCGTTGCTGACCAACGGCTATCAACCCCTCGATGTCCTCGGGCCGCTGCTCGGTCGCTGGCTGGAGCGCAACGCCAGTGCCTGACGTCCCCGACCTGGAGCATCGCAATCCTGCCGCATCGGCCAATGAACGTCCTGCCGTTGATCGCCTGAACTGGGCGCAGATCCGCCGCCTTGCCCTGCAACACCGAAAATCGCTGTGGGTGGCCAACGGCTTCGCTGTGCTGGCCGTGCTCTGTTCGGTGCCGATTCCTCTATTGCTGCCCCTGCTGGTCGATGAAGTGCTGCTGGGCAAAGGCAATTCGGCGCTGATCTTCATGAATCAGTTTTTGCCCGAAAGCTTGCACAAGCCCGTCGGCTATATCGGGCTGATGCTGTTGGCGACACTTTGTCTGCGACTGGGCGCGCTGGTGTTCAACGTCATTCAGGCGCGTCTGTTCGCCGGGCTCGCCAAGGACATCGTCTATCGCATCCGCACGCGGCTGATCGAGCGGCTCAAGCGCATCTCCCTGAGCGAATACGAGAGCCTCGGCACCGGCACGGTCACCGCGCATCTGGTGACGGATCTGGACACCGTTGACAAATTCGTCGGCGAGACGCTGAGCAAGTTTCTCGTGGCGATGCTCACCCTCACGGGGACCGCTGCCATTCTGATGTGGATGCACTGGCAACTGGCGCTGCTGATCCTCCTGTTCAACCCGCTGGTGGTGTTCGCCACGGTCAAGCTCGGCAAGCGTGTCAAACACCTCAAGAAACTGGAAAACGACAGCACCTCTCGCTTCACCCAGGCGCTCACCGAAACCCTCGAATCCATTCAGGAAATCCGTGCCAGTAATCGTCAGGGTTACTTCCTCGGATTGCTCGGCCTGCGCGCCCGGGAAGTGCGCGACTATGCGGTGTCGTCTCAATGGAAAAGCGATGCGTCGGGTCGGGCCAGCGGCTTGCTGTTCCAGTTCGGTATCGACATCTTCCGCGCTGCCGCCATGCTCACGGTGCTGTTCTCCGACCTGTCCATCGGCCACATGCTCGCGGTGTTCAGCTACCTGTGGTTCATGATCGGGCCGGTCGAGCAACTGCTGAATCTGCAGTACGCCTACTACGCGGCCGGCGGCGCACTGACCCGTATCAACGAACTGCTGGCCCGGGCGGACGAGCCTCAGTACCCGGGCCAAACCAATCCATTCGCGGGTCGGCAGACCGTGAGCATCGACGTGCGCGGCTTGAGCTTCGGCTATAACGACGAATTGGTCCTCGATCAACTGGATCTGTCGATCAATCCAGGGGAAAAAGTCGCGATTGTGGGCGCCAGCGGCGGCGGCAAAAGCACGCTGGTGCAATTGCTGCTTGGCCTGTACACCGCCCAGTCCGGGGTCATTCGTTTCGGTGGTTCAAGCTTGCAGGAGATCGGCCTGGACACTGTTCGCGAGAACGTCGCCGTGGTCTTGCAGCATCCGGCGTTGTTCAACGACACCGTCCGTGCCAACCTGCTGATGGGCCGCGAGCAGGACGACAAGGCCTGCTGGCAGGCGCTGGAAATCGCCCAGATGGATGCCACGATACGTGCGCTTCCGCTGGGGCTGGACAGCGTGGTCGGGCGCTCGGGGGTTCGCCTGTCCGGCGGCCAGCGCCAGCGGCTGGCCATCGCGCGCATGGTCCTGGCCGACCCCAGGGTGGTGATTCTCGATGAGGCCACTTCGGCGCTGGACGCTGCCACCGAGTACAACCTGCACCAGGCACTGAACCGTTTTCTCAGTGGCCGTACCACGCTGATCATTGCCCACCGCCTGTCGGCGGTTAAACAGGCGGACCGTGTATTGGTGTTCGATGGCGGTCGTATCGCCGAGGACGGTGACCATCAGCAACTGATTGCGGACGGCGGGCTGTACGCTAGGCTCTACGGACATCTGCAACAAGTGTGAGACAGCCTGTCATGTTTCGGAGGTCCGCGTCGAAATGGCTTATCGCCACTGAGCCACGTCAATTCTTGGGCTATGCTCTGCAGAGCCAATTGCTGGAAATGTGAGAAGCGTCATATTTACGTCTCTCCACCCAATTGGCTGGTTACGTCTTGTAAAAGATGTGAGAGATTGTCTGCCGCATCGTGGAAATTAGCGAAGTCTCTCAGGCTCCAGGAAGGTTGCCTGGCGTGGGGAGACTGAGTATCTGGTAGTGCTGATCAAAGGGACACCATGAAGCAAAAGCGGACTCTCGAGAAGCCTCGTCTTCTGGGCATCGTTTGGCCATTTATCGCCGTCGTGCTGTTACAGGCACTTCTTGGTTGCGTCAGCCTGTACATGATGTCGGCGGTGCGCAGCTACATTGGCGGCGAGAGTCTGTGGTCGAAAGGGCAGAAAGATGCCATCTATTACCTGAACCTCTACGCCAACAGCCGCGACGACATCGATTACCTCAGATACCAGAAAGCGATTGCCATTCCCCAGGGCGGGCATGATTTGCGTCTGGCGATGGATCAACCGGTGCCCGACATCGCCCGCGCCACTGCGGGGATTCTGCAAGGTGGCAACCATCCCGACGATGCGCAGAGCATCATCTGGCTCTACCTGAACTTCCAGCACTTCAGCTACCTGGAAAAGGCCATTGACCTGTGGAAGGTCGGTGACAACTACCTGGTGCAGCTCGATCAAGTCGCCCGCCAGATGCACGCAAGGATCCAGGAAGGCGACGTCAGCAACAGCGATGTCATGGGCTGGCGACAGCGCATCAGCGCCATCAACGAAGGCGTCACGCCGGCGGCCATGGCCTTCAGCGACGCGCTGGGGGAGGGCTCGCGGGTGATCTTGCGGATTCTGCTGGTGGTCAACGTTGCCACCGCACTGTTCCTGATCATCCTTGCACTGCTGCGCACCCATAAACTGCTGGAACAGCGCCATGGTTTTGCGATTGCGCTGCAGATGGAAAAAGAGCGCGCTCAGATCACCCTCGAGTCCATCGGTGACGGCGTCATCACCACCGATGTCGACGGCTCCATCGTCTACATGAACCCTGCCGCCGAGCACATGACTCACTGGAAAAACGAGCAGGCAGCCGGTCTGCCGCTGGCCGCGCTGTTCAGTCTGCTCGACGAGAATGACCAGAAAGACACCTCAACCCTGATCGAGCGCATGCTCAGCGGCAATCTGGGCGGGGGCAGTGAATGCTCAAGATTGATTCAGCGCCTGGACGGCAGCACGGTTTCGGTTGCGCTGGTCGGTTCGCCCATCCGCACCGAAGGCGAGGTCAGTGGCGCGGTGCTGGTGCTGCATGACATGACCCAGGAGCGTCAGTACATCGCCAATCTTTCCTGGCAGGCGACCCACGATGCGCTGACCGGCCTGGCCAACCGCCGCGAGTTCGAATACCGCCTGGAGCTGGCCCTCAACGGCCTGGCCGAGCAGCCTGCACGGCACGCGCTGATGTTCCTCGACCTCGATCAATTCAAACTGGTCAACGACACCAGCGGGCATGCCGCAGGGGATGAACTGCTGCGGCACATTTGCACCTTGCTGCAACAGGGCGTGCGTGAAGGCGACACGCTCGCGCGCCTGGGCGGTGACGAGTTCGGCATCCTTCTGGAACATTGCGCGCCTGAGGCGGCCGAGCGGGTCGCCGAAAGCCTGCGCCAAACCGTGGAAAGCCTGCATTTTGTGTGGAAAGGCCGGCCGTTTGTCACCACCGTCAGCATCGGCCTGGTGCACATCGACGACGTCCCGACCACGCTCGAGACTTCGCTGCGCGCCGCCGACATGGCCTGCTACATGGCCAAGGAAAAAGGCCGCAACCGGGTTCAGGTCTACCACGACGACGACTCTGATCTGTCCACCCGCTTTGGTGAAATGGCCTGGATCCAGCGCCTGCACATGGCCCTCGAGGACAATCGCTTCTGCCTGTATTCCCAGGAAATTGCAGCCCTGGGCCGCAATACCGAGCAAAGCCACGGCCATATCGAGATTCTGTTGCGGCTGCGCGACGAGTCCGGGCGCATGATCCTGCCCGACAGTTTCATCCCCGCTGCCGAGCGCTACGGCATGATGACCACTCTGGATCGCTGGGTTGTGCAGCACGTCTTCATGATCATTGCCGACTGTCTGAAGTCCGGACACGGCAAAGGGCCGATGGCGGTGTGTGCGATCAATCTGTCCGGGTCCAGCATCGGCGACGACGCTTTTCTCGAGTATTTGCGACAGCAGTTCCAGATCTACGCAATCCCCCCTGAACTTATCTGTTTTGAAATCACCGAAACCAGTGCGATCGCCAACCTGCGCAGCGCCATTCGGTTCATCAACGAACTTAAAAGTCTGGGATGCCGTTTCTCTCTGGATGACTTCTGTGCAGGCATGTCGTCATTCGCGTACTTGAAGCACTTGCCTGTGGACTTCCTGAAGATTGATGGCAGTTTCGTAAAGGACATGCTCGACGATCCGGTCAACCGGGCGATGGTAGAAGTGATCAACCATATCGGGCACGTAATGGGCAAACAGACGATCGCCGAGTTCGTCGAAAGCCCTCAGATAGAGCAGGCGTTATTGGAAATCGGTGTGGACTACGCTCAGGGGTACGTTATCGAGCGACCGCAATTATTCACCTGCGAATCTCTGCACGCACGGCCCGCGAGGCAGACCCCCCTGTTATTCAGCGCTCCCGGGACTTTTCGCTGAATACACCCTTAAGCCACTCACATAAGGAGCTACACAGTGATCGATATGTTCATTAGAACCGGTCCGCTGATGGATGCCAGCAGTTACCCCGCTTGGGCACAGCAATTGATTGATGATTGCAGTGACGCCAAGGCCAAGGTGGTAGGGCATGAACTTTATCAACGCATGCGTGACGGGCGGCTCAGTTCTAAGACCATGCGCCAGTACTTGATTGGTGGCTGGCCGGTCGTCGAACAGTTCGCGGTCTATATGGCGCACAACCTCACCAAAACCCGATTCGCCCGACACCCGGGTGAAGACATGGCGCGACGATGGTTGATGCGCAACATTCGGGTCGAACTCAACCACGCCGATTACTGGGTCAACTGGAGCGCCGCCCACGGGGTGACCCTGGAAGACCTGCAGGCCCAGCGCGTACCGTCTGAACTTCACGCGTTGAATCACTGGTGCTGGCACTCCTGTTCGTCTGATTCGCTGGTGGTGGCCATCGCGGCGACCAACTACGCCATCGAAGGCGCCACCGGTGAATGGTCGGCCGTTGTCTGCTCCCAGGACACCTACGCGGATATGTTCCCTTCGGAGACACGAAAGCGTGCGATGAAGTGGCTGAAGATGCATGCGCAGTACGACGACTCCCACCCCTGGGAAGCGCTGGAAATCATTTGCACCCTGGCCGGCAACAACCCCAGCGAACAATTGCAGAGCGACCTGCGAATGGCGATCTGCAAGAGTTACGAGTACATGTTCCTGTTCCTTGAGCGGTGCATGACGCTGGAGCGATCGCAGGAAGGTAACGGCCCTGTCCGCGAGCACCGGGTCGCAGAGCGCGCCTGATCTTCAGCCCGCCATTTCCAGGCGGTTGCGGCCCTTGCGCTTGGCGGCATAAAGGGCCGTGTCAGCACGGCGCAACATGCTGTCGGACGATTCGCCCGGCAGCAGCGTAGAGCAACCAAGGCTGACCGTCAGGTCCACAGCCCGTCCCTTTACCGGATAAGTGAGTTGCAGCGCGGCGCTGCGCAGGCGTTCGCCCACCAGGGCGGCAGACTCACGGCCGGTGTTAGTCAGCACGATGAGAAACTCCTCACCGCCAAACCTGAACACCTGATCGATGTTGCGCAGGCGATCCTTGACCTCGTTGGTCAGGGCCCGCAGCACTTCATCGCCCGTGGCGTGGCCGTGGGTGTCGTTGATGCCTTTGAAGTGGTCGATGTCGAGCATCAGCACCGACAGCGGTTGCTGCTGACGGCGTGCGATCTCGAATTCGCGAACCAGCGACTGTTCCATGGCAATCCGGTTGCCGGCACCGGTCAGCGGGTCACGCAGCGCACTCAGGCTGGCGTGGCGGTACAGCAGGGCATTGCGCAGGGGATACAGCAGGCTCGACAGCGACGACTCGAGTTGCTCCAGCTCATGCTCGGCAAAACGGTGATCGCGCTGGAACGACAGCTCGCCCAACTGCTCGCCTTCATGGGTCATGCTGTAGGTGGCGTTATGTCGGGCCTGTTCGCCCAGTTCCAGGCGCAGATCGGTGGGCAGATGTTTATAGCTGAGGGCATTCAGCGGGATGAGCTGCTGAACACTCTGGAAAAGCATCGACAGGATCTTGTCCGCTTCGAGACTGGTCTGCAGTTGCAGATCGAGCTGACGCCTGAGCTGCTCGTAATCGAGGGCAGGCCGGGCGAGGCTGTGCTGCGGCGCGAAACCATGGCGTTGCAACCGGACGCTGTCGAAATCAATGGCATTGGTGGTGGTTGGAAAACTCATGGTTCCGCTCCTTCGCCTCTACGGGCTTGAAATGGAGAGAGCGAAACTCGTGCCAAGTCTACTGCCTGCGGTAAACGTATTGTCAATCAATAAGTTGCGGCGGATGGTGACAGGTTCGATACCTTTTCGCGCCTTGGATTTGACTAACGTATCGGATCCAACAGCATCGCGATACAGAGCATGACGGAAAACTGCCGAGTGGAGGGTGCCCGGAGCGTTCAGATATTCACTTGAGGGAACGCACTGTTCAGTGCGCTCGCCTTTAATGAGCCAACGCTGAAGGATCTGCAGGGTTCAGCGGGTCTGGGCATCCAGTGCCTGTCCGTTGATGCCTTCGCTGTCCGGGCCCATCAGGTACAGGTACACCGGCATGATCTCTTCCGGCGTCGGGTTGTTGGTCGGATCCTCCGCCGGGTACGCCTGGGCGCGCATGTCGGTGCGGGTTGCGCCCGGATTGATACTGTTGGCGCGCAGCGACCCAAGTCCGTCGATTTCATCGGCCAGCGTCTGCATTAGCCCTTCGGTGGCGAACTTGGACACGCCATAGGCGCCCCAGTACGCGCGGCCTTTGCGCCCGACGCTGCTGGAAGTGAAGGCAATGGATGCGTCGCCCGCCAGCTTGAGCAGCGGCAGCAACGCGGTGGTCAGCATAAAAGTGGCGTTGACGTTGACGTGCATCACCTGCATGAACTGCTCACCGGTGAGCTGTTCGATCGGTGTGCGCGGGCCGATGATAGAGGCGTTGTGCAAGACGCCGTCAAGGCGGCCGAACTCGGCTTCGATCATCGCGGCGAGCTCGTCGTACTGACGGGGCAGGGCGGTCTCTAGATCGAACGGGATGACCACGGGCTGCGGATGCCCGGCGGCTTCGATTTCGTCATACAACGCGCTCAGGTTCGCTTCGGTCCGGCCCAGCAGCAAGACGGTCGCGCCATGGGCAGCGTAGGTTCTCGCGGCAGCGGCGCCAATCCCACGGCCGGCGCCGGTAACCAGAATGACCCGGTCCTTGAGCAGATCGGGGCGGGCGGAGTAATTGAACATGGCGGCTCCTTTCTAATGTCTAAATAGGCGCAGTGAAGGATTTGGTTGCGGACTGTCGCCTCAGCAACTGCACAACGCATCATCCAAGACCCGGCGCAGCTCCAGCGGGTGATTCACCACCACGTCCGCACCCCAGTGATCGGGATTGTCCTGGGGATGGATGTAGCCGTAGCGCACGGCGGCGGTCTTGGTGCCGGCGTCGCGACCGGATTCGATGTCACGCAGGTCATCGCCCACGAACAGCACACTGGCGGGGTCCAGATCGAGCATCTTGCAGGCCAGCAAAAGTGGCTCTGGATCGGGTTTGCTCTTGGTCACGTGGTCCGGGCAGATCAGCACCGCGGAACGCTCCGACAAACCCAGTTGCTCCATGATCGGCCGAGCGAAGCGCACCGGTTTGTTGGTCACCACGCCCCATATCAGGTTGGCTTTTTCGATATCGGCCAGCAACTCGGCCATGCCATCGAACAGCGTGCTGTGCACCGCGCAATCGGTCTGATAGCGCTCCAGAAATTCCAGGCGCAGTGCCTCGAACTCAGGCGCCTCGGGGGACATCGCGAACGCCGCCGAGACCATGGCTCTGGCACCGCCGGAGATCTGGTCGCGAACCAGTTTGTCGTCCACCCGGGGCAGGCCGCGTTCGGCCAGCATTGCCTGGCAGATCGCGATGAAGTCCGGCGCGGTGTCGAGCAGCGTGCCGTCCATGTCGAAGAGAACTGCCCTCAAGCGCATGGCTCAGACCCCTCGCAGTGTCTGGATCATGTAATTGACGTCCACGTCGGACGCCAGCTTGTAGTGCTTGGTCAGCGGGTTGTAGGTCAGGCCGGTGATGTCCTTGACCTGCAGCCCGGCATCACGGCTCCACGCGCCCAGCTCGGAAGGGCGGATGAATTTCTTGAAGTCATGGGTGCCGCGGGGCAGCAGGTTCATGATGTATTCGGCGCCGATGATGGCGAACAGGTACGCCTTGGGATTCCGGTTGATGGTGGAGAAAAACACCTGACCGCCCGGCTTGACCATCTGGTAGCAGGCGCGAATGACCGACGATGGGTCCGGGACGTGCTCCAGCATTTCCAGGCAGGTCACCACATCGAACTGCTCGGGCATTTCTTCGGCCAGGGCTTCGGCGGTGATCTGCCGGTATTCGACGCTCACACCGGATTCCAGCTGATGCAATCGTGCCACGGCCAGCGGCGCTTCACCCATGTCGATGCCGGTCACGGTCGCGCCACGCAAGGCCATGGCCTCGCTCAGAATGCCGCCGCCGCAGCCGACGTCGAGGACCTTCTTGCCAGCCAGATTCACGCGTTCGTCAATCCAGTTAACCCGTAGCGGATTGATCTCGTGAAGCGGCTTGAACTCGCTGTTGCGGTCCCACCAGCGATGGGCGAGGGCCTCGAATTTGGCGATTTCGGCGTGGTCGACGTTGCTCATGTGTGATCCTCTGAAACTTGAATTCGGTGTCCGGCCACGGTATCTGACCGTGGCGGCGCTCAATGGGTCAGGCTTTATCTGCCGCGATGCGGTTGCCCCAGGCTTTGGCGGTTCGGGTCAGCGCTTCTTCGTCCATGCGGGTCAGGCGTTTGTCCTGCAGCAATGGCTTGCCGGCGACCCAGACGTGGGTCACGCAATCGCGACCCGTGGCATAAATAAGTTGTGACACCGGGTCGTAGACCGGCTGTTGCGCAAGGCCCGAAAGGTCGAACGCGACCATGTCGGCGGCCTTGCCGATCTGCAGCGAGCCTGTGTGATCGTCGATGCCCAGGGCGCGGGCGCCGTTAAGTGTGGCCATGCGCAGTGCACGGTGGGCGTCCAGCGCGGTGGCCGAGCCGGCAACGGCTTTCGCCAGCAGTGCAGCGGTGCGGGTTTCGCCGAGCAGGTCCAGGTCGTTGTTGCTGGCCGCGCCATCGGTGCCGATGGCGACGTTGACCCCGGCCTGCCACAGGCGCTCGACCGGGCAGAAGCCGCTGGCCAGTTTCAGATTCGATTCGGGGCAGTGAATGACGCTGGAGTTGCTTTCGACCAGCATCGCGAGGTCGTCATCGCTGATCTGGGTCATGTGCACCGCCTGGAAACGCGGGCCCAGCAGGCCCAGGCGATGCAGTCGCGCAAGCGGACGTTCCTGACGTTGCTGAACGGCTTCGTGCACTTCAAAGGCGGTTTCGTGAACGTGCATCTGGATCATTGCGTCCAGCTCATCGGCGATGACCCGGATCTTCTCCAGGTTCTCGTCGCTGACGGTATAGGGCGCATGGGGCCCCATGGCGATCTTGATGCGGTCATGGTGGGCAAGATCGTTGAACAGCTCGATGCCGATGTGCAGGGATTCGTCGCTGTTGCGCGCACCGGGTATCGGGAAGTCCAGCACCGGCACGGTGATCTGTGCGCGAATGCCACTGTTGTGCACCCGCTCGCAGGCGACCTTGGGAAAGAAATACATGTCGGAGAAGCAGGTGATCCCGCCCTTCAACTGTTCGGCGATAGCCAGATCGGTGCCGTCGCGGACGAAATCCTCATCGACCCATTTCGCCTCGGCCGGCCAGATATGATCCTGCAGCCAGGTCATCAGCGGCAGATCGTCCGCCAGCCCGCGGAACAGCGTCATCGCCGCATGGCCATGGGCGTTGATCAGCCCGGGGCTGAGCAGCATGCCCGGCAACTCGCGCACTTCGATGGCTGGCTGGCGCAGGGCCTCGGCGCGCGGGCCGATGTAAACGATCAGGCCATCGCGAATGCCGATCCCGTGCTGTTGCAACACAACGCCGGCAGGTTCGACCGGTACCAGCCAGTCCGGCAGCAACAACAGGTCGAGCGGGGCAGCGGAATGGGGCATGGGGCGGGCATCCAATGGCTTATTACAGGGACGGCGAAGTATACCCGAGCGTCTTCGCAGGCGGCTCGCTATAATCGGCGGCTTTTTAAGGTGCTGGCGATTTGCTTCTTTGCACCGTCGCTGTGGCGGCAGGCTTTTCAAAAAATTCATCAAGTGGGGTGTGCAATGCGCGATCGATTACTGGCTGCTGAGAAGGTAAAGGCCATCGATTGGCGGGACGGCACGTTGTATCTGCTGGATCAGCGGGTCTTGCCCTTCGAAGAAACCTGGCATCCCTACACCAGCGCTGAAGGGGTGGCCGAAGCCATTCGCACGATGGTGGTACGCGGCGCGCCGGCCATTGGCATCAGTGCGGCTTACGGCATCGTCCTGGCAGTCATTGATCGTCTGGCCGAAGGCGGCGACTGGCAAATGGCTCTGGAAGAAGACTTCGACCTGCTGGCCAATTCCCGGCCCACAGCGGTCAACCTGTTCTGGGCGCTGAACCGCATGCGCGAGCGTCTGTATCGCCTCAAGGATCACGAAGATCCGCTGACGGTCATGGAAGCCGAAGCCGTGGCCATTCACTTGAGCGACCGCGAAGCCAACCTGACCATGGCGCAACTGGGTGCCGAGCTGATCCGCAAGCACCAGGGCAATCTGCAGACCGTGCTGACCCACTGCAACACCGGTGCACTGGCCACCGGCGGGTTTGGTACCGCCCTCGGCGTCATCCGCGCGGCTCACCTGGAAGGGATGATCGAGCGCGTCTACGCCGACGAAACCCGTCCCTGGCTGCAGGGTTCGCGCCTGACGGCATGGGAACTGGTTAACGAAGGGATTCCGGTTACCCTCAACGCCGACTCCGCGGCCGCGCACCTGATGAAAACCAAAGGCATCACCTGGGTCATCGTCGGCGCCGACCGTATCACCGCCAACGGTGACGTCGCCAATAAGATCGGTACTTACCAGCTGGCGGTGGCGGCGATGCACCACGGCGTGCGCTTCATGGTGGTGGCGCCGAGCTCGACCATCGACATGAATCTCGCCAGTGGCGACGACATTCCCATTGAAGAGCGCGACGGCCGTGAACTGCTGGAAGTCGGCGGCAAGCGCGTGGGTGCCGACGTCGACGCCTTCAACCCGGTGTTCGACGTGACGCCTGCCGATCTGATCGACGCCATCGTCACCGAGAAGGGTATCGTCGAGCGACCCGATACGGCGAAAATGGCCCTGCTGATGTGCCGCAAACGCCTGCATTGATCACCCCGCAGCCGATAATGCCATTCGTCGTCAAACGCGCTATCGGGCTCTGTGAGCGCGTCTCAGGCGTCTGCTGGCGAAAAGGCGTGTTCGCGGCACCTGCAAACACTTCGTGCCTGACGGCGATTGTGGTACCATCCGGCGGTTTCCAAAGGGGCGCATGGCGACCCTTATGACTGCGCATATTCATGGCATAACTCGCTGATTTGTCGTAAGTCGTTGCCTGACAATCGTCGGCAGCGGCAAGCCTTGTTCATCCCGGATGGCTGAGCGAGGTTTCACCAGAAAAAGGAATCAGGCTTCTCATGGGCGAACTGGCCAAAGAAATCCTCCCGGTCAATATCGAAGACGAGCTGAAGCAGTCCTACCTCGACTACGCGATGAGCGTCATCGTCGGACGAGCTCTGCCCGATGCGCGCGACGGCTTGAAGCCCGTGCACCGGCGGGTATTGTTCGCGATGAGCGAACTGGGTAACGACTGGAACAAGCCGTACAAGAAATCCGCCCGTGTGGTCGGTGACGTTATCGGTAAGTACCACCCGCATGGCGACACCGCGGTCTACGACACCATTGTTCGTATGGCCCAACCCTTTTCCCTGCGCTACCTGCTGGTAGACGGCCAGGGCAACTTCGGTTCGGTGGACGGCGACAACGCGGCCGCCATGCGATACACCGAAGTGCGCATGACCAAGCTGGCCCACGAGCTGCTGGCCGACCTGCACAAGGAAACCGTGGACTGGGTGCCGAACTACGACGGCACCGAACAGATCCCTGCGGTCATGCCGACCCGTATTCCCAACCTGCTCGTCAACGGATCGAGCGGCATCGCCGTGGGCATGGCAACCAACATTCCGCCGCACAACCTCGGTGAAGTCATCGACGGCTGTCTGGCGCTCATCGACAACGGCGACCTCACCGTCGACGAGTTGATGCAGTACATCCCCGGCCCAGACTTTCCGACTGCCGCGATCATCAATGGTCGTGCCGGCATCGTCGAAGCCTACAAGACCGGACGTGGCCGCATCTATATGCGCGCCCGCTCCATGGTCGAAGACATCGACAAAGTCGGTGGTCGCCAGCAGATCGTCATCACCGAACTGCCGTACCAGCTGAACAAGGCGCGTCTGATCGAGAAGATCGCCGAGCTGGTCAAAGAGAAGAAGCTTGAAGGCATCACTGAACTGCGCGACGAGTCCGACAAGGACGGCATGCGCGTGGTCATCGAGCTGCGTCGCGGCGAAGTGCCCGAGGTCATCCTCAACAATCTCTACGCCCAGACCCAGCTGCAAAGCGTCTTCGGTATCAACATCGTTGCGCTGATCGACGGCCGCCCACGCATCCTGAACCTCAAGGACCTGCTGGAAGCCTTCATTCGTCACCGTCGCGAAGTCGTTACCCGTCGCACCGTGTTCGAACTGCGCAAGGCCCGCGAGCGTGGTCACATCCTCGAAGGTCAGGCCGTTGCCCTGTCGAACATCGACCCGGTCATCGCCCTCATCAAAGCCTCGCCGACCCCGGCTGAAGCCAAAGAAGGCCTGATCAGTACGCCGTGGGAATCCAGCGCCGTGGTCGAGATGGTCGAGCGCGCAGGCGCCGAATCGTCCCGCCCGGAAAACCTCGATCCTCAGTACGGCATGCGTGACGGCAAGTATTTCCTGTCGCCGGAACAGGCTCAGGCGATCCTTGAACTGCGTCTGCACCGCCTGACCGGTCTGGAACACGAGAAGCTGCTGACCGAGTACCAGGAAATCCTGACTCAGATCGGCGAGCTGCTGCGCATCCTCAACAGCGCCACGCGCCTGATGGAAGTCATCCGCGAAGAACTCGAGCTGATCCGCGCCGAGTACGGCGATGTGCGTCGCACCGAGATCCTCGATGCGCGCCTGGATTTGACCCTTGGCGACATGATCCCGGAAGAAGAGCGCGTCGTGACCATCTCCCACGGTGGCTACGCCAAGACTCAACCTCTGGCCGTTTATCAGGCCCAGCGTCGCGGCGGCAAAGGCAAATCGGCCACCGGCGTCAAGGATGAGGACTACATCGCTCACCTGCTGGTCGCCAACAGCCACACCACGCTGCTGATGTTCTCCAGCAAAGGCAAGGTGTACTGGCTCAAGACCTACGAGATCCCGGAGGCGTCCCGCGCTGCCCGTGGCCGTCCGTTGGTCAACCTGTTGCCGCTGAGCGAAGGTGAATACATCACCACCATGTTGCCGGTCGATCTCGAAGCCATGCGCAAGCGTGCCGACGAAGAAGAAGCCGAAGGCGTGGACGCCGACGCCGAAGACCTCGAAAACAGCAACGAGACCGAAGAACAGCGCAAGGCGCGCATCAAGGCCGCCGACAAGAAGAAGGCGCCGTTCATCTTCATGTCGACCGCCAACGGTACCGTCAAGAAGACCCCGCTGGTGGCGTTCAGTCGTCAACGCAGCGTCGGCCTGATTGCGCTGGAGCTGGACGAAGGCGACATCCTGATTTCGGCGGCCGTCACCGATGGCGAGCAGGAAATCATGCTGTTCTCCGACGGCGGCAAGGTCACCCGCTTCAAGGAATCCGATGTGCGCGCCATGGGCCGTACGGCTCGCGGTGTGCGCGGCATGCGTCTACCGGAAGGTCAGAAGCTGATTTCCATGTTGATCCCGGAGCAGGGCAGCCAGATCCTCACTGCTTCGGAGCGTGGCTACGGCAAGCGTACCGCGATCACCGAATTCCCTGAGTACAAGCGTGGCGGTCAGGGCGTCATCGCCATGGTCAGCAACGAGCGCAACGGCCGCCTGGTCGGCGCGGTTCAGGTGCAGGAAGGCGAGGAAATCATGCTGATTTCCGACCAGGGCACGCTGGTGCGTACCCGTGTTGGCGAAGTCTCGAGTCTGGGCCGTAACACCCAGGGCGTGACCCTGATCAAGCTGGCCAAGGACGAGAAACTGGTCGGTCTGGAGCGTGTTCAGGAGCCATCGGAAGTCGAGGGCGAAGAGCTGGAAGGCGAAGCGTTCGAGGGAGAAGAGGTTAATGGTGACGTGACTGGCGCCGTCGACACCGACGAGTCCGCTGACGATGTGCAAGCGGATCCCGCGGCTGACGAAGAAGAGCCTCAGGAGTAACGCTGGAAAGGGGGCTGGTGATCCGGCCCCTTTCCTGGAATGACGGGACAGATGTTGTCAGGCAGCGCGCTTTCGCGACCGTCGCAAGCTCCGGTTGCTCCCACAGTCGATCTCGGTGACCGAGTGCATAACCTCTGTAGGAGCCATCGGAGGTAACGACAGTCGCGATTAGGTTCCTCTGACACGATGCAGTCCCTGTTTCGCACTTCCCCGCATTTCACCCGTTCCAAATTAATTCAGTGACACGACGAGAGTGGATATGAGCAAGCGAGCCTTTAACTTCTGCGCAGGTCCTGCCGCGCTCCCTGAAGCTGTTCTGCTGCGTGCCCAGGCCGAACTCCTGGACTGGCATGGCAAAGGCCTGTCCGTCATGGAAATGAGCCATCGCAGCGACGAGTTCGTCTCCATCGCCACCAAGGCGGAGCAGGATTTTCGCGACCTGCTGTCCATCCCCTCTAACTACAAAGTGCTGTTTCTTCAAGGCGGCGGCAGCCAGCAATTCGCTCAGGTTCCATTGAACCTGCTGCCGGAAAACGGCACGGCCGACTACATCGACACCGGCATCTGGTCGCAGAAAGCCATTGAAGAAGCATCGCGCTACGGCAACATCAATGTGGCCGCCAGCGCAAAACCCGCCGATTACTTCGCCATTCCCGGCCAGAGTGAGTGGAAGCTGTCGAAAGACGCCGCCTACGTTCACTACGTCCCCAACGAGACCATTGGCGGTCTGCAATTCAACTGGATTCCGGAAACCGGCGACGTGCCGCTGGTCGCCGACATGTCTTCGGACATCCTCTCGCGCCCTCTCGACGTCTCGCGTTTTGGCATGATCTTCGCGGGCGCCCAGAAGAACATCGGCCCGAGCGGCATTGTCGTGGCGATCATCCGCGAGGACCTGCTGGGTCGCGCGCGTTCCCTGTGCCCGACGATGCTCAACTACAAGGTCGCGGCCGACAACGGCTCCATGTACAACACGCCGCCAACACTGGCCTGGTACCTGTCCGGTCTGGTCTTCGAATGGCTGAAAGAGCAGGGCGGCGTCGAAGCCATGGCCACGCGCAATGACCTCAAGCAGCGCACGCTGTATGACTTCATCGACGCCAGCGGCCTGTACAGCAACCCGATCAACCCGTCCGACCGCTCGTGGATGAACGTGCCGTTTCGTCTGGCCGATGATCGCCTGGACAAGCCGTTCCTCGCGGGTGCCGAAGCGCGCAACCTGCTCAACCTCAAAGGCCACCGCTCGGTCGGTGGCATGCGCGCGTCCATCTACAATGCCATCGACCTCAGTGCGGTCAACGCCCTGACCACGTACATGGCAGAGTTCGAGAAGGAACACGGCTAATGTCTGAACAAGAGCTCAAGGCCCTGCGGGTCCGCATCGACAGCCTGGACGAAAAGGTCCTGGAACTGATCAGCGAGCGCGCCCGCTGCGCCCAGGAAGTGGCGCGGGTGAAGATGGCCGACCTGCCGGCAGGCGAGGTTCCGGTGTTTTATCGCCCAGAGCGTGAAGCTGCAGTGCTCAGGCGTGTCATGGACCGTAACCGTGGCCCGTTGAGTAACGAAGAGATGGCGCGGCTGTTCCGCGAAATCATGTCCTCGTGCCTGGCGCTGGAGCAGCCGCTCAAGGTCGCTTATCTCGGCCCTGAAGGCACGTTTACCCAGGCTGCCGCGCTGAAGCATTTCGGCCACGCGGTGATCAGCAAACCGATGGCAGCCATCGATGAAGTGTTCCGCGAAGTGGCCGCCGGTGCGGTGAATTTCGGCGTCGTCCCGGTGGAGAACTCCACCGAAGGTGCGGTCAACCACACGCTGGACAGCTTCCTTGAGCACGACATGGTCATCTGCGGCGAAGTCGAGCTGCGCATTCACCATCATCTGCTGGTGGGCGAAAGCACCAAGACCGACAGCATCAGCCGCATTTATTCCCACGCCCAGTCCCTGGCGCAATGCCGCAAGTGGCTGGACGCGCACTACCCGAACGTGGAGCGTGTCGCTGTTGCCAGCAACGCCGATGCGGCCAAACGGGTCAAGGGCGAGTGGAACTCGGCAGCGATTGCCGGTGATATGGCGGCGGGCCTTTATGGTCTGACGCGAATTGCCGAGAAGATCGAAGACCGTCCGGACAACTCCACGCGTTTCCTCATGATCGGCAATCAGGAAGTGCCGCCGACCGGTGACGACAAGACCTCGATCATTGTGTCGATGAGCAACAAGCCGGGCGCGCTGCATGAACTGCTGGTGCCTTTCCACGAGAACGGCATCGACCTGACGCGCATCGAGACGCGTCCCTCGCGAAGCGGTAAGTGGACCTACGTGTTCTTCATCGATTTCGTCGGCCACCACCGCGACCCGCTGATCAAGGCCGTTCTCGAACAGATCAGCCAGGAAGCCGTGGCGCTCAAGGTGTTGGGTTCCTATCCGAAGGCAGTGCTTTGATCCTGCGTCCGGACTTGTAGCCCTACGGGTTTCACTGAAGAGGTAAAGCGTACATGAGCGGCGACTTCCTCGCGCTGGCACAGCCCGGCGTGCAAAAACTATCGCCTTACGTTCCCGGCAAGCCGGTGGACGAACTGGCGCGTGAGCTGGATATCGATCCGGCGCGCATCATCAAGCTGGCGAGCAACGAAAACCCGATGGGCGCCAGCCCCAAGGCGTTGCAGGCGATCAAAGACGCCCTGCCGGAATTGACCCGCTACCCCGATGGCAACGGTTTCGAGCTCAAGCAACGGCTGTCGCGGGCTTTCGGCGTGCAGCCCGAGCAAGTGACGCTGGGCAACGGCTCCAATGACATTCTGGAAATCGTCGCCCGTGCCTATCTGGCGCCGGGGCTCAATGCAGTGTTCAGCGAACACGCGTTCGCGATCTATCCGATCGTCACCCAGGCCGTGGGCGCCACTGCTCACGTCGCCAGGGCAAAGGATTGGGGACACGACCTGCCGGCCATGCTCGCTGCCATCGACAGCAATACCCGGGTCGTCTTCATCGCCAACCCGAACAACCCCACCGGGACCTGGTTCGGGCCAGGCGCCTTGGCGGATTTCCTCGCACAGGTGCCTCAGGACGTGCTGGTTGTGCTGGACGAGGCCTACATTGAATACGCCGAAGGCGCCGAACTACCTGACGGGCTCAACTTCCTGAGTGCCTATCCAAACCTGCTGGTGTCGCGGACCTTCTCCAAGGCCTATGGCCTGGCGTCATTGCGCGTCGGCTATGCGTTGTCCTCAAAGGTTGTCGCAGACGTGCTGAACCGCGTGCGTCAGCCGTTCAACGTCAACAGCCTCGCGCTGGCCGCCGCCTGCGCTGCGCTGGATGACGCTGACTATGTTGCGCGAAGCCGTCAGCTCAATGAAGCCGGCATGCAGCAGATCGAGGAAGGGCTTGCCCAGATGGGTCTGAACTGGATTCCCTCCAAAGCCAACTTCATCGCCGTTGACCTGGGCCGCGAGGCCGCGTCTGTTTACGACGGGCTGTTGCGCGAAGGCGTTATCGTTCGCCCGATCGGTGGTTACGGCATGCCCGATCACCTGCGGGTGAGCATCGGTCTGCCGGGCGAAAACAGTCGTTTTCTCGAGGCGTTGAGCAAGGTTCTGGCGCGTGGTTGATGTCACGTCGCTGCAACCCGCTGCGCCTATGATCGGCCGCCTGGTGGTGGTCGGCCTTGGATTGATCGGAGGATCGTTCGCCAAAGGTTTGAAGGAAAGTGGCCTGTGCCGCGAAGTCGTGGGCGTCGATCTCGACCCGCAATCGCGCACACTTGCCGTGGAACTGGGCGTGGTGGATCGCTGTGAAGACAATCTCGCTGCCGCCTGCGTGGGGGCCGACGTCATTCAGTTGGCCGTGCCGATCCTGGCCATGGAAAAACTCCTCGGCGTGCTGGCTGGGCTGGACCTGGGCAATGCCGTGCTGACCGACGTCGGCAGCGCCAAGGGCAATGTGGTCCGCGCAGCGCGTGAAGCGTTCGGCGTAATGCCGGCGCGCTTCGTGCCCGGCCATCCGATTGCCGGCTCCGAGCAGAGCGGGGTGGAAGCCTCCAACGCCGAGCTGTTCAAGCGGCACAAAGTCATCCTCACGCCGCTGGCCGAAACCGATCCGTTGGCGTTGGGGCTGGTCGACCGTCTCTGGTCGGCTTTGGGCGCGGATGTCGAGCACATGCAGGTCGAGCGCCACGATGAAGTGCTGGCGGCGACCAGCCATCTGCCGCACCTTCTGGCGTTCGGTCTGGTGGATTCGCTGGCCAAACGCAACGAAAACCTCGACATCTTCCGTTATGCGGCGGGCGGCTTTCGCGACTTCACGCGCATCGCCGGCAGTGATCCGGTGATGTGGCATGACATCTTCCTGGCGAACCGCGAGGCGGTGCTGCGCACCCTCGACACTTTCCGCAGCGACCTTGATGCGTTGCGTGATGCCGTGGACGCAGGCGATGGCCATCAACTGCTCGGCGTGTTCACCCGCGCACGGGTCGCCCGTGAGCATTTCGGCAAGATCCTCGCCCGTCGTGCATACGTTGAAAAAGCAGCGTGCGCCGACCTGACATTTATTGCGAAGCCTGGCGGCGGTGTCCGAGGGCGGGTTCGCGTGCCGGGTGACAAGTCGATTTCCCACCGGGCGATCATGCTCGGGTCCCTGGCCCAAGGCACTAGCGTTGTCGAAGGTTTTCTCGAAAGTGAAGACGCGCTGGCGACGCTGCAGGCGTTCCGCGACATGGGCGTGGTCATCGAAGGGCCGCACCACGGTCGAGTGACGATTCACGGCGTCGGGCTCAACGGGCTTAAACCTGCGCCGGGGCCTCTTTATCTCGGTAGCTCGGGCACGTCGATGCGTCTGCTCTGTGGCGTGTTGGCTGCGCAGCGCTTTGACAGCGTGCTGACCGGCGACGCCTCGCTGTCCCGGCGATCGATGACGAGTGTCGTCGAGCCGCTGCGCCAGATGGGCGCGGTGATCGAAACCGCAGAAGACGGCCGGCCGCCGCTGACCCTTCGCGGCGGGCAGGGTCTTCAGGCTATCCGCTACGACATGCCGTTGCCCAGCGCTCAGGTGAAATCCGCGCTGTTGCTCGCCGGTCTTTACGCAAATGGCACAACGATGGTGCATGAGCCAGCGCCGACCCGGGACCACACCGAGCGCATGCTTAAAGGGTTCGGACATTCGGTTTCCGCTCATGACGCGATGGTGACACTGCAGTCAGGGATTGAGCTCAAGGCCGCACCCATCGAAGTACCCGCCGATATATCTTCGGCGGCGTTCTTCCTGGTGGCAGCCTCCATCGCCGAGGGCTCCGATCTGATTCTCGAAGGCGTGGGTGTCAATCCGACGCGCTCGGGCGTTATCGATATCCTGCGGTTGATGGGCGCGGACATCACGCTGCACAACCCACGCGACGCGGGCGGTGAGCCGGTGGCTGATCTGCACGTGCGCCATGCTCCGCTCAGGGGTATCGACATCCCCGAGGCGCTTGTGCCGCTGGCCATGGACGAGTTTCCGGCGCTCTTCATTGCTGCTGCGTGCGCCGAAGGGCGGACGGTGCTTCAAGGTGCCCAGGCGTTGCGCGTCAAGGAATCCGACCGCCTTCGCGCCATGGCCGACGGTCTGGCGACGCTCGGCATAAACGTTGAATCGACCGCAGATGGCATCATTATTGATGGTGGAACCGTCGGCGGTGGTGAAATCGATGCGCAGGGTGATCACCGCATCGCCATGGCATTCAGTATCGCGTCGCTGCGCGCGGGCAGCCCGATCCACATCCGGGACTGCGCCAATGTGGCGACTTCATTTCCCAGTTTCCTGACGCTGTGTGCTCAGGTGGGTATTCGTGTAACGCAAGAGGGGCAATCGTGAAAGTTCAAGCTCCGGTCATTACGATCGACGGACCCAGCGGTTCAGGGAAGGGCACGGTGGCCGGCAAGCTGGCCAAACGTCTGGGCTGGTCCCTGCTGGATTCCGGTGCGCTGTATCGGCTGTTGGCCTTCGCGGCCGTCAACCATGGCGTCGACCTGACCAATGAGGAAGCATTGAAGCTGTTGGCTGCGCATCTGGACGTGCAGTTCATGGCAGCGACCGACGACCATGGTCAGCGCATTATTCTGGAAGGGGAGGACGTGACGCTGGCCATCCGCAATGAGCATGTCGGCAGTGGCGCGTCGCAGGTAGCGTCGTTGCCGGCGGTTCGCGAGGCACTGCTGCAGCGCCAGCGGGCGTTTCAGGAGTTTCCGGGCCTGATCGCCGACGGCCGCGACATGGGCACGGTGGTCTTTCCTGGCGCGCCATTGAAGATTTTTCTGACGGCCAGCGTCGACGAGCGTGCCCGTCGGCGATATTTGCAGTTGAAGGCCAAGGGTGACGATGTTAGTCTGCCGAGTCTGCTAGATGAGATCCGTGTCCGCGACGAGCGAGACACCCAGCGAGCGGTAGCCCCGCTCAAGCCGGCGCATGACGCCATTCAGCTGGATTCCACCGAATTGTCCATCGAGCAGGTGCTTGAATGCATCCTGAGTGAAGTCGCACTCCGCGATCTCGCCGGATGACCAGAAAGCCATGTGGGAGACCAGTCATAGTCCCGCAGGCTTTCTTTCATATGAACGAAACCCACGTTGTCTGGAACGTGGCAGATGGGCGTATTCTTCGCCCTTATCAACAGGAATTAAAATGAGCGAAAGCTTTGCTGAACTTTTCGAAGAAAGCCTAAAGACTCTTAACCTTCAGGCCGGTTCGATCATCACCGCGATCATCGTCGATATCGATTACCAGGCTGGTTGGGTCACCGTTCACGCTGGTCTGAAGTCCGAAGGCCTCATCCCGCTGGAGCAGTTTCACAACGACGCTGGCGAGCTGACCATCAAGATCGGCGATGAAGTCCACGTTGCGCTGGACGCGGTCGAAGACGGCTTTGGCGAAACCAAGCTGTCCCGCGAAAAAGCCAAGCGTGCCGAGTGCTGGATCGTTCTGGAAGCGGCTTTCGCAGCTGAGGAAGTGGTCAAGGGCGTTATCAACGGTAAGGTTAAAGGCGGCTTCACAGTCGACGTTAACGGCATCCGTGCGTTCCTGCCAGGTTCTCTGGTTGACGTCCGTCCAGTGCGCGACACCACGCACCTGGAAGGCAAAGAGCTGGAATTCAAGGTCATCAAGCTGGACCAGAAGCGCAACAACGTTGTCGTTTCCCGTCGCAGTGTCCTGGAAGCCGAAAACAGCGCCGAGCGCGAAGCTCTGCTGGAATCGCTGCAGGAAGGCCAGCAGGTCAAGGGTATCGTCAAGAACCTCACCGATTACGGCGCATTCGTCGATCTGGGTGGCGTCGATGGCCTGCTGCACATCACCGACATGGCCTGGAAGCGTATCAAGCATCCATCGGAAATCGTCAACGTTGGCGATGAGATCGATGTAAAGGTCCTGAAGTACGATCGCGAGCGCAATCGTGTTTCCCTGGGTCTGAAGCAACTGGGTGAAGATCCATGGGTTGCTATCAAGGCTCGTTACCCGGAAGGCACTCGCGTTACCGCGCGTGTTACCAACCTGACCGACTACGGCTGCTTCGCAGAGCTGGAAGAAGGCGTGGAAGGCCTGGTACACGTTTCCGAAATGGACTGGACCAACAAGAACATCCACCCGTCCAAAGTCGTTCAGGTTGGCGACGAAGTGGAAGTCATGGTTCTGGACATCGACGAAGAGCGTCGTCGTATCTCCCTCGGCATCAAACAGTGCAAATCTAACCCGTGGGAAGATTTCTCTGGCCAGTTCAACAAGGGCGACAAGATCTCCGGCACCATCAAGTCGATCACCGATTTCGGTATCTTCATTGGTCTGGACGGCGGCATCGACGGCCTGGTTCACCTGTCCGACATTTCCTGGAACGAAGTGGGCGAAGAAGCCGTACGTCGTTTCAAGAAGGGCGACGAGCTTGACACCGTGATCCTGTCGGTTGATCCAGAGCGTGAGCGCATCTCGCTGGGTATCAAGCAGCTGGAAAGCGATCCGTTCTCCGAGTACGTCACTGTCAATGACAAAGGCGCTATCGTTCGCGGTATCGTTAAAGAAGTTGACGCCAAAGGCGCCATCATCACTCTGGCCGACGACATCGAAGCGACCCTCAAAGCCTCCGAAATCAGCCGTGACCGCGTTGAAGACGCGCGTAACGTTCTGAAAGAAGGCGAAGAGATCGAAGCCAAGATCATCAGCGTTGACCGCAAGAGTCGCGTGATCAGCTTGTCCATCAAGTCGAAAGACGTTGAAGACGAGAAAGAAGCGATTCAGAGCCTGCGTAGCAAGCCTGAAACCGCTGAAAGCACTGGTCCTACCACTCTGGGTGACCTGCTGCGTGCTCAAATGGAAAAACAGAACTGAGTTCTGTCTGACCATTGAAAAAGGGCGACTTCGGTCGCCCTTTTTTGTGGGCGGTTATTTTTACGGCGCCTTCGGCCAATGCCCTGTTGACAATCTTCAAGCCCGGCTCATTTAAGTCTGGACATACTCTGTTCAAATGCTTCAGGTCATGCTAAAACCTTCCAAGCGCTTTACCTAGCTGCTTGAAAAAGAAGGGAAAAATATGACGAAGTCGGAGTTGATCGAACGAATTGTCACCCATCAAGGCTTGCTCTCATCCAAAGATGTGGAGCTGGCCATCAAGACCATGCTTGAGCAGATGTCGCAGTGCCTTGCGACGGGCGACCGTATTGAAATACGCGGCTTCGGCAGCTTTTCCCTGCACTATCGCGCGCCTCGTGTAGGCCGTAACCCAAAGACAGGTCAGTCTGTCAGCCTCGACGGCAAGTTCGTTCCTCACTTCAAGCCAGGCAAAGAGCTCCGCGACCGGGTGAACGAAGAAGAGGAGCATGAGCTCCAATAGCTCTTTGAGGGGTTCTCATGCGAAATGTGAAGCGTCTGATCTTTTTGGTTATCGCCCTGTTGATCGCAGCGGCGATCGTCGTGTTTGTGCTGGAAAACCAGCAGGCTGTTGCGCTGATATTCTTTGGCTGGAATGCGCCCGAGCTGCCTGTCGCCGTGCCGGTGATCTTTGCACTGCTGGTGGGCATGTTGTTAGGCCCGCTCCTGGTTTCCGTCGCGCGTCTGCGCAGGAAGCCCAAAGCGTCACGTCTGCCCTGATAGAATCCCCGCGCGCCAGACACCTCAACGCTTGCGTTGAAGATAATTACAAGCGCACCTATAACTAATCTCCTTTTTCAATGCCTAACCCACGCCTCAAGCTTTCAGGCGCGAGGGTTGCGTGCAGTTCGCCATTCGAGCTGCTTCTACTGAACAGAGGAACCTTCGGGTTTTTTTCGTCGCATAGGTTTTTACACATGAATTCCGACTATCCCGCTCTTCAGACTCGCTGTTTCAAGGCTTACGACATCCGTGGCCAGGTGCCAAATGACCTTGACGACGACATCGCGTACCGCATCGGGCGGTCCATGGTGGTTGAACTGGGTGCCAAAAATATCGTGGTGGGCCGAGACATGCGTCTTGAAAGCCCGGCCTTGGCTCAAGCGTTGATCAAAGGCATTCAGGAAGCCGGCGCGGATGTCATCGACATTGGTCTGTGCGGCACTGAAGAAGTCTACTTCGCCACCAGTCACTACGAAGCAGACGGCGGCGTGATGGTCACGGCCAGTCATAACCCGAAGGGTTATAACGGCATGAAGCTGGTCCAAAAGTCGTCCCGTCCCATCAGCGGTGACACCGGCCTCGATGCCATCCGCCAGCGCGTCGATGCGGGCGATTTCGGTCAGGTTGCCGCTCAGCACGGTAGCGTTGAGTCCAAGCCGGACAAGACTGCCTACATTCAGCACCTGCTGACCTACGTCAAAGACGCCGATCTTCGTCCACTGAAGATCCTCGCTGACCCGGGCAATGGCGCTGTCGGTCCAGCTCTCGAAGCGATCCGCTCCCAGCTGCCGTTCGAGTGGGTAATCATCAACGCTGAGCCGGATGGCAACTTCCCTAACGGCGTGCCGAACCCGCTGCTGCCGGAAAACCGAAGCATCACCCGCGACGCGCTGCTCAAGCACGGTTGCGACCTGGGCCTGGCCTGGGACGGCGATTTCGATCGCTGCTTCTTCTTTGACGAGCAAGGCCGTTTTGTCGAGGGTTACTACCTGGTGGGCCTGCTGGCAGAGATGCTGCTCAAGCAACACCCGGGCTCGAAAATCATTCACGACCCGCGCCTGACCTGGAACACCATCGATCAGGTCGAGCAGGCAGGCGGTACGCCGGTGCTGTGCAAAACCGGCCACGCGTTCATCAAGGAGCGCATGCGCCTGGAAGACGCCGTGTATGGCGGCGAGATGAGTGCTCACCACTACTTCCGCGATTTTGCCTACTGCGACAGCGGCATGATCCCGTGGCTGCTGGTCGCTGCACTGATGTCCGTCTCCGGCAAGAAGTTCTCGCAGCTGGTCGATGAGCGCATGGCGGCCTACCCGTGCAGTGGCGAAATCAACTACAAGGTCGACGACGTCAAATCCATCATCGCCAAGATCCTGGAGCACTACACGCCGTCTTGCTCGAACATCGACAGGACCGACGGCATCAGCCTCGAGTTCGCCGAATGGCGCTTCAACCTGCGTGGCTCGAACACTGAGCCCTTGCTGCGTCTGAACGTCGAGAGCCGTCGTGATCCAGCCCTGGTAGAAGCCAAGGTCAAAGAGATCGAAGCGCTGATCAACGGCAAGTGATGCACTGGGCGCGCGGTTCTGCTGACTGAATGGCAGTGCCGCAAGCCAATCGTCTACAATGGCGCCGCTGCCTCACAGCGGCCGTCTTGATTGACGACGAATTCTTAAGTGCATGGATCGGATATGACCAGAAAAATCCTGGTGACAGGGAGTTCGGGATTTTTAGGGACAGCGCTGGTTGACCACCTTGCACACCTGCCTGACGCGGACATTGTCGCGGTAAGCCGACAGGCAATGCCCCATTCTTCTCCAACCGTCACGACAGCCACTGTTGCCGGGCTGGCTGCCGACACCCCATGGCAGGCAGTGTTGCGCGACGTCGATACGGTCGTTCACGCCGCAGCGCGGGTGCATGTCATGCACGACACCGCGGCTGACCCACTTTCGCTGTACCGGGAGGTCAACACCCTCGGCACGCTGAATCTGGCCGAGCAGGCCGCCGCAGCAGGCGTCCGGCGTTTCATCTTCATCAGCACGATCAAGGTCAACGGCGAGTCTACCGCGCGGGGCGAATGCTTTCGTGCGGACGACGCTCCCAATCCGAGCGATCCCTACGCCGTTTCCAAGCACGAAGCAGAACAGGGCCTTCTGGCGCTGGCGAAGACCTGTGCGATGGAAGTGGTGATCATCCGCCCGGTGCTGGTTTACGGGCCCGGCGTCAAAGCGAACTTCCTGCAACTGATGCGCACGTTGCGCAAAGGCGTGCCGTTACCGCTCGGTTCAGTGAACAATGCGCGCAGCCTGGTCTCGCTGGACAACCTGATCGACCTGATCCGCGTCTGCATCGATCATCCTGCCGCCGCGAACCAGGTCTTTCTGGTCAGCGATGGCCGGGACCTGTCGACGACCGAACTGGCCAGCCGGCTCAAGGCGCAGATGCGTGCATCGGGTTGGCTTATTCCCGTCCCCGAATCCCTTATCATGCTCGGCGCCACATTGTTGGGCCGCAAATCGGCGGCCGAGCGGGTGTTGGGATCGCTGCGCGTGGATATTGTTAAAAACCGCGAACGGTTGCAGTGGCAGCCCCCGGTGTCGGTGGAGGACGGCCTGAAGAAGACCGTCGAGCATTTTCTGGTTACGGATCAAGCATGAATTATTGGTGGGTCGCGGTTGCTGTCGTGGTGTTTTCATTTGCGCTGACGCATGTATTGCGCCGGTATGCGCTGCACAAGAGCCTGCTCGATATTCCCAACGGCAGAAGCTCCCATACGATCCCGACGCCACGTGGCGGCGGTGTGGCGATTGTCATCAGTTACCTGGTCGCGCTGGTCTGGATGATTTCTGCAGGGCTGATAGGGCGCGACCCGTTCCTGGCCATGTTCGGGGCGGGCGCATTGATCGCGGCACTGGGGTTTCTCGACGATCACGGCCACATCGCCGCTCGCTGGCGCTTGCTGGGGCATTTCTTCGCCGCAGCGTGGGCGTTGTTCTGGCTGGGTGGTCTTCCGGCGATCAGCGTGTTCGGCATGACGCTCGCGCCGGGGCTGATCGTTAACGTGCTGGCGGCGTTCTACCTCGTCTGGCTGCTCAACCTGTACAACTTCATGGACGGCATCGACGGCATTGCCAGCGTAGAGGCGATCTGTGTCTGCGTCGGCGCGGCGATCATCTACGCCCTGAGCGGTTTTGCCACTCTGGTGTGGTTGCCGGTGCTGCTGGCATGCGCAGTCGCGGGGTTTCTATTCTGGAATTTCCCCCCGGCAAAGATCTTCATGGGCGATGCCGGCAGCGGATTTCTTGGCATCATGCTCGGTTGCCTGTCACTGCAGGGCGCGTGGATTTCCTCGCAGTTCTTGTGGGTATGGCTTATTCTCCTCGGGGTTTTCATCGTAGACGCTACAGTAACCCTCATCCGTCGGCTCGTTCGGGGCGACAAGGTCTATGAGGCTCACAGAAGTCACGCTTATCAATTCGCCTCGCGGCGCTTTGGCAAGCACCTTCCGGTGACGTCCGCAGTCGGTGTAATCAATCTGTGCTGGCTGTTGCCGGTCGCTGTGTGTGTCACCCGTTTCGGGCTGGACGGGGCACTCGGCGTGATCATTGCTTACGCTCCATTGCTCGCCCTGGCATTCATCTTCAAGGCAGGGGCGCTTGAAAAAAGCTGAGCATGGACATTGGCGCTGAGGCTGTTGGTCCGATTCCCTTGCGCAACAGGAATCAAACGCCAGCCCAGGGGTCGACTGAAAGGAGTTAGAACGCGTGCTTGAGGGGACAATGGGGAAAATTCGCACTTCGCTGCTGGGGCTGCCTCGCCGGCACAAGCGGATCTTGCAGGTCGCTGCAGACGTCTGTCTGATCTGGTTTGCGTTGTGGATGGCGTTCGTCGTCCGCCTGGGAATTGATGAACTGATCAATCCCTTGGAAATCCATACCTGGCTGTTTGCAAGCGCGCCCGTAGTGGCGATCCCGTTGTTCATTCGTTTCGGCATGTACCGCGCGGTCATGCGCTATTTCGGCAACGACGCCCTGATCGCGATCATCAAGGCCGTCAGCCTCTCCGCCCTGATACTTGGGGTCGTGGTCTACCTCTACAGCAACCACCAGCACGTCGTGCCACGATCGGTGATGTTCAATTACTGGTGGTTAAGCATGGTCATGATCGGCGGTCTGCGCCTGGCCATGCGTCAGTACTTCCTCGGCGACTGGTTTTCTGCTGCTCGCCATGTACCGTTCGCAACCCGGGACGATGGCCTGCCCAAAGTCGCCATTTACGGCGCCGGGGCGGCGGGCAATCAACTGGTCGCCGCGTTGCGCATGGGCCGTTCGATGCGTCCTGTTGCGTTCATCGATGACGACGACTCGATCTCCAACCGGGTCATCTCCGGGCTGCAGGTCTACAAGCCCAAGCACATTCAGCAGATGATCGACGTGACCGGCGCTCAGGAAATCCTGCTGGCGATTCCGTCGTCCGCCCGTGCGCGCCGCCGGGAAATCCTTGGCTTCCTCGAAGGCTTCCCGCTGCATGTTCGCAGCGTGCCGAACTTCTCCGATCTGGCCGCCGGCCGAGTGAAGGTCGACGATCTTCAGGAAGTCGACATCGCCGACCTGCTCGGCCGCGACGCCGTACCCGCCCAGGAAGAATTGCTCGAGCACTGCATCAAGAACCAGTGTGTGCTGGTGACCGGGGCAGGGGGCTCGATCGGCTCGGAGCTGTGCCGGCAGATCCTGCTGTTGAAGCCGACCACCCTGTTGCTGCTCGATCACAGCGAATTCAATCTGTACACGATCCTCACCGAGCTGGAGCGGCAGGTGGCTCGCGAGTCGCTCAAGGTCAAGTTGCTGCCGATTCTGGGTTCGATCCGTAATCACGCCAAGCTGCTGGACGTGATGAAGACCTGGCAGGTCAATACGGTCTACCACGCGGCGGCCTACAAGCACGTGCCGATGGTCGAGCACAACATCGCCGAGGGCGTGCTCAACAACGTGGTCGGTACGCTGAATGCCGCTCAGGCGGCGCTGCAGGCGGGCGTTGCGAACTTCGTCTTGATCTCCACCGACAAGGCTGTGCGCCCGACCAATGTGATGGGCAGTACCAAGCGCCTGGCCGAACTGACGTTGCAGGCGCTGAGCCGGGAAACCGCGCCGGTGATGTTCGGCGACCGCTCCAATGTGCATCAGGTCAACAAAACGCGGTTCATCATGGTGCGATTCGGCAACGTGCTGGGATCGTCCGGCTCGGTGATCCCGTTGTTCCATCAGCAGATCAAATCCGGTGGGCCGCTGACGGTCACGCACCCGAAAATCACCCGCTACTTCATGACCATTCCTGAAGCGGCGCAGCTGGTGATCCAGGCCGGTTCCATGGGGCAGGGCGGTGACGTGTTCGTGCTCGACATGGGCGAGCCGGTGCGCATTATCGAGCTGGCGGAGAAGATGGTGCATCTGTCGGGCCTGAGCATCCGCTCGGAACACAACCCCCAGGGCGACATCGCCATCGAGTTCACCGGGCTGCGGCCTGGCGAGAAGCTCTACGAGGAGCTGCTGATCGGCAACAACGTGGCGGCGACTCGCCACCCGATGATCATGAGCGCCCAGGAAGACTTCCTGGCGTGGGACGTCTTCAAGCAAAGCCTCTCGCAGCTGCTCAAGGCACTGGACGACGACGATTACACCCGCGTTCGGCAGATCCTTGGCGACACGGTGAGCGGTTACGCGCCCGAGGGCGATATCGTCGACTGGATTCATCAGCAGCGTCGCCGGGAACCCTGAGCGCGCACCCCGCTGAAACCTTTTCTTACGCAGCCAATTCAGCACTGAAACGGGGGCGGAGCCCGTATCCACGGGGCCTGCGAGTCGGTACATATCCGGTCACCGATCCCGGCGTTGACTCACTGCCGCCATCGGCTAGGTTTGGGAAGCAGCTCAGGAATGCTGCTTCCACTTACGATGCCCATGGAGCATGACTCATGCGTACTTCTTATCTCTCCTCCCTGATCTTCGCGCTGCTGGCGGGTACGTCCCTCGCCGTGACTGCCGCGACTCCTGCCGCCCCTGCCGCCCCTGCCGCCACCCCGGCAGACGCCACCAAACCTGCCATCTCCGCGCCGGCGGGTGTGCAGGGATCCAAGGTCAACCTCAACGCCGCCAGTGCTGAAACCCTTCAGAAAGAGCTGTCCGGCATTGGCGCCGCGAAGGCCAACGCCATCGTCGCTTACCGTGAAGAACACGGCGGTTTCACAGCCGTGGACGAGTTGATCGAAGTGAAGGGCATCGGCAAGGCGCTTCTGGACAAGAACCGCGACAAGCTGTCAATTGACTGAAACCCATGAGCCAAGGCCGATCACTGATCGGCCTTTTTTTATGCCTGGGATAAATCGGGGCCGGACAATCACGCACCGAATGGAAAAATGTCGACTGACATATTATTTTTAAAATTACGGATGTAATATCTCTCCGCCGCTACGCTTACTTTCCCACGGAGAACGTTCATGACGACTCAGACTCAAGGCAAAGCTGTCATCACCGGCGCCTCGTCGGGCATTGGCTTCACCTACGCGGACCGGCTGGCTCAGCGCGGATTCGATCTGATGCTGGTGGCCCGCGATCAGGCGCGACTGGAAGCGCTGGCGACGGATCTGCGCGCGAAGCATGCCATCAACGTCGAGGTGGCGAAAGCCGACCTGACCCAGCTCGCCGACGTCAGCGTCCTCGAGCAGCGTCTGCGTTCGGATGCGTCGATCACTTTGCTGGTGAACAACGCCGGGGTTGCACTGAGCACGCCCCTCGCCGAGTCGGATCTGGGCGAAGTGGATCGCCTGATCCAGCTCAACATCGTTGCGCTGACCCATTTGGCATCCGCCGCAGCAGCCGGTTTTGCAGCGCGCGGCACCGGGGCGATCGTCAATATCGCGTCCGTGGTGCCACTGCTGCCGGAGCGCTTCAACGCGGTGTACGCCGCCAGTAAGGCCTATGTGTTGAGCCTGACCCAGTCTCTGGCCGCCGAGATGAGCGAAAAGGGTGTGCAAGTTCAGGCCGTGCTGCCCGGCGCGACCCGTACTGAAATCTGGGAGCGCGCGGGCATGGACATCAACGCCTTCCCGCCGGAAATGGTCATGGACGTCAACGAAATGGTCGACGCCGCGTTGGCCGGGTTTGATCAGAAAGAGCTGATCACCATTCCGTCGCTGCCGGATGCCGCGCACTGGCAGGCCTTCACCCAGGCACGTTTTGCATTGGGCCCGAATCTGTCGCTGCAGCACGCGGCGCAACGTTACAAAACGGCTGGCGCGTAACAGTGCCGGCGACTGCCAAGAATGAGGAAAGGTGAGCCCATGAGTGAGCGTCGCATTGTAGTGACGGGTATGGGGCTGGTGACGCCATTGGGCGCCGGCGTCGAAGCGGTGTGGAGGCGATTGCTGGAAGGCCGCTCCGGCATTGTGCAATTGCCTGAGCAGACGGTGGCTGATCTGGCAGGCAAAGTCGGCGGCCCGGTGCCGACCCTGGAGCAAGACCCTGAAGCCGGTTTCGACGCGGACGCTGCGGCGCCGCCCAAAGAGCAGAAGAAGATGGACCGTTTCATCCTCTTTGCCCTGGGCGCTGCGCAACAGGCGGTCAAGCAGGCGGGCTGGGCGCCATCGACAGAAGAGGAGCGCGAGCGCACTGCGACCATCATCGGCGCCGGCGTCGGTGGTTTTGGCGCCATCGCCGAAGCCGTGCGCATCACCGACAGCCGTGGGCCGCGGCGTTTGTCGCCGTTCACCATTCCGTCGTTCCTGGTCAATCTGGCGGCCGGGCATGTGTCGATCCAGCACGGTTTCAAAGGCCCGTTGGGTGCGCCGGTGACCGCGTGTGCGGCGGGGGTTCAGGCGATCGGCGATGCGGCGCGGCTGATTCGCAACGGGGAGGCGGACGTGGCCATCTGCGGTGGCGCCGAAGCCTGTATCGATCGCGTCGCCCTGGGTGGTTTTGCTGCCGCCCGTGCGCTCTCCCATGGCTTCAACGACACGCCGGAGCGCGCCTCACGGCCCTTCGACCGCGACCGCGACGGCTTCGTCATGGGTGAAGGGGCGGGGATCATCGTCATCGAAACCCTGGAACACGCACTCGCCCGCGGAGCAACGCCCATCGTCGAGCTGGTCGGCTACGGCACCAGCGCGGACGCCTATCACCTGACCGCCGGGCCTGAAGATGGTAGCGGCGCTTGTCGAGCGATGCAGACAGCGATCCGCCAGGCCGGCATCCAGCCTGCCGACGTGCAGCACGTCAACGCCCACGCCACGTCCACGCCGGTGGGTGACAGGGGCGAAATGGCCGCGATCAAAACGGTGTTTGGTGACCAGAGTGGCGTTGCCGTCACGTCGACCAAATCCGCCACCGGGCACTTGCTCGGCGCAGCGGGGGGCATTGAGGCAATCTTCACGGCATTGGCGATCCGCGATCAGATCGCGCCGATGACCCTCAATCTGGAGAACCCCGACGAGGCGGCTGCGGGCATCGACATCGTCCACGGCAAGGCGCGTCCTATGAACATCGAGTACGCATTGTCGAACGGTTTCGGCTTCGGGGGTGTGAACGCCAGCGTGCTGTTCCGTCGCTGGCATCCCTGAGGGGCATCAGTGAAACAAGCGTGACGCATCCCTGCCGAGAAAGGGCAGGGAAGTGAGCGTCAGCCTTCAATCAGCTGCTTGAGCTGATCGCGGGTGGTCTCCAGAATCCGCTCGGCCAGCGCCGGATCCTTTGCGCTGCGCGCCAGCACCATCGCCCCCACCAGCCCGGACATGAGCATCACACTCTTGTCGCTGCTTTGCCCATCGGCCGGCATTCCGGCTTCGAGGGTGGCGAGCATGCGGTTGATCAACTCGTCGGTAATCTCGCTCGGTTGCCCGCGCTGGCCCAGCTCGGACGCCATGGTCGGCAACGGGCAACCCTTTTCCGGGTGATCGCGGTGGGCGGTCGACAGGTACGAGTCGATGAACGCCTGGGTCGAGCTGTCTTCGGCCATTTTCTCGGCCCGTGAGGCCTGCAGTTGGTCGACGGCGCAGCGCAGGGATTTCTCGACCAGGTCGTCCTTGGATTTGAAGTGGGCATAAAAACCACCGTGGGTCAGGCCCAGCGCCTTCATCAACGGCTGCAATCCGGTGGCGCCGATGCCGTCACGGCGAAAGCGCGCGGCGGCTTCCTGAAGGATGCGCTGGTGGGTCTGGGCTTTGTGGTCTTCGGCGTAACGCATGGAGCGAGCCTCCCGGGCGTGGCTCTTGAAATGGTGGTCGACATTTTTACACGGATGACACGCCGGTGCAGTACCCGCGTTGAAACGCGTGCCGCCACCGGTCAGAGCGCTCCGTCCACCACTGACCGCTCACGACAGCGCATATCCGGCTATTTCGGGCCCATCATTTTCGCCAGCGCCTCAGGCCCGGGCGCGCCTTGTTGCTGCTGAAGGTGACCGGCCTCGTCCTTGTAGAAAATCGACGGTGTGGCGGACAGGCCCATGTCTTCCATCAATTTCATGTTGGCGTCGAGTTTTGCCTGGGTGTCTTTGGGGATGTTCTGCATGGCCTTGAGTGTGCTGGCTTTGCCCGCCTGCTCGTGGGTCTGCAGGGCCACTTCCGGGTTCGCGTCGGCCAGCAGGCTCGCGGCCTTGGCGGCGCTGTCCTCGCGGATCACGCCGACCATGATGTGGCGCAACTGCACTTTCCCCGATTTGACCCATGGCCGCGCCTGCTCCCAGAACAGGTTGCAGTACGGGCAGTTGGCGTCGCTGAACAGGTAGATGACTTTCGGCGCAGTCTTGGCGCCGTCGGCAATCCAGGTGCTGTTTTCCATGCGGCTCCACATCGCCTCGGCCATCGGCCCATAGACCAGCTTTTGCAGGGGCGCGGTGCTCAGGTCCTCGCCCTTTTCATTGAACAGATTGCCGGCCAGCACATGCTTGCCGTCCGGGGTCAGGTACAGCGCCATGCCTTGATTCTGGTACTCGGCGGCGTAGCCCTTCAGTCCTGCCGGCGCGTCGAAGCTGCCTTTGATGGTCGCGCCCTTGGCTTGCAGCGCCTTGATCGGGGCGGGCAGGTCTTCGGCGTGGACCAGCGCGCCTGGCAGGGAGAGCGAAACGGCGGCGGCGATGAGCGCAGGGCGGATGAAGTTCATGGGGTGGTCCCTTATTTTGAAGAAGGCTGTGAGGACGGCGGGAAAGAAGTCGGCGAAGAAGCGTTCGGCGGCTGGCTCAAACCGTCCAGATAATGGGTGAGGCTGGCGCTGGACAGTTCGCCCAGATGCCCGTCCCGTTGGCGGCCGTTCACGCCGTAAAACAGCGTAGTGGGCAGAGCGGTCGAGCCGGCAAGTCGACCCAACTCAACGCTCTGATCGAACAGCACGTTGTCCAGTTGCAACCCCTGGCTGCTGAGAAACGTCGTCACTTCACGTGGGCTTTCTCCCTGATTGACGAACAGAAACACGACGTCGGGATTGGTCTTTTGCGCGGCTTGCAGAACGGGCATTTCCCGCCGGCACGGCGGGCACCACGTCGCCCACAGGTTGATCACCAGTTTGCGACCTGTGTAATCGCGCAATTGCACGCGTTCGCCCGCGCCATTGCGCAGGGCCAGATCCGGCAGCGGAACATCCCGACGAACGCTTTCGACGGCCAGACTGCTCAGCCACCAGAACAGCAACCCGCTGGCAACGCCCAACCCCAGTGGCCTGCGCTGCAACGGCCGCCGCCACGCCGTGATGGCGGCACCGGCCACCACGGCGACGACACCGGGCCAGGCACTGAAGCCGCCGTCGCGGATATCAACGATGCGCAGCAGGTCGCTTTCGTATTGCCGCCAGTAGCGCGCAACGAACGCCAGACGCGCCACCAGCAGTCCGAGCATGAACAGGCCGAAGACGGCGCGTTCCGGGTTGATTCGTTGCTTGCGGCCACTGATCCAGCCGACCAACGTCGCCAGTGCGAGGGCAACGAGCAGCAGCAGATGGTTGAGCGACAGGGCGAACGGCCCCACGGAAAAACTCAGCATCAGCCATCCTCCCGGGTCGTCTGCCAGTGCTTCAAAAAGGATTCGAGGTCTACTTCTCCGGTGATACGCCGGTCGCGTCGTTCGCTGCCGTCCGGCGCGATCGACACCAGTGTCGGCGGGCCCGGCACGCTGAAACGACCGAGCAGCGCGCGGCTGGCGTCGTTGTCGGCCGTGACATCGAGGCGCAGCAGGCGCACGCCGTTCAACGCCTGCAGGGTTTCAGCGTTGGCGAACACAGTCTTTTCCATGATCTTGCAGGACACGCACCAGTCAGCGTAGTAGTCGACCAGCACCCACTGGCCGGCAGTTGTGGCGGCGGCGAGCTCCCGGTCCAGCGCCAACGGGTCCTTGATCGTGGTGAACGCGGCGTGTGCCTCGCTTGCGTTGGATGGCTTCGCTCCGCTGAAGACTTTGAGCGGCTGCCAGGGATCGTCGCCGCCCGCCGCCGCGCCGATCACCATCATCACGCCCCACAGGCCCGCGACCAGACCGAAGGGAGCGCTAATGAGCGAGGCGCGTGGCAGCGATCGGGTCTGCATGATGGCGCTGTAGGCAAAGATGATCAGCAGTGCACCGAACAGCGCCAGCCACAGCACGTCGGCGAGCAGCGGCCGAATCATCACCAACGCGGTGCCCAGTAACAGGAAGCCGAAGAGGCCTTTGACCAGGTTCATCCAGGCCCCCGGTTTTGGCAGAAAGCGCGTGCCGACCGTGACCAGCAGCAACAACGGCAGGCCCATGCCCAGCCCCATGACGAATAACACCAGCGCGCCGTGCAGCGCATTGCCGCTCTGGGCGATATACAGCAGCGCGCCGGCCAGAGGCGCCGTCATGCACGGGCCGATCATCAGTCCAGACAGGGCGCCGAGCGCCGATGCGCCCAACAGACTGCCGCCGGGGCGCTGACGCCCGGCCTTCTCCAGACGGTCGCGCAGGAAGCCCGGCAACTGCAGCTCGAAGAGGCCGAACATCGGCAGCGCCAGCACCCCAAACAGCACCGCGAAACTGCCCAGCAGCCACGGCTGTTGCAGGGTCGATTGCAGGTTGCTGCCCAACAGTGCGGCGACCACGCCCAGCCCGGCGTAGATCAGGGCCATGCTCAACACGTAAATACTGGCCAGCGCAAAACCCCGAGCGGGTCTTGCGCCGCTGCCGACCACCACGCCGGCAAGAATCGGCAGCATCGGCAGTGAGCACGGCGTGAACGCCAGCAGCAGACCCAGCCCGAAAAACGCCAGCAGGCTCAGGGCCAGAGAACGTTGCGCCAGGCCGCTGGCCAGTGCCTGGTCCTCGGCCTGATTGCCGACGTCATTTCCTTTCTCAAAGCTGGCCGGTTCCGCGTCGCCGCTGGCCACAGTGACGAGCTGGCTTTGCGGTGGATAACACAAGCCGGCATCGGCGCAGCCCTGCCAGCTCACGTTGATTTGACCGTTGGCCGAAGCGGGGATTGTCAGTTCAAGGCCCTGCCGATAGACCTGCTGCTGGCCGAAATACTCGTCGTGATGATCCTCGCCCTTCGGCAGCACGGGTTGCTGTTGCTGGCTCAGTCCTTCGAACTTGAGCCGTTGCTGATACAGGTAATAACCGTCCGCAATCTGCCAGTACAGGCGGGTTTCGCCGGACACCAGGTGTTCCGAGGTGAAGATGAAGGCGTCCTTCGCCGACAGAAAGTCGGCCTTCTCGCTGAGGAGTGAGGGGCCGGACTTTGCCAGGAAGGGGTCTCTACCGGGCACGGCCTGCGCCAGCAGCGGGACCAGCATCAGAACCATCAGCCACACCTTGCCCATGCACACCTTCCCGCCACTGTGAATGGGGCGAATCCTGCGCAGTGGCGATTAACTGTCGATTAACGCTCGGGGGCGCGTCGTGCCTGCGGCGGCTCGTGCATAATCCGCCGTTAATCCCTCTGCGCTTCAATCGCCTTTTTTTCGGGGCCGACCATGCACGTACTGCTTTGTGAAGACGACGACCTGATCGCCAGCGGCATCGTCGCAGGCCTTGATGCCCAGGGCCTGACGGTGGATCGCGTGGCCACGGCCTCCTCCGCGCGGGCGATGCTCGCGGCTGCGCATTTCGACGTGATGATTCTGGACCTCGGCCTGCCCGATGAAGATGGTCTGAAGCTGTTGCGCCAGATTCGCCAGCAGGGCGTGGAAATCCCGGTGCTGATTCTTACCGCTCGCGACACGGTGACCGACCGTGTCGACGGCTTGCAGGCCGGCGCTGACGATTACCTGCTCAAGCCCTTCGACCTGCGTGAACTCAGCGCGCGCCTGCACACCCTGGTGCGTCGCATGGCCGGGCGCAGCGTCAATGTGATCGAACATGGCGTGCTCAGCTATGACCCGAGCAGCCGGGAAACCCGCCTTGCCGGTCAGCCGGTCGATCTGTCCCGCCGCGAGCAGGCCTTGCTGCAAGCGTTGCTCAACAACAGTGGCCGCGTGCTTTCGGGCGAGCAGTTGAAGGACTGTGTGTACGGCTTCGGCGACGAGGTCGAGAGCAACGCCCTCAACGTTCATATCCATCACCTGCGGCGCAAGCTGGGTGGCCGCATCATCGAAACCGTCCGCGGGCTCGGTTATCGCCTCGGCCCGGCTGGCCATGATTCGGAGCCCACGCCATGATGAGCCTGCGCACGCGGCTGAGTCTGATCCTGGGCTCGGCGTTCATTCTGATCTGGGTGTTGGCGGCGGCGTGGATGCTGCGCGACTTGCGCACGCAGATGATGCAGTCCCTCGATCAACGCCTTGAGGCCTCGGCGCGGATGGTGGCCGGGTTGCTCGAACAGATGCAGATGCCCACCGGCAGCGACACCCGCTCGCTGCGGGCGGACGACCCGGCGCTGCCCAACGGCATGGCGTGTCAGTTGAGCTCCCTGCGCGGGCAGGTGCTGGCCCGCACCGACAGCTCGCCGAGCGAACCGCTGAAGGCTGACGCCAGCGGCTTCCATGACCAGATGATCAACGGCGACCACTGGCGCGTGTACACGATGATGCATGGCAACGTGCGGGTGAGCACTGCCGACCGCCAGATTGAACGCGACGTGCTCGGGCACTCCGTGTTGCTGGCGGCGTCGGTGCCAGTGCTGGTCGCGCTATTCGGCAGCCTGGTGCTGGTCTGGTTCGGCATCGGCCGCGGGCTGGCGCCGCTCAATCGCATGCGCGATGCCTTGAATCGGCACAGCGCAGACTCGGTCGAGCCGCTGGACGTGCCCAATTTGCCCAGCGAGTTGCAGCCGCTGCTGAAAAGCCAGAACCAGCTGTTTCAGCGCATCGCCCAGACCCTGGAGCGCGAGCGGCGGCTGACCGGCGACGCCGCCCATGAACTGCGCAGCCCGCTCACCGCCATCAAGACCCATCTGCAGGTGGCGCGCATGACCGACGGCCAGAAACGCGACACGGCGCTGGCCCATGCGGAGGAGGGCGCCGACCGCATGCATCGTACCCTTGAACAGCTGCTTTTGTTGGCGCGGGTCGAGGGCAGCCTGTCGTTCGATGACGGTGTGCAGTGTGACGCCGAGCAGGTCGCGCGGCTGGCCATTCACGACGCCAGTCACGGCGACGAGCAGCGCATCGAACTGATCCTGCCGTCGCAGTTGTCCAGCGCCGCCGTGCAGATGCCTGCGGCGCTGGCGGTGGCCGCGTTGCGCAATCTGCTGGACAACGCCTTGCGCCACAGCCAGGCCGCAGCGCAAGTCGAGCTGAGTGTCGAAACCTTCGACGGGCAGGCGCATTTCCGCGTTCGCGATCATGGCCCGGGGATTCCCGAGCCGGACCTGGACAAGCTCACCCAACGCTTCTGGCGCAACGGCAAAAGCCCCGGCGCGGGCCTGGGGCTGGCAATTGTTCAGGCCATCGTTCAACGCTGCGCGTGCTCGCTGCGCTTCGACAGCCGTCAGGACGGTTTGCGGGTGGAGCTGAGCATGCCGTTGCGGCGCGATGTCGCAGGCGAGTGACGTGTGGGACGGGTCTGAAAGTTGAGTCGGCCCGGCGTTGGACGTCAGGCCGACTGTTGGCTGAATGTCCGTTACTCCGGCATGGCTGAAGAGTGGTGCGATGTAATCAACCACTGGTTGTCGACGAATGCATAAGTGAAGGTGTAACGCGCGCTGACGGCTGAGTTATCGCTGAAACGGAACGTGTAAGTGCCGGTATCGATTGCGCTGTTGCAACTTGTCATAACAGTGCTGCTATCGACAGTGCCGACCGGCTTGTTCTTGAGAAACTTGTTGAAGTAGTCGAGTTTGCCAGCAAGGTCTGTTCTGGGCTGGTTGGAGAGGGTCGGCAGCAGCACGGCATCGGCCGTGTAGTTCGCCGCAACCTTGCCTGGGTCGCCGGTTTGCAAGGCTGTGTTCCAGCGTTCGAACAGGATGTTCGCCTGTTGCTTGTCAAGTGTTGCGCATTGAGCGGAGACGTTGTTTGCACTTGCGAAGGCGCTGGCAGTGAGCAATGTGATAACAGCGAAAGTCTTGAGCATGAGTTGCCTTCCATGGGCGATTGAATGTGGGTCGAGAGCCTAATCGAGGAGGATAGAAAGTTGTACGGTCTTGAATTTACAATTCGTTTCGCGAATTGGTTCGTCCGTTTCCGATGTGGGAAGTGTCCCGTTTGATAAGTACGAAGCGTTGTTGGTTTGTGCAGGAAGTTGAGTCGGTTTCAATCTTTCATCATCCGGCCCCGCGAGCTTTTGGTCCGACAAGCCTTTGATTCTGCTCTCCAATCCCGGACAATCGCGCCCCTTTCCCTGTAGAGAACCGGTCAGGGGCGCCGACTGCCACGTTTACCGACGCGCTTTTGACCATGTAGCTATCACCGGCAACGGAGAATCGACCGGATGAATGATCAGGCCAACAGCGTCGAACGCACCGTCGACGCAGCACCCGCGAGCGTAACGACCTGGAACCGCAACGACACCACCTGGATGCTCGGGCTGTTCGGCACCGCCATCGGCGCGGGCACGTTGTTTCTGCCTATCAACGCAGGTATTGGCGGGTTCTGGCCGCTGGTGATTCTGGCCGTGCTGGCCTTCCCGATGACCTTCTATGCGCACCGCGGGCTGACCCGTTTCGTGCTGTCGGGCCGCAACGGCGCGGACATCACCGAGGTGGTCGAGCAGCATTTCGGCAAGAAAGCCGGTGCCTTGATCACGCTGCTGTATTTCTTCGCCGTGTTTCCGATCCTGCTGATCTACAGCGTGGCGCTGACCAACACCGTGGGCAGTTTCATGGAGCACCAACTGCATGTGCAGCCGCCGCCCCGGGCGCTGCTGGCGTTCGTGCTGATCCTTGGCTTGCTGGCGGTGGTGCGGTGCGGAGAGCAGATCATTGTCAAGGCCATGAGCCTGATGGTGTACCCGTTCATCGTGGCCTTGTTGTTCCTCGCGGTGTTTCTGATCCCCCACTGGAACGGCGGCATCCTCACCACGGCGACCAGCCTCCCGGCACCGTCGGCGTTGCTGCACACCTTGTGGCTGGCGATTCCGGTGATGGTCTTCTCGTTCAACCATTCGCCCATCATTTCAGCGTTTGCCGTCGACCAGAAGCGTCAATATGGCGAGCAGGCCGAACCGCGCAGCGCGCAGATCCTGGCCCGCGCCCATCTGCTGATGGTGGTCATGGTGCTGTTCTTCGTTTTCAGCTGCGTGCTGACCCTGGCGCCGGAGCAACTGGCGGAAGCCAAGGCGCAGAACCTGTCGATCCTGTCCTATCTGGCCAACCATTTCAGCAACCCGACCATCGCGTTTGCCGCGCCGCTGATTGCTTTCGTGGCGATCACCAAGTCGTTTCTGGGCCACTACATCGGCGCCAGTGAAGGCCTCAAAGGTCTGGTGATGAAGACCGGCCGCCGCCCTTCGCCACGTGCGCTCGATCGCCTGACCGCAGGCTTCATGCTGATGGTCTGCTGGCTGGTGGCGACACTCAACCCAAGCATTCTGGGCATGATCGAAACCCTCGGCGGCCCGATCATTGCCGCGCTGCTATTCCTCATGCCGATGTACGCCGTGCGCAAAGTACCGGCCATGCGCCGTTATGCGGGGAAACTGTCCAACGTGTTTGTCGTTGTGATCGGACTGATCTCGATCTCGGCGCTGGTGTATTCGTTGTTGCAGTGATGTCGATGCTGCTGAACGTGGGCGCGGTGAGCGCTATTTGGCGCCGCTGGGGCTGACCTCCGCTCGTGCGTTGCGGGCAACACCGAAGAAATACGGGCTGGCGCGGACGGTGTAGGAGCGCGCTTGCCCGCGAAGGCATTCTGGCTGCAACGAATCGATTGCCTGATACACCGCTTTCGCGGGCAAGCGCGCTCCTACAGTTGATCGCATTCAGGCCGAAGATTTGCATTGATTGCGGTCAACCCGGTTACCTGGCTTGAATGAGTGACGCGTTTACTTCCAGGCAGTCCAGACATTCATCACTCGCACTCAAGGAAGCGGCGAACATGGCCCACAGCGACAACTTCGAATTCACCCTGCGTCCAGCCACGCCAGCGGATGTGCTGACGATTGCGGTGTTGGGCATGCAGGTGTTCATGGACACCTATGCAACCGAGGGCGTTCGCGACGCCATCGCTCGTGAAGCCCTCGAATCGTTTGCGCCCCAAACCATTGCCGCGTTTATCGAGCGTCCGGACACCCTGTTCCTGCTGGCGGAAGCCAATCAGCATTTGGTCGGTTTTGCTCAGGTCTGCCTGCAAGCCGATCACGCCATGGTCGGCGATCAGCACGCCGCTGAGCTGAATCGCCTCTACGTACAGGAGCGTTTTACCGGGCGCGGCCTGGGCTGGCAGTTGCTGCAGCGCGCCGAAATTGAAGCATCGGCCCGAGGCGCTTCGAAGCTCTGGGCGACCGTCTGGGTGGGTAATCCCCGTGCCTTGCTTTTCTACCCTCGCCAGGGCTACGAAAACGCCGGGTCGCCGGTGCATCGCCTGCAAGCTGAAACCCATCAAAACGTTCTGTTCTGCAAGTCGCTCAAGCCCATGGAACTCGATACAGCCCGGGTTTGACAGGGCGCCAGAGTGCACCCCATGATCCTGCTCGTTTATGATCGATTCAGCCCTTTACCGAGGCCTCATGTCTGCCAATCCTGAAGCATTTCCCGGCGAGCGCCAGCGGTTGATCACCGAGCGTCTTGCCGCGCACGGTCGGGTGATTGCGGCGGAGCTGGCGGCCGAATTCAATGTGTCCGAGCATTCCATTCGCCGCGATCTGGGCGCTCTGGCTGCCGCCGGCCTGTGCAAGCGCGTATATGGCGGGGCGATTTCGTTGGCGTCGGACGGGCCGCTGGCCGTGCGTGTCGAGCATGAGCCCGGGCGCAAGCGTCAGTTAGGCGTGGCGGCTGCGGGTCTGATCAGCGCCGGGCAGCACGTGTTTATCGACGGCGGCTCGACCAATCTGGCGATCGCCAAAGCCCTTGATCCGCACATGCCGTTGACCGTTACCACCAATGCGCCGCTGATCGCCGTCGAGCTGATGAAGCTGCCTTCGGTGGAGGTGATTCTGCTCGGCGGGCGCCTGAGTCCCGTTGCGGGTAGCACTTACGGCTTCACCACGATTCAACAGCTCGCCCACTTCAATTTTGATCTGTGCTTTCTCGGCGCCTGTGCACTGGATGCACTGAAAGGCGTGACGGCGTTCGACATGGATGTCGCCGAGTTCAAGCGTGCCGTGGTGGCGCGCAGCGGCCAGGTGGCGGTGGCGGTGATCAACGAGAAGCTTTCCAGCATCGCCCACTACCAGGTGGCGCAGTGCGAGGAAGTCGGTGCGCTGGTGGTCGAACACGACGCGCCGGCTGACCGGCTGGAGTTGTTTCGCAGCAAGGTCGCGCAGATCGTTATGGCGCGGGCAGCGCACTGAGCAGCGTTGATTCCTGCCAGGCCACGGTGCGATTGCGGCCCTGATGCTTGGCGGCATACAGCGCCGCATCTGCGCGTTTGACGAAGTCTTCCAGGGTCGGGCATTCCTGCGCTTTACAGCCATAGACCCCCAGGCTGATGCTGACGATGCCGATCGGATTGCCATGGTGTTCAAGGGCACGGGTAAGCACGGCCAACCGGATCTTCTCCGCCAGACTCACCGCGCCGTGCCTGTCGCTGTAGGGCAGGAACACGGCCATTTCTTCCCCGCCGTAGCGCACCGCAAGGTCGCCGGTGCGGTTGAGGGTGCTACGAATGCACTCGGCCACGGCGATGATGCATTTGTCGCCGGCGACGTGGCCGTAGTTGTCGTTGTAGCTCTTGAATAAATCGATGTCGATCATGATCAGGCTCAGCGGATGCAGGTTCGGCTGCCCGTTGCCAAACTCCAGACCGAGAATCTCCTGAAAATGCCGACGATTGGCCAGCCCGGTCAGACTGTCTTGCAGCGCGAGCTTTTCCAGCGAGTGGCTGGCAATGCGCAGCTGTGATTCGGCGTTGAGGCCGAAGCGAATTTGCTGGAAGAGCAAGACGCCAAACAGCAGGTTGGCAACCACCACGCAGATGATGATCGCCAGCGAGCGCCACGCGTACTGCCGCCACTCGTCGAGCACTTCGCGCTGGGACAGGCCGGCGAGCACCACCATGGGGTAGCGGTCCAGTTTTTTGTAGCCGTACAGTCGCTGTTCGTGGTCGAGCATCGACACGACGTTCGCCGTGCCTTCGTAGTGTTCCCTGACGTAAAGACGAAATAACTCGCCGTCGGCGATGGAAGTGCCGCGCACGTTTTCAATGAACGGACGTCGCGCCAACACGGTGCCGTCGGCCATGGCCAGCGTGATGACGCCATGCTTGCCGATGTCGAAGCGCTCGAAGAACCGTTCGAAGTAGTTCAGTTCGACGGTGGCCAGCACCACACCGGCGAAGTTGCCCATTTCATCGTCCACCCGTCGCGACACCGGGATGATCCAGTCGCCGGTGGTGCGGCTCTGGATGGCGGGGCCGACGTGGGGCAGGCTGCTGGCGATGGACTGGTGGAAGCGGAAATACTCGCGGTCTGCATTGTTCGCGTTGGCCGGCATGTGGTTGAGGGAGGTGGCAGCCCAGTTGCCGTCCTTGTCGTAGATGAACAGGCCCTGGATCTGCTCGACGCTGGCGGCAGTGGCGCGCAGATAGTCGTGCATGCGCGAACCACTGGCGGCACCGAAGCCGTCGAACGAGAGCCGCTCGACCACCGACGACACGGCGATGTGCGCCTGATCGAAGGCGTCATCGGCGTGCTGCGCCATTGAGCGCGAGAGGTTGGTGACGTTGGTGTTGGCGATTTCCAGCTCGTGAATGCGCGTCTGGCGCAATTGCCAGACGTTGATGCTCGTGATGGAGATGCACACCAACAAGGTAAACAGCCCCGCCAGCCACAACACGGGCATGCGTTTGAGTCGTCGGTTTCTGACGCCGAACTCCGATCCTTCTACCTGTCTCAACCCCCACCCTCGCTGACTGCCACGATTTCAGACCCGCCACTGTGACGAACAATCCATTCGTTCGGACACGCAGCATCGCAACAGCGACCCCTCTGACTCACAGCGTAGGACAAGTGCGGGATTTTGAAGGGAAAATTAAGGCTTATAAATCATCTGCGGGAGAATTCTCGCAGTCCCGGCAGCAGCTTATTACAAGCAGGTACAACCTTTGTAGGAGTGAGCTTGCTCGCGAAGAGGCCGGTACATCCGCTAAATCTTCAGCGGTCAAGATGCCGTCTTCGCGTGCAAGGTGGAGCGCCACCCCGGTCGCTCCCACAAATAAAGCCTCTGCAGCGGTATTGCACCGATCGGTCAGGCGTTGCTCTGCCGATCAAACCCGACGCCCTTGCACCTCATCCAGATTGGCCTGCCAGTCCTTCTGTGCGCTGGTGCTGTGTTCCGGGATCGGCGCCTTGAGCAGCACGAAATAGGCGACTGCCGACAGCAATGCCACGATGGCGCTGACCGCAAAGGCCGTCGCAAAGGTGCCGGAATATTGCACGCTGAACCCGGTGACGATCGGCGCGATGGAGCCAGCGATGTAGCCGCCGAAATTCTGGATCGAACCCAGAGACGCCACGCGCTTGGTGTCGACCACGGTATTGACCACCATCCACGCCGTGGCGCTCGACAGGTTGATGCCGAACAGCGCCAGGCAGAGCAGGGCGACGCAACCGCTCAGGCCGGTGACGAAGGTCAACGGTAGGGTGAACACCGCGGCAAACACCAGCCCGCCAATCACCGTGTATTTGCGGCTGTTGAGCACGCCGACGCCGCGCTTGACCAGCCGGTCGCAGATGCGTCCGGCGGCGATGGTGCCAATCGCGCCAAACACATAGGCGAACGACACCACCCAGGCGGTTTGATAGGGGTCCAGGCCGTGTTCGCGCTGGAAGTAGCCGGGCAGCCAGGTCAGGTGAAGCCAGAGCATGTAGATCACGCCCATGAAACCGAGGAACGTGCCCCAGGTGCTGCGGTGCTTGAACAGGTCCAGCCAGCCGGCGAAGAACGAAGCTTTCGGCGCAGCATCGGCCTGAATCACCTTCACGGTGGGTTCGCGACCCTCAGCCGCCAGCTCCTTCAGGTACTGCGCGCGACTTTTGTAGAACACCAGCCAGCACAGCGACAGAACGATGCCGAGCACACCGGTGATGATGAACATGCCACGCCAGCTGAAGTTGACCATGAACAGTGTCAGCAGCGGCGGCGCCAGGCACGGCCCGATGCAGGTCGCCGACCAGACGATGCCCGTCGGCGTGCCGCGCTCGTGCTCTTCGAACCATTCGTTGAGGGTTTTGGCGGCTGACGGAAACATCGGTGCTTCGCCGATCCCCAACAACACGCGCAGGGCAAAGAAGCCGCTGAAGCTGTTGACGAAGCCTGACGCCGTCTGCGCGATGGACCACACCATCAGCGCGCCGCCCAGCGCGATCTTGCTGCCGAGCTTGTCGATGAGCATGCCCATCGGCAACTGCGCGAAGGCATAGGCCAGCGAGAACGCCGACAACAGAATGCCCATCTCCGAAGGGCTGATGAGCATGTCTTTCTGGATCGTCGTGTTGGCGATGGACAGCGCGCTGCGGTCCAGATAATTGACCACGCCGAACAGCATCAGAAAGACGATGGTGATCGTCTGATAGGTCTTGAGGGATTTCATTGCGCACCTTTCTTATTGTTGTAAGGGCTTGAAAAGCTTCCCGGCTGAAGCCGGTCCTACCAGAAAAACGCGTTCCAGCAGACGACGCATTTCCCAGTGGGACCGGCTTCAGCCGGGAAGGGGCCGGTGTGGGCGCCACCGATCTTGCGGTGTGACGTATGAAAAGCTTCCCGGCTAAAGCCGGTCCTACCAGGAAAACGCGTTCCAGCAGACGACGCATTTCCCAGTGGGACCGGCTTCAGCCGGGAAGAGGCCAGTGTGGGCGCCATTCATATTGCGGTGTGACGTTTGAAAAGCTTCCCGGCTAAAGCCGGTCCTACCAGGCGAACGCAGTCGAGCAGACGACGCATTTCTCCTGTGGGACCGGCTTCAGCCGGGAAGGGGCCAGTGTGGGCACCATCCATATTACGGTGTGACGTATGAAAAGCTTCCCGGCTGAAGGCGGTCCTACAAAAAGCATGCGTCGCTCGGCAAAACCTTAAGTCACGGCACCGATGTGCCACGGAACAAATTCGTTCTGCCCGTAACCGTGCTGCTCGCTTTTGCTGCGGGCGCCGGAGGCGATGTCGAGCATCATCTGGAACACGTACGCCCCGCGTTCTTCAATGGTCGTTGTGCCATCGGCGATGCCGCCACAATTGACGTCCATGTCTTCCTGTTGAAATTCGAACACACGGTTATTGGTCGCCAGTTTGATCGACGGCGTCGGCGCGCAGCCGTAGGCGGAACCCCGGCCGGTGGTAAAGGCGATGAGGTTGGCGCCGCCCGCCACTTGCCCCGTGGCGGAGACCGGGTCGTAACCGGGGGTGTCCATGAACACCAGGCCCTGGGCACGAACCGCTTCGGCGTATTCATACACGCCCATCAGGTTGGTCGAACCGGCCTTGGCCACGGCCCCCAGGGATTTCTCCAGAATGGTCGTCAGCCCGCCTGCCTTGTTGCCGGCGGACGGGTTGTTGTTCAGTTCGGCATTCATGCGCTGGCAGTAGTCTTCCCACCAATGAATGCGCTGAACGAGTTTTTCCCCGATCGCCTGACTGGCTGCTCGCCGCGTCAGCAAATGCTCGGCGCCATAGATCTCCGGGGTCTCCGACAGAATCGCCGTACCGCCCGCCGCCACCAGCCGGTCCACCGCATTGCCCAGCGCCGGGTTGGCGGTGATGCCGGAATAGCCGTCGGAGCCGCCACATTGCAGACCGACGATCAGGTGCTGGGCGCTGACGGTTTCGCGGGTGATCTTGTTGGCCTGGGGCAGAAGCGATTGCACTTGAGCGATGCCGCTGGCGATGGTCTTCGAGGTGCCACCGGTGCCTTGAATGGTAAAGGCGCGCAACTGGTCACTGGCTTTCAGGCCCTGGCTGTCGAGCATGTCCTGAATCTGGTTGGTCTCGCAGCCCAGACCCACCACCAGCACCGCCGCAAAGTTCGGGTGCACGGCATAGCCCGCCAGGGTGCGGCGCAGCAGGTCGATGGCCTCGCCCTTGGAGTCGATGGCGCAGCCCGAGCCGTGGGTCAGCGCGACCACGCCGTCGATGTTCGGGTAGTCCGCGAGGGCTTCCGGGAAAATATCGCGACGGAAACGGTCGGCGATGGCCCGTGCCACGGTGGCCGAACAATTCACCGAGGTGAGAATGCCGATGTAGTTGCGCGTCGCCACGCGGCCGTCGGCGCGCACGATGCCCTGAAAGAACGCCTCGGTTTTCGGCGATTCGTGGGCATCGACGCCAAAGGCGTAGTCGCGGGAGAAGTCGCCCATCTCGACGTTGTGCACATGCACGTGCTTCCCGGCCTCAATGGGCTGTGACGCGAAGCCGATGATCTGACCGTAACGCCGCAGCGGCTGACCCTGCTCTACCCGCACCGCGGCGACCTTGTGCCCGGAAGGAATGGGCTGAGACACCGTGATGTTTTCTTCGTCCAGGTACGTGCCTTCGCTCAGCGCCTGGCGAGCGATAAGCACGTTATCAAGGGGGTTCAGTCGGATGAACAGCGCACTGCTGTCGAACGCGGGGGTTTTTGCGATGAGTTCCATGCGGCCTCTCAAGACGGTTGCGGCCTGGTTCAGCGGTGCGGGACGACGGCTTCCATCAAGGAGCGGCACCGTGGCTGGCCGGTTATTGTTATTCACGACGCATCAAACAGCCGCCCCATCAGCGCGGCGTAGTGGGCCGATTTTCAGCCACTCTATGAAGCCAGTTGATAATTTCCCAATGAAAGGTTTCGATTGAGCGATAACTCAGGGTTATCGACTCACGGTGCCGCCTGAAACGTTGGAAAGGCGCCTGCACACGCAAACCCCGCACACACACACTCAGAAACGGGCGCTTAGATTGGCAAGCAGCGCTTTCACCGCCGCTGACATCGGCCTGGCCTTCGACGTCATCAGCCCGAGATTGGCCATGCTCAACGGCAACTCGACGGGCAGAATGGCGATCATGCCGTAACGCGCGTAGTGCTGGGCGACGTCATTGGGCACCACGGCAATCATGTCCGAGGATTCGAGCATCGAGGTGGTCGCCAGAATCGAACGGGTTTCGATGATGTCCAGCGGCTCAATCAATTGCGCCGCCTGCAATGCGTTCTCGACCTGGCGCCGCATGGGGCTGCCGATGGGGTGGAGGATCCAGGTCAGCGGCGCCAGCTCCTTCAGGGTCAGGCCCGTCTGGGTGGGTCCAGCGCGATCCACCAGCGGGTGCTGCGGCCGGGCGATGATGCGCATACTTTCGCCCTGCTCGAACAGCTGAATGTCGAGGCTCTGGCCGTCGAGCTGATCGGGCAACCGGCCCAGCACCACATCGAAATCGCCGCGAATCAGCGCCGGCAGCAGCTCATCACTGGTGCCGACTTCCAGCGCGATGCGCACTTTCGGGTGCGCAGCCTTGAACGCCAGCACGCCGCGAGTGAGCAGCGTCGGCACCGGGCCCATGACCGTGCCGATGCGCACCATCCCCGTCGCCCCGCGTGCCAGCTCGGCCAACTGCGCTTCGGCGTATTCGAACTCATGCAGCGCGCCCTGGGCGTAGCGAATCATCACCTCGCCGAACAGCGTCGGCTGCATGCCGCGCGGCAAACGCTCGAACAGTTGCACGCCGAGCCGCGCTTCCAGCTGTTGCAGCAACAGACTGGCGGCGGGCTGGGTGGTGTGAATGGCGGTGGCGGCCTTGCGCAGATTGCCCAGCTCGCCCAACGCGTTGAGCAGCGCAATCTGCCGGCTGGAGATTTTCAGCGACGGGAAGGTGCCAGGCAGGTAAGGATTTTTTGCTGACATATCGAATTGGGTATCGATGATTAGGATTTGTCGATTATGCCTGTATCGCAGTTCGGCCTACAGTCGGGGGTAAGAAGGCATACATCCTGTGGGAGCGCGCTTGCCCGCGAAGGCGTCGGGTCAGCACCCATGTCCTCGCTGACCCGCCCCGTTCATGGTCAAGGTGAAATGCCACTCCGATCGCTCCTGCACCGTTAGCGTCGTCGCCACGCTTTTCCAAGAACAAGAGAGTCCACCATGCAGATCACGTCCATATCCGTTCGCGACATCCGCTTCCCCACCTCCCTGTCCCTCGACGGCTCCGATGCAATGAACAGCGCCCCGGATTATTCCGCTGCCTACGTCGTGCTGCACACCGATTCGCCGGACGGGCTGGAAGGCCACGGGCTGACGTTCACCATCGGCCGCGGCAACGAGATCTGCGCCGCCGCGATTCACTCCCTGGCGCCGAGCGTGGTGGGGCTGAGCCTGGAATCGATCACGGCGGACATGGGCGCCTTCTGGCACACCATCACGGCAGGCGACAGCCAGTTGCGCTGGCTGGGGCCGGAAAAAGGCGTGATCCATCTGGCCACCGCCGCGCTGGTCAATGCCGTCTGGGACCTGTGGGCCAAGGTGGAGGGCAAGCCGGTCTGGAAACTACTGGCCGACATGACTCCTGAGCAGTTGGTGAAGTGCCTGGACTTCAGCTACGTCACCGACGCCATCACGCCCGAAGAAGCCATCGCCTTGCTCCGTCGGCAAGTGCCGGGCAAAGCAACGCGTGAGGCGCAACTGCTGGAGGAGGGCTATCCGGGCTACACCACCGCGCCGGGCTGGCTGGGTTATTCGGAAGAGAAGATGCGTCGACTGGCCCGCGAAGCCGTGGCCGAAGGCTGGACCCACATCAAGCAGAAGATCGGCTCGGACATCGAAGAAGACATGCGCCGTGCCGCGATCCTGCGCGACGAACTGGGCTGGGAACGCACGCTGATGATGGACGCCAATCAGGTCTGGAGCGTCGAGCAATCGATCAGCAACATGCGCCGGCTGGCGGCGTTCGAGCCCTGGTGGATCGAAGAGCCGACCCACCCCGATGACATCCTCGGCCACGCGACGATTCGTCAGCGCATCGCACCGATTGGTTTGGCCACCGGCGAGCATTGCCACAACCGGGTGATGTTCAAACAGATGTTCCAGGCCGGCGCGCTGGATTTCTGCCAGCTCGACGCGGCACGGCTGGGCGGGCTGAACGAGGTGCTGATCGTGCTGCTGATGGCGGCCAAGTTCGACATCCCGGTGTGCCCCCACGGTGGCGGCGTCGGGTTGTGCGAATACGTGCAGAACATCTCGATGTTTGATTACATCGCGGTGTCCGGCTCGCTGGACAAGCGGGTGCTGGAATACGTCGATCACCTGCACGAGCATTTCCTCGATCCGGTGGTCATCCGCCGCGGCCGGTATATGCCTCCACAACGGCCGGGGTACAGCATCGAAATGCACGCCGAGACGCTGGAGCGCTATCAATATCCCAAGGGCTCGGTGTGGGTGGAACTGGCGAACCGATAATCTGACGGTAGGAGCGTGGCTTGTCCCGCGATCGGCGGGGAACCCGTCGTCACCTGGCGAACGCGTTTTTCCAGACACAGCGCGTTGTCAGGGTTTACGGGGACTGCGTCCCCGATCGCGGGACAAGCCACGCTCCTACAGGTTATGCGCGCTGCGCCATCAGACAGTCGCATGTCGCTGTGGACACGCGCCTTTCCCGGGCATGACCGGTATGATCCGTCGCATCTACCCGACCACGGTGCGACATGAATTCCCCCGAGCCCGGCAACGTCATTCCTCCCGGCACCCCTGCCGCCAGCGCCCCCGTCACGCCGCCGGAGCGTGATCGCCTGTCGGCTTCGCTGCTCGGCGGCGGCTGCGAGCCTGACCCGCGCTTCACCTTGGCCAATGAACGCACATTTCTCGCCTGGATCCGCACGGCATTGGCGTTCCTGGCCGGTGGCATCGCGGTCGAAGCCTTCACCAGCGACGTGTTCAGCCCCGGTCTGCGTCGGGCCGTGGCTTTGTCGTTGCTGGTGCTGGCCTTGTTGGTGAGCGCCAGTGCCTGCGTGCGCTGGCTGAAAGTCGAACGGGCGATGCGTCAGCGCAAGCCATTGCCGTTGCCGGTGCTGGTGCCGATTCTGTCGTTGGGCGGCGCGTTGGTGGCGGCGGGGCTGATCGTCTTTCTGATTTACGGCGCGTCGTGAACCGGCGCGGTCATGCCGTGCCGTCGACGCCATTGCGCCACGACGATCCCGGTCTGCAACCCGAACGCACCCTGCTGGCCTGGCGCCGGACGCTGCTGACGTTGATCGGCGTGTGCACTCTGTTTTTACGCTGGATTCCGCCGTTTGGGTGGGTGGCGCTGTTGCCGGTCATTTTCTCGTTGATGGCTGGCCTCCTGATCCAGATCGGCCTCAACGCCCGCTACCGCAAAAGCGCCCGTGGCATCACCCACGAGCGGATTCCGCCGCCTTTGCGCGAAGTGGCGGTGCTGGGTTGCACGGTGATGGTGTTGAGTCTGGTGGGGATTGTTGCGGTGGTGTCTGGCTAACCTGGCAGGCAAGGCTCACACCGATTCCGAGCCGGCTTGCTGGCGAACAGATTGTGTCAGCCGACATCTGCAGTGGCTGGCCTACCGCGTTCGCCAGCAAGCCGGCTCCGGATTTGCGTGGGTTGATCAATAGGCGTCGTGTCAGGCGTGGAGGCCGGCGCGCCGGAAAACGCCTTCGCGGGCAAGCGCGCTCCTACGCCCTGCGGGCAGAGGCAGACCGTGATCCTGCCATTTCATCTCGGGACTTTAGACCTGTGGGATGGTCATCAAACGCGGATTACCTGAGGGAACGCAGATTGGTGGACAGCGCAAATCAACTGTAGGAGCGCGCTTGCCCGCGAAGGCGGTGTGTCAGTCGACAGTGATGTCACAGACCGCCGCTTTCGCGACCGTCGTAACCTCCGATTGCTCCTACAGGGGATTTGCGTTGGACCAGGATTTGGAGGCGGGTACATAAAACCGTTCGCCGCGGATTTGGATGCGGGTATTTAAAATCGTTCAACGCGGATCTGGAGGCGGGTACAAAACTTGTAGGAGTGAGCTTGCTCGCGATTTCGGTGTTTCAGTCACTTTTCTGTCAACTGACAGGGCGCATTCGCCAGCAAGCCGGCTCCTACCGATTTGCGTGGTTGATCAATAGGCGTCGTGTCAGGCGTGGAGGCCGGCGCGCCGGACAACGCCTTCGCGGGCAAGCGCGCTCCTACGCCCTGCGGGCAGAAGCAGACCGTGGTCCCTGCCATTTCATCTCGGGACTTTAGACCTGTGGGACGGTCATCAAACGCGGATTACCTGCGGGAACGCAGATTGGTGGACAGCGCAAATCCTCTGTAGGAGCGCGCTTGCCCGCGAAGGCGGTGTGTCAGGCGACAGTCATGTTACAGACCCGCCGCTTTCGCGACCGTCGTAACCTCCGATTGCTCCTACAGGGGATTTGCGTTCGACGCGGATTTGGAGGCGAGTACGTAAAACCGTTTGCCGCGGATTTGGAGGCGGGTACATAAAACCGTTTGCCGCGGATTTGGAGGCGGGTACTTAAAACCGTTCAACGCGGATCTGGAGGCGGGTACAAAAACTGTAGGAGTGAGCTTGCTCGCGATTTCGGTGTTTCAGGCACTTTTCTGTCAACCGACAGGGCGCGTTCGCCAGCAAGCCGGCTCAAATGTAAGCGCCAGCACCGTAAGGTCTCGGCAGGACCTGCCTCTGACCTGGCAGGCAAGGCGCACACCGGCTCCGTAGGAGCCGGCTTGCTGGCGAACCGGATGTGTCAGCCGACCTATGCGTGGCTGACACACCGCGATCGCGGGCAAGGTGGGGCGCCACCTCGATCTCTCCTACCCTTTCAAGTGTCGGCTCACTCAATACGCTGCAACTAAACCGTCTTTCCTCGGATCGGTCCCGCCTACATACCCATGGGCCGTGCGTTGAATGATCTGCGCGCCGCCAAAGGCAAACACGCCGCTGGGGTCTTCAACTTCCACGTCGTGGCCTTTGGCGCGCAGCGCTTCGATCACCTGCGGATCAAACGAGCGCTCCACCGCGACCTTCAGGCCGGATTCGATGCGCCAGCGCGGCGCGTCGGCGGCGGCCTGGGGGTTCTGTTTGTAGCGCAGGATGCGCAGCATCATTTGCAAATGGCCCTGCGCCTGCATCGGCCCGCCCATCAGGCCGAAGGACATCAACGGCGTGCCGTCGGCGTTCATCACGAAGCCCGGAATGATGGTGTGAAACGGCCGTTTGCCCGGCGCAACGGTGTTGACGTGATCAGGGTCCAGGGTGAAGCCCGCGCCACGATTCTGCAGGCTGATCCCCGTGCACGGCACCACCACACCGGAACCAAACCCCATGTAGTTCGACTGGATGAACGAGACCATCATGCCGCTCTCGTCCGCCGCCGACAGGTACACCGTGCCGCCGGCCTTGGGCGCGCCATGCAGCGGGTCTTCTGCCTGTTCGCCCACCAGCGCCGCGCGGTCACGCAGGTAGGCCGGGTCGAGCATGTGTTCAGCGGCGACGCGCATGTGGTCGTTGTCGGTGACGTGCTGGTTGAGGTCGGCCAGCGCCAGCTTCATGGCTTCCAGCACTGGGTGAACGGTCCCGACGCTGTCTACCGGCTGCTCGCCCACGCCCAGCGCTTCGAGGATGCCCAAGCCCGCCAGCGTGGCGATGCCCTGACCATTCGGCGGCAGCTCGTGGACCACGGCGCCGGCGTACGGCACCGACAAAGTATCGATCCAGTCCACCCGGTGGTTTGCCAGATCCTCAAGGCTCATGACGCTGCCATTGGCGTTGGCGTGCGTGATCATCGCCTGAGCCAGTTCCCCGCGATAAAACGCCTCGCCCTTGCTTTCAGCAATCAGCTCCAGGGTTTTCGCGTGATCCTTCAGCGTGACTTTCTCCCCGGCTTTCGGCGCTTTGCCGCCTTGCAGGAAGCACTCGGCAAACCCCGGCTGATCCTTCAACAGCCCGGCACCGCGCCGCCACAGTTCGGCAATGATCGGCGTCACCTGATAACCGTCCCGCGCGTAGCCAATAGCGGGCGCGGCGAGGGTGGCGAAGGGCAGCTTGCCGTAGCGCTCGGACAACGCGACCCAGGCCGATACCGCGCCCGGCACCGTCACCGAGGCCCAGCCGCGCTGGGGCATTTCCTGCTGGCCGGCAAAGTGCTCCGGCGTCCAGGCTTTCGGCGAGCGGCCCGAGGCATTCAGGCCTTGCAGCGTCTTGCCGTCCCAGACGATGGCAAAGGCGTCGCTGCCAATGCCGCAGCCGGTGGGTTCGACCACGGTCAGCACCATGGCGGCGGCGATCGCGGCGTCAACGGCGTTGCCGCCTTCACGCAGCATGTCCAGCCCGGCCTGTGCGGCCAGCGGTTGCGAGCAGGCGACCATGTTGTTGCCCATCACCGGCGAGCGGGCGGACGCGTAAGGTTGGCTGTAATCCAGATCATCGAACATGCAGTCGTTCTCTTCTTGGCAGTTGATCGGTTGTAGACGCGGGGACTCGGCGTGTAAGCGCGAGCGCCGTCAGCTTTTCGGATCGAGGGCATCACGCAGCCCGTCGCCCAGCAGGTTGAAACACAACACGGTGATGTAGATCGCCACGCCTGGGGCAATGGACATCCACGGTGCCTGCTCCATGAAGTTCTTCGCGGTGTTGAGCATCGAGCCCCAGGACGGCGAGGGCGGTTGCTGGCCCAGGCCGAGGAACGACAGGCTCGCTTCCGCCAGAATCGCCGAAGCGATGGTCAGCGTCGCTTGCACCACCAGCGGCGAGAGCACGTTCGGCAGCACGTAGCGCAGGATGATCCAGCGGTCCGGCAGGCCAATGGCGCGGGCACCTTCCAGATAATCTTCGTGACGGATTGCCAGTACCTGACCGCGGGTCAGGCGCGAGAAAATCGGCATCGCCGACAGCCCGATGGCAATCATCGCGTTGCTCAGGCTCGGGCCGAGGAACGCGCCCAGGGCAATCGCCAGCACCAGAAACGGACACGACAGCAGCGCTTCCATGATGCGTGAAATCACTGCGTCGAGCTTGCCGCCGAAGTAACCGGCCAACAGGCCCAGCGGCACGCCGATGACCATGGCAATCGCCACCGAAACGCCGCCCGCCAGCAACGAGCTGCGCGCGCCCCAGAGCAGGCGGGAAAACAGGTCACGACCGAGTTCGTCGGTGCCCAGCCAGTAGATCAGCGACGGCGCCTTGCGCACGGCGAGGAAGTTGGCTTTCAGCGGATCATGGGGCGCGATCCACGGGGCCAGCAGCGCCGCAAGAATGAAGATGATCAACACCACCGCGCCGACCACCGCGCCCTTGTTGGCGAGGAATTTCTTCACGAACGGCGAGCGGGTGCGCGGCCGAAGGGGTTCTCTCAACGGCGCTTGGGACGGCGCGTTCAGCGGCGCTGAAGGATGGGTCGCAATCGAAGTCATCAGGCAGTCCTCAGACGCGGATTGATCAGGCGGTAGAGCACGTCGGCCAGCAGATTCAGCAGCAGGAAGCCGATCGCGACGCACAGCACCACGCCTTGAACCACGGCGTAATCGCGGTTGAACACGGCATCGACAATCATCTTGCCGAAGCCGGGAATGCTAAACACCTGCTCGGTCAACACCGCGCCGCCGAGCAATTCGCCGAACAGTAGCGTGGTCAGCGTGACGATGGGCATCAGCGCGTTGCGCAGGGCGTGCTTCAGAATCACCGTGCGCGGGAACAGCCCCTTGGCCCGTGCCGTGCGCACGTAATCGGCGCGCAGCACTTCGAGCATCGCGCTGCGGGTGTGGCGCATCAGCACCCCCGACAGCCCGGCGCCCAGCACGAAGGCCGGCAGGATCAGGGTTTTCATGTTCTGCCCGACGTCTTCACCCAGCGGCACGAAGCCCGAAGCCGGGAGCCACTGCAGCTTCACGGCGAAGATCATGATCAACAGAATCCCCAGCCAGAAGTGCGGAATCGAGATCCCCGACAGGGCGAACACGTTGGCTGCGTAATCCACCGACGTGCCCTTGCGCACCGCCGAAATCACCCCGGTGGGAATGCCGATCACCAGCGCGATGATCAGCGCCAGCACCGCCAGTTCGATGGTCACCGGCAGCTTCGACGCCAGCAGCACGGTCACCGGTTGCTCGGTGCGCAGCGAGGTGCCGAAGTCACCCTGCAGGACATTGCCGACCCAGTGCACGTATTGCAGCGGCAGCGGGTCGTTGAGCCGGTATTTCTCCCGCAGGTATTCCATTACCGCCGGGTCGCGCTCTTCACCCGCCATGGCCTGGACCGGATCACCGGGCAGCAGCTTTTGCAGGGTGAAGACGAACAGCGAAACCAGGATCAGCGTCGGAATGGCACTGAGCAGGCGTCGCAGGATGAAAGTCAGCATGACGAATCCTCGCGGCCGAAGCGGTTGTCCACGGGCGCCGCTGTCATTTGAACGCGACGTTGTTCAGGCGAATCAAACCATCGGGATTGGGCACGAAACCGGTGAGGTTGCTGCGCATGGCGATGATTCGCGGATCGAAATACAGGTAGCTGGTCGGCACGTCTTCGGCGAGCAGGCGCAGGGCCTCGAAGTAGAGGGCCTGACGCTGGGCCTGATCGTTCACGGTGCGTGCCTTGTTCAGCAGCTCGTCGAGTTTCGGGTCACAGAAATGCCCGTCGTTCTGGCCACCCTTGCAGGTCACGAACTGGTGGATGTCGCCATCCGGATCAGGGCGGCCCGACCAAGCGCTCATGCCGATCTGGAAGTTGCCGGTCTGTTGCTCGCTGAGCAGCGTGGCGTATTCGGTGGCAATCAGATTGACCTTGAAGCCGGCTTCTTCCGCCATGGCCTGAATGATCTGACCGACCTGCTGGGCGATGGGGTTGTTGGCGACTTTCAGCTCGACGCTGAGGGGCGTCTTCACCCCGGCTTCCGCGAGCAGTTTTTTGCTGGCTTCGACGTCTCGGGTTGGCACCGGCAGGTCCTTGTCGTAATACGGACTGTTTTTCGGGAACGGCTGGGCGCTCGGTGCGTACAGGCCTTCGAATACCACCTGATTGATCGCGTCACGGTCGATGGCCAGCTCGAAGGCCTTGCGCACGCGCTTGTCCTTGCCCATCGGGTTGTTGGCCTTGTCGCCATTGTTGGTGTTGTACATCAGCTGCATGTAGCCCAGGCCCGGCGTGCTGAACACTTGGATGTGGCTGTCGGCCTTGGCGGTCTTCACGTCCGTCGGCGCAACGCGTTCGATGATGTCCAGGTCGCCGGAGCGCAGGTTGGCCAGGCGCACCGAGGTGTCCGGAATCGGCAGGAAAATCACCTTGTCGAAGTGGTACGCCTGCTTGTTCCAGTAGTTGTCGAAACGCTCCAGCACGATGCGGTCCTGCTGCACCCGCTGAACGAATTTGTACGGCCCGGAACAGACCGGCTTGGAGGCCACGTCGGTGGCCGAAGCCTTGGGTGCGAGCATCATTCCGGCGCGGTCTGACAGTTGCGAGATCAGCGTCGCGTCGGGCTGCTTGACCTTGATCGCCACGGTCTTCGCGTCGATTACCTCAACGCTTTCCACCGACGCCAGTTCGCTCTTGCGCAGGGAGTCGGGCAGGGTGCGGGCGCGGTCGAGGTTGAACTTCACGGCGGCGGCGTCGAACACCTCGCCGTCGTGGAAGGTCACGCCGTCGCGCAGGGTCATGGTCAGCGTCTTGCCGTCCTCGCTCCAGTTCCAGGCGGTGGCCAGTTGCGGCGCGTAGGTCAGGTCCGGGTTGACGTCCACCAGTTTGTCGCACAGTGCGGTGTAGACCAGGCGCCCCGAATAGGTACGCGAGCGATGCGGGTCGAGCATGTCGGGGTCATCCTGGATGCCGATGCGCAGGGTGGTTTCGGCGACAGCCGCATTCGCAGCGAGCAGCAACAACGTGGTTGTCATCAGGTGGGCGAACTTCATGGCTGACTCTCCAGAGAAAGGGCTTGATGGCTTTTGAACAGGTTCAGGCGTTGGCTGTAGGCGGCGCTGGGTGTGGGCACGATCAGCGAACCGGCGCCGGCGTTGGCGATTTCGCGCCAGTAATGGCAGGCCACCTGACGCCCCGGCTCGACGGTGTCGAAGAGCGGCTTCACTTCGCGGCACAGCGGCTTGGCGTGGGGGCAACGGGTGTGAAAACGGCAACCCGACGGCGGCTTGCTCGGGCTCGGCATGTCACCTCCGAGCAGCGGGCGCGGGCGGCGCAGGTCCGGGTGGCTGACCGGCACGGCGGCCATCAGCGCTTGGGTATAAGGATGAAAGGGCGTTTCGAACAGCGCGTTGACCGGGGCCAGTTCGACGATCTCGCCGAGGTACATCACCGCCACGCGGTCGCTCATGTGGCGGATCACCGCGAGGCCGTGGGCAACGATCAGCAGGGTCAGGCCGAACTGGTGCTTGAGGTCTTCCAGCAGATTGACCACTTGGGCCTGCACTGAAACATCCAGCGCCGACACCGGCTCGTCGCCGAGGATCAGCCGTGGTTCCGAGGCCAGCGCCCGGGCGATACCGATGCGCTGACGCTGGCCGCCGGAAAATTCGTGGGGAAAGCGGCTGCCGTGCTCCGGCGCCAGACCCACCGTGCGCAGAAGCTCGGCGACCTTGTCCTGGCGCGCGCTGCGGCTGTCGTCGCGATGCAGCCAGATCGGCTCGCCGATGATCGATTCGACACTCATGCGCGGGTTCAGCGAGGCGAACGGGTCCTGGAAAATGATCTGCAGATCGCGACGCACCTGTCGCAGCTTGTCGGCGGGCAGATTGCCCAGGTTGCGGCCTTCATAAATAACGTCGCCAGCGGTCGGCTTGAGCAGGTTCAGCAGCACCCGGCCCAGGGTCGATTTGCCCGAGCCCGACTCACCCACCAGCGCCAGGGTTTCGCCCCGGCGCACGGCCAGGGACACCTCATTGACCGCCTGCACGGGCGGCTTTTTGCGCTGGAACAATCCGGCTTCGCTGTGGAAGTGTTTGCTTACCGCAATGCTTTCCAGAATCGGCTTTTCCAGCGCCGATTCAGCCGCCCCGGCATTCACGATGTGTTGGCCTGACAGGCTCATGCGCTGACTCCCAGATGCTGTTCAAGTGGCACGCGAATGCAGGCGGCGAAATGCCCGGCGGAGACTTCCAGCAACGGCGGACGGGCTTCCCGGCACGCGGCGATGACGAACGGGCAGCGGCTGGCAAAGCGGCAGCCACCGGGCATTTCAGCCGGGGTCGGCACGCGTCCGTTAATCGTCGCCAACCGCCCTTCGCGGGGGCCGACCGAGGGCATCGAACCCATCAGGCCGATGGTGTAAGGGTGCTGCGGATCATCGAACAGGGTCTTCACCGAGCCGCTTTCGACGACGCGGCCGGCGTACATCACGATGACCTCGTCGGCCACTTCGGCGACCACGCCGAGGTCGTGGGTGATGAGCATCATCGACGTGCCGGTTTCGGCCTGGAGGCTGGCAACCAGCGAAAGAATCTGCGCCTGAATGGTCACGTCGAGGGCGGTGGTGGGTTCGTCGGCGATGATCAGCGCAGGGTCGTTGGCCAGCGCCATGGCGATCATCGCGCGCTGACGCATGCCGCCAGACAACTCGTGGGGGTAAGCGTCGAGGCGCTGAAGGGCATCGGGCACGCGGACCTTTTCCAGCATCTCCAGCGCACGCTGGCGGGCGGCGCTGGCCGACAGACCCTGATGGCGAATCACGCTTTCGGCGATCTGGTCACCAATGGTGAACACCGGGTTCAGCGAGGTCATCGGCTCCTGAAAGATCATCGCCATGCGGTTGCCGCGTACGTCCAGCAGTCGCTCGTCGGACATGCCCAGCAACGGCTCGCCCAGCAGATTCGAGGCGCTGGCCTGGACGGTGGCGGTGTCGGGCAGCAGGCCCATCAAGGCCATGGACGTCACGCTTTTGCCGCAGCCGGACTCGCCGACGATGGCCAGGGTCTTGCCCGGCTGAATGGCGAACGACACACCGTCGACGACATTGGCCGGGGCATCCTTGAAGCGCACGGTGAGGTCGCTGACGCTCAATACCGATGGGGTGTTCGCGGGTGAAGCACTCATACGCTGGCCTCGAGGTCTTGCTGGATGACGTGATCGAGCGCCTGTTGCAGCGCACGCAGGTGACCGCGCATGGCGGTGGCGGCCTTGGCCGGATCGCGGCTTTCGATGGCGCCGATGATGTCGTGGTGATCGTGGCTGTAAGTGCTCAGGCGGTCGGTGTTGCGGGCGCGTTGACGCAGGTCGCGCCACGCCGGATCAAGACGGATGGCGTCGAGCATTTCGAAGATGTCCAGCATCAGTCGGTTGCCGGCGGCTTCGGCGATGCCGCGGTGCAGCGCGCTGTCCCACAGCTCGATGCCTTCGGCGTCGGGTTCGCTGGCGTGTTGCTGATGGGTGGTGCGTTCAGCGAGCCGGCGCAGGATCGCCATTTGTTCACCGCTGGCGCGCAGGGCGGCCAGTGACGCGAGTGCCGGTTCCAGATAGATGCGCGCTTCCATGACCTCGCTGAAATTGGTCCGGCTCGACAGCTTGGCAAAGCTCATGGCCGCGCTCGGCGGGGTAGGGCCGACGAAAGTGCCTTTGCCCTGCCGCCGCCAGATGTGCCCCTCGGCTTCGAGCACTGCCAGCGCGCGGCGAATGGCCCGGCGACTGACGCCGAAATCCACCGCCAGGTCGCGCTCGGTCGGCAACGGCCGCTGCGGGAAGGCCGCCTGCTGCGCGACCATCTGGCGCAGCGCATCGAGGGCCATCTTCGACGAAGTGTCGTGGTTTGCGTCGGTGTCGATGCTGTCCATCTGCGTCTCTCGTCACGGGGGTGAACCGGAGGCCAGGGGCTGCATGAAGCAGGGCCTGGCTGCAGAGGAGGAGTGCAATAGCGATGCCAATGAAAATTGGTCCGCCAGAGTGAGGCGATGACCGGGCAGGCGTGCAGGCGTGATCCCGCGCCTTCGGGCCAATCGGCAAAGGTTCGGAAGTCTGGTTCGCGAGGCGAGGCGGAATTGGTTCAGGCGCGAAGCGAACCAATTTCAGGAATGGGTCAGGCAGGGCGCCTGTTTATGGTTCGGGTGCGTTATTAGAGGGCGCTGTTTGGGGTGATTCTGGCCGAAGCCAGAATCAGGGCTGCATCAATCCCACTGAGGCGCAAGGCTGGCCGGGCTGGTCAGGCGATGACCGCGGTCCAGTTGGGCAATCTGCGCCATGTCGTCCTCAGTCAGGTTGAGGTCGACGGCTTTCAGGTTGCTTTCCAGGTTCGCGCGCTTGGTCGACGACGGAATCACCGCGTAGCCCAACTGCATGGCCCAGGCCAGCGTCACTTGGGCAGGCGTTGCATTGTGGCGCTGAGCGATCTGCTCGATCACCGGGTCCTTCAGCACTTCGCCGTAGGCCAGGGTCATGTAGGACGTGATCTTTATCCCGTGCTGTTGAGCGAAAGCGGCCACGGTACGGTTTTGCAGGTAGGGATGCAGTTCGATCTGGTTGGTGGCGATGTTCTCGGCACCGACCGCAGCGATGGCTTCACCCATCAGCGCCACGGTGAAGTTGGAAATGCCGATCTCGCGGGTCAGGCCTTGCTGCTTGGCTTCCAGCAACGCGCCCATGAACTCGGCGACAGGCACCTGGCCTTTAGGCGATGGCCAGTGGATCAGCGTCAGGTCGACGTGATCGGTTTTCAGCTTGGCCAGGCTTTCCTTCAGGCTCGGGATCAGCTTGTCGGCGGCGAAGTTGTCGGTCCAGATCTTGGTGGTGATGTACAGCTCGTCACGGGGCACGCCGCTCTGTTCGATGGCCTGACCGACCTCGGCTTCGTTGCCGTAGATCTGCGCGGTGTCGATCACGCGATAGCCCAGCTCCAGGCCATTGCTGACCGAATCGATAACGACCTGATCTTTCAGGCGGAAGGTGCCGAGGCCAAATGCGGGAACAGTCATGGGAAAACTCCAGAGTTCAAGGGGGAACAAGATGGACGAAACAGATGCCCAGTATCACGCGCCGGCGGGCAGGGAAAAACCACAGCGCGGGCACGGGACTTTTGACGGGGGATCATGAATGCCATGGAGTTTGGGGCAGCGTGTGAGTGTGATCGTTCAGTGGAATGTCTCTATTGCAGCGCCTGAACCACCGCATTCGCCAGCAAGCCGGCTCCTACCGGGTACTGCGCATGACGCATATCCCGCGCTGAACACAAATCACTGTAGGAGCGCGCTTGCCCGCGAAAGACCTTGCGGCCAACGAATGAGCAACTGACACCCCTGATTCCGAGCCGGCTTGCTGGCGGATGTGGTGGATCAGGCGGAATGGATGCCACAGGCAGATCGCATTCGCGGGCCGGCTCCTACCGGATATTGCGCATGGCGCACACCCCGCGCTGAACGCAAATCACTGTAGGAGCGCGCTTGCCCGCGAAAGACCTTGCGGCCAACGAATGAGCAACTGACACCCCCGATTCCGAGCCGGCTTGCTGGCGAATGCGGTGGGTCAGGCGGAATGGATGACACAAGCAGATCGCATTCGCGGGAAAGCGCGCTCCTACAGTGGATCGGCGTTGGCCGGGATTTCAGCGTCGTGCACAGGATCTGTGGGAGCCGGCTTGCTGGCGAATGCGGTGGGTCAGGCGGAATGGATGACACAGGCAGATCGCATTCGCGGGCAAGCGCGCTCCTACAGTGGATCGGCGTGGGCCGGGATTCGGCGTCAGGCACAGGATCTGTGGGAGCCGGCTTGCTGGCGAATGCGGTGTGTCAGGCGGAGTTGATGGCACAGGCAGATCGCATTCGCGGGCAAGCGCGCTCCTAAAGGGGGCCTGCGCCGAATTAAAAAACGCGGTCGTGCGCAAAATTGGTTTTCGGCGAGCGCAACAGGGTCGGCGCGCGCGGGAAACCTTCAAACATGCCCATCGCGCTTGACGAAATGCTTGTGCATGTCCGCCGTCAGCCCTTCGACGCGTTCGGTCAGCACTTTGGTCATTTCGGTGAGCCGGGTATTTTGCTCCAGCAGTTCCAGCATCTGCGCCGTGTACCGCGCTGCTATGGCCATGCGCTCTTCGTTGGCGGCCGCTAGTGCCTCTCTGTGTTCTGCGTCGGCATCGGCGCTGGCTTTGTCGCGGGCAGCCTGTCGCGTCTGGGCAAGGAGAATCAGCGGCGCGGCATACGCCGATTGCAGGCTGAACGCCAGATTGAGCAGGATGAACGGGTACAGATCGAATGACACCAACCCGCTCACGTTGGCGCTCACCCACAGTACGACCAGCAACGTCTGTGCGCCGAGAAACGTGGGCGTGCCGAAGAATCGCGCAAACGCCTCGGCCTTGAGGGCGAAAGCGTCGTTGCCAAAGGTCGGCGCCAGGTGCGCGTGGCGTTTGTGGAAGCGCAGATGATCCGCCGGCGCAGCGGCAGAGGAGGTGCCCGGTTCGGCGGGCGACGGGACAGGCGTGGCAGTCGGCATGAGGCTTTCCTGAAGACAGAAATACCTGCCCACTATAGGCCCACGCCCCTTGGCGTTGTACTGAACCTCTGCTGAACCGCCACGTGTCCCGGACGAGCTGCGTCAGTCCACCGGTTCGGGGTACAGCGGCTTGGAACGCTGCATGATGCTGGCGTAGTCGTAAACGTATTGGCGGCCGGCGTGACTGGTCATGCGCAGGCGGTCGATCAGTTGTCGCTCTTTCTTGTTCAGGTATCTCAACCCGTGGTGGTCACTGGACTTGAGGCGATCACGTTCATGGGCGTCAGGGAAAGTGATGACGTTCGTCATGAAATATCTCCTTGGTTAAATCCGTGTCCCCGGCTCCATGTTCCGGGGTTCACCCTTTGTGGTGCGACTGTGCACCTTACCCACAAAAAGTCGGACGCTACAACCCTGCAAATGATCAGTGGATCACAGGATTTGCGTGATCTCGAACGATTGACGGCTGCCGTTCACCACCACCTCGACCTCATCGCCATCGAGCTTGCCAACCAGGCTCTGACCCAGTGGCGAGCGTGCGGTGATCACCGTAATCACCTGCTCGTCGACCGTGATTTTCAGCCCCGCCGCGTCAGGCCCGAGAAACAACCGCTGTTGCGCACCGTTATCCGCCTGGAGGGCGATGAGATCGCCGGTCTGAATGCCGCGCTGCTCATCGAAAGGCTTGAGCACGAGGTGGCGGCAGAGGTTCAGCGACTGGCGGATTTCTTCCACGCGCCGCGCCTGACCCGCCGCCAGATAGGACGCCTCCAACCCGAGCGTGTCGTACTTGTTCTCGGCGATGTTCTCTTCGTGGGTCGCGGTTTCGTACGCCGTTTGCGCGGCTCGCACGGCCACATCGAGATCGACCTGCAGCTTCTCGACGATGCACTGCAGGACGGTTTGCTTGTTCACGGACATGGAGTGGCTCGACAAAGGGGATTCAACCGCAGAACTGATACACGCTCGCACGGCTTTTCTCGCTGGGGGCGGTCTGGTTCTGCTGCATCCAGAACTGGCATTTCGGCCCGTTGAAGCTGCGTTGCCGCTCCGCCTGTTCGGCCTCCTGACTCTGCCGCGCTTCGCTGTCGCGCAGGATCTGCCGGTATTGATCGAACATCGGGTTATTACTGTCCGGCTTTGGTTTAACCGCAGGCGGGGTGGTCATCTGCGCGGCCGCATTGTTCAGTGCCTGGGTCTGCTCGGCGGGGAGCAGTTTATAGATCAGCCACAGGCTCAGCAGGACAGCGAGAAACCCCAGCCAGATGCCGACGGCAATCGACAGGATGAGCTTGAGCGGGCGCAGCGTGACGGACAGTTCGCGGTGGTTGACGTACATGACAGACTCCAGACTTGTATGCATGTGGCCAGCGGTGGCGGCGATTGTCGCACGACCGGGGCTGGTGATTCTGCGCCGCAATGAAGGACAATCGGTTTTTTTGAACATCCTCAGGGAGCCCGGATGAAAGCCTCTTGGGATATTTTCTGCAGCGTTGTCGATAATTTCGGCGACGTCGGCGTGACCTTTCGCCTGGCCCGACAACTGGTCGCGGAACACGATCTACAGGTTCGCCTCTGGATCGATGACCTGAACGCCTTCGCCCGACTGTGCCCGGGGGCCGATTCGCTGGCCTATCAACAAGTCCAGGACGGTGTCACCGTCTGTCGCTGGCCAGAGACATGGCCCAAGACGTGGCAGCCGGCCGAGCTGCCGGACGTCGTGGTGGAAGCCTTCGCCTGTCGCCTGCCGCCGGACTACATCCAGGCCATGCTCGGGCGGGAGAAGCGGCCGCTGTGGTTCAACCTCGAATACCTCAGCGCCGAGGACTGGGTGTCGGGTTGCCATGGCCTGCCGTCGATCCAGTCTACGGGGCTGCGCAAGTATTTCTTCTTCCCCGGATTCACCGCAAAGACCGGCGGGTTGTTGCGTGAAGCGGGCTTGATCGAAAAGCGTCAGGCCTTTCAGGCGAATCCTGCCGCACGCCAATCCGTCCTCCAGCGCCTGAACATCGTGCCCCACGCCGACGCGCGGCTGATGTCGCTGTTCGCCTACGAACACGCCGGGCTCGGCAGCTGGCTGGACTGCCTGGCCCAGGCTGATCGCCGGACCCATTTGCTGGTGCCGGAAGGCCGCATTCTCGGCGACGTTCAGCGTTGGTTGAGCGCGGATGAATTGAAAGCGGGCGCTGTGTGTGCCCGAGATGCGCTGACGATTCAGGTGCTCCCGTTCGTGCGTCAGGAAGACTACGACCAGCTGTTGTGGTGCTGTGATTTCAACGTGGTGCGCGGCGAAGATTCATTTGTCCGTGCGCAATGGGCGGGGCGGCCGCTGATCTGGCACATCTATGAACAGGACGACGACGCTCACTGGGCCAAGCTTGATGCGTTTCTGGAGTTGTATCTGGCGGGGCTTTCAGACGAGGCGCGGCAGGCGTTGACCGAAGTTTGGCGCAACTGGAACGGGGGCAAGGACATGACCCAGGGCTGGACTGCGCTGGAGCAGCACACCGATGAACTGGCCGCCCATGCCGAGCGCTGGTGTCTGGAACAGGCCTTGCAGGAGGATCTGACGACTGCGCTGGTAAGCTTTTACCAAAGTTGGATATGATACGCGGCCTTGTATTAAGCCCTGTACGAAAAGTGGCTTTTCGTACAGGGCTTAGAAAGAACTTTCATCCAAATTCGGATACTCGTAATGAAAACTGGTAAAGAGCTTAAACCCGGTACCGTGATCAAGCTGGAAAACGATCCTTGGCTGGTTCAGAAAGCTGAATTCACCAAGTCGGGCCGTAACAGCGCGATCATGAAGACCAAGCTGAAGAACCTGTTGACCGGCTACAAGACTGAAATCGTCTACAGCGCCGACGACAAGCTGGACGACGTGATCCTGGACCGTAAAGAAGCCACGCTGTCTTTCATCAGCGGTGACACTTACACGTTCATGGACACCACTGACTACACCATGTACGAGCTGAACGCTGAAGACATCGAAGCCGTTCTGCCATTCGTTGAAGAAGGCATGACCGACGTCTGCGAAGCGATCTTCTTCGAAGAGCGCCTGGTTTCCGTAGAGCTGCCGACCACCATCGTGCGCACCGTCGACTACACCGAAGGTTCGGCTCGTGGCGACACATCGGGCAAGGTCATGAAGCCGGCCAAACTGGCCAACGGCACCGAGCTGCAGGTTGCTGACTTCATCGAAATCGGTGACAAGATCGAAATCGACACCCGCGAAGGCGGTTCTTACAAAGGCCGTGCCAAATAAGCACTGCTTTTGTAATGCCGGTGATGTGATGCCGGAAACGAAAAAGCCCGACCATTGAGTCGGGCTTTTTTGTGGCTGTCTCGTCAGCGTTACCAAACAGTACTGACGCGACGCGATTCTCTGTTGGAGCGCGCTTGCCCGCGAAGGGGCTCCCGGCCACCGCATGAGAAACTCACAGGCCTGGATTTTGTAGGAGCCGGCTTGCTGGCGAATGCGTCAGATAGGCCAATACAATTGCGACTGACCTACCGCCTTCGCCAGCAAGCAGGCTCCTACGGTTCGTCCCGCCTTATTTCAAATGAACCTTCAGCTCTTGCGAAGCCTGCAGCAGCGCCGAGCGCACTTCCGGTACCTGGCTGACCACGTTCAACAGCCCGTAATCGTGAATCATGCCGTTGTAACGAACCGCCGTGACCGGTACACCGGCCTGGTCCAGCTTGCGGGCGTAGGCTTCACCTTCGTCGCGCAGCACGTCAGCCCCTGCTGTTTGTACCAGGGCAGGCGGCAGACCTTTCAACTGATCGGTCGTGGCCCGCAGCGGTGAGGCATAGATCTCGGCGCGCTGTTTCGGATCGGTGGTGTAGTTGTCCCAGAACCACTTCATCATGTTGCGGGTGAGGAAGTGACCCTCGGCAAACTGATCATAGGAACCTGTATCGAAGTTGGCGTCAGTCACCGGCCACAACAGCACCTGGTAACGGATGGCCGGCGTGCCTTTGTCTTTGGCCATCAGGCTGACGACCGCCGCCATGTTGCCGCCGACGCTGTTGCCCGCCACCGCCAGACGTTTGCCGTCTACGTTGATTTCCTTGCCATGCTCGGCGACCCATTTGGTCGCCGCATAGGCCTGGTTGATCGCCGTCGGGTAGTGCGCTTCAGGTGAAGGCGTGTAGTTGACGAACACCGCCACGGCCCCCGAACCTTCTACCAGATCCCGCACCAGACGTTCGTGGGTCGGGTAATCACCGAGCACCCAGCCGCCGCCGTGGAAGTACATGAACACGGGCAAGGTGCCTTTGACGCCCGCCGGACGAACGATCGTCAGGCTGATGTTCTGGCCGTCCACCGAGATGGTCTTCTGGCTGACATCGGCCTTGGGCAGAGTCAGCTTGACGCCGGCCTGGGCACCGGTCAGGACAGCGCGGGCATCTTTGGGCGAAAGCTGTTCGATCGGCTTGCCGCTTCCCGAATTCAGCGCGTCCAGAAACGCCTGCGTGTTGTGCTCGACGCCCGTGTCGGTCGCCGCGTAAGCGTTGCCGATCGACAGTGCGAGGAGCGAGCCAGCCACAATCTTGCCAAACGTGTTCATGTTCTTCTCCCGTTCAAACGAGGGTTGGGGGCGAGGCCTTGTGACGAGCTTTTATACGGTCACATGCAGACGGACATCGACGTTACCGCGTGTAGCGTTGGAGTAAGGGCAGACCTGGTGGGCTGCATCGACCAGCGCCTGGGCTTCGGCTTGTTCAAGACCCGGCAGGCTGATGTGCAGGTCGATGTCCAGACCGAAACCGCCAGGGATCTGGCCGATGCCGACGTGGGCCGTGATCGACGCATCAGCCGGGATGGTTTTCTTGCTCTGGCCGGCGACGAATTTCAGTGCGCCGATGAAGCAGGCCGAGTAGCCGGCAGCGAACAGTTGCTCAGGGTTAGTGGCGTCGCCGCCAGCGCCGCCCAGTTCTTTCGGGGTGGCCAGTTTTACGTCGAGGATTTTGTTGTCGGAAACAGCGCGGCCATCACGGCCACCGGTTGCGGTTGCGACTGCAGTGTAGAGAGCTTGCATGGTAATTCCTCACGTGCTGATGGGTTGGATAGTGCTGACTGAATCAAGGTCTGCTTGGCGCTAAAATCTTGTGCGCCAAGCAAGTGAGGTGGAATGTACTGCGCTAATGTTTAGCGCGCAAGATAAATTTTCGAGATTTTTTTGGGAGGTCGATCATCGGGGATTGATCAGAGGCTTTCGTGCAGATTTCCGCGCAGGGCAAGCAGGTCTTTCTGCAGGGCCTTGAGCTGCTCGAGATTGATGCCGCTGGCGGCCAGAATGCATTGCGGAACGCTTTGGGCCTTGGTGTGCAGCGCTTTGCCTTGCTCGGTCAGGGTCAGCAGCACGACCCGTTCATCTTCCTTGCTTCGGGTGCGGCGGATCAGGCCTTCGACTTCCAGCCGTTTGAGCAGTGGTGTCAGCGAGCCCGGATCGGTCAGCAGGCGGGTGCTGACTTCCCCGACGGTGAGCCCGTCGCGTTCCCACAGCACCATCATCGCCAAGTATTGCGGGTAGGTCAGATTCAGTTCCTGAAGCAAGGGCTTGTACACCTTGGTCATCATCAGCGACGTCGAATACAGGGCGAAACAGAGCTGGTTATCCAGCAGCAACGCGTCGCAGCTGCCCGCGCCAGCCTTGTGGGTGGGCTCGTTGGCGTTCATGGGTGTCCCTCGCTCAGTCAGTAATGCCCGGTAATTTAGTGCCCTGATGTTTAATGCACCAGATAATTTCGGTAATCGCCGGACATGGGGTTTTCTATCGGCCGCGTCATCAGTGGATCGGTTCAACATCCCGGATGTCGTCAAAGCCGATTTCCTCGACGGCGCTGACTGCGTAGCATGCGCGCTGAAATCGGATCAGAGGATCGCTCGTGATTGTCGATGTACTGATGTACCTGCTGCTGGGCGCCGCCATGGGCACGCTGGGCGGACTGTTCGGCATAGGCGGCGGGTTGGTCGCCATTCCGGCGCTGGGCGTGTTGTTCGGCCTCGATCAGCAACTGGCCCAGGGCACTGCGTTGTTGATGGTGCTGCCCAATGTGCTGCTGGCGCTGTGGCGTTATAACCAGCGCAATCGGGTGTCGGTGCGTCATGCGCTGATGCTCATCGTGCCCAGTTTCACGATGTCCTGGCTAACCTCACTGTGGGCGGTGCGCATCGATCCGCAAATCATGCGCCTGGGCTTTGTCGGGTTTCTCGTCGTGCTGACGCTGTTCAACCTGATCCAGATGGTCTGGCGCAAAGACACTGCAGGCGCCGAGCTGCGCCGCACCCAATGGTTGTGGCTGCTGGGCCTGGGCTCTGGCGTCACCGCCGGGCTCTTCGGCGTCGGCGGCGGGGTGATCGCAACGCCCATTCTGACCGGCCTGTTCGGCGCGACCCAGGTGGCGGCCCAAGGCCTGGCGCTGGCACTGGCGGCACCGAGCACCACGATCACGCTGGCGACTTATGCCCTGCACGGCCACGTCGACTGGCTGATGGGCATTCCCTTGGCGATTGGCGGGCTTGCCAGCATCAGTTGGGGCGTCGCCCTGGCGCACAGTTTGCCGGAGCGCCTGTTGCGCTCCCTGTTCTGCGGCTTTCTGGTGATCTGCGCGATCATGCTGTGCTTCAAGCTGTGATTCAGACGCCGTGACCTGAGGTGCTGGTGCCCCGTTACAGCCTGAACCCTTCGGCAATGTGATCGGCCAGGCACTCGGTGATGGGCGACGGGTTGTTGGGATTGCGCAAAAGCACGATGCTCGCCGACGGCAATTGCGGCAGCCCGTGCTGTTCGCCCAGCACTTCGAGGTCCGAGGTGATCAGGCTTTGCAGCTGCGCGGTCACCGCCAGCCCGGCGCTGACCACCGCCATGATCGCTGACAGGCTCGCACTGGTGTAGGCCACCCGGAACTCACGGCCAGACGCCTGCAGCGCGTTGATCGCCCACTGCCGGCAAAAGCAATCGGTGTTGAACATCGCCAGCGGCATCGGCGTTTGCTCTTGTGGGGAAAAGCCTGCGCCGACGGCCCAGACAAACCGCTCCTGGCGCAGGATCTGGCCGATTTCCTTACCGGGTTCACGGGTGACAATACTCAGATCAAGGTCCTGGCGTTGCAGCAACTGCGACGAAGACTCGCAATGCACTTCCACCTGCACCAGCGGATAGGCCTGGGCAAAGCGCTGCAAAATCCCTGGCAGAAAGCGCATCACGTAATCGTCCGGGGTACCGATCTTCACCGTGCCGACCATGTGCGGCTCGCGCAGGGTGTTGAACACTTCGCTGTGCAGTTTCAGGATCCGTCGGGCGTAGCCCAGCAGCACCTGACCTTCCGCCGTAAAGCGGATGGTGCGACCGTCTTTGAGAAACAACGGGCGCCGCACCACATCCTCCTCCAGCCGTTTCATCTGCATGCTCACGGCCGACTGAGTGCGGTTCACCACCTCGCCCGCCTTGGTGTAACCGCCCTCATCGGCGATCGCCACGAAGGTGCGCAGCAGCTCGCTGTCGATACTCGGGTAGGTGGTCATGCATCAATCTCCCAGATGCAGTGCATAAGAAACATTCGTTGGATTGATCTTAGGCGCGGCGAGAGAATCTGCCCATCCCCACTGGAGGGCAAGACGATGAAAGGTCAAAAAGGTTACGTACTGGTCGCAAAACCTCTGTCGCGGCAATCCGCGCCGGAACGTTGGTGGAAAGGATTTGTGGCGCAGGTCGCTCGGTGGCGCACGCTGCATCAGCAGCGTGTCGAACTGGCCACGATGAGCGAAGACGCGCTGAAGGACATGGGCCTGAGTCGGGCGGATGTCTACGAAGAAGTGGAGCGTCCTTTCTGGGACGACCCGATGAAGCACTGACAGGGCAGCGGGTGATCGGTTAGCGTGGGGCACCGCCATGGAGGTCGCAATGCCCGCCGAACCGCCGATCCACCCGCCACTGTCCCTCAAGCACGCGCGCCGGCTAGCGCTGGCCGCCCAAGGCTTCAACAGCCGCCAGCCGCCTGCGACGATCAAGGCGGCGCACGTCACACAGCTGATCGAGCGGCTCGGCGTGCTGCAGATCGATTCGGTCAACGCGCTGGTGCGGTCCCACTACTTGCCGCTCTTTTCCAGGCTCGGCCCTTACCCGCGCACATTGCTGGAGCAGGCGGCGTGGAGCCAGGGTCGGCAACGCAAGCTGTTCGAGTATTGGGGCCACGAGGCGTCGTTACTGCCGGTTGAGCTGTACCCGTTGATGCGCTGGCGGATGCAGCGCGCATCCCAGGGCGAGGGCATTTATCAGCAACTGGCGAAGTTCGGCCGCGAACAGCAGGCCACCATCGCCCGGGTGTTGCAGACCGTTCGTGAGCAGGGCGCGTTGGGCGCGGGCAGCATCAGCACCCGTCAGGAGCGCGCCGGACCCTGGTGGGACTGGAGCGCCGAAAAGCATGCGCTGGAATGGTTGTTTGCAGCGGGTGAGGTCACGGTCGCCGGCCGTCGCGGTTTCGAGCGGCTGTACGATTTGCCCGAGCGCGTTCTGCCGTCGGCGATCGTCAATCACCCCGTTATCGGCGAAACCGATGCCCAGCGCAGCTTGCTGCTGCACGCCGTAAAGGCGCTGGGTGTCGGTACCGAAAAGGACGTGCGCGATTATTTTCGACAGGACCCGGGACCGGCGAAGCGCGGGTTGGCGGAACTGGTGGAGGAGGGCGCGGTTCAGCTCGTGCAGGTGCAGGGCTGGAAGCAGCCGGCGTACACGCTTCCCGGGCTGACGGTGCCGCGCAAGGTTTCGGCCAGCGCGTTGCTGTCACCCTTCGATTCCCTGATCTGGGAGCGGGCGCGGACGGAGCGGCTGTTCGATTTTCACTACCGGCTGGAGATCTACACCCCGGCGCACAAGCGGGTTTACGGCTATTACGTGCTGCCGTTTCTGCACAACGAACGCATCGCCGCGCGCATCGACCTGCGTGCCGAAAGGGCGGCGGGGCGTCTGGCGGTTTATGCGGTCCATGAAGAGCAGCCCGGACTGGATGACGAAGGCATGCACACCCTCGCGTTGCACCTTCGGCAACTGGCGAACTGGCTGGAACTGCCACACGTGCTGATCAACTGCCAGCGCACCAGTGCGGCACGCTTGCGGGAGGCGTTCGCCGCTAACGGTCTTGACCACCTGTAACGGAACGTAGGACCGGCTTTAGCCGGGAACGGGCGGGGAGCTCATGCGCTGGCGCCGTTTATTGCATCCATTATTCGCGGTTCATTGTAGGAGTGAGCTTGCTCGCGATGCGGTCATTCAGACACTGCAATGTTGCCTGTTAATGCCGCATCGCGAGCAAGCTCACTCCTACAGTCGGTCCCATCACGACCTAACGACGCACCTGCTTCAACGTCTCGGCGATCAAAAACGCCAGCTCCAGCGACTGATCGGCATTCATCCGTGGATCACAGTGGGTGTGGTAACGGTCCGACAAGCCATCTTCGGTAATCGGACGCGCGCCGCCGATGCATTCGGTGACGTTCTGTCCGGTCATCTCGATGTGGATGCCCCCGGCGTAGGTCCCTTCGGCCTGATGCACCTGAAAGAACTGCTTCACTTCCGCCAGGATCTGGGCGAAGTCGCGGGTCTTGTAGCCGCTGCTGGCCTTGATCGTGTTGCCATGCATCGGGTCCGAACTCCACAGCACCTTCTTGCCCTCGCGCTCCACGGCACGGATCAGCCCCGGCAAATGGTCGCCGACCTTGTTGGCGCCCATGCGCGCAATCAGGTTCAGGCGTCCCGGATCGTTTTCCGGGTTGAGGATGTCGATCAGGCGGATCAGGTCGTCGGTGTTCATGCTCGGGCCGACTTTGACGCCGATCGGGTTCTTCACACCGCGCAGGAATTCCACATGAGCGCCGTCCAGCTGCCGCGTGCGGTCGCCGATCCACAGCATGTGCGCCGAGCAATCGTAGAAATCATTGGTCAGGCTGTCGCGGCGAACGAAGGCTTCCTCGAAATTCAGCAGCAACGCTTCGTGGGCGGTGAAGAAACTGGTTTCGCGCAACTGGGGCGAGGTGTCCATGCCGCAAGCGCGCATGAACGCCAGGGTCTCGTCGATGCGATCGGCGAGCTGGCTGTATTTGTCCGACAGCGCCGAGTTGGCGATGAAATCCAGGTTCCACTTATGTACTTGATGCAGGTCGGCGAAACCGCCCTGGGCGAATGCACGCAGCAGATTGAGGGTCGCAGTGGACTGGTGATACGCCTGCAGCAAGCGATCCGGGTCAGGCACGCGGCTTTTCTCGTCGAAGCCGATGCCGTTGACGATGTCGCCGCGATACGCCGGCAGGGTCACGCCGTCTATGGTCTCGTCGTTGGAAGAGCGCGGTTTGGCGAATTGCCCCGCCATGCGCCCCACCTTGACCACCGGGCAGCCGGCGGCAAAGGTCATGACGATTGCCATCTGCAGCAGCACTTTAAAGGTGTCGCGGATTTTCGCCGCCGAGAATTCGAAGAAGCTCTCCGCGCAATCGCCACCCTGCAGCAGGAACGCCCGGCCCTCGGTAACCTCGGCAAACTGTCGGCGCAGTTCGCGTGCTTCCCCGGCAAACACCAGCGGTGGATAGCTGGCGAGGGTCTGCTCGACACGGCGAACGTGGTCAGCGTCGGGGTAGTGAGGTTGCTGCTGGATAGGCAGGTTCCGCCAGCTGTCGGGGCTCCAGGGTTGGCTCATGTTGAACTCGAAGTCAGTGCGATCGGACAGGCATGTTAGCAGCTCGCCCCGAGAATTTGCGTGACCTGCGGGGCACGATTCGCCGACAATCCGCGCCTTTGCGGGCCGTATTCTGCGTCTTTTTGCACACCAGGCCCGGCGCGCGGCTATCCAATCGCTACGTGCGGCAACGCTAATCGCCAGGCGCGACGATGCCAATCCCTGCGGGCGCTACCCCGAATCAATCTGACCATGGGCACGAGAACAGCAATGACCGAGGAACGCGTAGAGCACGTGTTGGCCGAAGTTCACGACGAATTCGGCAAGATCCGCGTACTTGAAGTGGCCGATTACCGCTTCCTGGAGTTCGGTGACGCCATCGAACAGAGTTGCACGTTCACGGCTGATCCGGCCTGGCTCGAATACGACTACACCCGCGCCATGTTTATTGGCGCGCTCTGCCATCCGGCCCCGGAAAGCGCGCTGTTCATGGGCCTGGGTGCGGGCACGCTGACCCAGGCGTGTCTGAAGTTTCTGCCTCTGGACGACGTCGAAGCCATCGAACTGCGCCCCGATGTACCGCGTCTGGCCATGGAATACATGGGCCTGCAGGACGATCCACGGCTGTATGTGCGCATCGGCGATGCCCTCGACTTGCTGCCGACCGCTGAAGACGCCGACCTGATTTTCGTCGATCTCTACACCGACACCGGCCCTGCCGTGGGCCATCTGGCCTGGGGCTTTCTCGAAAAATGCCAACAGCGCCTCAACCCCGGCGGCTGGCTGATCATCAACCAGTGGGCGTCGGACGATGGCAAACCCTTGGGCGCGGCCCTGCTGCGCGGGCTTTATCACCGCCATTACTGGGAACTGCCGGTGAAGGAGGGCAATGTCATCCTCATCGTCCCCGCCGACCTGGATCAGACGCTGGACCTTGACGCTTTGACCCAGCGCGCCGAAAGCCTTGCGCCGCAACTGGGCTATTCGCTATTGCCGCTGATCAAGACGCTGCGGCCTGCGACGTGATCAGCATCCCCTGAACAGCGGCGGGCGTTTTTCCAGCAACGCCTGCAGGCCCTCCTTGGCGTCCTCGCTGTCGAGCACTCGGCGGACCAGCGCCGGCAACGCCTTGGCCGCCACGCTTTCACCCTCAAGCACCGCCTGACGCGCGGATTCAAGGGTGGTGCGAATCCCCAGTGGCGCGCGGTCGGCGATGTGCCGAGCCAGGCGCAGCGCCGAGGGCAGCAGGTCTTCCGGCGCCATCACTTCCTGCACCAGGCCCATGCGGCACGCTTCGTGAGCATCGAATTCATCGCCCGTCAGCAGCCAGCGCATGGCATTGCCCCAGCCCGCGATCTGGTGCAGCCGCAAGGTCGCGCCGCCAAACGCAAAAATGCCGCGCTGCACTTCCAGATGGGCGAAGCGGGCATTACTCGCGCACAAGTTGATGTCAGAGGCGAGCATCAACTCGATGCCCAGCGTCAGGCACCAGCCTTGGGCCGCGACGATCACCGGCTTGCTGACCCTCGGCCCGATCGACAGCCCCCAGGGATCGAAACCGCCGGCTGGCAGGGTCCATCCCTCCCTCAGTGCCGGCCCGGCCTCGGCCAGATCGAGCCCTCCAGTGAAATGGTCGCCGTGGGCAAACACCACCGCGACCCGCGCCTGGTCGTTACGCTCGAACTCCCCGTAGGCCAGGCTCAGCTGGTTGAGCATATTCAAGTCGAAGGCGTTGCGTTTGGCAGCGCGGTCCAGGCCGATGAGCATGATTGCGCCGCGCTGTTCCCGGCTGACGTGGCCTTTGGTCGAAGAGGTCATGTCGCTGTTTCCTGCAGATGAGGAGAAAGGAAGGGTAGGGTGTCGCACTGTATGGGTGAATCGTTTAAGCTCTGCCCGCTACCGATACCGGGCACATGAAAAGTAGACACTGACGCAGCTTTGCGCAAAGCCTGTGACAGTTGGCCGCAAGGGGCTGATTCGCGAAAAAAATCCTCACTTATTTCAGCATTTCCGGTATAGTGCGCGCCGGCCTTTCATAGGGCCCTCGTCACGGTATGGGTTCGCGAAGCCATCTTCTCGAACCGGTTCGGTCACGAACCACCCATGACGATCCATTCATCAATACGTTTTCGCAAATCCCCGCCGACAAAGCAGCCAGGGTGACTCTAGGGTCTTACACGGCACGCGCAGCTTTGAAGCATGGGTCTTTGCGGATGCACTCAGAGGCAGACCCATGACCCAGGAAACCGGCGGCTTCGCCGCTCTTAACCTTCACCCGACCATTCTTGCAGCTGTCATCGCTACCGGCTACGAAGAGCCTTCGGCCATCCAGCAGCAATCGATCCCAATTATTCTCGCTGGTCACGACATGATCGGTCAGGCGCAGACAGGTACCGGTAAAACCGCCGCCTTCGCTCTGCCAATCCTGAGCCTCATCGACCCGACGAAACGCGAGCCGCAAGCGCTGATCCTCGCGCCGACTCGTGAGCTGGCCCTGCAAGTGGCCACCGCGTTCGAAACCTACGCCAAGCAAATGCCGGGCGTGACCGTTGTGGCTGTCTACGGCGGCGCGCCGATGGGCCCGCAGCTGAAAGCCATTCGTAACGGCGCTCAAATCGTCGTCGCTACCCCGGGCCGTCTGTGCGACCACCTGCGTCGTGACGAGAAAGTCCTGGCGACCGTGAATCACCTGGTTCTCGACGAAGCCGACGAAATGCTCAAGCTGGGCTTCATGGATGACCTCGAAGTCATTTTCAAGGCCATGCCTGAAACCCGTCAGACCGTGCTGTTCTCGGCGACCCTGCCGCAGTCGATCCGCGCAATTGCCGAGCGTCACCTGAAAGACCCGAAACACGTCAAGATCCAGAGCAAGACCCAGACCGTTACCGCCATCGAGCAGGCTCACCTGCTGGTTCACGCTGACCAGAAGACCTCTGCCGTTCTGAGCCTGCTGGAAGTCGAAGATTTCGACGCCCTGATCATGTTCGTACGTACCAAGCAGGCTACTCTGGATCTGGCCAGCGCCCTTGAAGCCAAAGGCTACAAGGCTGCTGCGCTGAACGGCGACATCGCCCAGAACCAGCGTGAGCGCGTCATCGACTCCCTCAAGGATGGTCGTCTGGACATCGTTGTTGCGACTGACGTTGCTGCCCGTGGTCTCGACGTTCCGCGTATCACTCACGTATTCAACGTTGATATGCCGTACGACCCGGAAGCCTACGTTCACCGTATCGGCCGTACTGGCCGTGCCGGTCGCGAAGGTCGCGCCCTGCTGCTGGTAACGCCGCGTGAGCGTCGCATGCTGCAAGTGATCGAGCGCATGACCGGTCAGAAAATCGCCGAAGTCCGCCTGCCGGACTCCCAGGCCGTTCTCGATGCCCGCATCAAGAAACTGACCAACAGCCTGTCGCCGCTGGTCGCTGATGCCGAAGCAAGCCATGGCGAATTGCTGGACCGCCTGACTGCTGACATCGGTTGCACCCCGCGTGCCCTGGCCGCTGCTCTGCTGCGCAAGGCTACCAACGGTCAGGCCCTGACCCTGGGCGCGATCGAGAAAGAACGTCCACTGGTGCCGAACAACGCACCACGTGGTGATCGTCCTGAGCGTCCAGCAGGCGACCGTCCTGATCGTGGCGACCGCGAACGTCGTGCCCCGGTGCCGTTGGCCGAAGGCCGTGCTCGTTGCCGTACAGCGCTGGGTGCCCGTGATGGCATCGCTGCGAAAAACCTGCTGGGCGCCATCCTCAACGAAGGCGGTCTGGCGCGTGAAGCCATCGGTCGCATCCAGGTGCGTGACAGCTTCAGCCTCGTCGAGCTGCCGGAAGACGGCCTCGAGCGTCTGCTGGCCAAGCTGAAAGACACCCGCGTTGCCGGCAAGCAGCTGAAGCTGCGTCGCTATCGCGAGGACTGATCTGCTCTTGAGCTGATCGCCTGAACAAAAAAATCCCCGACTGGTTCGGGGATTTTTTTGTGTGGGATTTGGGTATTTCTTGTGTTTAACGTTTCTGAGAGCGCGTAACCAAGCCTGCAGGCGTTTGATGTTGTAGGACTGGCCTCAGCCGTATTTGAAGGGGACTTATTTGAAGGGGACTTGTATTTGAAGGGGACTGATTTATTTACAACGCATCACCGTAAATTAATCTGTCCCCGTTTTGTCCTCTGGCGCCGATCCCATAGACGGAGGGGGGGCACCAGGCCGAGTGGGTTTTGGTTTGGTAGGACCGGCTTCAGCCGGGAAGGCGTCGGTGTGCCACACAACTGAGCGGGGACAGATTAATTTACGATGAAGCGCTGTAAATAAATCAGTCCCCTGTAATTGTTTGGGGCGTATCTGGCACGCCGCCGACAGGCTTTTGATGTCAGTGGGACCGGCTTTAGCCGGGAAGTCGTCAGATGGCACACCACCTAATTGATGTCGACTGAGCTGGCCTATTCCCGGCTAAAGCCGGTCCTACGGACTGTATGAACCCCCTCACCCAAACCGATAGATGTCCATCCCCAGCGCACCCATGGTGAAACCCTGGTGCTCGATGCTGAACTCCCCGCCCGCCGCCCGTGCGAAATACAGTGGCAGCAGGTGTTCATCCGTCGGGTGGTTGCGCGCGGCGTGGGGTGCCTGGTTTCGATAGTCGTGCAGCGCCTCCAGATCGTCCGCCGCGAGCTTTTCCACCATCCAGTCGCGGAATGCCAGGGCCCACGGGGTGATGCTTTCAGGTCCCGCCTGCCAGTCCAGCTCCCGCAAGTTATGGGTGATGCTCCCGGAACCGATCAGCAAAACGCTTTCCTCACGCAGTTGCTTCAGCGCCTGTCCGACCTTCGTCTGCAGGGCAGGGCCCCCGCGCGCGGGCAGCGAGACCTGCACGATGGGAATGTCGGCCTGCGGGTACATCAACGACAACGGCACCCAGACCCCATGGTCGAAGGGACGTTGAGTGGTCATGCGCGCCGGCAGGTCAGCCTCCGCCAGCAACTCCAGCACGCGGTGCGTCAGCTCCGGCATGCCGGGCGCCGGGTATTGCACGGCGAAAAGCTCGGGCGGGAAGCCGCCAAAGTCATGCCAGGTCTCCGGCCGTGGATTGCCGTTGACCAGCAGCTCGTTGCTTTCCCAATGCGCCGAGACAATCACGATGGCCTTGGGGCGCGGCAGAGTGGCGGCCAAACGGGTGAGCGCCGGCCCGCTCTCACCCGGTTGGAGCGCAAGCATGGGCGAGCCGTGGGAAATGAACAGGCTAGGCAGCATTTGCAGTGTCCTGAGCGTATAAGGTGAGTGGCATGATCGAGCAGTACATCCATCTAAATCTAATATAAGTTTTCGTCCGTTTTGATCGGGATATCAGGAGTGTCTATGGAGCCGCGGTTTTGGCATGAGCGCTGGGCAATCAATCAGATCGGTTTCAATCAGGCGTCTGTGAATTCGCATCTGTTGCGTCTGTGGCCAGAGCTCACTGCCATGCCAGGGGAGCGCGTCCTGGTGCCGTTATGCGGCAAAAGCATCGACATGATCTGGCTGCTCAACCAGGGTTTTCATGTGGTGGGCGCGGAATTATCTGAGATAGCGGTGGCCGGATTCTTCAGCGAGAACGGCTTGCAGGCCACGATCGAGGAGCGTGGCGCGCTGAAGGTCTACCGTGCGGAGGGCTGCGAGATCTGGTGCGGCGACTTCTTTGCCCTCAGGCCCGAAGACGTGGGCGACTGCACCGCCTTTTACGACCGTGCCGCTCTGATCGCGCTGCCACCGGACGTGCGCTGGCGTTACGTCAAACAGCTCAATCATCTGCTGTCCAACGATGCCTGCGGCCTGCTGGTGACGCTGGATTACGATCAGTCACTGATTGCCGGCCCGCCGTTCTCGGTGGATGAGGATGAGGTGCTGCAGCTTTTGTCGCCGGATTGGCGGGTCAAGCGCGTCGCGGATCTGGACGTGCTGGAGCAGGGCGTGAAGTTCAAGCAGGCGGGGGCGACGTCCCTGATGGAATATGCCTACCGGATGTACCGGCGATAGGGCCGCGCGAAGGAAAGAGAACAAAAGAAAAGGGCGACTTGAAGTCGCCCTTTCTCGTTGCAGCCGTTACGCAATCAACCGCGACGACGAAGCGCCTCGATGCGCTCTTCCAGCGGCGGGTGGCTCATGAACAGCCCGGCCAGGCCGTGCTTCAAACCACCGTTGATGCCGAATGCCGTCATGCTCTCTGGCATCTGCACCGGAACGCCCTGTTCCGAACGCAGACGCTGCAGCGCGCTGATCATCGCGCCGGTGCCGGCCAGGCGGGCACCGGCGTCGTCGGCACGGTATTCACGCTTGCGCGAGAACCACATGACGATGGCGCTGGCGAGGAAGCCCAGCACGATTTCGGCGAAGATGGTCGCGATGTAGAACGCGATGCCACGGCCTTCTTCGTTCTTGAAGATCACCTTGTCGACGAAGTTGCCGATGATCCGCGCGAAGAACATGACGAAGGTGTTGACCACGCCCTGGACCAGCGCCAGGGTCACCATGTCGCCGTTGGCAACGTGACCGATCTCGTGAGCCAGCACCGCTTTCACTTCATCGGGGGAAAAACGCTCCAGCAATCCCTGGCTGACAGCGACCAATGCGTCGTTCTTGTTCCAGCCGGTGGCAAAGGCGTTGGCCTCGTAGGCAGGGAAAATACCCACTTCCGGCATCTTGATGCCCGCATCGCGGGACAGTTGTTCTACGGTCTGCAGCAGCCATTGTTCATGACGGGTGCGGGGTTGGGTAATGATCTCGGTGCCCGTGCTCATCTTCGCCATCCATTTGGAGATGAACAGCGAGAACAGCGAACCGGCGAAACCGAACACAGCGCAGAAGATCAGCAGCTGATTGAGGTTCAGATCAACCCCGTTGGCCGCCATGAACCCGTTGAAGCCAAAAAGGCTCAGGGTGATGCTGGCAATCAGCACGACCGCAAGGTTAGTGGCCAAAAACAGCAAAATGCGCATCATGGTTAAGAGTTTCTCCTCGGGAAGAATATGTAACGTACTGCGGGGGTATATAAGGTGATGTCGGGGTGTATTCAACCGGGCGATCATTTCAAACTGTGTCGTCTGGTGTCGGCACGGCACTTACGTGGCAATCACGAGGGCGCACGACAAGGCGGCCAAGCCGGATATTCATTGCAGACGGCAATTTGTAGGAGCGCGCTTGCCCGTGAAAGCGGCGTGTCAGTCGCTGAGTACGTTGACTGATACACCGCCATCGCGGGCAAGCGCGCTCCTACAAAGGTGTAGTCACTGGCGGTAGGTCTTCAGGAAATTGCCGATCCGGCCAATGGCTTGTTCCAGATCATCCACACGCGGCAGCGTCACAACGCGGAAGTGGTCCGGCCACGGCCAGTTGAACGCTGTGCCCTGAACGATCAACAGCTTTTCCGACAGCAGCAGGTCCAGCGCGAACTTCTCGTCGTTGTGGATCGGGCAGACTTTCGGGTCGATGCGCGGGAAGGCATACAACGCGCCCATCGGCTTGACGCAGCTGACGCCCGGAATATCGTTGAGCAATTCCCAGGTCCGGTTGCGCTGCTCCAGCAGACGGCCCGGCGGCAGGATCAGGTCATTGATGCTCTGATAGCCGCCCAGCGCGGTCTGGATCGCGTGCTGGCTCGGCACGTTGGCACACAGGCGCATGTTCGCCAGGATGTCGATGCCTTCGATATAGCTGACTGCGTTGTGCTTGGGCCCGGAAATCGCGATCCAGCCTGAACGGAAACCTGCCACGCGGTAAGACTTCGACAGCCCGTTGAAGGTCAGGCACAGCAGGTCCGGTGCCAGCGAGGCGGTGCAGATGTGCACGGCGTCGTCGTAGAGAATCTTGTCGTAGATCTCGTCGGAGAACACCACGAGATTGTGCTGACGGGCAATCTCCAGCATCCCCAGCAACACTTCACGGGAATACACGGCGCCGGTCGGGTTGTTCGGGTTGATGATCACCATCGCCTTGGTGTTCGGCGTGATCTTGGCCTTCATGTCCTCCAGATCAGGCCACCAGTTGGCCTGCTCGTCGCACAGATAATGCACCGGGTTGCCGCCGGACAACGCAACGGCGGCGGTCCACAACGGGTAGTCCGGCGCCGGCACCAGCACTTCATCGCCGTTGTTGAGCAGGGCCTGCATCGACATCACGATCAGTTCCGAGACACCATTGCCCAGATAGATGTCTTCGATGCCGACGCCTTCGACCTGCTTCTGCTGGTAGTACTGCATCACCGCTTTGCGCGCGCTGAACAGGCCTTTCGAATCGCTGTAGCCCTGGGCCATCGGCAGGTTGCGGATGACGTCCTGCAGGATTTCGTCCGGCGCTTCGAAACCAAACGGCGCCGGGTTGCCGATGTTCAGCTTGAGGATGCGGTGGCCTTCCTCTTCCAGGCGTTTGGCGTGCTTGAGCACCGGCCCGCGAATGTCGTAGCAGACGTTGGCGAGCTTGTTCGATTTGCTGAACTGCATGGTGATTGGTCCCGAAAAGAGACGGCCCGCTGTGTGAAGAAGCGCAGACCGCTGAGCATGACGCCATCAAAATGGGTTTGTACGCGAGAAACGCGGGTGACAGACTGGCGTCCAACGAAGGCGCAATCATACGTGCCACCCGATCCGTGGAAAAGACACAGATCGGGCTTTTTCATTTACGGAGGTCTACCCGTGGCTAAGCTGGATAAAACCCTTGAAGAATGGAAAGCGATGCTCGATCCAGAGCAGTACAACGTCTGCCGGCTGAAGGGCACGGAGCGTCCCTTCAGCGGCAAATACAACGAAACCAAGACCGACGGCGTTTACCACTGCATCTGCTGCAACGAGCCCTTGTTCGATTCGACCACCAAGTTCGATTCGGGCTGCGGTTGGCCGAGCTTCTACGCGCCGCTGGAAGGCAGCGCAGTGGTCGAAGTGCGCGACGTCAGTCACGGCATGATCCGCACCGAAGTGGTCTGCAGCCAATGCGATGCTCACCTTGGTCACGTGTTCCCGGACGGCCCGCCGCCCACCGGCCTGCGCTACTGCATCAACTCGGTGTGCCTGGATCTGGTTCCACGCAACGCCTGATGCAGGCCTATCACCGGTAACAATGGAATAGCGCGCCAGACATTGGCGCGCTAGCGTTGCGGTTTACTAAATCGAGGCATCGCCATGAGCGACGAACTGCTGAACATTCCGGTGCAAACGATCAAGGGCGAGCAAAAGACCCTGGCTGATTTCGGCGGCAAGGCGGTACTGGTGGTGAACACCGCCAGCAAGTGCGGTTTCACGCCGCAATACAAGGGCCTTGAGGAATTGTGGCAGGGCTATAAGGATCGCGGCCTGGTAGTGCTGGGCTTTCCGTGCAACCAGTTCGGCAAGCAGGAGCCCGGCAACGAAGGCGCGATTTCCGATTTTTGCGAGCTGAACTATGGGGTGAGCTTTCCGCTGTTCAAGAAGATCGACGTCAACGGCAGCCAGGCTCATCCGCTGTTCGTGCAGCTCAAGAAGCGCGCACCGGGGTTGCTCGGTTCCGAAGGCATCAAGTGGAATTTCACCAAGTTCCTGGTGGGCCGCGACGGCAAGCTGGTCAAGCGTTATGCGCCATTGACCAAGCCGGAAGACATCAAGGCCGACATCGAAGCGTTGTTGAAAGAACAAGCGGCCGGTTGATCGAAGCATCCCTGAAGCAGCCTTTAATGCGGCTGCCCTACGGGGATCCACTGATCCAGCAACGCCATCAACTCCTCGCGCCGAAACGGCTTGGCCAGGTAGTCGCTCATGCCCGCGGCCCTGCAGTGTTCACGCTCTTCCGGCATCGCGTTGGCCGTGAGCGCGATGATCGGCAGATCCGACCAGCGAGCGTTCTCGCGGATTCGCCGGGTAGCGTCATAGCCGTTCATCACCGGCATGTTGCAGTCCATCAGCACCAGATCGAATTGATCCTGCTCTAGCTGCTGCAGCGCCTCGGCGCCATTGCTGCTGACGACCACATCGCAACCGAGCTTGCTGAGCATGCCTTTCGCCACCAGTTGATTAACCGGGTTGTCTTCCACGAGCAGAATACGCGCCCGATGGGTGGGTGAAAGGCCGCCCTGTTCCTGGCTGACACCTGCCTGACCGTCGGCGTCCAGAATGCGCGCCAGGCTCTGATACAACACATTGCGCGGGAGTGGCCGCGCCTGTTGCTGCAGCGGCGCCAGGGCCGCAACCTGCTCGCCGGGCATGAAGTTCCCGTACGCCGTCACCAGTAACACGGGCACCGTGCACGCCTCGCGGATGGCTACCAGGCACTGCGGGCAATCGGTAATCAAAAGGTCCGCGTCGGCATCGGGCGGCGCGTCTTCTGCCAGCAGCTGACAGGTAACGCCCCATTCCGGGAGCAGTCGATTGAGCATTTCCAGCAACCCGCTGTTCCCGTCGCTGCCCACCAGCACTTTGCCTTTGAGCAACGGCCATTTCAGCGCTGGCGTGTGGGCTGGCAGCGGCAGGTCCACGCGGAAGCGGCTGCCGACCCCTAAGGCGGACTCGATACTCAACTGTCCGTTCATGGCATCGGTCAGGTTATGGGTCAGGGTCAGGCCCAGACCGGTCCCTCCGTACTGCCGGGTGATCGCGGCTTCGGCCTGGGTGAACGGCTGAAAGATCTTGGCCTGGGCGTCCTGCGCGATGCCGATGCCGGTGTCGCACACTTCGATGCGCACGTGGTCGCCATGCTGACCCAGGCGCACATCCACGCGCCCGGCGCGGGTGAACTTGAGCGCGTTCGAGAGCAGGTTACTGACGATCTGCCGCACCCGCGTCGGGTCACCCAGCACGGACGCCGGAAAGCACGGATCGATCAGGCAGGTCAGCTCGACATTCGGCGCCGCGTTTTGCGACAGCAGGCTGGCGGTGTCTTCGATCAAGGCCGCCAGATCGAACGGGATGCGCTCAAGCTCCACCTGGCCGGCGTCGAATTTCGACAGGTCGAGAATGTCATTCAGCAGTTCCACCAGCACCTTGCCCGAGTCGTGGGCGATGGACAGCTGCTGGCGCTGTTCTGCACTGAGCGGGCCATCGAGGGACAACGCGAGCATGCCCAGCAAGCCGTTGAGCGGTGTCCGGATTTCATGGCTCATGTGGGCCAGAAACGCCGAGCGCGCATGGGCCATGTCCAGCGCCGTGCTGCGCGCGACCTGCAGTTCTTCGTTGGACTGGCTGAGCCGGGCGTTGCTGGACTCAAGCTGATTGGTGCGTGCGGAAACGATGTCTTCCAGCTCGTTGAGGTGGTCGGTGAGCCGGTTTTCCGCCTCCCGGCGTCGTGCAAACTCACTGGCAACGCTCTTGAACTGCCGATTGGTGACCGCCACCAACACGCCGATTTCGTCATCTTCGTGACCGGGCGGGCAGGGCACCGGGGGTTGAACGGGGCTGCGCGGATCACGTTCCGACAGCGCACGGATCATGCCTGTCAGGGGTTTGGTGAGCGTGAAGTAGAACAGCGCCAGCAGCAGACCGGCCAGCACCAGGCTGCGCACGAAGCCGTTGACGAGGGTGATCCCGGCGCGCTGCAGAAAATGGTTGCCGAAGGCAAATGTATCGACATCCAGCTGCAAGGTGCCAATGGACTCGTCAGGGATGTGGTCCAGGTGCAGCACGTCTTCGAACTGCCGACTTCCGCCGAACAGAAAATCACTGACCATTCGGTAGGTGCTCTTCGTCAACGGGCGTGATACGGCCGCGAGCTGGACGTGGTTGTTATCGGTCAGCCGCGCGCCGACCACGGCGGGGGAGTGCAGCAGGCCGAGGGTCAGTTCTTGCGCGAGTTCTGCGTCCAGGTTGTAGGCAATGCGCGAAGCGGGGTTGTGACTGATTTGCAGCAAGGAGCGAATTTCACGATCGATGGATGCGTCTTCGCTGGCATAATCGAGCGCAATTTGAAAAAAACTGAGCAGCGTGCCCAATACAAAGCCGATCAGCACAGTCAAACGGGCCTGTTTGAATGACAGCCGGTGGGTGATCGCTATATCCATAGAGGCACTGTCACTTCTTGTGTCCGTCGCGTGGCAAGCATAGCTGATCGCGGCCGGGCGTTAACCCGTTAAATCAAGGAGAAACCGTGGATTCTCGATTGAACGCATTTCTGGAGCGCGCCGAGTCGGTACTGGCGCGTCTCGAACCTCTGCTGCCAGCCGTTCGGCAGCCCGTGGACTGGGAAACGACGCTGGCCGCGCGCTGGTTGCACGAAGGCCGCGGCGGTTACCTGATGCCGCTGGAGGTCACCCTGGACATGCGCCTGTCGGACCTCATCGGTGTCGACCGCCAGCGTGAGCAACTGGGCCGCAATACCCGGCAGTTCATCGACGGCCTGCCGGCCAACCATGCGCTGCTCTGGGGTTCCCGTGGCACGGGCAAGTCGTCGCTGGTCCGCGCATTGCTGGCCGAGCACGCCAAAGCCGGCCTGCGCCTGATCGAGATCGAACGCGATCACCTGGGCGATCTGCCGCGGGTGGTCGAGCAACTGCAGAAGTTGCCCCAGCGCTTTGTGTTGTTCTGCGATGACCTGTCGTTCGAATCCGGCGAAGGGGACTACCGCGTGCTCAAGAGCGTGCTCGACGGCTCGCTGGAACAGGCGCCGGACAACGTTCTGCTGTACGCCACGTCCAATCGCCGCCATCTGGTGCCCGAGAAGGAGAGCGACAACGCTCACTGGCAGCGCGGTGACGACGGCGAGATCCACCCGAGCGAAGCCGTCGAGGACAAGATCGCGTTGTCGGATCGCTTCGGCCTCTGGCTGTCGTTCTATCCCTTCACCCAGGAGCATTTTCTGGATGTGGTCGAGCACTGGATCGGCGAGCTGGCGACCAGAGCCGGCCTGCAATGGCAGCGCGATGAAGCGCTTGAGATTCACGCCGTGCGCTGGGCGACCGGCCGCGGCAACCGCAACGGCCGTTGCGCGTATCAGTTCGCCCGTTACTGGGTTGGTTTGAAAATGCTGGAGCAAGACGCATGATCGATTTGAATTCCGCAGGGGAGGGCCTTGATGGCTACCGCCTGCTCGCTGCACAACTGGAATCCCTGCTGGCGGATGAGCGCGACTTCATCGCCAACGCTGCGCAGTTCTCGGCCTTCCTTTATACCCAGCTCGACGACCTGAACTGGGCAGGCTTCTACCTCAATCGCAATGAAGAGCTGGTGCTGGGTCCGTTCCAGGGCCAGATCGCCTGCGTGCGCATTCCGTTCGGCAAGGGCGTGTGCGGCACGGCGGCACAGAGCCGCGAAACCCAGCGTGTGGTCGATGTCCATGAGTTTCCCGGACACATCGCATGCGACAGTGCCTCCAACAGTGAGGTAGTGGTGCCCCTGATAAAGGACGGAAAGCTGATTGGCGTTCTGGATCTGGACAGCCCTAGTGTCGGGCGCTTTAGCGAGGAGGATCAGGAGGGGATTGAGCGGCTGGCGGCGATCTTCTTGAAATCAACCGATTGCTGAAGTAAAGCCCTGACGCACCGTGCAGTGCAGTGCGTCAGGTGTGAGCCATCAGTCGTAGATGGCTTTCTTTTTCCACTCGGCCTCGGCGTCCACGACTCTCAAACCTTCGGTCAGCTCGTTGTTGTCGTCTTCGGTCGGTGCGATGGTGTCCAGTACCATGGAGTTGGCCTTGGCCAGTTGCCGTTCCATGGCCTGCAGGTGGCCTTTCCACGGCGCAGGCTCAGGCTGGTTCTTCAGGTATTGGACGCCACGCTCGAAGGCCAGACGGGCCTGGCCAGGCTGTTCCTGACTCATGGCGTGCTGGCCCAGGTTATTGAAGAACTCGATGTGCAGCAGCACCAGCAAGTTGCGGATCTCGCGAATCCAGTGCTTGGCTTCAGCCGTTTGCAGGAAACCGTCGTGGGCCGCTCGTGTCACCTGGCCGTGCATGGCTTCCAATAAAAAGCGCACGTCCTTGGCCTTGGCCTCGGTCTGGATCGGGCTGGCCGGGTTGCTGATCGTGATCGCATCACCCTGAGCCACCAGTGCTTCGAGTTCGGTCTGGCGTTCCTGAAGGTTGGCGTTGTTGGATTTTTCGAGCGCCATCAGACGCTTCACCACGTTCAGCTCCAGGCGGACCAGCAGCAGCTTGAGGGCAGGCGTCATCAGCTGACCAGGAAAGGTTTCCGACAGCTCGGCGCAGCGACGCAGACGGTCTTTAAGCTCGACCAGGCTTCGCGCGCGCTCGACCTTCTTGCCTTCTGCCACATGGTTCAGGTAGCCGAAGGCTATGAGGAGCACGATGCCCGCTATGACGAACAGGGTGATAATGAATGGTGTCACCGCACTAGCCTCAATCAAGTAATTTGCGCGAGTGTAGTGGCTATCCACTATCGCGGGAAGGTGGTCCTGTCGCTCCGCCTGATATTCCCTATGGCGGCTGACATGTGTGTATCGGCCGTGAGTTGCCTAAATAGAGGGGGAAGTCATTGATTTGAATATATTTTCACTGAGGGGTTGACGACCCTTATATCCATCCATAGAATGCGCGCCACTTGCAGCGTAAAGCACACAGCAGAGCGTAGCAGGGAGTGAATGTTGTAGCGTGTCCCCTTCGTCTAGTGGCCTAGGACACCGCCCTTTCACGGCGGTAACAGGGGTTCGAGTCCCCTAGGGGACGCCATTTGCGGGAATAGCTCAGTTGGTAGAGCACGACCTTGCCAAGGTCGGGGTCGCGAGTTCGAGTCTCGTTTCCCGCTCCAAATTCTCAAAAACGCCGCTCAACAGAGCGGCGTTTTTGTGTGTGCGGCATTTAACGCACATGCCCGCCTCAAATCGATCTTCTCCTGCGCATTCCGCAAATTTCCAGATTAATTCGCTCCTTCAGCGCGCAGCTTGGGGATCGTTCTGGCTGGCGGCTTGCTCGGCAGCGAGGCGTATGGCATTGAAATCCGGGTCGAAACCGTGGGACACGTCGACGTGCTTGTTGAGGATGCCTTCGCGCTGATAGATGTCCGCCGTGTTTTGCAGGCCCTTGATAACGCCGTCATCAATACTCACGCGTTCCATTGTCGTGTCCTTATTGACCGCCAGGTGCACGGTCAATGGCAGACCGGTGACCTTGGTCTGGGCAGCGGCGTATTCGGCAGGATGGGCGTTGGCCCAGCGGTAGGCGCGGTCGAGGCGCACCACGAAGTCGTCCAGTTGCACGCGCTTGTCGGCGATGGCCTTGCTGGTGGCGGCGAGGTAGGAATGATTGGTCAACAGGTCCGGCCCACTGGGCAGAATGCGCGCGCCGTTCTGGGTGGCGACGGTGGTGTAGGGCGCCCACGTCGCCCAGGCATCGGCGTCGCCGTTGTCGAGGATCAGCCGCGACTCGCTGGGTAAGAGGTAAACGAAATTCACGTCGCTGGTCTTCAGGCCCGCTTCGCTCAACGCACGTATTGCCAGGTAATGGCCGATGGAGCCGCGCCCGGTGACGATGCGCTTGCCCTTGAGGTCGGCAACCGACTTGATCGACGAGTCGTTGCGCACAATCAGCGCAGTCGTGTAGCGGCCACTGACGTGAGTAATGCTGATGACTTTCAGCGTCGCACCAGCGCCAAGCGCAAATACATAAGGCGCGTCGCCCAATGCGCCGACGTCCACGGCCCCTGCGTTCAGAGCTTCGCCTAATGGCGACGCCGAGGGGAATTCGGAAAACCTGATCTCGTAGGGCACGTCCTTTAGCTCGCCGGACACCTCCAGCAGCACCTTCAGCGCGGACTTCTGATTGGCAACGAGGAGTGGCTGAAGCGGCTCGGCAGCCTGTGTGGCTTGGCTGAATGACAGCGCGAGCAGTGCGGTGAGTATTACGTGACGGGCACGGAGCAGGGGAGTGAAGGGCATGAACATGGTGCGTGTCTCCAGGCGTGGAAATGAATTCTCGGCCTCCGCCTGGAGAAGGGGTCGGCAAGGGGATTGACCTTATTCCTATAAGAAACGGAATAGAAGTATCTTTTGGTTATAGGCTAATTATGTATTTTTGTGATTATGTCGCCTTAAGATATTAAATTAATGCATACATATGTCCGCCACGATGCATTTTCTGTAGGAGCGCGCTTGGCCGCGAACTGCGCCCTGTCTGTGTCATATCTGGCAGCTGACACACCGCCATCGCGGGCAAGCGCACTCCTACACGAATGGGCGCGGCTTAAATCACATAAAACCCATGGGTCCCGTCGCGGCCGAGTTGCTCGACCAGTCCATACTCCCAATCCAGATACGCCTGCATCGCCTCCCGCGGTGCATCGGTGCCTTCATAGGGCCGGCGATAGCGGTCAATGCGCGGCGAGGCCAGATGGCTTTCGCCGTGCTCAAGCTCGAATCCCGCCGCCACCCAACCCGCAGTGCCTTCTTTCAGCACGAACACCGGTTTGCCGGTCAGCGCTACGACCTCCGACACGGCCAGCCGCGCGAGTTTGCTGCTGCCACAGGTCAACACGTAACGCTCGGCAACCGCGATGTTGTTCTGCAGTGCGTTGGCAAGGTCGGCACGCAGCGTCCACCACGCGCCCGGAATATGCTGCTTGACGTAGTGGGCGCTGGCAGTGAAATCCAGCACCGCCACGCCGCCCTGCTGGCGCCACTCGCGCAGCGTTTCGGCGCTGATCTCTTCGACCTTCGGCGCGGGTGGAATGGGCGCGTTCCAGCCACCCTTTTCGCTGAAATCCTCCGGACGCAAGTCGTCCACCACAAACACCTCCCAGCCTAGCTGCGCCAGCCACGAAGCAGACATGTTGGCGCGCACGCCATCGTCGTCGAGCAAAACAATTCGTGCGCCGCGCACGCTGGCGTAATGATCAGTCTCTTGGACCAGCTGGCCGCCCGGTGTCGAACGGGCACCCGGTATATGGCCGGCTTCGAATTCCTCTGGCGTGCGCACATCGAACAGGTAGGTCGTGCAAGTGGTCTCGGCCTGCCAGACCGTCAAGTCCGCGCGGCGGCCGCGTTTTACTCGTGCTTTGTCCGCCACGTTTCGAGCATCCGCCCGAGCGACTTCCCGGGTCGCTTCACTGACCTGCGGGAAGCGCCTGGATTGCCCATGATCCAGCGTCTGCCCGGCCAACAACCAGCCGATCGTGCCATTGCGCAGGGCGGAAATCGGGTTGGGCAGGCCGGCATTCACCAGCGACTGAGTGCCAATGATGCTGCGGGTACGGCCGGCGCAGTTGACGATGATCCGGGTGTCGGGATCGGGCGCCAACTCACGCGCGCGCAGCACCAGTTCGGCCCCGGGCACGCTGACGCCAGTGGGAATGCTCATGGTCTGGTATTCATCGAACCGCCGCGCATCCAGCACCACCACGTCAGCCTTGGCGTCGAGCAACTGCTTGACCTGTTCGGCGGCCAACGACGGCGTGTGGCGATGGTGCTCCACCAGTTCGCCGAACGCCTTGCTCGGCACATTGACGTCGATGAACAGCTCGCCGCCGGCGTCGCGCCAGCCCTGCAATCCGCCTTCAAGCAGTTTGACGTCGCTGTAACCCAGGTCCTGAAAACGCTCCAAAGCGCGTTCGGCCAGGCCCTCGCCGTTGTCATAAACCGTCACGGCGGTGTCGCGACGGGGGATGCGCGCGAGCACTTCCAGCTCCAGCTTCGACAACGGAATGTTGGCGGCGAACAGTGGATGAGCTTCGGCGAACGGGGCTTCTTCGCGGACATCGACCAACGCGAATTCTTCATGGGCGAGCAGGGCGCGGCGGATGTCGGCGTAGGAACGGGTGGGATTGCTCATTGGGCTTGGTTCTCTTTGGACAGATCCCAGATGTTCGGGAGATAGGCGTTGGAATAGCCGGAGACGAACAGCTTTTCACTGCCATCAGGCTGATAAACGGCGCGCTTCACGGCGCCGATGTTGGCGCCGTAGACGTGAATACTGATCGACACCTGATCGTCGAACGCATTGCTGACCTGATGAATGTCGTTGCTGCGCGGCGACAAGGCCTCGACATGACCGGGCTCCAGGCGGATCGCCGGGCCTTCCTGCTCCAGTCGGCCGTCGGCGCTGCGGGCGAACCCCTGCGAATACTCCGCCCCGCGCAGCATGCCGATCAAGCCCCAGACGCGATGGTCATGAATCGGCGTGGTTTGGCCCGGTCCCCACACAAAGCTGACGACCGAAAACCGCTGCCGTGAGTCGGCGTGCAACAGGAATTGTTGATAGCGCGTCGGATCGGGAACGGCGAACTCATCCGGCAGCCAGTCGTCATCACTGACCAGTTGCCCCAGCAGCTTGCCACCCCGGGAAAGCAGGTCGCCTTCCGCCGGATTGCTGTCGATCAGCTCGGCCAGCGCGCCGATAAAGGCCCTGAAGCGTTCAGGGTGACGGATGTGGGTCATGTTGGCTCCGGGCAAGCAAGGATGCCCAATATAAGCATAATGCAGCCGGCTAATATGCTATTTATTGATGATTAGGTTATAACCAAACTGTAGCTGATAACCGCTTCACAGGGTGCTGTCCGTTGTTGCGCTATCCAGAGCCTACGATAGTCATTATGATTTTTGCCTATCTTGTTTCCCTTATTCCATGTGCGATCCGAATGAAAATTGATGATATCGATGCGTTCGTAGCAGTCATTCGCTGCCAGTCGATCAGCCATGCCGCTGAGTCCCTTGACCTGACACAGCCGGCCATCACGCGGCGGGTTCAGAATTTCGAGCAGGCGCTGGGCGTTGAATTGTTCGACCGTAATACCAAGCCGCTCAAGCCGACCCCCATGGGCACGCAGGTCTATCAGAAGTGTCTGGCGATCCTGCGGGAAATGGACTCACTTCGCGAACTCGTCGCCAGCGACACTCCGCCTGCCGGATTGCTCAGGCTGGGCGTGCCGCAAACTATCGGTGATGTCGTGTTGCTGGATGCGCTGAAACACCTGCGCGGGCAATTTCCCGACCTGCGCGCGCAAGTGATCACCGGCTGGGGCAGCCAGCTGATCGGCAAAATCGAGAACGGCGAACTGGACGCGGCTGCGGCGCTGTTCCCGGCGGGCAAGATCTTCCCTGAAGGCATCGTCGGTGAGTCCATCGGCAAAATGGAGTTGGTGGTGGTGTGCGCCAAGAGCGCGCTGCCGAAAAAGCCGGTGAAACTGGCGGACTGCTACGCGCTGGGTTGGGTACTCAACCCCGACGGCTGCGGTTTCCGCGCCGGGCTGCAACGCACCCTCACTGATCAGGGGCTGAGCCTGAAGGTCAATCTGGAAACCTTCGGCACTGAACTGCAACTGGGGCTGGTTGCCGATGGCTTGGGCCTGGGTCTGGTGCCGCGTCCGCTGCTGGAGCGCAGCGTCCACCGCGACTCACTGGAGGCTATGCCCATCAAGGATTTCAAACCGGTGATGGACCTGTGGCTGATCTACCCGCGCTTCCTCGGCAATTTGCAGGCGCCGGTGGCGTCCTTCGGCAGCCTGGTGGCGGAATCGCTGAAGCAGGATCGGGATGCGGCTTGAGGCTTGAGGGCTGTCACGTGGCGGTCAACGGGCTGGCCGATACACCTTCTCAGAGCCAGGGGTAGTTCACACCATAGCCAAGGGTTATCCGCCCAGGGCCGGATTCAGCGCCGCGCGGACAGCTGTTGCGGCGCCAGAAATGCATCGTGGAAATAGTTACGAAACGCCTGCATCGCCGGGCTGAATTTGCGCTCCCGGTGCCATGCCAATCCCACACTCATCGGCGTCACCTTGTCGGTGACTGTCAGTGTTTCGATGCGTTTTCCTTCCAGTGACCAGGGGCGGTGCACCAGATCCGAGAGGATTGCCACGCCGCTGCCATTGGCGACCATGCTGCGCACCGCTTCGACTGAACTGGTACGCACCCGCACATTTGGCTGCTGATGCGCATGTTCCCAGTAGCGCATGGCGCTTTGTTCGGCTTCGTCGACGGTCAGCAGGATGTAGGGTTCTTTTGCGACGTCGGCGAGGCTGACCGCCGAGCGTTCGCACAACGGATGGTGGCTGGGTAGCCATAACCGCCGCTCGGAGTTGAAGAGGGTCTCTGAAACGATGTCCGGGTGCGTGAGGTTGGCGGTGAGCACCACGGCCATATCAAAACGACCTTCCAACAAGCCTTGTTCAATCGCCTGCCGTTCTTGTTCATGGACTTCAATGGCCACGTCCGGATGCCAGTGCTCCAGGCGCTGCAAATGGTGCGGCAGGAAATAACCGATCACCGTGTAGCTCGCCCCCAGGCGCAACACGCCACTGGCGCGGATATTCGGCAATGGGCTGTTCAATGCGTCATCGACGCTGCGCAAAATCACGTAGGCCCGATTTAAAAAGTGCCGCCCCGCGTCGGTCAGACTCATGCCCTGCGCCGAGCGCTGGAACAACAGCGTGCCGAGGATGCCTTCCAGTTCCTTGATCGCCGTGGTCACCGCCGACTGGGAAATATTCAGATGAATCGCGGCTTGAGAGATTTGCCCGATTTCGGCGGTAGCGACGAAATAGCGGACTTGGCGCAGGGTCAGGGACATGAGCACTCCGGGCGGGGAGGTATCTGTTTTTCGGAAGATAGCCTATCTGATAATAGATCTTCCCAAGGGGTTGGGGGAAATCTAACGTGGCCTGCATGAAGTCACAAGGTCGGGAGCAAGCGTCATGCAGGCAGTAGATTTCAATTCGGACATGGGCGAAGGCTTTGGCCCCTGGACCATCGGCGATGGCGTCGACAATGAGTTGATGGGCTTTATCAGCTCGGCCAACATCGCCACCGGTTTTCATGCGGGTGACCCGGGAACCATGCGCCGCACCGTCGAGCAAGCCAAGGGCCGGGGCGTGGCCATCGGCGCGCACCCGGGGTTTCGCGACCTGGTTGGTTTCGGCCGTCGGCACATCAATGCGCCTGCCCAGGAACTGGTCGACGACATGCTCTATCAGTTGGGCGCCCTGCGGGAACTCGCCCGGGTGCAGGGCGTGGCCCTGCAACACATCAAACCCCACGGCGCGCTCTACATGCACCTGGCCCGAGACGAAGAGGCCGCCCGTTTGCTGGTGGAAAACCTCCAGCGCCTGGAGCCGGAGTTGCTCTTGTATTGCATGCCCGATTCGGTGATCTGCCGGGTTGCCACGGAACTCGGCCAACCGGTTATCCGCGAGTTCTATGCCGACCGCGAATACGACCTTAGCGGCTCCATCGTCTTCACCCGCAACGTGCGGGCTTACGACCCGGCACAGGTCGCCGCCCGTGTGCTGCGTGCCTGCCAGGAAGGGGTGGTGCGCACGGTCGAGGGCGGAGACCTGGCGATTGAATTCGATTCCATCTGTTTGCACAGCGACACGCCGGGAGCCCTGGCGTTGGTCGAGGCCACGCGTCATGCACTTGATAGCGCGCGCATAGAGGTTCGGGCACCGCGCTGAGACCAAACGAAAACACCTGGCACACAGACGCCAGGGTTGGCCCTCCGATTCACTTTACGCCTGCCTTTCTACAACTATTCCAAGAGGAACAGACATGGCTGAATACACTGTAATCACCCCGTTGCCGGGGACCTTCTACCGCAAAGCAACGCCGGAATCGGCAAACTTCGTGGAGGTCGGCGCGCAAGTCAGCGCCAACACGGTAATCGGCCTGATCGAGGTCATGAAGCAGTTCTCCGAATTGACCGCCGGGACGGCCGGTCGCCTCAGTGCCTTTTTGGTGGAAGACGGTGATCCTGTGGAACCGGGTCAAGTCGTCGCAACCCTCGACGACGCGTGAGGGACGATCATGACCCAAGCCATTCATAAACTGCTGGTCGCCAACCGTGGCGAAATCGCCGTGCGGATTATCCGCGCCGCCAAAGAACTGGGCATTCCGACCGCTGCTGCGTGCAGCGAGGCGGACGTCGATTCCCAGGCCGCGCGGATGGCCGATGAGGTTCACATTCTTGGTCCGGCCCGGGCCGACAAAAGCTATCTGAACGTCGATGCCTTGCTCGGCGCCTTGAAAGCTACTGGCGCCAACGCGGTGCATCCCGGTTACGGCTTTCTGTCGGAGAACGCCGATTTCGCCGAAGCGGTGGTCTCTGCCGGTGCCATTTTCGTCGGGCCAGGCGCGGAGACGATCCGCCGCATGGGCGATAAGGCCGAGGCACGGCGTACTGCACAAGCCGCTGGCGTGCCGGTGGTGCCGGGTTCGCCGGGTGAACTGTTCGACGTCGGGTCGGCGCTCAAGGCTGCTGAATCCGTTGGCTTCCCGTTGCTGATTAAAGCATCGGCCGGTGGTGGCGGGCGCGGTATCCGGTTGGCGGAAAACGCCGAGCAGCTGCGCGAAGAATTTCCCCGTTCCCAGCGCGAAGCCCAAGCGGCGTTTGGCAATGGCGCGGTGTATCTGGAGCGGTTTATCAGCCGTGCGCGGCATATTGAAGTGCAGGTGTTGGGCGACGGTCAGCACGCGGTGCATTTGTTTGAGCGCGAGTGTTCGCTGCAACGGCGCCGGCAGAAAATCTTCGAAGAAGCGCCGTCGCCGGTCCTCAGCCAACAGCAACGGGAAATCCTCTGCGAAAGCGCGGTGCGCCTGACCGAGTCTTTGGGCTACAAGGGCGCCGGCACCCTGGAATATCTGTATGACGACGTCACTGGCGAGTTCTTCTTTATCGAGATGAATACGCGGATTCAGGTGGAGCACCCGGTCAGCGAACTGATCACCGGCATCGACCTGGTCCAGGCCATGTTGCGCATCGCTGGCGGCGAACCGCTGGGCTTCAAGCAAAGTGACATCCGACTCAACGGCGCCGCCCTGCAAATGCGCCTGAACGCTGAAGACCCTGCGCGGAATTTCTTCCCGAGCCCAGGCCTGGTCGAGGCGCTGATCTGGCCGAACGGCGAAGGCATTCGCGTCGATACGCATCTGTATCAAGGCTACCGTGTGCCGCCTTACTATGACTCGCTGCTGGCCAAACTGATTATTCACGGTGCGGATCGAGCCGAAGCCTTGGCGCGAGCGCGAATGGCCGTGGCGCACACCACCCTCACCGGCATGGCCAACACCCTGGCGTTGCACGGTGAATTGTTGGAACAACCGTGGCTGCACAGTGCCGACTTTAACACCGGCACCCTGGAAACCTGGCTGGCCGAGCGCCGCAGCGGAGGTGAAGCATGAGTACCCCCATCCGCTACAGCTTTGGCGCCGATGAGCACTTGTTTGCCGAAGTCAGCGACAGCATGTCACTGGACGCATTCTTCAAAGGCCTCGCCGTCACCCGCGCCGTGGAAGGGCTGGCGCTGGATGGCGTACTTGATATCTGCCTGGCCAACGCGTCATTCCAGATCCGTTTCGACCCGGATCGCATCGCCCCTCATACCTTGCTCGAAGCGGTCAAAATCGCCGAGGCTGGCGCTGTTGCCGAGCGCACGCTGCAGACGCGGATTATCGAGATTCCAGTGCTCTACAACGACCCCTGGACCCACGAAACCCTGATGCGTTTTCGCGACCGCCATCAAGACCCGAGTGCAACGGACCTGGAATACGCCGCACGCATAAACGGTCTGGCCGACGTCGAAGCATTCATCGCGGCCCACAGTGGCGCGCCGTGGTTTGTCTCGATGGTCGGCTTCGTTGCCGGCCTGCCATTCATGTTCCAGATGGTCGAGCGCGAGCGTCAGTTGCAGGTGCCCAAGTACCTGCGCCCGCGCACCGACACGCCGAAATTGACCCTTGGTCATGGCGGTTGCTTCGGATGCATTTACTCGGTGCGCGGCGCCGGGGGGTATCAGATGTTTGGTGTTACCCCCGCGCCGATCTACGACCCGCAACAGAATCTCGCGTATCTGAAAGAACACATGGTGTTTTTCCGTCCAGGCGACATCGTGCAGTTCAAACCGATGGACCGTGAAGCGTACGACCACGCGGTGGCCGAAGTGGAAGCCGGTCGCTTTGATCTGCGGATTCGGCCGGTGGAGTTTTCGCTGGACGCGTTCCTCGCCGATCCCGTCGGCTATCCCAAGTCGTTGCAGGAGGTGTTGGCATGATCAAGGTTCTCAAACCCGGCCTCGCCACTTCGGTACAAGACTTGGGCCGCGAAGGGTATTACCACCTGGGCATTCCGCCATCCGGCGCGCTTGATCAATACGCCTTGAGCGCGGCCAATCAATTGGTAGGCAACCCGGCAGGTTTGGCGGCGCTGGAATGCACGCTACTCGGGCCTGAGCTGGAATTTCAGCAGGATGCTTTGGTGGCAGTCAGCGGCGCGCACATGACGCCACGGGTCGATGGCGTGGAAATGCACCTGGACACCGCGTTCACCGTGAAGGCCGGGCAGGTGCTGAGTTTTGACTTCCCCAGGGCGGGGGGCCGCGCTTATCTGGCGGTGGCCGGTGGCATTGATGTGCCGGTGGTGCTCGGCAGTCGCTCCACCTATGCGCTGGGCGCGCTCGGTGGTTTTCAGGGGAGACGCCTGATTGCTGGCGACGAATTGCCGGTGGGCATCGCCAGTGGCAAGAGCCGCGCAGGGGCCAGTTTGCCCATGGCGCTACGGCAATCGTTGGGTGGCGAAATCACCTTGCGGGTGGTGCCCGGTTTGTACTACCACCGCTTGACCGAGTCGGCGGCGAAGAGCTTTTTCGCCGAGCCCTGGACGGTCGGTTCGGAAGCCGACCGCATCGGCTATCGCTTCAAGGGCGGCAGCGCGCTGAGCTTTCAGCCCCGGGAGCAGCCGTTCGGCGCCGGTTCTGATCCGTCGAACATTGTCGACAGTTGCTACCCGATTGGCTCGATTCAGGTGCCCGCCGGGCTCGAACCCATCGTGCTGCACCGTGACGCAGTGTCCGGTGGCGGCTACGCAATGATTGGCACGGTCATCAGCGCCGATCTCGATTTGATCGGCCAGATGCAACCCAACCAGAAAGCCCGCTTTGTGGCGGTAACCCTCGAAGAGGCGCTGGAAGCGCGACGGTCCTACAAGAAAAAACTCAGCTGCCTGAGCAAGCTGCTCCCTTCCTGATACTGCCGGCCGCTGCCGCGGGCAAGCGCGCTCCGGCAGGATGCTGTGAAAGAGGTGACTGGGCTGGTTTCAGATGAGGCCAGCACAGCCTTTACTCACGGCAAGTCGATACTGGCCACTGCTGGCCCGCGAACCAACTGCCGTTTTGCCTATCACAGCTATCGCCGCCCACTCTGGCGGCAGCTCAGGGAGCGTTTCAATGGCAGATAAACAAAAGGTTTTTTGGTACGGCACTGCGGGTAAGGATGAGTTTTTCAGTACCTTCGATCTCAATGTTATCTACGGCGGTGCTGGCGACGATTACATTGAGGGTCGAGGTGACAGCGTACTGATCGGCGGGGCCGGTTCGGACAGTTTCTACGCCTATGGAAACGCCGTACTGCGCTATGCGTCCATCAGCGACAGTAGCGGCTCGCAAGTCGACTACATCGATTATTTCGATAAGGCTGATCGCCTTGACCTGACCGCGCTGGGCATTTCCGGCATTGGTGACGGCACACACGGAACCGTTCAGATCGTCAGCAATACAGATGACGGCTATTACCGGACGATTCTCAGAAGCTACGATGTCGATGAAAACGGCAACCGGTTCGAGCTGCTCCTGAGTGGCGATTACACCCTGACCGATGCCAACTTCCAGCGCCTGATTGCAGGCAGCGATGCGGGCGACAGCGTTGTCGGCACCTCGGCGGGCGCAGAAACCCTGATGGGCTACGAGGGGCGCGATACCTTGTCTGGCCTGGCCGGCGATGATCGTCTGGTAGGCGGCCTGGGCGGCGATACCCTGACTGGCGGCACCGGCGCCGACGAGTTCGTATTCAGTTCCGTGTCCGACAGCATCCGCACTTCGACAGGTTCTGCGCACACTGCCGGTCGGGATCTGATCACTGATTTCAATGCAGCTGAAGGCGATCTCGTGGATCTGTCCAGCCTGGGGTTCAGCGGCTTGGGCAATGGCTTCAATGGCACTCTGAAGGTCGTGGTCAACGGCGCAGGTACGCAGACAGCCTTGAAATCGCTGGAGGCCGATGCTGACGGCAATCAGTTTGAAATTCTGTTCAGCGGTAATCTCAAGGCCGACCTGAATCGCGACACGGTGGATTTCGGTAACACCACTGGGCCCAAGATCGTCAATACCATGACCCGCGATAACATGGATGTGCTGGGCACCGGCGGCAATGACATCCTGGCCGGCGGCGTGGGCGATGATCAGATGGTGGGTTTTCAGGGCAACGACATCATAAACGGGGGCGCTGGTAACGACGTCATGGCCGGTGGCATGGGCAAGGACACACTCACCGGTGGCAGCGGCCTTGACGACTTCGTCTATTACCGCATGACCGACAGCTATCGCACGGCGGACGCCAGTCATTCGGACCTTATCACCGACTTTGAAAGCGGAGACCGTCTGTTCATTCTCGATCTGGGGTTCGACCGCACGGGCGATGGACGAAATGGCACCTTGAAGCTCGACTACAACGAAGACCAGGACAGGACCTACCTGCGCTCCTTTGAAGCCGATGCAGACGGGCGTTTCTTCCAGATTGCACTGAGCGGCAACCACACAAGCGTTCCGGTCCTTTATGACGGCCTTTATCTGGATGAACCGCTGATTTCTATTGTCGGCATCAATCCAGCCGAGCCTGCGCCTGTGTAAACGGTCTTAACGCCTGAAGAGGCGGTGAAGAAAGTGGAAGAGCAGGCCCGGGTGCTCAAAAGCAGCGCAGGGCCTGTCATGACACCGCACTGGAATGCGCTGATTCGCGAATGAAAGCGCCGTTAGCAGGAACCGTGAGCCACAGCCTTTGTTCACGCCACCTTTTCGTTCTTCTCCTGCTCGCGTCGCGCGATCAGTTTGCGCGTCAGCGGGATCAGCTTTTTGCCGTAATCGACCGCATCTTCCAGTGGATCAAAACCGCGAATCAGGAACGTCGTGATCCCCAGATCGTAATAATCCAGCAGCGCGTCGGCGACTTGCTCTGCGGTACCCACCAGCGCCGTGGAATTGCCTTTCGCGCCGAGCAACCCGGCAATGCCGGTCCACAAGCGTTTGTCCAGGCGCGTGCCTTTGGCCGCGGCTTCCAGCAAACGCCGCGAACCTTCATTCGGCGGCTCGCGACGCTCGATCCCTGACGCCTGGGCCAAGGCCTTCGCCCGCTCCAGAATACTGTCTGCACGCGCCCAGGCCTTTTCCTCCGTCTCCGCCAGAATGGGCCGCAACGACAAACTGAAACGCACCGTCCGCCCATGCCTGGCGGCTTCGGCCCGCACCTGTTTGACGATGTCCCTGACTTGCTCGTAGGTCTCGCCCCACAGCGCATAGACATCAGCGTGTTTGCCCGCAACTTCCAGCGCAGCCTGCGAAGCACCCCCGAAATACAGCGGAATGTGAGGCTGCTGCGCTGACTTGACCAGCGAATGAGCGCCCTCGAACCGGTAGTAATCACCCTGGTGATCGAATGGCTTGTCGGCCGTCCATTCCTGGCGCACCACGCCGAGGTACTCGTCCGTGCGGGCGTAGCGCTCATCCTTACCGATGAAACTGCCGTCAGCGCGCAGCTCCTGATCGTCGCCGCCGGTGATGATGTGCACAGCGATACGCCCGCCAGTGAACACATCCAGCGTAGCGAATTGCCGAGCGGCGACGGTGGGTGAGATAAACCCCGGCCGGTGTGCGACGAGAAACTTCAATGTTGTCGTGACGCTGGCCGCGTACGACGCCACGAACGCGCTGTCTGGGCTGTTTGAGTGATAAGCGACCAGTGCCCGGTCAAAGCCGGCCTCTTCATGGGCTCGGGCGACTTTCTCGACATACTCAGGCTGAACGGCCGTCCCGCTGCGAGGATGAATTTCCGATCCCGGTTGGGTAGCGATATAACCGATGAACTCGACGCTCATGACAACTCCTTGTACTGCTGGGCCAACCGACGCGAGAGGACACGCGTGGGCAAGTCAGCAACATAGGGGCAAGCGAAGGGTCTGTGAAATTCGATTTGGCGCTAAGCTAATTATAAAAAATATGCATTTAGCTCGGCGGTAAGATCAGGAAATGTTTCGTTGGCCTGCAGGAGAGCTGCCCGCTTAGGGTGACGCGGAGCGTCACAGGATGCATTTCCACTCAGAGCGTGGGCACGATCACATCAAACGCTTCCCGGCTAAAGCCAGTCCCACAAGCAGCGCGCGCAGCCAGTAGGACCGGCTTCAGCCGGGAAGCCGTTGATCTGCGCAGCGCTTTTGATCTTGATCTTCATACGCAGAAGGTCCAGACACCGCAGAACGCGACTTGGGTGCAGGCCGAACGCAGACGATGCGCAGTGGGTCGAGCCGCATGGATGCGGCGAGAGCGCCGTCAGGACATGGATGTCCGTTCGGCGCGGGCCCACGGA